>Ga0209660_1000001_pt1 | contig 593774 bp, 571 predicted proteins | sample SaaInlV_100m_DNA_2_FD_184659 | JGI IMG/M metagenome (GOLD analysis project Ga0209660, IMG submission 184659) | Marine microbial communities from expanding oxygen minimum zones in the Saanich Inlet - SI072_LV_100m_DNA (SPAdes) (version 2) | ecosystem: Environmental > Aquatic > Marine >... | reverse complement strand
ATTCAAAAGAAATATAATCAACCTTGCAGAAACAGATGCATTAAAAGGAGGGTTGGGTATTGCTTATTTTTACGAACAAGAGAAGTATGAAAACTTCTTATCTAAAATAATTTGGCGTGAAAATCAATGGCGAATTTCATCTGAAGATTTGGAGCCAGATTTTTCTATACCAATACTACTCCAATTAGTACTTTTTCAGAGCAACAGAGACAGTAAATTTTTCATTGAAATCAGTAAATCCATTGATAAAAAATTACAAAATTATTTTTTATTACTAAATGAAATTATGATTATTTCATTGAATTATTTTTCAACCAGATCCTTTCAAGGAAAAAGTCATTACTTAAGTGTCCTAATAAAAGGTTTTAAAGAAAAACAAGTAGATACAAAAGAATTACAATTAGAAGTTGACAATTTCATACTGGAATTAGACGAAATGAGATTTGTTCATAATGAAGGTGTCATTTATAACCCGAAAAGAAGATTATCAAAAATTGTAAATGATTTTATTAATCTTTCAGATATAGGAACTGAAAAACTTAAAGAATCGCTTGATAGCTCTAATAAAAATTACTCAATCACTGTTTACTTTTTATTAGGAATGATGCATCTTTATAGTAGAACTCAAAAACAATTCTATATCAAGAGCTTAATTCATTATATAGTATCTGTGACTTCATATAAAATTTCTGATATTGAATTTGGAGATAACTATATATCGCTCATTTTTAACATTCCAACAGACAAATCTGTTTGGAACAATCAATTTAAATTTGTTAAAGAACACTTTGATATGATTAAGGAAATTAAAGGATTTTCATCAGATTCAGCAGAATTAAAGCAGAGGTATAAAGATCGAAAAAGTCAATTAAATCCAGAATTAAAAGAACTTGAGCAAGAAATAGTATCAATTAAAAAAAGTATAGAAACTCGAAAAATTCAAAAAATAGAAATAGAAATAGATCACGATAAAATTGTTTCAGAAATTATCTCAATTCAAGAAGAAAAAAAACAAATCAAAGAAAGTTCATCGCTAGATAATAAGAAGCATTATGAAAGTTTTAAATCCGAGTTTAAAAAAACTCAAGATTGGACAAAATTTCAAAAAGACTTTAAAGGTTTGTTAAAAAATGAATTTGAAGATTTTATATATAATCTCAATCAAGATAATGCAATCAAAGAATTTCAAACTAATAAGTTGCAACTAAACACCGGTAAAACTTTTTACTTGAAAAGTAGTATAAATAAAGAATATATAATTAATGTATGTATCAAGAATTGGAAGACAGAGCAATTCAACTTTTTAGATAAAGATGAGAGTTTGGAGCAAGTTGAAAAGATTGTCGATGGCACTAAAGTAATAGTAGATAATTAGAGACTTTAAAAAGACTTATTATTATTTTAATAGAGACTTTAATAGCCTGTTAACTACCTGTTTTACAGGTTTTACGCATAATATATATTATGTATAATTGGGGGAATATGAAAAATACACTAGGTAAAAATACAAGGAGACTACTACTCTCCTACATCATACTACTAACTCTAGCAGCATTCTTTTATGGTGGTGGAAATTATGTTAATAAGCAAGCCCCCTATTACAACTTCTTTCAAAATTTTATAAGTGATCTAGGACGAACAACAAGTCATTCCGGTGATGATAATACAATATCTATTGTTCTTTTCTCAATTGGAATGTTCATTCAGTTATTTGCTGTACTAATCTATCTAGTCAAGGCTGCAAATTCATTTAAAAATGATAAGCCGGTAATTAGTTTGCTAGCAAAACTATCTGCTGTTTTTGGTTCAATTAGCCTTTTAGGTGTCATATTTACCCCTGCAGATGTACCGGAGTTATATTCTCTCCATATTTTCTTTGCTAATTCAGTCTTTAATGGAGCTTTCATTACATTAAGCATATATGGTTACCTTTTTTACTATAAAGGCCTTAAAAACATTACTTATACTCTTTTTTTCTGCTCATTAATAATTCTAGGTTATATTTTGTTCTTAGAGATTGGTCCTTCACCGAAGGATTCTATAAATGCATTAACAATGCATGCGACATTTCAAAAAATTTCAGTGCTTAGTCTGGTTGGAACAATTTGGGTAATGTCTAAAGGAACTGACCTGCTTGAGAATTAAACTTATTGTATTGTTATTTTTTTCATTCATTCTTTATATTTAGCCCGTGAGTTCAATAACAAATAAAACCAGGCAATATCTTATTTTTTATACAATTTGTATTTTTGCTGCTATGCCATTCTATCAAGGTGGTCATCTTCTGGACTCAACTACAGATAAATATAATTTCTTTAGAAATTTTATAAGTGATCTAGGTAGAACAATTAGTCTTTCTGGAGAAAGAAATTTAATGTCATTTGCTATTTTTTCAACCGGTACTTTAGTTTTACTTGGGTCACTAACCAGATTTCTTTTTTTAGGTATTTCACAGTTTAAAACAAACTTTGGCTTACTTACATTTATCGCAAGAATTGCAGCAATATATAGCTGTATTGGTGTTCTTGGTGTAGTCATTACACCCGTCAATATCCCCTCTCTTTATGCTCTTCATATTTTTTTTGCAATATCTATGACTTGCGCTATAGGAATCACACTTGGCTTATACTCCTACTTCTTCTACAGAGAAAACTATATTGATTATAGTATCTTAATACTCGTTTCTGCCTTGTCGGTAGTCGGATATCTTGCTTTTATTGAATATGGTCCATCAGCTAGAGAGTCGTTAATAGGTTTAACATTACATGCTTCTTTTCAAAAGTATATAATTCTAATGATGGTAATAACCTTTTTCTATATGACAAAAGGTATTGATTTACTTAACGACAAAATTCAATAATCGATTTGGAACATATATAGTCTTAACAATAGATCCTTCTGACGTGTAATTTTGTACTTTTTCAAGCTCTAATGCAGCATTTACGGCTGTTTCTTCGTCTGAATCGACATCTAGGCTTATATTAGCTCTCAATTTACCATTTACCTGCACTGCAACTGTCACCTCATCTGTTTGCGTTAAAGCCTCATCGAATCCTGGCCATGGTGCATCAGATATTGATTCATTATGACCTAACAACGACCAAAACTCTTCTGAGAGATGCGGTATGAATGGTGCAGATATTTTTACTAGATCTGTAATTAGTTCGGTTGAAATTTTGTCACATTTCTGTAAATGATTGCAATAAATCATCAATTGAGAAACTGCTGTATTGAAATGTAGGTTTTCAATATCATTTCCTACTTTTTTTATCGTAGTATGATGTAAATGTAATGTTTCTTTATCTGGGGTATGTTCTGCTCCTATCTTTGATGACAAACTTCCCTCTTCGTCTACAATAATAAACCATAGTTTATTAACAAATCTATAACACCCTTGTAATCCTTTTGTATTCCATGGTTTTGATTTGTTTAATGGTCCCATAAACATTTCATAAAGCCTCATAGCGTCAGCACCATATTCTTCTATAATATCTTCAGGGTTAATAACATTTCCTTTTGACTTGCTCATCTTAGATCCGTCGTCACCAAGAATCATTCCCTGATTATATAGCTTTTTAAACGGTTCTTTTGTCGACAATAAACCTAAATCATATAAAACGTGATGCCAGAATCGAGCATACAATAAATGTAGAACAGCATGTTCTTGCCCTCCTATATATAAATCTACAGGCATCCAATAATTCTCATTCTTTTTTGACCAAGCTTCGGTATGATTAGATGGATCTGTAAACCTTAGATAATACCAACAAGAACCAGCCCATTGTGGCATAGTATTTGTTTCTCTAAGTCCAACAATATTTCCAGATGAATCTTTTACTTCAACCCAATTATCAATAGTAGAAAGTGGAGATTTTCCATCGTCTGATGGCTTATAATTTTCTACTTCTGGTAATCGCACAGGTAAGTCTGATTCCTTAACTGTCGTGATTCCATCTTTTGTATGAATAATAGGAAATGGTTCGCCCCAATAACGCTGTCTAGAAAACAACCAATCTCTAAGCTTATAATTTACTGTCCCAGAGCCTAATCCATTTTTTTCTATAAACTCTATCGCCTTTTCAATTCCAGTATCCACATCAAGACCATCAAGAGATAATGTATCACTATGCTCTGAGTTCACTAAAATAGCACTTCCCTTAGCTGTAAATGCTGATTTTGTTATGTCTCCACCCTCTACAACTTGCTTTATAGGTAACTTATATTTAGTTGCAAACTCCCAATCTCTTTCATCATGTGCTGGAACAGCCATAATTGCGCCAGTACCATAACTTATTAAGACGTAGTCAGCTACCCATATTTCCATTTTTTCACCACTAAAGGGATTTATGGCGTAAGAGCCAGTAAAAATACCTGTTTTGTCTTTATTTACTTCTGTCCTATCAAAGTCTGATTTCTTCTGAGTTTCTTCAATATACTTGTCCAGCAATGGAGACTGATCTGCTGATACTATTTTTTTAGCCAGTGAATGTTCTGGAGCAAGAACCATATAAGTTGCACCGAAAAGAGTGTCAGGTCTTGTAGTATATACATCAATTTTTTCATTAGGATATCCGTCGACAGAAAAACTTACTTCTACCCCTTCAGATCTACCAATCCAATTTTTTTGAAGCTCTTTAATATTTTCAGGCCAATCTAAGTCATCTAAACCTTCTAGTAAAGATTCTGCATAGTCAGTTATCTTTAATATCCATTGCTTCATCGGTGTTCGATAGACAGGATGGCCTCCTATCTCAGACTTCCCATCGACAACCTCTTCATTGGCAAGTACCGTACGTAATTCCGGACACCAATTAACAGCCACTTCTTCTTCGTAAGCTAAACCTTTGTTATATAATTGTAGAAAGATCCATTGCGTCCACTTATAATAGTCCGCATCTGTTGTATTTATCTCTTTAGACCAATCATAAGAAAAGCCTAATTGATTAATTTGACGTTTAAAATTACTGATATTATCAGCTGTAGTAATTTTAGGGTGAGTTCCTGTTTTTATGGCATACTGTTCTGCAGGGAGTCCGAAAGCATCCCAGCCCATAGGATGAAGAACATTAAATCCTTTCATTCTCTTAAATCGGGCAACAATATCTGTTGCAACATATCCAAGAGCATGCCCTACATGAAGACCGGATCCAGAAGGATAAGGAAACATATCAAGAACATAGTATTTTGGCTTTTCACTGTCAGTACCCGTCTTAAATGTTTCATTGTCAGACCAATACTTCTGCCACTTAGGTTCAATAGCTTTGTGATTATAGGCCAAGGCTTAGTAGAAGTTTTTAATTTGTTTCATCCAATCTACAATAATAGCATTCACATCGATTGGTTGATTTGAACTTTCCCCGTAGCCACTACGCATAGACGATGTTGAATTACCAAAAGCGTTGGTCATTGGACCGTCAAAATCATCATCTTGTAGTATGGAATTAGACAAAAACTTTGCAATAACTTTACTTGTTTTTGGATTTCTAAAAATAATATGTGACGTTCTCGGATCTGCAGTAGACCCATAAACAGGATCAAAATTAAAGTCTTCAAATATAACTTCTACTGTTAAATCTCCGTTTGTTTCTGGTGGAAGAATTTCAAATCCAAGCTTTACTAACTCTGATTGAATAGATTGAATATGCTCTATCATAAATGGATCCTGGATATGATCATTGATAAACTCTTCAATTTTATTAGTCTCGCTAAGCTTAACCTTCTTTCTTCTAAATTGACCCTGTAAGTCAGAAGTAAAAACAACTAATAATAAAAACGATAATAAATAAACACTTTTTTGAAATCTCATCCTATTCTCCCGGTTTTATATTGCGCAACCAATTATACCTCTTTTTTTGTAATAATCTTGGTGATAATCTTCTGCATCGTAAAAATTGTTTACAGGAGCTACTTCTGTCACGATTCTTGATCGAAATTTTCCAGACTCATTCACCTGATTAATTTTGATCTCAACCAAAGTCTTCTCCTCTTCGTTAGTATAAAATATTGCTGAACGATACTGAGATCCTACATCGGGACCTTGTCTATCAATTGTTGTTGGGTCATGTAATTCAAAAAAAGTATCTAAAAGCTCTTCGTAAGAAATTACACTTGGGTCATAAACCACTTGAACAGCTTCAGCATGATCTGTTATCCCGGTACATACTAGCTCATAAGAAGGATTTTTTACGTTACCCCCAGTATAGCCAACCGTTGTTGATTCTACGCCCTCTAATTGCTGAAATGTGGACTCTACGCCCCAAAAACATCCCGCTGCAAAGAAAGCTTCTTTTTGATTTGTATTTTCTTCTGCCATAATGATGCTAAAAAAACTAAGCAAAAATAAGGAAAGTTTATACAAACTTCTATCTACTGTGATCATAATACATCCATGCTCCGATTAAACTCATAGGAATAGATATAATTCCACCAATAACAGGCACCAAAAAAGAGGCGAGAAATATTCCCACTCCCACTGCAATTGAGTTAAAAAATCTTTTCATTTTCATGAAACAAAGTTACTACTATTTCTTTCATGTTAATAAGACAAAAAAGCCTTTCAGTAATTATATACTAAAAGGCTTTTAGTTGGCTACCAAATTAAGGTATTAATTATTTTATGATGCTAGACTGTAATTATCGTCTCTGGATAAAAATAAAATTATCATAAAGGTGATAATAGTGTGAGGTAAAATTAAATATATAAAACTAGTAAAAAATCCAAAATATAAAAATATGAGCACACCAAATAGTCGAAATATTTCAACCTTATTAGCATACTTCTTCCCGTCTAACATAAAAGAATTAGAAATTGCTAAGGTTGCAACTAAGGCTGCTACAGATAGCATTTCAGAATAAGAAAATTTATCCATATTGAACAACATTATAACAGTTAAGGCGTTGATCATCGTAAATTGAAAAAATCCAAACATCTTTTGTTTATTACTTATTTGAGGATCATATTTCTCAAAATTACTTAAATCATTCTTTTTTAGAGGATACTTCTCATTAACATCATCTGGCCTCCAACCTGGACGAGAAAACCAAACATAAAATTTATCTTTAAGTTTTTTTGTTCTATAAGAATCTAAAGCCATCTGATAAAACACTTCGATATTTGCCCAAAAAGGATTGAAAGACTTTAAAGGTTTAACCGTTCCATATACAGGTTTTAAATCTTTTCTTTCGTCTATAAATGTTCCAAAAATACGATCCCATAAAATAAAGACTCCACCGTAGTTTGCATCTAAGTAGTCATCGTTTTGAGCGTGATGAACTCTATGGTTAGATGGGGTTATAATGATATATTCAAGAAATCCCAACCTTCCAACATGTTCAGTATGGACCCAAAATTGATAGACTAAATTAACTCCAGCGACACTAACATATACTTCTGGAGGAACACCGATAATAAACATAGGTAAAAAGAATACCCATTTCCATAAAAATCCACTACTCGTCTGTCTTAAAGCAGTTGCTAAATTATATTCTTCACCGTGATGATGTACCACATGTGTTGCCCAAAAAACCTTTACTTCATGATGGATACGATGCATCCAATAGTAACAAATATCATAAAGAATAAAAGCAAATACCCAAACCCACATCTCCTCTAAATTCAATAGTTTTAAATTGTAATATTCAGCAACATACTTATACACTACATATTGAAAACCTAGGCCTAGTAATGGAATAAATCGACTAATCAAACCTAGAGACAGACTTGTCAAAGCGTCATTTAGCCTATAGTTATTATTACCTTTCATAACACCATAAAGAAATTCAATGATGATGAGTAGTAAAAAAACTGGAATTGCATATGTAAGTATTATAGAGGAATCCATAAAATTAATGCCTATTTAATTCGTTTAAGATGTTTTTTAATTCATTTCGAATTTCTTTAAGAACCGATATATCACCATCACTGATACTCGCTCCAAGATGTTGAGACTTAGAACCGCCTTTCATCTCCTCTATTGCACCTTTAATCGTAAATTTTTTACTATAGAGCAATGCCTTTATTTGAAGTATTACATTAATATCTCTCTCCCTATAAGTTCTATTGCCTGCCTTATTTTTTGAAGGTTTTAATGATGGAAATTCTGACTCCCAATATCTTAAGACATAAGGTTTAAGCGCGGTAAGTTCACTTACTTCTTTAATACTATAGTATAGCTTTGTTTTTGATTCAAGCATCACTTTAGGTTATTATTTTTTGTAGATAAAAACAAGATATTAAAGTTACTCTTTAATGCTAATATTTAAAGAACACTACTTGGATCGGAATACTTTAGATCGTGAGCATCAGCCACTTCTTTGTTTACCAAATAACCCTCATGCGTATTTAAGGCCATAAGGAGGTTATTATTTGATTTCAATCCTTCTATCCCATTACTTGCTAACCTTGCTATAAACGGCTTTGTAGCCTCATTTAAAGCATTTGTAGCAGTAAATGGTACTGCGGATGGTATATTTTTAACACAATAGTGAATAACACCATCAATTTCATATGTAGGTTCGCTATGTGTTGTCGGTTTAGATGTTTCAAAACAACCGCCTTGATCAATAGCAACATCCGATAAAATACTCTTAGCTTGCATCAAACTAAGCATTTCTCTAGTTACCACTGTTGGTGGTTTAGCTCCGGGAGTTAACACTGCACCAATAACAACGTCTGCTATTGGAAGCAACCCTTCAATAAGCTGTTTAGAGGAAGTTCCTATGTTCACTGCCGGATACTGAGTTTTTATTTTTGATAATAATTCATTATTAATATCCAAAATTGTTGTATTAGCACCTAACCCTAAGCTCATTTGCATCGCATTCACACCAACAATACCAGCGCCAATAATTAATACATTTGCTGGGTCTGATAGAGAGGTTCCAGATATTAATTTTCCTTTACCTCCCTTACTCTTCTTCAGAAGCTCAATAGAGTCTAAAAGAGATAATCTACCTGCAATTTCACTCATAGGTTTCAACATTGGAGTTTCATTATTAATCACAACAGTTTCATACGCAAGCGCTGTAACATTGCATGCTAGTAATTTTTCTGTTAAAACTTTTGATGAACTCAAATGAAGGTATGTGAAGAGCATCTTATTTTTCATTAGATCTACTTCATCCAGAGAAGGTTCTTTTACTTTTACAATCAAATCAGACTGATGAAAAACGTCTGTAGTATTATCTAGTATAGTACAACCAAGATTAGCATACTCTTCATCAGTATAGCCGCTATCAGCTCCTGCATTTTTTTGAATGAATAGTTGATGAGAACTTTCGATTAGAAGTTTTGCAGTCTCAGGATTGATCGATACACGATACTCCTGAGAAATAATCTCTTTTGGAACGCCAATTTTCATGATATTTTTTTTATCTATAGTTAAGTATTTTTAATTACTCAGGTTTATCCATTAGTAATTTCATACTAAAGTTTAAACGACCCTGTTTATCAATTTCAAATAATTTGATCTTTACAGGATCTCCTACTGATAACATATCACTCACTTTATTAACTCGTTCCCAAGCTAATTGAGAAATATGCACTAAACCTTCACGTCCTGGAGCAAATTCTACAAAAGCACCAAATTCCATTAGCTTTGTAACTTTACCGTCAAAAATAGTTCCAACTTTAGGATCTTCAGTAACTGCTTTAACTTGGCTAATAGCATTATCGAGCGCTGCTCTATCTGCTGCTGACACACTAACAGTTCCATCATCTTCAATATTGATAACACATTCAGCTCTTTCTTGAATTGCTTTAATGTTTTTTCCACCTGGACCAATAAGGGCTCCAATTTTCTCTTTATCAATCTTGAAAGATTCGATCTGTGGTGCATATTGAGACAATGCATTCGGAGTACTTATTGCTTTATTCATTTCATCTAGAATATGCAATCTTCCTTTGTTTGCTTGCTCTAACGCCATAGACAAAATTTCCATTGGTAGTCCAGGAACTTTTAAGTCTAATTGGATGGCACTAATACCATCTTTAGTTCCAGCAACTTTAAAATCCATATCTCCATAGAAATCTTCAGTTCCTAAGATATCGCTTAATACTGCGTGATTTTCACCATCAGTGATTAATCCCATTGCAATACCAGCAACATGTTCTTTAATAGGCACTCCTGCGTTCATCATAGCTAATGAGCCACCACAAACTGATGCCATAGAAGAGGATCCGTTTGATTCTGTAATTTCTGACACAACACGTATTGTGTATGGAAATTCTTCAGATGAAGGCAATATAGGTTTTAGCGATCTTTCTGCTAAATGACCATGACCAATCTCTCTTCTGTTAGTGAAACCAATTCTTCCGGTTTCTCCTACACAGTAAGGAGGGAAATTATAGTGTAGCATAAATGATTTTTTATAATCACTTGCCATCGAATCGATAATCTGTTCATCTCTAGCATTACCTAAAGTAAGCGCAGCAATTGCTTGCGTTTCACCCCTAGTAAACAATGCAGATCCATGAACTCGAGGCAATAACGACGGAACAATGCTAATTGCTCTAATATCATCTAATCCTCTACCGTCAACTCTAACTTTTTTCTCTAATACAGTTTTTCTAACTGCATTTTTAAACATAGTTTTAACATATTCTTTTACTTCGGAATACATTTTTTCATCTTCTTTATGTGGAGTCGAAGCTTCTTTTACAATTTCGTTGTATGCAACATCCATTGCTTGCTTAGAGTCCATATCAAGTAATTTTTCAACCTTATCTGAAAATGAATCTTCAAGAGATTTGATTACTTCATCAGTTATTACTGTATTGTCAACCATCTCATATGAATTATCAAAATGTTCTGAAAATTCCATTTGAAGATCAACAATGTCATTAATACCTTCCATTGCAAGGTCTAATGCTTCTAAAATTGTTTTTTCAGGTACAAAGTTAGAACCACCTTCAATCATACAAATTTTATCTTTTTTACCAGTTACCATTAAGTCTAAATCAGATGACTCCATTTGTTCTAGTGTAGGATTTAAAACATATTCTCCATCAACTAATCCCACTTTAACAGACGCTATTGGACCGTCAAATGGTACTGGAGACAACAACAATGCTGCAGAAGCACCAATCGCTGCTACTACATCAGGCGTATTTACACCATCATAAGACATTGTGGTTAACATAATTTGTAAATCATTTCTATAATTCTTAGGAATTAAAGGTCTAATTGGACGATCTGTCAAACGTGAAACTAAAACTTCAGCATCTGTTGGTTTCGCCTCTCTCTTAAAGAAACCTCCGGGTATTTTTCCTCCCGCATAATGTTTTTCTCTATATTCAACCTGCATCGGAAGAAAGTTTAAACCTTCTCTCGGTTCAGCTGAACAACATACTGCTGCAAGCATTGCAGTGTCTCCATAAGTAATGAATACGGATCCGCCCGCTTGTCTTGCTATTTGGCCTGATTCAATCTTTAATAGTCGGCCGGCTATATTTTTTTCTACTTTTATCATATTTTCTTCTTTATAATCCTCTTATCGATAGCTTAATGAGTAACTCATTATAACTATCTGTTTTTGTTTTTCTTAAATACTTCAATTGTTTTTTTCTTTGTGATACAAGCTTAACTAAGCCATGTCTTGAATGAACATCTTTTTTGTGCAATTTTACATGCTCTGTTAGTAATCTAATACGGTCTGTAAGAAGTGCAATTTGCGCTTCACTACTACCAACGTTACTAGAGTCAATACCTGCGTCCTGAATAATCTTACTTATTTCTTTACTATACTTCATATTTCTCCTTAAAAGAATCTATCAATTTAATACATACTTCCTTATCGTTTTCAATCTGTTTGATTAAGTCTTCTTTACTTTCAAACTTTATTTCATTTCGAATTTTATTTAAAAATTCTATATAAAATCTTTTATCGTATAAGTCGCTGAATTTATCAGATAAAATGTGAACTTCCATAACAAATTTTTTTTCATTAAAAGTTGGTCTATACCCAATATTAGTCATTCCAAAGTACTTTTCTCCGTCTAAGAACACCTTTGAAAGATATACGCCACCTTCTGGAATCATCTGATATTCACTTAGGGGTATAAAATTTGCAGTAGGATAATTCATTGATTTTCCCCTATTTGAGCCATGGACTGTCAATACATTAAAACCATAAAATTTACCTAATAATGACGGCACTTGATCTAAAATTCCATCACGTATTAACCCTCTTGTTAGCGTACTTGAAATAGGCTTATCATTTAGCGTTCTAATTTCGGGAGTATATAGCTCAATATTATTTTGATTACAAAATTCAGTTAAAAAAGCCAAATCACCTCTTTTCTGAAATCCGAAATAATGATTTTCTCCCACCGAAATCAACTTAGGATTAAATAGTTTTTTAATAATATTTTCTGAAAAATCTTCAGCAGACATATGTGAAAATTCTAACGTAAAAGGAATAACAAGTACTTTATCAATACCTATCTGTTCGAGCATCTCAAGCTTTGAGTCAATATCCTGCAAGTTCATTGGTTTGCTGTTATTTGACAGTATATAAGCTGGATTTGGGTCAAAAGTAATTAGGCATGAAGGAATTGACTCTTTTTTAGCAATTTTTACGATATGATTAAGGACGTCTTGATGACCTAGATGTATCCCATCATAATTTCCAACAGTGATCACAGAAGATTCTAATGGCTGCATATCCTCAATTGATCTTAAGACTTCCATACTTCTTCAAACCTTTCTACCGTCAATGAATCATCTAATGAGAAAGACCCTACTGTTGTACGTGTCAATTTTATCAAATGGCCTATAGTATTAATCTTTTTTGCTATATCCTCCGCCAAAACCCTTATATAAGTTCCAGAAGAGCATTCAACCTTAATATGCAATGTACTCTTATCCATAGCAGTACATTCCAAGTGTTTGATTTCAATTTGTTTAGGATTTCTTTTTACTGAAATATTCTTTCTAGCCAGCTTATAAAGTCTTACCCCATTTACCTTCCTCGCTGAATACATAGGAGTTTCTTGCATCTGAACACCTAAAAATGATTTTGATATATCGCTAAAGTCAATACTGTCAATCTCAGGTACTTCTTTTTCCTCTACAATCGTTCCTGTTAAATCTTTTGTGTCTGTTTTTTCGCCTAGCTTTATTACGCCTTCATAAGTTTTGTCGTATTGGATGATATCTGATAACTTTTTAGTTGATTTTCCAATACCAAGCACCAGAACGCCATCAGCGAATGGGTCTAGAGTACCAGAATGCCCTACTTTTTCACGTGTAATTCTTTTGACTTGCTTTACAACGCCGAAAGAAGAAAAGTCTTTAGGTTTGTATATATTATATATCATAACTAATCAATTTTTTTGATTAACTCATTAATTTTTTGAAACTGTTCAAAAGAGTCATCATAGATAAATCTCAAAGTAGGTGTAGATCTCAGTTTTAAAGACATCGATAGATATTTTCTGAATGTAGGAACTAACTTATTTAACTCTTTGTTGATAATTTTTAAATCTTTTGTGGGATTGATAATACTATAGAATAAACTTGCATGCTTTAAATCTGAAGTCATTTTAACCGATGAAAATGTTAAAAAACCATATTTTCTCAAATCTAAATCTTTTGATAAAATTTGATTAATAGTTTTTAAAACTTCCTGTTCGACACGCTCTGATCTTGAGTATGGTTTAGTATTCAACTGTCTGATAGTTTTCTTTTAATCTCGTTTATTTTATATGCTACGATTCTATCTCCAGGAAAATACTTTTTAACACCTTCAATTGCAATTCCACATTCCAGTCCCGAATCAACACTAGCTACGTCATCTTTGAAACGTTTTAAGGACACTATCTTTCCTTTTGATATTAACTCTTCTTCTTCTCTTATAAGCCTAGTAAAAGAGTCTCTAGTAATTTTACCGCTCTCAACTTGAGAACCAGCAATAAAACCAATCTTTGGAATCTTAAATGATTCTTTAACGACAGCTTCTCCTAAAATTTCTTCTACAAGATCAGGTCTCAGTAAGCCTTCAACAGCTAATTTAACATCTTCAACAACCTGGTAGATGATATTATAAGCTCTAATCTCAACATTGCTTTGATTTGCCAGCAATCTTGTGTTAGATGGCACTTGAACACCAAAGCCTATTACAACAGCCTTAGATGCCTGAGCAAGCAATACATCAGATTCAGTAACATTACCTACTCCTCTGTGTACAATATCTACTCCAACTTCATCGTTATTAATTTTTTCTAAACTCTGTATAAGAGCCTCAATAGACCCATCAGAATCTGCCTTAATAATAATATTTAAATTATTAATATCGCCTTCTTTGATTTGAGCAGAAATACTATCTAATGATGTTTTCTGAACCATCTGTAAATCAATTTCTCTCTTAATTCTTTGTCGTTCATTTGCAATTTTCTTTAGGTCAGATTCGTTAGATACTTCCGCAAAAATATCTCCTGATTGTGGAACCTGATCAAATCCAAGAATTTGTACAGCATCTGAAGGTCCTGCAGTCTTAATACGTTCGCCTCTTTCATTCATAATTGCACGAACTTTTCCTGGGTAATTATTACAAATAAATAGAGTTCCAATATTCAAAGTTCCTTTTTGAATTAATACTGTAGCTATCGCACCTAGACCTTTATCTAACCTAGAGTCAATTACAGTTCCTTTGCATTCTATAGTAGAATTTGCTTTTAAATCTAAGACTTCAGATTCTAATAGGATGGCTTCCATTAGCGCATCAATACCTTCACCTGTTATAGCAGATGTATTTACAGATTGGATTTTACCGCCCCAATCTTCAACTAGTACGTCTTTCTCTGATAATTCTCTTTTTACAGTATCTGGATTAGCTCCAGTTTTATCAATTTTATTGATTGCAACAATAATTGGCACTTCTGCTGCTTTTGCATGATTAATAGCTTCTAAAGTCTGAGGCATAACACTATCGTCCGCAGCAACAACAAGAATCACAATGTCAGTTGATTGTGCTCCTCTTGCTCTCATTGCAGTAAATGCTTCATGTCCAGGTGTATCTAAAAAGGTAATTCTATTACCATTATGATCAACCTGATAAGCTCCAACTCTTTGAGTAATACCACCTGACTCACCTTCAGCTACCTTCGTTTCTCTTATATAATCCAAGATAGATGTTTTACCATGATCTACATGACCCATAATTGTTACAACTGGCGCACGATTTATTGCACCCACTAACTCTTCTTTTGTATGAGCCATTACAAATAAATCATCTACAACTTCTTCGTATTTATTTAACTCAACATCGTATTCGCCAGCAATTAACTCAATAACATCCCATGCCAACCTTTGATTTACCGTAACTAAAACTCCTAGTTGTAAGCATTTCCCGATTACTTCACTAGTGCTTACATCTAATACTTTTGCAATTTCATCAATACTAGCATATTCTGCTAACTCTACTGACCTTGGCGTATCACCCAAATCGCTACCTGAATCTTTTTTACTTTTCTTATAGGATTTCTTTTTTGAACTGGCATCCATAGAAGCTAATGTCTTTTTAAGTCTTTTTGCTGCAGAAGTATCTTTCTTTATTGCTTCCTTATTCTTTTTAACTTCTTTCTTGTCTTCGATAGGAGCTGATTCTCTTAATGTAATTTTTCTTAATTTCTTTTTTGGCTCTACAATTTGAACAACTTTTTTTGTCTCAGGATCTGCAACCGATCTAACTTCTGTTACTTTTTTGGCTTGAGCTTTTTTTGCCTTATCTTGCTCTCTTTGTTCTTGAACTGATAAAATTTGGAATTTTTTAACAGATTTTGTTTCCATGACTACTTTTGAGTCGTGAATTTCTTTTCTAACCTGTTCTTTTCTATCTCTCTCTGCTGATTGTCTATCTTTAGCAAATTCAGTATAAACAACCTGTTGTGTCTTTGGATCAATTGGAGACATATGACTGGTTACAGATATGTCCTTAGATTTTAGAAAATCAACGATATCATTGTGAGATATATTCAATTCTTTTGCTAACTGAAAAATTCTAATAGAATCAGCCATGTATTATTTTTCCTCTTCTTCTACTAATTCTTCAGCAGGAGTCTCAACAGCTTCTTCTTCAACAGGAATTTCAACAGCTACTTCTTCAACAGGAGTCTCAACAGCTACTTCTTCAACAGGAGTTTCAACAGCTACTTCTTCTGGCTCATCATTTCTACCAATAAAAGTATTTACAACAGCACTTATAGAATTAATCTCATCTCCAGTAAGATCAAGCTCGTCAACTAAGATAAACTTTTTTGACCCTAAATAGTCAGCAACACTAACAATACCAGCTTCGGATAGTTTTTTTAATACTCCCTTCTTAATTCCATCAAAAGAATCAAGACCTTTTTGCTGATTTATTAATACTTCATCATATTCTTTTTTAGTGTAAGCATCGATTGTGTAGCCTGTCAATTTAGAGGCTAAATTGATATTTACTCCACTTCTACCAACTGCATTTTCTAAACCACCTTCGTCAAAAATTGCTACACAATATTTCTTATCATCATCGAGATATAGATCAATTGGTTTAGCTGGCGATAAAGCTCTAGTAATGAAGACTTCTGATTTTTCAGTATAGTTAACAATATCAATCTTCTCATTGTTTAATTCTCTTACTACTGATTGAATACGACTTCCTCTCATACCAACACAAGCACCAACCGCATCAATTCTCTTGTCAATAGAATGAACAATAATTTTACTTCTTTCTCCAGGTTTTCTAGCAATTCCTTTTATTTCAATAATACCATCTTCAATTTCAGGAACTTCCATCTCAAACAATTTGTAAAGAAATAAGTCATCGCTTCTAGATATCAAAATATCTGGACCTTTTGGAGTGACTTCAACAGCTTTAACAAGAGCTCTAATTGTGTCTCCTCTTCTGAATCTTTCTGAAAAAATTTGCTCATTTCGAGGCATTCTTAGTTCAGTTTGTTCGATATTAACAAATGTATTCTCTCTATGGACTTGATGTACAGTACCGATAATTACCTCACCAATTCTTTGTACATAATCTTCATAGATATATTGCTGCTGCACTTCACGTGTTCGCTTATTTAAAAACTGTCTTGCATTTGCAACCAATCTTCTACCGAAGTTTGCAGGGTCAACTACTTCTACAAAAGTATCTCCTAATTTCAAATCGACAAGCTCTGGCTCAAGCTCTAGGGCTCTTTCTAATGTAATATCGAAGTGATCATCATCTACTTCTTCAACTATTGTTTTTTCTACATAAATTTCAATTTCACCTTTATCTAGATTAACAATTACACTACAATTATCAGATTCGCCTTTTTCTTTATCGATAATAAATAAAAATAGCTGTTCAATAATTGTTCCAAGCTCAGAACGCTCAATATTTTTTTCTCTCGCTAGTTCAATAAAAATTTCAATTAAATCTCTGTTTACCATATCAACCTTTCAAATTTTCTATTATAACAAAAATGGGCCGTGGCCCACTCAAATACTGCGTAAATATATTTATTAAAAACCTTTTAAACAAGAAACTTAGTTTAAACTTAATACTACTCCGTACACCTCTTCAAACAGCTCTTTGTAGGTACTGTTTTCAGAATCTAAGTTATCTAAAATTGCTAAAGCTTCAGTTTTTTCTCCAGCCATAGCTAAGCGTTTTGCTTTCAATATCGATATATAAGTCACTTCATTATCGGATAAAGCATTTTTTGCTGCCTTATTAAAAAATTTTACAGCATTATCTACATTGGAATCAAGCTGTCCTAACATGATATAGGCTTCTGTTTTTAATGTAGAATAATCTAACTTTGAAGCACACTCAGATAATAACATCATAGCCTTGTCATTATTACCATTTATAAAGGCAGTTCTACCTAAATAGAATTTAGCATGCACTGCAGCTGAGGTTTTTTTATGATTCTCTACCACTGACTCCAACTGCAAGACCGCGTTATCGAAATCTCCTCTTTCAAAATAAATCATTGCATTGCTAAGTGCAGTATCTGCTGGTGAAGAGGTTTTAGGTCTTGAAACGTCCCATGCAGACCATGTTAGAGTAGCAACTAGAACAAAAAGAAAAATAGGGTTCAATACAATCATATCAAATTTACTATACTCTTTTTTCTGTTTATAGCTAACTGAGATTGGGTTACTTATCATTTCTTTTATTTTATTTAGTAGTGACATATGCTTATTTCCAATAATTAAATAGTTTATATAGTTTTGGTCTAAATTTAGTTGATAATTTAGCACTAGAAACTTTTTTATCTATATCTTTTCTTAGTTTTCTTTGCGCTTCAATATCTAGAGTATTAAAGTCTTTGCAATCATCCGAACAACATTTATCATATTTCGTTGCACAATCTTGGCATTGGATAAATAAGATATGGCATGCATCATTACTGCAATTGACATGTTGATCGCAGGATTCTTGGCATTGATGACATTTTCCGATTACATCGTCTGTAATCTTCTCACCTAGTCTGTCGTCAAATACAAAGTTTTTTCCAATAAATGATGATGGAATATTGTCTTTTTTAATATCGTGTGCATATTGAATAATACCACCATCTAACTGATAGACGTCCTTAAACCCTTTCTCTAATAGATAAGCGCTTGCTTTTTCACAACGAATTCCACCTGTACAGTATAGGTGTACTTTTTTATCTTGATTGTCAGATAGCAACTCTGCTACTGCTGGTAATAATTCTTGAGAGCGATGAATATCTGGTGTAATGGCATTTTTAAATTTACCGACTTCACTCTCATAATAATTACGCATATCTACTACTATAGAACCTTCTTCGTTAATTGATTCATTAAATTCTTTAGCCGACAAATGTTGGCCGATACGATTCATGTCATAACTATCTTTATTTACACCATAAGCTACGATCTCATTTTTTACTAAAATTTTCAACTTGATAAAAGAACTTCCTTCTTGAACTGCTTTTTTTAGCTTTACACCATTTAATAAGATTTCTGATTGAATATAATGCTCAAAGATACTCCATTTATGCTCAGGAACGCTTATTTGAGCATTAACACCTTCTTCGGCAACGTAAACCCTACCAAAAATATTTAGATTCGAAAATTGCTCATATAGATGATTGCGAAAATCTTCAGGATGTTTGATATCAATATATCGATAAAAAGAGCATGTAATGCGTTGAAACGCTTCTTGCTCTAAATCTTTTCTTAATTCAAATTTTGACTTTTTATTGAACATATTTGAATGTTAATAGAAAAAGAGCCTATTAACAATAATTAATAGGCTCTTCATATTTTAGTTAATTATAAAATAATTAATCTAATTGCGTACTTAACTCAGGTTTAAACTCCATAGTTTGATTGTAGCCATTCCAAACGCTTGAAGCCCATTCTTTATCCCAATCAGGATTTTTTTCAGAAAGTTTTGCAAGAGCTGCATAGAACTCTGATTGATCTAAAGTTTCAGACATTGTATCATGGCCGGTTGCAAAAACATACTCATTAAAGTTTCCACCAGTATTAGTCTGCATACACACAAAATGATCTGTTGAGCCCATTTCTGCTCTAATTTCATTCATCATTTTAAATACTTTTTCAGCGCCATCATTTCCGCCTTGACGAACTCTCCAGACTGACATAGTAAGATACTTGTAATCAGGTCTATATTGTACGTTATAGCTCAAGTCGCCTCTTACAGTATAAAACTGGGTTCCAGTTTCTTGTACTAACATGCTATCATTCCATTTATCATATGGTACTGGAGCGTGATTATTATGTGCATTATAAATTGCATCTAATTGATCTGCAGGAATTGGAAATAATCCTTGATGCATTCTAACATATTGACCCACATTGGGTCCATTAAGAACGAGAAATGTATTTACTGCACCTAGTTCATTTTGGTGCGCCTTGTTGTGATGAATCATTGCTTTTTCGAAATCTGCAGCCTTAACTCCTTCTTTAATACTTAGAGAGGATTGCATATGGTATTGTCCAAAGACAATACTTGAAAACATCATCATTAATAATATTTTTTTCATTTTATGTGTTCCTTTTTTATTTATTAATTAAGATAATTTAAGCAAAATAAGACTTCTAATTTGATATGAATATTTAATATTAATTAATTCTATAAAAAAAATAACGCCCAACAGGAAGGTTCATTGGGCACCATTCTCTCTATTTTAAAGTATAATTAAAAGCAACTAAGCAGAAGAACAACCTTAAAAATTATAGTTTACTCCAAAAGTAAGACTTCTTGGCATTGTAGGGCGAGCACCATACGGTCTTCTTGCTACAACAAGATCCTTATCTAATAGGTTTTTAACGCCCATAGATAGGGTTACATTATTTTGAAGTGAATGTTTTACACCTAAATCAATTACAGTAAACGCGTCAGTAGAATTTGAGCCATCTAATCGACCAGATCCTGCTGTTGTTCTTGCTGCTGAATTATGTTTTAGGCCAATGTTAACAGAAGTTTTATCCATGTTAACACCTAAATTTACAGCTACCATTGTTTCAGGTATGTAAGGAAGTTCATCGCCTTGAGATACGTCTCCCCAGAAACCGTCAAATGATTCTTTAAACTCAGTATTAGTTTTTGTATATGCAATTTCGATTGGCAACTGTACAGTTCCATTGTCCATTAGCATGCGTCTTAAATATAATTCTAATCCAGATACATCAACAGCGCCGCCATTGTATAATTCATTTGATCCGGTACCACCTGATGAAGCAGTGTCTGCTCCTAGAAGATTATCGTAATTGTTCATGAAGAATGTCATCTCTAGTCCGTTTAAACCTTCATAAGATCTTACTGTCCATTCATGATTCCAACTTTCTTCTGATTTTACTTCTTGGGTAACACCATCAACTACCTTAGTACCGCCTGGTCCATGAGGAGCAAATCCTTTATGAATGCCGTATCCAAGTGTAGTTCCATCTTTTAATGCATATTCCACTGCTATCCCAGGAACAATTACATCAAATGTATCTTCTTTGATTGAAGCATCTGCTGCGCGAAACTGGTCTGATTTACCCCAGTCTTCTCTTTTAACAGTGATTTCTTCATATCTTATACCGCTTGTCACGATCCAATCACCTGATGTCATTCTATCTTCAACATACAATGAAGTAGATTCTGCGGAATCGATTCTATTAGAGTCAGAACCGGGAGTTGCTGATGTAGTCATGTTTAACTTACCTGCAACCATTTGATATCTATCTTCCCATTGAAAACGATCCATTTCATCGGCGTGAACACGTAGACCAGCTTGTACATCATGATTGTCAATGCTCCAGTTTAATACTGCTTGAACACCGCTTGATAAATATTCACGATTATTAGCTTTAACTCTGTATGCATCTGCATCACTATCCATTGCGCTCATTAATAGAAAAGTATCCTGATCGCTACTTGGGTTTGCAACAATGCCAAGACTTTGACCGTTTACCTTATTTAATTTGTACCAATTTCTAGCAAACTCATTATTATAAACACTGAAAGCTAATGATAAATTATCTGATAACTTACCTGCATATGATAATACTAACTGAGAGTGATCGGCATCCATCTCATCTAATTGAGATGCACGATATCTTCTTAGTGGATTGGCAGTATAATCATCATCTGACAACCCAAGATATGTTTCACCTGAGATTTCATCTGTCATAGAAATTTTCATTTCTAAGGCATGATTAGCACTCATAGCATAGCGAACTTTAGCCATGATATCAGTTTTAGCATATCCGGTATCTCCCCCGCCATCTAACTCTTTAAATCCATTAGTCATATCATTATAAACTTCAAATAAGTAACCCCATTGACCGACTGTATTTCCTGACTTAACATGCAATACTGTTTTACCAAAACTTCCGACGGTAAAATCAATACTATGTAATGATGATGAAGGAATTGAAGTAGATATATAGTTTAATGATCCACCTGTAGTAAAAGGTCCATGTTTAATTTGAGTAGATCCTTTACGTACTTCTAGAGATTGCATACGCCCCATTGTTGGAGAATAATATGCAGCTGGTGAGGCATATGGAGCTGGTGCAATAATAATACCATCTTCCATTACATTTAATTTTTCCATACGTGATAAACCAGTGCCACGAACTCCAATGTTAGGCCTCAAGCCTAATCCATCTTCTTCCTGTATATAAACTCCAGGAATACGTGATACGACACGGTGAATATCAGTATGATTAAATTGTTTTAATTCTGACGCTGAAACAACAGAACTTGGTCTAACAGATCTTAGAAACATGCCTGATGTAATACTAGCAGCATCTGCTAGAACGTCTATAGCATCTAATGCTACAGGTTTATTTGAAAGCTTTACAGACATACTTTTACTGCTAATTGATACACTTTTATCTGCGTAACCAATTGCTGAAAATATTGCTGTTGTAGGAACTGTTGCAGTAAATGTAAAACCACCATCAGAGCCACTTGTTGCACCTTTACCGTTTTCAAGAACAATATTAACATCAGCGACAGGATTGTTGCTTCCATCTGTTACTACACCAGATATAATAGTCTGAGCAAAAATCAAACTAAAGAATCCTAATAATATTGTTATCTTTTTCATAATTCCCTTATGCTTTATTGAGATTAGATCGCAATATTATAGTAGAAAAATTCTAAATGCAAGTATTATTGAGATTTAATCTCAATAGTAACTATTTAATGAGGAGAGATCCAACAAAAATATTCGTTTGACGAGCATTTTTTGCGTTTCTATTTGAAGAAAAAATAATTTTTCCTTTTTTTGATATCACTGGAAAGGAATCAAAAGTATCGTTATCGGTTAGGCGTGTAAGTTTTAAAGTTTCTATCTCTATCATATAAAGTTCAAAATTACTTCCAAAGGCATTGTAATCTTCCCTCCAGTCATCCATATTAGATGAAAATACGATATGCTTTCCATTCGGATGCCATGATGGAGACCAGTTTGTTGCTCCATTATCTGTCAATCTTTGTTTATTAGACCCATCTCTGCTTGCTATATAAATATCTAGAGGTACTGCATCTATATAACGATTGTCTAGATTGATAGACCATTTTTCTCTCTCTGCGTCATTACTAGGATACCATGCACGCCATACAATACTATTTCCATCAGGAGAATAAAATGCACCTCCATCGTAACCAAGTTCGGTTGTAATACGTTTTACATTCTTACCGTCATAATCCATTTCATATAGATCTATATCTCCTTCACGCATTGATGTAAAAATAACTTTTCTTTCCGTCGGATGAGTTGTGGTTTCAGCGTTATAACCCGGAGCATTTGTTAGTTGGGTTGCGGTGTTGCCATCCCACTTATAAATCTCATAATTTCTTAAGGGCCAAATATATTTACGTGGATTGGGATGCTTATAGATTTCTGGACATTCGGGTCCATCTTTCATCGTAGATGAAAAAAAAATGAATTCATTATCAAGCGCATAGTGAGCGCAGGTAAATGCTCCATCTCTTAATGGAAATTCTTTTAAATTTTTACCGTCTATATCAACCAAATAAAGCTTATCACAATCGTTACCATCACGCTTAGACTGAAAAACAACTTGTGTTTCTTCTTGATTTAGATACCCTTCTCCATTATCCCCTTCAAATGTTAACTGCTGCACGTCCGCGATTATAAATGTTTGAGAGTTATTACATGAAAAGGTAAAAAATAGAATAGCGGGCGCTATCCATATAAAAAAATATTTCTTATTAAAATTGTACATCTAATATGACTTCTTCTTCATCTCTTGATACTGTTATTTGAACCTTATCTCCAGGTTCAATATTTGAGAGCGCTTCCATGTATTTATAAATATCTACAATGTCCATATCTTGAATCTTAATAACAATATCTCCGTCTAACATCCCTGATATTTTTCCAGGACGATTATCTATTACATTATCTGCTTTAACACCCTTACCGTCGTAAGCATAATCTGGCATTACACCTAAAGTGACTTTCATTTTTGATGGTGATTGCATTGTTTTCTGCTCATCTTCCATCTTTTCAAAAATAAGTCTTTCTTCGGTGTTAGCAAACTCAGCAACGATTGGCTCTACTACTTTAGAAATCTCTATCATCCCATTGTAGTTAATTTTATCTTCATCATCTGTGGCTGTATGATAATCTTGATGAATGCCTGTAAAAAAGAAAAGAACGGGAATATCTTTTTTATAAAAATTATAATGATCTGATCGACTAAATATACCTTTTCCTAAATCTATTATATTGATTTTAGAATTAACAAAAAACGGATGAAGCTTGGATGAGAAATTTTGCGCAGATGGAGATCCTCCCAACTGTACATTACCTTCTTCGTCCATTCTTCCAACCATATCTAAGTTCACCATCAATTGCACTTTACTTAAATCTATCGTTGGATTATTTACATAGTGTTTTGAGCCTAAAAGACCTAATTCTTCTCCACCAAAAGCTATAAAGACTAACGTTCTTTTGTGTGTGTTAATTGAAGCAAAATGTTCAAATAATTCTAAGACCATTGCTGTTCCTGATGCATTATCATCTGCACCATTATGAATCAATCCAAGTGCATTTTTTACGCTGTCATAATGAGCCCCAATAACAACGTATTCATCTTTCAATTGTTCGTCATTTCCTGGTAGGGTTGCGATAATATTATATGTTTTAACTTTATTCTTAGGCGTAAGTCTACTTTTTGAAACATAATACTCTTGAACTTCGACCATTCTTTCTGTTGACGATTCAACGTTAGTAAAATGGTCAACAATATAATCTTTAGCGATCCTATCTCCTGGCGTACCAGAACCTCTTCCTCTTAATCCATCCGATGATAAATAAGTAATATGTGATTTGAAATCATCGATTGTGATGTCACTTTGTGTAACTTTCACCTCTGGAATAGTAAAATTAGGTATGTTACTAGCGCATGATGCTAAAAACAGAATAGATAGATATAATGCATATTTCATGGATGGAACCTATAACAAATTAAAATAGATATCCAATTAAAATGTAACTTAAGCCGAATATGATAGTTAAGATGATGATAAACGCATTAAAATGTTTATCCATCATTTGTTTAATTGGGTCACCGAAAGATCTAATTAATAATCCAATAATTAAAAAACGCCCTCCTCTACCAAGAATTGATGCTAAAATAAATGTAGGTAGATTTATCTGAAAAACACCGGCTGTTATTGAAAAAACCTTATATGGAATTGGAGTAAATGCTGCTGTAAAAATTACTAAAAAATTGTGTGCATCATATTTAGCACCCACATTATCAAAAACTTGTTGTGTAAATCCTGGGATTATCTTAAAAAAGAAGCTTGCAACTCCTGTCAGCTCACCTGATGGTGCATACCAGAGGAAATAACCTATTATAAATCCAAATACACCTCCCAATACTGATCCTAGCGTACATATAAACACGTAATACATAGAACGCTTAACCTTTCCTAAGCATAGAGCCATCAATAAAGGATCTGTGGGAACAGGAAAGAACGAAGATTCAGCGAAAGCGACTGAGAACAAAACCAATGTTCCATAAGCGCTTTCCGCCCAAGATAATACCCATTGATATAAATTTTTTAGCGGATTCAAGACTATCTTAATCTTAGCATTTTTATTGCTTTGATAAACTGACCACCATTTGGATTAGCTGGAGTATACATTTGACAGAAATAGACACCTGAACTTACAGGATCTCCGTTGTCGTTGGTTCCATCCCATATTACTGATTTATAACCAGCTCCTTGCTCTTCATCCACTAAAGTAGTAACAAGTTGACCTTTAACATTAAATACTCTCATAACGACATACTGCGTAGACGGAACATCATACTCTAGTGTCGTAAATGATGTAAATGGATTTGGATAATTTTGCTTTAATTCTAAAATGTCAGGTATTAATGCTCTTCCATCAATCTTTAAATTCCCGACAAAACCAGATACCGCAGTTTGAAAGGATTGTCCATCTGTAGATATCACAGACCATGAACCTTCAGCTACATTAACAGTATCAGTTTGTGCTACTAAATCTTTTAACGCCCATACCATTGAATTGTCTTGTGTCCATGTATTCATGCTTAAAAACTGTAAATCATTATAGCCAATCATTCGATATTCAATATTATCTCCATCTACATCAGCAGATTCTTCCCAAACAAATCTTAATGAGTCATTTTGGTTTTCTGGCGTAATAAATAAGTATTCATTTGACAGATATGAACCTGAACCATCTAGTGTATTAAATATATATTCTCCTGTCGTAGTAAAGGCTCCCGGTGCATCGTTTACTGGCAATACTGTCGCATTAAATGATACTCTAGTAGAATCAATTCCACCATCTGCTGTACCGCCGTCATCTCGCACTGTCACATAAACCACAGAAGATCCATTGCTATCTGCGCTTGGAGATAAATCGAGTATAAATTGGCCAGTAGAAGGATTATTTACGACTAATGATGGGAATATAGCTGTATTCTCAGCATATGCCGTAACAGTAAGATTTTGAGCGTTAACGTCAGCCCCATAATTCACTCCAGTAAGCTGAATTCCTAAATTAGTATCTTCGTTGATTTGTACATCTGACACTGTATCAATATTTGGTGGTGCATTAATAAATGTTACTGGTCGAATTTGATATTCAGAAGAGTATTGACTTTCCTGTCCTTCCCTATCGACGGTAGATAATTTATAGTAGTATGTTTTGGTTGTATCTAGATTTTCATCCGTAAATACTGAATTTGGATAACCTACCTCTGTAATCAAATTATTAGAAGAAGGAGTAAAAAATGCTTCTTCTGATCGATATACTCTAACGCTAGCATTAGAATCATCTCCAAGACTCCAAGAGAATATAACACTTCCATCTTGTGGAATTGCATATGAAATATTAGCAGGTGCATCAGGTGCAGTATCATCATGTGTAGGTTTTAATATATACAACCCTTCATCAATACCTGTAACAACCACTATCCCACTATCATAATAGGGATAATTGCTCCACGTTCCATCAAAAGATGCATTATTATTTGATGGATATACGTCAAAATATGCCGCTTCACTAGGATTGTTTATATCAGAAATATCAAGAATGCGCAATCCACTAGTGTAATGAGACATATAAACATAGTTTCCAATAACATAGTTATTATGATCGATAGATGGTGTTGGACCGGTATATGTTGTTTGGAGCGTTGGATTACTTAAATCTTCTACATTCCAAATTAATGTTCTAGTATTTCCAAATCCTCCGTTGTACTCATCAAACTCATCGTTAACGATAAAATATTTATGATCTTCTGTTAGCCATCCTTGGTGGGTATAATAATTATCATAACTCCCTAATCCAATTGTCTTAGCACCACTAGAATCATCCGATTTAACACTTAAATCTGCAATCCAAACCTTAGTCTCGTTAGAACCAAAACAGATTTCCTGCCCAACATATTGAGAATCTGGTCCATTGTATACAACACATTGCACATCATGAACATATCCAGTATTACTTCTTCCTGTAGAAGGGTCAGATACGCAAGCTGATTTTGCTGGTAAAGTAGGATTACTAATATCTACAATATGCAATCCGCCAGGACCACAAGTACTAGTACCTATAGCATAAGCAAAACCTGTATCTTCATTAATAAAAATATTATGCGCACTACCAAATTCAGCATAATGAGCTGTTTCGGAGAATGTAATTGGAGTGCTATTGAAAGTTCTTAACACTGTTAAATCAAATACTTGCATACCATGACCACCCGCTTCCGACACAATGAAAGCATAATTATTAAATACTTTAATATCACGCCATGTAGAATTACTGCTATGTGTTGCTAATCTTCCAACATATACGGGACTATCTGGCGTAGTAATATCGACAAAAGAGGTTCCATTGCTCATACCAACAAGTGCATAATCTCTATTGGTAATAGGGTCTGTCCATCCCCAAATATCATTCAAACTAGTATTATTTCCTCCACCAATATCTGTTTTGTCCATAAACGCCATTAAATCAATATTATTGCAATCGTAAGATCCTGCAGTACCTCCAGTACATTCCACTTTCGCATTAATAGATAAAACAGGTCCTTTTGTTGATAAATTTTGAAAAGATTGTCGGCTGGTAGGTAAATTATTATACAACACTAGCTCATCTGCGTAATAAGCATCTGTAATAAGCGCATTATCAAATAAAGCAACATTTCTACCGAAATAATCAGAACTCATGTAATTATCGTTCTTGATAACATCTTTAAGCACAAATTGATTACTAAGCTCGCTCTTATCATATAAATACAAATCGGATTGATTAAATGTGCTAATAATTAACTGATTGTCAAGTTCGCTAAATTGGTATCCAAAATAGCTATTCTCTACTAGATCTGAAGGTTGAATAGTATAAAAATTTGTCCAAAGACTTTCATCGGTCCTATTGTTAGTATCTATATAAGGATATACAAATACCTTGCCTTGACCGTTACTATCTTCTAGGGCAGAGATATAAATACTAGAATCTCCAACGTAGACAGATTGACCAAAACGTCCCTTACCATCATTAGCTTTCTCGTCTTTTTCAGGAGATAAAATATTAACACCAGACACAACTCCATTCTTAAACTCAACAAGATGTACAAATTCTTTTAATGAACCAATAAGTAATTTATTATTATTAAAAGACATAGATACTCCAAATCCAAATTTTTCTGGACCAGCAGCATAACAACCCTCGACATCTCCTAATTTTCGTACATCAATGACTTCGAATGGTGTTGTTCGCGCATTATTAAAATCTTCAGACTCAGGATTAAAGTCATATACAAAGACTGTACCATCATTGAAAAAAGGTGAGGCAATAGCAACATACTTATCGTTTAAGGCTACATTATATCCAAATTTTTGAGACTGACTAGGATCTGTCGTTGCATTAGGATTTTCAAAGGTTTTTACTAAAACCCAATCGCCTGAATAGTCTTTACGATATAAATAGACTACTCCATTACCGTCATCTGATCCGGGGGCGCCTATAAGCAAATAATTATTATGCAATGCCATACTAAAACCAAAATCATCTCCAGATAATGGATTTGGCGATGTCAACTCTTTAGTTTTACTCATAGAATCAATACCGCTATACAGTTCATAAATATCTACCGTTCTAGATGTAAGCGATGAAAATGTTTTAGCTGTGACTAAGAAGTCGTCTGATATCGCAATAGGAATATATCGTCCCCTGCTTAACATTTCAGCGGAATGACTCTTTGTACCAGTGGATGCAAAGGTATTATTCGCCGAAAGTAAAGTAATAAATAAATAGATTAAGATTTTTCTTAGCATAATTGTTGATATAAAGTATAAGAAAAAATCTGAAAAATAAGAAGGGGTTTAATTGTCTATTTCTAAATCAATCTCTTGTGCTTAATTTAAATTCTCATCTAAGAATAATGATTTGTCGATACCAGCAAAAAATTCTTTAAAAAATTGCATAGAACGATCTCTTTTGCTTCCTCCGAAATTAATTCGCAAAGATGATAAAACGGGCTCTGTATCTGAAATTGGCTTCACTGTTAAAGTAGCAGTAAGTTTGTAATCTTTTACAACAGTTTTTGTACCACCAGAAGAACCTCTGTCGTCATCGTCATCAAAAAGATCTTTATTATTTTTAGAAACAGCAAGTATCGCTACTATCGCAAGAATCCCAACAAGAATATCTCCTGGACCGATTTTCTTATCTTTTTTCTTTTCTTTCTGTGGTTCTTCAATTTTGCTTGCAGTTATCAACAAAAACTCATCGCTAATTGTATCAACGGTAAATCCAAGATCTTGAAAAGCGCCTATAGATGATGTCATTAATGTCTTTGTATCTACAGCATATTCTCTTGTTTCAACAGCACGTTGTGCTGCGACTGATTTTTTCTTTGATGAACTTGAAGAACTACAACTCACTAAGAGAAAATTAAAAGCAATAAATAGTGAAAATACTTGTCTTTTTGACATTATTACTCCTTAGTTGCTGTGTCAAGAAATATAGATCGATCTATAGCAGCAAAGAAGGATTTAAAAAATGAGTCAGAGTACTTTTTCCCGCCGCTTTCAAAATTTACTCTCAACGATGAGATCAAAGGATTAGAAGAAATTTCTTTAACAGTAATAGTTGCTGACAATTTTAATGGAGTAACAATAATATCATCTGAACGACCCTCAAATCCAAAAAGAATAGCCCCTATTCCTTCTATAACACTATCAGGTCCTCTATCTACCTTTGTTGTTTGTGTTCCTTGGGTTCTACTTCCAGTAATTAATCCATAGTCACTATTTAAAACATCGATAGTATAGCCTAGGTCTTGAAATGCGCCCACTGATGCATTCATTAAGGTCTTAATATCAACGTCATACTCCCTAGTTTCGATTGCTCGCTTTACCGCAGTAGTACGATCAGATATACCTGCACCACATCCGACTAATAAGAAACCAGTTACTAGAAAAAGAGAAAGAGAGATATTTCTCATTTAGTACTTAATGCTTTGATATTTATAACTAGAAACAACACCATCTGCATTAAATTTAACAATTAGTGTTAAATTTTTACTCGTAGTAGAATTTTTACTACGTCCTCCTCCAAAAATACCAAAAAAGTTTCCACTTGAACCTGCCCCTGCTCCTGAAATATTTGAAGCTTCTGACTCTTGAGATACCTTATCATATGTCCATGCTTCACCACCACCTTGCGTGCTAGTTACTAAATTTGGAGATCCTAATAATTCTACAACCTGAGATGAGCTCATTCCTTCAGAAAGCTGTGATTGAACTTTACCTAGGGTAAAATCATTAGATTCAGCAGATGCTGTTGGTGCATTCATTGCACACGAAAAAACAAAAAGACTTGATAGGGCTAATAGTTGAAAATTTTTCATATTATTTACCTTTATAGTTGTTGTTTATAGTAAATATATACGCTTTACTACATAAATATGTTTCAATAAAAATAATTAAAAAATAACAAAGCTACAATAAGAACTAGTTCTAAATATTACTACTAAAGAGCATTGATAACGTCTTGATAAAGACCCATAATTGATTTAGTCTGATTACCCACTAATCCATCGCCAATAACATGTCCTTCAATAGATATAACCGGTATAACATCTCGATTGGCTGATACAATAAATGCTTCCCTACATTCCAAAGCTTTTTCAATAGAAATATGTGATTCTAACACTTTTAACTCTGCTTTTTTTAGCAGGTCTAGTAATACTAATCGCGTTACACTTTTTAATATTTTACCATCTGCAGGCGGTGTAATAACAGTTCCATCGTTCATTATACCGAAAAAAGAAAATGTAGTTCCCTCTAGAACCATATTATTGCTAGTATATAGCGCTTCATCATAATTAGTATTTCGAACAACAGAGTGCTGCGCTTTTAATCCACCAAAATAGGTGAATGGAGTCTTAAGTTCACCATCAAGCCTCTTATAATCAAACAAGCCTAATGCAATTCCTTTTTCGTAAGATTTAGATGGAAAGAACTTAATAGGCGTTATAATAACAAAAAGATCAATAGGTTCATCCGTAATAAGCGCTGAAGTGTCTATTGGTGTTGTTCCTGCTAAGAGAATCATAATATTACATTCTGTAACATCGAAACTATTCTGATCTAAAGTGCTCTGAACTAGCTCCTCAATTTCTTCTCTAGATTGCTTTACAATCATATTCATAGACTTGGCATTATCGAGCACTCTATCGAGATGGTGATTTAAAAATACAGGCTTTCCCTTATTTACGGTCTTCAGAAAAGTAAAGACTTGGTATCCTCTAACAATACTTAAAAAATTGCCTAAAATGCTCAGACTTACTTCGTCTGTCGATACAAATTTGTCTCTTGCGTAAGAAATATGTTTCATAGTTGTCGCTTAATTTATCTAAAAATATTATTTATAATGATGTATATTTGAAAATGCATTATAAAATATTTAACATACTCTTGATATGTTTAATTGTACTTAATTGTTCCAAAACAGAAAAAGAAACCCTACAACCCTCTCAGGAATTTGACAATCAAATTAGTGTAGATGATGACTATTATTTTGAAAAAAATATTTACCAAATAGTAGATAATGTTTATGTGGCTATCGGATATGGCTTAGCAAATTCTATCTTAATTATTGGGGATGGTGGTAATATCATTATTGATGTTACCGAAAGCGATATATTAGCAGCAGAAATTCGAGAACGATTTGAAGAGATCTCTGATCAACCAATTGAAGCTATTTTTTATACTCACTCTCATGTAGACCATTGGAGGGGAGCTTTTCCTTTTGTTGACGATAACACAGAGGTGTATGCCCATGAAACCTTCAAGAAAGGATTCTACGATCAAAACAACTTATTAAAACCTATTCTGACACAAAGAGGAATGAAGCAATTTGGATTTTTTCTTCCGAAAGAATTACAGAGAGGACATGGACTAGGGTTTACATTAGATTTTGACTTTGAACAACCTCCCGTTGTGTATCCTACGGTTTTACTAGAAGGCAAAAAAAATATCCTTACTATTGCTGGAGTTACATTAGAAGTAGTGCATTCTCCAGGTGAAACTGATGATCAAATTATTATTTATTATAAAGACAAAGAAATTGTATTCTCCGGCGATAATTACTATATGCGCTTTCCGAATCTCTACACCATAAGAGGAACATCATATCGCGATACTTACAAATGGTATAAATCTGTGGATGAAATGCGTGCATACAATCCAACATACTTGGTTAGTTCTCACGGACCTTATTTGTCAAATAAGCAAGAAGTTCAAGATCGCCTAACCATTTATCGTGATGCTATTCAATATGTTCATGACTATGCAATTAGAGGTGCAAATAAAGGAAAAACACCCGATGAACTTGTAGAAGAATTTGAATACCCACAATTCTTTAAGGAAAATTTTGATTTACGAGAACAGTATGGTAAAGTCTCTTGGAGTATTCGAAATGTCTATAATGGATATCTAGGATTCTTCGATGGAAAAGCAGTTAATTTGGAACCTCTATCAACAAAAAAACGTAGTAAGAAATTATTGGAAATTATTGGATCTAAAGCCAATTTAATCTCATTGATAGATGAAGCTATCCAAAATGGAGAATTTCAATGGGCAGCTGAATTAAGCCAAGTAGGTGTTATTAATTTTCCGAACGATAGTGAGATTAAAAATCTTTATGCACAATCACTTGAAGAACTTTCCAGCCAAGAAACCAATCCTATTGCTAGAAATTATTATTTATCTGAAGCATATGAAATCAAAGGAAAAATTACTCCAGATTTAACTTTCAATCTAACAGAAGATCAAATTCGTCAGATTCCTATAGAAACTATTTTTGAAGCAATGCCTCCAAGATTAAATCCTGATAAAGCTAATAATAAATTTATAACAGTTGGATTTCATATGAGCGATACTGGAAATAAATTTGGTATCATCATTCGCAATAATATTGCTGAGGTTATACACGACATACCAATTAATCCCCAAATTACAGTAACGGTAGATAGCTCAACATGGAAAGGTATTATTTTGGGCATAGGGGATGCAAAAAATGCCATAACTTCTGGCAAATTAAGTATTTCTGGAAACTATTTAAAGTTTATCCAATTTGCTACTATGTTTGAAAAAGACTAACTAGTAATCAATTAACGTAATTACTTCACCATACTTTTCTGCAAGCATTTTAGATCCACCTAAATGTGGCAAATCTATTAAGCATAATGTATGAATATCGGTTGCTCCAAGCTCTCTACATAAATCTGCTGTTGCAGTTGCAGTACCACCCGTAGCAATTAAGTCGTCCACTACTAACACCCTATCTCCAGGCTGTATTGCATCCTTGTGAATGTGAACACTATTTGTGCCATACTCTAGCGTGAAATGCTTTTCTGCAGCTTCCCTAGGAAGCTTACCTGGCTTTCTCGCCAAAACAAATGACTTTGATAGTGCGTAAGCAATTGGTGCACACCAGAAGAAACCTCTGGATTCCACCCCTACTACTTTATCAAACTCTAAATGAGCAATTCTCTTTATCATCAAATCAACTGTGGCTTTAAAAGCTATAGGATTTTCTAACAGAGTAGTAATATCTTTAAATACTATCCCTTTAATAGGGTAGTCATTAACAATAGTAATTGTCTTTTTTATATCGTTTATTTTCATTTTATTGAACGCAAGATAATGATTTTTAACTGTATTTCAAATAAATGAAAACTTGAGACTATATCGTTGTATCATATCATTTTAAAAGAAATATAAGTAAAGGGAGCTTTACAATAATCATTTATCATACTAAATTGTTATTGAGACTTAATATCGCTCCATATAATATTTAGTTTTTGTGATTATGGCACTAATGCGCTCAGGAGGCGAATTTGGCACTTAAGACGAAAAAAGATTTTGCAGAACAAGCATCGAATGTATTTGATGCTATGACACAAAGCTTTAACGATAAAGAAAAATCTCATCTTATCAAATTTTTTCTAAGCACTATTACATCGAGAATCGCAACGACATTCATCATGTATCACTACCTATCTGAAGAAAAGATAACTTCATCTAAGATTTACAACCAATTAAGTCCAGACTATGGATCAAAATCATCCTTTGTTAATTATGTTGCTCTAGGAAAAAAACGAGGATATCTCCATTTGCAAAGCGACCAAAGCGATAAAAGAATAAAATACCTCTATCCTTCATCAGAATTTATAAAAGTCTGGTGTATTTTTCTGGCAAAAACAAAAGGCGTAGACCTCTCCTCTACCATAGATTGGAGTTCGATAATAAAGCAATCAAATAAAATTTCTTCTTCCTTAAAGAAACTCTAACTAGAAGCTATAGCCAATATCTAAAAATAAGTTATTAAACTTTCCTCCATCATGATCTTTTAATCCACGATATAAGCCAGCGTTCATGCTTACTTTTTCACTAATTGAGTAACCAGCACCAAGAACAATTCCAAAATCATTTTCAACAATAGATTCAAAATCAGCTCCTTCGCCCTGAGTAATATCAATACCCATAATTTTGATTTTATCGTCTAGATGAATTCCAAACATAGGACCAATCCACAAATTAAACTTATCTGACATAGCATAATTTGCTGATGCCCATAAATCAAGATAGGTGATTAGTATATCAACTGAAAGATCTGCAGTTGCTCCATCTGGAAATTCAAGATCAGCTGTGGTTTTAGTTCCTCGATGTCCTAATTCGGCACCAACAGTTATTGGTAACGAACCAATTTTCCAGTCCGTATTTTTCCATATTCCAATATAAAACGATCCCAACCTCTCAGTTTCAAACATTTCAAGCTCTTCATCAGACGCATCGTCTTCTATACCTGAAATTTGCATGGACTGATATCCACCATAGACTCCCCATCCAGATTTTGAGGAAGCTGCTTGCTCAACTTCTTGTGCGATTACTGTTGATGAAATCATAAATAAAAAAGCTAATAGATATCTCATAATTAATTCCTTTCGTTTGGAATATTATATTTCTCACAAAGACCTGATAAAAATCCCCACAACACATGCGCTGTAGACATTCCTGCTGCTTCTGCAAGCTTCCTATCATCATCAGACAACTGGTTCATCAACATAGCGCTTTGCTCACGATGTTCTACATCAGCATCTTTATGTACTACGAAGTACTCTAAGCCTTCTTCAGATGAAACATTGTAGTGATCTACCAATCCTTTGATCTTAGTGTCTGCAATCTCTGGCACTTGACGTTCATAAGCATATAAAGCGCCCAATCCTTCTGCATAACTAGACCTTGCAAGTCTAAAAAAGTTTGTAATCATATCTTCTGTGTATCCTGCTTCTTTGACTGTTTCAAGCGTGGATGCATCTGATCCTACAGCTACCGCAAATTGCTTCCATAACATTGGATGATCTTTCTCAAAATCTTCTTCATCGCTGAGATTATCTAATAAGATTTTACGCTGCTGAATATCTTCACAAAGTGAATGTGTTGCACTGATATAGCGTGGAAATGCTTTAATATGCTGATAATATTGCTCAGCATAATCTTGTAAAATTTCCTGTGTTAATTCTCCGTTATTCCATGCTACATAAAATGGATGTTTCAGTAGATGAAACTTATCAAGTTTGATGTCTAATTGCTTTAGATACATAGAGCATATCTCCTTAGTTAGTTATTTTTAGTTGGCTACCTAATTAGAATCTATATACTATTGATGAGCTATAGCAAGTATAATCCTAGATGTTTTTGATTTTAGAAGAGACTTATTCTATATTTGATTCATAAGAAAACTTACAAAAATTATCCAAGATTGTGTGTGTCTTATATATATGTACCCTACCCCGCCCGATATCTTGTTTAGGTTGAGAATTTTGGTTGAGTTTTTACACCCGTTTTATACCCTGTTTATACCCTTTTTATACCTTTTGATGCAACTTCACGCAACACCATAAAATACAAAGGGGTTACCTAAGTAACCCCTTTTGTCGTCGTATTGAAACATTTATCGATGAGTGGGCGATGAGAGATTCGAACTCCCGACCCTCTACATGTCGAGCAGATGCTCTAACCAACTGAGCTAATCGCCCCCAATTTTTAAACTATAGCTTAACCTGTAACTTTTACAATCAAGCTGTCAAACCATTTGTCCGGTAATATACTTCTCATTGTTAAAAGTATCCAGCTATATGCACCAGCCGAATACCTTGTTTTAGGATTTTTAGCACTTATTGCTTTTTCAATGACTTTCGCTATTACTATCGGATCAGAATAATCGTCAAAACTGCTTTCTCCTGAATCATCTGGAGAGCCATAGAAATTTTTATATTCTGAGTTTTTACTATATTTTTCAAAATATTTTGCTGAATAATTACCGATGTTTGTTTTGATCATGCCCGGCTCAATGATTACTACATCTACCCCAAACTGTTTCACTTCCAATCTAAGTACATCAGACCAACCTTCAAGAGCATGTTTCGATGAAACGTACCATCCATAAAGAGGGTTATATGCTTTACCTAATACTGAAGAAATATTGATAATAGTCCCATCTCCTTGATCTCGCATGTGTGGCAATACTGCTTTAACAGTTCTACCAATACCAAATAAATTTACTTCAAACTGATACATCGCATCCTCCATTGATATATCCTCAATAGCACTACCAACAGCAATTCCAGCATTGTTCACTAATACGTCTATCCTACCTTGTTCGGCAATTATTTTTGAAATAGCATTATCGACATGCTCCTGATTTGTAACATCCATTTCAATTGCTATGCCGCCAATATCATTTAAATAGAGATTTTCATCGACTAAAATATCTCCACCATACACAATATGACCTTTATCTAATAAATACTCAGCGGTAGATCTACCAATTCCATATGCAGTTCCAGTAATTAATATAACCTTCGGTGTATTTGCTGATACAAATCCAACCGTGAGTAATAATAGTAAAATCTTTTTTAACATTTTAAACTCCTTTATTTATCTTTTGAATTAATAATAAGCCAAGCAAAAAAATGCATGACCTTATTTAATACTTTTTCAAACATCTTTTGAATGCCAATAGGCCAATCCAATAAATAGAAATTGAAATGGAAGTCTTCCCCATGCAATTGCTGCTGTAGTACCTATTGCATCTCCATCGGTTAAAGCAAGGTAGATATTAGCTGGGAATACTGCAATTAAGAGCAAAATAAGCCCCCAGGCAGCATAATATCGTGTTTTAGGTATCAATAGCAAGAAACCCAATGAAACTTCGAAAAACCCGCTAATATACACTGAAGCTAAATGAAACGGAAAATTAGGTGGCATAATTTGTATAAACCATTCCGGTTCAATAAAATGTTTCAATCCAACATTCATATAAAAACATGACATTAATAGAATGGTTATAAATTTAAATATAGGGTCGGGATAGAATATTTTATTAATCATACTGATATAGATCCTTTTCGAAAATTTGTTTTTCCAATACGAACATTCACTAATACTGGATGTCCATTTTTTACATCTTCTTTTGCTTGCAATAATACGCTTTCTAATTTATCAGGATCATCCACAACATAACCCTTTCCACCGTATCCGATTGCTACTTGATGATAGGCTGTATTGGCAAGATTTGTCCCTATTGAACTTCCGAGCATATCAACCTGTTCTCGGGCAATTTGTTGCCATGAAGCATCGTTTCCTACGATAGCAATAATAGGTAATTTATGACGAACAAATGTATCAAATTCAGCCAAGCTAAATGCACAAGCTCCATCTCCATAAATAATCCAAACTTCTTTATTCTTATATGCGCTTTTTGCTCCCAAAGCAAATCCGCCTCCAACACCTAATGTTCCAAACGGCCCTGGATCTAACCAACTTAAAGGTCCTCTAGGTCGTACAACATATGATGCTGTACCTACAAAATCTCCGCCATCCGCTATTAGGATACTGTCATCGTCTAGAAAATTATTAATGGTAGTACATAATTTGATTGGATTAACAAAATCTGTTGGTATATTAGATTGCTGTATAATTTCATTATCACGACTCTGTTCAAGCATATTTAACTCTTTTGTCCACTCTTCACATTTTGGAGGATTAACCACTTTGGCAATTTCACATATTGCTCGCGTTGGATCTCCTTGAATACCAATAAAAGGTTTCCTATTCTTCTTCATATCTATCTTGCTTTTATTGATTGCAATAATTTTTGCTTTTGCATTGATAGAAAATCCATAGCCCAAACGAAAATCCAGTGGCACTCCTACAGTTACTACAACATCAGCATTCTTCAAAGCGTGCTTACGATTATGACGCATAAAGAATGTATCTTTGTCGCTAAAACAGCCTCGTGACATACCCGATGTATACGTAGGAATAGAAAGCTTGTTTAAACTCTTAATAAATTGCGGTAAAGCTTCTTTATTCTGTGTGACTTGGTTTCCAAGTAATACAACAGGCTTCTTAGCATTCACGATTGCTAACGCCGCATTATCTATATCTTTTTGCCTTCCAAGCAATTTTGTTTTTTTTCTAATTTTTATCGATGATTTTTTATTAGAAAACATATCGCTTAAATGTCGATTAACATACCATGCCATTGCCTTAGCTAAAAATCCAGTGGATGGAAGCTGGCTTGCATGTTGTTCGCGAATACTATCTTCTGGGTATAACAAATCAATGGGTAATTCTACAAATACTGGTCCAGGAACCCCTGATACTGCTATATTTAAAGCATTGGTAAGTGATGGTATGATATCGCGTACTTTACCGACAGTTACAGCTGATTTAACATGCGGCTTTATCAATGCTATTTGATCAATATCTTGTAAAGATCCTTTTCCACGTAAAAGTGTTGCTGCCGCTCCACCAATGAGTATTAATGGTGACTGCGCTAATTGAGCATTTTTAATAGCAGTAATCGTGTTGGTTACTCCAGGTCCAGCGGTAACTATAGCAACCCCTATACTGTCTGTTAACCTTGATACAGCATCAGCTGCAAAGACTGTTGAAACTTCATCACGAACTTCTACGATATCAATTCCTTCTGACTCGCATCCAACGAGAATTGGAGAAATATGTCCTCCACATAAAGTAAAGACTGTATCGATATTGTTGTTTTTAAAAAAAGAACTTACACTAAAACCTGCATGCATCTTAGATGTCATAGATAGTTATTTTTTGAGTACTGCGACCTGATTAGGTTCAGGTACTGTTAAGAGTGATGAATAAATAGAGTCATCCATTAAAATTTCTATAGCTTTAATGACCACCGTATCTTCGCTGAGATATAATTCATATTTTCCATTATTTCCATCATAATAGAAAGCAAATTCACCTAAAATCATCCTTCTAATTAAATCATCTTCCTTCTCAAACATCTCTGATTGATTTTTATCAATCTGCCTTTCTATAACGCTAAAAGCATTTTTTAAGAAAATATTTTCTTTATTTTCTTTTGATAATTTCTCTTTTGCCTGATCTAACTCTTCTTGACCGTCAACATAACCTTCAATATCACTATCTTTAATAAAAGTTTCAAAATTCTTCATCAAGTTATCATCAGCAATCACCTCATCAATTGATGTATACTGATCGCTAGATTGCTGTACGAATCTAAAGTAACCTCCATTTCTTGCAATAGAAGCTGCCAAAGGATAAGATTTTTCTTCATCTTTTACAACCATATCTGGTGAGATACCTCCACCGCCTAGTACCGTTCTTCCAGCCTTTGTCTGATACAATGAATCTGCAGCTGAATCAGTATTTGCCATCAATTCTTCATCTATAAATTTTCTCTTTTGAATGGAACGCCCACTCGGGATATAATATTTAGAATTAGTAATTTTTAAAGCAGTATCTTGATTAATCCCTATTACAGTTTGGACCAATCCTTTTCCAAAAGATTGAGTTCCTAATACAACAGCTCTATCATGATCTTGTAATACTCCAGCAACAATCTCGCTTGCTGAGGCGCTACCACCACTAATCAATACTGCTAGATCTACTGAACTTGGTAAAAATGAATCATTTAATGATTTGTAACTCTTTAAACTTCTACCTTTTCTACCCTTTGTTGAAACCATCTCTAAATCTCTCGGTAAAATTAAATCCAAGATATCTAATGATGACGATAGAAGTCCACCCGGATTGTCTCTCAAGTCAATAATAATATTGTCAGCGCCTTTATCCATTAAAGAGGTTAGAGCTTCTCTAGTTTCACCTGGAGTATTATTTGAGAAATTTGTAATTCTGAGATAGCCAACTTCGGGATTTACCATACCATAATATGGAATATCTTTTATAGTAATAGTATCACGAGTTATAACATAATCTTCTGTTTCACCTGTAATTGGCTTTTTAACGGTTAGAACAACGTCAGTTCCTCTGTCACCTCTAATTTTATTCGTAGCTTCTTTTAACTCTAAGCCCTTCGTAGTCTCTCCGTCGATATTCATAATTTCATCGCCGGTAAAAATACCAGCGCGTGATGCTGGAGATCCTTCAATAGGACTTACAACTGTCAATTGATCTTCATACATATATATCTGAAGACCTACTCCACTAAACTCACCATCGGTCTTAATAGCTAAATCTTCTAAATCTTTTGCTTCATAATACTCTGTATATGGATCAAAATTCTCTAACATGGATTTAATAATTCTAGAAGTTAATTTTTCTACATCAAGTTCATGAACATATTCTGTTAACAAGTATTTGTATACTGTCATAATTTGTTGTTGAGATCTTGCTATATCGCGATAAACATCAAGCTGCTGACTACGTAGTACGCCAAAAAAACATACCGCAATAAGCACAAAAACAATTGATGCTTTTTTTAAATATTTCATAAATTAAATTTTTCCTGCATTACGATCCATATATCTTCAAAAACTTTATCGATAGATTGTTCCCCATTAATTAAAATTACTCTTTCTGAGTCCTTGGCATTGATAGCTAAGTACTGATTTCTGACTCTTTCCTGAAAACTTGATCCTTCTTTTTCAATTCTATCTCTTGAAACAGACATTCTTTCATCTGCTTTTTCTATAGGAATATCAATAAAAAATGTAATGTCCGGCTTAAGCGTATATGTTCCAAAAGCATTAATCTCTTCTAATGCTTTTACACTTAAACCTCTACCACCGCCTTGATAGGCTAACGTAGAATCAGCATACCGATCAGCAACTACCCATTTTCCATTAATAATATGAGGCAAGATTACCTTGTCGGTAAGTTGTGCTCGACTAGCAATCATCAATAATGCTTCAGCGCGATCTGACATAGATTCTTCAGCGTGCAATAATAATTTTCGAATAGATTCGGATATAGGATCGCCTCCCGGCTCTCTAACCGTTACGGCTGATATTTTAGCTTCAAAAAGTTTTTCAACTAATTTTTCAGCTTGTGTAGATTTTCCGCACCCATCAACACCTTCAAATGTAATAAATTTTCCGCTAGAAATAGATTTTGTCATGATTTTTTCCAATAATAATTACTAATTCACCTTTAACTTTTTTTGATTCAAAAAACTCTATTGCACTGCTAAAATTACCTCTAATAATTTCTTCATACAACTTTGTTAATTCTCTGGCAACAACAACGGGTCTTTCACCTAAAGCTTCTTTCAGCTGAACTAACGTCTTTATCAGTCGGTGAGGACTTTCAAATAATACTATAGTAGTATCGATAGTTTCTAGTGAAGAAATTTTCTTTTGTCTTCCTTTTTTTGTTGGTAAAAATCCCATAAACGTAAAAGCGTCTGATGGCAACCCTGATGCACTGACAGCGGTAGTTAAAGCAGATGCTCCTGGAATTGGAACAATATCAATACCTTCTCTAATACATTCCCTAATTAAACTATATCCAGGGTCGCTAATAGTTGGTGTCCCAGCATCAGAAATCAATGCAACATCTTTATTGTCATTTAGAATCCCTAATACGCGAGCAATTTCCTTATCACTACTATGGTCATGATAGCTATACAATTTTGTATCAATATCGTAATGATTGATTAATTTTTTTGAGGTTCGTGTATCTTCTGCAAATACGCAATGAACATTCGTTAGGGTTTCTACTGCTCGAAATGTAAAATCTTGTAAATTGCCAATTGGTGTAGCAACGACAAACAATTTGCCCTTATCGGACATTATGCCAACTTATTTAATGCGCGCGTAAAGCAATCTATTCCAAAATCAATATCTTCGGTTGTCACATTTAAATGCGGTCTAAAGCGTATTGAATAATTTCCAGAGCCTAGCAAAATTGAACCTTCATCCATGAGAAGCTCTGACAACTTATCTCTTTGATTGCTTGAAGGCAAATCAAAGGCACAATACAGCCCTTTTCCTCTTGCATTCGATACAAGGCCAGGGTATTTATTTTGAAGTCCTTCAATGCTATTTAAAAGGTATTGTCCATTTTTAGCTGCCTGATCTACTAAATTATCTCTTTCAATTAGTTCTAAATAGATAGTTAGTCGCACCATATCAACTAAACTTCCACCCCACGTAGAGTTAATACGACTTGATTCTTGAAACACGTTACCTTCTACTTCATCTACGCGAGTGCTAACAGCAATACCACAAACCTGCGTTTTCTTACCAAATGCAATAATATCAGGCTTAGCTGATAATCCATCTGGACAATAACAATCAGACTCACAAGCACCTGATGAGAAATGTTGGTGTGCCCACATTTTTCCTGTCACACCAATTCCAGTTTGTACTTCATCGTAGATAAGCATAATATCGTTCTCATTAGCAATTTCTCTTAATGCTTGCATAAACTCGCATCTGAAGTGATTGTCTCCACCTTCGCCCTGTATAGGCTCTAAGATAATAGAAGAAATATTATCTGGATTTGCAGCAATTGCTTCTTTGATTTCATGCAATGACTGCTTCTCCAATGCTTGAACATGCTCTAAATTATCTTTTAAAGGGAATGTAATTTTAGGATTACTAACTCTAGGCCAGTCAAATTTTGGAAAATACATTGTTTTTCTTTTGTCTGGAGAATCAGTTAGGGACATAGTGTACCCTGTTCGTCCATGAAAACATTGCTTAAAATGAATAACCTTTTCTCCTTTAGCGCTACTTCCTTTAGCTAAATTTTTTCTACGCTTCCAGTCAAATGCAACTTTTAAAGCATTTTCAACTGCTAGACCGCCACCCTCTATAAAAAAAGTATGAGGTAAATAATCTGGCTGAGCTACACGTTTGAAGGTTTGCATAAATTCTGCCATCTCTTGAGAATAAACATCTGAATTTGTTGGTTTATTGATTGCTGCAATACGTAATCGTTCTGATTGCTCTAAGACATAAGGATGGTTATATCCGACAGAAAGAGATGCAAACATAGAGAATAAATCTAAATATTCTTTACCACTAACCTTATCAACTAACCAAGATCCATGAGATTTTTCTAAGTCGATAATTGGAGACATTCCATCTGCAAGAATACTTTGAGAAATTACTTTCCTAATATCCGCTTTATTCATTTATTAACCTTCCTTTTTTTCAGGATTTTGGAATGACCAAAAACCTAGTACGACTACAACAAATAACATCATCCAAAACGTTCCATAGTTATAATCGGAGGAAGAAAATAAAATTAGATCGTTAAAACGACCAATTAATAGTGAAATACGTCCCATAACCGCAAAACCAAATGATGCTCCAAAACTGATCATTAAGAAATAAATTCCTAATCGAGTAAATTTTCCATAAGAACCAGTCTGTTCTTTTGAGAAATAAAAATACATCAATGCACTAATTGTACCGATCAAGATAACAATATTGTTAAATACGCTATCTCCTGACATACTAAAGATTGGCAAAGAACCGCTAAATATATCTACAGCACTTGCACTAATTTGACTCAATACATTAGAGCTTAAATAACCATATGCTTTCAATCCAGCTGCAATACCTACTGTGTAAGCAATACCCCATCTTGCCATCCAATTAAACTGCTTAAAAATACTAAGCAACATCATAATACCTAGCAATAAAGGAAATAAGTAAAACACATTAAATTCGTGATTAAAATCAACTTCAGCGATAAATGCCAAAGGGCCGTCTTTCGGGAATAATCTTCCAAAAAGATTTGGATAAATTTGTGTCCAATAAAAGGTAGCTGCCCAATAAGCTGCTGAAACACCAACAAAAACATGTTCTGCAATCTTATAGAAAGGATTATCTCTATAGAGATAAGATAAGATACCTAATGTTAAAAATGCTGCAATCCATGCACCGAGAATAGTAGAAAATGCCATATTAATATTTCCTCTCTCTTCTCTCTGTTATAAAATATGCTAGATTACCTAAAACAATAAACAATACAATAACCAAATGTGCAAATGATTGTGCAGCCATTCCTTGAATTGCAATACCTGGCGTACCAATCAATTTTTCATACTCTGCTGCTCCTGGCATTCCAGCAAGAATTCCTCTTACTTGTCCACTCTGAACATAAGGCATCACTTCATTTACTTGAATCGATGTTGTTCCAGAAGATAATGGTACACCGGTTGGATCTCCGCCATATTGAACCCATTCAAAAGTACCTGGATATCCAGCAGAACCAGTAAAAATAAATTGAAAATCTTTTAAATTATTTACGCCATCCATCATAGGTATATCTGCAAGCATTACACCTTTAGCGTCTACGGTATAAACTTTACGTAAATCACTAGCAAGACCTTTAACAATTGCTTCATTTCCTGGTCTAAAGCCTAATAGTACATAATCTTCATACTCTACTAGATCAAATTCCTTATTGATTTCGTCTAATGCATCAAGGGCCATATATAGCCCATCAGGCCATAAACAAGTAATATAAATTTGATGATCTTTGCGTAAAAGCTGTCTCATAACTCCCAATGTCATTGGATGAATCTCAGGCTTAGTACTTGGACCGTAATCAAACGACATCAATACCTTTGAATTTGCAGGAATTGCATCGATTGCATTATAAACTTTTTCAGTAGTTGGGGTCGTTCTAATCGGTAAATCTATTGGGCGTAAAAGCGGTATAAATACTGCTAGACCAATTAATAGAAAGATAAATCTTCTATCAACAGAACCAAACTTCAATATCATGTCTTCTAAAAATTTCATTATTGGTCACCTATGTATGATTTTTCTAATCCAAATATATAACGTAGACTAGTTACAATAATTCCCAAACCAATCCCAATCATAATCGCTCTTGCTCCAGCTAAATTTGGAACTGTATAAATCCATTCCTGTAGTGATGGTAAGAAAAATATTGCAGGTTGGGTTGGATTCCAATCCATGTTTATACCTAGTAATGTGACACCTAACAAACCTAGGACAAATGAACCGAAAATAATCTTACGATCTCTAAAATAAGTACTCATAAATATTGCTCCAACAAATACTAGTAGATACATTACCATCCAAGGCGTAATTAAACTTCCTACAGGTACTCTACCTAACATGATAATAATACCAGCTAATAATAATAATGTAGCTTCAAAATTTCTTACTCTAAATGCGCGATATGAAGCTGAAGCAACGTAAAACGCGAGCAATGCAAACATGGTTGCAGATAAAGGGGTAAAAATACTATCAAACATCCATTTAAATAAACCGCCCTCTGCAGAAATATGAGCTCCCCATTCAACTGGTATCATAACCTCTGAGGACCCTGACACTGCAATAGCTTGTTCGGCTGCCTTTTGTGTAAAGTATACATCTTCACCTACAAAGAAAGCTCCCTTCATAAAGAAGCCGATTGTAAAAGCAAAAAAGAACGATACAATCGCAACAACACTATACTGCCATCCCTGCTGTTTCTTTATTACTTTTAAAAATTGTAATTTTAATAAATTTAATGCTCCGAGAAAAATCGCAAAACTTGCAATAATATCATACCATTGAGTCGCATCGTCATTTACAAACGCCTCAATTGATTCATTATCAATAAACCATCCAAATAGAGTTAAAGATCCAAAAAATGCAACAATTCCAATTGGTATATATCTTTTTAAAAACATTTTATAGACCCAACAATGTTAAAAGGTTAAAACTCGTTAATCCTAAATCAGATAAGGCGCGTGACAATAAAGCAACCCCAATAAAACTAATCAGCATAAGTTTGACCATATCTTGTGTTTTTACACCCGCAATTAATTCAGGTTTTCTTGAAAGATATGCACTTGCTGCAAAATACTCTTCACCCATTAATGTATAGTCGCAAGCAGTTACAAAGAAAGGAATTTGCGCTTGAGATGCAGTACCTGCAATCTGAATTGCACCAATACTATTACCAGTCTCTGCGAAAAGTAATGATTCTGCATAAAATTTACCCATATACATACATGCAGCTGGCTTATCTCTTTGCATTATCCCATTTACTCCTGCGGCATAAGCAAATTGATCATCCGTAATATAATGAACCATATCCTCATTAAACATTTCTGGGCGTCCTTGTGTTAAATAGGCTTCCTTGCAAGACTCTCTAGCAGCTTGCATAACAATAGATCTTGCAACAGGAACATCTAAACTTGTTTCGTATTGTGCAGTCATCTGAGCTACGTGACCTAAAATAATTACACCAGCAACAGTTTCAACCTCATTCATATCCATAATACCTGGAACATAAAGAATAGGTCGACCCATCTCAGTAGAACGACCGACAGCTTCTTCTACTGCTTTTAGTCCTGGAATAGTACGTAAAAAGATTGAATCAGAAGAAATTCTAGCTTGTTTTACTTCATTTAACATTACCATTATAATAGTAAGTAAAAGAGCAAACATTACTGCTCTATCTGATTGGAAGATGTGAATAGACTCTGGAAGTTGTGTCAAAGCAAAGGTAAATAGGGTTATACCTATAAATCCTAAAGAGTATGTTTGTATTTGCTTGTTATCCATTTTTGCCTAATCGTTCTAATTCACAAATTAAAAATTCTACACTAGAGTGCTGTTCAAATAATTCAGCAGCCCTATAATAACCATCTGTTTTGACAAATGCACTAATTATTGGCCCAAAAAATACCATTGTCTGACTTCCGATAAAATTTAATGGCTTTACCATTTCTAAGAAAAAAATCGAAGGAGTAATTAATTTTAGCTCTACTATCTTATTAGCAAGCTTTGATAAAAATGTTTTATCCTCGCTAGTTAGTATGTAACTCACTGCAATTCGACCATTTCAAGATTTGCTCTCGGTATAAGAGTATCTACTCCATCGATAGAAACTTCAGCTACTCTAACCATAGTCTCTGACTCCATCTTCTTTAATTCTGATGGCAAAGAACTTACTGTTCCAATCTTTCCAAAATTTGGTGAACGAATCACTCTAACTGTACTACCTTCTTGAATACCTTCTGGCTCTTTAGATAAAGAGTCTTCTGACTCAGACTCAGTCAACATAGGGATTACGATCTCAGGACGAATTACACCTGCTCTTATTTGCGTTGCACCATTGACAGATGCTTCATTTCCATGATTACTTTTTAATAAATCAAACGTAGCATCACTCATTGGAATAGATCCATATCCTTCTGTCACAATCAATGCTGTAGGTAGTTGTTCTGTACCTGTAATAGCTACCCCTAAATCATATCCCAATACTGCTTTTAGGTCATAGTAATTAAACCCACCTACTACCACCGCAGCAACATTACAACTCATTGCTTTTTTATAAGCATCAAGACTTAAAAATGATCCGCCTATTAAAATTTTTCCTGCCATCTCTTCTGTAATTTGATCAGATGTTAACTCGTCAGAAGAATTACTAGATACCAATACTAACTCTCCTCTTTTTTCGCCTGCAATTCCGAAAATGCCTTGGATAAATGCTGCATCACACTTTAAAATAATTCCTTCTTTTTCAATTACTTCGTCTACCGTACCGCTTACATAAGCATCTACTTCTACTGGTATAGGAACTTCTCTCACTATAACACGTCCTGTGCTTTCAGATATAGACTCAATTGTTCCATCTACAGGACAGTCCACAGAAGATTTAAACATACCAAAAATTCCTGCTGTTTCAGCGATCATATCACCTTTTTTTACGATATCGCCTTCTTTAACTACTAAACAATCAACTACGTCTCTAGGTTCAATATTTAAGATGTTATTTACTTTTAACATCTGCACATTGCCAGGAAGATTGGTAGAAGCAACGACAGTATCCGGAGACAACTTATCGCCTTTTTTTACAAGAACTTTACCTTTTAGAGGTAGAATACGTTCTTTTCTAAAAAGTGTCTTTTTTAATACTTTTAATCCCGGAGTATAAGAATGTGCCATTTAAAATAAATCTCCTTTAGGATATTCATCTACTGCGCTAGACCAATTTAATAAACTATCAATTCTTTGGGATGGATCAGTCGATAATGTGATTGGTCTGTTACGCCCATCAAAGATTAACCCAACTACGCCTCCATATATAACAGAATCAAGCGGCTCTCCTTTTCCGGCACCAACATCTATCCCTCTTGATGGTTCTATATGAACCTTCACTTCTTCGTAAGGAAATTCAAGCATCTCAAGAGAACCTTCTTTGATTTCTATTGTCTTTGTTGATCCATCCTTAAATGACATTGTTACATCAGCCATTTTAGACTTTGGCTTTGCTTTTCCAACCGGACTAACACATGTTCCAAGTCTAATTAGGCAATCATTATCAAACACCTCTAATGCTGCCTGACTTGCATCATCTTTTAATTCCTCTTTATCAATATTTGCAAGCACACCCAATTGAGGCATCATAAAAATAGAATCTACTGCTAGCTGTGTAATACCTTCAGGCATGAAAGCATCGATCAGCATTCTGGCAGATTGTTGGCGACGTGGAGCATGTGACAATACACCACCTGAGCCTACCAATAAATCTAAATCCATCATATTTACTAGAGATTGACCGCTAGAAGATTGCTCAAATGCATCAGATATAGTACGTTCTGACTGAACCCCTTTAAGGCTAGTAGCAAATGCTTTATGTTGAATAAAAGATAATCTCAAAGCTTCTCTAGCAATTGCTTGCTCAATGACTAATTCTTCTAATGATTGCGGTACTGTCGTTGGACGTATCATCTTATTACCAATACGGTTTGTTAGCTCACTACGATCAATATCAAAAGGAACCCATCTTAATACGTTATCTAGTCCTGCCTCAGCTAATACGTTACAAATAGAATAGCTCATTCCAAGATTAGCACTTACTGTACGATTAAATTTTTCTTCAAATACAGAAAAAATATCTGTTGTTGCGCCGCCGATATCTACTCCTACAACAGAGATACCTTCTTTTTTCGCAATCATTTCAATCAATGAACCTACTGCTCCAGGTGTCGGCATAATAGGAGCATCAGTCCAAGACATCAGCTTCTTATATCCAGGCGCCTGCGCCATAACGTGCTCCATAAATAGATCATGAATTTTATCACGTGAAGGTTCTAAATTTTCTCTCTCAAGCACCGGTCTAATATTATCAACAATATCTAGATCTGAAATTTCACCAAGCGTGGATTTAATAGATTCTTGAGCTTTGTTATTTCCAGCATAAATCACTGGCAATTTATAATTTTGACCTAAACGAGGTCGTGGATTTGCAGCTGCTAGAATTTCAGCTAATTCCATTACGTGCGTAGTAGTTCCACCGTCAGTTCCACCCGATAACAATATCATATCAGGTCTTAGCTGTCTTATGCGTGTAATTTTTTCATGCGGTAACCTACCGTCATTTGACGCTAAAACGTCCATTACAATCGATCCTGCCCCCAAAGCAGCTCTTTCTGCGCTTTCTCCCGACATAGATTTTACTACACCAGCTACCATCATTTGTAATCCACCGCCAGCAGAGCTTGTAGAAACATAAATATCTACTCCCGACTTTCCATTCTCTGGTGTTATAATTTGATCTCCATCTAGAATAGTTCTTCCAGATAGTTCTTCTACTTCCATTACAGCATTCAATACTCCTTTAGTAACATCTTCAAAAGGAGCTTCAACTGTTGTTGGGGCTTCACCTCTAAAAGTCAACCTATAACGGTCTTCTTTCCATTCAATTAGAATAGCTTTGGTGGTTGTACTTCCACAATCTGTTGCCAATATGGATTTAATTTTTTTACTCATAAATAATACGCAATAACATAAAACAATGTTACTGGAGTTGTCAATATTAAAGAGTCTAACCTATCTAACATCCCTCCATGACCCATTAATAGACGAGAAGAATCTTTAATTTTTACCCTACGCTTCAAAGATGATTCAAAGATATCGCCAAAAAATCCAACAATATTTATAATGATGATAAATACCCATTTATCTAAAAATGTTAGATTGAATATAAACTCATCAAATAAGAGTACAAATAATATGGTACTTACAAGTCCTCCAATTAGACCCGCATATGTTTTATTTGGACTAATTGATGGTGCAATTTTTTTACCACCAATCCATTTACCAAAAATATAAGAAAAAGAATCATTTACTGATACTCCCGCAAATAGCATCAATGTGAAATACGAACCCAATAATAAATCAATATCTCTTAAGACTAAGAGACAAAAAATACTCCCCAAAACATAAATTATGCCAAATAATATCCATAGTATTTTTTTGTCATTCTTTGATTGAAGTGATAGAAACTCTTTGAATGCAATTAATGCAGCTAAAACTATGATAGAATTGAAGATCCATCCTCCATTCAATACCGCTAGAATAATAAGAGGAAATCCTGTTAATCCTATAGCTAATCTTGACTTTAAAGCGCTCATTATATCAAACTAGTAAAAGTTTATAATTATACCAAAAGCTTAATTGTTTTTGGGAGTATTTCGACAGAAACTTTTCTACTCTTTATCGTTTCTCCATCCACATTAAAATATGAATCTTTCAATGCGTCAATGGAAAATGACCTTACTTGACTTGTTTGGACATATGGCAAGTTAATATGGTCGCCTGTATATACTTTTTTAAATATTGTGGTTAACTGCAATCGACTGACATCGTCTTTGACAACAACCATATCAATCATGTCGTCATAAAAACCTCCCAGAGGTGCTATCTTCATCCCTTTTCCCGTATACATACTGTTGCATCCAACCATAAAAGCGCATGAAATATCAGACGATTTGTCGTCGATAGAAATTTTTGCCTTATAAATTGCCTTTTCTAATAATTTTATAATAGATGCTATATCATATCTAATCGTACCCAGAAATCTTAATTTTTCTGCTAATACATTACCAAAAGAAAACATTCCCCAACCTATAACGCTAACACTCAACCTTACTTCATTGTCAAATACTGCTTTATTTACATCCATTAGTCGAATATTGTCAGATAAAGCCCTTTCTATAGCAATATGATAATCTAAATAACCCATATCATGCACGACAGAATTGCCTGATCCAGTAGGAATAATACCGATAGGAAATAATGAACATAGGTCTGATTGATACAATCCATTTATTACCTCATTAACTGTTCCATCTCCACCAAATATTAAGATGCGATTGAAGTCATTTGGTTGCAACTCTGATATAGCTTTTTTTGCATGACCTGCATATTCAGTCTTCAATAATTGAGGAGTAAATCCACGACTTTCAATAAGATTTTTTACTTCAGTAAATACTTTAAGTGATTTCTTTAAACCGCTTACAGGGTTAACGATACATAGTACATTTTTCATTTATAATATTTATTATCACCAAGTCTTATAACTTCAATTCTAACTTTTGTAGTTCCTTGATTTACAAAACCTAATTTCTGTGCTGCCTTATATGAAAGGTCGATAATTCTACCTTTCGCAAAAGGTCCCCTATCATTAATCTTCATAGTTAGGGATTTTCCATTTTTTAGATTGATTACTCGAACCTTAGTTCCTAGAGGCAATGTTTTATGAGCAGCGCTTATTTTATACATATTAAAAATTTCGCCATTGGCCGTACGTTTTTTATGAAATTTACTTCCATAATAGGACGCAATACCTACCTGCACTCTAGGATGATTTTTTATAGCCTCAATTTGCTTGCGACTCATACCATTAGAATTCACATAGTCTCCGTAGGCGATACTTGGACCGCAACTGACAAAAAAACACATAATTATCAGAAATATTGTATTAATTCTCATTAGACAACTTACTATTAATTTGAGGGATTTGAAATGGATCTATCACTAATTGACTGGCCATTCCTACTAATGTAGCGCCTTTACCTAATACTGACATTACATGCTCATAGGTTGAAATACCTCCTGTTGCAATAATAGGAATATCAAAATTAGATTCTATCAGCTCAATGTTTCTTAGTGTCATATCGAACAGCCCTACTCCACTTAATCCACCGCCATCTCTAGAGAAAGTTTTCTTATTTAATCCTACAGATTCTGCTGTGACATATTTCGTATTACCTAGATTTATAGCACACTTATCAACAGAAATTAAAGTTTCACAAATTTTAAACATGTTTTCTTTTGTACTGGTTGGAGAGATTTTTACAACGATAACATTTGGACAAGACTCTCTCATCTTACTTAATAACATTTTAAGCCCTTGGATATCATCACTTAAACATTTTCCATTATCTGTATTTGGACAACTGATATTTAACTCATAAAAAAACTGATTAAAGGAAGACTCTTTGACCTTAGAATTAACCATATTAAATATCTCTAAATACTCTTCTACGCTATTTCCCCCAAGGCTAATACCTATAGGTCTATTAAATGATAGAAGTTTTTCATTTTCGAAATTATCAATAAAGTAGTTAGCTCCTTTTGTTGGAAGTCCAAGCGAATTAATCAAACCATACCTGCCATCATACTTAATTTCTTGTATTCTAGGTCTTTTATTGCCATCTGACGGCCTTTTCAGCACTGTTTTATATGTCATTCCACCTAAACCTACCAATTGCCACTGAACCAACGAACTGACATCATCCTTGAAAGATGCAGCAATTAATGGTGAAGGAAAAGATAAATCGTACAGCTTCGCACCTATATTGCTCGGAATTTTAAACTTAAAAAAATACCGCAATGGAGAAATCATCAATAGATGATTTACGGTATCCCCTATCACAATCGCTCTTTCTAAGTCTCTTGGCCAGCTTGCAAACACGCTAATTACTATCCTGCGAATGGATTTAAAGCTTAGCGATAATAGCTTTGCTCTTAAATTATTCAACATTCAAACTCTCTAATCTTTTTTGGGCCAATTGGCCTTGCTTCGAATCTGGATGCTTACTGACTAACCATTGATAGTAAACAGTTGCACTGTCTGAGTTAGATAGCTCATAATCATAATAATACCCTAAAAAATATGCTGCTATATTAGACGATTCAGTAGAAGAATCTATATTTAAAATATTTCTATATACTTCAAGAGATTTTTCGGAATTTTCAGACCATAGACTTTCTGCTTCCAACAACATATCAGATGGCTTATGTGATACACCTAAATCCTGATCTTTGATAATAAATTTTGTAAAGTCTGAGTCGGGATATGCATTTAAAATTGAATCTTTATACCTATTTGCACGACTATCATCTTTCATATTATATATAGAGTAAAGTGCGAATGTCGCTGATGGAAACAACGAGGAATCTTCAAAGTTATTTACGATTTCTTCAAAGTATTTAATGGAGTCATTAACATTTCCTAAATCAAACGCTAATGTTTCTCCTAGTCCATATAAAACACTTGGTTTGTCTGTACCGATATCATCTTTTAATAATTTGTCTAGATCAATCAATTTAGCGACAGCATTACGCTTGTTTGAAATTAATACTTTATGACTAGAATTTGCATTTTGCTTCATTGCTTCATTCATAAAGAAGCTAGATTTTTCAAAATCTAAATTTGGACTCTCCAAGTATAGGGTTGAAAGAATGTAATATGCCTCAATTGCAATTTTTGTATTAACATAATCTTGCGCAATTCTATCCAATCCTTCGATAGAAAAATCTATACGCCCTTCATTTAACTCAATTTTCATCAATTCTAATCTTAAGTCAGCTTTTATTGATGAAAAATCATCATCCAACAAAAGTCTTTCAATTCTATTTTTAGACTGTTCGATCTGTCCCAATAAGCGATATGTCTGAATAATCTTCAAATTAGATTCACGAATTCTATTTATTGATACGCTATTATTAAGAACTTTTTGATAGCCATCTAATGCCTGTTCATACATTTTCTTATTATAAGAAAGTTCTGCAATTTGAAAATAAATTTGCTCCCTAGTTAAGCGGTCATTACTGCTTTCTGCTCCTAAATTTAGAAAATGAAATGCATTGTCAGAATCTTCGTTATCAAGATAGATTTCTCCTAATACTAAATAAATACGGGACTTTAAATCGATAGAGTCAGTATCGGAAAGTAAATTCTTTAAATCATTAATCGCTGGCTGAGGTTTTAAATCCTTCCACTTGCATAATGCTAACCAATATTTTGTCTCATTAATAAATAGTGAACTTTCAGAATTTTGTAACGTGATAAATACTTCTTTTGCACTGTCATACTCCCTTCGAAAGAAATGGGATTTTCCCTTGAGAAGCATAGCCTCCTCCACATAATCGCTATCACTATAATCAGCTAATACCTTGTCCGATTTTTCAATAGCCTTGCCATATTCTTGGATTGCTCTTGCTGGTAAAGACTCTCCAAGGCTCTGTATTCTTATTTTTTCAGCGATATTATAATGCTCTTCTGCGTTATAAAAAGTATTAAAATATGCGCAAGATTGTAAAAATACTAAAAGACATAAGTATTTTATGATTTTTGAATTAAATTCAGATATCATAACACAAATTTACAATGAAGCTTGAAGAATTACAGAACATAATTTCTAAAAAAATATCTGACGTGATCAGCGTTGAGTCAATTCATATCTATGATTATACGGCTCAGCACGAGAATCATGCTACTTTTGATGGAAATTTTCATCTAAGCATGACATTGGTTAGTCCAGATTTTGAAGGAATGAGCTTAATTGAAAGACATCAATTAGTCTATAAAGCTGTTGATGATTACATGCATGGCGAAATTCATGCACTTACGATGAAAACACATACTCCCGAAGAACACAAAAAGACGCTAGATAATTCTTAGTGAAAATCGGTTATCCATGTATGAATTACACCATCGAGTGTAAAGTAAAGACATTTAAACTTGCATCGTATTCAGAGGAACGTGTCATTGATACGGTACAAACTAATCTAAATAATCTAGAAAAAATTCTGCATTTTAATAAAGAGCATGGTTTGGGATTTTTAAGAATTTCTTCCGACCTAGTTCCTTTTGGTTCTCATCCTATTATGACATTTAATTGGCAAGATTATTTCAAGGATCGATTCAGTCAATTGGGAAAGATTATCAAATCAAATGGATTTAGAATAGCATTTCATCCCGGACAATTTGTTTTAATCAATTCTCCAAAAGAAGAATTATTTATAAAAAGCGCTGAAGAACTCACCTATCATGTTGATATGATTAAACTTTTTGGGCTTCATTCTGATACAAAAATCCAAATTCATGTAGGCGGCGTATATGGAGATAAAGAAACTGCAATTAGTCGATTTATTGATCGATATCATAGACTAAGTAGCGATATCAAAAGACATCTAGTTATAGAAAATGATGAGAAATCATTTGATTTGCAAGATTGTTTAAAAATTCATAAAGGAACTGACGTTCCTATCATTTTCGACAACCTACATCACGACATAAAAAATAATGATGAAGCTTTACTAGATGCGTTGAATCTTTCTAGCAAAACATGGAAAGCTAAAGACGGTATTCCTATGGTAGATTATTCTACACAACAAGAAAACGCTATAGTTGGAAAACATTGCGATACAATTAACGAGAATCATTTCTCTGATTATATTAACACAATTAAAGATAAATTTGATTTAGATATTATGCTTGAGATTAAGGATAAAGAATTAAGTGCGCTCAAAGCACAAAAAATCTTTGCTCAGCGTAATTCGGTATAGGAGGAATTTCTAAAGTAATAATAAATTTATTTTGATAGTGTCTTGTAAATATGAACACAAATAATAGCTACATTTACAAATAATAAGCTCATACTTCCTTGTACGATTGCGTAAAACGCCCAGGCCAAACAACCCAGCCCATTTATAGCTCTCATTTTCCAGCCATCCCAGAAAAAAGAAAGAATGACAAGAGTGGAACCTATCCAGCCAATTAATTCAATATTTTCAAACATTACTTATATTCTCCGGCACTATAATTCGGTGTAGGAGCAATTCCTAGCGTAATTTCAAACAAGTCACTTTCAAGAGTCGCTGTTTCAGATGAAGGTGATTCTACAATACGCCCTATTTCTTGATTATCTTTACTAACAATTAAAGTTGGAACATAGCGAATATCTTTACCTTCATGCTCTCCATTTGGACTAATTTTATCGCGATCTACGGCGATGATTGACACCATAGCTATATCTACGCCCATCTCACTTAATATCTTCTCCATTCTTGGCACTTCTCTTCTACTATCACCGCACCATGTTCCAAGGAAGACTTCATAAGAATATTGGCTAGGATTATCAATAGCATTTGTTAATTCAATATCTACGTCATAACTCTGAGATTCCATTTGATACCACCCATTGAAAGGCTCTTGTTGAAGCTCTTCTATCGCAATTGGACCTAAGAGCATTGGGTTTCCTGTGTTAGAATCTTCAAACATCCCTTCTGGGATGTTTGAAGAAAATAAAGACATGTAGACTACCGATAACGCTGCAGCCATACCTAATGTTTGTAATATTTTATTATTGCTTGTCATTATAGTACTTGAATATCAAGTAAGTACCTAATATAGTCAAAGATAGTGAAATAATCGATCCTTCGATACCGAAGTCTCCTCCTGAAATAATATCTGGTATATTGCCAGTATTTTCATGAGCAATCACTTTCCATGAATCAACACCCATTCCACTGATTTCAAAACCAAATAATCCTTGGAAAAAATTCCATCCAAAGTGGAAAAATGTTGGTAGCCATAAATTTTTAGTGAACGTATAACTAATTCCAAGAATAAATCCTGCAGCAAATAGCTCAGTCATTGGAACCCATGTACTCCAAACGCTTGGGTTTGAAGAATGCACTAATGCAAAGAACACCGAAGAACCAGCTAATGCAATCCATCTATTATCTGTTTCATCCATCATGTTTTTTAAAAGATATCCCCTAAAAACAATCTCTTCATTAAATGCAGCAATAAATAACATAAGACTTACCATAAAGACTTCAGCTTTAAATCCAACTGATCCTGTTACCGTAATAGCGCCTAAAACCCATAAAATAAGGAATATTCCTCCAATAAATAGTAAAGCGCCTCCCAGTCCAGCTAACATCTCTTTACCGCGATTTTCAACGGATAATCCGATATCCATTAATGGCTCTCTGTTTACAACTGCCATCATAAACCAAATTGCACCAAAACTTGATATAATTCCAAGGACTGTCATCAATAGCATCATTGGTGATCCAAAGCTCATTCCTGCCATACCTTCTGCAAATGCTTCAATAGCAGCTGGATCTTCCATACTAACTCCACTAGAAATCATTATTGCAACAAATCCAAAGCCTTGTACGATTGCCTGAGCAAAAAACCATATTGGCATGAATAATATTGCTCTAAGCCATCCGTTTTTAATTCTTGGTTCCATTTTTAACTCCTTTTTTGTTAACTAATAAAAATTACTTAATCGATTTTAAAAATTGATTCTAAGTCTTTGTCAAAAAAGCGAACTATTTTTATTGTTAGCTTCAGTGAAGGGTCAAATCTACCCTTTTCAATAGAATTTATAGTTTGTCGACTAACACCTAAGTTTTCAGCAAGTTTTTGCTGACTAATTCCTTTTTCAGTTCTTAACTTTTTAATATTATTTTTCATTACTGATAGAATTTTTTATAAAAATACATTTGACCAATTGCCGTTCCAATAACCGAGCAGAAAAAATAATCCATAAATTGTGGTTGGTAATCAACGAAAATAGATAAATAACTTAAAAATAGACCAAAAATAACAAAGCCCATAAAACCTGACATTAATGAAAAATCATGATATTTTTTATATAACTCATCTTGATTTTGATATAATTCAAAAGAGTATTTTATTGTAAATATTGCAGCAATCAATGTACAAGCTGGTAAAATATATAAAAGATAAGGATGAAATATTTCTGACCACATTAAAAGGGATTGTTTATCCATAGAAAGGCCTATAAAAAAGCCACAAAGGATAGCTGATAACAAAACTTTTTTGGTAATATTTTTATCTTTTTTGCTTAGCGAAGAATATTTAAACCATAATCCTTTATGTGTTATTTTAGTCATTATTTGTCCTTAATTTACTTTAGCTTAGTATTTAATGTAAAGTAAGCTTTACGTATGAAAATGTCAAGCTAGCTTAACTTATGAGGTAAAAAATGAAAAAAACTTTAATTATTTTAATTTTATTAATTATTTATGGATGTAATCATTCTTTAGAATTGTCATCACAAGATATTGAAGAAAAATATAATATTTACATCAGCAAACTTTCCAATGAACAAATTCAAGAGAATTTAAATAGAGGACTAAAGCCTATTGCTATCAAAGACAATATTGATGTTAAAGGATTTGCAAATACTGCTGGTTCGCTAGCATTGAAAGATAATCTTCCGTCTAATAATGCATTTCTTATTCAACAGCTTGTTGATAAAGGATATTTTGTTATTGGAAAAACTAACTTATCTGAATGGGCAAACTTTCGTTCTTCTTCCTCAACAAGTGGTTGGTCAAGCATGGGTGGTCAAACGATTAATCCTTATGGATCAATGCGCACGCCTTGTGGTTCAAGTTCTGGGTCAGGAGTGGTTGTTGCAACTGGATTAATTGATGTAGCAATTGGAACAGAAACAAATGGGTCTGTAAGCTGTCCTGCCTCCGTTAACGGTATTGTAGGAATTAAACCTACTATAGGTCTTGTTAGTCGATCTGGAATTATTCCCATTTCACACACACAAGATACTGCAGGACCGATGGCGAGTTCTGTTGAAAAGGCAGCTGAAATATTAGAAATTATTGCAGGAAAAGATATGCATGATCCTGCCACACTAAATATTCCTGAAGATTTTAATTTTGATTTTACGTCTGACTTAAATAAAGAATCATTAAAAGGAAAAAGATTTGGACTTCTGCCGACAGGATCAAATGATAATGATGGTGAAAAAGCACTACAAAAAATAAGAGAATTACTTGAAAATGCCGGTGCAATCGTCATGGATATTGAAGATAAGAGAGAATATCCAGGAGAAGCAGAGCTATTAGTTTTAATGTATGAATTCAAAGAAAACCTTGAAAAGTATTTAGCTACTTCCAATTCACCCTATAAAACACTTTCAGAGCTCATCAACTTCAATGATGCTAATAAAGAAGAAGTTTTAAAACACTTTGATCAAAGTATTTTTATTGATAGCGACAAAACTAGCTCTTTAAAAAAAGAATATCTTATTGCCCTAGAGCAAATAATAGATACCAGGAATGGTATTGACAATCTACTCGAAGAGAATGATGTTGATGCGCTTGTTGGCTTATCATGGAGTCCTGCTTGGGCAATCAACCATGATGGTGGCGACGATGAAGCAATTGAAGCGTATAGATTTTGGGTCAATGGTAGTTATGCTGCTATGGCAGGATATCCGCATGTTACCGTTCCTCTAGATTATATTGATGGTCTACCTATTGGAATGTCGTTCATTGGAACAGCATGGTCTGATAAACAGCTAATAGAGTATGCACATTCTTTTGAGCAGTTAAATAATTTTAACCCAACACCAACACTTTAATAATGAGCATTTTATTAGAAAAAATCTTGATTGCTATGATTGGCTTTATGCTATTTATGCTAGTATTTATTATTCTAAGAGATTTGATTAAAGCTCTGTTCAAAAAAATTAAGAAATTACTTTAAGCAATGAAACCACTAATCAGCCGCCGAGATTTTGTTAAAACAACTACAATGGCTGGAGTTGCCGCATCTATAGCGCCAACTATTCTACTTGGTAGCCCTTCTCAAAGATTGCAAATAGGAATAATTGGCACAGGATTTCGCGGTCAATGGGTTTCACAGCTTTTATTGAACCGTCCCGATGTCGACATTCCTGTAATTTGTGATATTGATGATATTATGATTGAAAGGGTTTTAAAAATCTTTAAAAAGGCTAACCGTCCTTTGCCAAAAATATACAAAAATGGTCCAGAAGATTTTCGAAACATGGTTGCAAATGAAGATTTAGATGGAGTATATATTGCTACCCCATGGGAATGGCACCATTCTATGGCTATTGCCGCCATGAAAAACAATATTCATGTAGGCACAGAGGTTCCAGCAGCTCTTACCGTTAAAGAGTGTTGGGATTTAGTCAATATATCTGAAAAAACTGGCAAATTATGTATGATTATGGAAAACGTAAACTACCGAAGAGATGTTATGGCAGTTCTCAATATGGTTCGTCAAGGATTGTTTGGTGAATTACTTCACTGTCAAGGAGGATATCAACATGATTTACGACATGTTAAGCTTAATGATGGTGTTGGTGCTTACGGTCGTGGTGTAGAATTTGGTGATAAGGGTTTTTCAGAAGCACGATGGAGAACACAACATTCGGTAGATCGTAATGCTGATCTTTATCCTACTCATGGATTAGGACCTGTAAGTACTATGTTAGATATCAATCGTGGCAACAGAATGCTCTCTCTCACCTCCACAGCAACCCAGTCCCGTGGACTTCATAAGTATATTGTAGATCTTGGAGGAGAAAAACATCCCAATGCAAAAATAGATTTTAAGTTAGGTGACATAGTTACAACAGTAATTAAGTGCGCCAAAGGACAAACAGTTGTACTAAGTCATGATACAAACTCGCCTAGACCATATTCTTTAAATTTTCGTGTTCAAGGTACTGAAGGGTTGTGGATGAAAGATAATGATTCTATTTATATAGAAGGCGTAAGTCCAAGCGAACATCGATGGGAGTCAGATGAAGAATATTTAAAAAAATATGACCACCCTCTTTGGAAAAAATTTGAAGATCAAGCCGCTGGCTCAGGACATGGAGGTATGGATTTTTTTATTGTCCACGCATTTATAGAAGCATTAAAAGATAACCAATCACCGGCAATTGATGTCTATGATGCTGTAAGCATGAGTGTAATAGTTCCTTTATCAGAAAAATCCATTAGACTAAATAGTGGTTCAGTAAAAATTCCTGATTTTACACGAGGAAAGTGGAAAACAAATTCACCTATTTTTGGTTTAGATGAAAAATATTAATCTCTTTCTTTTAACGCTTTAACCAATGAATAATAGCGGAGAGAGAGGGATTCGAACCCTCGATACAGTTTCCCGTATAACACCTTAGCAGGGTGCCGCTTTCAACCACTCAGCCACCTCTCCAAACATGGGGAATTTACACTAAGAATACTATGAACTCGATAAAAAAGATACAAGCCTATCTTTTAGCTTATCTAATCCGACATTACTTACAGATGAAATGTCTATATATTCTTCTGAAAAACTCTTCCAACTCTCTAAATCTTCTACCTGACCCATCGTATCGCGCTTTGTACGTACTACCAATTTTGGCTTATCCATTAACGTATCATTAAAGCTAGATAGCTCATTAGACAACTTATCGAAAACATCTTGTGGATTAGGCTCTAAAATATCAATTAAGAATAATAAAATTCTATTACGTTCTATATGTCTCAAGAATTGATGACCCAATCCTTTACCTTGGCTAGCACCCTCAATAAGACCTGGAATATCAGCCATTACAAATGATTGATACTCTCCATATTTCACAATTCCCAAATGAGGCTGTAAGGTTGTAAATGGGTAGTCCGCAATTTTCGGTGTTGCTGTAGTCATTACAGATAATAAAGTCGATTTTCCAGCATTAGGCAAACCAACCAAACCTACATCTGCTAAAATTTTTAGCTCTAGCTCAACTTGTAATGATTCTCCAGAAATTCCTTGTTGTGAAAATCGAGGAGTTTGTTGCCTGGAAGACTTAAAATTATAATTTCCTCTACCTCCAATACCGCCCAAACAAACTATGCGATGCTCGTTTTCTTTAACCATATCAACAACAACGTCATTAGTATTTAAATCTTTAATAATTGTACCACAAGGCACTTGAATAATAAGATCTTCTCCTGATTTACCTGTACGCTTATTTGCGCCTCCAGACTTACCATTTTGAGCTTTATATAGACGACGATATCGAATATCTTGAAGTGTGTGTAAGTTCGGATTGGTTAGAAAAATAATATTACCACCTTTTCCGCCATTGCCGCCACTAGGACCGCCTTTATCTATATATTTTTCTCGATGAAAAGCAACAATGCCTGGCCCGCCGTTTCCAGCTTGCAATTTTATTTTTGCATAATCGATAAACATAATAATGCCTTAAAAATTGCTAATAATCTCGTCACCAAATTCTGAACATTTTAACAATGTAGCTCCATTCATTAAACGCTCAAAATCATAAGTAACTCTTTTATTGTATATGGCTGTTTCTAATGCTCTCTCGATAAGGATAGCTGCTTCTTCCCATCCCATGTGTTGCAACATCATCACACCAGACAAAATTACTGAAGATGGATTAACCTTGTCTAATCCAGCATATTTTGGAGCCGTACCATGCGTTGCTTCAAAAATAGCATGCCCAGAGCTATAATTAATATTTGCTCCAGGAGCAATGCCAATTCCACCAACAGCTGCTGCTGCAGAATCTGATAAATAATCACCATTTAAATTCATTGTAGCGATGACATCATACTCGTCCGGTCTTAATAGTATTTGCTGAAGGAATGCATCCGCAATAACATCTTTGATAATAATCTTTCCTTCTAATTCAGCTTTAGATTGAGCAGCGTTAGCGGCATGCACATCTTGCTCTTCTTTAATTCTATCGTACTGCATCCATGTAAATACTTTATCGCCATAATGTGTTTCAGCGTGTTCATAAGTCCATTTTTTGAAGTATCCCTCTGTAAACTTCATGATATTACCTTTATGAACTATTGTAACTGATCTTCTATTGTTCTTGATAGCATATTTTAAAGCAGCATCAAATAATCTTATTGAACCTTCTTTTGATATGGGTTTAATACCAATAGAACTTGAATCTGGAAATCTAATCTTATGACCTTCTCCCAATTCATTTAATAAACTAATTACCTTCTTTGCTCCATCAGAATCTTTTGGAAATTCTATTCCACTATACACATCTTCTGTATTCTCTCTAAATAGAACAAAATCAACCCTATTAGGATCTAAAATTGCTGCAGGAGCACCTTTAAACCATCTTACAGGACGCACACATGCATATAGATCTAATTCTTTTCTTAAAGCCACATTTAAGGAGCGTATTCCACCGCCAATAGGGGTAGTAAGCGGGCCTTTGATTCCTACATGATGCGATCTAAGAGTCTCTAATGTTTCTAATGGAAGCCATTCCCCTGTTTGATCAAATGCTTTTTCTCCGCATAAAACTTCCAACCATTCAATTTTTTTTGATCCTTTATAACTATGCTCAACAGCGGCATCAATCACTTTCTTCGCTGCATGCCAAATATCTGGTCCGATACCATCACCTTCTATAAAAGGAATAATAGGATTATCACTTACAATTAATTTATTATTTTCATATTTTATTTTATCAGCCATTATTCTCTTTCATTTTTTTAATCAATATATTTTCAATACTCTTTGGTACAAACTTGGATAAATCGGTATCATATTTAGCTAATTCTTTAATAATAGTAGAATTCAGATGAAGAAATTTCTCATTTGATACCATCAAAATAGTAGAAATTTCAGAATTAATACCATGATTTACCATCGCCATTTGGAACTCTAATTCAAAATCACTTACATGTCTAAGCCCTCTAATAATAGCTACGGCATCATGCTCTTTTGCAAATCTTATAACTAAATTTTTTGGATTAGAATGCACATAAACATTATCAATTTGATGAGTACATTCTTCTATCATATCCATTCTTTCTTGATGTGAAAATAATGGATTTTTATGCAAATTATCTGAAATACAGATATGAACTTCATCAAACAGTTTTGCTGCTCTTTTGGTAATATCGATATGACCATAATGCAGTGGATCAAAAGTACCTGGATATATTATTTTCTTCATATTTGCCAATATAGTAGTTGTGTGTCTCCAAATTTAGCAATTTTATCATATCCTGCAAGTGATTCATTTTTGCTACACTCAAGAACAAAAACTCCTCCAGGATTTAGTTTTTTACATGCCAAATCAATGAGTAATGGGAGATTAGCTAGTCTGTATGGCGGATCAGCAAATATAACATCATATTTATCGCATTTTTTTAAAAATCGCAAGGAATCTCTAACTAGAAAATTGAAGTGATTATAATTGATTGATTCTGCATTACTCCTAATATGACCCATATGCTGTTTATTCATTTCTATGAAAGTGACCATATCTGCCCCCCTACTACTTGCTTCGAAACCAATAATACCTGACCCTGCATACAAGTCTAAGAAATTTTTATTTTCAAGAGATCCTAGAGTATCAAAAAGACTTTTTCTGGCAATAGATGTAGTTGGCCTATATAGAAAGCGAGAGTTTATAGTGATAGATTCATTTTTAAATATACCAGATAATATCTTCATGCTTTTAAAACTGTAACATACAAATGAACTGAATTATCAACTTTATTATACACAATCTTTCTTGCAATCAAATTATTATACTGCTTTATGTATTCAAGAATTTCTATTGATTTATCTAAACCCTCACATCTAATAACAATATTATCAGATTGTTTCTCAAAAAATAATCCATCAGTACGTTGAAATTGATTATTACTCTCTTTTTGGACAACCAAGGCTAGTAAATCATATATTGGAATAGAGCCTTGCAATAGTGGAGGTTTAGATGATTTAATGGCATATGCGCCACTTATACCATCATTAGAGCCAGTATTGATAGTGACATAACTATCAAGAACAATAATACTCTTAATTTTACTTATATTATCAGAATTAACAATAATTTGAAATTCATCGATATTTGCATGTGAACTAGTAAGATATTTTTCTATCTGATTAATAGTGGGCTTAATCTCCACTTTCTTAATCGCAGGTACGACTTCTATGAAATTATCATCTTGATTCCTCGATGAAGCCTCGTTATATAAAAAATTAAAATCACTTACTGTCATCAAGGTCAATCCTACTAATCCCAAGGTTAACAAGCCTGCAACAGCATTCTGTGAATATTGGAAGAAATTAGGTCTATTCTTTTTACCTGAAGTGATTATAGTTCTTCTGTATTTTTGGTCGTCTAAAATTTGCATACCAAAAGGTTTAATAAAATTTAATATTGGAGTAGAATTTTTTATAATTTTTGCAAAGAACTCTACAATCTTAATATCATTGAACAGAATATACTTTAGGTTCGGATCTTTGAAATCTTTCTCTTTAAACTTAATTATATCAGCTAGCCCTATAATTCTTCTAAATTTTTTATCCTTCCCCGTAAAACTACCTCTATAAAAAGAAAACCCTCTCTTCGAGTAATTAAACAGTGAGTATATGCGAGACGACTTAGTAACAACATATTGGTTAGCCTTAGCGCCTGAAAGGACAATGCTAGACACAGGAACAAGAAACTTGATATCTATACCGGAATTATTAAAATTTAGCTTTATTTTCTCTCTCAGATAATGATTCATCTCTACTGTATGAAATATATTCTTTGAAGATTTTTTACTTTCTGATATTGAAAAATAATTTCTAAATAACTCTTTCCATTTATCTTGCAAATCACGCTTAATATGATGGGCTAAATTTGATTGATCTTTTTTAGATACCGTATTTAAAGAATGAGATAATATTGAGTCATCTATAGCAATAGCTGCATGCTTATTTTCTAAATCTATTTTTTCACTCAACTCGTCAAGTGCTTGTGCAATTACACTGCTTAATAATTTAGAATTATTATCAATAGATATAAGATTGTGATGAAATTTTATTTTGAGCTCTAGGTGCACTGAATCATTATCAGAGCTTTTTTTAAATACAGAAAGAGTATCGCTATGTACTATAAAGTATAGCAATCAATTAATTATCCCAACTTCTAGTTCCGTCTATGATATAACCATGACTCCTAGTTTTCAAGGAAAAGAATCCATATCTGTTGTCTTTATAAGAACGAATTGGACTTGATACTCTAACAGAGTTTGCTTCTTCATTTATATCAATAATATAAGGATCTCCCGTTAAAGGACATACAAGTTGAGATGCATCTGGAAGAAATACAAAATTATAAGGAGTTGTTTCTTTTCTAAATCTGCTATCAAAATATGCTACAGTTTCTATGCGTTCAAATGATGCTTCGCTAACAACACTCAAAAATAGTGGGTCTTGACGTATGTCAAAAAGATTTTTCTTTTGAACATATAATGTATCTTCTAATCCAGTATCTTCAGAAAGCATTACTACGGTCACGGTTGTATCTACAATCGTTTCTTTCGCAACTCTTCTTTGTCCGAATGTGGTATCATATTCCACATCAAAGCCTCTAGGAACATTTACAAGAAATTCTTCCCCATTTAATTTTACTAACTGATCTCCTAAGAATGTAGAGTCTGCCATCACTGAATCTCTCACAGCATTGACAAGATTAACCGCTTTAAGACCATCTTGTTCGTATTTTCCAACTAAAATATTATGAAAATTTTCAACATTATATAATGTCTGTATGCGAGATCTACTTTCGTTTTTATACATATCTTCTTCTTCCCAAATAGTGCTAGGAATGTAGAGGACAAGAAGAGTTAGTAGAAATACAAAGAAAATAATAATTTCTAAGTAATCGTTAAAAAATTTTTGTTTGGCTTTATTCATTTTATTCTCCACAGAATTTACAATAAATCAAGAACATAGCAAGATATTAATCCTCAAATTTCTCAAATTTAATGTCTTTATCTTTTTCTATTTCATAATACTCTTTAATAATTCTTTTTTCATCCCTAGATAGGCTCTTTGGCACATTCACTTGAATTTTAACAAGCTGATCTCCGCGACTTGTCTTTCCAAGCTTAGGGAAGCCTTTTCCTTTAATTCTTAAAATTTGTCCAGGTTGAAGACCTGAAGGGATTTTTAAACTAGCATGGCCATTGATTGTCGGAATATCAATCTTATCTCCAAAAACAACATGAGAATATCCAACTTTAGCTTGCAATAAAACATCATTTCCATATCTTGAAAAATGCTCATGCTCTTCTTCTTCAAAGAATACATATAAATCACCTGCATTACCATTAACATCTTCATGTCCTTGAGAATCAAGAGTCATATAATTACCATTCTCTACACCTACTGGAATTTTAATTTTTATTGTCTCTTCTTTTTTAATCATACCATTTTTGTCTGCACCTGATGGAATTTTATCAACAGTCTTTCCATACCCTTTACATTCAGGACAAACAGATGTAGATCTCATTTGACCTAAAAATGATTGGGTAACTCGTGTTACTTGGCCTGCGCCATTACACATTGTACAGCTAGAAAAAGTTGCTCCATCTGCCAACTTAAGTCTTCTTAATTTAATTTTCTTTTCGCCTCCATTGACAATTTCAGCATATGAAACCTCGATCTGAATTTTGACATCACCGCCACTTTTTGGTTTAGAGGAAGATCTTCCCCCTGAAAAAAATGATTCAAATGGATTATTTCCTCCAAAAATATCTCCGAATTGATTGAAGATATCATCCATATTCATTGAATTGAATCCTGATTGTCCTCCACCCATTCCATTGAACGCAGAATGGCCAAATTGATCATATTTCTGTCTTTTTGAAGCGTCACCTAATATCGAATATGCTTCAGCAGCTTCCTTGAATTTTTTTTCAGCAGCTTCATTGTCAGGATTTCTATCTGGGTGATATTTCATGGCAATCTTACGATATGCACGTTTTATATCATTGTCAGGAGCGCTCTTTGATACGCCCAATATATCATAGAAATCTTTCATTTTTTATTGACCACTACTTTTGCATGTCTAATAATTAAATCTTTATATTTAAAACCCAACTCATAAACCTCTACTATCTCATCGTCTTTTTTATCTTCTAAGCTTGATGTAGTAAGCGCTTCATGGAATTCTGGATCAAATATCTCTCCAGCTTTTCCGAATTCTTTGATTTCTTTACCGTTCATCTTTTTTAAGAAATCTTGCTTTATTAACAACAACGCTTTCTTAGTATCTTCATTTTTATAAGAATCGATACCTCTATTTATATTGTCTAATACTGATAAAAAATCTATAATAAAATTTTTTCCTTCATACTTAAACAATGCAGAAATTTCAGACTCTTTTCTTTTTCTGAAATTATCAAATTCTGCTTTTAGTCTTAACTGTTTGTCCTCAAGAGACTTAATAATATCTTCTAAGTCTTTTTTTGCTGTTCTTTTCTTTGAGACAGCTTTTACACTACTAGCAGAACTATCTGATCCATTTTTTATTTTTTTATTCATATCAATATTTTCTTCATCGCTTTATTCGATGCATAAAGACCTATTATTAAGGACAACCCAATCATCCAGGCCCATAAAAAATTATCAATTCCTATATTTAAATTGAAGTAGGAATTTATTACAATGAAACTATAATTCACTAATAAAAATGCAATAAATGATCCAATAATAGATTGTAGTATAGATTCAATAAAAAATGGGATTTTAATAAATATATCCGAAGCTCCATTATATTGTAGTATCTCAATAAAATCACTTCGATTTGACATTGATAATTTGACTGTATTTGAAATCATCTGAATTGAAATAAAGACGATTCCAATAACTAGTATTAGAAAAAAGAATATAAATAAATTAATTTTATCCTCAATATTATCGATATAAGCTCCTCTATATTCTACGCTATCTACAAAATTATAATTTTCTATATCATTAATTAATCCCTCTATCCTATTCAAATCAAAATTATTCTTTTCTAGTGAAACCTTTAGTGACATTGGGAGAGGATTATATCCCAACATGTCTACAACATTTTCTCCAAATTCTTCTAAAAAAATATCTGCAGATTTTTCTTTATCAATTAATATAACAGAGTATATAGCTGCATTTGACTGTAGATCCCGAGTTATGATGGTTGACTGCTCCAAGCTCACGTCATCATTTAGAAAAATTTCAAAGGTATACTTTGAACGAAAAAAATTAACAAGACTATCTGTATTAAATCCAACCACAAAGAAAGTTCCAAGGACAGTAAAATTAATCAAAATGGTTATTATGCATAAGAAATTGGTCAATTTATTTCTTAAAAAATTCTTTAATCCTTCAGAAAAAAGGAAAGCAATCTTATCAATCATTCGCTTACCACCCTTCCTTGATCTAACTCTATAACCCTATATGGCTTTTCTGCTATTAACTTATAATTATGAGTAGCCATTATTACGCATGTGCCCTCTTTATTGATTTGCTCTAATATTCTTAAAATTCTGTGACCTGCCGTTGGATCAAGGTTTCCAGTAGGTTCGTCTGCTAGTATTATATCTGGATTCTTCACAATTGCACGCGCAATACACACTCTCTGTTGTTCTCCTCCAGACAATTGATGAGGAAATTTCTTAGCATAGCGAGATAATTCAGTTAATTCTAATGCCTCGCTTACGAGATTAGCTATTTTTTTTCTTCCAAACCCATTGATATGTAAAGGCAAAGCTATATTCTCATAAACCGTTCTTTGTTTTAAGAGTTTATAATCCTGAAAAATAACTCCAATTTTTTTTCTTGTTCTATAAATGTCTTTCTTTTTTATCTTTTTAGATGAATATCCTAATACGTTCACACTTCCTTTGTCTGGTAAAAGATCAAAGTATAAGAGTTTTAATAAGGTGCTTTTTCCAGACCCTGTAGGACCTACTAAAAAACAAAATTCATCATCTTGAATATTTAAATCAATATTATAAATTCCAGATTTTGAAGAGTAGTTGTATGTAATATTTTTAAACTCAACCATAGAACTGAAGGTAAAGAAATAAGATATATATTAGCACTAATAAAAAGCCAGATAATTTGTTAAGACCCTTATAAAAAAAACTTAAAAAAGCTAATAAAAATAGCAATCCAACTCCAAAGAATAATTCAAAAGAAACATCGCTAACCTCTAAAGGCCCTATTAAACCTATTATACCTAAAACAAATAATATATTGAAAATATTCGATCCAATGATATTTCCTAGCGATATACCCACCTCTTTCCTCGAAAGCGCTGTCATGGTGACAAATAGCTCAGGTAATGACGTTCCCATAGCAACAACAGTCATGCCAACTGCTTTTTCAGAAAATCCAAACTCGCGCACTAAAGGCGCTGCACCATTTGAAACAAATAACTCAGAACCAGCATATAAGATTAAGGATCCGGAAATTAATCTGCCAAAGGCCTTCCTTAAACAAACATCTTCTTCGTTTGCAAGCTCATTACCGCAAGATGTGATATTAGGTCTTAAAAAACTAGCAATGATATAAATAACAAATAAAAATAAAAATATTTGAGAGTCGCTGGAACTAATCTGATTATCTAGTATGATATAATAAAGGGCTCCGCATGCCAATAGATTATACATAAAAGCTGATATTACATTCTTGTATTCAAAATCCATCTTATAAAACAACGCAGGCAATCCTAAGGCTAAGCCAATATTAGCAATATTTGACCCAAGTACATTCCCAATAACAAAATCAGCATGCCCTTCTAAAGAAGAGATAATACCAACCACTAACTCAGGAAAAGATGTTCCTATAGAAACAATTGTTAACCCAATTACAAGATCAGAAATTTTGAACTTCTTTGCAATGTCCTTTGCGCCGTCAACTAACCACTCTGAACCATAAAATAGACCTATGGAACCTATTATAAGAAAAAATATGCTAGATAGCATTAGTACAATCCATTCTTATTGATATACTTCCAAACATCTTTTGGAACCATATATCTAATTGTTTTTCCATCTCTCCAACGTGCTCTTATATTGGTCGAAGAAATTTCAAATTGAGGAATATTAGCAAAATGTACTCTATCTAATATCCATTGCGGTATATCGCTAGGGGTAAATCCCGGCCTAATTGCAACGATAATATTGCATAAACTCATTATTTTCTTAGGATCTTTCCATTTATGAAACTCTCGTAGAGTATCACTACCCATAAGAAAGTATAAATCTTTTTTTTCTAACTTGCGGTTTTCAGCAAATTCAGTAACTGTATCGATAGTATAACTAATATCTCCCTTATTAATTTCAAAATCAGATATTTCAAAATTATCATTACCAATAAGCGCCATATTTAACATATCTAATCTTTTTTTTGTTGAGGATATAACCTTCCCTTTTTTTGCGGGAGATATATTAGCAGGGACGAATATTAATCTTTCGAAGTTTTCAGATTCAATAATAGTTTGAGCAATTAGAAGATGCCCAATGTGAGGAGGGTCAAAAGTTCCACCAAATATACAGGTTTTCATAGTCTATCTACCTTAAGAATTGTTATTTAAGATCTGGGAAGCTGCTTCTTTAAAGCTGTCGTTAGCTAGCGACTCATCGCTTGCATCTAGACCGTCTAAAAATTCTTTAGCCTCTTCTTCTTTATCTAGAAGAACTAAACATCGTATTACCTCTAGATTTGCATTCCTATAATATTGTGTATCATAGTATTCATTAATTACAATTTTATAAGAAACGATTGCTGAATCATAAGCCTTTAACTTGAAGTATAACTCGCCTGTTTCCATACTCTTTTCAGCTAACCTTAATCTAAGGTCTTTAATCAGGTTGTCGGCACCAAAAGAATAGTCGGAAGAAGGATAATCGTCTAAGAATTGCTGTATCTCTGTTATAGCTTTTTTACTAGACTCTTGATCGTGATAATAGTTTGGAGATAAGGCCATTAGAGTTTCGCATATTCTCCATCGAGTTTTTTCGATGTAAGGACTAAATCCCATTCGAGATACTAGTTTTTCATATTCGATTAATGCAAAGGGGTAGTCTTCATCTAAAAAATAAGATTCAGCTAAAAAGAATAATGCGTCATCTCCCAAGTCAGTATGGGAAGCTCTTTCAACAATAATATTAAACTGTTGAGCTGCTTTTGGATATTTTTCCTCTTCAAAAAATTCTAATCCATCTTCAAATCTAGTTTTATAGGGAATATTATCATCAAAGGGATTTGACCAGCCACAACCGACCATAAAGAAAAGCATTGAAAGGAATATAAATTTCATATTAGGTATTATTTTGATATCTCAACGCAGAATTAGAAAGAGCCGCTTAAAGAGAATCTCACCATATTTGAGTGTGGATCAAGCTCTCCACCCATGACATAACTGACATCAAATCCAAGAGCATCTATACGAGCACCTAGACCTAAAGTTGTGTAGCTTAATTCGCCGGATGGATCATTGATAAAACCTGCTCTTAATGCAAAATCTTCTACAAGATAGTATTCAAAACCAAGATTAGTAACCATTGATTGGTCATTGATCTCATAGTTTAAATCAAACGCTATATTTGCTTTACCTTCAAGAGCTAAATAACCTAAGCCTAAACCAAGCTTAGTAGGCAGCGGATCTTCTTCTCCATCTCCAAAACTAACACCTGGACCTAGATTTGTTAATACAGCACCCATTGTTAAGTTGGGATTATCCATTGCATTATGTTTGAAATAACCAACATCAACAGCAACACTACTGCTAGAAGCATCAAGACTGCTTATAACCGCAAGTTCTTGATAAAAATATTTTCCATTTACACCCCAAGATGAATCTTCGTCAATTTTTTTAGCGTATGATACATTTAGCGCATACATATAACTAGAAAATGAACCTAATTCAGCGCCATTTGCATCAGTACTAACCTGGTCTCCTAAATTTAAATAAGTAAAATGACCACCAATTGCTGCATCTTCTTTAAATGGCGTAGCAAATGTAATAAAATCATATGCCATGTCATCTACTAGATTTGGCAGATAGCTAGTGTGCATAAAAGAAGCTTGAGTATTGGAAAGATTCATCAGGCCGGCTGGATTATAATATGTAGCATAAGCATCATCTGCCACTCCAATTTGAGCCTCTCCCATACCATTAGCTCTCGCACCTGGATTTATGGATAAAAATAATGAACCTGCTTGACCTTGAGCCATAACAAGTTGTGATAATAAAATAATTGCGATGATTAGATTTTTATTTTTCATAATGAGATAAAGATAAATAAAAATTAGTAAAAGAACAAAGGAATATATGTTATAATTAAAACTCCTATTAGTCTTATGAAAAAGTAAGGCATTGTAGCCGCATAAATAGTGGGCATATCTTTTTTAAAACGATATGAAGACAAGAAAAGATTCATACCTACCGGAGGTGTAATATAACCCAACTCTAGATTAGCTATAAAAATAATACCCAAATGTATTGGATCAATCCCAAAATATATGGCTAGAGGAGCAATCAAAGGAACTATCACAATAATAGCTGAAAAAATATCCATAATACATCCAGCAATTAGCAATAAAATATTCAAAGCAAGCAAGAACATTATAGGAGAATCAATAGACGTCTTTGCAAACTGTAAGATTTTTAGAGGAATTTGAGCATCTACAAGATATCCTGTAAATCCCATAGCAAATCCGAGAATAATTAATACTCCTCCCACTAACGTCGCACAATCAATAATAATTTTAGGAATATCTTTAAATTGGATATCTCTATAAATATAAACTTCAACAAATAAAACATACCAAACGAGCAAAGCAGCACACTCCACTAATGTTGCTAGTCCGCTAAATAAACCATAAATAATCAGTATTGGTATAACTACTTCCCATTTTGCATCAAGAAAAGATTTTCTTAAATCCTCTATATTGAACTGTACCTTCTTTTGTCTCTTTGGCTTGTGATATATCCCATAACAAACAATAATAAATAACAAAAATAAGCCCGGAATAAGTCCACTTTTAAATAATTCAATCGGATTGATACCAGCTGTAACAGAATAAATAATTGCTGGCAAACTTGGTGGAAATAACAATCCAAGTGATCCAGCGGTCGTAATCAGACCCAAAGAAAAGATTTCAGAATATCCATCTTCAATTAGTATGGGATATAGAATGGCTCCTAATGCTAAGATTGTTACGCCAGATCCACCTGTAAGCGCTGTAAAGAAAGCGCATAATAAAACAACAATGAGCACTGTTGAGCCCGGAAGCCAACCTAGCGATGCTTTAAAAAAATTGAGCAATCGCTTAGAAATATTACTCTCAGCAAGTATATATCCAGCCAATGTGAAGATAGGTATAGCGGCTAAGGTGGGGGAAACTACAATACGGTATGCGCTGTCACTGATGGTCGACATTAAATCAAAATTTGTAGCCCACTCTGTAGGTTCCGATAAAAAGAAAAGTATTGATAGAGCAGCTAAAACAATAAAAATAGGTAATCCAAAAGCTACCAGCCCAATAACCCCTAAAACCTTCATTATTAATAGCATTTCATTGGAAAATGGGAATTGCCAGTAATAAAGAATTATAGCAATAAAAAAAGACCCTAATACCAATAAGAGGCGATAGTTTAATCTACTGCTACTTGTCATTATCATGTGATACCAGATTAATAGCAATCCAACTGGAATAATACTCTGAGCAAACCATACTGTTATAAATGGAGCAATAAATTCTGGATACTCTATCCCGATTTGTATCATTTTTAAATAAGAAATAGCAAGAACAAAGACGACTCCAGCCGAACACATATGTACTAAAAAATGACTAATTCTAAATTCTGAAGACTTATTGAATATTGGCTCTCTAACAATAGCTAAAAGCCTATTAGATCTTGCAGCTAATACTGCTCCAATAAAAGCAATCCACAGAGTCATGTGTTGTACAATTTCTTGAGAAGCAGGGATTGAAAAAAATCCTATAAACCTAGATAAAATTTGGAAAACTGGAAAAGAAACGATAATAGCAAAACATATATAACAAAGAAAATTTTCTGCTTTACTAAGAAGACTACTGTTCATCAATAGCTGAAGTGACTTTATTGTAAATTTCCTCAGATAAGAATGTATCAATTACATCAGGAGTAATTTCATTTTTAAACGATTCCCAAACTTCCAACTCTTCATTATTGGGGGTCTTAACCTTCATACCATATTCTTCCATTGCATCGATAGCTTTAATTTCCATTTCTCTGCCACTCTTTTGATACTTTCTTCCAATATCGTCCGCTACAACCATCATTGCTTTTTGATGTTCAGGTTTTATTTTTGACCAAACTTTATTATCAATTATTACAGCTCCAATAAAAGCACCCCACTTCAAGTCTAGCATATTTGGCATCAATACTGACCAGCCAGAGCTAGCAGATAAAATAGGTACTGTTTGCATTGAATTAATCATGCCAGTTTGTAATCCTGTAAGAATATCAGTTTCTGCCATAGGTATAGCATTAAACCCAAATTTTTTAAATAATTCTACTGTAATATAGTCACCTGCTGATGTAAAAATTTTTGAATCTTTTAAGTCTTGTGGTACGGTAATCTCATCTGAAGAAAACCAATATACCCAACCAATATCCACTAAAAACAACAATTCAAATCCGCTATCAGATAATTCACTATGAATATCATCAAACATGGCATCTTTAACTCGATCTACTTCATTATAATCTTTAAAGCCCATAGGTAATGTAAAAGCTTGAATACTATCTGTTAGGCGAGCTAATCCAATTGAAGACATCGCAGATGCTTGAATTTGACCAATACGCATCTTACGAATTGTATCTATTTCTCCACCCACAACGCCATTGGGATAAATACGTAGTTGTATCTCACCATTAGTCTCTTCTTGCCATCTTTGACCCATCTCTAATAGCAGATTGTAATACTCTGTTCCTTCAGGTGCCACTGTTGCAAGCTTAATAATGATTGGCTTTGAAATTAGAAGTCCAGATAAAAAAACTACTACAATAATATTTTTTAGAAAGTTCATTACATAAACTTACATATAAAAAAGTTCATCAACCCTAGTTAACAGCCATTTTGCTCTTAATTTAGATAACGTATTTACCTGCTTCATATCCTTATCTTTACTAATATCGATTGTCAAAGCTTTATTAATCAGCTCTAAAAAATATGCTTTATCTTGCTTCGAAACAGCAAAACTCTCAGCCAATGTAACATATATACCGATATTATATCCATTTGCTGCGCGATCAGCTAACTCAAAATATTCTAGAGCTTTTCTTTCAGAGTCTTTATCTCCACTTAAATCATTGAGATATACGCTCATCATTGCAGCATATAATGACCCTTTTTCCCAGCTTGGATCAAGTATGATAGCGTTTTCAAGCAACCATCTGATATTACTTAAATCAATTAAATATTCTGGATCTCCTTGACTAGCCTGTATCGATCCTGCCATCGAACCGCTAAGCCAATATAAATACGGAACATCATCTATATTAAAATCTATATCCCTTTTTTTCATCATTTTTGACTCAAAATCAGCATGCTTTAATGACAAAGCTTTAATTGTATATTCTCTTGCAGTAACAAAGAAGTCTAATGATTTACTATAATACACTCTTGCTGCATAATAATCTGCATACATCAACCTATCGGCCTTCTCCATAAGAATACCATAGGAATACTGAGTTAAGCTCTTAGAGGCACTTAAGTAGACAGCTGGATTGAATGAGTCATTCTTAATCTTCTTTTGATGAGATTTAAACGAAATTGGTATAGCATATTCCGCTATACTAGCTCCGAACATTAGATCTTTATTAGATGAACAGGAATTAAAAAATAAGCCTATAAAAATAGCTATATATATATTTCTTATTTTGAGGTTAATCATAGATTGGAAATGATTTACATAATTTTTTTACTTCTGACTTAACAGAACTAATAACATTTTTATCTTCGCTATTTGTAATAACTCTATCCATCAAATCTACTACTATCTTCACTTCATCTTTACCCATACCTCTAGTAGTTATTGCTGGTGACCCTACTCTAATACCGCTAGTAACAAATGGGCTTTTAGGATCAAAAGGAATCATATTTTTATTAACTGTAATACCGGCTTCATCTAAAGCATTTTCTGCTTGTTTTCCTGAAACAGATTTGTTTTGTAAATCTAATAGCACTAAATGTGTATCTGTACCGCCTGATATTAAATCATATCCCCTTCTTGTAAATTCTTCTGAAAAACACTGAGCATTACTGAGTACTTGTTGTATATATTCCTTAAACTTAGGAGATAAAGCCTCTTTAAAGGCTACTGCTTTTCCAGCAATAATATGCATTAATGGACCTCCCTGTATTCCGGGCATTACTGCACTATCCAACAATTCAGACATCATTTTTGTTCTTCCTGATTTTGGCGCTACAATACCATATGGGTTTTCAAAGTCTTTACCCATTAATATAATACCACCTCTTGGTCCTCTTAAAGTTTTATGAGTACTAGTAGATACAACATGGCAATATGGGAATGGCGAAGGATGCATTTCAGCGGCAATTAATCCTGAATTATGACAAATATCTCCATGTAAGAAAGCTCCAACTTCATCTGCAATTTCTCTAAATTTTTGAAATTCTACTGTTCTTGGATAAGCGCTAGCTCCACAAATTATTATTTTAGGTTTATGCTCTCTTGCTTTTATAAGTAAGTCATCAAAATCAATTAAACCATCTTCTTTTTTAACATGAAATGTTATTGCATTATATAATTTTCCAGAAAAACTAACTTTAGACCCATGGGTTAAATGTCCGCCATGACTTAAGTCAAGGCCCATAATACAGTCTCCTGGGTTAAGCATTGCTAAAAATACACCCATATTAGCCGAAGAGCCTGAATGTGGCTGTACATTGGCATATTCAGCTTTAAACAACGTTTTAGCTCGATCAATTGCTAAATTTTCTGCTTCATCAACATGAATACATCCACCATAGTATCTTTTTCCAGGATATCCTTCTGCATATTTATTGGTTAAAACAGAGCCTGCAGCCTCTAGAACTGCTTTACTTGTAAAATTTTCTGAAGCAATTAATTCAAGAAAATCAGTTTGACGATTGAATTCAGAATTAATTATTGTAAAAATTTGATTGTCTTCATTCTTTAAATGAGACATAAGATTACCAATCGCTTTTCTTTGTAAGAGATTCGCTCACCCAATCATAGCATCTGCCTGCTGGAGATACCTTTCCCGCAGTTTGAATATCTTTATCAAGCATAAACCAGTCTGCGCGCCCAAATAGAACATCATTTTCTTCAAGCCATTTTTTTTGTTTAAAGTACTTAGAATTACCCTTCTTCTGTGCTTGTTCAAAATAATTATATGCTAGTGAAGCTATAGCCTTATCATTGCGTGAAAAAGTATCACCTCTACATGCATTCATAGCCTTGTAATATAAATTACCCATATGAGCAAGGCTTTCAGCGTTATTTTTAGATACTTTTAATGCTTTTGATGCCCATTCATAAGCCTCATCGAATTCATCTAATTCCATATTATTATCGGAAATCAACATTGCAACTCTATAGTTATTACGATCTAACTCAAATAAATCTTCTAAAACTTTAACAGCTTCCTTAAAATCTGAGTTTTCGTTATAAGCATTACCCAAAGTAAGGTAGACCATATTATTACTGTCATTATAGCTTAAAGTATTCTCTAATGCTTCTATTGCACTCTCGACATCTCCATTGCTCATTAACTTGTCTGCATATTCTATAGCGTAAGCAGCATTTTCTGGATTGTCTTCAAATCTTGCTTTAAAAATTTCAAGTGGGTCTTCTCCGGAGTCCTCATATACTCTGGCTAATTCAGACTGGATAGAAGAATTATTTGGATCAAAAGATAAAATTTTCTTTAGAATTGATACCTGCTCATCTATTCTTCCTTGCTCTCCATATGCAGAAGCTAAATCTCGCAATGTATCTGAATCTTCTAAGCCGGCATCTAATATTCTCTCATATTCAATTATCATTTCATCCATTTTGCCTTGTTTTTTGAAAGAAAATGCTAATCTTATCATCAAATCTGTGTCGTCTGGTAATTCTTCTAAGCCCTGTATTAGAACTTTTTCAGATTCATCAAATTTTCCTAAATACTCTAATGCAACCGCCCAATACTTATAAACTTCATTTGGATTGACCCAATCTGAGTCCCATTGATCGCATCTTAAGTTCATCATTTCAGAATAAGCATTTGCACTTAACTCCCAATTACTACTTCTGTAATATTCAGCAGAACTACTTGCTAATTGAGGACATCTATCTTCTCTCTCGTCTTCGATAGAATATGGATACCAACCATCGTTATAGATTAATCTGGTAGCTTCTCTACAATCTACTACTTTGATTTCGACATCATTTGTAATTCTTAACTTTTCTCCTCTTTTACATTGAGCATCGAGGGATGCGGAGAATAGAATAATTAAACCAATTATAGTCCATAAATAATTTCTCATCTTGTCACCTAATTATTATATTTTTCTTCTTTTAACAAACCATAAATCTCCAATACTTACTCCAACATTGAACGATTGTACAGTTTCACTTCCTATGTTATGTATATTATTTCTATCTACTAAATTATAACTAATATCAATTTGGTTTCTCATTAAACCAAATTCAATACCTACTCCCAAACCTAAACCAACTTCTTTAACATTGTCAAGATTCTTGACATCATAATCGCTAAAAGATAATCCTGCTCTAAAATGAAATTTATCTTTTGAGTAAGGTTTTGCAAATTTTAAAAATCCAATATTAACTTTGCTTTTTCCTTTAATATATCCAGGATAAAGCGAGTTAGATAAAGCATTATTTCCATCATTATTCCATGATTGCAGTTCTATTTGAGCGTGATATCTTTCAGCAAACTCATAATCAATGCCTGCTTTAAAATCGCTTATTGCTATTTCATCTTTAAATACAGCCTTAGTTGGCATTAATGCAGCAGCAACATTTGGATAATCTTGTGAATCGTGATAATTATTTGAGTTTAAGTCTAGAAATGCCTGGTAGGACTCATTTTCTACATCAATATCATTTAATGAGAAATTATAATTGAAGGATAGAGACAACGGTTTACCCTTAAATGAAAAACGTTTTGTAGTATAGTAAAGCTCTATCAATGAGCCTGAAAAATAATCTCTAGATTGTAATAAATGATTATCTGAATCAATAATTAAGTTCTGAGAAGATCTAGATGATCCGAATACAACATCTACACCTAATCCAACATTATCTGTTTCTGTAAGCTTATAGCCTACAGCAAACTGAGCCATAGAAGAACCTCCGCCTGCTCTGTTAGATCGAGAATACTGCAACGTATCAGACTCAACAAATATAAACTCACTAAAGGTACTATCTACAACAGTTATTTCTCTTGAAAATAATGGCTTAAATGCCAATCCAAATGAAATTTTCTTCTTAGATGGAATAATTAATTTTGCTGATGCTAATCCTGAATTTGTAACAGAGCTTGAACCAAATTCATTGATCTGACTTTCGAAAGAAGTACTTAAGTATGTAAATGATAAGTTGTGCCATGTTGAAGGATTTCCTAGAGACACATCCGTCTTAAAGCTAGGTAGCAGTCCTATGGATCCAGAACCTAATGTAGATGCATCATTATTTTGAGCAAACATTCCATAGCCATATCCGTTCATCGTTGATTGACTAAATAACATAGTCATAAATAGTAATAGGGCGAAACTACGGCTTAACATATAAAACCTCTACGGACTCTGTAGTTAATCTGACTTTATCAAAAGGACTATTTGCCGGAGGACTGTACAGTATTAAACCATGATTCTCAATTAACTCATTTTTATACCCTTGAAGAAAAGATTGAATAGGAATTTCTATCTTTCCATCTTCTATTTTTCTTGATATAATAAAATTTTGATCTGAAACGTAAGCTGAATCACTTAGAGATTCATCGTCAGATAGGAATGTAGTGAAATCCCAATTTTTTACAGAATCTGAAAGCGCCGCAACAACAACATAAAACTCATCGTCATCTTCAAGATTTGACGATTCTATATTTAGTACGAGATTTGCATTTTTTACTATAGAATTTCTCTCTAACTCATTAATAATATCTAAATCGTATCGTAAGATTGATCGAACTCCTGATCCAGAATTAAGCGTAATATAGTTAGAATCTCCTTCTTCTATGATTGGTGGAGAAAAAATACTAAGACCTTTATCTCCAAAGAAGAGAATTGAAGTATCTATAGTGGTGGTATCGTTTACTGTCGCTTTATACCACACTCTCATTCTTGGTTGATTATTACTTTCGTCACTTTCAATTGTAAACAACTCGTCTAAACCATCGTCGACCTTAAGCATAAAAGTTCTTGCTGGATATGTAAATGCATCAAAATAGAACTCTTTTAATAATTCAAGATTGTCATCTTTAAATAAAAAATTTAACGTATCATATCCTACGCTGTCAGGCTCAATATTAGCTAATGGAATCTGATGTAATAATGTAGCATTATTTTCAAAATCCATATAATTATCTAGTGAATAATAACTAGTAGAATCTTCAGAAAAAATACTATCTTCAGTTGCTAAAACTGAATATAAGTATAGATTTGATGTTGAATTTATAGTATCCTGAGTCTGCATATAAACCAACGCACTGTCAACCTGTATTGAATCTGCTAATAAGTCAAATAAAGCAGTTGGTGGCAGTGAACCTGAAAATAGTGTAAGACTAAATAGGGAAAATAAATTTTCAGAACCTTTAACATCTCCAAAGAAAAATTTTGTATTTGATCCTAGTGTTGGACTGATTTGAAATATTTTATTTTGATCTAATGGAAGCGTGAGTGTATTTATAGTATAGTTTGGATTTTCTATCTCGCTATAAACGATAGTTTCTTCTGAGCATGCACTAAGAAACAAGCATACAATGCTTGCAATTGATATCCATTTTAGAGAAAAATAATTGTTCATTATTTATATTTTTTTTATTCCCAATTCGATAGCATCCAACAAAGGAGCATAGTCAGTATTATCTCCATAATCAAGATCTACAACAGAGCAATTCTTAGCATCTTTAAAAACTTTCAATTTTTTCAATTTAGGAGATACTTTTTCAGCTCCATTAACAATGATAGTTTTATCTGCATACAAACATCCGATTTGATTTAAGTTTAATGACTTCAACGGTGAAAAAGTTCCTTCATTAAATCCAAGATTTTCAGGGTTAAAAATAATATCTTCATTCAAAGAGCTTGCGATATATACAGTCTTTATTTTGGCTAAATCTTTGTCATCCTTTGCTAGAATTTTAACTAGCATAGGTATTAATGCCGATGTCCATCCACTACAGATAATAACGTTAGGATACCAGAATAGATTAGGAAGCATTTTAATTGCTGCTAAACAATAGGTAGCAAATCTTTTATCGTTATCATTTAAAAATCTGCCATTTTTTGCTTTATATAAAAGATTATTTAAATCTCCAAAAACATCTTCATTTTCTAGAAAGTAAACTTGCAATCTTGATTTTGGTAAAAAAGCGCTTTTAGCTGAACATTTATAATCAACACCATCAAAATTAAATAAGATCTCCCTTAAACGAATAACTTCTCTAAGGATATATTTTCTCTCACTAATAAATCCATATTTCGGCATTAGACATCTAACATCGTTCCCTTTTTCCTGTAAACCTAAAGGAACCTTGACGGAAAGATCAGATAAAGGTGAGACCGATGCAAACGGATCCATTTCACTAGTTATATAGAAGAGTTTTTTTATCATGGTAAATGAGTAGAAAGAAATTAACGATAGACACTGAAAACTTCAACTCTGAATAATAATTAATTTTTTGAAAAACTAACTACCAATCCAATCATAATAAAACAGGACAATAAAAATGATCCTCCAGCAGAAATAAACGGTATTGGAAGACCTTTCACTGGTATCAAACCTATTGTCATAGCAGAATTTATGAATATATGAGATAATAGTATTGATCCTAATCCTACTATAACTAAGCTGGCAAAGTAGTCAGGAGATCGAAATGCGATATCTAGAAGTGTTTTAATTAACAAAAAACAGAGAATCATCACACAAAAAATTCCAAAAAATCCTAACTCCTCAGCTATAACAGATAAAATAAAGTCAGACTCCTGTACTGGTAAAAATTTTAATTGTGTCTGAGAACCTAACCCCCATCCCTTTCCAAACAATCCTCCAGATCCAATCGCAGTAATGCTTTGAATAATATGATAAGCAGATCCCATAGGGTCGAGGTCTGGATTTAAAAATGTTAAAATTCTTTGCTTTTGATATTCAGCTAGATTATTCCATAAAAATGGAGTTAGGAGTCCTGTAAAAATATTGGCAAAATATAACATAGATTTTGTAAGAATACTTGCCTGAAATATAAGAAAAAAGATAAACATTATAATAGCCCATATAGTAAAAGAAATAATATTTGATGCTGCTAAAACTGTGATGACTGGTGCTATCATTAAAAAAATCATAAAGTTACTTACTCCCGCCCAAAGCAACATCGGGAGCAGTGGCGCACAAATAATAACTGCTGTACCTAAATCTGGCTGATTTAATACTATGAAAGCAGATAGTAAGGTCAACGCTGAAGGAATTAGGATGATAGAATTATCTTTTACTTCTAATTGATGATTGGATAAGTACTTAGCAATCACAATCACCGTAGCGCATTTGAGATATTCTGATGGCTGAATATAAAAGAAACCAAGGTCAATCCATCTATAAGTATACTCTACTGCAGGTAAAAAAAATGGAACAATACATAAAATAACAGTTCCTATGAATATGAAAGTTGAATTATCATGAATTGTCTTCATTTTTATGTTTTGGACAATAATAAAAACTATAGATGAAAAAATAAGGAAAATAGATTGTCTATAGAAAGAGCTATTAAAACTTAATGGATTATCAGAAATACTATATAAGGTAATTAGACTGAAAGCGGTTAATCCGATAATTATAAAAAATAGCCTGAACAGAGAATCTTTTGTACCGCTTAATATAAATTTATTTATAAATACCATTTTCATTTCTTCGCTAAAGATTTAAAAGAATTGATATAATATGAAACTATATCTCCTGCAATCGGTGAGGCTACAGCTCCTCCTCCTCCTCCATTTTCAATCATAACAACAATTGAATATGTTGTGCCTTCAACCTCAAAGAATCCAATAAACCATGCATGAGGCTCTCCATGAGGATTCTCAGCAGTACTTGTTTTACCGAAAAGCTTAATATCTGAACCTTTTAATCGAGCTCTCCAACCACTTCCTTGATCTGCATTAACAGCATCAAACATTCCATCCCAAATATGATTCCATACTTTTTCTGTATATAAAATCTTATCATAATAGGATGTTTCCTTAGATAGACTTAATCTTAATTGGGGTGTCTCCCCTCTGGATGCAATATGATTAATAAATCTTAATGCCTGAACAGGAGTAATTAGAATGTCGCCTTGACCTAATGTCAGATTTAGTAAAACACCTCTCTCTGACCAACCCCATCTTCCATAGTTTCTAATATAAAAATCCTTATCTGGAATTAATCCATTTTTTTCATTTGGTAAATCAATTTTTGTTGATCCATTAAATCCAAATTTTTTTGCAGTACCCGTCCAATCTTCCAAACTTATAAGCTGAACTGTCTCATAAAAATATATATTACAAGATTGTGCGATGGCTTTATTTAAATCAACAAGACCATGTCCATTTTCATTCCAACAACGAAATTCATTTGTGCTTCCAGGTGGAATATAAACACCTGTACACATTAAGCTATCTGATGGATCCACCAAGTTCTTTTCAATCAAATTGATGACAGTTATCAGTTTTAGTTTTGATCCCGCAGGATAAAGACCTGCAATAGATCTGTTTAATAGTGGATTATCTTTATTTTTTAATAAATTATTCCATTCAGAATCTAATGTCTTTCCTCTATAAATACTCAAATCGTATGATGGAGCACTAACCATACTTAATATTTCACCTGTATCAACATTAGAAACTAATACAGATCCCTTCTTTCCTTCTAAAATATTTCTACAGTATCTTTGTAAGCTAGCATCAATTGTCAATGAAAGATTTTCTCCTGGAAAGGCAGGTATATTACTGTCATTTAATCTCAAAATTTCACGACCATAAGTATCAACTTCTATATAATCAATTCCTTTTGAAAATCGCAATTCTCTTTCATATTCCTTTTCAACTCCTTGCCAACCAATCAACTCTCCCGCTCTATAAAGTAATTTTTTATCAAGCTTAGGAATAGTATCCCTATCCACCTCTCTTAAATATCCTAAGAAATGAGCGTCATTTAAAATAGGAGAATATATTCTTTCATCAGATCGACTGTACTGAATACCTGGAAACTCTAATCTCATTTCTTCTATTTGAGAAATTTCCTGAAATGTTAAGTTTTTAGCAATAGTAGTTGGAAGAAAACGTCCTCTATAAAATTTCTTATACTTTCTATCTAATTCTTCTGCGCTAACATTCACAATAGATGACAATTTTATAAATACTTCGTCTCTATCTTTTAATTCATATGGAGTTGCTGTCAAAATATAAGTTGGATAATTATCGACTAATATCTCTCCGTGACGATCCATAATCAATCCTCTTGGAGCATACGTTGTCAATGCTTTAACGCTATTAACTTCAGATTTAGAAAAATGTCTTTCATGGTCGATAACCTGTAAATAGAAGTATCTACCAATAAGAGAGGAAAGAGAAAAGCATAGTATAAACAACAATGTCCTATAGTGAAAAATATCTGCCTTATTATCTATTTTAAGCATCTTCTAAAACTAATTGTTTTACTCTAAAAGCTCTAGTGATAAGAAACCCAACAAATGAAGTATAAATTGATACAGAAAACCAATTTTTTAAGAAAAATATCATATCATTAAAAAAGAAAAAATCATACCTGAATAATGAATAAAGTCCACTCCCTACAAACACTAGGATTAGCCAATATAGATCAAAATTCCTGTGTGCAAAATTAAAGCTTACTTGAGAAGAAAGATAACCACATACTGAAAAAACAAGACTAGATAAACCTAAATAAAAACCATTGAATAGAACTAGGTCAGAAAATAATCCGACAAAAAAACCTGCCATTGTTGATCGAGAAGCATTATCCATGGATATGGAAGATAAAATGATAAATAATAATATAATATTAGGTTGAAATCCATTTACAGTTAATAGTTCTGCAAAAGCTAGTTGAAGTACAATTGAAATCAAGAAATATATAAGATATACTCTCATGATTTTACTCACCCTTTCTAACGATAAATAATTGATTCAAAGTAGCTAGATCAGAAAAAAGCTTCATACGCACAACCTTATTTGAACTATTCGATTTCTTATGAATACTGACCACTTCACCTACTGGCAAACTTTCTGGGAAGTGTATACTAAGATTTGAAGTTAAAACAATATCACCAATTTCAATATCTGATGTTGATTGAACTTCTGCAATTTCACATATATCGTTTTTTATCCAACGCATGATACCTTCAGCTTCAGATGGCATTATTTTTACACTTACTCTAAAGTCTACATCACTTACTAACTGTACACCCGAATGATTATTTGATACAAAAACAATCTTTCCTACCACTCCTCGAGATGATAATACTGCATTATTTCTCTCTATCCCATCTACAAGGCCTCGATCTACTAGAACAGATGACATGTTAGCGTTAACGCCTTTAGACAAAATGTCTGCTCCAATTAAGTTCAATTCATTGCGTTTTTTAAATTTTAATAAATCCCTCAATCTCTCATTCTCAACTTTATTTGAAGATAAAATCTGATTCTCTAGATTAAGTTTTAAATTTTCATAAGATAAGACTTCAAGTTTTTTAATTAAAAAAATTTGATTATCTAACCAATTAAAAGGTTGATACACAAAAGAAAACGTATCTAATGCACTAGATCTAAATTTTTGAATTTTTTGATTATTATTATTAAAAATGAGAATGAATGAAAAAAAGACACAAACGAATAAAATATAGATATCTAATTTTTTTTTGAGGATTAATTCAGTCTTAGTCATTCTTAAAGAAGGACATGCTTAAATTTTTCTAAATCTTCTATTACTGCCCCACATCCTTTAACAATTGCTAAATGTGGTTCATCGGCAACATTGACAGGTACGCCTGTTTTTTCACGCAAGACTTGGTCAAGACCTCTCAATTGAGAACCTCCTCCAGCAAGAATAATTCCTCTATCTATAATATCTGAAGATAGTTCGGCTGGTGTTGCTTCTAACGCATCCTTAATTACATCTAAAATTCTTTTTACCGGATCTTTCAATGCTTGTCTAATTTCATCCGATCTAATATCTATTGTTTTAGGTATCCCCGATACTAAATCTCTTCCTTTGACTAAAATATTCTTAGATCTTGCCCTCATAGCGGAACCGACTGTAATTTTTATCTGCTCTGCTGTCTGTGCTCCGATCTCTAACTTATGTTCATTTCTAAACCAATGCTGTATTGCGTCATCCATTTCATCTCCAGCAACTCTAATAGCTTTTTTAGTGACGACGCCGTTTAACGATATCACAGCTACTTCAGTAGTTCCTCCACCGATATCAACAATAATATTACCTACAGGCTTACTAATATCTAAACCTATTCCGATTGCTGCAGCAACAGGTTCGTCTACTAAAAATACCTCTCTAGCTGCCTGCTTTTCTCCAGAATCTTTTACAGCTCTTCTTTCTACCTCAGTAACACCGGATGGCACGCAAATAACCATTCTTGGTCTAGTCAGGCGATTTAAATTTACTTTTCTGATAAAACCCTGTAACATTTCATCTACAGCCGTATAGTCAGCAATTACTCCATCTCGCAATGGACGAATAGTTTCGATACCTTCATGAGTCTTACCTAACATCTGCTTAGCATCTTCACCAACAGCAATAACTGCTCCTGTTTTTGTAGATCTAGCAATGATAGATGGCTCATTGACAATAATTCCCTTACCAGCTAACCATATCAAAGTATTAGCTGTTCCAAGGTCAATAGCAATATCGCCGCTAACCCAGTTGAAACTATCGCTAAAGGTGTCTTTAATTTTATTGAAGAAATTCATAGTCTATAACTTATAAAATATTATTCTCATTCCTTAGTTTTTTTTATTTAGTAAGGCCTTCTTTACTCAAAAGATCTGCTTCTGTATTTTTATCTCTAAGAACATGTGAAACTGACCAGTTGTTTAGCATTGAACACAAATCCAAGGTTCTAGCATGAAGCTTAATCATTCTTTCATTTTTTACTTTATAATCACCATTGACCTGCCTTACAATCAACTCACTATCACAAAAAAAATTTACATCTAGTATTTTGTTTTCAATACAGAGTTCAATCCCTCTGATTAGCGCTAAATATTCCGCTTCATTATTAGTACAATCGCCTATATTTTCAGCAAAAGAAAACACTATATCTTGGCCACTTTTTAACAAACCTCCAATACCAGCATTGTTCTTATCGAGCTGTGATGCTCCATCTGTAAAAAGCTTGTAAGATGTATCGCTACTATCCCATGAGTCTTTTATAGTTTTTGGCACTTCAACTAACCTATCTATCAAAGCAATCTCCTTAGAAGATAACTTATCTCTAAATCTTTCTAAAATTTTAATTAATTTTTCTTCGTTCTTCATAATATTTAATATAGCAATGGCGTTTTCAGCCTATAATCTCCGAATCCATATTCATCAATAAAAGTAAATTCTTCTCCAATTTGGAAATAGTACCATGTTTCATAACTATAACTACCCTGCATATTCATTGAACGTGCCATGTCATCGGGCTTTCCAAATAAAATATAAACCATTCCCATATCTGACTTCCATCCACCGGAAGTCCCTCTTGAAAAATTTTCTTCCGCAAAAGCAACTCTAGTATAGTACTCTTGCATAAGTTCATTAACCTTTGTTTGAACGACAGGATCTCTTTTTGCCCAAACTTTTTTAAAGAAAATTTCTTTTTCTGATTGTTTGAGATTTTTCAACTCTTTCTTTTCTTCTGATGTTAAAATATAACTCATTTGAGCTAACGCAACATCGATATTGTCAATTTCGTCAAAAAATGTAGTATTCTTTATTTTGAATGGAAATGATTTCGATGAAACGTTGCCACTTTGACTCACTACTACCTTAATTTTTAAATCTCTTTTATCAATATCTTTGATAGGTATATTCGCTAGATAACTTACTACAGCACCTTCTGAAATACCGTCGATAGAATCTTCCCATTGTATTTTTTTATCCCCAACAACACTTATTGTGATATTATATGAACCTGGATTTAAAACAACATATTGATAGAAAGAAATATTATTACTATCGGGGATCACTCTGCTAGCCGGAATAGGAAATTTATTTGTACCAAACCCCCACAGACCTTCTGCTTTTCTTACAAATATTGGATCATATATTTTAAAATATGTGTTTTTTGACAAATCTTTCAAATCGATTTCTTCATCCCTCTTTCCTGAGAGCTTTATATCTAGATCTTTTAAAGTTGATGTTACCGTATAACTAGCAAATGGCAAAACAGCTGTTGTTGTTATTATCTTTTTCTTTACCTTCGATGTAGTATCACCAAATTTTTGAACAACAATCGTATCTGAAAATAGCTGAGAAAATCTCTTCTCCTTATCTTGATCTAGTATAGCAATATTTACTTCATATTTAGCCTCAAAAAGATTGTCTTTCTTCAGAAATTGTAAGGCGCTATTTGATACTTCCATAAAAGATAAAACCTCTACAGAGTCGCTTGTAACTGGACGAACGAACGAATTAGTTTTAAACTGATCTATATTTCGATCTAACCCTTGAGCAGATATTATGCTCAACAATATTACATAAATGGATATAAAATTTTTCATAAGTTGAAATTAAATTTAATTAAACCTTTGCTCGTTAGTAACACTAAATATTCATCAATATGTTTTATTTGATAAATATTTCTTAAAAATGGAAAATCATAATAATTAATAAGCTCTTTTGTCTCTATATCAATAATAGCCAAACCTCTTACTGTAGAGAGAAATAATAAAGAATTATCTACTACAGCAATATCTGTTATTTTGTAATTAAAATAAAGACTTGAAGGTATAACTAAAGCACGATTCATGTAATCTACAACGCCTAAATCTGTAACTATATACAAATTATCATTTCTAGAAAAAATCCTAGATACTGATCTAGAGGCTATATCAATTTGATTTCTTTTCATAGAACTGTCAAAGGTGATATCTTTCCAATTCAAAGCAGAAATATTATCTTTTTCATAATCGTAACTGAAAATGGAATTACTTAAAACAAAAAAAACTTTATCTTCAAAATTCTCTACATCTTGCAAAGCCAAATTTCTAGAGAAAATAAACTTCTCTATCTTGCTGTCTAATCTTGCTTTGGAGCTTATATTTATTTCAACAACCCCATTAATAGATCCAGCAAATATTGATCCATTTTTATGCCCTAAGTGAAGAATCTTACCACGGGGAACACCTTTGTCAAAACCGATAGATCTAAATGAGTTTTTTCTTACATTGTAAACTAAAACCTGACTATCTAATCCAAACCAGATCTCATCACCAACCATAAGACTTGAATAAATATTATCTTTACTAAAATTTAAATGATGGTCAGATAGTATATTTTCAAAATTATTATTATTTATGTCAAATTTAGTAATACCATTGAATGATTTATTTCCAATACCTGAGATCCATAACATTTCATTATCAATCATGGATGTTGGAACTGCACATGCAAGGCCATAGAATATGGGTGTTATCAATTTATTAAATTCATCTATTTTTAAAATATATCCGTTAGAAAGTGACATCCAATTAATGCCATTATCTGACTTATAATAAGACAAATATTTTGAAAAATTTCCTCTGTTATCTGAAGCTCCATTCGATGTTAATAGCCACGCATCCTCAACAAAATAATCATTGAAATCAAAAATATTCCACTTTAATTCCTGAGAAGAGATATCTCCCCATGAAATAGATTGCTCATCTGGCATAGTATACACTCCAACCAAAACACCATTAATATGGTCTAATTTGAAAAATTTACTATTTGATCGTAGCCATATATAATTTTTACTAGCTCCAATGTCAATAATCTGGTTACCGGATTTCAGTGAAAGCAAGTTATAATCTATTTTATTCCAATTACCCTCTCTAGAAAAACTATACTCAATAAAGCTATCCCCTACAGACCATAAAAGCCCTGTATATTCGTCAAAATAAATATGTTCGATTGATTGAGACTTTATTCCTTGGGCTTGAGTAATTGGCTTTACAAATTGTTGGGAGAATTTATTTAGTCTTAAAATTCCTGCATTCTCTGTGCCAAAGTAAAAATATGAATAATCTTCTGATATGGAATTAACTCCACCTACCTGACTATATTGCTCCCAACTAAAAACATTAAACCTATTATCAACTTGGCCTAATAATGGCCCAATCAATAACATGAAGAATAACAGGTTGAGAATGTTATTATTTTTTGCTTTTATGCTTGTTGAAGCTATTACGCTTATATCCTTTTCTGACTTTCGATACATGTCCGTTATCTAAATATATGACCACATTTGCAAATTGTTTCACAAAATAATCACTCGTTGAAGATAAAATAATAGTAGTTCCTAAAATATTGTTCATCTTCATTATTTTTTTGCGCAAAATCATCTCATTCTTAGGATCTAGATGAAGACCATAGTCATCTACGATTAACACTCTAGGATCTTTTTCTACCCCTACAACAATTTTTAACCAATGTTTTTCACCGTCGGATAACTTATTTATAGGTGTTTTCCAAAGATGCTCTAGGCTAAAATGCTTAAAATGCCGTGTACGAATTTGGTTTATCTTAGCAGAAAACATTCCTTTTAAAAATTGCTCAACTGTAGAATTTCTCTTTAAATAGCTGGAAAAGTCATTGAACATGTCTACGTGAATGTATTGAATTTCTTTATGCTTTTTGATATTTCCAAAGAAGCTAGTTTTGAAAGGACTTCCTTGATAAAGAACATCTCCTTTTGATTCTTTTTGTAGTCCTGAAAGGACTTTCATTAGAGATGATTTTCCTGATCCAAAATTACCGCATACACCATAAATTAATCCATTGTGAAACTTTAAGGTGTTTATCTCTAAAGCCTTTTTTGATCCAAATTTGAGCTTTAGACCGCTAATATCATAAATCTGTTTTAATTCCATCTTTTTTTCTCCTTAAAAAGACAGAGAAGCTATTCTATAAATCTTCTAAATATTTCTCCGCATCTATTGCTGCCATACAACCAGAACCAGCTGCTGTAATTGCTTGCCTATAATGACTATCTTGCACATCACCACAAGCAAAAATTCCTGCTACATTAGTTAAGGTTGATCCGGGATTGGTAGTGATATATCCTTGGTCGTCTAAATCAATTATACCTTTAAATTGATCAGTATTTGGCTTATGGCCAATACCATAGAATACACCTTCGCAATCAAAATTTCTTTCATTTCCGTCAATAGTATCTTTTAATAAAATACCAGAAACTCCATCTTTTTGAGAACCAAAAATGTCAGCTACTACTGCATTTTTAATGATCTCAATTTTTGGATTATCTAATACCCTATCAATCATAATTTTAGATGCACGAAATTCATCTCGTCGATGGATAAGTGTTACCTTACTAGCAAATTTTGTTAAAAAACTTGCTTCTTCCATCGCTGAGTCACCGCCACCAACCACTACAATTTCTTTATCTTTGAAAAAATAACCATCACATGTCGCACAAGTACTGACTCCATACCCCATTAACTCTTTTTCTGCTTCAAGACCTAGCATTCTTGCAGATGCGCCAGTAGAAATAATTACTGACTCAGCAAGATACTCTTCATCTTGAACATAAACTTTGAATGGGGAGCTGGAAAAATCAACTTTTGAGACATATTTATAAAAACACTCGGCTCCAAATCTCTGAGCTTGCTTTCGAAATAGATCCATCATGTCTGGACCTAAAACACCGTCAGGAAATCCTGGATAATTTTCTACATCTGTAGTAATTGTCAATTGACCTCCGGGTTGATTCCCTTCAAATACAATTGGATTCAAATTAGCACGAGCAGCATAAATCGCAGCTGTTAATCCAGCTGGACCAGAACCGATAATGATAGTTTTATGAATAGTTTTATCTGTCACTTAAATTAATTGTTTAATATTAACTTTTCTTTATGATTTGGTTAATATTATCAACTAATGCCTTCTCAGACTGAAGTCCAACCTCTTGTCTTACAATTTCTCCATTGCTAAAAAACAATAATGTTGGAATGCTGCGAATACCGTATTTTACCGGCACTTCTTTGACTTCATCGACATTTACCTTACCTATAAGGACGTTATCGCTAAATTCATCAGAAATTTTATCTAAAATGGGTGCTATAGCTTTACATGGACCGCACCATTCAGCCCAAAAGTCTACAATTACAAGCTTTTCTGCTTTAATTACAAGCTCTTCAAAGTTTTGATCTGTTATTTTGATAATTTTTTCAGACATAAGTTTTCCAAATCATATTAATAATTACCATGGAATTTATAAGAATAATTGAATTTGAGTAACAAAAAAATAAGTTAAATCATTTTTCCGAGAGATATTATCCTGAAATTTTCAGAAATCTTCTCTTACCAACCTTTACTATCAAGTCTCCAGATCCTTTACTAAAAATATGACCTGGATCAGAGCAAACCTCTCCGTCTATCTTTATAGCATTTTGACCTATTAGACGCTTACCTTCTGCCTTACTTTTAATCAAGCTCTCTGACATCAAGACTTGAAGGATAGTAGAGTCTTCTTCCAGTATAAATACAGAAATATCATCTGGAATAGACTTCTTGACAAATATCTGATCAAATGCTTGTTCAGCTTTGAGTGCCATATCTTTGTCGTAGTAACGCGCAACTAAATCTTTAGCTAAATCTCTTTTTATATCTCTTGGGTTTATAGATATATCTTTAAGTTGATTTTCTACAGATAAAACTTTTTCTTTGTCGGCAAATACAGCCAATTTGTAATACTTACAGATCATGGAATCCTTAATAGACATTAATTTACCATACATATCCTCAGGAGAATCATCCAACGCAATATAATTATCATACGACTTTGACATCTTCTCTACTCCATCGGTACCCTCTAACAGGGGTAGCGTAATGATAGATTGAGGTTCTTGATCATACTCGCGTTGTAGATCTCTACCAACTAATAAATTAAATTTTTGATCAGTTCCACCCAATTCTACATCAGATCTAATTTCCACAGAATCCATTGCTTGTGCTAAGGGATATAAAAATTCATGCATTGAAATAGGAATTTTAGATTCAAAGCGTTTTGTAAAATCATCTCGCTCAATCATGCGAGCAACCGTATACTTACTACTCATTTTTATTACATCAGAAAAGTTCATTTTATTTAGCCAAGTACTATTAAATAAGACTTTAAGGGTTTTTACATCAAGTATAACCTTAGATTGTTCAATATATGATTCTGCGTTACTTTTTGCCTCTTCTAGCGTGAGCTGCGGACGTGTTTTGTTACGCTCAGAAGGATCGCCAATCATTGCTGTGAAATCACCAATTACAAGGATAGCTTGATGCCCTAGATCTTGAAAGTCTCTTAACTTTTGAAGAACAACACTATGTCCAATGTGTAGATCTGGTCTACTGGGATCGCATCCTAGTTTTATGACGAGAGGTTTGTTGTTTTTAATAGAAAATTCTAGCTTATGCCTAAGATCTTGAAGTGGAATCACCTCTTCTGTTCCTTTAGATATAATTTCTAACTGATCATCTACTGGTAAAAATGGCATTATTTTTTACTCATTTCTCGTCGGGCTTCTCTATCTAAATCTTTCATTTTTAAAGCGTCTTTTTTCTGATATGTTTTTTTACCTTTGGCTGTAGCAAACTCAATTTTTGCTATGCCCCCCTTAAAATAAGCCTTTAAGGGGACAATAGTCAATCCTTTCTGGGCTACAACATTCTTTACCCTTATCATCTCTTTTTTATGAAGAAGTAGTTGACGATTTCTCGTCGGAGAATGACCTGCAAAACCAGTATGTGAATATGAGCTAATATGTGCTCCAATTAACCATACTTTTCCATCTTTAATCGAAACAAAACTATCCTTTAGATTCAGTTTTTTTTCCCTCAAACTTTTAACCTCGCTACCGAGGAGAATCATCCCAGCTTCATACCGATCGATAATCGTATAGCTATGAAAAGCTTTTCTATTATTACTGATAATTTCTATATCTTCGCTCATAAAAAAGTTCTATTATTTTAGTATTATTTCGTTAAATTTAAATATTGTTAAATATACAAAGTTTTCAACATTGTGTGTATAAGAATTGTGTGTTAAGTTTTTTTGTAGCATATTTATACCAAAACTTAAAGAGAAAATATAATTATGAGTAGTATTTATAAACGAAAAAGAAATGGAAAAAATGACGGATATGTAATGTATTCGATTTATGCATACGATCCCTTAAAAAATAAAAAAAGATATTTTAATATAACTTTAGGCAAAATTGGCCCTACCCTAACCTGGGATGACTGCTTAAAGCAAAAAAAAGAACTTGATCGTGTTTTTGCTATTAAAAAAGGTGGTAAACAAGAAATGCAGCTAAATAGTGCTATTAAAACCTACTTAAAGCATAAGATGATACATTTTACAACAAAACCTCCTAAAACAAGCTCTATGAAGCTTCAAAACTACCACTTATCCAAGTTTCAAGAAATTATTGTTAAAAGATATGGATCTGGTATTATGATGAAACACATAGATAGTAACATATTAGATTGGTATTTCGAAACAAGAGAACAGCGTCTAAAGACTAGCTCAATGATTGTTCACAAGAGAATAATAGATAGTTTTTTAAATTGGATTAAGAATTGAGCGAGTGACGCGATTCGAACGCGCGACCCCAACCTTGGCAAGGTTGTGCTCTACCAGCTGAGCTACACTCGCATGTGTGGTGCATAATAAAACAAAATTATGGTTTTTCAAAAGAAAAATCTGCATTGCTTGCTATCTTCTCAATCAATGCTGCAACATCTTTATCGTCTGGAATTCCTGGTGATAAAGGTACGCTAAAAAATATACTACGATCTCCATACTTTGCTAAAGATTGGCCTAATTCAAATGCTTCTTTTTGATACTTTGTCACCAAGCTAATTACATTAGGTTGGTTAGCGTAAATTTCTTCCAATGTTTTCGATGGATCTTTGGCCTGCATTTGCTTTAGGCGGAAGTCTATCTCTTGAAGGCGACTAAATGGCGCTGAGACATCTTTTACTGCGCTATTTAAGTCTTTTATCCTTATATCAACAATACTTAAGTGCTTTCCTTGGATACCAGTAGAATATACTGGTGGTCCATCTTGAGCCTGTTTACTTCTAGGCTCAGTTCTTTTGGTCACTCCACTTAGAAAAATATAATCTGCCTCAGGAAACGCATTGGAAAGATCTACTCCATTACTTGAACTAATATCTACCAATAAAATGACAATATCTACCTCTGGCTTTACTATATCGATATACCTACTACCCTCTGATATAAAGTTTTTATTTATAATAGATTCATATCTAGTAGCTTCGCTTAAACCTATAAATCCAATTTTAACCCCATCTTCTTCTGTTATATGGTAAGGCTCAAATAATAAGTTATTTGTATTTTTATCATACAAATTTGCTGATAGAAAATTTATTGATGACCCTGAAGTAATCTCTTTAAGGAAAACTTCTCCTAGCTTAAAATCATTTGATCCAATATTTACAACCTCATAGCCAATAAGCTCAAGAGCACTGACGAAGTTTTTAGCTTTATATTTTTTATTATTTACTCTTAAACCGTCAGGATTAATAGCTCCATGTGAAAAAAATGTATTTCCTGCATCTACAAGAAGAGGGTCTCTTTCTGACATCATATTTTTAAAAAAGAACGCCTTTCTCGCAAGACCTCCCAGTGGAGCTTTTGGACATCCGCAGTCATAATATTCTGCAAATACATTTGATGTAACTACAAGAGAAACATTGTGTGTGTTTTTAACTATCTCTTGATTCTGTCCGAATAAAACACTGAATAGCAATATTATAAAGATTTTTTTCATTTTTTTAATCTACCCCTTTTATTTCTAAGCATCAATGGTAACAAAAACATATAAATACCCGATATGCTAACAACGATTAAAAGTATTCCAGTCGGTAAAAACCATCCAAATTTTACATAATCTGTAAAGAAAGAACCATCATGCACAGATTCAATAATATCTGACCTTCTATACTTAACCGAGAACACTTCTGCTGTCTTGCTATCTATTTGTATTTCCCAATGATTATTTGATCTAATCTTTGCAATTCCTTTATCTGGACGAATATCGATACGATCTATATCATCCCATGACTTGACCTCCGCCTCAGGTACACTCTTTGCTGCATCTAAATAACTTGTAAGCATAGTAGGCTTATTACTACTTATCTTATCTATGCTGGGCTGAATCCAATTGGATTGTTTCTTCAGTTGCAACAATACTCCTGTTGTAAATATTAACATAACAGGAATAATAATAAATGGAGAAATCCAATAATGAATTTGTCTTATTTTCTTATTCAACTTCAAAATTATTTTAAAATACTTTCTAGTTCATCCATCAAGAAGTTCATTTTTCTAGATACAGCTTCAAAAGGTTCAGATGTCGTCATATCAACACCTGCTAAATTAAGCAGCTCTACAGGATAATCTGAACTACCACTAGATAGAAATGTAATAAAGCCGTCAATTCCAGCTTGACCTTCATTCTGTACTCGTTCAGAAATTTTCTCTCCCGCAGCAAATGATGTCGCATATGCATACATGTAATAGTTATAGTAAAAATGAGGTATACGTGACCAAGAATATGCTTCTTCTTCTGTTATTTCCATACTTGGGCCCCAATATCTACTATACATCTCACCAAAACTAGTTGTTAGAAAATCTTCAGTTAAAATCTGACCATCTTCTGCCGCCTCATGCATCAGTAATTCAAATTCTGCAAAGCGTGTCTGTCTATAGTATGTCGATCCAATATTTTGAATATAATTTTGAAGTAAAACAGCTTTTTCTGCATCATTTTCTACATTAGCTAACAAATAGTCCATAAGTAGAGACTCGGTAGTTACCGATGCAACCTCTGCATTGAATGTATCGTACCCATAATATGGATATGGCTGATTTTTTTGACTCAAGTAAGAATGATAGGCATGACCTAATTCATGAGCTAATGTAAAGACATCGTCTAAAGTACCAGAAAAATTTAGCTTAATTCTTGGAGGTAAGTCCCAAGTAGATGACATATATGCACCACTTTCTTTTCCTTTATTCTCGAATACATCAATTAAATTTTCGTTATACATCTTCTCTGTAAACTTTTGTAACTCTCCATCATTAGCCTGCAACAATGGTTGTAAGGCTTCTAACACCATCTGTTGACCTTCCTCATATGTATATTCTCTTGAAAAGTCTGCAAGAGGAGCATATGTATCAAATGGTTTTATTTTATCTACACCAAGGAGTTCGGCTTTAAGTTCTGCCCACCTATGCAAGGGTTGAAGATTGTTATTTACGCTTTTAATTAAGTTTTTGTATATATCTGTGGATATTCCAGACCCTTTCATTTTTGCTTCTAAGGTATTTTCATATCCTCGCGCTTTAGCATAGAAAATATGGCCCTCTATATTACCTTTCATCAATACTGAAGTTGTATTTAATGAATTCTTAAAAGGGACATATAAAGCTTTATACATATCTTCTCTAACTCTTCTGTCGGTTGACTTAGTGTATTTACCATATCTTCCAGGAGACATTGTGAGATTATTCCCGTTCTCATCTTCGAATGTTCCCCATTTGAAATCTGTAGCCCTCATTATGTCGTAAGCTTCATTAGGGACTCCTGATAGTTTCCCAGCCATTGTTAAGATTCTCTCTTCTTTCTCTGACAATATATATGGCTTAGCAATATACATATCTTTAAAATCTTTTTCATAGACTCTCAACTTCGGCTCTTTTTGCATATATCCTTCCAATACACTGTAATCAGACATGAGCATTTCAGGAGTATAATATGCTGTTACTTCTCCAGATTTTATAGCTACATTTCTTACCCTTTGTACCATTTCTTGGTATTTTTCATTTGTTAAATCTGCATTCAATGAATTTGATGCATAATGATATAATTTTCCAAAATATTGATTAATATTTTCACTCAACTCTATTGAACTTAATAGAGTTTCAGGATTTGAAAGTAGTCTACCTTTATAATCTGCCATTTTAGGATAAAGCTTTTTAAGCTCTTCTAGGTCGAGCTCCCATGCAGCATCTGTTTCATATACCGCTGTTAAATCCCATTTATATTTTGAATCAATTTCAGATCTTAAAGGTATTTCTAAATTTGATGAGTTATTGTTTTCAGCACAAGCCATAAGGATAAAAAGATAAAAAATAATTAGTCTAAAATACATAGTAAATATTCCTTCTTTGTTAATTAAAATATAGATTCACATATTATAACGAAAAAAACTATGAAAGAAAATTATAAAATAGGTATAGCTCTTGGTGGTGGTGCTGCACGAGGATATGCACATATTGGCGTACTCAAAGCTATTGATGAATTAAAAATTCCTATTGATTTTATATCTGGGACTAGTATTGGATCATTTATAGGCGCTTTATATGCGTCTGGAAAACTGAATCAATTTGAAGAAGAAATAAGAAGCAAAAATAGCTTTATAAGAGATGTTTTATTTAAACTCGATCCTATTTATCCAAAATTAGCAGTAATGAACGGTAATGAAGTAATAAAAAAATTTAAGAGACTTACTAATATCACTACCTTTGAAGAGCTAAATATCCCTCTTACTACGGTAGCAACAGATATTATTAACAATGAAAAAATAGAGTGCAACTCTGGAGATATAATTAATGCGATCAAAGCCAGCATTGCTATACCGGGGGTATTAAGTCCTACATATGTGAATGAAACACTTTGTGTTGATGGTGGACTAATAGATCCTGTGCCACTAGAATCTGCTATAAAAATGGGTGCAGACTATACTATAGCAGTCAACCTTTATGGCTTAGAATCATCTGAAAAAAAAGATGAAAAATATAATATTATTGATATCATTGATCGTTCAACAAAAATTGTTTTAAACAATATTACTCATCTTAGTTTTAAGCTTAATAAACCCGATTTACTTATTGAGCCTCCAATCGACCAATTTAGGGGTTGGGATTTTCATAAAGCGAAAGAATTGATTGATATTGGCTATGAAGAAGGAAAAAAATCTTTAGTAGAAAGTGAGCTATTTACCTAAAACCTTTCTTTTTTCTTATATTCCTTTTATAAGTAGAATAATTTTATTCTGATAATACTTCACTTCTTTTAGCAATACGAACTGACAACATTTCTACTCTCTCAAGTGGATTATCATTTTGATCTTTTGCGACATTTGCAATTTCATCAATAATGTCTAGCCCCTCTACAACTTTGCCAAAGACAGTATAGTTATTATCTAAAAAACTTGCATTATCATGACAGATAAAAAACTGACTTGAAGCGCTATTAGGATCATTAGTTCTTGCCATAGATAAAATTCCTTTTACGTGAGGCGTATCGTTGAATTCTTGAGGAATAAGCCAAGTACTTGGGTCTTCTTCGTTTCCAATGCCAAAGAATTTACCTGCTCGACCTCCTGTCCCGTGAGTAGCCTTATTTTCATTTCTAGAATTAGGATCTCCTCCTTGAATCATAAAGCCTGGAATTACCCTATGAAATGTAGTGCCATCAAAATATTCTTCATTTACCAATGCAACAAAACTATCTACATGCATTGGAGCGATATCAGGATAAAACTCTACTATCATATCTCCAAAATTTGTTGAAATTACCGCTACGTCATTCTCTTTTTCATAAGTCATAAATAATACCCCTATCGCTAATAATGTTAATAATATTAATCCTAATACTCTGTTCATATCTTCACCTTTTCAACTTGCATTGTAATTGTTGGATGTTTTCTTGGAGCAAATATAGCATTTAAAACTTCGAATTCTAAATTGAATTTTTCTAATTTTGCTTTTGTAATGACCTGCAATTCTACTGTTTTATGAGCAGGAATCTCAATCACATCGATATCCATAAAGAAACTATAATCACTAATATTCTTTAAAATGAATCTAGCATCAGAATTATTTTTAATTTCTACATAAGCTAAGTCTCTTTTATAGCTTGAATCATCATATTTATATTTAAAAGATTCGATTTCTAAACTAGCATGAATTAAAGGGATCAGCCATTCTTCCCTTCCAATTAAACTGTTTTTATGCCAAACAACTGTCTGTCTATCAAATAAAGCTTTTTGGATTGATTTTTGATTTCTTTTTTTAGCAAAAACTAATGTAACTGGTCTATGGCCTCCGCTAGGAACTTCATACTCCCAATCAATAAATCCATGGATATCTGAATTTCCCATGATTGTTAGATTATTATCTAGAGCAATCTGAAGAGCTCCATCAGAAAATTTTCCTCTATTAACCACTTCTATGCCGTGAAGTAGGCCTTTATTAATCAATTCTTTGTGAATATCCTTTAGCTCCAATAAGCCATAAGGCTCTTGTCTTCTATATGGGTGATTCCAGAAAGTAAAAGCATTTTGCTTTTTTGCTTCTTCAAAAAGCTCAATTGGATCTTCAATGATTAATGCATTAGCATCTGTAACAAAAATTGCATTACAGTGCCCAAGTGGCATGCTTCTTGACAGTTCAATACCATGCACTAATATGAGATCATTTTTAACAAAGCTTTCTGCAATATTGTAAGATCTGTTTTTGTCTGGATTGGGTATGTCAGCACCATTACCGGAGTAATCAGGGTCTTTATATAAATGATCTGTGATAGCAAGAACATCTAGCTGCTCTTTATTCGCTTCTTGCACTCTAATTGTTGGCCATACATCTGCATCTGAAAACACTGTATGTGAATGAAAATCAGATACTAAAGTTAAATGACCATCAATGTCAGGAAAATTAATTCCTCTGTCAGAAGATAGTTGCTGTGCATTTAAAATGGCACAGCAACTAATAATCAATACTAGTATATTTTTATTACTCAAGATCTCTCGTGTATTGTTCAACGCCATCAATCTTACCATCAAGGTCAAAGAAGAATAGCCCTACTATATCTTTTGTTAATTTCATTTCTTAATTCTCTTTTCTTCCCTGATTAATTAAAGTAATACCAAATATTTTAATAAAAAAATCTTAGCATTACACTACTAAATATTAAGTGGAGCTGACAGGGATTGAACCTGCGACCTCATGAATGCCATCCACGCGCTCTACCAACTGAGCTACAGCCCCAAATTATTTATGATTTACCTTTTTCCAGTCTTTATCAAACTGATCAATCCCTTGATCGGTTAAATCATGTTTATACATTTCTTTCAAAATAGATGGCGGTAATGTTACTATATCTGTACCGGCAACAAAAGCATTTGTGACATGGTCGGTAGTTCGAATGGATGCAGCAAGAATTTCCGGCGGATGCCCAATATTACTTCTATCATAGATAGTTCGAATAGATTCTATTAATCCAATACCACTTAAACCATTATCTTCGCAACGTCCTATAAAAGGTGATACATACTTTGCACCAGCTTTGGCACATAAAATTGCTTGAGTAGTAGAAAAAATAAGAGTCACATTTACTGGAATGTCTTTATCCGAAAGAAATTTACATGCCTTTAAACCTTCTTCTGTACATGGTACTTTGATAGTGATATTAGAACTGATTGAATAGTATTGTTTTGCTTGGGATATCATCTCTTCAGCTGTATCAGCAACTACTTCAGCGCTAATACTTGAATCGTCAGAAAATAGTGCTGAAATATCCTTAATAACATCGATAGGATCTCTACCTGATTGCATCATTAAGGTTGGATTTGTAGTTACGCCATCAATCATTCCTGTTTCAGAATGCTGACGAATAACTTCTACGTCTGATGTATCAAGAAAAATCTTCATAGTGAGACAATTTAATAAAAAAATATGTAAATACAATTCTAATGTGATGAAATAAAAAAGGGCTATAAAAATATAGCCCTTTTTTTAATCTGTAAGATTTTAAGTAAAAAAGATTATTTGCGAGTTTCTTCGCCTTATTCTTCTCCGCCTTTACGTCTACAATTATCTTTCCATGCTTGTTTTATCTCTTTATAAGAATTCACTGTTAAAATACTACCATCTTCAAAGACAATATCAACAGGGAACACAAGTTCTGGTTTCTTTCTTTCTCCATCATAAGACTCAAAGAATGCTTTCATTTGTGTCGCTAAGTCTTCTTCATCTGATGCAGTAAGCGTTGATCCATCAGGCATTGTAAAGCTTACAGGAAATACAAAAGAGAAACATCTCTTGTCATTTTCTTCGCCTCTACATGCTTGAAATGCTTCTTTTAATTCCTCGTCAGAATTTACTGTTAAAATTTCGCCTTCTGCGCCTTCTTCTTCAGGTTTGAATTGTACTTGAATTGGAAACGTGAAAGCTGGTTTTTCTTTAGCTCCAGTCGCTTTAAAATGCGCTTTTAATGTAGTGTGAAACTCTTTACCGTCAGCTACAGTATAAGATGATCCATCTGAAAATGAGAATGATAGTGGAAATACAAATCTAAAGCATTTTCTTTTTCCATGTCTTTTTCTATCATCACCGGCTCTATCACCTAATTTTCTACCATCTCTAGCAAAAAATACTTCGGTAACATCTCCAGCATCTATAGCCATATCACCTAAAGATAATTGATATCCATAGCCAGGAGATAATTCTACTTCAATAGCTATATGATCAAAGTATTGGTTTTCAATAACCAATCGAGAAAGAGCTGGTAGATCTACATTATCTATTTCTATCTTATTGGAATCGTTAGCAATAGCTTCTATTAGCTGTGCATCGTTCATCATATCTGCATCCATGTAAGACATATTGTCCTGACATGAAGAAATAAAGAACACCATTCCAAACATTAATAATATTTTTTTCATTTTTAAAAATCCTTTTGTTTTATAGTTAATAAATATAGTTATTTTCTTCTATTCCTGTCAAAAAATCTTTTTGATTCACGCTTACCGCGATCAAAGTCTTTAGTGCCTTTCATTTCCTTTGCTATATTGGCTTTCATTCTTTCTTCAAAAAATAGCAATTTTACTCGTTGCTGCTCTGAGAGAATACCTTCCGTGTCTTTTAAAAATTTACTTTCCAATCTTACTAAAGTGCCTTTCATTCGAATTTTAGAGTCTATTGCTGCGTCTACATCAAATTTTGATCTATCGTCTTTAGCAGCTAATCGTAGCTCTCTTAACTTTTCCTGATAAACTTTCTTTGCTGCACCTGCTTCATTGTGAAATTCATTTTGTAATGGAAAAAATTTTTGAGCTTGGCCAGTATTGAGGTCAAGGTGTTCTGTTAGAGCTCCTACAACCCAAGCTTCACGCTGCTCTTTTTCTTGCTCCATTTTTTTATTCATCGCCTCTCTTACAGCGCCATCTTGAGCATAAAGTCCGCCAGTCAAAGCTAATAATATTAGTATATTTTTCATTTAAAACTCCTCGTTATTACTTACAAACTCTATGTTATTTTCTTCAAATATGTTAATTAAGTCTAATTCATCTAAATCATTAGAATCTTCTAAATAATCCATTTCAGCATATAAATTTTCTTCTGAAGCAATAACTCCAATAGGAATGAAAATATAAAAAAGAATCGCAATAGCTAAAGTAAATAATCCAATACCTGTTTTTCGTTTATTTGACGACTCTGAATCAATCCTATGATTAAGCTTACCTAAAAACTCATCAGTATCTAATGATACATTAGTTTTAAAATGCTTCTGTCTAAAATGGTCACTCATCTATTTGTATCCATAATTTTACGTAATGTTTTTACACCATGACTATAATTGTTTTTTGCTGCATCTTCAGAAATATTTAAAATAACACCAACTTCTTTAAAAGATAGTCCCTCAGCAACGCGTAGATTCATTACATTTCTCTGTTTTTTTGGTAATGTTTTAATAGCATTCCATAGTTCTATACTTAATGCTTTTTTCTCATAATTTTTATCAGAGTCTTGTAATTCTGGTACTTGATCTAAATGCAGGAATGAACGCCATTTATTTTTAAAGAAGTATGAATTTAATGTATTTACCTTAATTCGATATAAATAAGTAGTAAATGCAGCATCAAATCTGAAATTTTTTAATGATTTATAAAGCTTAATAAAGACTCTTTGCGTCAAATCATCTGCTTCTAACTGATCTTGAGTGATTGAATAATAATAATTATATGTCATATCTATGTGTTTTGTAACAAGTTTATCAAAGGCCTTTCGATCGCCATCATTAAACTGCTTAATTAAATCATGATCTTCAGGCATACAAGTATGACTATTTAAAATTAAAAAGGTAAAAGATTATTTTTTTCTTGCCTCTATAAAAGACTGAATTCCCATGATAATTGCACTCAAACATATAATGAAGGCTGTAAATTGCTCTATTGTAGCAAGAGGTCTTAATAAAGCATCCCCACTAACTAAATAACCAAATATACTTATTACAGATTTATATGTAGCCCCTGCTCCAGCAAATAGAACAAGCAAAATTACATGAGCAAAATGTCTACTCTGATTAGTGAAACGATCAGACAATAAAGTCAATAGAAGTATTATTCCTCCTAAAAAACCTGGAATTAATGCTGTAATTGTTTGTGTTATAGCATAAAAACTGATTCCTAAAATCAATAAACCAGCACCTGCTTTTTTAAAAATATCATTCATTTTTCTCTCCTTTTAATTATTGCCTAAACTTTCTACTACTTTTTTAAAACTTTCATTTAATCCTACAATCATCTTTTTAGTATAAGGATTATATTTTTGAATATCCTCAAATAACTCCCATGAATCATTACAAGTCTGACTAACAAGCTTATGGAGTGCTTTATAGCCGACCGTATCAATATTAGTTTTCTGTGTTCCAAAATCATCAATAACTCTTCCTACTAAATGAGTTAATCCTTGTGATCGTGCTGCCATAATATCGTGCTCTTCAGAAGAAATTTCTTCGATTATAATGTTCTGGCTTTCAAAATATGCTTTCCAGAACTCATATCTTTCATAAGCATCTCGCACTTTTTCCATCATCATGATTGAACCTCTCTCTTCAAGAGAATCAGGTCCAAATAACGGATGTGTTGCAATGATATCTATCTCATTTGGAAGATGATCTAACATCGCTTGCTTTGGATGCACTTTAACAGAACAAACATCTATTATAGTCTTTTTACCACTTATCTGATTTGATAAACTACTCATTAATCCTTCAAAATCTCTAATTGGTACTGCAATAAATATTGTATCATTTTTTAGTACATCATCGAGAGACACAAAATTAATATCTGATTGACTTGCAGGTTCGATATCATAAACATCCACTTCAAATCCTTTAATAAGTAATTGATGAAGCATAGTTCCAAATCTTCCAAATCCAATAATGCTGACTCTATTCATTGTTATCAATCCTTTCTACTGCTAAAAATAATGTTAAATTTTTCTTTAGATCATGAATATCACTTTCGAGAATATTCAATCCATATTTCTCTGCAGAATTTTTACTTGCAATCACTGCAACATTATCTGAAAATCTTCCCTCTGCAAGATCTTGTGCTGCTTTAGCAGTATCATCCTCTTCCACAAGTTTTTTAGACCAAAATTTCTCTGCTAAATAGTCTTTACACTGCTTTAATGCTTGTTCATGAGAATGAATTTCTTCAATATCTCCTAAAGCAATATTATCTTTTGCTAATAAATTTTGGCTAATCTCAACATAGAACATATCTATAATCTTACACTGATTTTTAGCAAGCGCTTCAACACTTTCAATTACAACGCCTCCTTGTGCATTTTCCATTGCAAAAATGCCAATATCAATCGTTTTTGATGTTAAGCTATTCAGTACATTCATTGAGGTTACTAAGTAATCTAGCTCGAATTCTTTGATATCAAATTTATTACAATAAGATTTTGATGCTTCTTCGCTAAAACTTCCCGCTATTCCTTGTATACCAATCTTCTTCATTTTTTCTCCAATATATGCTTAATTGCTGTAATATATCCATGCTTACCTTTGCCATAATATTGAGCCAAACAAACACCCTTTATTACTGATATTTTTCTAAAATTTTCTCGATTATGAATATCAGATAAATGTACTTCAATTGCTTTTAGTTGCGTTGCGACAATAGCATCTCTTAATGCGTATGAATAATGAGTTAATGCGCCTGGATTGATAATAAGATAATCTATATCTCTACGCTTTGAATGAATAAAATCAATAATAGCACCTTCAGAATTAGACTGAAAGAATTCTAAGGTCAAACTAGTACATACTTCATGATTTTCTATCCAAGAATTAATCTCTGATAATGATTCAGAACCATATATTTCAGGCTCTCTTTCTCCTAATAAATTCAAATTAGGACCATTTACAATAGTGATATTCATAAGACTCCTAAACTTTCTTCAATATGATTTAATGTTATATTTTTACTAACAGTAGCCTTTCCAATTTCTGGAATTAATACAAATTTTATTTGTGATTCTCTAAATTTTTTATCTCTTTTGACAAACTCAATAATCTCAGCTTTATCTTTAATATCAATAGAAGGCAATGTAAAAGCAGATAAGGCTTTTAATCCTTTATTATAATCTTTTTTATTCAAACCACCAGTAGTATGTGAAAGATATAATGCGCACTTCATTCCATATAGAATTGCTTCTCCATGAAGCAATGTTTTGTACTGAAAATAACCTTCAAGAGCATGTCCAATAGTATGGCCAAAATTTAAAATCATTCTCAAGTCATTTTCATCTACATCTTGACTTACCACTTCGCTCTTAATTTGACAGGATCGCAAAATAATTTTTTTAAGAATCGTATCATTTTTATTATTGAGAATATCAGACATATTTTCTACAATATAGTTAAACAAATCTCTGTCATAAATAAATCCATATTTAATTGCTTCAGCTAATGAAGCATTTATTTCTCGTTCAGGTAATGTAGATAAAAAAGATGTATCAATAATAACTGCTTTTGGTTGATGTATTCTACCTATTAAATTCTTTCCACTTTTTAGATTTACGCCAGTTTTTCCTCCAATAGAAGAATCAATCATAGCCAATAATGTAGTAGGATACTGTATGTAATTAATGCCTCGCATGAAAATAGAGGCTACAAAACCGGCTGTATCACCGACTACACCACCGCCTACTGCAAAAATAGTGGAAGAGCGATCATATTGCATTGCAGTCATCTTGTCGCAGATTTCTACTATCGTCTCAATTGATTTTGCTTCTTCCCCTTGATCGATAAAATGAAATTCTACATTTGGTAAAGATTTTAATACAGAAAATTTATCTTCAAATTCCTTATAGATTACTTCCTGAGTAATAAACATACACTTCGAAGAAATTGCTACCAACGCAATAGCAGATTCCACAAAATTATCATCAAAAATAATATCGTAACTATCTTTTCCAAGATCTACTTTTACTGTATTATTCATTTATATATTCCATTATCATTTTACAAGTATCATCAATATTTATATTGTCCGTATTTACATTAAGCTTGGATAGTGATTTATATCTTTCTTCTCTATCATTAAAAATATCCCTTATTAAATCTTTTTTATTTCCTGCCGACAACAAAGGTCTGCTATTATCATCTTTAATTCTTTTATGAATAGTATCAAGTGATGTATCTAAATAAACGCAAAAAGATTGATCTAGAATTCTATAGTTCGAATCTTCTAACACAATACCCCCACCTGTTGCACAAACAATATAATCTTTTAATACTATTTTTTCTAATTTCTCTGTCTCATAAGTGCGAAATTTATCTTCTCCATTTTTGAACATATCACCTATTGAAAGACTATGATCTTTCTCTAGTTCTGTATCAATATCTACAAAGGTCCAATCAAGCTTATCTGCTAAAATAGATCCTATAGTAGATTTTCCCGATCCCATCATTCCTATTAAGAAAATTTGCTTAATATTTTCCACTAGCTTTTATATGTTTTTTAAGTTGATCTAAGCTGTCTCCGCCAAATTTTTCTAATAATGCATCTGCTAAAACAATAGCTAACATAGATTCACCAATAATTGAAGCTGCTGGTACAGCGCAAGAATCTGTTCTTTCTTTATGGGCTAACTTTGGCTCCATAGTATTTAAATCGATAGATCGTAATGGCTTTATAAGCGTTGAAATAGGCTTCATGCTTACTTTTACATGAATTGGCTGAGCATTGCTCATTCCACCTTCAATACCTCCAGCATTGTTGCTTGCACGCGTTATTTTGCTATGCTCATATAAGATTTCATCATGCAATTCGCTACCAAATACAGCTGAAGAAGCAAAACCTGCTCCTAGCTCTACACCTTTAAATGCATTTACAGACATCATAGCTTGTGAAATTCTTGCTTGAAGCTTCCCATCTGCATTGATATACGTTCCTAATCCATATGGTAGTCCTTTTGCTATTACCTCAAAAGAGCCTCCAACAGAGTCACCATTATTTCTAGCTTCATCAATTACATCCATCATCTTTTTTTCTGCATCTTTATCAAAACATCGTACAGGTGATGCATCTACTGTATCGTTTAATTCTTGTAAACTCATATCATTAGAAACAGCGGTACTATCTACTACATTATGGATTTGATATACACGACTTCCTACTGTAATACCTACCTCTTCTAATAACTTTCTACACACAGCTCCAATTGCTACACGCATTGCTGTTTCTCTTGCAGAAGAACGCTCTAATACATTTCTAATATCATCTAATCCATACTTCATTACTCCTGCTAAATCTGCATGTCCAGGACGAGGCATTGTTACTTTTCTATGCTCTTTTTTTGGCTCTCCAATAGCCATTCTATCCTCCCAGTTCACCCAATCAAAATTCTTAATCAATAGAGAAATCGGTGATCCTAAAGTAATAGCATGGCGTACTCCAGAAAATATTTCTGCATGATCTTTTTCAATCTTCATGCGACCGCCTCTACCATGCCCTTGCATTCTTCTAATTAAATCTTTTTCAATATACTCTTCTGTAATATTCATTCCAGCTGGTATGCCTTCAATAATTCCAATTAATCCTTTTCCGTGGGATTCTCCCGCAGTCATATATGATATTTTTTTTAACATATTACTTTCTCCAATTGTTTTTTGATGGAATCCAATTTCTGATCCACATCATAGGTAGTTTCTGTCCAAATTTCAATAGACTTGATAGCTTGAAAAATAAGCATTTCTAGTCCATTGATTGATTGTTTTACTCGATCTTTGTATTGATTTAAAAATAACGTATGATTTGAAATATAAATTAGATCAATAAGTATGCTATCTTTATCTATTGGAATATCAAAAAAGCTTGTATCGTCTTGCTCTTGATACATTCCTAGCGGTGTTGTATTGATTGCAATATCAAATTTGTCATCAGATTCAGTATAAATCTCAATATTTTTAGCACCTAATTTTTGAGCATAGAGTTGTATTGCTAATGCATTATCAATTGACTTGTTCTTAATTGTAATTGACTCAGCTCCTTGATCAATTAATGCCTTAATAATAGTTCTAGCTGAACCGCCTGCACCTAATACAAGACAGCGACTTGAATGAACATTAATATTATTTTTTTCAAGAAGCATTTTAAAACCATATAAATCTGTATTATATCCTATTAAGATATCTCCTACTCTTTTAATACAATTTGTATTACCTAATAACTTTACGTTGTCATCAATTTCATCTAAAAATTTTAATCCTGTTTCTTTATGTGGAATAGTGATATTTATTCCATCAAACTTTCCATTTTTAAACCTATCAAAGAAAGAAGGTAGATCGTCCGATGCAACATGGTGTTTTTCATATGTACAATTATCCAATTCTAATTCTTTAAATAGAATTCTTTGCAATTCAGGGCTAATGCTTTTTTCTACTGGACTACCTATTAACCCTAGATTCACTCTTGTATCTCCTTCAATATGTTAAAAAATCCAGGCAAAGAAATATTAATACAGTCTGTATTGTCAATATGGTATTCCTTAAATGCTACTATACTTAATATGATAAATGCCATTGCTATACGATGATCATCAAAAGATAAAATTTTAGCCATCTTTGTGGGTTTTCCTCCCTCTACTACTAGATTATTTTCCTCTTCATATGCATTGATACCAAATAATTGTAAATTCTTTATAATAGCATCCAATCTATCGCATTCTTTAAATCTCAATTCTTCTACTTCATAAAATATAGTTTTCCCTTCTGCAAATGCTGCAATTACTGCTAAGATAGGAATTTCATCGATGATAGATGGAATCATGTGCGCTGGGACATCGCAGCTTTTAATGTCAGAACCAATAAATTGTATATTTCCACAAGATTCTCCATTATTTATTTTTGGATTAGATACCAAGCCTTGCACTCCCATTTTTTCAAGTACGTCAATAAAGCCAGTACGTGTAGGGTTTAATAAAATATTTTCTACAGTAAGACTAGAGCCTTTTAATAAAGCTGCTAATGCAATAAAAAAGGATGCAGATGATGGATCGGCGGGAATATCCATAGTAAATGATTGTAAAGCAGACGAAAGTGGGTTTACCTCAATATTATCACCATCTACTTTAATATCAGCTCCCATACTTTTTAGCATGATCTCTGTATGATCCCTAGAATGTTTTAACTCTGTTATTAGACATGAATCTTTTGACCCCAAACCAGCTAACAATATGGCTGACTTGACTTGAGCGCTTGCAATAGGCATTTTATAGTTAATTCTATCTAAACCCTTCGATGCATCGATGTGTAATGGTAATAATCCATCATTTGATCTAATCATACATCCCATTTCAGTTAATGGCTTAATAACCCTATTCATAGGTCTTTTAGATAGTGATATATCTCCTATTAATGAGAATGAAAGATGTTGTGAAGATAATAATCCTGCCAATAATCTAGAAGTTGTACCAGAATTTCCACAATCAATTGGTTTTATAGGATTTTCTAAAGTTGATCCTTTTACTAGAATAGTATCACCCTCTTTTTGTATTGATACTCCACATGATTGCATTGCTTTAATGGTAGATTGTAAGTCTTCTCCATCATTTAAATTTGTAATACAACTTACTCCACTTGCAATGGAAGCTAGCATAATTGATCGATGCGAAATTGATTTATCTCCTGGTAATGAAATAGTAGAATTAATAATCATTATTTTGCTATTTCCTCTGCAATATTAAATGATAGTTCTAATGCTTGATTTGCATTCAATCTGGGATCACAATGAGTGTGATATCTAGAATTTAAATCATCATCACTTAATTTATATATACCACCCGTGCATTCTGTTACATTTTGACCTGTCATTTCTAGATGAATTCCACCAAGGTGACATCCTTTAGATTTTAAAACATGAATCGCTTTTGTAGTTTCATTTAATAACGATGAAAAATCTCTCGTTTTAAGACCAGAAGAAGATTTTACAGTATTCCCATGCATTGGATCAGAAATCCATAATACAGATTTCTTATGACTATTAATTGCATCTACTAATTTAGGCAGATGTGTTTCAATATTATTTTCTCCATAACGAAAAATTAATGATATTTTACCCGGCTCATTGCTTGGATTAATTGTATCAATAATCTTAATCAATTCTTTTGGATCTAATGATGGTCCACATTTAATACCGATAGGATTGCTAATACCTCTACAATACTCTACATGAGCACTATTAATAAAACGTGTCCTATCTCCAATCCAAATAAAGTGTGCTGAAGTACAATAAATATCATTAGATAAAGAATCCTTTCGAGTTAAGGCTTCTTCATAGGGAAGATGTAGCCCTTCGTGACTTGTATAAAAATCTACTGTATTCAAATCAATTACTTTCTCTGTATCGATACCTACAGCATCCATGAAATCTAAATATTCTGTAATCTTATTTGCAATTTCTTCATATTTCTTGCCTTCCTTGCTCGCCTTAACAAATCCCATATTCCAAGAATTGACTTTACGTAAATTTGCGAATCCTCCTTGGGCAAAAGATCTTATCAGGTTTAACGTAGATGCTGACTGTGAATACGAATGTAATAATCGTGCAGGATTAGGATTTCTGTCTTTTTCTGTAAATTCTATACCATTCACTGAGTCTCCGTAATAACTGTTCAATGTTATCCCATCAATTGTTTCTGTATCCGATGATCGTGGTTTTGCAAATTGTCCTGCAATTCTGCCTAATTTAACAACAGGTACTTTCATTTTAGAGGTGATAACGGCACTCATTTGTAAAATAACACGAAAGGTATCTCGAATATTATTGGCATTAAATTCCTTAAAGCTTTCAGCGCAATCGCCTCCTTGAACTAAAAAGGCCTTACCTTCTACCGCTTTTGCTAGTTCTGACTTCAATTTTTTACACTCTCCAGCAAATACCAATGGTGGAAATGTGCTTAACCGTCCTAGCGCTTCATCTAACTCGTTTTGATCTTTGTATTCAGGAATATGCTTTATATCAAAGTTTTTCCATGAATCTTTTGTCCAATCAGTCATTATTTCTCCTCTACTTTTTTTGACTCTGTAATAATCGATTGATAAATATTTTTTAAAAAATCTGCCTCTATTTTTGAAAATTTTGCATCAATTTTTGTATAAATTATATTTTCTCTATTCTGATCTAATACAGGAAATCCTTCTTTTTTTTTAATATGTCCAATGGTTGTCACGGCATCTAATCTATCGATTAACAAATTAAATACTTGATTATCAATCGTATCAATTCTATCTCTGTTTTTTTCTATATCTTTGTTCATCTTTACCTCCATATAACAAAAAACCCTAGCGAGTTATGCTAGGGTTTTTGTAGTTTTTTATATAGTCCTATTATTAGGCCTCTACAGTCCCCCTGCTTCTAAAATAATAATAGTCGAAAAAGTTCTTCATTTGATAGAGTTTAAACATGAGTTAATAGGCTTAGCAAGATAAATTATTTATTTAAGAAGATAAGCTTTCGCATTTTTTTATCTTCTTTAATAGCAGTTTCTGAGAATTTAAATGGCTTAAACTCTCCCTTATTATAGAGAGAAGTTTGATCGCTATAATGCGGTGATTTGAATACACCAGATTGACCCGTTGGAAGAATGCTTAGTCCATTATCAAAATTAGAAAAGTCGATGACTCTTCTCATAGAAGATCCTGCTCTGACATCAAATGGACTACTAACTGAATAACTAGCAGCTCTTGGTGTCATTCCAGATCCAGACATTGGAAAAGGACCAATACTAAAATGAATTAATTTCTTCACAAGTGGATCTCCATCTAATCGATGACGATAAGTTACTTGATGCACCTGACCCCATGTCAACTCTCTAGGATTGCCATAATTTTTAGTGAGGAAATCATGTGCGTCATCAAAAGATTGATTAACGATATCATTTAATGTTTCTTTTTTGTCTGATAGTACATTATCTATCCATAACGATGCCTCTCCATCAAAAATACTTCGAATAGCTAATGAACGGATATATTTTAAGCTATAAAACGTATCAAAAGAATCTTTCCCAAAACTTTGTAATTCATCCTGAAATAAGTTTTGTATTAGATGAATATAAATAGTGTGAAAAACTACTGCAGCATGTGAATCTAACGATTCAATTCCATCCCATCCGTTTAAAATATCATACATTTCATCCCCTTTAACAGAGAAACCTTGTGTATAATTTTCATAGAATAATTTTGAGTATTCTTGAGCAAATGGAGAGGTAATTTCATTCAGAATAGATTTCATATCTCCTACTCCTAATTTGTCATCAATTCTTAATCTTCTGTCAATTTGTTCTCCTCTACTAGGATCTGCCCAATATCGAGAAATGTAATAAGGATAATCCTCGTCAATAGTCTTATTATTCCCATTTGATATGTATCCTTTTTCAGGATTATATAAATATGGCATTTCATCAAAAGGAACATATCCTGTCCAGTCATGCTTGCTCGTGCTCCCATCAAAAGGCACTAAATGTTCTCCGCCTAATCGGATGGGAACTTTAGAGTTAGGTCTCCATCCAATATTGCCATTTTTATCTGCATAAGTCCAATTTTGTCCAGGTGCTCCAAACAGCTTCGATGCTTCTGAAAATTCATCCCAATTGGTTGCCTTGGCTAGCTTAAACAATGCAGTCGTTTCATCAAATGCATCGAACTCTGTCCATTTAAAAGATATTGCCTTCCCTTTTCCTCTCGCATCAGGATGAATATCACTAACAATAGGACCTCTATGGGTTGATCTAATCGTAACAGTTCTTGTGTTCCCAGACTTTAAATGTATTACTTCTTCTTCAATTTCTAAATCTTTCCATTCTCCATCCAATAAATACTGCGTATTGTCATCATTGAGTGTTTCAATATAAAAATCCATGTCATCGGTCATTACATTAGTAAAACCCCAACCAATGTGGTCATTATGGCCTATCACAGGTAATGGAAATCCATAAAGACCATACCCTCCAAAGTTGTAATTATCACTCTTTAATCTAATTTCATACCACCAAGGAGGCTGTCCATAGCTTAAATGAGGATCATTTGCTAAAAGTGGAAGCCCTGTCTCTGTTTTACTTCCTGAAACTACCCATGCATTTGATCCATAACCATCTCTGTCTGTTTTAAGAACATCTCTAATTCTTTTGGTATCGCTTGCAAAATCTTGATAACTCTTGAGCAAGACATCATTTGAAGCAATGGTAATAAAGTTTTCATTGTAAGATGGTAATATATCATTTAAATAATCCGGTCCTAATTGTTCGCTAATCGCACCAAAAAATAATTCTGAATCCCATCCGCCCTGCAATTCCCATGCCATCATTGTAGATAAAGCAACTATATCTAATGGCTCAAAAGTTGGTAATTCTTCGATGCCTAACAGTTTAAACTCTAATGGATAGTCTGAGGGAGACAAGGTCTCTATATAAGCATTAATACCGTAACATGTATCCTCGAGATGTTGTAGTGTTTCAGTTGGAATTTTTGATAGACTCTTTTTAGCAATTTTTTCAAATCCAAGTGTACGTAAAAATTTATCTTCTGCAAACAATGTATCATTGAGCACTAAGCTTAGTTCGCCCTTATATGCATATTTCATAAATGCCATTTGGAATAGTCGATCTCTTGCTCCTATATAACCAGCAACTTTGAACATGTCGGCATCATTGGAAGCAAAAATACTTGGTACTCCATAGTCGTCGAAATACACTTCAACAGTATCTTGAACATTTAAACTAGAAATTTCTCCTTCATAGGGAATATCAGCAGGCTTTAAGAACGAGTTGATTAAAAAAACAATAAAACTAGTAACAAGAAATAATAAAATGAATGTTTTAGATTGTTTCCCCATGTAAGAACTTAAATATTATTCTTGCAGATGTTTAGTAAAAAATTCTGCCGAAAATTTGAAAGATGCTTCACGTGCTTCAGTATTTCCTCCCATACTAGGCCCTCTACCTGCACATGTCATCAATGCTAATTTTTGTCTTAAAGGTGTATTAATAGGAATCTTCCAATATTCACTTAATAATAATGACCCTTCTTCGTTCATTGGAAAGCGACAGTCTCCTAAGCTATATCCATTCTCTACTACTGAAATCTCTGTATCTCTCTTATCAAATGAATGGTGTGCATTATCATAGATTGTCATATCGATATTCACTGGAAGCCCACTATATTCCATTTTTTCTAGCAATTCTGTACACGCTACAGCTGGAACCCAACTATCTAATTCTCCAATAAGAATATGGATAGGAGCCGCGCTAAATTGCATATTCGAAGCAGGATACGGATAACTTAGACATGGTGGATAAATAGGTAAATGTGCCGCAAACATAAACTCTCTATTATTAATCGCATCAATAAGCGGTAGCCAGGCAGAATATAGAGATACTCCTCCTCCAAGACTCCACCCTGTAATTCCTACATGATCTATATCGATATTAGGATGGATACTAAGTGTCTCTAAAGCACGATAACTATCTAAAATCACCATTGCAGTTGTTACTTCTACTTGTGTACCTACGGTCGATTGTACGTCACGACTATCAAAGCTTTGTAATTGAAAAGTGGCTATTCCCATTTCTTGATACATTCCTAAGTAATCCAAGTGATGTTGCGACCAATTCAGGCTTCCCGCTACTCCTATAATTAAAGGATATTTCTTGCTCGAATCAAAGTTTTCAGGAAGGGTCAATATGCCCGAAACTTCTTGAATAGGTTGATTATCTAAATCGGTAATAATCCCTTCAAAAGAAAATGGATTTGCACTTTTAAAGGTGACAATTTCTTGATTCCATGCAAGATCTTGTGCAAATAAAAAAGAACTACATATTATAGCAATAACACCAATCATTTTTTTCATTTTTTCTCCAATAGTTGTAAATAAGATTTAAATAAAAGACCTCCGCCTCCGCTATATCCAACTAATTCCCCGCTACTACCTACCACTCTATGACAAGGAATGATAATAGGAATGCGATTAGCGCCACTAGCTCTTCCAACTGCTCGCGCAGCTTTTGGCTTCTTAATCTTTTCTGCTACTTCTTTATAGCTCTTTGTTTTACCATAGGGAATCTTACCAATCTCCTTTAAGACGCTTTTTGTAAAATCACTGCCATTGACATTCAATGGAATATCAAACTTTTTTAATTTCCCCCTAAAATAACGATCTAATTGATTTTGTATATCTTTTGCAAATTTAGAGGGTTTACCTTCATTTATTTTTAATGATAATTGTGGGTTAATTAAATCATTTTTTCTATCAGAAAAAGTTAATTCATGTAAGGTATTATTTATATAAGATATCTTAAAATAAAAATGAAGATGATTAACTTTAAATATTTTATGATCCATATGTCTAGTGATTGATATCTTGGTGTATTTCTGTAATTTGAACTCGATAATTTTTATACCAAGTCGGGCCTTTTTTTTTAGCCTGAATATGTAGTAAATTTTTTTTCCAAAGATTAACACTATTCATATCTTTCCAATATGAAATAAATACATTGCTGATGCCATCACCAAATTTTTCATATCCCAAATAACCATCGATAAATTGCACTGCATCGATTGTATCTTGATCCATAGAAGAGTATCCATCCAAATTATCACTTAATTCATAAGAAAAAATAACTGCAAAACAATTTGCGACATTTTTAGGGATAGTATGCATTAGCTTAACTTTACAGCCGTCCCATAGATAAAAATTTCAGAAGCACCTTGCTGCAACATTGATGTTGTAAATCGTACCGCTACAATGGCATCAGCTCCTTGCTCTTCTGCGTTGGCAATCATGCGATCCATTGCCTGCTGTCTGGACTCTGCCATTAGCTTAGAATATTCTGTAATCTCTCCACCAACAACATTCCTTAATCCAGCAAGAATATCTTTTCCAATATGTCTTGCTCTTATAGACTGTCCATGAACAGTTCCTAATGTTTTGGCAATAGATCTATGGGCTATACTTTCTTGAGTAACAACAATCATTTATTTATCTCCTTAGAATAATAATCATCTTCTTTATTGTTTAATCTTTCCTTTAATACCTTCAAAAATAACATAAATACACCACTATAGATTAGTAGAACTAATAAGCCGTCAGGATAAAATTGTTCTATATTTTGTAAGGTTAGATATGAAACGAGAAGATAAAAAGTTGTAATTAATATATATCCTATTTTTTCCATATTGAGAAGTTATTTTAACAAATTTAACTAGTTTTTTAGAATAAACTACAATATTATCAGTAACCATGAGCAAAAATAACTTATACATAATTATAGTATTAATGGTTATTACTCTCTCTTATTTATCTTATGAACAATACAATCTCAATCAAGAACTTGAAAAATGGAAAGGACACTATAAATCAGTAGCTATTTCTTATGTTAAAGAACTCATGGAAGCGCCAGAGCTAAAAGCGCCAACCCTAGAAGAGATGACTACTACTGTAGTTGATTTTGATTTCAACCTATTACAATTCGAAGATTTAGAAGGATCTGAGTTCTCTTTACGTGATTTTAAAGGCAAAACATTGTTTATCAATTACTGGGCAACTTGGTGCAATCCTTGCTTAGCAGAAATGCCATCAATGGTCAAATTATATGAGCAGTATAAAGATAATGAAGATATTGTTTTTCTGTATTTATCTAAAGAAAGCAGAGACACTATTATCGATTATATACCAAAAGATGAAGCTTTAGCAAAATTACCATTATATAAAATAATTACTGACGATGAATTATTTAGCACGCGCGGTATTCCAACTACCTTCATAGTTGATAGTTCGGGTGAAATTTTAGTAAAAGATGTGGGATCTGCCAAATGGGATGATCAATCTGTTATTAATTACATTGATAATATATTATAAATAATATGAAGCAAAATATTACTATTAAAATTGATAAGGATTTTCCCTACCTAGGCAAAGGAATCGACTTTACTGAAACGTGCTTTAATCTAAAATTTGATGCGTCTATGATTCAAAAAACGTCTGAATTAATTTGGCAGCCTAATTCTACATTACCTTATAGCACTCTACAACCCTTACCGCACCCTTTTTCTAGTATTAGCGACCTTGCCAGTGAGATGGCAGTACACAATCACGGAAAAATTGGCCTTATTGGAAAAAAGCAACTATTAAGTGAAGTCATGCTATTAGATCATAGCTTAATAGATCATTTTATAGCGCATATTAAAAAGCATATTGAAATGCCTACCAGAGAATCTGCTCAACTTATTGCAGATATAAGGTGCTGGACTTCCTGGTTGGCGAATGGTATTAAAATTGAACCAATCTTTAATGGAGGGAAAAAAGCATGTTCTTTTATTCCTTGGCCCTTATCTGGATTATTACTTTTATCCTCAAGAATTACAGGTCAGCAAGCTGAATTTGAATATGCCGCAGATTATGTACTACGATCAGGAATATTACCAGATTACAGTTTAGATAATTTAGATAACATGAAAGATACTATTGATTATATAAGATCAATTAAGCCCGTAGTCTCATTCCATGATTTTGATGGAAATGAACAAGGATTTAGAATGACGCATCTTGCAATGGAGCGTACATCAAAAATGATGATTCAGAATTCATTGGATGCTATCGATGGCAATAACATAGCTGAAAATCTCGAAAAGATAGAACTTGCTTTGAAGCAATCCAATCAGCTCTTTAATGCTATGTGGAAAGTCAGCGAACCGCTACTCTACAATAAAGAAGTGCGTATTTTTATTCAAGGACTCTATGGAAATCAGGGAAGCATCTATGATAATGAGGGATTATTTTTTCAAGGATGCGGTGATACTTATAGTAAAAAATATAACATGGAAGGTCGCTACATTACACGACTTCACGGACAAACAGGTGCTAATAGTTCCTATCACCCTATTGCAGACGAAATAACAGGAGTAGGTAAACATACACAAGCATATGTATGTGATAGTGAAGTAGATGCTTGTATTATCGAAAATATTCTAAGCAAAGGATTTATAGCAGATAAAGACCTACCTGATGATTGTCAGATTGATTCACTTACAAAACTTCTTAAATCATTTAGGGTAGGATATAGACCTCCCGCTCATCACGCAATGATTGTAAAAACTCGCGAAAAACTACAAAATTCTTCCTACTTCGATACCATTGAATCAAATAAAAACTTAAAGAAGAGTCTTGCGAGTTCTGTTCGATGGATTATTCAACATCGCATAGATCATTATAAGATGGTAGTTGGGTATATTCTAAGAGCACCTGACCCATATAGACATCAAACAAAAGCTAAAGGTACCGGTGGATCTCCTACCCCATCATTCCTTCCAAAAATGTTTACTAATACTATTGATAGACTAGATGAATTAGTGGGAAATGCTGATATAGCTTGGGCCAATGAATTAATTGAGATTACAAAAGAGCATAAAGATTCTATGAGAAAGTTTCAAAAGATTGCACTAAAAGCTGAAAAAAAAGATCTTCAAAAAAATCAATCTTTATCTTAGTTTATTCTTGATTTTTATTAGATAAATGCTCCATTAAAAAACTAATTATCTTTCTATATGCATGATTGTAATTTGCCCAACCATCAATTTTTGTCTCTTCGGATGTCAGAAAATTATTATTACCTAAGCCATGATGAGCATTAGGATATATAAACATTTCCATATGCTTGCCTTTTTCTGCATATGCTTTAGCTAATTGAAGGGAATGTTGATGATGTACATTGTCATCTGCATTACCATGAATTTGAAGTAAAAAACCTTTTGCTTTGTCTACGTGGGTTAAAACTGATGCATTCTTGTATCCTTCAGGATTTTCATCAACAAGACCCATATATCTTTCTGTCCAAATTGTATCATATAATAATGGATCTACGTTTGGAGCACCAGATACACCTGCTTTAAAATAATCACTACCTAAAGTCATGCACATATTCGTCAAATAACCTCCACCACTCCATCCCCATACTCCAATATTATCTCCATCGACATAGGTTAGGCTTTGTAAGTATTTAGCTGCAGCAATATGGTCAATAACAAGATATTTTCCATAGTCCCCATAAGCAAGGTCTTTAAAAGCTTTCCCTCTGCCTCCGGTACCTCTATTGTCAAATGAAAAAATGATAAATCCTCTTTGTGCAAAATATTGGTGAAAAGAATGCCTTCCAACTCCCCATCTATTGTTTACCATTTGAGATCCAGGTCCTCCATAATTATACAAAATAACTGGATATTGATTCATAGAATCAAAATTGTGGGGTAACGTAATAATACCATTCAATCTAGTACCGTCATCAGTAAATACGTTTACATGCTTAGGATATGTAAATCCATAATCATCAAATTTACTCCTGTCTGTACTTGCTAACATTCGTTTAATTGCACCAGAATTTGATCTTAAGACAGTTTTAGGAGTTCTCGTAAAACTAGAATGGGTATCAATAAAATAATTTTTTGTTGGAGAAAAAGAAGCGGAATGACTCCCTTCTTCTTTTGTAAGTCTTTTTAGCCTAGAACCATTAAATCTGACAGAATAAACATGGTTTTCCATCTCAGATTCTTTTTTTGCATTGAAATAGATGATCTCATTTTCTTCATCAATAGCATTGATTCCATTTACCTTCCATTTACCTCTGGTAATTTGATTGATAAACTTTCCATCTGTACGGCTTCTATAGATATGTTTAAATCCATCACGCTCAGACATCCAAATAATCTCTCCATTATTCAGTATATCAATACTGAAAACACCTGACATTCCAAAGAAATCAAATGCATCAATCCAAGTATCATTTTTATCATTTAAAACTAAAGTATTCTGATTGGTATCAATATCATGTCTATATAATTTCCAATCATTTTGTTTTCTATTTAATGTAGTAACAAAGAAATTATTACTATTCCTTTGCCATAGTATATTTGGAATATAATAGGAATCTTTTGGTAAGGTGCGGATATCAGATTGTTGATTTACAATGTCTATCAAGCCAATGGAAACTTCAGGATTATCTTCTCCTGCCTTAGGATAATATATATATTTCACTGTAGGATATTTGGTCTCATAGTCAATAAGTGGATATTTTCTTACCATAGACTGATCTTCTCTACAAAAAGCTATATACTGACTATTTGGACTCCATCGATAGGCATCATAACTACCAAACTCTTCTTCATAAACCCAACCAAAATGTCCATTTAAAATTGTTTCACTTCCATCAAAGGTTACCTGAGTTTCTTCGAGACTGCTTAATGAATATATATAAATATTGTTGTCATTTCTTATATAAGATACATGCTCACTGTTAGGAGAAAATTTTACATTACGCAAGCTATCTGGTTCATCAGAAACTGGTTGAATACTATTGCTGTTAATGTCATATACATGATAAGTCCCGTAAGATGAATGTCTCCATATTTTAACATTATTAGTTTTTAGTAATAGCTTTGTCTGATCTGAACTGAAGGTTGAACTAAATTGATCTATTACTTCAGAATCGATTGAAAAAGCTTTTGTAGTATCATCTGAAGCTATATTATACTTATAAAAATGCTTTCCATCTGAATCAGATTGAGAAAAATAATAAGCATCTTCTCCATTTATCCAATCAAATCTTCCAATCCCTGATGAGCTAAAGGTTCCATTAAAGACGTCCTCTAATTCAATTGTTTTCTCTTGAGAAATACCCAGATTTAATAGCAATATAAGTAGTAAGAAATGCATGAAACAATAATAAGGAGTTTTTTAAACAAAATCACTTAAATACTTTATGTTAAATAGTTTTGCTTTCACATCTATGCTTATATAAATTCCATCCTTATGGGAATTATTACAAACATGCGAAATCGAATGCAAGTAGTGATGTGGACTATCTTAGTTCTCTTCGTTATAAGTATGGCTATTGGTGGCCTTGTAGGTGGAGCTAGCATTGGTGATATTTTTGGCCAACAAAATGGAAGTCATGTTGGATCATTGAATGGTAGACCAATTCTATATGAAAATTTTAATCGTTTAGTTAATGATGAAGTTACCAGATTACAATCTCAATCTCCTCAAGATATAACTGATGAAGATAGAGAATACATTCGAGCAATAGTTTGGGAACGAATCATACAAGACTTATTAATACAAGAACAAATTGAAAAGAATAATATTGCTATAAGCGATGAAGAAGTTCTCTATCAATTGAAAAATAATCCTCCTGCATTTTTAAGAGGAAGTACTGCCTTTCAAACTGGTGGACAATTTGACTTAGAAAAATATATGGATGCAATCTTAAATCCAGGAGAATTGGATTGGCGTCCAATTGAAGAATTTATGCGTGATGTTTATCTTCCAAACTATAAACTTCAGCAATTAGTAGTTAATAGCGCTTCTACTTCAGAGCAAGATATTATAGATAGCTATAGATCTCGATTTCTAAACTATAAAATTGAAATACTACATATCACAGAAAAAGCTTTAGATGGCAATGATTTCTTTGATGGAATGATGTTAGGTCGACCTACTGACCAAGAATTAACTGAATTGTATAATGAAAATATTGAAGACTATAAGCAGTCAGAAATGCGTTATATGAAATATGTTAAGTGGCCTATAGTTTCTAGTGCTAATGATTCATTCCGTACAAAACTTGAAGCTGAAAATCTAATGTATCGTATCAATCAGGGTGAAAACTTTGCTGATATAGCAAATATGTATACTGAAGATCCTAGCAATAGTATGGACGTTAATTTACCAAAAGGTGGAATGCTTGGATGGTTTGAGCAAGGTAAAATGGTATCAGAATTTGATAAAGCAGCTTTTGAAGCTGACTCAGGCGAATTAGTTGGTCCCGTATTAACAAATTTTGGTTATCATGTTATTAAAGTGAATGACAAAAAAACACTAGAAGATGGAACAAAGCAAGTAAATGCTTCTCACATTCTTCTATCTATAGCTCCAGGGAAAGATACTGAGAGCGACTTAAGTGATACGGCTAGTATTTTTTCTTTAGATGCTAAAGAAGCTGGATTTGTTCAACTGGCAGATTCTTTAGGAATGGTTATTAATGATGCAAGCGGAGTACAAAAAGAATCAATCTTTATTCAGGGCATTGGAGTAGCGAGAGATGCTGTAAGATTTGCATTTAATAGTAATCCTGGCGATATATCTGATGTGGTAAGCAATGATAATTATGTCGTTATTTTCTATTTAGACTCTATAGTAAAAGAAGAAACAATAGATTTTGAAAAAGTTAAAGAAGAATTAAGTGCAGAGTATTTAGCAGAAACTCAAAAAAGAAATCTTAAAAATATTGCACAAAATATTTCCAAAGACTTCGACAGTGAAACAACATTTTCTGACATAGCTAGCAATAATTCTAGCTTTGAATATATTGCAGAAGATAGTGGAAATTTAGTAGGAAGCTTTGAGTCTATTGGAAAAAGTAACTATGTATCAGGTGCATTACTTAATGCTAATGTAAATGACGTACTTGGTCCACTTCCAACACTAAGAGGTCAAACATTTATTAAGGTATTAGAAATAGATCAAGTGAATGAATCAGATTTTGAAGAAAAGAAAGAGTCATTAAAGTTCAGCTTAATTATTCAAAGACAAAACTTAATTTGGGGTCATTGGTTGCAAGCATTGCGTGATGAGTCTGAAATTGAAGACTATCGTTTTGACTTCTATTAAAACTCTCTAAAAACACCCAACTTATCATATCTAGCTACTCTAGAATCTAAATAAGTCATACTATCATCTTTTTCAAAAGAATCAATTTGATCAATAACAGCATTTTTTACAATCAAAAGTGTTTCATCAAAATGACGATGCGCTCCACCTACTGGTTCATGAATAATCATATTGCAGATATCATACTCCATGAGATCTTTAGGTCTGAGTTTTAAAGCTTCAGCTGCTTCTGGAGCTTTTGAAGAATCTTTCCACAAAATTGAAGCACAGCCTTCTGGACTAATTACTGAAAACCAAGTGTTTTCTAGCATTAACATTTTATCACATAAACCAATACCTAAAGCACCACCACTAGCACCTTCTCCAATTACTACAGATAAAATTTGTGTATCTATAGAAGCCATTTTTATCAAATTGTTAGCAATAGCAAATCCTTGACCTCTTTCTTCTGCTGCAATACCTGGATCAGCTCCTGGAGTATCAATCAAAGTAACGATAGGTAAGTGAAATTTTTCTGCAATTTTCATTACACGCAAGGCTTTACGATAACCCTCAGGTTTCATCATTCCAAAATTTCTATATAAATTTTCTTTTGTATTTCTGCCTTTTTGCTGTCCTATAATAGCAACTTTGTGTTTTCCAATTGTGCCAATTCCCGCTACTACAGCATGATCATCGGCAAATGCCTTATCACCGTGAAGCTCAATAAAATCATCGCACCAAGCATCAATATAGTCTAAAGTATAGGGTCTGTTAGGATGTCTAGCAATTTGTACTGTTTCCCATGCACCTAATTGGGAAAAAATTTCTTTTTCTTTTTCATCTCTCTCTGCTTTTAATTGATTGAGCTTATCAGATTCAGAATCAATAGAAATTAAATTTTCAATGTCGTGATCTAAATCTTTTAAAGGTTTTTCGAAAGTTAAATAATGTTTTTTCATCTATTTTTTTAGTTTAAATAATCTCCAAAATCCAAATAGCCATACCTTTAAAACTGCTTCAATCATTACATTTTTACTCATTTTAGATTCGCCAATAGTGCGATCTGTAAATACTATTGGATGTTCAATTAATTTGCAAGCTTTTTGATGAGCTCGAAATGATGTTTCGATCTGGAAACAATAGCCTTGAGATGAACTTTCATTAAATTTAATTAAGCGCAATGTTTCAGAATTCCATGCTTTGAAACCTGCAGTCAAATCTTTAACGGGTACTCCTGTAATTATTCTTGCATAAAGATTGGCAAAATAACTGATATATAGTCTACTAATTGGCCAATTTATGACTCGTAATCCACCATGATACCTACTACCTATAACTAAGTCATATTCATCTAACAAACTAAACATAGCGGGAACTTCAATCGGATCATGTGATAAGTCAGCATCCATTTGAATAATTTTATCATATTTATTTTTTAAGGCCCAATTAAAACCATGTATATAGGCAGAACCTAATCCATTTTTCTCTGCTCGCTCTTCTATAAAAACATTATTACTATTATATATTTTTGCAATATGGGCTGTACTATCTGGAGAATTATCATCTACAATTAAAATATCTAGATCTATATCTAGACTTAAAAGCGTATCAAGAATATTAATGATATTCTTTGATTCATTGTAGGTGGGAAGTATGACTAATCTTTTCATGATTTAGTCTCTAATGTTTTAGAGAATAATTCCATTTGTTTCATATAAAATGCTTTTCTTCCACCTGGATTGAACACCATATAAGTAACATAAAATGTTTTATCGGATGCATAATCATAAAATAGATATCCTACGAATGGACCACCTTTTGCCTGATCAATAGACTCCCACAATCCAGACAACCTATAAGCTGCATCATTTCGATAGTCTACCCAATCAATTGATAAAAATTCTTTGTTATATTGTTGTGATTTGAAATATGTTTGAGGAAAGCTATCTCCTATATCAATCGCATCTTCTTCAGAAAAATGATTTCCATCTTTCCATTGTATAGCCATCCATCTAAATGGCATTTCTTGGCCAATCCATACAAAATTTGAGTCTGGATTATTTCTGATCATCTCCCAACCCCAAGGTAGATTGATAGTCCATCCATAATCTGATAGCAATTGAGATTCTATATCTTCCTGTCGCTTAGATTCTAAAAAATACTGAGACTGTTTTTTATCAAAATTTTGATCAAATTTATTTTTAATTGAATTCCCATTCTTTAATAAATATTCTCTGATATCGCTTTCTTTAGCACCACTTAATATCATAAATAATTGATTTTTAGCAAATTGATCTCTAGACAAAACAATTGGATTATTTTCCAGTGTATTCTCAAATGCTTTTTTTCCTAATAAATTTCTAACAAGCTTAGTTGCAGGATTCAGCTCATAGTCTCCAATAGAGGCAATAATTAAATTTGTCTGAGTTTTTAGCGCATCATAGCTACTCGGATCTGCAAACTTTACATTATAAAATGGTTCTGGAGCTGGTGTTAGAAGTGTATCATTAAATACAATAGATAATAAACTTAGTATATCATCTCTATCTTCCTTAGCAGCAAGAACAACTAGATCATCATTTGCTCCGATTGCATCCTTTTTTATATCGCAGCTAATAATTGCCATGCAAAAAATAAAAAGTGATAAATATTTAATTATTTTTTTCTTTTCTATTAGATAGTTCATATAAAAATACCAATACTAAAGTTAATAATAGGAAAATAGCCATTGGCTCCCATGTTAAAAAGGGATACCTGATAAATCTTTCGCTTGCAGTCGTTGGTGGCTCTAGAGGTGTATTTTCGGTGCTTATATTAGCAGCGTATTGAATAGATGTAAAGCCGTGTGGATTATAATAACTAAAAAATAGTGCTTTCTTACCAAATTTTGAATAATTGCTATCTATACCCTGCATGAATGTTAATCCATTTTGATCGCGAATTTTTTCTAACTTGATACCCCCTGCATCAGCAAGAAAATCTTTTGCAGCAAACGGTACTTGAAAACTAAATATTAGAGCATCTACATCAGCAGCAGACTCAAATAAGTATAAAAAATCTCTAGGACCTGGATCCTTGATAAACTTCTCTAAAAATAAATAAATAGTATGATTACCACTTTGCTTTATTGTAGTCAAAGTATTGTCATTTATTTCTACGATTTTCTCAAATTCAGATTCATTGCTTGATATTGTATATAACACAGAATCGATTCCGCTAGGTATTTGAAAGTCGTATTGTGACACTGAGTCTGTATCAAATTTATACTCAATTGCTACTCCAGGATATGAAAACTCTGGATAAACAGTTACGGATAACGTGTCAATTATAGACTGTCCAAAAATTGATCCCGAAAACAGGATAAAAAATATTATTTTTTTCATATACTAAGTTAACTGAAAAATAACAAATATATCATAAAATGAATGAGCAATAGCCGTAATACCAAAACCTCTACTTATGTATAAAAATCCTAACAGTATCCCAGCAATAAATCGAACTGTAAATGCATTTTGAGTAAATACCTCTGTGCCTGTAAAGTGAAATAAAGAAAATAGGATAGCTGACAATATTAATGTGAAGAATAATGAGGAAAAATCACTCATTGATTTAAAGATAAATTTCATTAATTGATAAAAAATATAAAGTGAAAATACCCTAAAGATTAACTCCTCATAAATTCCAGCTCCCAGTGATAAGATTAGATTGAAATACATGTTTTCAACAGAAGAATCCATCAGATAAAGACTCATGCTTCCGAGTATAAAAAATAATATTAAAGCATAAAAAAAAGATTCGACTAACATTATAAATAAATAAGATTTATGGATCTTAAAAGAATCATATTCTTTTTTCTGATAATAGGCTATGCCAAGAAATATGAATAAAAATAACGTAGATACTACATAGAAAATATCAAATCCTAATGTAGAAATAGCGTTCTCTATTAATACATCGGCGCCATTTTTGATATAACTAAACTCGGTATCTCTCATTAAAAAAATTCCTAATTCATATATTAGGAAAATAGGTAGGGTAATGACAAAGCTATAGAAAGGAGATTTAGATTTTTTAAAGTAATCTTGGATCATATCAAATTTTTAAAACAGCTAATAATGCTTCTTGTGGAACTTCAACTCTTCCAATCATTTTCATTCTCTTTTTTCCCTTTTTTTGCTTCTGTAATAATTTATTTTTTCGAGTTACATCTCCGCCATATAATTTTTCAGTTACATTCTTTCTAAACGGAGCAATATTAGTACGTGCAATTACTCTAGTTCCAATAGATGCTTGAATTGGGATCTGGATTTGATGTCTAGGAATTAACTCTTTGAGTTTTTGACAAAGCGCTAACCCTCTATGATAAGAATCTTTCTTTGAACAAATCATCGACAAGGCATCTACAGGCTCTTTATTAATAAGAATATCAAGCCTATCTAGCTTACCTTCTCTATATTCTTTAAAAGTATAATCAAATGAAGCATATCCTTTTGATCCAGATTTGATACTATCATAAAAATCAAATAATATTTCACCTAAAGGTAGCTCATAAATTAACTGGACTTTAGAGCTAGAAAGATAAGAAGTAGATTTATATTTTCCTCTTTTCTCTTGGCAAATTTTCATTACATTTCCAATATAATCTACTGGAGTTAAGATCTCTGCAGTAACAATTGGCTCCATAATACTTTCTAATATTTTTGGCTCTGGCAACAAGGCAGGTCGCTGTACTTCAATTTGACTACCATCTCTAAGATTTGCTAAATACTTGACATTTGGACTAGTAGTTACAATTGAAAGATTAAATTCTCTTTCAAGTCTTTCTTGTATAATTTCCATATGTAACAACCCTAAAAAACCACATCGATATCCAAAACCTAACGCATCACTTACTTCCGGCTCAAACACAAGAGAAGCATCGTTTAGTTTTAATTTTTCAAGCGCAGTACGTAAGTCATCATATTCCGCAGAATCGGCTGGAAATAATCCTGAAAATACCATTGGTTTAATTTTTTGAAAACCGGGAAGCGCGTCCTTACATGGCTTATTCACATTTGTTATTGTATCGCCTGGCAAAACATGTTCTATATCTCTCACATTTGCAATGATATAACCTACTTCTCCAGCTTGCAAGGAATCAGATTTTTTTCTATCGATTACAAAATGGCCAACTTCGTCAATATCATAGTAAGTATTGTGGGAAAAAAATTTAATCTTACTGCCTCGACTTATAGATCCTTCATAAACACGAATATAAGCGACAACGCCGCGATATTTATCATAAATTGAGTCAAAAATTAATGCTTTAAAGGCATCATTTTTTGGAGGTTCTGGTGGAGGAATTTTATGAATGATAGTATCGATTATTGACTGAATACCTTCTCCAGTTTTAGCGCTAGCAAGCAATATATCTTCTTTGTCACAGCCTGTAAGCTCAATAATTTGATCCGTTACATTTTCAATATCTGCATTAGGTAAATCTACTTTATTGATTACTGGAATGATTGTTAAATCATTACCTAGAGCTAGTAAATAATTAGTAACAGTCTGAGCTTCAATACCTTGTGCGGCATCAACAATTAATAGTGCTCCTTCGCTAGCAGCTAATGTTCTAGAGACTTCATAAGTAAAATCAACATGTCCTGGAGTATCGATAAGATTTAATATATAGTTTTCATATTTAATTCGAATTGAATGGCTTTTAATCGTGATACCTCTTTCACGCTCTAGCTCCATATTGTCTAGAACCTGAGCTTTCATATTTTTTTTAGAAATAGTACCAGTATCTTCAAGCAGCCTATCCGCTAAAGTTGATTTTCCATGATCAATATGGGCAATAATACAAAAGTTGCGAATTAAGCTGATATCATTCATCAAAATGATTCACTATCGGCACTCTTCTGCCCATTCCAAAGGCTTTCTTGCTTATACGCAATACGGGTGCAGCTTGTCTTCTTTTATGCTCATTACGATTGATTCTTATAGCAATATTGCCTAGATCAGTATCGGCTATATCATTTGATATATCTTCGCCCAATACTACCCTATCAACAATAGGACTAATTAAATCATAGTCAAACGGATCTACTTGATTTGGAGCTAATTCCGCAGATGGTGGTTTTGAAATAGAGCTATGAGGAATAATATTCTTAGATGTTTTATTTTTCCATTTTGCAAGATTGTAAACTTCCGTTTTAGATAGATCTCCAATAGCGGATAATCCACCACTCATATCTCCATAAAGAGTACAATATCCTAGTGCAAGCTCTGTTTTGTTACCTGTAGAGAGAACTAAGCAACCAAATTTATTAGAAAATGCCATTAAGATATTTCCTCTAATTCTTGACTGAATATTTTCTTCAGTAACATCACTTTCTAACCCTTTAAATTTAGGGCTAAGTACATCTAGATATTTCTCAAATAATTCATCTATATCTACTGTATCAAAATTAGCATTTAAATTTTTAGCTAATTCTTTTGCATCAGTTTTACTATGTTCGCTAGAGAATCGTGAAGGCATCGATATCAAATAAACATTATCTGATCCAAGTGCATCAACTGCAAGACATGCCACCAGAGCAGAATCTATTCCACCACTTAGGCCTATTACTGCTTTTTGATGACCTGTTTTAGAAAAATAATCCTTAACTCCGAGCGTTAGAGCTCTATAAATTTCACTATCATTTTCTACCTTACGGCTATCTAGTAAGTTAGAATTTGTATCGACAATCACTAAATCTTCTTCAAAACTTTTTCCTTCAGCTATTAATTTCATATCTGAGTTAAATACCATAGAATTTCCATCAAATATAAGCTCATCTTGTCCTCCAACGAGGTTGCAATAAATAAAAGGACAATTAGCATCTCCAAATTTTTTCATGATTAAATCTTTTCGTACATTTTTACGATTCTTATGATACGGAGAAGCAGAAATATTAATAATGAGATCAGGATTCATTTGAACAATCTCGTCAGAAAGCTTTCTATCATAGTTGTCTTCCCATAGGTCTTCACATATTTGTACAACACACTTCAGGCTCGTACCATTAATATTGATTGTAAAATCACCAATATCAATACCGTTTTCAAAGTAGCGATTTTCATCAAATACATCATAATTAGGTAAAAGAATTTTATTATAAGTTTTAACTATCTTTCCATTCTCACAAATTGCAGCTGAATTAAATAATTTTCCGTCTTTTTGATCAACAAATCCTACTATGCATGGAGAAGAAACCTTTTTAGAAAAATTGTCTAATACTTCTAAATTTTTTCTAATAAAAGATTCTGAAAAAAGTAAATCTTGTGGAGGGTATCCTGTAGTTACCATCTCAGGAAATACTACTAGATTTGCTCCGTTATCAATAGCCTCATTATAACTATCTAATAGTTTTTCATAATTGTAGTCAAAATCTCCTAAAATAGGATTAATCTGACATAGGCCGACTTTTATTGATTGAGACAATTTTTAACTTCACCGATTAATGAACTAATAGAATCTACTGGTATCGAATTTGCAACATCCCAGCTATTATATGAAATAAGTGGCTTATCTTGAGCCAATGTAAATGCTATCTCACTTAAAGTTCCATAAGCTCCAGAAATCGCAACTCCAACATCACAGTTATAGCTAATTAATGCATTCCTTGTAATATCAAGTCCTGTTGAAATTGGAATAGATAAAAATTCATTTCCAGATTTAAAATCTTTGTCTTTAAGAATTCCGATACATACACCATTATTCATTGAAACTCCCTTAGCGATAGCCTCCATAACTCCTTCACCTCCACCACAAAATACTAACCAATTTTCATTGGCCATTTGCTTGCCAATTTCTACCGTGTCGTTATAAATTTCTTCAGTAATATCTCTTCCGCCAAAAACGGCTATTCTTCCTGCAAATTTCATTATGGTTCCAATCTTCCCATGGTCCTAGGGAAAGGAATAGTTTGTCTAATGTGATCAATTCCACAGACCCAAGAAACCATTCTTTCTAATCCAAGACCAAATCCTGAATGAGGTACTGAGCCATACTTTCTTAAATCTAGATACCACTTAAAAGCGCTTATTGGCAGATTGTGGTCTTCAATACGTTTTACTAATACATCATAGTCGTCTTCCCTTTGAGCTCCACCAACTATTTCACCATAACCTTCCGGCGCAATAACATCAACTCCCAAAGCGTACTTATCAGATTTATCTCTTTTCATATAAAATGCTTTCGTTTCATGAGGCCAAGAATGAACCATTACAGGCTTATCAAATTGTGCTGCGATCATTTCTTCGTCTGGTGCTCCAAAATCGCTTCCATATTCAAATTTATGATTGTTTTTATGTAGAAGATCTACAGCCTCATCATAAGATATACGTGGGAATGGAGATGAAATATTAGATAATTTTGACACATCTCTTTCTAAAATTTTTAATTCATCGGAACAATTATCTAGAACATCTCTTATGATATAAGACATAAATTCTTCAATAATATCCATATTTTGATGTATATCACAATATGCCATTTCAGGCTCAACCATCCAAAACTCTGTTAAATGTTTTCTAGTTTTTGATTTCTCTGCTCTAAAACATGGGCCAAAACAATATGTTTTTCCAAATGCCATAGCAGCAGCTTCCTGATATAATTGACCGCTTTGAGATAAGTATGCAGAACGATTAAAATAATCTGTCTCGAAGAGTGTAGTTGTACCTTCCACTGCATTGCCTGTAAAAATAGGTGAATCTACCAATACAAAATCTCTATCATCAAAGAAATTTCTAATTGATCTAATCAATCGTTGTCTGATTTTTATAATGGCAAATTGCTTTTTTGATCTTAGCCATAAATGTCTGTTATCCATCAAAAAACTCACTCCATGATCTTTCAATGCAATTGGATATTCTTCAGATATATGAACTACCTCTATATCGGTGACAAGTATTTCAACTCCACTATCAGATCTAGTATCTGCTTGTACAGTTCCTTTAATTTTCAATGAAGATTCTTGAGTTAGTGTACTTTCTAGAGCAAAGACTTTCTCTGATACGTCATTTTTTGATACTACGCATTGCACATATCCTGAACCATCTCTTACAATTACAAACCAAATTTTTCCAATTGATCTTATATTGTATACCCATCCATTAACTTGGACTTCTTTTCCAATAGAATTTTTTAAATTTTTAACGCTTATTTCGCTCATAACTTTACCAGGTTGAAAGAACTGTGTTCACAATATCAACTGCAATTTTATTAATTGCAACATTAATCGCCAATTCTCTTGAATCTCCAAATTCATCACTATCATCTGCATCAATAACACCATCATTGTCATTATCTAGCCCGTCTGAAGAAGGGTCATTATCAATACTATATGTTCCAAATGCAGAGAATGTTTTTTCAAACAATTTGCTATCATCTTCATTGTCAATCCAAGAAACTCTTACAGATAGTGAGAATCTGTATTCACTAACTTGTTCATTATTATTAAATGCATAAGGACCATCTGAAACAGAGACTACTGATCCGTCAATAACGCTATCACTATCAATATCATTTGTTATTTTTATAACATTTTGAATACTAATTTGTTGAACAATCTCTGATGTCAGTTTTTCCGATAACTCAAATTCTGGTGTATCGTTGACAAACAATGGAATAGAAACATTGCTAATATTTGCAGGAATTGATCCTGCCATAGAATAATAAGCACATCCAAATAATAAAAAAATTAGATGGAGACTAATTACTTTTGTTAATCTTTTTTTCAATTCCATAATCGTTTATTTTTCTATAAAGAGTTCTTTCGCTCATATCTAATGATTTTGCAGCAGCTCTTCTATTATTATTAAAGTGTTCTAATGTACGAATAATCATCTCTTTTTCTAAGTCTCTAGTATTAAATGCACCAATAGCATCTCCTTTGATCAAATGATCATTGTCCAAGCTACTAATTTGATTATCTTGAATACGATTTTCAAAATTTGCATTTATATTTCTAGGAGAATTTAATGCGGAAAAATCAGATTGTTTTAGCAATAATTTTAGATCTTCAACATCTTGCCTTAAGAATAATAATTGTCTTAGAATCAATTCTCTTTCTGCTTGATCTGGATCTCTATTAACTAAAACAGGTAATGCAGTATTGTCAGAAAAATCAGTCATATTTTCATTTTCTAATTGCCTTTCAATAATTTCGCCTGTAATTCTTTCACCTTTTTGTAAAATTAATACACTCTCAACAAAATTTCTTAATTCTCTTACATTTCCAGGCCAATCACATTTTTGCATTACCTTGATTGCTTCTGGAGTAAATCCTTTATACTTAATACTGTTTGTTCTGCTAAACTGTAATGCAAATCTATCAACTAGTAATCGAATATCACTCTTTCTTCTTCTTAATGGGGGCAGGTTAATTGTAACAGTTTTAAGCCTATAGTAAAGATCTTGTCGAAATTTTCCCTCTTTGACAAGTTTTGCCAAGTCTTTATTGGTTGCAGCTACAACTCTAGTATCTGTTTTTTTTGATACAGAATCTCCCACTCGCATATACTCACCAGTTTCTAAAACTCTTAACACTTTAACTTGAGTTTCTAAGGGCATATCTCCAATTTCATCAAGAAATATTGTTCCCTTATCTGCAGTTTCAAAATAGCCTTTTCGAGATTCGTTAGCATCTGTATAAGCGCCTTTTTTATGTCCAAATAATTCGCTTTCAATGATACCTTCTGGAATAGCTCCACAATTAACAATAACTAGTTGCTTAGACGATCTTTTACTTCCTAGATGTATTGCCTTACTTATAAGCTCTTTTCCTGTTCCAGATTCCCCGTTAATTAAAACAGAAATATCTACATCTGCAACCTGACCAACCATATGCAAAACATGCTTAATTTCATCGCTTTCGCCAATAATTCCTGCTTTTTGTTTAATTAATTCAATATTCATAGTTAACCTCTTAGCTACTTATCCTAATTTCTTTATCTAATTTCTTTATTTCATCTCTTAAGTTTGCTGCCTTTTCAAATTCTAAATTATCAGCAGCCTCTAGCATTTCTTGTCCAAGCATTTCTAAAACAATTTTTTTATCTTCATTTAAAAATCTATCTGTTTTGACATCTCTTTTAATTTCAATTTCTCCATCTCTAAATGATTCAGCTACACTCGTAGCTTCCATTATTTCATCAATTGATTTTTTAATCGATTTTGGAATGATATTATTTTTTTTATTGAAGGCTAGCTGAATAGCTCTTCTTCTGTCAGTTTCGTCAAGTAGGTACTGCATTGAATCTGTAATTCTATCAGCGTATAAAATAACCTTACCATCTATATGTCTAGCTGCTCTACCAGAAGTCTGAATGAGAGAACTTTTAGATCTTAAAAATCCTTCTTTGTCTGCATCTAAAATTGCAACAAGAGAAACTTCTGGAAGGTCAAGCCCTTCTCTTAATAAGTTAATTCCTACTAGCACATCAAATTCCCCTAAACGCAGATCTCTTAAAATTTTTACTCTTTCAATAGTTTTTATCTCAGAATGAAGATATCTAACTCTGATTCCCTGAGTGCTTAGATATTCAGACAGATCTTCTGACATTTTTTTAGTTAAGGTAGTAACTAGACATCTCTCTTTCTTTATAGTACGAATCTTTATTTCACTAATTAGATCATCAATTTGACCAAGAGACGGCTTGACTATGACCTCAGGATCAACTAAACCTGTTGGGCGATTAATTAATTCTGTTACTGTTCCAGAAGATAATTCTAATTCTTTTTGCGCTGGTGTTGCAGAGGCATAAATTACCTGATTTTGAATTGCTTCAAACTCTTCAGCTTTAAGCGGCCTATTATCGTAGGCAGCTGGCAATCTAAATCCATGTTCAATTAAGTTTTCTTTTCTTTTTCTATCTCCATTATACATACCTTTTATCTGCGGAAGAGTTACATGAGACTCATCAATAACAGTTAAAAAGTCTTTAGGAAAAAAGTCTATCAACGTTGAAGGTCTTTCACCTTCCTTTCTTCCATCAAAATATCTAGAATAATTCTCAATACCTGAACAATAACCTATCTCATCAATCATCTCTATATCAAAATTAGTACGTTGAGTTATACGCTGTTCTTCTAAAAATTTTTCATTCTTATTGAAAAATGCTACTCTATCTTTTAAATCTTTTTTTACCTCTTTAATAACTTTTTTATTTTTTGATTTATCTGATACAAAATGTCTTGCAGGAAAAAGATTTGATTCATCAACTTCTTCTATTTCTTCTCCTGTCAATGGGTCAAAAATGACGATAGATTGAATAGTATCTGAGAAGATATCAACTCGAACAGCTTTTTCTTCATATGCTGGAAATATTTCAAAAATATCCCCCATAATTCTAAAATTACATCTTTCTAAAACTTGATCATTTCTCTTATAATATATGTCAATTAGAGCCTCTGTAAGACCTCTGCGACTTATTGGATTATTTTTTTTCAAATTGACTACTTGGTTCTTCCATTCTTTCGGAGAACCTAACCCATAAATACATGATACTGAACTAACGACAATAACATCTTTTCTTTGCAATAATGAACTCGTGGCTTTTAATCTTAATCGATCAATTTCTTCATTCATTGAAAAATCTTTTTCTATAAAAGTGTCTGTGATAGGCATATATGACTCTGGCTGATAGTAGTCATAATAACTAATAAAATACTCTACTGCATTATTAGGAAACAAGCTCTTAAACTCGCCATAAAGCTGTGCCGCTAAAGTTTTATTATGAGAAATAATTAATGTAGGTTTTTGAATTTCTTCGATCACCTTACCCACCGTATAGGTCTTACCAGAGCCAGTCACTCCTAACAATGTCTGATGATTTAATTTATTTTTTATACCATCAACAAGTTCGTCAATTGCTCCGGGCTGATCGCCTGATGGTTGAAAATCTGAAACTAATTTAAAGTCTGCCATATTGTCTAATAAATATAATATCTATTGATATAAAAAACAATTTATAAAGTATGACAATAAGTTTTATTTTTTAGAGCCTAATGCAAAAAAGAAACGTAAGTAATCTAACAAACTAAGGAAGAGTAGAATCGCAGAAATTATAATTAAATATTCTGTTAAGTAGAAAAATTGCGTGAAATCTAGAGCATGTATTGACAAAGCAACACCAAGAAAACATACTCCGATCTTACCTACTATATTAGAACCATATATTTTTTTTATTTTCGGTAAATACATAAGAGAAAATATCAAAATTGTTATTTGTCTAACAAAGTAGAAGATGCAAAACCAATCAGCGATATCTCCCCTTCTATTTAATAAAATTATAAATGCAAATAAAGTTGTACCATCTGCAATAGGATCTAATGTTTTTCCCAACTCTGAATGCTGATTTAACTTTCTTGCAGCTACTCCATCTAAAAAATCTGATAATAAGGAAATAAATAATATTATATAAAAATAGACTTTCATATCAAGATTAAAGGTGATAATCATTGGAGGGATTAATAAAAATCTTACATAAGTAATTAAATTGGGGACAAGAAAAATATCTTTATACTGGAATAATTTACTCATTTCAATATGCTCGATAATAGCTTGCTCGTAGAGCCTATATTACTCTCCATAACACTCCTCGCAGAAGTGCTTGATAAAGCATGCATATTTACATCATTAAGTTTATTAAATACTTCTATTAATTCTGAATCAGAATTAATCGTAAATGCTGCCGATGTAGATAATAGCTCTTCTGCTTCTGAAAAGTTTCCATTTGAATAATTTGGTCCAAAAATTATGGGATTAGATGCTACAGCTGGCTCCATAATATTATGTATACCATTCTTTGAAAATCCTCCACCTATGTATGATATATGAGCTTGCCAATATAGCTTATATAAAATACCTACCGTATTTATAATAATAATCTGTTCTTTGAGGCTTGATAAGTCTATATAATCTTCTACTACTATAGAAGACAGATTTTTTCTACTAGCTTGTTTTTGATAGTAATTAATTGACCTATCTGACAACTCATGCGGAATGAGAATAATTTTAGCATTATGATTATTTTCTAATAAGTCAAAAATTCTAGGGAAAAGCATTGAATCATCTTCAGGCCACAAGCTAGCAAATAAAAATAGTTTGTTCTTTAATTTGTAGTCGCTATCAAACTTAATATCAACATTTGACTCTCTTGTTAATGCGATATCAAAACGAGGATTTCCCATCGCTTTAATTACCTTATCTGGAACAATTAATTCCATATTTTTTAGATCCCGACTATTCACAGTAAATATTTGATCAATAAGACCATATATAGCTTTATAAATACTCTTTCCTAGCATTCTCAGCTTAAAGCTATCATTGTGGATTCTTGCAGAAATTAATATTGTATCAATATGTAAAAAACGTGCCGCAAGAAGTAAGTTCGGCCAAATATCATATGAAGCAAAAATAATTTTTTTAGGTTTAATTAACTTTAATCCCCTAAAAATAGACCAAGGGAAATCAAATGGAAGGTATACCTTACAATCGATATTATCATTATTAACATTATTGTATCCGGATGGAGAGAAAAATGATACTATAATTCCAATATTATTGTCACTATTTTTTATACTAGAAATAATTGATTCTATCTGTTGAAATTCTCCAAAAGATGAAACATGAAACCAGTATATATCTAAAGAAGGATTCATATCTTTAAAATCTTTTAATTTTTTTAAAGAATGCCATCTTCCTAGAAGACCAGTTCTAATTTTATAATTAATTGGAGATAGCAATACAGCTACTATAAAAAATATAGGATAGAAAATAAGATTATAAATACCTAACCAGAATAGCTTCATAAAGCAAGAGACCTGTTAACATGTTCAAATACTTTTTCACTATGAATCTCAGACATGCAATACTGTTCTTTTCGATAGCATGGTCTGCTTCCATTCTGAGAGCAAGGTCTACACCACAAGCTTTTATTTTCAATAATTTTAGATTCAGGCAAAACAATTCTTGCGCCAGTTTCTAGCGATGTAGGACCGAGAATCATCGTTACTGGAGTATTTAGTGCTTCAGAAATATGAAGTAGCCCAGTATCACTCCCAATAGTATGGTCAGAAGATTCTAAAATTCCCATTGCCATCCTGAGACTAGTTTTATCTTTTAAATTTACAATTCTATCATGCTTAATGATTTGATCACATATAACATCATTGGTTGCTCCCAAAATTATAATTGTTGAATTAAATGACTTGATCAATCTAGTCATTAAGCTATTATAATTATCGATAGACCATTGTTTTTGACTCCATGCTGCACCAGGCACTATAGTGATATAGTTTTGATCAATATTATTGCTTAATAAATATTTTTTTGTTTCTTCTACTTCTTTATCAGATAGATATAATTTTGTTTTTGGAAATGAGTCAGTTTTACCTAATAATGAATGATACATTTTGATATGGCTAAAATTTTTCTCAAAAAAATTCTGATAACCATAAAAAAGTAAAAATCGTCGAAGGCGAGGTTTCTTTATTCGTTTAAAAAAATTATTTCTTAAAAAAAATGAAAGCACTCTTGTTCTAAATACGCTATGAATATCATAAACCATATCGTAGTTATTAGATCGAAGGCTCTTTCCAAGCGCTATTAACCCCTTAAAGCCCTCTATTTTCTTAAAAGCAATCAAATCATCGATTAAGGGATTATGGCGCATAATATCAGTAAATTCAGACTTAATCAGGAAATCAATCTTAGAATCAGGAAATTTTGTCTTAACTGACTGCAAAAAAGACGTAGATAAAACAATATCTCCTATAGAACTCATTCTTATAATAAGAATTTTTTTCACTATAAATCTTGATTGAATAGTTTGTTTGCAAACCATGAAACAAAAATACTAATCTCATAAAGAATGATCATTGGTATTGACATGATAATCAAACTTATAGGATCTGGAGGTGTAATAATAGCAGATAAAACAACCGTACCCATTATTGCTTCTCTTCGATATTGTCGTAAAAATTTAGGATTGATTAGACCTATCGATGAAAAAAGAAAAGAAGCCACTGGTAATTCAAAGATTGCTCCTGAACCAATAATTAATGCTAGCACAAAATTAAAATAATAATTAATAGAAAAATTATTCTCAATACCTCCTGTTATCATTGATGCAAAGAAATCTAAAGAAAATGGCAAGATTACCTTATACGCAAAAAATCCACCCAACATAAAACATCCAAAAGCAGTTAAAATGAGTGGTAAAAGTATTTTTCTTTCTTTGTCATACAATCCAGGAGATAAAAATTTCCAGATTTGTATTGTAATAAAAGGCATTGAAAATATAATTCCTCCGATCATTGCTAAATTCCACTTTAGCATAAACATGCCTTGGATAGTCAGAACTTGGAGGTTCATCTCTCCGCTAATTTGACTTGCTGGAGCAATCAATAGAGCCACTAAATCATTAGCAAAATTAAATGTAATAATAGACATAAACAGTATCGCGCTAAGAGATTTAAGGACTCTCCACCTAAACTCCTCTAGATGGTCAATTATTGACATATCATTATTGCTCATTTCAACTTCTTTATATTGTCTACAATTTGATAAGGAGATTTAAACTTAATATCTTCTTTGTTTAAGTTTTTAACAAAAGCTAATCTATCTTCAGACCAAAACTCTTTTATAATATCTTTTTCTATAATCTTTTTCATTCTACGGGAAAAACGTGATAATTGGCGATGCTTAATCTGCTCATTATCTTGCATAGATTTATGATAAGCAATAAGTGCTGTTGCAAAATCTTCAACTCCATCGCCCGACTTACAACTCGTCTTAAAAATAGGTACATTTTTAATATTTTTTTTAGTGGCAGAAATAATATTATTAATTGATCGAACCAAAAGATTGGCATCTTTTCTATCTGATTTATTTACCACGAATACATCTGCTAGCTCTAATATACCAGCTTTTAACAATTGAATTTCATCTCCAGATTCAGGAACAAATACCAATGTAGTTAAATCTGTAATTTCAGATACACTATATTCTGATTGTCCTACTCCTACTGTTTCAATAAAGATAATATCTTTGCCACTGAAAGCTAGGATATCGCTAAAGTCCTCCGCTAAATCTGTAATACCTCCAAGCTCAGCCCTAGATCCCATGCTTCTTACAAATACTCTATCATCGTCAATCGCATTATTAATACGAACTCTATCACCTAGGAAAGAGCCTCCTGTAATAGGGCTAGATGGATCAATTGCAATAATACCGACAGATAGGTTTTTTTCTCTTATTTTTGGAATTAATTGATTCATCAATGAGCTTTTACCTGCTCCAGGAGGACCTGTAATACCTATTTTAATTGAATTCATAGAGTGCTTAAGAATATGACTTGAAACTTCTCTCCTAGATAAAACTCCCGTCTCAATACCTGTCATTAATTCTGAAATTGCTATAAAGTCATTTGCTTGTGCATTCTCTAGAATCTGCTTTAGATTTTTTGAACTCATGCTTTAATTTAATTGCTATAATTTTAAAACAATAATCAAAACTAGAAATTTATTGACATCTCATTTGGAATAGGATAAGTTGCGTACGCTATTTATGGACAGACATAAACAACAAATTAAAAGAGATCGACAAGATTTGAAACGTAGAGCAATCAATGCTCAGAACAAATCTAAGATGAGAACATTGATTAAAACAGTCATGTCTCAGGACGACGCTAAGAAAGCAACAGCACCTTATGCTAGTGCAATTTCTTTTATTGATAAGATGGCAAGCAAAAATTTAATTCATAAAAATAATGCTGCTAGACAAAAATCAAGGCTTACTAGTTACTTAAATTCTTTAAGTGCATAAATATTTTTTTAACTCTTACTTTTCTTTCTTCTAAATCTATATTAATAACTACTGAAACTTATCTTTGATAAGCTCAACCCAACCAGCTAATCGATCTTCAGTTAATTCTTCTTCATTGTCATTATCAATTCCTAAACCTAAAAACTTATCTCCTTCGAGTGCTTCAGATTCATCAAATTCATATCCTTCTGTAGGCCATTTCCCCACTAACTTACCACCGTTTTCTATGAATGGTTTTGCTAACAACCCAACGGCATCTAAATAATTAAAACTATATGATATTTGATCTCCAGCACCAAAAAACGCTCCTGTAATATTACTAAAGTTTAGTTTTCGATATTCAAGATATACTTCTTCCCAGTCTTCTTGTAGTTCACCTACATTCCATGTTGGACAACCAATAATAAGATTGGAGTATTCTAACATTTTAGACAGATCGGTCGATCTAATGTCGTATGAATCTACCTTATAGCCTTCTGTTTCCATGTGATCTTTAAGTGCCTCAGCGGCTTCTTCTTGATTGCCAGTCGTACTCCCCCAAAATAATCCTATTTTTTTCATAATATTATAGATATCCCCTAGTTATTAATGGCGTAATTTAAGTATACTTTTGTTGATTATTGAGATTAAATCTCAATAATCAATACTTTTTTTATTTAATAACTATTTATCATGACCCTGATAATTAGGCGCCTCTTTAATGATACTGACTTCATGTGGATGACTTTCTCTACCAGCTGCTGCTGATATTTCAATAAACTTTTTATTCTTATAGAATAAAGCTAAGTTTTTAGCTCCACAGTATCCCATAGATGATTTTAATCCACCAATTAATTGAAAGATCGTATTATTTACAGGACCCCTAAAAGGAACCATGCCTTCAATACCTTCAGGTACTAATTTTAATTCATCTTTTTCTTGCTGAAAATATCTTTCACCGCCGCCTTCTTTCATAGCAGCTAAAGATCCCATACCTCTATATGATTTATATCTTCTTCCCTCATAGACGATAGTTTCTCCAGGACTTTCATCCATCCCTGCTAACATACCACCTAACATTACAACGCTTGCACCGGCAGCTAATGATTTTGCAATATCGCCACTATAACGTATTCCGCCATCAGCAATAATTGGAATATTATACTTTAACCCAACTTTAGCACAGTCAATAACTGCTGAAAGTTGAGGCACTCCCACTCCAGCAACAATTCTTGTAGTACAACTAGATCCTGCACCTATACCTACCTTAACACAATCAGCTCCCGCTTTAATTAAATCTTCGGTTGCTTCAGCTGTAGCAACATTACCAGCTATTAGATCTAAATCAGGGAATGTTTTTTTAATCTGCTTAACTAAGTCCAAAACATATTGTGAATGACCATGTGCCGTATCTACTACAACTACATCAACACCAACAGAGTCAAGTGCGCTAATCCTTTCAGACCAATCATCTCTAACGCTTATTGCTGCTGCTACTCTTAGTCTTCCATTTTTATCTTTTGAAGAATTAGGAAATTCTTCTTTCTTTGTGAGATCTTTCACTGTAATTAAGCCTGCTAAGTTATCTTTACTGTCTACTACCAATAATCTTTCTATTCTATGTTTCTGTAATATTTTTTTAGCTTCTTCATTGGTAGTATTTGATTTAACAGTGACTAAATTTTTTGACGTCATTCTATCTTTTACTAATACACTTAGATCTGATTCAAATCTAATATCTCTCTTAGTAATGATGCCTACTAATTTTCCTTTTGCCAGCACTGGCAAGCCACCAATTGAGTATTGATCCATTAATTGTTTTGCATCTCCAACTGGTTTACTCTCATCTAGAGTTATGGGATTTTTAATCATTCCACTTTCATAGCGCTTTACCTTGTCAACCATTAGAGCTTGTTTCTCTATACTCATATTTTTATGAATAACACCAATTCCTCCCTGTCTCGCAAGAGCAATAGCCATATCAGACTCTGTTACAGTGTCCATAGCTGCACTCATTACAGGTATATTCAATTTTATATTTTTTGTAATAGAGGTAGAACAATCAACCTCCTTAGGTAATACGGATGATTTCTGAGGTACTAAAAGTACATCGTCGAATGTTAATGTTCTTTCAATAATATTTTTAGACATAAAAAACTCCGAGCGTAAGGGTTGGAATGGTTAGTGTGATAAAACTCTTAAGATAAAAAGTTTTTATTAAGGTTAACATTGAACAATTTAACAAAAAAGATAAGAAAATCCAGTAGATTATTAATGGCTATCAAATTTTAACCAATCATACTTTTTATTCGCTGTGAAATAGTAATAAGAATAAAAAAATATAAAATATCCTAGCCCTAGAAGTCCAAACCATAACTCTTTAGTAGACAAAAATATAAATAGAATAAATGGTAAATATTTTTGAGCATAATAGAAATACTCTTTTGACTTAAATAATAATGTAGTCACTAAGAATGGTAAGTAGACAATTGAACTAGTAGACAAAATTGGTTCATCTTGATATATAGATAGCAATAGTACGACAACAGTTAACAGTAAGGATAAAAACTTACTACGCATGCTATTTGAACGATATAATGAGTATAGAACTAGTAATAACAACCATAGTCCAATCATCATTTTTCCGAAAATTAGAACACCAATAAAAGAATAGATTGATAAGAATAGTAAAAAATTTGTTTGGAAATCTATTTTCACACTACGAAATGGTCCAAAAGACTCAAATCTGTTCATCAGCCATAAAAATAAAATAGACTGAAGTAGGATATTTACAACACTGATCCAGTCTTGAGAAATCATCGAAAATATGTAATACCTATCTAAATTACCTGCTATTCCTATATTAAAAATTGTATCATACGATTTGATTAAATAGTGCTGAAAAGCAAGCATAATCCACATCGGAAAAAATATCTCTAATCGATCAATTATATCTACATCAATTCTTTGAAAAAAATTCTGAATATGTTTATATCGAGAAGATTCAGAAGGGAAAAGCCTTTTAATCATTTAGCTTAAATCCATCCTAATACATATAAAAATACAAGGAAAATAAGTATCGGACTTAAGTATCTAACTAAGAAAGAAAATAACTTATTAAAAGAAGGAGATTTAAAAATTGAATTTCCGAAATATACTGAATTAGAATCTCCTATTAATAGATTTCTAACAACTTCATCCACGCCCCATACATATCCTGCAAAAATAGCAAGAAAGAATCCGCCAAGTGGTAATAAAATATTAGATGCAAGATAGTCTGCTGCATCAAAGAAAGTAAGGCCTGTATTTAGCAATGTAACATCTGACCATAAATTAAAAGATAATGCACATGGAATAGCAGCGAGATATACCAATAATCCCATTGTCAAAGTTGCTTTTTTTCTGGAATACTTTAACTCGTCTACTAAATAAGCAACACTAACTTCTAAAATTGAAATTCCAGATGTAACTGCGGCTATCGTAAGTAATAAGAAAAATAATAATGCAAAAATATAACCCCCCGCCAACTGTGCAAGCAGTGGTGGCAATACATGAAAGACTAAACCAGGACCTGCAGCAGGATCATATCCTGATGAAAATACCACTGTAAAGATAGCAACTCCTGCTAAGATAGCAATGATAGTGTCAAGGAAAGCAACCAAATAAGAGGCATTAACTACATCATCTTTTTCGGACAGATAACTCCCATAGGTCATCATTGCGCCCATACCTAAACTTAACGTAAAGAAAGCATGGCCTAATGCAAGCAGAAAAGTTTGTGGATTAATCTTTGACCAATCTGGAGAAAAAAGGAAGGATGTACCTTTATCTGCTCCAGGTAACATTAATCCTTGTACTACTAAAATCATTAAAATTACAAATAAAACTGGCATTAAAAATTTACTCGCTTTCTCTAATCCCGCTCTCACTCCAGATAAAATGATACCAACAATCATCAAAAAGAAAACTGTATGCCAACCAACAACCCACATAGCATTGCTATTTTTTAGATTAAAGAAACCTGCGGCCATCTGAGGATTATCAAAAGAAGAAAATGTTCCTTTTAATGCTTCAAACGTATAGGCAACTGACCATCCACCCACAATACTATAAAAAGATAAAATTGTAAAACTAGCAAACACTCCTAATACACCTACATACTTCCAAAAAGGCTTATCAGTCAATGTCTTAAATGCGCCTATAGGATTTTTTTGTGTTGCTCTCCCTAGAAGAATCTCAATATTTAATATTGGTAGACCAACCAGCACAATACAGATAAGATAAATAAATAGAAAAGCTGCTCCACCATTTTCACCTGCTATATATGGAAATTTCCAAATATTTCCTAGGCCTACCGCTGAACCAGCAGCAGCTAAAATGAAACTTGCTTTTGAACTCCATTGCTCTCTATTATTATCCATCTTTTTCCTTAATGTTATTTAAAGGATCGCTTTCTTTAACAATCTCATCAAAATTATCGAGATGCGCTTCTACTACCGCATCAAGGACGCTATAAAAATATAAACCAATTGCGATCCATGCAAAACGATTTCTTTCTCTTAAATAGTAATCTTTAGAATTTGCATAAGAATCTTCATAATTATTATATTTTTTTCTATTCTCATTAAAACTCCACAATGCTAAAACTTCGCCAGCCATCAATGCATATCCTTTAATTTTTTGGTCATTATAGAGCTGTCCAGTTCCTGGGATTCTTAACGATCGTTTCAAGGCAATTTTAGGGTCTTTTAATTGTTCTTCTTCTGTACGAAAATCTATTTTTTGTTGAGAAAAAAGATTTGAAAAAATAATAGCACTAAAAATGAATGTTTTTATTAGCCTAAACATTCAATTTCTACTCTTGCTCCCATTGGTAATCCTGCTACCTGAATTGTAGAACGTGCTGGATATTCTCCTTTGATTCTTTTCTCAATTTCAGCATTTACTAGTGCTGTAGAGGTCAAATCCATTAAAAACACAGTAAACTTTTTTATATCTGCTAAAGTTTTACCATTGTCAGCTAATACTGCTTCAATATTATCAAATACTTGTATGACTTCCATTTGAACTGTCTCATTGTTTAATTGTCCAGATATGGGGTCTATAGGAATGGATCCTGCCATAACCCAATCAGAATTATCGCTCAAATACCTAAACATTGAATATGGTCCAACGGGAGTTGGTGCTTTTAAATTACTCATCATTACTTCCTTTCAAATTTTACAGAGGCTCAAAGTAGCTAATCCAATATTATTATCAAGCTCTCTATGTGTTTTTGTATTAAAATTATGTAGTATAAATTCTCCAACAGCTGCTACTTCAGCTTCAAATAAATGCCCCCCCGAAACTTCCATATCATGATTTCCTAAGGTGATATGTGCATGTATAAAAGGCGCGTCATCTTTAATGGCTATGTTTCCTTGAAAAGATAATAGCTCATGAATAGGATTAAACAATTTATGAATATAATCTTTTGATGTTATGTCGTACGCTCCTATGTCCGTACTTTTTACTGCTCCAATACCAGAGAGTTGGCCAGAATTGATATTATGATCAATACAAAATTGCGTGAGTGTCTCGATTATTTTTTCGCCTTTTTCTACGTAAATAATATATGAATTATCAATTTTTTGAAATTGCATTATAATTTCTCCATTTCAGATGTTATCAATTTATTAATTTTATCTTTAATCTCAGTTAAAGAGAAATCTGAGGATGCTCCAGCTGTAGCAAAATCATCTCTACCTCCACCTCCACCATTTAAAGCTTTTCCAATAATCTTTGCTAAAGAAGATGCAGATACAGATTTTTCAATTAAATCTTTTGACACGCTTACCGAGATTACAGCTTTCTCATTCATCGTTACTGAAAAAACTGCAATGCCTGAAGTAAATTTTGAGCTTAATTTTGTATTTAGTTTTTTCAAGTCAGCAATAGAACCTAGAGCAACTTCTTCATTTATAAATGCGATACTATTTAAATACGTTTGATTTTGAATAATGCTATCGATATCAATAATATTTAACATATTTGATTGATTTTGCTTCTCAAGCTCTTTCTTATCATTGGCTTCTTGTAGGCTATTCATAGTATTCATTCTATCTTGAATATATAATTTGACATGTTTTCCGGTAATAGCGTGAACTCTTCTCACCCCAGATGCAATAGCTTTTTCATGCGTTATCATAAACTTATTAATTTCTCCAGTAGTTGAAACATGAGTACCTCCACACAATTCTTTTGAAAAAGATCCCATCGTTAATACCCTAACTTCTTCTCCATACTTTTCACCAAATAAAGCAGTAGCACCTTCTTTTTTTGCATCTTCTAAAGCTTTTATATTAGTTTCTACAGATATATTTTCAGCAATTTTCTCATTTACAAGTAATTCGATTGCATCCATATCTTTTTTATCGATTTTAGATGGATGAGTAATGTCTAATCTTAAGTAGTCTGGATGAACCAAAGAGCCTGCTTGATTCACATGATTGCCTAGAATACTCTTAAGAGATTGATGCAGTAAGTGAGTTGCCGAATGATTAACTCTAATATTATTTCTTCTAACCAAATCTATCTCACAAGAAGCATTCATATCTTTTGATATAGTACCCCTTTTTAGATTACATATATGAATAATAAAATCTCCATTTTTCTGAGTATCTACCACTTCAGCAGAAAAATCTTTATTTTCAATAATTCCAGTATCTCCAATTTGACCGCCCGATTCAGCATAAAATGGAGTTTGATCCAAGATGATATATATATTACTATCATTGTCAGCCCAATTTACTATCTTGCTGCAGCTTTCATTTTCGCTATAACCAATAAAGCTTGAATGAGCTGAATTGTTGACAAATTTCCATTGAATATCTTCCCTATCTATAACAAATTTTTGATTTTTTTTAGCAAGCTCTTTTTGCTTATTCATTTCTTCTTCAAAGCCTTTTATATCGACAGTTTTTCCTTTTTCAGAAGCCATAAGCTCTGTTAAATCCAAAGGAAATCCATATGTGTCATATAGCTTAAAAGCATTAGCACCACTTATACTGTCAAAAGAAGATTGCTTAATTATTTTTTCAAATTGAATAATTCCTTTTTCTAGCGTAGTTAAGAAAGATTTCTCTTCGCTAAAAATAGTTTTTTCTATATGCTTTTGTTTATCTTTTAGTTCTGGATAAGTATCTGACATTGTAGAAACAACTGACTCGACTAGTTTATATAAAATTGGTTCATTGGAATTGAGATTCATTGCGAATCTCGATCCCCTTCTAAGCACTCTTCTGACAACATATCCTCTACCTTCATTTGATGGTAATACTCCATCTGCTATAGCAAAGGATAGCATTCTAATGTGGTCGCATATAACATTATAAGATACTTCATGGTCTTGATAGCTTGTCTTAGATATTTTTTCTAAATCAGATATAGTTTTTGAAAATAAGTCATTTTTATAATTTGAATTTTTATTTTGTAACACTGAACAAATTCTCTCTAATCCAGCGCCGGTATCTACATGTTTTTTCGGTAAATCTTCAAATGCTCCATCTTTCAAGCGATTACTTTGGATGAATACTAAATTCCATAATTCCCAATATTCATCTGAATTATTTACATACTTAGCCTGCTGATTGTCTATGTCATCTCCGACATAATAATGAATTTCAGAACATGGACCGCAAGGACCTGTTTCTGCCATTTCCCAAAAATTATCTTTTGCTCCACATCTTACAATGCGACTCTTATCAATATCTGTTTCTTTTTCCCATAAATCATACGCCTCATCATCATCATCAAATACTGTAACCCAAAGACGTGATTTATCTAAGCCCCAAACATCAGTCAGTAACTCCCATGACCATTCAATAGCTTCTTTCTTATAATAATCTCCAAAAGACCAATTACCGAGCATTTCAAAAAACGTATGGTGAAAGCCATCTCTGCCTACTTCTTCTAGATCATTATGTTTTCCACTGACTCTGATACATTTTTGACTATTTACTACTCGTAAATGTTTTGGCTTTTCTGTATCTAAAAAAATTGGTTTGAACTGATTCATTCCAGCATTTGTAAATAAAAGTGATTTATCGTCATAAGGTAATACAGGAGCACTGGAAATTTTATGATGGTTTTTACCCTCAAAAAATTTAATAAACGATTCTCTAATTTCTTTGCTTTTCATCGATAAAGTGTTTCATATGAATCTAAACAAATAATATATTCATTAGATGAAAAATAATCTAATAATAACTGTTTTATTTCTATTTTTTTCTTGTTTTACCTTTGGCCAAGAAAATACTATCAATAATATTGATATCGATTCTAGAAAAAATGGAACCTTAGTTAATGTAGGTGGTACTAAAAAAATTAACTTAAAAGATGTAACTGCATGGTATTCGTCAGAATGGTTTTATCTTACAGTATATGGTGCACAAACTGATAGTACAAAACTAGTAAATCAGGATTTTAATGGAGCTGTCACAAAAATTGAAATAGCAAACAATGAAGAATCTACGCAGATAGCTTTAAGACTAAGGAAGGAAATTGAATCTTTTGAAATCGCAAATCCTACAAGAAAGAATATCTCATTTCTACTGAGACTATCTCAAGAAGAAGCTAAAAAAAATATTGCAATGGATGAAAATATACAAGAATTCTCTGAAAAAAATAATAAGCCTACTAAGGCTAAAAAATCTAAAAAGAATAATTCAGCTGAAATAACTGATAGGACTTTGGAGCTATCTATATTAGGAGTTATTGTTGCTATTAGCGATATTGCCAATCCAAACACTTTTCTTTTGGGAGCAATTATTGCACTATCTACTATATTTTTCTAATCTATAGCTTTGAAAACTTATCTGTATACTCAATAAGCTTATCCTTGATTCCCTCTTCAGACATTGCATGTCCTGAATCTGGAATGATATGCAAATCTGACTCTGGCCACGCTTTGTGAAGCTCCCAGGCATTTTCAACTGGACAAACCACATCATATCTTCCGTGGACTATGACTGTTGGTATGTGTCTAATTTTATCTATATTTTCAATTAAATAATTGTCAGTATCAAACCACCCATTATTTGTAAAATAATGGCATTCTATTCTTGAAAATGCTTCTGCAAATCTTGAGTCAGACGAGTGCTCTATTAATGCTTTATTTTGAATTAACTTTACTGTACTACCCTCCCAAATACTCCATGCTTTTGCTGCTTTAATTCTCTTAGAAGAATCTTCATGTGTTAGCAGATTATAATAAGCTTTAAGAAGGTTGTTTTGTTTATCTTTAGGGATAGGTTCTAAAAATTTCTCCCATGCATCAGGAAATATTTTACTTGCTCCTTCTTGATAAAACCAACGAATCTCTTTTTTTCTTAATAGAAAAATACCCCTTAAAATGAGCGCCTTACATACAGATGGATGTGTTTGACTGTAAGCTAAAGACAAAGTACTCCCCCAACTTCCACCAAATACTACCCAAGATTCAACGCCTAAATGCTTTCTTATTTTCTCAATATCTTCTACTAAATCCCATGTAGTGTTTTGATTAAGCTCAGCAAATGGAGTACTTTTTCCGCACCCTCTTTGATCAAACATAATAATGCGCCATTTTTCAGGGTTAAAGTACTGCCTATAAGAAGGATCAATTCCCCCTCCAGGACCCCCATGAAGAAAAATAACAGGCTTTCCATCCTTATTACCCGACTCTTCCACATATATATTGTGAATATCAGATACAGGTAGATGAAAAGAATTAAATAGTTCTGCAGTTGGATATAAATTCATGGTCTAACTTAATTAATATAAATTATATTTTTAATAGATAATAAATTTGTTGCTGATTAATAAGAATTGTGTAATTTTACAGCGTTGAAATTGATATGAAAATTGGCGTATTAAAAGAAAGAAAAGCTGGTGAAAAAAGGGTTGCAATCATACCCTCAACAGTCTCAGCCCTCACAAAAAAGGGTTATTCATTCTTCGTAGAAAAAAATGCTGGCGCCGCATCAAACTATTCAGATAATCTTTATGTAGAAGCTGGTGCAAAAATTGTTGAAAAAAATGAAGTGTTTGATTGCAACATTATAGCAAAAGTTAATTCTCCTATTAAGGAAGAGATTAATCTATTAAAAAAAGACTGCTTACTAATTTCACTATTTCAAACAATTAAAGATATTGATCTAGTCAAAGACTTACAAGGCGCTAAATGTTCTGCATTTTCTTTAAACTTACTACCAAGAACGACTTTAGCTCAAAAAATGGATATTCTAAGTTCTCAAGCAAATATTGCAGGCTATAAAGCCGTCTTAATTGGAGCGAATCATATTGGAAAATATATGCCACTTCTAATGACAGCAGCAGGAACTATCTCTCCATCAAGAATTCTAGTTATTGGAGCAGGTGTTGCTGGATTGCAAGCAATTGCAACAGCAAAAAGATTAGGAGCTCAAGTAGAAGCATTTGATGTAAGACCTGAGGTTAAAGAGCAAGTAGAAAGTTTAGGAGCAAAATTTGTAGAAGTAGAAAATGATAGTGATGATGGAGTAGGATCAGGCGGATATGCTAAAGAAACTAGCGATGCATACAAGTTACGCCAACAACAAGTAATGAAAGAAAGAATTTCAAAATCTGATTTAGTTATTACTACCGCTCTCATTCCTAATAGGCCAGCACCAATACTTATTCCAAAAGAAATGGTTGAAGGTATGAAACCTGGTTCTGTAATTATGGATTTAGCATCAGAGAATGGTGGAAATTGCGAATTAACAAAACCAGATGAGATAGTATATCATAATGATGTACTAATTGATGGTAACACTAACTTCCCAAGTACAATGGCAATAGATGCTAGTCAGCTATTTTCAAAAAATGTACAGGCTATTATTGAACATTGTCATGGCGAAGATGGCTTTAAACTTAATAAAGAAGATGAAATTATAGATGGAATGTTATTTGTTGAAAATGGTGAAATTAGACACCAACCAACCAAAGAGGCTTTATAGTGGATATTATTAATTTAATAACAATTTTTATATTAGCAGTGTTTGTTGGTAATGAAATTATTAATAAAGTACCTCCTACCCTACATACACCTTTAATGTCTGGATCAAATGCCATTTCAGGTATTGCGATTGTAGGAGCTTTACTAGCCATTACTATGGACGGAGAGCTTAGTACATACCTTGGGTTAGCAGCGCTAATTTGTGCAACAGTTAATGTTGTAGGTGGATTTTTGGTAACAGATAGAATGTTAAAAATGTTTAAGAAAAAATGATGAATCAAACTGATATACAAAACTTATTATACCTGATTTCTGCAATTGGATTTATTGTAGGAATCAAACGTCTTTCTCATCCAAAGACTGCAAGAAGTGGAAACTTTTTAGCTTCACTTGGTATGCTAGTTGCTATTATAGCAACACTAACATCGGGCGCAAATTTTGACTGGCAATTGATTGCCTTAGGTGTAGGAATTGGTTCTATTTTAGGTATTGTTATTGCAGCTCGCGTTGAAATGACTCAGATGCCTCAGATGGTAGCTATATTTAATGGATTGGGTGGAGCAGCCTCTGGTTTTGTTGCATCTTCTGAATATTTCTCAGGATCAGATAGCTCTTATATTATCATGTGTTTGAGTGTGTTAATTGGAACATTAACCTTCTCTGGAAGTTTCATTGCATTTGGAAAACTTCAAGGATTTATATCTGGAAGAGCTATTACCTTTACAGGACAACAGGCTATCAATGCATTGATTTTTACCTCTATGATTGCATTGTTGTCTGCTCATAATTTTAGCTTATTACCAAATGATACAATATTTTATACGATTACAGTTTTAGCGCTTATACTTGGTATTGGTCTTACCATTCCAATTGGAGGCGCTGATATGCCTGTGGTCATTTCATTATTAAACTCATACTCTGGAATAGCAGCTGCGGCTACAGGTTTCTTACTTGGTAATAATGCACTTATTATCAGTGGTTCTCTAGTTGGTGCTTCTGGATTAATCTTGACAAATATTATGTGCAAAGGAATGAATAGATCTTTAGCAAATGTAATTTTTGGAGCTGTGGGTGCAACACCTACTGGCGGTGATTCAGATCAAAAAGGAATGAATATTAAAAGCTATTCAACAACAGAAGCTGCAATGATTCTTGATGCTGCTGAAAAAATTATTATTGTACCAGGCTATGGATTAGCTGTAGCGCAAGCACAACACGTTGCAAGAGAAGTAGCTGATACATTAGAGGCTCAAGGTAAAAAAGTGCTATATGCTATTCATCCTGTAGCTGGTAGAATGCCAGGACATATGAATGTGCTACTGGCTGAAGCTAATGTTTCATATGACTTACTTAAAGATTTAGATGAAATTAATCCTGAATTTGAAGATTGTGATGTTGCATTAATTCTTGGAGCAAACGATGTTGTTAATCCTGCAGCAAGACATGATAAATCTAGTCCTATATATGGTATGCCTATCTTGAATGTAGATAAATCTCGTACTGTTATTATCAATAAAAGAAGTATGAATCCTGGCTTTGCTGGCGTCCAAAATGAATTATTTGGTTATGATAATTCTATAATGGTATTTGGTGATGCAAAAGACATGCTCAATGACCTTCTAAAAGAAATCAAAGAATTATAATAGTCTTTATTCTATAACTATACTTAAAAAATAGTGCCTACTTGTTAATACGTATACTTTAAAATAAATTTAATCCAATCAAATATGAGGAAAAATAATGGAATATAAAAATACACAATTACTTTTAAATAAAAGACCAAAAGGAATGCCAGAAGATGATTGCTGGAAAGTGAACAGTGAAGCAATAACGTCCTTAGAAGACAATGAAATTCTTATTGAAGTTAAATATCTATCAATTGATCCGTATATGAGAGGTCGAATGAATGATGGTTCTTCCTATGCCGAACCAGCTAAGATTGGAGAACCTATGACTGGTGAAACTGTCGGTATCGTTGTTGAAACTAACTCTACTCTATATGCAATTGGTGATAAAGTATGCGCTCATAAAGGTTGGCAAACATATATCAAAGTAAAAGATACTGATCCTACTTTATTTAAAGTGCCTGAATCTAATATACCACTATCGACTTACTTAGGAACAGCAGGAATGCCTGGAAGGACTGCCTTCTTCGGTCTAAATAACGTTGGAAAGCCTAAATCTGGAGAGACCGTGGTTGTTTCAGCTGCATCAGGAGCTGTCGGAACCGTTGTTGGACAATTAGCAAAATCTTATGGGTGTCACGTAATTGGTATAGCTGGCGGTCCAGAAAAGTGTTCTTATGTTAAAGATATTTTAAAATTTGATGATTGTATAGACTATAAAGCAGGCAATTTAGAAGAAGATCTTAGAAATGCTTGTGACAAAGGAATAGACATTTATTTTGAGAATGTTGGTGGAGCAGTAACACGAGCAATTTCCCCCCTTCTTAATGAGGGTGCAAGGGTTCCAATTTGTGGGTTTATATCTCAATACAATGTCGAAGATATGTCTAAAATGGAAACACCATTTCATGTTTTAGGCGCACTTGATCCCAAACCTGAACATAGATTCTTTGTTGTAACAGAATGGATGAGCGAATGGGAAAAAGCGACCAATGAAATATCTAAATTGATCTCAGAGGAAAAATTATTTTATAGAGAAACTATTACGAAAGGTTTTGAAAATGCCCCTCAAGCTTTAAGAGATGTTCTAACAGGTAAAAATTTCGGAAAGCAACTTATAGAAATTTAAATTAGCTTATATCGGCCTTTTTGATTATCCATTGAATTGTATTTGAAAAATACTCTGATTATTTCAGGGTATTTTTTTATATATTAATCTATGTCATTACCTAGTCTATATGAACTTGCAGATGAGTTTAAAGAAGCCTTAGAAAATCTCACGGACTTAGATGACCAATCAGTTAAAGACACTCTAGAGTCGCTTGAAGGTGAATTCAAACTTAAAACTACTAATGTAGCTAAATATATTAAAAACCTAGAGCATGCTGCTAGCGGCATTAAAGAAGTCGAATCCAGACAACACAAAAGAAGAACATCGATTGAATCTAAAATAAAACATCTCAAAGAATATTTAAGATATAATCTAGAAAAAACTAACACACAAAAAATAGAGAGTTCTGAAATCACTATCACTATTCAAAACAATCCTCATAAAGTTGTTATCACCAATGAAAAAGATATCCCAAGAGATTTTCTTGAAACAAAAGAAGTACAATCGATTGATAAAACTAAAATTAAAGAAGCATTAAAAAATGGAGAAAATATTCCGGGATGTGAATTAGTTCAAGAGAAGCGCGTTTCAATCAAATAAAAACTTAAAGGAATAAAGAGAACATTATGGTAACGAAAAAAAATCTGGTAGCTAAAAAAAGAATTATAGTATTAAGACTATCTATCCTATCAATAATTACCTTGATCATTCTTGATAATAATTTTTCTGCTTATAATTTAGATATAGATCTTAATACATCAATCTTATTCAGTTGTATAGGTTTCGCTCTTGTTGTACTTGGAGGATTTGGAAGAATATGGTCGTCTCTATATCTAGAGGGATTTAAAACAAAAAAATTGATTAAAGATGGGCCTTATTCAATGGTAAGAAACCCTCTATACTTCTTTAGCTTAACAATATTATTAGGGATATGCTTTGCAATTAAGTCAATTCCTATATCAATCGCGCTATTATCAGTATTTATTCTATTTCATGTTCCAACTATAATAAATGAAGAGAAAGTCCTTTTAAGCGCCCATGACGAGTCTTATAAAGCCTATTATGAATCAACACCACGATTACTACCGAATATCTTTAAATATAAGAAAACAAAATCTGAGGATAGGATTGAAGTAAAAATTAAAGGAATCAATAATGTATTATGGGAAATAATGGGTTATTTATTTTTATATGTAATAATAGATTTTTTCTATTTTGCAAGTTTGTAGATATTTTTCTTTATAAAATTATTATAGACTCTATCATATCAACTCTTTTTCTCTTAACATATTTATCAATTCTTCTTCATAATAATTTACAGGAAAAATTTCATACCTATTTTCTTTTAAGTGGAAAAGAGTTTGACTGCCGATAGTAATGCCATAGTAACGTTCTAGAAGATATCTATAGAATGAAAGCTGTAACGAATAATGATTAAAATTACAGTCTTGCATATGCGCTGTAGAGCTTAAGATACCTACCTTCTTTTTATATGATGTTTTATCGATACGCTTATTAGTTTTCCAGTCAACAAGATGGTATGTATCCTGTTTTTTATTATATACTAAGACATCAATTGTTCCAGCAATACCTAATTCTTTAGAATAAATAATAACCTCAGAAAAGAATGTATTATCAGGATCTTTTTGTTTTTCTTTAATCCACTCTGCTCCCATGATAGACATCTCATGTTTTGGTGTAATATTATCCTTAATAAATGCCTCTAGCTCATTATGAACAATAGTTCCTCTTATTGCACCCTTACCCCACTCTTTAATTACTTCATCCACTGTTTTGCCGCTGTATTTTGGATGAGTATTAATTAATTTTTGAGCAATACCGACTTGATCAAATTTTTCAAAAAAATGATGGATAAATTCCGTTACACTCGAGAAATGGAAGTCAGGATTTTCGCTTAATTCATATTTATGATTTTCTTGATCGAGAGAAATATCATCTATAAATAATTTATTCATTCTTTATTTAACCCTCATGTAAGACATTCTTATTATCATCTTTCCTTAATCTATTCACTCTTCTTCTTGTAATTCTACGCTGAGCAAACCCTAAGGTCCAAACACAGATTAATAAAACTGGGATGACAATTCTCTCTGGAGTGTCTGAATTAACAGTAAAATAAAGTAAAAATAACGCCGTAAGTAGCTGTAAAGAATACTGAGTAGTATTAATAATTTTTAATTTATTCATTAAGCACCGATTAAATCAAGAACGAGCCTAACTACCTGCCCTGAAGCGCCATCTTTTTGAATATAGCTTCTATTCTCTACACCCCAAGATGTTCCAGCAACATCAAAATGAGTCCAAGGAATATCTTTTCCTACAAACGCTTTTAAAAATGCTGCTCCGGCTATTGTTCCAGCTTGTCCGGGTGAGCCTAAATTTTTAACATCAGATATATTAGATTTTACTTGATCGCAATACTCATCCCATAGAGGCAATTCCCATACAAGTTCACCAGTATTTTTAGATGATTTTTCAATGCTTTTGATAAGATCAGGGTTATTTCCAAGTATAGCCGTTGCAATATGTCCAAATGTTACCACGCAAGCTCCTGTCAATGTAGCAAAATCAATCATAAAAGCAGGATCATAATGTTTACTTGCATAAGCAAGTGCATCTGCAAGAATTAATCTTCCTTCTGCATCCGTATTCAATATCTCAATTGTTTTTCCATTATATGCTGTTAGAATATCACCAGGTAAAAAAGCAGATCCGCCTAACATATTATGCGTTGACGGAACAATAGCTACAATATTCTTTTTTGGTCTTAAGTCTGCAACAGCATTCATCGCTCCAAGCACAATCGCAGAACCACACATATCAAATTTCATTTCATCCATTTTTGCTCCTGGCTTTAATGAAATTCCACCTGTATCAAATGTCAATCCTTTACCTACTAACACTACAGGCTTCTCATCTTTTGAATCTGCACCAAAATATTCCATAATGATAAATTTTGGAGGTTCATTAGTACCTTGTGCAACACCAGCAAAAGCACCCATTCCCATCTTTGTAAATTCTTCTCTATCAAATACTGTTACTTTCATATCGCCTCTTTTACCTACTTCTTGGGCAAATTCAGCTAAACGTGAAGGTGTACTCACATTTGGTGGATTATTGGCCAAATTTCGAGCTTCACATACAGCATTTCCTATTGTAGCTCCTTTTTTAGATGCATCAGCACAACACTCACCAACCATTGTAATTTTTTCTAAATGATATTTGCCTCTTTCATCTGTAAAAAAGTCTAAGAAACGATAACTTCCCAGTACAAGACCTTCTGAAAATGCCTGACAAAAATAATCATCATGACTATCCGATTTAGGGCATTCCACTGAAACGGAAGAATATTTATTACTAATAATAAATGTCATTATTGCACCTGCTGCTCTTCTCAAATCTTCGGGTGTTGCTTTGTCAAATTTTCCTAATCCAAAATAAAGCGTTTTTTGATTATCATTGAAGTCGTAAGCAAGCTCTCCCACTTTACCTTTAATTTGACTCTTAACTAAGTCTGAATCATTCTTATCTTCATAAACACCTATCGCTAATATATCGCTATCCTTAACGTTATCCATATTAGTATCATATTCTAATTTTTTAATGTGGGCCATTACCTAATTCTCCTTTTCTAAAGAAATATTGTGATCAAATTTTACAAATTCATTATTTTCATTTTTAATGACTGCAACAAAAGTAAAGTTTGCTGTACAAGCTAAACGTTTACCATGCACTTTACTTTCTGCATAAGCTTTTACCGCAATTTTAATAGAAGATTTTCCAGCTTCATACACAACTGCTTCGCAATTCACCCAATCTCCTAAAAAGACAGGTTCTTTAAATTCTACACTATCCATAGCTCTTGTTACCGCACTAGAAGCTTCTGTTTCTTTTAAAAAACGACTCGATGCTTTTCCTGCAGCCAAGTCTAGCCATGCTAACATATAACCCCCAAATAGGGTGTTCACACTATTAATATGTTGATGCTGAACTAGCTCTGAATAGTTGGTTATTGGATTACTCATTGCTTCAATTTAAAAGAATTGTTTTTCTATTGATAGTTATTTATTCAAATAATAAATCAAAATTATGACAATTTTTTAGCCATGGCTTCACCCTCAGCCAAATCTACCTTTGAAAATACATAAGCACCTAATAAGAGGAGTATAATAATAGATTGGAAGCCGATACGTGCTGCGAGCTCTTGATCTGCGATGGCATTGTTTATTAGTACTGTAACTGAACCCATAATCAAAGGTCCAAATACTGCAGCAAACTTACCCCACATATTGAAAAATCCGAAAAATTCACCAGATTTATTTTCAGGAATAATGCGAGAATATAAACTCCTACTAAGAGTTTGAATACCTCCTTGAAAACAGCCAATTAGTACTGCTAAAATATAGAAATGCCATGCTTCTGTAACGAAAAATGCACCAAGAACAATAAAGACATATGCAAAAATAGCTGTATAAATTCCATTTTTTATACCGACTTTATCTGAAAATTTTATATAAAGCAATGTGGCAAAAAATGCAACAAATTGAACAAGAACGAGCGCTCCCATAATAGCAGTTTGACCAAATCCTAAATTAATACCAAAATTTACAGCCATCCTTACGGTCGTATCTACTCCATCTATATAAAGCCAATAAGCTAGTAAAAAAGTAGCTACTACTTTTAAATTTCTTATTTCATTGAAAGTAGATTTAAACTGAGCTACACCCTCTCTAATTGAGTCCGTAATACTCTTTGTCTCGAGCTCTCTTTCTTCTTCTACAAATAACATAATAGGTATTGAAAATATTGCCCACCATATTCCAACAGATATAAAAGACCATTGAATTGCAGCGGTACTATCTGCCAAACCAAAGGATTCAGGATAAGATAACATTAAAAAATTAATCACAATAAGTACACCACCTCCAAGATATCCTAATGAATACCCTAGAGCAGAAACATAATCTACCGTTTCCTCATTACTTACACTTGGCAATAAAGAATCATAAAAGGTATTAGCGCCTGAAAATCCAATAGTCGCAAAGATATAAAGTAATAGAGCAATCGGCCACATACCTTGAGCAACAAAGCCTAAACCTACTGTCATTACAATACCCAAAAATGCAAAAAATATTAAAAATCTTTTTTTATAGCTTCCTCTATCTGCAATTGCACCAAGAAACGGTGCTAATAATGCAACGACAATAGATGCTATAGAATTTCCTAGTCCTAAGTAAAAAGTACTAATTGATAGGTTATTTGGATCTGACCAATATTGAGAGAAAAAAATTGGAAAAAATCCTGCCATAACAGTAGTGGCAAATGCAGAATTTGCCCAATCATATAAAGCCCAACTATAAACTTTTTTTTGAATAATTATCCCTTCCTAACAGACAACTTAATTGTTATACCATCTAAATCAAAAGATTCTCTAATCTGATTATGTAAATATCGCTTATAAGCAACAGTAATCAGCTTAGGATAATTACAAAAAAAAGCAAATATTGGTGGCAAAAATTGTACTTGATCTACAAATTTTAGCCTAATTGACTTTCCTTGCAATGCTGGAGGTGGATATTTTCTGACTGCTTTTACAAGCCATTCATTTAATGCTTTTGTACTAATTTTATCTCTTTGTTTTTGGAATACAGCCCATGTCTCAGATAATACATTCGATATACGTCTTTTTGTTAAAGCAGATACAAAAAGTATAGGATAATATTGCATTAAATGGAATTCGTGAATCATCTCTTCTTTGAACATCTCTGCAGAAATATTTTTATTAGCAGTTAGGTCCCATTTATTTACTAGAATTACCATTCTTTTTCCTCTACGGATAATTTCGCTAGCAATAGTTTTTTCTTGTTTTGTGAAGCCTTTTTCTGCGTCAATAACAAGTAAAACAACATCAGATCGTATTAGTGAGTCTACTGCTCTTAATGAACTATAATATTCAATATCATCATCAACCTTACTCCTTTTTCTAAGTCCTGCAGTATCTACAATTTTAATAGAATGTCCATGCCATTTTATGTGAGTATCAATAGAATCTCTCGTCGTTCCAGCAATATCAGAAACAATGGCTTGTTCTTTTTGAATCAAAGCATTCAGAATAGACGATTTTCCAACATTGGGCATTCCAACAATTGATATAGACATATATTCTTCATCGATATCGTCAAAATCTTGTCCTTGAAGATCTTCATGCGCAAATAAAGTATCTAATACATCTCCAACGCCTGCTCCATTTAATCCTGAGATAGGTACAGGCTCTTTTAATCCTAGACTAAAGAAAGGGAGTATGCGATCATTATGATCTGGGGTATCGCACTTATTAACTGCTAAAACATAATTTTTACTAGAATGTCTCACCATCTTAGCTAGATGACCATCATTTGGATTCAAGCCATTTTTTCCATCTACCATAAAAATGATGCCATCACATTCATTTAATGCTTCTATAATTTGTTCTTTAATTTTTTCATTAAAAATATCTTCATTTGAGCTAACAAATCCTCCCGTATCAATAATATCAAATCCCTTATTAAGCCACTCTCCTGAGGAATAGATTCGATCTCTTGTGACTCCTTCAACTTGATCAACAATAGATGTTCTTTTGCCTGAAAGTCGATTAAAAAGGGTTGATTTTCCGACATTTGGTCGTCCTATTATAGCAATTTTAGATTTTTTACTCACGTTATTGGATTATACAACTATCGTAATTGTTGTGCTATAGAATTATTTTAGCAAAAAAATAAATAATTCAATCCAAAGAACGAATGTAACAAGTAATGAATATTGAAAAGGAATTCTTCTTTTAGATATTTTAGGATTAACTGTTCGGACATAATAATGCCATAATCTTAAAACAACATATAACCATGCTAAAGTTAAATTAAATAAAGATACGTTGTTGACGGTATATGCACATAAACAAAAGATTAAAAACACTACTGGAGCCTCAAAAAGGTTTTTATACAGTTCTCTTGAAGCTTGGATATCATTTGGAATTTCTTGCCAGCCTGGCATATACTTTAACCATCTAGCATCTAGCTTTTTATTTAACACTGATTTTCTGATTTGCATTGCATTAACAACTGCATGTACATGCATCATTAGAACTAAAGGAAAAATTGGAAATAATATCTGTATAGGATCCAATTTATTGACCTAAATAAACTCTAAGTGGCTCACTACGAGTCTTATGTGCAAGACGTCTAATTGCTTTCTCTTTAATTTGTCGAACACGTTCACGCGTTAGACTAAATTGCTCTCCAATTTCATTCAATGTAAAAGATCTATCACGATTAATACCAAAATACATTTCAATAACAGAACGCTCTCGATCTGTCAGAGTACTTAAAGCTGAAGCAATTTCTTCCTTCATGGATGTATCCATTACTTTATTATCAGGATCTTTTTCTTGCTCATCTTCAATTACATTAATTAAAGAACTATCTTCCCCTTCTGCAAATGGTGCGTCTAGAGAGCTATGTCTTCTTGAATATTGTAGAGCATTAAATACTTCTTCTGTTTTGACTTCAAGCTGATGACTGATCTCTTCTACTTTTGGAGGCCTACCCATTTCAGCTTCTAATTTTTCTGCTGCTTTTGTAATCTTAGTAATAGTACCTACTCGATTTAAAGGCAATCGAATTAAACGGCCTTGCTCAGCTAATGCTTGCAATATTGCTTGTCTGATCCACCAAACAGCATAAGAAATAAATTTGAATCCACGTGAAGGGTCAAATCGTTTAGCTGCCTTTATTAGACCTAAATTTCCTTCATTAATAATATCAGAAAGGGATAGCCCATTTCCTTGATATTTTTTAGCAACAGAGACTACGAATCTAAGATTAGCTTCTACTAATTCTTTCATCGCTCGTTTATCTCCCTTGGCAATAAGTACAGCTAACTCTACTTCTTTCTCAGGGGCCAGAGGCTCATATTGAGAAATTTCAGATAGATACATACTGATAGTACCACTAGCGACTTTAGATCTTCTAATTCGCTCAGCAGCTCTCTCTTTTGCGTCTTTCATAGCTTCTGCTTTTTCAACTATAACTAAATCTGCCTGTATTTCTTTTTCAGTTTTAAGCTTTGATTTTTTTGCAGTTTTTTTAACAGCTTTTTTTGCAGGAACAGCTGATTCCATTTTTAGAATTTCTTGCTCTACGCTTGCTAATTCTTTTTTAAATACTTTTTTTGAGGTTTTTTTTACAGCCAATTGATAGTTTCCTTTTGATAAAAAATAATTGTTTTCACGGCGTAAAATTTAATGAATTCTGAATATTTTCCAAGTCATTTTATTTGCCAAGATTCTGCAATGCTTTGTCTAATTTTTTAAATTTAAACTTATATCCACTCTCGAGCGTCCTTTTTGGCATGGTCTTAGGACCATACAATACCATTTCACTCATATCTCCAATCATTTTTACTACAAAGACTGGCATAAATAATATCCATGGAATAATTCCCCTATAATGTTTTTTAATTGTATGGTAAAAATCTTTATGGGTAATCGGTTCGGGGGTAATCAAATTAAAAGGGCCTTCAATATTATTTGTAAGTACGTGATCTATAAATCCTATAACATCCTCAAGATGAACCCATGGAAAATAATAATTTTTTGCTCCTGGAATTGGAATTGAAAATAGAGAAGACAAGCCAATCAATAGAGAAAAATTAGGGGTAAGTACCATTCCAATCCTAAGATGCACAACTCTCATATTTTCTTGATCAAATATCTTACAAGATTCTTCGTTTAATCGACATACTTTTGATAAAAAAGAATCTCCGCTATTAGAATGTTCGTCAACTACATCATTAGAATTCATTTCTTTTTTACTATAGAATCCAATTGCAGATGCATTGATTAATAGATTGCTATTTATTTGATTTCTTTTTAAAAAATCTAGCAATTTTTGTGACAGATCTACTCTACTATTTAAAATTCTATTTTTTACAGACTTTGTCCATAATTGAGCTACAGACTCTCCGCTTAGTTTGATAACGGCATCAATATTTTTTAATAACTCTATATCCGTAGCATTCCAATCAATGAAATTGACTTTGCTTTGAAATTTATTTTTATGCTTTAATGGATTACGCGACAAAATAACAATGTTATGATTTTGCGCTATTAAAGAATCAACTAATCGGGATCCGATTAAACCTGTACCTCCAGCAATAAGAATATTCATTTTTTAGAAAATGTACTCATTACCTTTTTAATTTTGGCTTGAGTTTCGGCGCTGAACCAATTACTGATTAATACATCATAATCGAATGCGGTATCATGCATTAATGACTGCTTTAATCTAACAAATGGCTCTCCGGCATTTATATAAAATCTTGCTAATTTTTTTGCTCGTTTAAGCGCTTCTGCTGCTGCTCGCTTTTTACCAATAAAAGGATTTCCGATATATTCATTAATCAAGCCCTTCTTATGGGCTTGCTTGGGAGTATACATCTTACATTGAGTAGCTACTTCAAAAAGATTTTCTCGACTAATTGAATGGCTAATAATTGATAGCATATCTGGTGGCAAATCAATACCGATAGCCATTTCATTAAGACCCATTCTATGCATTCCAAACATTCCATAACGATAATCAGAGGCTAGGGCCATTAAACATCCTCCGGCAATAGCGTGTCCGCTTACAATACTAATCACTGGACCAGGAAACTCCCTGAATGACCTTAGTAGATCTCCGAGTGTATTAAAAATAAGAGCGACTTCTTTCTCTTCTTTAGCATTCATTAAATCTTTTAAATTCAGGCCTGCGCTAAATACTTTTTCATTTCCCATAATAATGACAGCTTTACATTCTTCGTAATTCAACTCTGCCATAATTTCTTTTGCTCTAGTAACACTTAGTACATTTGCGCCTTTTTCACCCATTTGGATAATTTTAATATCATTTTCTATGCTAACATTCATAATATAGATTTCCTTGGTTACATTTCATTTTTTAAAGCCTCAAATACAGGAATACTTTTTTGATCTAAAAAATCAAAGCATACTAATGTCATATAACACTTGATAGCACATTCAGTATCGCCTTCTTTAAACATGCCATATTCATAATCAAAACTTTTTCCACCAATGCGTGACACTTTAATACCGATAGTTAATTTTTCTGGGTGGCTAATTTGTTTTATGTAGTCAAACTTCATAGAAGCTACTATAAACGGAAATTTATACTTATCATATGGCTCAAGACCTATATCGGCAGCATGCCTTACTCTTACGTCTTCTATAAGCGTTACAGCTGTACCATGATTTAAATGACCCAACATATCTTCATCGTACCATCTGGTCTCAATATCATACAGTCTTTTAAATGTGTCTTTTGTCATCAGTCAACTAAAAATTGTGAATTATTATTAAGAAAACTACATTCTTCTTTTTTTCCAAACCATCTATATCTTCTCTCGGCTACGAAATAATAGCATTTATCTGCCAAAAAAGATGGGAGAATAAATTGAAAATATCTTAAAGGATGATTAAGTGCATCTAAAACAACAAATGCAGCTTTTGACTTTGTAAAAGTCTTATTATCCTTTTTTACAACTACGGTATTCATGTCGTCGATATATTTTTGATCCAAAGTTCTTTTGGCGTAATCAGATTGTATAGGACTATAAGAAATAATTTTATCATGATCATGTTTTATAGCAAAATCCATTGCTCTAGAACATAGCACGCAGAATCCATCATAGTATATAATAAGCGGTGGCTGTATCATAGGATATAAGGAATAATAAAGGCTGTTTTCTTTTTATAGGCTTCATGCCCTTCAAAACGAGATAAAGACTTATCAATTCTTTTCATTCCAGGAATCCAAACAATACATATAAAGATGCTTAAAATTAGTACTGGAATCCACCATAGAGATGATTCGATAGTCAGTAATAAAAAGCTAGAGTAAATTAATAATTCACCGAAATAATTAGGATGTCTGCATTGTTCCCATAGTCCATCAGTAATTAATCCTGAATTATATTTTAGATAAATATACTTCTGCATATCTGATGCAAAATGATAGTATACGCCAAATGAAAATAAGATAACTGCAGTAACGATAACTTCCAATGAAGCTTCATGGCTTGTCGTGGTAATAATGAAAGCAGGAGCCCAGTATACCATGAGACCAAAAAGAATAAATATTGTATATAACATACCCGCTTTTTTTTCCCAATTTTTATCTGGAAAAATTCTACTTTTCATCACCCACATAATTCCATACGACCCATGTAAACAAAAATAAATCCATGCTGTAATATTATCGAATTGATTGAAATAATAAATTAATCCAACGACTACTAACCAAGTAATGCTTTTGGCAAAATCAATGGGATATTTTTGCTTAATTAGCATAGAAAAAGAATGGTATGAGTGAGATCAATAAGACAATCATAATTGTGATGAATGATTTTCTATATTTTGTAATTAATTCTTCTTTATTATTCATTATCTAGTGGCTTCCAGGCCAGCATTCCGCCATCAACATTAATAGCATGAAAATTATTTTCTCTTAAAATATTTTTTCCAACGTTAGATCTATTGCCGCTGCGACAAACAACATAAATATCTTTATCTTTTACCTTGTTAAGCTCATTCATTCTTGATGATAGTTCATCAATAGGAATCAATGTTGCGCCTTCAATATGTCCTAGAGGCCCATAGAACTCTGCTTCAGTTCTAACATCTAAGACAAATGTATTTTCGTCTAGAATTTTTGATTGAAATTCTTCCATAGATACCACATCGCTATTATTTTTACCACACATAACTAGTAAAAAAATAACTATAAAAATTGACAATAATCTAAATTTAATCATCTTCCCTCTTTCTTATATATCGTTTAATAGTAAAGAAATTAAACATCGTTCCAAGTAAAACGCATAACACCATTAAGATAATTGTGAATTTCATCGCTTTGTAATTTCAGTTCCAAAAATTTTATCCCAAAATGTAAATGTCGAAGCATAATTTCCCTTATTTCTTGAATGATGGAGATCGTGATGCTCTGTTGTGCCATAAAAAGGAATAGCAGATGTAGCCTTTGAAGACTTTACTCCAGAATGAATATCTAATTCATGTAAATTTCTTAAAGCAATCATAGTCCAAAATGCATAAATATTTATTTGAGGAATAAATATTGCAATCACTGCTAATCCAATAAAAGGACCAATCGCACCAAGAAACCATTCGAGGGGATGTGTAAAAATATACTCCATCGGAATAGGCATTGTAGATCGATGATGTGTTTTATGAATATGTTTATATAAAAATTTTGTATGCAATGCTAAATGATATAGATAAAAATATAAGTCATCTATTAAAAAAATTAATAATAACTGTAATAAAAAAACGCCAAGAGTTGGGATAGAAAAATCAAGAATGTCATAAAATAAATACACTCCAATAACTCCAACAGCTAACAGAAGAAAAAGATTGAATAATATTAAAGGGAGTCTTTGATAAAAACGTCGAGAAAAATATTTTTTAGGTTGAATTCTCTGATCATTAATGAGATCGGTATGAAGAATTAAAGCTGTGTATATATACCCTATAAGATTGGTAGTAAGTAATATACTAATCGTAATTAAGATTGCTTGATTTACTCCTATATCCATAAAAATTTTCTGTTTCTCTCCGGTTTTTTTATCGTATTTAAATCAATTTAAGGTGCCAACCAGCAAACCGAAACATTTTTCCCAATAAAGTCAAATCTACATCGTGAATGTCCGCTGTATTTCAAACTTAAATAATCAATACTAGTAAATTCACATTGAACAATCACAAAATTTTCTATTCCCTTTTCTGTTTCTTCTTTTTTAGGATCTCCAAATCTAAAATCTTCAGGTATATTCGGATGATCTATTTCAATTGTACTTGAAGGGCTATATGGACCTAAGTAACATCTGCGTGATGAGTTAGATATACCTTCCCATCTTTTTTTTGTAGATGTGTCTTTATGTAATATCTTAACTGCTCCAGAAAGTCGTAATTGTATTTTTTTATCTCGACTATAGAATAATGCAGAAAAATTAGGATTAATGTTTAGCTGCTCTATTTTTGGACTCCTGATATCAGAATGAAATTCAAAAATTCTTTTATCTATAGAGAAATTCCTTAAAACAACTGTTCTAATCTCTGGATTGTTATCTGATGAGTTTGCAAAAGAAAATAAATGAAACGGATCTTTATAGTCAGATACAGCTGACGTCATATCAATATCAATAGAATTATATATTTCAGTAAATTTTTTATTCATTTTTATAAAGTTATTAGTCTTAGTAAAGTACTATAACTTTATTTAATAAATATTATATATTCATGTTTAATCAAATAAATCACTTACTCTATTTTTAACAATTGCTTGATTGGCCATAACTCCTAGAGAATTAACAGCAACATTCAACATACTAAATCGCTTATCTTTTGTATAACCTTTATGATATCTATAATAAATCTGTTGAGCGATAATTGCTATTTTAAATAGACCAAAGACGTAGTAAAAAACTGGGTTATCAATTGATTTTCCTGATTTTTTCTCATACATAGTTAGTATATCTTGTCGACATGGATTTCCATCTAATGTGGTAGCGCTTAATTGAAATAGCTTTAACTCATCTGCATCATTTTTATCTACCCAATAACCAAGTGTAGTTCCTAAATCCATCAGAGGGTCACCTAGGGTAGCCATTTCCCAATCTAATACTGAAATAACCTTCGTAGGGTCATCGATATCAAGCACTGCATTATCATACTTAAAGTCATTATGAATGATCGCTTTACCAGATTCTTTGGGTTGATTCTCGTTTAACCATTTAGCAACAAATTCCATTTCTGGAATAGTATGTGTTTTAGCATGGAAGTATCGTTTTGTCCACCCTGAAACTTGTCTTGATACATAACCATCTATTTTACCAAAATCACTTAGACCACTTTTAGCTATATCCACTTGATGCAAACTAACGAGTGTATCGATAAGCGAATCTGAAATTTTAGATATAGTATCGGCGTCTGGTGCATTTTCTTGAGATAAATCAGGTCTTATGATATACCCTTTTACACAATCCATAATATAGAATGGTGTACCAATAATAGATTTATCTTCGGTATATAGATGCACATCTGGCACTTTCTTGAATTCAGTTTTTAACTTGCTCAAAACCTTGTATTCTCTCGACATATCATGTCCACCCTTCAAGCTATCAGCACCAAAAGGGGGTCTCCTTAATACATATTCATTTTTATTTGTGCTTAAAAAATAAGTGAGATTTGAATAGCCGCTAGGAAACTGTTTGACGGCAAGTCCCTCTGTATCAAAACCTTGAGAGTTTAGATAATTTGTTAGTGGCTCTATTGGAAATTCTTCACCCTTTCGAATATCTTTGGGCTTATCTATTGAAAAGGTAGTAATATTTTTTTGTTTAAAAATTTTTGATAGAAAAAGGTAAAATTTAAGCTTTAGTGGAATTTTGAAACTTACCTTAGCCTTTTTAAAAAACATAAAAATTTACTTTGAATATTCTTTTAGAATCTCTCTAGCCACTCTAGATCTATGGACTTCATCCGCTCCATCATAGATTCTTGCAGATCGTTCATGTCTCCATAAAGATGCTAAGAAAGTATCATCCGTCATTCCAAGCGCTCCATGCGTCTGAACTGCACGATCTAACACATTCTGTAATACTTGAGCTACAAAGAACTTTATCGTAGAAATTTCTACTTTTGCAGACGTAGCTCCGCTTTTATCGATTTTACTCGCTGCATCAAGAACCATCAATCTCGAAGCATTAATCTCAGCGCGAGAGTCAGCAATCCAATTCTGAACAGTTTGTTTGCTTGCTAATGGTTTTCCTGGTGCTATTTCGCGACTCACTGCTCTTTCACACATCATATCGAATGCACGCTCACATTCACCTATCCAACGCATACAATGATGAATTCTTCCAGGCCCTAGTCTATCTTGAGCAATTTTAAATCCTGCGCCGGGTGTACCCAATACATTTTCTTCAGGAACTGTACAGTTTTCATAACGAATCTCAGCATGAGCGTTCCAGCCATCTCCTTCATCGCCCATCACAGAAATATTCCTAATAAAATTAAATCCTTCAGTGTCTGTTGGAACAATAATTTGACTTGCTCGAAGATATGGATTGGGATTATCTGGATCTGTAACTACCATTGCAATCGCAAAACTTGCTCCTTCTGCAGAGGATGTAAACCATTTATGTCCATTAATAACATAATTGGAGCCTTCTTTTTTAGCAATTGTACCCATCATTAAAGGATTGGAGCCTGCAAATTCTGGTTCTGTCATAGAAAAACAACTTCTAATTTTTCCATCAATAAGAGGCTTTAAAAATGTTTCTTTCTGATAATCTGTTCCATGATCCATTAAGATTTCCATATTACCTGCATCTGGTGCTTGACAATTAAAGACATATAAGCCATAAAAAGTACTTGCTAGAATTTCATAGATTTGACCCAACTGATGCAAACTCAACCCTAACCCACCATACTCTTTAGGTATTTGAGGAGTAAACAAGCCCATCTCTCTTACTTGATTTCTTTTTTCCTCAAGATAAGGTAGATGATCTGCAAATGTATGTTTAGCCTGAAATTGTTTCTCATTATCAAGCAATTCTTGTTGAACAAATTTTGCTATTCTATCTTTAATATCTTGAAAATCTTTGTCTGATATTGCCATATTATCCTCTAAATAAATGTTTCTAATTCTCCTGGTATTAAACTACTATTAAAAGCCTTTAAAGTAAATCCCTCAGTTGTCATTAAAAACTCTGAAATAGACACATTTTTAATGCCAAAATTGAGTTTTTGAATATCTTCATGGGAACACGGAATCACTTCTGCATATACTCCTGAGATTGCACCCCCTGAGGTGACAACCATAATATTGGACTTATCTGTCAAGCTATCTTGCATATCTTTTAAAACATTAGCTATACGAGATCGAAAAACAGAAAATCCTTCAAAATCAGGTTTACTTAAGTCTAGCTCTTCATTCATCCATTTTTGTGCAACAATTTGGAACAGTTCTAAAAATTTATCATGACGTTCTTTTGGTTCACATTCCTCAAAAATTTGCTTAGTAGTTTTTGATGTGTTTAAAATTTTTGGAATAAAATATTGTGCAATTTCCATTAATTGATTTTCAGCAAATGCTTTATCTATGACAGGCTCTGGAAGGTCTGTTAGGCTATATCCTTTCTTAATTCCTTCAAATGTTTGTAGATGTCGTCGATGTGGACCAACAATAATATGATCAAAGATAGCTTCTTGTTTTGCGAGCGCTTTACCAAGCTCGATTGATTGTTCAACACCTTTTGGACTAAGATTGTCATAATCATCTGCTCCGAATGACGCTTGTCCATGGCGTACTAAATGTAATATACTCACTTTATCCCCTTTTTATTCGTAAACAAGAAATACTTGCTCAGCTACGCATGCAGGTTTTTCACTGCCTTTTAATTCGACTGTGACTCCAACTGTTAATTGTGCACCATTTTTAATCTTTTTAAACTCTTTTAAAATAACACGACCCCTAACATAACTACCTACTGGAACAGGAGCAGTAAATCTGACACGATTTAACCCATAATTAACACCCATTTTTACTGAGGATATAGAGTAAGTTTTTTCTAACATTTTTGGAAGCAAGGATAGTACAAGAAATCCATGCGCAATAGTGGTTTTAAATGGAGAGCCTAATTTTGCTTTGAGCGGTCGCATATGAATCCATTGATGATCTCCTGTAAACAAACCAAAACCCCATATTTGAAATTGACTTATTCTATACCATTTACTAACACCAAGTTCTTGCTCTACTAATGCTTCTACCTCGCTAAGATTTTTTAAAACTCTCATAGATTGAAGGTAGTAAATATGGTACAAAAAAGCCCTCAAAAAATGAGGGCTTTTTTATTTTTCACTGAAACTATCTTTTACAGGTCGTATCCAACACTTAGTGTTGTGAACCTACCCATTTCAGGGCCTAAGAATGTTTCTTTATGTACAACATCAGTGATGTTGTCAATTGATAAACCAACTGACATACCTTCTACTCCTGAAATATCCCATTTACCATTTACACCAAGAGTGTAGAATGATGGAATGTTTCCAGATGTACCGGAGAATCCGTCAGCAAAGTATGAGTCTTGGTAACGTAATGAGAATCCGTATGCTGAACCTGCAGTTGCATATTGTGCTCCTGCACCCATTTTAAATTTAGGTGTGTTCATGTTTGCAGTACTTACGCGACCGTTTTGGTCTGTAGCATCAATACTACTTTCACTTAGCATTGACATGTTCATATAGAAATTCCAGTCATTACTTGGGAAGTAATTTAAAGTCGCTTCTAAACCATTTAATTTAAGGTCTTCAGTTAACTGTTTGTAACCTACAATGATGTTAGCACCATAAGGTGATTGCTCTGGAGCAACTCCACCCATTGGAAGTTGAGCTACTGAACCTGCAATTAATGCAGCAAGTTCGTCAGCACCACCATACGCTCCATTAGTGTCTAATGCACCAACAAAGGCTGTTAGGTTGTCATTGCCATACATTGCAGTAAGCAATGCAGCAACATAACTACCACCATCAGCAGCCATAATGGTAAAACCACTAATTTGCTGTAGGTTAGATACATAGTCAGAGATGTTCATTTGATAAGCATCTACTGATAATGTCATATTGTCACTTACTTGGCCTTTATATCCAAACTCTGTTTGAGCCCATGTAGTTTCTCTAATTACATCATAGTTACCAAACTCTACGTTTGGATCTACAATACTTAAGTCACCATTAAGAACATAATTAGCAATACTTGGTATTGCTGATCCCATTAGTGTCAGAAAGTCAATAGCTGCTGCTCCAGCTTGTTGAGCACCAAAAGCTGCTGCAGAACCATCTGCTACAACTCCTGCTGCGGCTGCGGCTGCGGCTGCGGCTGCAGTCGCTGCGTCAGCACCAAGGCTGATATAGTAATTATATGTTCCACTGTAAGTAGCATTTACAAAGCCTTCAGCATTTGCTGCACCAAAGCCAGCTATTAAAGCTTGACCAGAAGCACTTTGTAATACTCCACCACCAACTATTGGAGCAAATATACCCCACAATGTACCATTTACAGTAGGGTCATTTAGGCTGTAATTAGTATTTACGCCTAATCCCCAAGCTGGAGAGAAGTTTGTACGGAAAGTATGATTTCCATTCGCATCTCTGTTGTATGTCCAACCAGTTGTTGTTGATCCCATTGCTTTCGCTTGGAAGTCAGGTTGGAAAGGTAACCCACCAAATGTTGGGCTTGTGAAGTCGATGCCATTAGCACCATATACTAGGTTAGTTCCTAGTACTGCGATATCAAGATTCTTAGTAAAGTTACCAGGTAAGTCAATATTTTCACCATAAGTAAGACGGAAAGTTCCTCTTACATCTTCTGGTGACCATACTAACGCTAATTTTGGAGCAAACACGAAGTCAGTTCCAATATCTTTTAGGTAGTTGTTACTATCCATTCTTCCAGTACCAACAAATTTAACACCATTGTCCCATTTTTTCTCAAAAGAGAAGTATGCTCCAATGTTGTCGAAATCATCAATATCTTCGTTCTTACCATTGATAGTTCCTTCTGTATCAGGAGTACGTTGTAACATGTCTCCACCCCATACAAGAGATTTACCATCGTTTAGTTCGATATTATGTTGTAATTGAAATGCAAGATTTGATGATTGATCATATACAATATTACCTGTTGATAAATTGTATGTAGTTTTTTGATCATTCCAATTTGTAAATAGATTTAAAAATAAATCTCCACCCAGAACGTCTTGTCTTAAGTAAGACACTTGCGCTTGGTATAGAGTTGCATCATCTGCAAACGCTCTACCAACACCAGTCATTTCAATTGCAGAAACATTAGCCATTCTAACATTAAGTGTTAGGTTAGATTTTAAGTCAGGACGAAACTCTGTTTTCATATCCACTGTTGTTGCTTCAGGATTAAAGTCATATGAAGCGTCATTTGCAGTTCCAGTTACTGGATCTTTATATGGATCATTTTCTCCACCATAAGAAATAAATGGATAAACTGGAGTTGATAGTCCTCTACGAATCGTGTTAGGTTCCCAATAGTTGTGACCCTGTGCATTCGCTTCTGCTTGTGTATGCGGCATGTTAGCATCCCAGTCATTAAATGATCTGTGACTTACAGCAATACGAGTTGCTGCTCTAGAACCCCATTGATGTGCAACACGTGCATATAATTTCATATAATCTCTTTCTCCAACAGTAACAGCAATTCTATTACCTTGGTTAAATGGAGATTTAGAAAACATTGCAATTACGCCTTGTTGTGTATCAGGACCATACATCGGTGATGCAGGACCACGTACAAGCTCTACTCTTTCAATATCAGAGTCATCTGGAGCCATGAATTGAAGTAGTTGGGCGTTAACCACAGGAGCTCTTGTCCAACGGTTATCAACTACAGCGTGAATCGCACCAGAAAAAACACCATTAAAACCACGAACAGTCATATTAGACCCTTCAAGACCGGTTTTCATAGTTTCTACTCCAGCTCTATTACTTAAAACGTCTGCAATAGTGGTTGCGCCTCTGGCTTCTAATTCAGCTCCGCCAAAAACTTCCACACTAGCAGGTGCTTCAGTAACTAATTCTTTTTTAAAAGATGCAGATACTACAACTTGATTCAGTCTTACATTACCTGCGTCAAGAGTAAGGTTTGCATTTGTTGCTTGTCCACCGCTAACGCTTACTACAACACTTGCAGAATCATACCCAATGTATGAACCAGTAAGTGTATAATCACCGTCGCTTAAACCTGAAATAGAGAATGATCCATCTTGATTCGATGAAGCTCCCATATCAGTTCCTTCAACTGTTACATTTGCACCAGCAAGAGCAGAACCGTCAGCACTAGAAACAGTACCAGAAACAGTTTGCGCAGTTAGTGTCGCAACAGATAAAAGAAAGACAAACAAGTATTGAAAACTTGATTTGTTAAGTTTCATTATTTATACCTCTTTATTATTATCAGTTAGTCTTATGAGATAAAAAACACCCATAATTATCAATTATTTTTAAGGTAATACCACAATTGAAAAAAACCAAATAAAAAATCATATCTTCTTTGTAACTTGTTTTCAATGAATTACATCAAAATCATATCAATACTAGTCGCTTTTAATCTATTGTATGCACAAACTACGGAAGAGGTTATGGAAGATAACAAATCAAAATTAACTGATATGCAGCATTATGTGACGCAAGCTTGTGGAACAGAACCTGCATTTGATAATGAATATTGGGACAATAAAGAAAAAGGAATCTATGTTGATATTATATCGGGAGAAGCCTTATTTGCCTCTATACATAAATACGAATCTAATTCTGGTTGGCCATCTTTCTATCAGCCAATTGACAAAGAAAATTTAGCATTTAAACAAGACTATGAATTAATAATGCCTCGAACAGAAGTAAAAGGGAAAGAAAGCGATTCTCACCTAGGACATGTTTTTAATGATGGGCCTACCCCTACAGGACTCCGCTATTGTATCAATTCCGCTTCTATGAAATTTATTGCATTAGCAGACATGGAAAAAGAAGGATATGCTGAGTACTTATCTTTATTTAACTAAATCATAAGCATGGAAAAACAATCTCGTTTAGACTCATTCTTATCCAACCCATCTAAATCATTATGGACAATGGCTTTGCCTATTATTGCAGGCATGATGGTTCAAACCCTGTTTAATGTAGTAGATATTATGTTTATTGGATGGTTGGGAGCAGAAGAAGTCACCGCAGTAGCATTTGTGAGTCCATTGTTCTTTATTATTATAGGATTAACAGTAGGGCTTGGAGCGGGAGTCACTGCTTCTATTGCACAATTTATAGGCCAAAAAGATAAAAAAAATGCAGACAATTGTGCAGAACATACCATTCTTCTTGGTGTCGTGATCACAGTAGTTCTATCAGCGTTAGGTATTATTTTTGGAAAACAACTGCTTATGCTATTGGGAGCATATGGTAATATTTTAGACATATCATATACATACTTAAAAGTACTCTTATATGGAATCGGACTGGTGGTATTCTCTTTATTTTTTCGTGCAATCTTAGCAGGAGAAGGAGAAACTAAAATCCCAATGGTTATTGGTCTGGTTGGTACAATATTAAATTTCATTTTAGACCCAATATTTATCTTTGTACTTGAATACGGAGTCAAAGGTGCCGCACTAGCTACGGTCATTAGTCAGGCAGTCATGGTTATTAGTTACATATTTATTATTTTCGTTAGAAAATCTACCTATATCACTTTCAATATTAGTGACTTTAAATACAGTCCTAGCATTATCAATACCATATTTAAGATTGGAATCCCTTCTTCTATATCAATGCTGATTATTTCTTTTGGGCAGGTAGTGATGAATAAAATTCTTATTAATTATTCAGTAGAAACAGTAGCAGCATATCAAATTGTATCAAGAATTGACATGTTACTATTTATGCCGATACTAGGAATAGCAATCAGTTTAACTACCATAGTAGGGATGTTCTTTGGAGCAAAAGAATACGAAAAATTAGTATGGATTGTTAGGTATGGAATTATAAGAGCTATTTATATCACTGTCTTCAGTGTAGCTATACTATTTATTTTTGCACATAGAATTCTTCCTATTTTTACTGACAATACTGAAGTATTGGACATAGGAATAACATATTTACGTATCATTATTCTTGCATATCCTGCGGTAGGATTAAGTGTGATCTGTTCAAGAATATGTCAAGCCCTAGGTCAAGGACTACCATTATTAGTCACAACAACTACCAGAGTTTTAATTATTACTGCACCATTGTCTTATTATTTCTATATCACCGATAAACCGCTTGAATGGGTATGGTATGCTCAGGTATTTGCAATCTTAATTGCTGCAAGTATATCATTTGGATGGTTGCGTTATTATTTTAAAAAGTTTGAAATTGCTTAAGAAAGCATAAAAAGAGACAATTACTCTTTGCCGACTTTTTGCCAAGGCAAGGAAACAAGATCTACATTACCTCCGGTAATCACCAAGACAATCTTCTGACCTAAAAATTTTTCTTTATTGGCCATGATACTTGCCAAGGTCAATGCGCAAGAAGGTTCAACGATAATCTTCATACGTTCCCAGATTAATCGTGTTGCATCAATGATTTGTTCTTCTGTGGCTAGTACGATATCATCGACATTCTCTTGAATGATAGGAAGGGTTAAATGCCCAACAATTGCCATAAGTCCATCTGCAACAGATTCTCTATGATCCATCTCAATACGCTTATTAGCTATATACATTTGATGTGTATCATCTACGCTGGTTGGTTCACACCCAATAATTTTTGCAGAATGATTTAATCCTTTTAAAGCAATGGATATTCCACTGATCAATCCACCGCCGCCAATAGGAACGACTACTGAATCAAATTCAGGTACTTGGTCTACAATTTCGAGCCCAATAGTGCCCTGCCCTGCCATTACCGAATAGTTATCATAAGGATGAATTGAAATACGATTATTATCTTCTACTGTTTTTGCAAACAATGCATCTCTTTCTGACATATGATCACAAAAAATCATATTCCCATTATAAGTACGCACATTGTGAATTTTAGCCTTTGATACGCTTGTAGCCATGACAATATCTGCATGAACCCTTTTAAGGTCTGCAGCACATGCTATGGCGCCTCCATGATTTCCTGATGACTGACAAGCAACCCCTTGATTGGATTCTTCTTCAGTTAGAGAAAAAATGGCATTTGAAGCTCCCCTAATTTTGAAAGAGCCTGTTTTCTGAAAATTTTCACATTTAAAAAAAAGCTCCATACCTAATAGATCATTAAAATATTCTGAGGTGAGAATAGGTGTTTTTCGCACAATAGATGCAGTTGATAGCTGCGCAGATTGGATGTCTTTTAAGGTAGGTTTAGATGTTAGCATAATATTTTATATAGTTATACTTACTTAACAAACACCAACTTGCCTACTGCATTAAAGTTACTAGAGCGAATCTGATAAAAATAGACTCCGCTACTGACATTATCTCCATTATCATTTTTTGCATCCCACTGAACAGATTGGTACCCAAAACGTGCTTCATTATTGATAAGCGTTCGTACCACTCTTCCTCGGATATCCATGATAACCATTGTAATACGTTCTGTAGCAGGCATATCAAAGTCGATAGTTGTGCCGCCACTTGTAAATGGATTTGGATAACTTTGAGACAAACGATATGTTGATGGTGCAGTTTGCAATAAGTTATATCCCTCAGAAACAACCTGATTGTATTGGTTGTAAGCTGAATAACTTACTTTTAAGAATTCATATGTATCCGTTAGATTTGCAAAACTAAAGTAAATTTCTGTTTTCTCTGGTTCGGATAAATCTCCAGAACCATACTCCCCTACCTCTACTTGGATTAATCCATTTGCTTGATCAATATTACTTAGAATCAATTGATTCGTTGCAGTACTAGGAAGTAAATCTACTGTATATTTTTCTGGGTCATAGTCAAAATAAACTTGGGCTGTTTCAGTGTCGGATGGAAACTTTACAACAAGTTGATTGTTTAGAACACGTAAAAATGGTGAGGCGCCTTGTACGGTATAATTTGGTACGGTTCTTCCATTGACACCAATAGACCAATTCCACATTGATTCAAACATTGCTAAATCTTGTACATCAGATACTCCATCAAAATTAGGGAAAAAGTATGGTGCACTACCTGTAACAGGTGCAATGTCAATGCCTGGATATCCAGCCATGAAAGAAGTATAGTCTGCAAAATCAATTATCCAGTCATTATTAGAATCTCCTAACAATGTTCCAAAATAATAAAATGAAGATGCTACTACCGTAGAATTAAGTCCTACTAAATCTTGTCCATATACACTCACAAAATATTGCTGATAATCATTTAAGGATAATGCATTCAAATTAAATTGTTCTCCACTGTAAGGGGTGTATGCAAGCACATCTTCTCCACCAATAGATGTTCCTACTGCAACATAATAAAGTGCAATACCACTTGTAGCATCGTAAAAATTATCTAATGACAATGAGACATTAGGATTCTGTATAACATATTGAGAATCTTCTAAATTAGTAATTGATACATTTCCAGCAGTTGGTCCTGCTCTATCAACAATAACTGAAATAGTATTGGATGCAAAATTTGCATAGCCTGTTGTGGCTCCAACACATGAATTTTCTATGATATCAACTGTTACTTCTCCGTCAGCTGCTGCAGCTACATCAAAGCTATATGTTGTACCATCTCCTCCATTAAAATTGGTTACAGATCCGTTACTAACAACTAAATCGCTTTCTGTAAATCCGGTCATGGTTTCTCCAAACGCTACTGTCACAGCAAATCCATCATTTGTCGTTGCATAAGATACATCAGAAGTTAAAGTTACATTGACGCCATTAGCGACTTGCTCCCAACTTCTTCCATTTGCCCACGAATACCCATCTAGAGCTTGTCCTTCAGAGAACATGCGCATTTGGTCATCATAAACATAATCCATATAGTTCATGAACTGATCGCCTTTACCACTTGAAGAGATACAACTATCTTCGCTTTCTCTTCCATAAAAATTTCCACTTCCTGATGGCCATTCATAGATATTTGCACTTCTATTATTTACAGTTTGTGGCGGAACATCACTCCAATATTGCGTTCCACAAGTACTTCCATTAAATACGTGATTAAATGTAAAATTATGTCCTAATTCATGTGTTAATGTTCTTCCTCTTCTATAGCCGCTGGTAGTTCCAGGGTTTTCAACAGATCCTACTGAACCAGCTAATACGACTGACTCAGGATATCCTAAATATGCTTGACCTAAAAGACCGCCTGTTAAAGGAGCAATATAAATATTTAAAAATCCATCTTGATATCCATTATCTGGACAGTTACCACAACTTGTTGAACTAGCCAAACTACTAGCTTCGCTTACTCCACTTACAGTAGACTGGCTAATATTATATCTACGAATCGAAATATCTTCAACTAAACCACTTCCAGTTAACTCTCCTTGGGCTCCTACAAATTTAATTTGATGAGTACCTCTCACAGCTTGGTGACTATAATCTACGCCAGGAGAATATGGTGCATCACTTGGATTTGGAGAAGATGGAATTTCATCTCCGTCTGGATTCTGATTCTGAAAGTCTAAATTAATTTGATCAAAGTTTGCTCCAATTTGTGCCGCAGAAACATTGCCCGAATTTGTACTATATAATACGTGAAAGATTACGGGAATATAAACTGTATTCTGACTCTTAGCATCTGTTCGCCATTGAGGATTATCTGTAAGCATTTGTTGGCCACGTTCAATACCGGCATCACGCTCTGCAATAAACTCTGGATTAATTAATTGTAGTTCTCTCTCTAATTCATCGGAAGCACATCGTATCCATCTTTCACGATCGTCAACTTGTTGTGCATTTAAAAGAGCAAAAAATGATAAGGTTAATAATATTTTTTTTGTCATAAACTGGATGTCCCTAGTATTTTTATATATAAATTTTTATTGTGGACAAATATAATGGGTATTCTATAAAATTGAAATAAAAATAAAAACCTAAGCTTTGAAAATATTTTCAGCTTTATGATAGTATGTTTTCATGCTTTCTAATCTTACTTCTTCATACCCTCTTACATCATCAGGTAAGACAGAAAAATTAATTAATTTTTCATATTTCCCATTGCCGATATCAGGAAGATTTTCAAGAATATTTGATTTATAATGATCTAGAACTGCTTTGTCAGCCTTACGAACCTCGGCGGTAAATAACGCCATGAAGTCAAATTTAGTACCACGAATAAACTTTAAGTTTTTAAGCAACATATAAAATGGTCTAAACCATGATCCAAGCGCTACTTTTGATTTTACTCCTGGCATTCTATTCAATAATGGAACATTCGCAAATATTTTTAAGAATGGAGGGTGTAACATGTAATGTATTTTTGCTGAAGATCCAAACTCTTGACTCAATGCCATATCTAACTCAGCTTTTAACGAAAGCCTTGCTACTTCATACTCATCCTTAATTGCCATTAATTTAAATAAGTATCTTGCAACATTTTGAGATAGAATAGATGCTGAACGCTCTTTCTTTTCAGCTTTATATACTTTTTTAATGAAAGAAGCATACTCTTCTGCATATTTTATATTTTGATAATCAATCAACTCTGAAACACGATATTCTAGAACATTGCGTAAATCTTTATCAGGCCTTATTGAATCAATTATTTTTTTTGCTTCTTTAGTAACAACAGGTTGCGGATTTAAATCTCCCGTTCTATATAAATCAATTGATTCTACCCATGATGGATCTGAAACAATTGTTCTTCCAATATTGAAAGCTTCAGTATTACGTTTAATAGCAACGCCATTAATATTAATTGCCTCCTCAATAGAGCTTGCATCAATTGGAATACATCCAGATTGATAAGCGGCACCGATAACAATGAAATTAGCTTGCATATTACTGCCGAAGAAATGTTCAGATAGTTCAGTAGCATTTAATAACACATGTTTTTTTGAGAATTCTTTAATAAGCCCAATCATATGTGCTGCTTCTGGATATTCTGACTTTGTTGATCTCACCATATCTCCTGTTGGAATCTCTGATGTAGAAATAACAGATACAGAACGTTTCGAATTTAACTTCTCCATATTCTTAGGATTGGCACCAGTTAATAAATCAAATACTAAGTATGCATCTGACTCTCCATTAGCAACCCTACTAGAACAGTCTGCATTCTCTGGTTCTAAAATCTTTAAGTGCGATACTACAGATCCACCTTTTTGACTAAGCCCTGTCTGATCCAACGCTACTACTTTCTTATTTTCTAAAAATGCTGCGGTAGAAATAATCTGATTCACAGTTACAACGCCTGTTCCTCCAATTCCTAGCATAAATATATTACCAATTTTTGCATTTGATTTTTTTGGTTCAGGAATTTTGCTGGCTTTGATATTGATTTCAGGTAATGCTCTTTTATCTCCACTTTCTGATGGAATAACTTTAATAAATGAAGGACAATTTCCTTCTACGCATGAATAATCTTTATTACATGAAGGTTGATCAATCTGCGTCTTTCTACCATACTCTGTTTTAATAGGTTGAACACTTAAACAATTTGATTTAACACCACAGTCTCCACATCCTTCGCAAACTGCTTCATTAATAAATATTCTTTCTTTTGGCTCGTGAACAAGACCTCTTTTGCGCTGTCTACGTAAATTAGCTGCACATGATTGGTCGTGAATGAGTACTGTAACCCCTTTTGTTGCTTTTAATTGTTTTTGTGCATCAATAATATCGTCTCTATGCATAATCTTAATATCTTTTTCCCATCGAGATTTTTCAATGGAATCATAAGCGGACGTGTCATCCGTTGTTATGATTACTTTCTCAACTCCTTCAGACTTTAAATATTTTGTGAGTTCTGGTAAATCTAATCCACCATCAGGATCTTGTGCTCCCGTCATTGCTACTGCACGATTATATAAAATTTTATAAGTAAGGTGAGAATTGGCTGCTACTGCCTGTCTTAAGGCTAGCGAACCCGAATGAAAGAATGTTCCATCTCCTACATTTTGAAACATATGTTCTTTTTCAACAAATGGTTCCATTCCTGCCCATTGAGCTCCTTCTCCGCCCATCTGAGTTGTTCCAAAAGCTTTCCCATCATCAACAAACATTGCCATTAAATGACATCCAATACCACCAAAAGCAGAGTCTCCTTCTGGTAATTTTACAGTAGAAGTATTATGAGGGCATCCTGAACAAAAATACATAGAACGACCTGATAATGATTGTGCATAGACTCTATTATCAACTTCGCTTAAAATATTAATCTTAGTATTTGGAGAATCAATATTCATCATTGTTGAATATCTTTTAAAAAGTATTTTAGTTAAAGAGTCTGCTGTTAACTCACCATACCCAGGAATAAGATGATTATTATCTTCGTCATATTTTCCAACAATAGTAGGCTTAGTCGGACTATTATACAATTCTTCCTTAACTAGCATTTCAATAAATGATCTTTTTTCTTCTATAACAAAAATATCGTCCAATCCTTTAGAAAATTTATCAATTATTGCAGAATCAACTGGGAAAGTTGCTCCAAGCTTTAGAATTCGAATACCTATTTTATTTAAATATTCCGTAGTCCATCCTAAAGATTCAAATGCCTCAATAACATCATAATAAGTCTTTCCAGCTGTAATAATTCCAAATTTATCTTGATTGCCTTGAACTGTTATTTTATTAATAGGATTACTAGCTAAAAAATGTTTCGCTGCTGTAATACGACCTAAATGAATTTCTTTTTCTGTCGGTAAACTGTGATGCCCTACTAACTTAGCATTCTGTGTATGCTTCCATGGCTGGCCATTATAAGTAAAATCTGGAATTGTGATATTTACGCGCTGCGGATCTACAAATGCACTACCAAATCCATCAGCAATATCTGTTACAATTTTAAATCCAGACCATAGTCCAGAATACCTGGACATCTCATAGGCATAACGACCTAAATCAAGAATTTCTTGTACGTTTCCAGGATAAAATATTGGCATCATCGCATCAAATAATGCTGGCTCAGATTGTGAAGGCAATGTAGACGATTTACATGATGGATCATCCCCTGCTACTGCAAGCACTCCACCATTTTTACCAACTCCTAAGAAGTTAGCATGTCTAAATATATCCCCAGATCTATCAACGCCCGGAGCTTTTCCATACCACATACCTAGAACACCATCATATTTTACATTTGATACCATTCCAGCCATTTGACTTCCATAAATTAAAGTGGCTCCTAAATCTTCATTGACACCAGGAATAAATTTGACATTATGCTCATCTAGAATTTTTTTATTTTTTACAAGATTGATATCTAAGGTTCCAACTGGAGAGCCACGATACCCAGATACTAATGTTCCAGTGTTAAACCCCTTAATAAGGTCTGCTCTGTGTTGGTCAAGAAGCAATCTTACGAGTGCTTGTATGCCCGATAAAATTACTCTCCCTTCGAATAGAGTGTATTTGTCATCGAGACTAAAATTGGTTTTTAAAATTTGTCCTGCCATACGAGCTATATAATAATTGTTTAGTTAATTGTTAGTCAATTTAAAGATTTTTTTCATAGATTCTACAACTTTTTCAGGTGATTCTTGTTGGACAAAATGACCTGCATCAGTTTTTACAGTTTTAGCTTGAGGAAATAACCTTTCTGTTCTCCTTCTTAGCTTCCACATAACTGAATCGTTCATTCCCCAAACAATCTCAGCTGGTCCTTTATATGATCGTAAAAATTCTTCTACTTCTTTCTCGATAGCAACGCTAGGATGTGACATATTATTAGGAACCATACGAGCCAAAGCTAGCGGTCCAATATTATCTGTAAACTTTCTTAATGGATATTTATAGCTTCTTAAATCTTCTTTAGAGTAAGAATTAGGTATACCTTGAAATAGACCTAGGTAAGCTTGTGGAAAATTAAAAATTCTAAACAATAAATCGCTTATAATAGGCATCTGAGATAGATTGTGAAACCAAGTTGGATTAAACCCATCTTTTGGTGCTGTTACCGATGTATTCATTACCACTAACCCATTAATTTTTTTACCTGCTCGCATCGCACCAGCGACTCCAATCATACCGCCCCAATCATGAATCACTAGACCGATAGAATCCTCTTTAATTGTTTTAAAAAAGTTAGACATCCATTCCGTGTGAGCTTCTAAAGAATGTTCACCAATTTTAATTTTATCAGAAAATCCAAATCCAATTAAATCTGGAACAATCAATCGAGCTGATGTATTATCAAGCTGATCTAATACTTTTTTATATAAATATCCCCACATAGGATTTCCATGAACAAGGATAATAGGCTTTCCATTCCCTTTTTCCATGACATGCATATTTTTTTTACCTACATCAATAGTATAATGATTATAAGGTAAATGACGTAGAAGCCATTCAGGAATTACGTTATTAGAGTGATTATTCATTTATTATAAAAAATTAATAAAAAAAAGTTTTTTAAGCTTGACTAAAATTAAAAAAATTAGATAATTTACAGAGCCAGCCGAACTAGCTTTTCGAAAGCTTAAAGTATTTGCAAACAGTCTCTTTTTAGAGAGAGAATATACAATTATTACGTATAACTGTGTATTGAATTAATACTAATTTAGATAAGGGTAAGAGTATATTTAGAACTATGGCAGAAGCAATTGAAAATATGGGTATTGATTTTCCCACAGAAAATGAAACAAACCCGAACATTGATTCGGAATTAAAAAATCAAATATTAGGATTTAACATCAAAGAATCGATGGATAAATCAAATCAAACAAATGAAGAGGTTTGTCCTAAAGAATTTGAAATTGATGAATATTATAAAAATGACGATCTAGGCAAAAGCGTCCTACAGATGAAATATTTAGCACCATGGGAAAAAAATCCATGGGATTTATGGAAACGCCAAGCAAAGGCATTAGCTAGAGTAGAAAAAACAAAAGCACTTCAAGAAAAATGGGAAGCCATTTTTTTTGAAGCATTAAAGAATTTCAAGTTTGTACCAGGCGGAAGAATAATGCATGGTGCAGGTAGAGAGGATATTACAACAACACTAAATAACTGTTATGTTGTAGCTATTAAGACAGATTCTATTAAATCTATATATGATTGCGTTGTTCAAGAAGCCATGACATATAAGTATGGTGGTGGATGCGGACATGATTTATCTGTTTTAAGACCATCGGGAGATGCTATTAACGGTACAGGCGGTGATTCCTGTGGCCCAGTTGGATTTATGAACTTGTTTAGTGAAAATACAAACACTATAGCACAACATGGTAGACGTGGTGCAAATATGCAAACGCTACGAGTTGATCATCCTGATATTGAAAAATTTATTGAAATTAAAACCGGCGATGTTGATATGGTCAAGTATTCCAATATATCTGTTTTCTTAACAGATGATTTTATGGATGCAGTTCAAAGTGATTCTGATTTTGATCTACAGTGGGGTGGAAAAGTTTATAATACAGTAAATGCTAAAGAATTATGGATGAAGATTATAACACATGCTCATTCTAGCGCAGAACCAGGACTTCTCTTCTGGGATACAATGAAAAAATATCATAATGCAGAATATTGTAGTCCATTAGTTTCAACTAATCCTTGTGCTGAACAACCTCTTCCTGATGGTGGATGTTGTAATCTAGGAGCTTTAAATCTTGAACGTTTTGTTGATGATAGCGGTAATTTTGATTTTGACGGATTTCGCGAAATAACTGCTGTTGGAACAAGATTCTTAGATAACGTAATAGATTATAATCTTGATCGTCATGCACTTGAAGATCAAAAACAGAACGCTATCAATGACAGAAGAGTTGGATTAGGAATTCTTGGTTTAGGTGATATGTTGGTAAAAATGGGCATTAAATATGATTCAGATGAAGCGCTAGAGATTATTGGCGAAATAATGAAAATTCATAGAGATATTGCGTATGAAACTAGTGCTGCATTAGCACAAGAAAAAGGCGGGTTTCCAAACTTTGACTGGGATGGATATTCTGAAAGTCTTTTTGTGCAAGATCTTCCACAAGAATTACAAGAAAAAATTAAAAACCATGGTATTAGAAATTCTACGCTAACTACAGTAGCTCCGACAGGAAGTGGTGCTATTGTCGCTAGAGTAACTTCTGGAGTAGAGCCAATTTTTGCTACTTCTTACAAGAGAAAAGTAAAAAGAAACGATAGTCTTGGAAAAGAATTTGACACATTTACCGTTTATCACCCAGTAGTACAAGAAATGTTCGGTGGTGATGAAAATTTACCTGACTATGTTGTAACTGCACATGATGTAGATCCATACTTCAGAGTAAAAATGCAAGGTGAAGTCCAGAAATATATTGATAGTTCAATTTCATCTACTGTTAATTTAGCGGAAGATACTACTGTAGAAACTGTAGCAGATATTTATATGAAAGCCTATCAAGGAAATTTAAAAGGTATTACAGTTTATAGAGAAGGATCTAGAGAAGGTATTCTTATTACTGATGAAAAATCTGAAGAAGGAAATACGGTAGAAACAACAAATGTTACTGCTAAAAAAACAGCTAGAAATAGACCTCAGATTACTACAGGAAAAACAAGGAGAATGCGAACTGGAGATGGAACATTATACATCACTGTAAACGAAGATGAAAATGGATTATGTGAAGTATTTACAGCTATTGGTAAAGCAGGTGGAACTGTTGCAGCTCAAACAGAGGCAATTAGTCGATTGATATCCTTAGCATTAAGATCTGGCGTAGATCCAACGAGCGTAATCAACCAATTAAAAGGAATTAGTGGACCTAACCCAACATGGGAAGATGGCCAACTAATTTTATCAACTCCAGATGCCATTGGGAGAGCTTTAGAAACTTTTCTCGATGGTGAGCAAGAACCAAGTATGAAAAATAAAGTTCAATTTGAAATAGCAGAAGAACCTACCCAATCAAAAAAAGCTAAAGGAATCCACTGTATTGACTGCGATGGAAATGAAGTAGTCAATGAAGGTGGATGTTACATATGCAAAGATTGTGGTTGGTCTAAATGCGAATAGAACCTAAGAATATTATATTCGAAGATTTTATTGATTTTAAACCAAATTTAACTCCATATCATATCTTTAAATTAGGCAGCTTCGGTGGAACATATTGGAGACCAATCTATTCAGAAACGAATAAGAAATCTTATAGCAATTTACACTTAGATTTACCTCGAGAATGGTGGAAAACTATAGATGATCAATGCCTTATATCAGAAAAAGAAAACTTAAACTTAAATAGATATAAAGTTCACAGCGGAACTAATTTAGAATATTGGGAATCAAAAAATTGGATTAATCCAATTGATCCTTATGGTTGGGTACAATGGTATTGCCATTTCTACAATGGAAGAAGAAGTTCTGACGATATGAGACAAATACAGAGATGGAGTAATTTTACTGGAAAAAATGGTAGATGGAAATTAAGATTAATCAGTCTGATTCTTAAGAAAAGTGCTAAGTACAATGATGAGTCAATTAGTCCTGTAATAAGACAAGCATTACAACATTGGGGATATCAATTAACAGAGAAAGACTTCGAAGAAGCTCTTTGGAATCGATAGATTAATTATTTAAAATTTCTTCTTCTTTCGCTTGCTGATTTGCATTCAGTCTTTTAATAAAAGAATCAGTAACATCTTGCATTTGATCCATAAATCTCTTCATATCATCTTCAGGAATTTTTTCATCTTCTTCTACTTTCTTAACAGATTGAATAATTTCTCTACGAATATTTCTTACTGAAATTCTTCCATCTTCAATAACCTTTGAAGCAACCTTAACTAAATCTTGTCTTCTTTCTGCTGATAAAGGAGGAAAAGTAATTATAATACTATTTCCATTATTTGAAGGATTAAAGCCTAAATCTGATGCTAAAATTCCTCTTTCAATATCGTCAATGGATGTTTTATCAAATGGCTGTATACTGATAGTGACTGCATCCATGACAGATATGTTAGCAATTTGATTTAATGGCGTATCATTGTCATAGTACTTCACTGAAATTTTATTAAACATATCAGGATTTGCTCTTCCCGTCCTTATTTTTCCTAGCTCTGATCCAACAAACACAATTGTTTGCTCCATCTTAGTTTTTGCAAATTGAATATTTTGATCTAACATAATTAACTAATTCTTGTTCCTATATCGTCATTAGAAAGTGCATTATATAAATTTCCTTTTTTTGTAATATCTAAAACGAGAATGGGCATATTATTCTCTTTGCACAAAGTTATAGCTGTTAGGTCCATAATTGCTAATTCTTTTTCTAACACTTTCGCGAAAGAAATATCTTTATATTTTTTAGCATCAGGATTCTTCATAGGATCTGAATCGTATACTCCATCTACTTTTGTTGCCTTAACTAGAAGAGAGCAATCAAGCTCTACTGCACGTAGAGCAGCTGCACTATCTGTGCTAAAGAATGGATTTCCAGTTCCTCCTGCAATAATGACTATTCTACCTTTCTCTAAATGTCTAAGAGCTCTTCTTCTTATGTAAGGTTCTGCAATTTTAGGTATATCTATACCTGATAGAGTTCTGGTTTCTAGTCCTAATTGTTCAAGAGAGTCTTGAAGGGTGACTGAATTAATAACTGTACCTACCATCCCAATATAGTCAGCTGTAACTCTATCCATACCTTTTTCAGAAGCATCTCTTCCTCTAAAAATATTGCCTGCACCTAATACAATTCCTATATCAATATCTAATTTTTTTAAAGCTGCTACTTCTTTTGCAAGTTGTTGTGCAATTTCAGGGTCAATACCATAGACATGATTGCCAGAAAGAATTTCTCCGCTAAGTTTGAGGAGAATTCTTCTTTTATTTTTTTGTGACATTAATTATTAGATTGTTCGCCTAATGAAAAGCGAGTAAAGCGATTGATGGTGATATTTTCTCCAAGTTTAGAAACTCCTTCTTGGATTAATTGTCCAATTGTAACATCTGGATTTTTTACAAACGATTGATGAACAAGACAACAGTCTTGTTTAAATTTTTTCAACTTACCTTCAACAATTTTTTCTACAACATTATCTGGCTTTCCGCTAGACTTTGCCTGATCTGTATAAATTTCTTTTTCCTTATTAATAAGATCTTCAGATAAGCTACTTTCATCTATAGCCATTGGATTTGAAGCTGCAACTTGCATTGCAATATTATTTGCTAAGTCTAAAAATCCGTCAGTTTTAGCAACAAAATCTGTCTCACATCCAAGCTCTACTAAGGCACCTAACTTACTACCATGATGAATATAAGATACAACTAGGCCTTCATTTGCGGCTCTTGAAGATTTTTTTTCTGCTTTTGCAATTCCAGATTTTCTTAGAAAATCTATCGCTAAATCTAAATCACCCTTGGAATCTACTAGAGCTTTTTTACAATCCATCATTCCGGCTCCAGTTCTTTCTCTCAGGCTCTTAACTAGCTTTGCATCAATATTCATAGAATTATGCTTCCTTTTTATCTGCGACTTGCTCTGCTGCTTCTTTGGCTTTAGCATTTTTTTGCGCAACACTTATAATAGCATCAGCAATTTCTGTTACTAAAAGCTGTATAGTTCTGATAGAGTCGTCATTAGCAGGAATTGGATAGTTGCATAGTGTTGGATTTGTATTAGAATCAACAATACATACTATTGGAATTTCAAGTTTTTGTGCTTCTTGTATAGCAATAGATTCAGTTTTGCCGTCTACGATTACAATCATACTTGGCAATCTTTTCATATCTTTAATACCTCTATGCTGATCTGAAAGCTTAATTTTTTCACGATTTAACTGTAAGATTTCTTTTTTTGTTAAATCTTCAAAAATTGTAGACCCTTCTTTTTCTAAGGAATGTAATCTTTTAATACTCTTTTTAATTGTAGAAAAATTAGTAAGAGTTCCGCCTAACCACCTCTCTACTACATAAAACATACCACATCTATCGGCTTCTTGCTGTATAACGTCCTTAGCATGCTTTTTAGTGCCAACAAAGAGTATCTCTCCATTGTTTTCTACAGTGCTTGTAATAAATTTTACGGCTTTTTCAAGACCTTCAAGAGTATGATCTAAATTAATAATATCAATCCCATTTTTTTGAGAAATGACATAGTCTTTAAAGTTTGGATCTGTTTTACTTGAAACGTGCCCGAAATGAGCGCCAGAGTTTAATAAATCTTCTTTTGTAATTTTATGCATAATTTTTATCTCTTAGAGAATTGGAATTTCTTTCTTGCTCCAGGTTGACCATATTTTTTTCTTTCTACTTCTCTAGCATCTCTCGTTAATAAGCCATGTGACTTTAATTGAGGCCTAAATTCTGCGTCTACTTTTAAAAGAGCTCTTGCTATACCAAGTTGAATTGCTCCAGCTTGACCCGTTAGTCCTCCACCAGAAACATTGATGTTCAGATCGTATTTATCTCTAAGGTTTAATACTTCCAAAGGTTTCATAGCGTGAATAACTAAAGATTCTCTTTTTAGATGTGAATCAATATTTAATTTTTTATTAACAGTAGAAGTTCCAGAACCGTCAGATAGATAAACTCTTGCAGTTGATTCTTTTCGTCTTCCGACTCCATTAAATAATTCTTTTTTCATTAAATAGAACTCCATTCAGTTGGTTGTTGTGCTTCTTGTCCATGATTAGAGTCTTTATAAATTCTAAGATGTGTTAAAATCTCATTACCTAGTCTATTTTTTGGTAACATACCTTTTATAGCCTTTAAAAGTACTTTGTCTGAATCATTTTTCATTAAATCTTTATAGCTAGTAAACTTAACCCCTCCTGGATAACCAGAATGACTAAAATATTTTTTTGAATCAGCTTTGTTACCAGTCAGCCTTATCTTATCTGCATTTACTATAATAACCGCATCTCCCATATATAAATTAGGAGCATAATTAGGTCTATGCTTTCCTCTTAAAATTTGAGCAACTTGAGATGCAAAACGCCCCAATACCTGATTGTCGGCATCTAGCAACCACCATTGTTGCTTTATATCTTTAGCTGATATTGTATTTGTTATCTTTTTCATTAAAGTCTCAAAAATGCCTCAAAACTTAATTGATGTGATTCCATTAGTCAATGATTAATGATAGGTAAGATTATAAAGTATAAAACTTGCTTTTTGATAGCACATATTTAACTTTTCCTACCATCTCTTCCCCAATGAACGGAGAGTTAGAGGACTTTGAGTAAATATCTTCATTTGAAAAAGTCCATTTTTGATTTGGATCAAGAATTGTAATCTGAGCTTTCTTGCCAATTTCAAATAAATTCCTATCAATATTCATTACTTTTCTTGGGTTTACTGTCAATTTTTCAATTAGAGATTTTAAACTCATGCCATTATCCTTCACAAGCACTTTATTTACAGCACCAAAACAGCTCTCTAATCCAATCATGCCAAATGCTGCATCATTAAAAGTAGTTTCTTTGTCTTCGAGCGTATGCGGCGCATGATCTGTAGCAATACAATCAATAATACCACTTTTTATACCTTCAATAAGCTTCTTTCGATCTGCTTTTCCTCTAATCGGTGGACCGACCTTCAAATTTGTATTAAAATCTTTAATGTCTTCATCTGAAAAATATAGGTGATGAGGAGAAACCTCAGAAGTAACAAGACTATCTTTGGATTTAAATTGTTTAATTAAATCAACGGATTCTTTTGTAGAGACATGAAGAATATGTAGTCTGGCATTTAAAGATGCTGCTAATAATAAATCTCTATATACCATCATAGCTTCAGCTAAACTATTATTTCCCTTTAATCCTAAATTGCTTGATGTCTTACTTGCATTCATAACACCATCATTTCTTAGATAGATATCTTCAGAATGATTTAAGATAGGTATATCAATCATTTGAGCATATCTTAATGCCAAGCTCATAAACTGAGGATTCTGTATTGGCATTCCATCATCAGTAAAAGCAATTGCACCATTCTTTTTCATTAACATCATTTCAGTAAGATGTTCGCCTTCTAAATTTTTTGATACTGCACCGATTGGAAAAATTTCTACAGGTAAATTTTTACTCTTACTTGATATATAATGTATATGTTCTGGAGAATCAATAACCGGATCTGTATTGGGCATTGTACAAACCTGAGTAAATCCTCCTGCAATTGCAGCTATAGATCCTGACTCTAAGTTTTCTTTATCTTCTCTTCCTGGCTCTCTAAAATGGACATGAATATCACAAAAACCATGCGTAACAATCAATCCCTTGCAATCAATTACATTATAGTCTTTTCCTTTAGATGGTATAGAATCTGCAATTTTAGAAATTGAACCATTTTTAACTAATAGGTCTCCAATAAATGTTTTTTTTGAGAATGGATCAATAATTCTACCACCTTTTAACAATAATTTTTTTGTGTTTTGATTATTTATCATAATTTTTCTGATTTATCTGCAAGCAAAAGATAGAGAATAGACATTCTTGATGCTACTCCATTTAATACTTGATCAAGAATTACGGCATTCTCTGAATCTGCAATTTTACTATCAATTTCTACACCCCTATTCATCGGACCTGGATGCATAATGACTATATCCTTTTTTAGTTTGCTTATTCTTTCATAAGTCAAACCAAACTCACTATGATATTCTCTCTTAGATGGGATTCTACCTAAATGCATTCTTTCAAGTTGAATACGTAATCCAATCACTACATCACACCAATTTAAAACTTCATTAATATTGTGAGTAATATTTATTCCCAATTGCTTGGCATTACTTGGCAATAAAGTACTAGGACCACAAACTACAATCTCTGCTCCTAACTTTTTAAGAGCAAAGATATCACTCCTTGCTACTCTACTATTTAGAATATCACCTATGATACCTACTTTTAAATTTTTTATCTTACCAAATTTCTCTTTTAGAGTTACCATGTCTAGGATAGCTTGCGTAGGATGTTCATGAGATCCATCTCCTGCGTTAATAACAGCCCCATCTATATACTCAGTTAATTTTAACGCTGATCCAGGATGTCCATGTCTAATAACAGCTCCATCTATTTTCATTGCATCGATATTTTGGATTGTATCTTTTAGAGTCTCTCCCTTTTTCACACTACTTGTTGAGGAAGAAAAATTAATACTATCTGCCCCTAGCCTTTTTTCAGCTAGCGTAAAACTAATTTTTGTTCTTGTAGAATTTTCGAAAAACATATTAACAATAGTTTTACCCTTTAATAAGATTGCTTTTCGTTCTGGACTTTCTAGGATTTCTTTGAATTTAAATGAAGTGTCAATTATTTTATTCAAATCAGAAGTTGGAAAATTTTCTAGACCGATAAGATGTTTGCTTTTTAGCATAAATTTTTCTCCAATTCTCGGAAACTTAGTTCATTTCAACTAATTTATCAACTATATCATTAACGTTAGTAGCCTCCATTTCAAACACATTATCAAAGCTTTGATTGTCAAACCATTTCATCTGTCTTTTTGCATATTGTCTTGTACGAATATGAATTCTTTCTATGGCATCTTCTCTAGATATTTCTTTATCTAAATATGATGATATCTCACTAAACCCTATGTAGTCTATATGCTTGATATCATAATTCTTATCTTTAATAAATTTAACTTCTTCTATCATGCCGCTTTCCATCATAGATAAAGTTCTTTGATAAATTCTCTTTTCTAGCGCCTGTCTTGACATTCGGAGATAAACAGTATGAAAGTTTTTATAAAAACTACTTTTCTTATTATCAGATTTAAAATTATCAGTCATATTCTTTCCTGTAATCTTATAAATCTCGAGAGCCCTTATGAGCCTTCTTTTATTATTAGGATGAACTTTTTTAGAGTATTCAGGGTCAATAGAGGATAATTCTTTATAAAGTATGTCTGATTTTCCACTATCATACTCTTTTTCAAGAAAAGATCTGATGCTATGATCTGTCTGACTTCCAGTAAAAATACCCTCTACTAATGACTTTAAGTATAGTCCGGTACCTCCACATAGAATAGGAATTTTCTTTTGATCTAAAATTTCTGCAATCTTTTTATCTACTAATTTAACATACTCACCTGCAGATATTGTATCACTTAGCTCTTTTATTCCAATCAAATGATGTGCAATGCTACTTAGCTCTTGTTTAGATGGTTGAGCGGTACCAATAGGGATCATTTTATAAATTTGCCTGGAATCCAAACCAATGATTTCACTATTTAATTTTTTAGCTAATTTTATTGATAAGCTTGTTTTGCCTATACCGGTAGGTCCAACTATTGTAAAAAAATTTATCAAACCAGATTTATGCCAGTTAGTAAATTGAAAATCAACTTTGCTGGCTCAAATATAATAACACTAAAAATACTTAATCCTCCAACTAATGACAGCAATACCAGCCCCATAAGCACGCGTGGACCATAGTATTCAATCTGGTATAATGTTCGAGGATCTCTAATGAATAAAGGTAATATTCTTGATCCATCTAGTGGAGCAATTGGAATAAGATTAAATAGAGCTAAAACAATATTTATAAAAACAAAGAATATCATCGCACTGTTAAATAATTCTGGAATATTAAAAGGAGCAATCATTGAAAATCTTAATAAGATAGAACCTATAGTTGCTAAAAAGATATTAGAAGCAGGACCTGCAATTGCAATCAACATCATATCTTTTCTGGGATTAGAAAGATTGCGCATATTTACAGGTACAGGTTTAGCCCAACCAAATCCTAAAAAATATAATGCCATTGTTCCAATAGGATCTAAATGACTAAGTGGATTCAGATTCATTCTATCTTGATAATATGCTGTATAATCACCTAAATAGTATGCTACTCGAGCATGAGCGTACTCATGAAACGTAAGTGCAAACAATATACATGGCATTACTATCAATTGCATTTCTAGTGGTGCGCTTGCTATTCCCATATCAAAAAATAGTTAATTCTTATCCTTTTGAAAAGCTTTCATATATTCACTTTCAATAAATTCTCGCGATAAGTGGGTATAAATTTCTGTAGTCGATATATCTGCATGACCAAGAAGTGCTTGTACTTCTACTAAGTTTGCTCCACCATCAATTAAATGTGTTGCAAACGAATGTCTAAAAGTATGTGGAGATATATCTTTGGGAATACCAGCTTTATCAATATACTTTTTCACAGACTGCCAAATTGCAGCTCGAGTTAATGGTAATCCATTATTACTTAAGAACACAAAATTAGATCCTTTTGTTGATCGTTCAGATAAAATTCTGCGTGATTGGGTTAAATATCTCTCTAGCCATCGTCTTGCATAATAAGTAAGTGGAATCATCCTTTCTTTGTTGCCTTTACCAAAAAAACGAATAAGATTTAAATCAAATTGTATATTATTAATTTTAAGATTACATAATTCGCTTACTCTCAATCCAGAAGAATATAGCATTTCAAGAATACATCGGTCTCTAAGTCCTAATAGTTCATTATCAGTGTTTTCTGACTCAAAAAATACTTTATTTATTTCATCTATAGTTAATATTTCTGGTAAAGCTTTTGGTACTTTAGGAGTAAATATGCCATTTAATGGATTGTTTTTAATAATTTTTTTATCTAGTAAAAATATAAAATATGAAGAGAGGGAGGAAAATTTCCTTTTTACTGATCTAGGAGATAATTTTTTCTTTGAAAGATGCCTAAAAAAAGTCTTTGTATGTTTATCGTCAAGAATGACATCTTTAAAGTTAATTTTATTTTTTTCTAAGAATACATTAAAAGATTTTAGATCAGATAAATATGCACTGATAGTATTGTCAGAATAATTTCTTTCGATTTTTAACATTCTAGAAAAATCATCTAAGTTAATTAGCATTTTTATCCAATCAATTCAATATAGGATTCTGCGTCCATTAATTTAGATTGATCTGCACTGTCTTCTAGTTCAATTTTAACCATCCACCCATTTTTGTATGGATCTTCATTGACTTGCTCTGGAGTATCATTTAAATCTTCATTTATTTCTATAACTTTTCCTGTTATTGGCATATACATATCTGAGACAGTTTTTACTGCTTCGATAGTCCCAAAAATATCTCCATTGTTAAAACTTTCATCTACATTAGGAAATTCTAGAAAAATAATATCGCCTAATTCACTTTGTGCAAAATCTGTAATCCCTATAGTAGCAATCTTACCATTTATCTCAACCCACTCATGCTCAGATGTATACATTAAATTCTCTGGATGATTCATTAAATCCCTTTCCTCGTCGACAAAACTCATTGTTTTGCTTACTCTTTTTTTAGTAATTATTAGGAGTATTTAGCAAAGTATTTAGTAAAACTCCTAATCTGTACCAAAAATTACGATAAAAAAGTTTCATTAGAAGTAATTAATTTTTCATCATTATTTACTAAATCAACAAACATATTTTTATCATACTTTAAATACCTTTCAGTTGTTTTAAAGTTGCTATGTCCCATCAATCCTTGCAATACATAAGGATTAACATCTTTAGCAATTTGAGTAAAAGCAAAGGTATGTCGCTGCAGTATTAGCTTCTACTAATGGAATCGCAGCTGTTATGGATTTATGTATGCTCAAGGAACATAAAAAAATATAATCTTACTTAATTATTGAACAATTTTTGAGCTAAAAATCTCTCTTCTCTGACTTTTTGATCATAAACTGCACAGGAAGTATAATCCAAGCCATTAATATCAAGTATGAATACAGCATTCCAAGATTGGTACCATAAAATTGATTTAATACTGCACCGGTGTATCCAAGTAAAGCTGAAAAATCAAGCTTCAAAATAATTAGTATTCGTGATAAATCGATTGGATTAAATAATGTAGCAATTAATGCAAATTTTTCTAGTGGGTAACTATTAAATACGATCATCCCAATTAAAAAGAATCCATCATACACAATTGCTAAAAGCAACCATACTAAAACAGAGATACCAAATCCTTTGATTTTATCTTCATTGTGCAAAGCAATATTAAAAGATATTGCCGTAAAAATAAAAGTAAGTAATAATCCGACCGCCATAAGCGTTAAAAAATTAATTATATATCCAGAATTAATTAATCCATACAAAAGGAAAGGGATCCCAAGTCCAAAAAAAATACTTGCTGAAAGCGCCAAAGATAGTCCTAGATATTGACCAAGGAATATTGTTTTTCTTTTAATTGGCTGAGCTAAAAGTAGTCTACTAAACTCGACTGAATTATAATAGAACATGACCCCAAATATTGTCCCAATTAATGGCACCAGGACTATAATAATATTCATTAAAATGATGATTGACTTCGCTATATCAGAATTCAAAAAAAGAATACTAAATCCTAATAAAAGATAGAAAAAGAAATAAATATAGCTCCATCTGCTTCTCATTAAGTCAAAAAAACTATATTTGATTATCTTAAACATTTTTTTTCACCATTAGTTCTGCTATAGATCTTTCAAGTGTTTCTTTATTAGTTAATTTTTTTAGATCATGTATCTTTCCATCAAAAGCAACACTTCCATCGATTAAGAAAATTATTTCTTTAGATATATTTTCGATAAAACTCATTATATGAGATGTTATAATAAAGGTAACCCCTGCTTTATTTCTTTCTTTAATAAGTTCTTTAAGCTTAATCATTGATACAGGATCGAGCCCAGATGTAGGTTCATCTAGAACAATAGTTGGTACATTAAACATGAATGTTAAGACTATATTTACCTTTTGCTTTGTACCACCTGACAAATCAGATAATTTTTTATCTAAAAAGGGTTCAAGTTCAAATATTTTAATTAATTCTACTTCTGTTGTTTTTTGATATTTGTAATCTAAGCGTACGGTCTTAATCATTTCAATTAATTCATTAACACGCAAGTTTGCGGGAAAATCAATAATTTGAGGCATATATGAAATATCATTTCTGTACTCCCATTTATTCTTTATCGAATCATTATCAATCGTTATTGTACCCTTATCTGGAATTACTTGGCCAAGCAAAGATTTAATTAAAGTAGATTTTCCTGAACCATTTGGTCCAGTAATTGAAAATATTTTTCCTTTATTTACAAGAATATTAACGTTTTGTAACGCATTAACTTTACCAAAAGATTTCGATATTTTTTTGATTTCAATCATGATGCTATATTGACCATTTTTATTTGAGGAGAATGATCTTTAATTTTTTCTGAAATAAATAATGGAGAAACCTTTTCAGAAAAATTTACCAAATCAATAAATAAGCTTCTTAACAAAATAATAGATTCTGGAGTTTGTTGAGTAATATATGAAAAAAGCTTTACTGGCTGATAGGAAATGTCTCCTATACCATCTTTATCTAAATCATACCCATTATACTCTGACCAATAATTTGAATGGAATTTATTTTCATTTATTCGGCCATTATAGGATAAATCAAATGAATTATTAATAAAGTCATTTTGTATGAAAATATTTTTATAACACCCTCCAGTAATCTTTAGCGCCCAACCATTATTTTTAAATATATTATTTTCATATTGAACCCTAGATGAACCCTCAACGTTAATTCCTATTGTATTTTTTTCAAAAATGTTATTGCCGATATCTGCATCATATATTTCTTTTAATAATAATCCAAATGAAGCCGTTCCCCAATTGTCCTTGAATTGATTATGATTCATAGAAATATATTTTGAGAACATGACAGCAACGCCAGCTGCATTTTTTTCAAAAACATTATGCGTATATTCGTTGTTATTTGAAAACATAAAGTGTAATCCATATCTTTGCTGATTACTACTGATGTTATGGTGTATTTTACTATTCTTCACAAATTCTAAGTAGATTCCATCTCTCATTTTATCAATAATATTATTATGTATAATTACGTTAGATGAATGCCACAAATGAATTCCATTTGCAGAACTAACTTCATTAATGGCATTCCCAAATATTTTATTATTTGCAATTAATCCATTACTAGATCTTTGAATTAATAATGCAAAAAAAGGATTGTTAAATGTGTTATTCTCAAAGATAAAATTCTTAATTCCGAATGTATATATTGCTGCTATATCTTTGGTATATGATTTTTCAATATTGTTAATTGTGAACCCTTTGATTGTAGTATTGTCAGCATAGATGTGAAAAACTCCGCCTTTATTTTCAGCATCAATGATTGCATTTTCTCCTAAAATTGTTAGCGACTTTCTAATCTCTATATCTTTCTCAAAATATGTTCCTTCTTTAACAATAATTGTATCTCCATTTGATGCTACCTGCACTGCTTTTTCGATTGTTTGAATTTTACAATTTGAACAAACATTTATTGTTTTAGCATTGAGCGGGTTAATATTTAGAAGTAAAATAATTAATACATAAATTCGATATATTGGAATGTTATTTATATACATTTTTTAACTCTTCCCAGCTAAGTACTTGCTCAATATCATTTATGTTAAATTGAGATAACTCATTTATATTTTTTAATGCAGTTAAGTAATCTCCCATTGGGCTTGGAATTTGATCATATATTATATAAGTGCATTGAGTAGCATCCCAAAATTCAGACGGATATCCGAATGCATTAACAAGAAATTTTGAATAACTATTTGCATTTTTATCTTTCAGATAATTCATCATACATTCGATTGAATCAAACATAAAAGTTTTTTGATACTGGTTTACGATTTTTGCAGCATGTTGTTGATCAATGATATGCATATTGCATTGAGAACAAATATCTTGACCATAATGAACTGGCCTGATATTATTATTGCAGCCCACCACAATAAATACTAGTAAAATTAATTTATATAGATTTTGCATATTTTTTTTTCATTTCATTAATATATGAATACTTACCTAATGCTATTGATAGAAATAATAAATATGACCCTGTTGACGGATAAGAAGTAGCCACAAAATTTAGTATTTTTTTTTCTCCAATTAATGGTGGCTGATATGTCATCGGATTATTGAATTCATCGACAAACTGAATTGCAGCATCAGCACTGAGGTTATGTCCAAAGGTATACTGCCAATACCAGAAATCATACATTCCTAATATCCCTAATACTCCCATTATAAATAGCCAGGTTAAGTAAAAATTCTTGTGACCAATTATGCTAAAAAGTATACCTAAAATTGACATTGAAATAATAATTTTAGGAAAGTATTCGAACTCTCTCATATTTTCTGGCATTGGCGCCATTCCAATATAGTGATTCATAAGATTAATATTTTTAATGTCATTTGGATTCATGTCAGTCAATTTATTAATCCATATATTCATTCCAATTGGCTCAGGATATTGAGGAGCTATTAATGTTATTTGCCACAAAGGAAAACAAAATAAAGTCAATAGCATTAGGGCCCCAAGCCCCATTGTTATTTGTGATTTTTTTATCATTTAATATTTACCTTATAAGCCTGAAGAAATATATTGATGAGTTATTTCACATTTTGAATCGGGATGTTCTGTTAAATATTTTTTAATTTTATTATCGATATTGCAACAAGACCATCTTTCATATTGTTTTGTCTTTGTATCGGTAATCAGTACAATATAGGTATTCTTAGCTTTTTTACTTTTACATGCCATATCTAATCTCCCTTAATTTAAAACGGTAAATAAAATAACGTAGTATGCTATGATTATTGAACATGCTAGTACTGCTAATGTGAAAATGATTTTTTCCATAGATCCGTCCTTTATTAGTTACCTTCTCAAGACTATTGAAACAATAGCCTTGAGAAGTGGTTGTCGTTTAACTTTCCCCTAGCGACCAACTTAAATCTATATCAGAATCTTTTGGAGAGACTCGTACATACCCTTGCATTTCTTGATGAAGTGCTGAACAAAAGTCCGTACAGTAAAATGGCCAGACACCGGGTGTTTTAGGTTTCCACACAAATGTCTCTGTTTGTCCAGGCATTATTAATAGCTCAGCATTATTAGCTCCAGTAATAGCAATTCCATGAGGAACATCATAATCTTGTTCAAGATTAGTGACATGGAAATAAACAGTATCTCCTACTTTTATTCCTTCAATATTATCTGGCGCAAAATGTGTTCTAATTGTAGTAAGATATATATGAACATCGGTTCCGTCTCTTACTACTTTTGCCTCTGCTTCAGATTTAGTAACATATGGATGCTTATTTTCTTCCAGCTTAAATATTTTTTTTGATTTTGATTTAATTAAATCTGCTGGTATACCTGCTGCATAGTGAGGTTCTCCTACTGTTGGGAAATCAAGCAACAATTCCATTTTATCTCCAGTAATGTCGTATAATTGAGCTGATTGAGTTACTTCTGGTCCAGTAGGTAAATAGCGATCCTTGGTTATTTTGTTTAGAGCTACCATGTACTTTCCAAATGGTTTTTGTGAATTTCCACCAGGAATCATTAAATGACCGGGTGAGTAATATGTTGGTTTTTTATCAAGTACTTCCCATGTACCTAATTTCCATTTTACTACTTCTGATGAAATAAAGAATGTTGTGTATGCATTACCTTTACCATCAAATTCAGTATGCAACGGACCTAACCCAGGCTGTTTTACAACCCCTGCCAATGCGTCTTCGAAATTAATAATTGGAATACCATATGCATCTCCATCAAATTTCTCATTTTCAATAGCATCAATCATTTTTGAGAATGAATGAACTGTTACATTAGCAGAAAGCTTACCACTTCCTACAATATATTCACCACTAGGATCAACATCACATCCATGTGGAGATTTTGGCATTGGTAAGAAGTAAACAATGCCTGGATATTTTTCTGGATCTAGCATTTTTACTTCATGCTTTATATTGCTCGTAGCTGAGTGGGTATGTTCGTCATAAATATTATGAGCATATTTACTATGTATGGTATCAAACTTTCCCTGCTTAATATATTCTTCAGCTTTCTTCCAGTTTACAGCAGCAATGAAATCTTTATCTCTTTGCGATGCATTTACCTCTAGAAGTGTATTTCCTTCTTCCACATTATATGTTGTAAAGAACATCCATCCATGAGATTTTCCTCTTCCCGGATGTGCTTTATCATAATCAAATCCAGGCATCATAATCTGGAAAGATAAATCCATTTCTCCTGAATCTTGGTCAACTCCTACAAAAGATAAGACTCCCTTAAAGTTTCCTTTGTATTCACTTATTGGCATATCTCTTTGAGGAACCGGTACTGCAAAACGTGTTCCAGCAACTACATATTCAGTATTATCAGTTACATAAGGAGAACTATGATTTCCAGCAGAATTAGGAAGCTCTATGATTTCAGCAGTCTCGAATGTTGTAAGGTCGATTCTAGCTATTCTTGGTGTATTATTTTCATTAATAAATACCCATCTACCATCTAGTACTCCATCAGTTTGAGAAATATCGGGATGATGTGCATCCCCCCATGGAACAAATCCAAAGGATGTATTTAATAAGGGCTTAGTTTCTTCATTGTAACCATAAGCCTTTTCTGCGTCCTGTGAAAATACTGGAATAATTTTAAATAATCTTCCTGAAGGCAATCCATAAACAGACATTTGTCCGCTAAATCCTCCTGATAAGAATGCATAAAATTCATCGTGATCTCCAGGCGCAACGTAAGATTTTGCAGCAATGTTATTTGATAATGCTCCATCATCTACAGAGTTAACACATGCACCAATGAAGAATGGTAACGTTAAGCATAACGCTATTATTTTTTTCATTATTTTACCTCTTCTTTTAAGATTTTATTTTTTATTGTTTCGTCATATTGTCTGAAATATTCTAGTATATTTCTTGCTTCCTGTGCTGACAAACTTTGATTAGCCATAGGAGCGATATATTCCATTAACAATTCTTTTGCTATAGGGTTTTCTTTTACCATCACTTCAGGATTAAGAATCATATTCATAATCCATTCAGGGGATCTTCGTTCTGTGATTTGTTCTAAACTAGGACCTATAAACTTTTTATCCATTTTATGGCATGATACACAATTTCGATTAAAAGCTATCTCTCCCATTGATGCCATTTTTGTATCGATATTATCATATATTTTTACATTAGTTATTGGACCGATTCCCTTATCGGACATCAAAGGATTGGTTGGAGCAGAATTATCTCCACAAGAAATAAATAGTAGAACGGCAAACATTATAACATTGATTTTTTTCATAATAACACCTCTTCTTTTGTAAATATTTAATTGGTACTATATATCTTTTCTTAAAGATATAAGAAGTGCAGAGTATTACGATATGTAAGTTGACAGGGTAATTTTCTACACTTAATTATGTGTAAAAATATTTGTCGGGGGAAATTCTGGGATAAAGTAATGTGAAATGATAGCTAGTAAAAGATACCAGACATCTTTCAGTGCAGTCACACTGTCTGTAATGCGAGAAACTATTGATAAATAATTGCGCATAATACATAGTAAGATGTAATAAAATGATTGTCAAGTAAAACCGACTACTCAGTTGAACTTTATTATTTGACTTATTTTTTAATCAAACTTGCAACAACGCTCGGGTCTGCTAAGGTCGAGATGTCGCCTAAATCATCAGTTTCATTTTGGGCGATTTTTTTTAAAATTCTTCGCATGATTTTTCCAGATCTTGTTTTTGGCAATCCATCGCAGAACTGAATAGCGCTTGGTTTAGCAACGTTGAAGGAATCGCTGTTATTCCGCTGTTTTACAGAGAAGATTGACCTGTTAATTACCTGTTTAACAGGCTAAGGTTGATTGAATCACGCAGATCTTCGCTATCGCTCAGATTCTGCTATATCTTTTCTGTACGCATTTGATAGATATAGGTTTGAGAACTACTGTACTCTTTTGGTACTACCATAAATGCTAATTGTCTTGCTCCACGATTACCAAGCGAAGTTTCTGTTAATTGATAGTTAGGCATACCTTTACCCCAAAATGCTATAAATGAATTAGCAAATATCTGAACTAATTCTTCATTTGGTTTATTCACTTTTGAAAGTAAAGGGGCAATCAAGTCTATTTGTGGTACTATCTTTCTTTTAACAAGAATCTTAGCAAACCTTTTGTAGTGTTCTTCTCTATCTGTATTTCTTTTATCAAAGAGCTCTTTAAGCCAAAGAGACTTCCACTTTCTCATACTCTTACTAACCATATTTAATTGGTCTTGACCTGTTAAGAAGTATACTTTAACTCTTTCTGCTCTTACTAATTCTTCATTGATAATCTTATTCTCAATCTCAGTATCCCCATTAAGACATTTATCAAGAAGTGTATAGCACTCCTCTTTTGAAGGTTCATAATTGTTTTCTTCTAAGGTTGGTAATTCTTCGCCTTTTACTTTTAAAGCATTCATCTTATCCCTATATGCTAATTTGCAGATATCTCCACTCTCTTTTAAGATTGTAGATGAATTAGGATTAAGTTTATTCCAACGATTATACCAATGCTCAGTCATTATAGGCATATACTTATGATGATGTGCTAATTCTTTGAAGTGAACATTAACGCCTATGTGAACCCAATTACGATAATTGTAAATCATAGTTTCACTAAGGGCTAAGAAGTTTGAATAAAAGGATTCTCTTTCGCCCTCATGTAGAGTAAGAAAGTACTCATAATCTCTTAACCATTTATTTAACCAAGTATTCCACTCTGCTCTGATTCTACCCGCATTAACTACTCTATCCCATTGCTCTTTATCAGTTATTAAATCTATTGTCTCTTTTTTAAGAGTAATAGGATTAGTCCTTACTAATTGAGTATGTAACTTTGGGTCAAGAAATTGTATAGGTTTCTTAGGTTTTGACGACATCTAAGAAGGTAAATAAATTGTTCTGTTTTAGTAAAGATTTATTATACCCAATTGTGATTATATGTGCAGTATGCCCCTCTCGCTTAGTTGATAAACGTCAAACCATACATAAAAGACGAATAGGTACCCACAAAGGTATCCCCACAACCCCATACCTTATTAATACCATACAAGTAGGTAGGTGTAGGTTTATATAAATCCATACATTGGTGATTATGCTAGTTGGTTTTATAGAGAAAGATTTTGCAATGATAACATTATCAATTACTTATTGGATATAAGTTTATTCGCCTTCGGCGTATACACTGCCCAATACTGCACCAAAACAAACATGCCCAATGAAACTACCCATAATCGCCATAATGTCACCGCCCGACCAAAAGCCATTACCCATCATTGGCATCATCATAGATTGTGCCATTACAAAAGGGAGCATGGCAAAAATAATACCGCGTATGACATACGCTCCGCTTAATCTGTTTAAAAAAACTGAAGCATAGATTGCTGTTAGTACAATGCCTATCACAAAGTGCATCATCCATCCAGCTGCATACGGCATGACTATCATTGGATTATTCGCACCTAACATTTCACCAAAGTCCATTTTTGGCATACCCATCATCGGTGCCATGATTGCTACGACTGACATAATGGCTGTTGCTATAACACCCGTTGTAATTACTTTTGTTAATTTCATTTTTTTACCTTTTTTTGATTTAATAATTCATTCAATTTATAATCCAATAGCGTTGTAAAGGTTTTAATATTTCCCTTACAGGAATTTAATTCTTCATGAGTGATTAATAAATTACAACTTTCTTCGTGCTGCTGTATCACGCAAGGCAGTTCTTGAATTAAATTACGGGGGATATTCTTTGGCACTTCATCAATGTGCAATAAAGAGTAGTCATGATCCGATTGCGCCTCCATCTCTTTCCACTCTTTTTTCATTCCAGTCAAATTATGAGAGATATCACACATACCGCAACTTTCATTTTGAAATATTTTTTTGTAAAGATAGTTTAATTCTCCAGTCAATGTGGAGCTGGCATTGTAGATACAAATAATTTTCATGATTTCTCTTTATTTTTAATTAGACTAAATTTATTAAGTAATATGTATTTTAACAAGTAGGCACTATTTTTGTTCATAGTTACATAAACAAGACTCATGACTAATGCAGAATATTGCTGTCAAACAATATATAGTAAATAATACGCGTGCAGTGTTCGCTTGTTGTCATTATTAGTATCCATATTAGTACCATATTTTTCCCCTATATTTAGTTATGCTTGATAAAATTATTAGCCACTTACAAAATCCAGAATCACTTTGGATTGATATTGGGTTAACTATTCTCATTATGACTGTTGGTTTTGCTTTAGTGAAACAACTATATAACTGGATTTTAAAAGCTTTTTCTGGTTGATAGAACGCTTTTGCAACTTAGTTAGTAGGGAATAGACCTAGCATAGATTCTGCGTTTGGAATACTGATAATTTTTTCAACATAATCTGTATATAGACTATGACCAAGGGGCAGTTGAGAAGCAATTTCAGAAGGAGTGTACGTCTTATATATGTACCCTACCCCCCTCGATATCTTGTTTAGGTTGAGAATTTTAGGTTGAAAATTCCAGATTGATATTGAGAAGGAAAGGGATTGGTTCGCTCGGCTCACGCCTCGCTCTTTGAACAGAACGCAAAGGCAATTGATTTATAAGTATCAATTTGCCCTTTGCTTATTTATAATAATTTGTATACTACTTTGGTATACTACTTTAATTTATTATAAAATATCGATTGTATTATAACTCTTATTTAGAGAGGACAGTTGGCAAGAAAATATTTATTCAACATTTCCATGTCGATTAAAGTTTAAATTTAATCTGAAGGAACATCTGACACATACGTTGCACGGAAAAGCGTTCCATCGTTGTTATTCGATGATAAATCATTGGCATTATCTTCAAAATTCCAATATCCTTGAAGGTTTGAGCTCTCAACTTCGCTTGGGTCCTCTCCATCTCCGCTATTATATAAAGTGGTAACATCAGACGCAGTTAATGCTATATCCCAAATAGCTACTCCATCAATCCTGCCATCAAAATTATATCCTGGTTTCGTAATATTATGATCTCCCACTAAGAATTTTTGAATAGAAGCAAGACTGCCTCCAATATTTCCCGTGGCAGCTTGTGTATCTTCTAAGGTTCCATTAACATAAAGCTTGATATTGGATCCATCATAGGTCATTACTAGATGAGCCCATGCATTAAGTGTAGCGGCAGTGCTCGAGGTTAGTCGGTACTCAGTATTACCAACAGGCAATTGAAAGAGATTCATACTAGCAGTCCAATTATCTTTGGCTCCACTAAACTCTTCGGTTGCATACGGAGCCATGAGTGAGTAAGCACGAAGATCTTGATTGCTATCATTTCCTTTTGAAACAATATGTTTATTGGATTGTAATGCAGTTGCTTTGGCCCACGCTTGTACGGTCATGGTTGTAGTAAAGACTCCAGCAGTGGTTCCCATATCAACATGAGCATGAATATTGCTATCAAAATTTAGAGATTTTGTATTAGCCCAAGGACTTTTTATAGTAAACATTCCAGTGGTATCACCTGGCAAATTAGTACTAGTATCAGCACCAATCTTAAGATAGTAATTTGAATCGGTTGGAACATCACTTGGAATTGACCATGAAAATGAACCTACTGTCCCATCAGCAGTACCACCACATCCGTAAAGACATACATTGCCATATGGGGCTCCACCACCGAAAGTATCATTTCTCAAATCTAAATTTTCAACTAAATCATAACCATTACTCCAAGTAATCTGGTAAGTTTGTCCTGCAATGAGTGTTTCACCACCAATTGGAAAAGTCAAAGTCATCGGATTTATAATTTCAAAAGTATCATCAGTATAATCGTTGAGATGGCTGCCCATTGATCGTAGTTCAATCTTATATGTTCCTGGATCATATATATTTGTAACGTTCCATTCATATTCTCCATTATAGTTATTATTGCTGACTGGACCGCTAATATAATTATTCTCATCATCGATTTCGCCTAAGTGAGTGCTATTTTTGTAGAGATTAAATTCAACACCAGGCTTATATCCTGTGTTGACGTCATCTGAAACATCATATTTAATGGTATATGTGGAGCCTATTGCTATTTGCTCTCCACCATTCGGATCAACCATCGTTGCATATGCATCTTTTGGAAGGATATTAAATGACCATGTTACACCTTCATCTGGATTTCTAATAGATTCATCTGCATCGACAATCTTGAAATAATATTCAGTATGAAAATATAAATCTGAATCAAAAGTTCCATCATATCGTGAAACTTGAGGATCAACTGTTGCTATTAATTTGCTAAATGTTCCTACGCCCCATTGAGAGTGTCCTTCATAATGGTTTAAGTAAATATTATATGTTTCACTCGTTCCACCACCAGTATAATTCCATTTTAAAGTATAAGCATCCTCAGTTCTATGCGTTCCATTCAAGTCATCATTGGTTGCATTTAAAAAATTAATCTCACCACCTACATTAGCAATGTCAATCGTGACCGTTGCAACATTACTATCTAAAGCACCATCATTGGCTTTATAGGTAAAGGTATCAATTCCATTCCAATTAGCATTTGGGGTGTATATTACATCCGTACCACTGACATTGCCAAGTGACCCTTTGGATGGATTGCTGACGATACTATAAGTTAAACTATTACTGTCTACATCACTGGCAGATAAGGTAACTGTTTTTGCGATATCTTCATTCGTAGATGCACCCACACCACTAGAGACTGGCGCATCATTGACTGCAGCAACCGTTACGGTTACTGTTGCCGTATTACTATCTAAAAATCCATCGTTTACTTTATAGGTAAACGTATCGGTTCCATTCCAGTCTTGGGTTGAGGTATAAGTGGCTATTGCTCCATCAATGGTTACCGTACCATTGTTGGTAGCTACAACACTATAGGTTAAGTTATCGCCATCTATATCGGTTCCTGACATCGTAATATCTACAGCAGTATCTTCATCACCAGAACCACTCGTATTGTCTGCAACAGGTGCATCATTGACTGGATTGACAGTAATAGTAGCTGTTGCTACATTGGTACGAGAAGTACGATCATCAGTCGCCTCAAAGGTAAAGGTGTCCGTTCCATTCCAATCTTGGTTTGGAGTATAAGTCGCTGTCGTTCCACTTAAACTCACGCCTCCATTAGATGGATTCGAGATAATACTAAAGGAATAATTTTCTCCATCATATTCATTAGCCGTTAAACTGACATCGACTGCGGTATCTTCATCAGTATCAACAGAACTATCAATGGTATTTGGTTCATCATCAATAGGATTTACGGTAATGGTGACCGTCCCAATATTGCTATCAGAAGTACCATCATTGGCTTTGTAGCTAAAGGTATCAGTTCCATTCCAATTAGCATTTGGCACATAGTTGGCTACATTCCCATTGATAGTGATGGTTGCATTGTTGGAATCATCTACAAGACTATAGGTAATGGATTCTCCTTCTGGATCGGATCCTGCTAAGGTAATATTAATAGCTGTATCTTCATTGGTAGATATATTTATGTCTTGGACTACAGGGGATTTTAAGAATTGATTTATTTCGGTTTCAAAATCAGGAATATTTACGCTCATTCCAAGGGATGCATAGCGAACCACCAAATTGTTACGAATAGCAGCAAAATCTAAATTTGCTGCATTTGTCATAAGAGTGTTTCCAAGGCTAGCATCATCTAAGGTACCATCACTTGTAATGTCGGTACTAATATTTGCTAACAGTTCGGACATCTGTCCTACGGTTAGATCTCCCTGAAAAATTGCAGAAATCGCTAAGAGTTTGGCATTCCCTGCCCCTGCTTGGGTAATGTCTAATAATTCAGAATCAGGCATATTCGCTCGTGAATAATCAAAAATCGCTAACACTTCTTCTTGTGCTTGCAATTTGGCTTGGGCGAACGTTTTTGGGTTGTTCCCACTCATTAAAACAGTAATCCTATTTTTTTCTAAGTGAGATAATAAATTTACATTTAAACTGGTCTTATTGGTTAAATCTGATAATGCATACAAGGTTAATTGAGCATCAGAAGTTGCATTAGCAACTTCATTAAAATAAAACCCTAATGCACGCAATTCTACATACGGAGACGTTAACTGTACATTGGTAACAGAAAATAACCCAGAATTATCAGTAATCTGGCTTGAAAAATTACGTCCTGTTGGACTTAAGGCAATAGTTAGCTCTGCAACATTAATGGAAGTTCCATTATTAAACGGACCTTTTTGAGCATTTCCAGATAAAGAACTAAGCTCTATTACATACCCTGATCCCGTAGGTTCTGTAGGAGCGGAATCTCCTCCACCACCTCCACCACCACAAGTGATGAGGAAGAATGACAAGACTATGATAAGATATCGCATTAAACCAATTTAGTTAAAAAGATGGAAAAACTGGAATGCTAATTTGTTTACCAATGAGTTTACCAATAACATTATGGGTTTTTGCTAATGTATGATGGGTTTTGGAAACAACAAAGGCTACCGAAGTAGCCTATGGTTTAGGGTTTTTATTCTATAGTAAATTTAATTTGCCCGCCACCTTGAAATAATATCATTGTTTTTTTTGTTGGATTAAATTCAAATTTTGCTCCTAGTTGGTCAAACTTAAATTTGTCTTTATTTGTTGCTTCAAGTAGAAATGCTGGTTGTCCTGTGCCTTGTGCAATTAAAATGTTTCCATCTTTTGTGATTGTAATTTTCAAAGGGATTTGGTTAGAAGTGTAAACGCCTAAATATTTATCCAAGTCTTCCGAAGTCAAGTTGTAAGTTGTGAATACTGGAATTTCGTATGGTTTGTCGTAAACTGCACTTAAAACTGCAATAGAAATATCGTTGTTACTTATGTTTGTTCCGTTTGAAGTTAAAGCATACGAAATATTGTCGTCAGGGAAGTGAGAATATACAGAACTAAAACCGTCTATTCCGCCTGTGTGGCCGAAGCCAACACTATTGTAAAAAGGAATTTGAAGCAACCCATTTCCGTAACCTTCTTGAACGGTTTTCATTATTTCAAGACTTTCAGCAGTCAAAAGTTGTCCACCAAACAAAGCGTCAGCAAATTTTGTCAAGTCGCTTGTTGTAGAAGTAATAGCACCTGCACCTAACGGAATTGTAAAGTCTGTTTCGTGTTCTTCTTTCCAGGAAACAACAAATTTGTATGATTTACATTCGTTATTGCTTGTATTGATTTTGCCAAAAACATAAGTGTTTGTCAAACCAATTGGTTGAGCAATGTGTTCTTGCAACAATTCCGAATACGATTTTATAAAAGTCTTTTCAAGAATGTATGTCAACAGTACATAATTTGAATTGCTGTATTCTGCTTTGCTGTCTGGTATAAAATCGCTGCCACCTCTTTTAATTATTTCAACCATTTCTTTTTCAGTCTTTGGCTGTGTGTTCCACATTAAGTATTCAGAATCACTTGTAAAGTTGTGTATTCCACTTCTATGGTTAAGCAATTGTTTTACGGTTATTTTCTTTGAGTTTGTTATTGTAGGAAACCATTTGTCAATAGTTTGATCAAATTCTAACTTTTTCTTTTCAACTGCTTTTAATACTAAAACTGCTGTAAATGATTTAGAAATTGAACCAATTCGGTATTTAGTTTCTTTAGTTGCTTTTAGGTTGTTCTCAACGTCAGCATACCCGATTGATTTTAAATATATAATTTCTCCGTTTTTTGAGACGGCAACGCTACCCATAAATTTATTGTTATCTTCTAGTGAATTGAAATAGTTGTCTAATTTGGTTTTATCAAATGTTGGTGACGAACCTGAATCAGATGATGAAAATACATCATTTTCAATTAGAATTGGCAAAAGAATTATCAAAAGTAAACCAACAGTTGAACTTGCTCCAAAAATTGTAACTCCAATTTTTTTATATAACAACAAGTATGTTGCTAAACCAAGAACAAGTGAGTAGATAATTAAATATGTCATACTAAAAATTTACAAAAAATTACTTTAGAATGTATATGTAAGATATACCACTACCCTACCCCCCTCGATATCTTGTTTAGGTTGAGATAACTAGGTTGAAAATTCAGATTTAGTTGAATGCATACATAGGTGATCATGTACTTGTAGTTATAGGGAAAAAAATATTGTAATAATAAGATTTGAGGGATTATTTTCATCTGAAAAAGTTTATAATAGTATTTAGCAGAGTATTTAGTTGAGTATTGAGTAGAAAATTCGCTCTTCTCTAAATACTTTTCGCAATACTCTAAAAAAAAGGGGCAAATTAATGCCCCTATTTTTACCTGTTTCTTTTGAATTTTATCGTCGAGAAATCAACTTCTTGTAAAGGGTAAAAAATTAGTCCAAAGGTCAGATGTATACATCAAATTCTTTGGATGATTCAATTTTTTCCCCTTTCATTTTTTTTAGAAAATTACTTAAAAAATTTATGTCAAAATTTCCACTAATAAAGTCATTATTTGATAAAATCATTTCTAACAATGGTAATGTTGTATTTGGTCCTTCAATAAAAGTTTCTTCTAAAGCTCTTTGCATCTTAATAATAGCTTTTTTCCTTGTATTGGAATGCACAATTAATTTTCCAAGCAGAGAATCATAAAATGGAGGTATTTGATATCCTGCATAAATATAAGAATCAATCCTTACGCCAATTCCGCCTGCAAAATTAAGAGAATCAATCTTTTTAGGTGAAGGAATAAAATTATTAAAAGGATCTTCTGCGTTTAACCTACATTCGATAGAATGTCCCTTACTCTTAATCATATCTTGATTGAAAGATATTTCTTTTCCAAAATGCATTTTAATTTGCTCTTTTACTAAATCTATCATATATACCATTTCTGTTACAGTATGCTCTACCTGAATTCTCGTATTCATTTCAATAAAATAAAAATTTTTGTCTTCGTCTACTAAAAATTCAACTGTTCCAACTCCAACATAGCTTACTTTTTTAGCTAAACTTAGAGCCTTTGATGTCAAGACTTCTCTTAAATCTTCATCAACAAAAGCAGATGGGCACTCTTCAATCAATTTCTGATTATTCCTTTGTACTGAACACTCACGTTCACCGAAATGAACATGGTTACCAAACTTATCTCCTAAGATTTGAACTTCAATATGACGTCCATTTTTAATAAATTTTTCTACATAAATTTCAGGATTATTAAAAGCTTTAGTTGCTTCGGATTGTATAATACTAAATCCTTTTTCTGATTCTGAGGCATTGTTTAGTACTCGCATCCCTTTTCCGCCGCCGCCGCCAGAAGCTTTTAACATGACTGGATATCCAATATTATTAGCAATCTCAAGTAAGTCATCTACAGATTTGAGAACATTACTCCCAGGAACAATAGGCACCTCTGACTCTTCTGCGACTTTTCGAGCATTCACTTTGTCTCCCATCAAATCGATGGTTTTAGAATCTGGTCCAATAAAACAAAATCCATTTTCTTCGCAGATTCCACTAAACTGAGCATTCTCTGCTAAAAATCCATATCCAGGATGAATTGCATCAGCGTTAGAAATTTCAGCAGCAGCAATAATTCTAGGGATATTTAGATAGCTATCTAAAGGAGGACCTGCACCAATACATATTGCTTCGTCTGCAAATTTTATATGTAAGGAAAATTCATCTGCTTTGGAATAAACTGCCACAGTTTTAATACCCATTTCTTTGCATGCACGAATTACCCTGATAGCAATCTCGCCCCTATTTGCAATGAGTATTTTTTTGAACATATTTTATTCGGAGCAACTTAAGATAAATAATGGTTGATCAAATTCAACTGGATTACCATCTTCAACAAGTATTTCTTTGACGATTCCATTTCTTTCGCATTGAATTTCATTCATAATTTTCATTGCTTCTACAATACAAATAGTATCTCCCTCATTAACTGAGCCATTTATTTGAACAAATGATTCAGAATCTGGATCTGGAGATGAGTAAAATGTTCCAGGCATAGGCGAGCGTACAGTAAAGGTGTTTGCATCTACCACTGGATTAATATCTTCTTGTTTTTCAACAACTATGCTCGGATTTTCTGCGATAGAGGTAGTTGTATCTGATACTATATTACTAAAATCAGAACTAATAATTGGAGGGCTTTTAGTGACTTTTATTTTTCTAAACCAAAATCTGATTTCTATTTCATTTATATCGCTATTCTCTAGTATATATATAACTTCTTTTAGCTTGTCTTTCCACATAACACTATTGCTTTACTCTTTCAGAGTAAGTACCTGACTTTGTATCAATCTTTAATAAGTCACCTTCATTAATAAATAACGGAACTTGAATCTCAAGACCTGTTTCCATTTTAGCAGGCTTTGATGCGTTAGTAGCCGTATTACCTCTATGTCCAGGATCTGTTTGTGCAACCGCAAGAATTACTTTTGCAGGAAGATTCATATTAATAATTTCATCGCCATCAAAAACAAGATCAAGATTGTCTCCTTCTTTAATATAGTGATGGGCATCTTGCATTAATAATTCAGATACTTCAACTTGATTAAAGGTTTGATTATGCATAAATACATAACTACTAGCATCTTTATACAGGTATTGAAATTGACTTGAAGTCACTTTAATAAATTCTAATTTAACTCCCGCATTAAAAGTTTGATCAATCACTTTTCCAGACTTAATATCTTTCAATTTTGTTCTAACAAATGCTGGTCCTTTTCCTGGCTTTACATGCTGAAATTCTACAATCTTCATTCTTGCATTTTTAAACCTTACTATAGATCCATTTTTTATATCTGATGTTGTGCTCATGGTAAGAACTTAATTTATTTAATCTCTTTATAATAGTTTTCTTACAATTTTTTTTGCTAATTCTAAATCATATTTTTTTTCAATATTATTATACTCTTTATTTGCAAATTTTACAGAATCAATTTTTTCTAATAAAGCTATTAAATCTTTGTCATCAAAAAACTTTCTCAACTCAGAAGAAGTCATTTCAAATGAAATAATATAGTATTCATTTTCAAGATATTCCTTTAGAATTATAGATAGCTTATTATAAAATATATCAGAAGACATATCCTTAAATTTTAACCTGTTTAATTTTTTAACTGAATCTTTTTTTGGATTTTTATTAAAAAACTGGATATTTTTTAAAGGATTATCTTGACCTCTTTTTCTCCAAAGATAAAATATAAAAACTATCAAAAATAATATAAGACATATTAGAAATATTCTATATTTATCGTAAGGTAATTTAATTTTTTTTATAGGTTTATCTTTTTGAATATTAACAAAATTACTGTCAATAACTGATTCAATTTCTATATGTATAGAATCTGTAGCAAATATGGTTGAACCTGTCGAATCTGGGAAATTAATACTAAAAAAATATGGTGGTATAGCAGCTTTACCTGTATCCCAAAATGTTATCTCAAAACCAATAGATAAAGACTGGTCTAGAGTATCTATTTTTGAATTTTTAATTAATACTTTTGAAGAATCAGCTGCCCATAATAGAGAGTCAGACCATGTCATTTCTTGAATAGAATAATATTCATCAAGATTATTTAATTTAATATCAAGATTTACAGGATATCCAATCTGAGTTTTTTGAATATCTGTATTATAGGTTAAAATTACTTCATTCGAATTCTTCGTACAGCTAGAGAACGAAAAAAATAGAATTATAATAACTCTCAACATGAATTAAGTACGCTTAGCTCTTCTTTTAAAGAAACGAGTTAGTGATTTAACATAGTCTTCATTTGTCCCTACTTGTATTAAATCAAATCCAATATTCTTACATTTTTGTGCAAAAGTATTTAACCTTTCAGAAGAATCTTTTGAAAAATTATCTCTTATTTTTTTATTAGATGTATCAATCCAAACTCTTTGATTTGATTCCGAATTGTGAACTTGAATTAGACCTAAATCTGGAAATTCTTTTTCAAAAATATCATATATTTGAACCCCTATTACATCATGGTTAAAATTTAAATATTTCATTTCTGTCCAAAAATTTTCATCTATAAAATCTGAGATCACAAACATTACATTTTTTCTTTTAGATATTTTACTTGCAAATTCAAGCGCTTTTTTAATTGATGTCTGATTTTGATTCTTGTCATAATTATGATTTACTAGATCGGTGATTAAGCGCAATACATGAGATTTTCCCTTCTTCGGAGGTATATACTTTACGATATCATCACTAAATAAAATCAATCCAACCTTATCATTATTTTTTATAGCAGAAAAGCCCAACATTGCTGCAATTTCAATCCCTAAATCAATTTTTAGCCTACTCTTAGATCCAAAGACACCAGAGCTGCTAACATCAATAAGAAGTAAGACTGAAAGCTCTCTTTCTTCTTCAAAAACTTTAATATGAGGCTTACCCGTTTTCGCCGTAACATTCCAATCAATAAATCTAATATCATCTCCATATTGATATTCTCTTACTTCAGAAAAAGTCATTCCACGACCCTTAAAATTAGAATGATAATCTCCTCCAAAAAAATCATTTACAATATTTTTGGTTCTGATTTCTATTTGTCGAACTTTTTTTAGTATCTCTTTAGACATGAGTTAAAATTATGGAACAGGAATTTCTTTAAATAATTGATCAATTAATTCTTCTGATGTGATTTCTTCTGCTTCAGCTTCATAAGATAGTAGCATTCTATGTCTTAGGACATCTTTTCCTATATATCTTACATCTTCTGGAATAACATATCCTCTTCCATCGATAAATGCTTTTGCCTTAGCTGCTAATACTAAATTAATAGAAGCTCTAGGCGAGGCTCCGAAACTAATTAAGTCTTTTAGTTGACCTAACTTAAATTGCTCAGGATTTCTTGTAGCAAATACAATATTTAAGATATAATCTAAAATTTTAGGTGCAATGTAAATATCATTAATAAGCGCTTGGGCTTCTAATATAGTTTTAGAGTTTACTACGGATTGTTGTTTTGTATCTATGTTAGTTTTTGCTACTCTAGATAAAATTTCTTTCTCTTCCTCCATCGACGGATAATCAACAATGACTTTTAACATAAAACGATCTACTTGGGCTTCAGGTAACGGATATGTTCCTTCTTGATCAATAGGATTTTGTGTAGCTAAAACAAGAAAAGGTAAATCAAGCTTAAAGGTTTCTTCGCCGATCGTAATTTGTCTTTCTTGCATTGCTTCAAGCAAAGCGCTTTGAACTTTAGAAGGAGCTCTATTAATCTCATCTGCAAGAATAATATTAGAAAAGATAGGTCCTTTCTTTGTGATGAAATTACCAGTCTTCTGGTTATATATTAAAGTTCCAAGTAAGTCAGCTGGTAGCATATCTGGAGTAAATTGAATTCTTTTAAATTCAGCATTAATTAAGTTGGCTACAGTATTGATAGTTAAGGTTTTAGCTAAGCCAGGTACTCCTTCTAATAAAATATGTCCATTAGATATAACAGATATTAGAATTTTATCTATGAGCTCATCCTGACCAACGATAACTTTTCCAATTCCCTCTTTTAAGTCCTTAATAAATATTGATTTCTTTGCAATTTTTGCATTCAGTTGATCTAGTGCATCCTTATTCATCATCTTCCTTCTTTATAATATGTTGAGTTTCAAATGTACTATTTGTTAATGGCACTAAAAACCCATGACTTTTTTTTATATTTAGCTCTCCGATTAAATCTAATACATTTTTTCCAGAGATTGAGACCCTTAAATCTGTTATGCCATTAAGATTGACATTTTCTTCTTTAGCAAAAAATATATCTGTTCCATTTACTATTAAATTTAAATATGGTTCCGATATTTCTTGAAAATCAATAGATCCTGCAATCTGTAGGTTCGGTTCTTTTTGGAGTTTTAATCTTACTTTGGGGTTGGTAACAGAACCCAAGAGATTAACCTGACCTATATTATCAATAATATTAAGATCTAAGCTCAAATTTCTAATAGATTCTGGCTTTAATTCTACTGGGAATCTTTCTAGGTCCATCTTGGTATCTCTTACTCGTAATATACCATTTAATACTTGAGTATTTTTAGAACTTGAAGCCTCTTTATCTTTAATATTTATATCAAAATAAACTGATTCATTTTCATCTTGTAGCGAAGTTATTTCTTCAAAAAATTTACCTATATAATAAGCTGGAAAATCTTCATGGGATTCTAAGTCGATAGAATAACTCTGAATATCAGATTTATCCTCGAATTGATTCATGTCTAATGTCATAGAAAAATTCCCTATTTCTATATCTCCATCAAATAATACTCCATTGTCTACTTTAATACTGAGCGGAAAAAATTGACCACTCACTGATGAGCTATTATTATCAGAACTATTGAAATTCTTTATATTTAAAACAGGTTCATTGAAATGAATGTTTATACTACCAATTGAAGAGTAAAGTATTTTTTCTGTATTGAAAAAATTACTGCCTAATAACATAATATTAGTATAAGAAAAACTAGTTCTTATAGAGGCATTACTTGCATCTATAAAACTATCATTATTTTTATCAATGGTAAGATTTTTTAATAATAGATATACATCAACTCTATCGGTATCAGCAATAAGATTAATAGTTGAAGATGTATCAAAGTCGATATTATACTGCTCCGATAAAGAAGCGACAGCAGAATTTGACTTGTTAATTTTAAACTCAAGTCCTTTTCCTATATATATATAAAGAGAAATACTGATAATAATTATAAAAAGAAAGAAAGTAATTATTATACTAAAAAATGTTTTAAGTATTTTTCTTATTAGGCTATTCATTTGTTCAAAAACTAACTATTAATAGCCTAATAAAAAATCTAAAATCTAATCTTCCACAACTTCAAAATCTGCATCCTCGATCTTTCTTTCATCTTTCTTTTCAGATGAAGATTCAGGATTTGGTGCTTCTTGCATAGGAGGTTCTTGTCCTTCTCTGGAATTTGCATACATCGCAGCAGATTTAGTGCTCCAAACAGAATTTAAGCTTTCTATTTCTGTCTTGATATCATCAGTATTGCCTGATGTATTAGCCGCTTTTAGCTTATCTAAAGATTCATTGAGATCTTTTTTATCATCTTCACTTAATTTATCATCTAGATCTTTCATTTGTTTTTCTGTCTGATAAACTAATTGCTCTCCTTGATTTTTAGTTTCAATCTCTTCTTTTTTAACATTGTCTTCAGCTTCATGTTTTTTAGCATCGCTAAGCATCTTTTCAATTTCTTGATCTGTTAGTCCGCTTTGAGCTTTGATTACAATACTCTGCTCTTTAGCTGTAGCCTTATCTATAGCCTTAACATGTAAGATACCATCTGCATCCATGTCAAATGTAACTTCAATTTGTGGTGTACCGCGCGGAGCTGGAGGAATTCCATCTAAATTAAAATTTCCAAGTTTTTTATTATCTATGGCTAACTGCCTTTCTCCTTGAACAACAACGATATCAACCATTGGCTGATTGTCTGCTGCAGTACTAAAGACTTGAGATTTTTGTGTTGGTATTGTTGTGTTTTTTTCAATCAACGGTGTTGCAATACCGCCCATAGTTTCAATACCAAGAGTCAATGGAGTGACATCCAATAATAGTACATCATCAACATCACCACCTAATATTCCAGCCTGAATTGCTGCTCCACGTGCTACCACTTCATCTGGATTAACACTTTTATTAGGCTCTTTACCAAATATTTCTTTTACTTTGCCTTGAACTGCTGGGATTCTTGTTGAACCACCAACTAAAATTACTTCTTTAATGTCTTTAGCTGAAAGCTTAGCATCTTTTAAAGCCTGCTTACATGGACCGACCACTTTCTCAACTAGATCTCTTATTAATTCTTCAAACGTAGCTCGTGTTAAAGTAATATTTAAATGCTTTGGACCTGAAGCATCTGCGGTAATAAATGGTAGACTAATTTCTGTTTGTTTTGATGTAGAAAGTTCTTTTTTAGCATTCTCTGCGGCTTCTTTAAGTCTTTGTAAAGCCATTGGATCTTTTCTTAGATCGATACTTTCGTTCTTTTTGAACTCTTCGGCTAACCAATCAACAACTTTTTGGTCAAAGTCATCCCCACCTAATTTTCCATCACCATTACTCGCATTTACTTCTATCGTTAAACCTTCATCATCTAAAATATCTAGAATTGATATATCGAAAGTTCCGCCACCCAAATCAAATACAGCTACTTTTTCATCTTTCTTCTTATCTTTTGCATAAGCTAATGATGCCGCTGTTGGCTCATTTATAATTCTTTTAACGTTTAAACCAGCAATTTTTCCAGCATCTTTTGTTGCTTTTCGTTGAGAATCGTTGAAATACGCAGGTACAGTAATAACAGCATCAGTCACCTCGGTTCCAAGATGTTCTTCAGCCATCTTTTTCATTTTTTGTAAAATCATAGCGCTTATTTCTTGTGGTTGATATTTCTTACCATTGGCCTCTATATTAACTTTCGCACCATCTATGGCAACCTTATAAGGGACTTCCGCGATATCTTTTTTGATTTCAGCGGGAGTTCTTCCCATAAATCTTTTAATTGAATAAATAGTGTTACTTGGGTTAGTTACAGCTTGGCGTTTTGCGGGATCACCTACTAAACGATCTCCTTCTTTTGTAAAACCTACCACGGATGGTGTAGTTCTTCCACCTTCAGGACTAGTAATGACAGTAGGTTCTCCACCTTCCATTACTGCTACACAAGAGTTTGTTGTACCTAAATCAATTCCAATTATTTTTCCCATAAAAATCTCCTAATATTTTAGTTTTCTTGCTTTTATAGTTGCAAAGATTGTGCCAAGATCATATATATGTCATATTTGACAAATTATATGACTATATGGCAGATATAGGAATTAATCTTATAATTCTAAGAGATTTCCATCGTATAGGTTTGTTTTTTTACTACCTATACTAAATACCTTTTCGTCATGAGTAGCAATTACAAAAGTCAAATTGAAGTCCTGATTTAATTTTTGAAATAAATCAATCATCTTAATTGCATTATGCTCATCTAGATTGCCTGTCGGCTCATCTGCTATAACTATTGAAGGCTTATTTATAATAGCTCTCATCGCAGAAACTCTTTGCTTTTCTCCGCCAGAAAGATCTAGTGGAAATGATTTTTTACGATTAGATAAATCAAAATATTCAAATAGTTCGCCTACATAATCAGTATCAATTTTTTTGCCTGCTATTAGTGTTGGAATAGTGACATTTTCAACAACATTTAGTTCTGCTATTAGATTATGAAATTGAAATATAAATCCAATATGAGTATTTCTAATTAAATCATAATCTTTAACATCTTTAAGATTCTTTTGGTTAATTATTATCTCTCCGCTATCTGGCTGATCTAGGGTTCCTAGCAAGCTTAGTAAGGTAGATTTTCCAGATCCGGAAGGACCTTTAATAGTTAAGATATCCCCTTTATGAAGATTGAAGCTAATACCTTTTAAGACTTCAAGAATTTTATCTCCATCTTTGAAGGTTTTTTTAAGATTTTTAACTGATAGTATCATATGTTTTTATTTATTAATTCAATAGGACGTATTTTTTTAATAAGCATTAAAGGTAATGTTGCAAATAATCCAATAATTATCATAGAGTAAAATAACAATAAAGAAATATCTTTAACACTAATTTCCATAGGCAATATACTGACCAAATAGAATTCAGGATTTAGTACAAAGATTCCCAATGTGTTCTGTATATATATAATTAATAGCGCAAATAAAATACCAGAAACTATAGCAGAAGTTGCTAGTAAATAACCATAGACTAAAAATATACTAGAGATACTATTTTTACTCATTCCAAAAGTACTTAAAATTGCCATTTCTCTCGTTTTCTTAGTCGCAATTTGCATGACAGAAGAAGATAGATTGAATGAAGCTACAACGATGATAAGAAATAATGTAAAAAAGGTAATTTTCTTTTCAATCTCAGTAGCATCGAATAGCTGCCTGTTTCTTTCTTTCCATGAAATAATATTTTTATTTTCCTTTAGGATCATATCATCTATAGTCCCAATCATTTCGATATGAGTAAACTTATTACTAGAAAGACTATATTCTCTAGATACTGTAAAAACTAAAAACTCATCAGATCTTAATATTCGATTCTGAAAGATGTTTTTTATAATTAATTTCTTAGTAGAAGGCATCGCTAAATAGCTCATATTGAGATTCGTACTATAGATTGATATTGAATCACCAATACTAAGATCCATTTTATTGGCTAAAGATTTTCCAATAATAGCTTCTCCATGATTTAGATTTTTATTGTCTTCAATTAATTCTAAATCATAAAAATTATAAAATCTTAGATTGTCGACAGTTTTTAGATTTACTAATGATTGTTTTTTATTTTTTGATATAAAAAACTCTTCTTCATAATATGGTGCATATTTAATACTATTTTTTTCAAATTTTTCTACTAGCTCTTTGTCTTCATTATAATCAAAATTAATTATAGCATAATCTCCGTATATCTTTCTTGTTTCATCTTCCAGAATACCTTGAAATCCATTAAGAACTGCTACCGACAAGATGATTGACATAGAACCAATGAATAGACCTAAGAAAGATATGATATTGATAATACCTCCCTCTAACATATTTCTTGGGATTAAAAAACGTTTTGCTATTAGAAAAATTATATTCATTAGTTTTTTAAAATTTTAGATGGATTAATAGATAAAAGATACACCAAGGAAATACCTGAAAATAATATACTACATATAAGACTAAACAATAATGTATAAGCAGCGTTATTAGCGCTAAATACTATCGGTAAATAACTAACGAAATAAATATTTTCAGCCAAAGATATAAAATGAAATTTCTCTTGTATAAAAATAACGAATAGAGACAATAAAATCCCGAGCATTGCTCCAATCAACGCTAAAACAACTCCCTGGATAATAAATATTACTGACAATTTTTTATTTGACATACCATAGGTCTTCATAATTGCCAAATTAAATCTCTTCTCATAAAAAAGAATGTTTATTGATCCCATCAAATTAAAATATGACACTAATGCAATTAGACTAAAAATAAAGATAATTGGCCATTGCTGCGTATTAATCCATTCAAATAAATCGCTATGTCTATCCTGTACACTTAATTGATAAAATGGATAATCAACATCTTTTATATCTAAGAAAGGATCAAAACTCATCCAACCACTGATACTATTATTTAAACCAAAGTAAGATTGGACTGTATCCATAGGAATAAATACTAACCTTGAATCATAGTCGTCTATACCAGAATGATATATTTCCTTTATTTCTAGAAATAAAAGTTTATTTCTTTCTAATGTTCTTTTTGAAATAAATGGATTAAAAATAACAATCTCATCTCCTATCGATAAATTGAGATTTTTTGCAAGAGCACTTCCAATAATAATATCATTATCACTAATAGTTTCTAGGTCAGCATTAAGACTACTAAATAAATCAAAATCTTTAAAATTGTTATTATCTAGACCATGTATTAGCACATTACTACTACTATATTTTGATTTAAGAATTGCTGGTTTTTCGATATAAGGAACTAGGTTAGACTTATGATTGTTATAAAAGTTAGGTAATCCTGATTCGTCAACTAAAAAGTCATCTTCAAATAAGTGATTAATAGTTGTATATCCATTGATAGAAGACAATTTCTCAGATACCTTGCTCTCAAATCCATCAACTGCGCCTAAGACAATATTTAAAGAGGCTATACCGAGAGCTAAGCTTACAATTGAAACAATGTTGGTAATTTTGAAGAGAAAATTACTTTGTGATGAAAAAAATAGTCTTCTTAAAACAAGAAAAACTAATTTCATTTTAGAGATTTAAGTGTGGGGAAGATAATTGCATCTCTAATCCACCTAGTATCAATAAACAGCATGACTAATCGATCAATTCCAATGCCAACACCCGCTGTTGGAGGCATTCCAATTTCTATAGCTTCTAGAAAATTTTCATCTACAGGAAAGGCTTCTTCATCTCCACCATCTTTTTTAGCTGACTGGTCTTCAAATCTTTTTCTTTGATCTATCGGATCATTTAATTCAGAAAATCCATTTGCAAATTCCATACCGGCAATAAATAATTCAAATCTTTCGGTAAAATTCTTATCTCCATCTCTATTGACCTTTGCTAGCGGTGAAATTTCTACAGGATGATTCATTACATAAGTAGGGTTAATTAAATTTGGTTCAACTTTCCTTCTCATTATTTCATCAATCATCTTAGCTAGACTGTCAGTTTTTTTCATTTTTAGATCTAATTTTTTACAGACATCAAATACTGCCTTACTATCTGTTAAATCTATTGAATGCCCAGTATGTTCCTTAATTAATTCATCCATTGTTTTTCTTGCAAATTTCTTAGATAAATCAATATCATTTCCATCCCATGATATTTTTTTAAGTCCTAGGTCTTTTGCTACTTTCTTGAACATTTTTTCAACAAAATCCATCATAAAATTATAATCTGAATAAGCTTGATAGAATTCAAGCATAGTAAATTCTGGATTATGACTTCGGTCGATACCTTCATTTCTAAAATCTTTAGACATTTCATAAACTTTTTCAAATCCACCTACAATTAATTGCTTTAAATATAACTCCGTTGCAATTCTTAGAAAAAATTCTTGATCTAATGCATTATGGAATGTTTTGAAAGGTTTAGCATTAGCTCCACCATAAACTGGCTGTAAAACTGGTGTTTCGACCTCTATATAACCATTCTTATTTAAAAATTCTCTTATAGAATTAATAATTTTGAATCTTTTGATATAGTTATCTTTTGTTTCTGGATTAATAATCATATCAATATAGCGCTTCCTATATCTCAACTCTTTATCTGAAACTGAATTATATTTTTCACCATCCTTTTCTTTGACATCAGGAATAGGTCTTAGATTTTTACTAAGTACAGTAACTTTTTCAGCCTTAACGGTAAGTGCATCTGTTTTAGTAATAAAAACTATACCATCAATTCCAATAAAATCTCCAATATCAACTAATTTGAATAAATTATAATTCTCTTCACCAACATCATCTCTTGCAATATATAATTGAACTCTACCGTTAGCATCTTGAATATTAGCAAAGGCAGCTTTTCCCATCTTTCTAAGAGACATTACTCTTCCAGCTACAGAGACCTTCTTATCAACACTATCTTTGTTAATATCTGAAGTTGAGCATGTAACATTAAATTCATATGGATAAGGGTTAACACCTAATTGACGAATTTTATCTAATTTTTCTAGACGATTTGCAATAATCTGTTTTAAACTTTTATTTTCCATATCGAAAGAAACTTATTTATTTTTTTCCATTTTATCTAATAAATAACTATACATAAAGTCATCTATATTTCCATCCATAACAGCTTTTACATTCCCTACTTCAAATTTTGTCCTATGATCTTTAATCATGTTATATGGATGAAAAACATAGGATCTTATTTGATTACCCCAGGCAATATCTTTCTTTTCCCCTTCAAGTATTTTTTTAGACTCTGCTTGCTTCTCAATTTCTAGTTGATATAGCTTTGATTTTAAGACCTTTAAGGCCTGTTCTTTATTTTTGTGTTGAGATCTTTGAGTTTGGCACTGTGTAACTGTTCCAGTAGGTATGTGAGTAATCCTAATAGCAGAATCTGTTTTATTTACATGTTGCCCCCCTGCTCCACTAGAGCGAAATGTATCTATCCTCAATTCTTTGGGATTAATTTCTATTTCAACACTTTCATCTATCGATGGATAAACAGAGACTGAAGCAAAAGATGTATGTCTACGACTATTAGAATCAAAAGGCGATATTCTTACTAATCTATGTACTCCAATTTCTGATTGGAGTAACCCATATGAATAGTCTCCTATAATTTCAATTGTACAATCCTTGATACCTGCTTCATCTCCTGCTTGAAAATCAATAATATTAAACTTAAAGCCTTTGGATTCTGCCCACATAGAATACATCCTATATAACATTTGGGCCCAATCCTGACTCTCTGTTCCTCCTGCACCTGGATGGATTGAAATAATAGCATCTTTAGAATCATTCCTAGAATTAAGAATTAATTTTAATTCAAATTCTTTAATTAATGTGGCAAAATACTCTAATTCTTCTGAAAATTCTTTCTCATCTATCTGCTCATCATTTAAAAATTCAAACATCACTTTGATATCACTAGCCTTTTCAGACAAGCTTTTTCTCAGATTAATATCTTTTTCACACATAGAAATTTCTTTCATGAGAGATGTTGTTTTTTGATTATTATCCCATAAAGATGGGTCTGAAATTTGATCTTTTAAATTACTTAAGTGAGCATCTTTGGCTTCAAGGTCAAAGATGCCTCCTGATTTGATCAAATTTTTCTAAAAGAGAATTATATTTATCTTTTAAATCCATGTACTAATCAAGATTCCTAATGTGAGTAATATTCCAGTTAAGAAGTGAATACCGATTGTAGAAACATTAACAATTAGCAACTCATATGGAAGCTGTTGAAGATTTGCATCTTCTTTCTCCCATTGATCTAACCAGCTGTTTCCTTTTTTTGAAGCAAAATTAAATATGAACAAGGGAAATAAGGCTATCAAGGTAAATAAATTACCTGCATATAAAGATGCTCCAAGAATTATCATAAATGACAACATCATTAAATTTTTCCATACTTTAAATGGAGCTCTATAGTTTGCTTTATCTCCAGGACCCGCCAATCTAACAACCCAGCTATTCTTATTAGCTGCTTTATCAGCATTATAGTCCTGAAAGCAGTTAATAAATAAAACTAAGGCAATAAAGATTCCAACGGGAATTGAGAACAGTAAAGTTGTTAAAGGATCTACAGATTGATTTTGCATATATGCTGCACCATAAACCATTAAAGGTCCAAACCCTATAAACACTGCTAAATCCCCAAGCCCATTATAAGCAAGTTTTAAAAAACCTGTATACATAACACCCAGAAATACCCCTATTAATCCCAAGTACATTAATACAGAGATAGCAAAATAGTCTCCGAAAAGAAGATTATTGAGTTCTAAACCAATTCCAATCGTAGAACCAAAAAATAATACAGATACTAATAGCATATTTGCTGGCGTCATCAATCCAGATTGAATTGCTCTTGATCCGCCATTAAAAGGACTAGCTAATTTATTAAGTTCGTCTGTTCTAGACTTGTGATCAAAGTAATCATTGATAGTATTTGTACCGCATTGAGCAAATATTGCTCCTAATAATACAAGCCAAAAAATTGACCAATCAAATGTACCGAATTGTTTATAGGCAATAGCTGATCCTAATAAAATTGGGGCAATAGTTGCAGTTAAAAATGGTGCTCTTACAATAGTCATCCAGCGTTGAATACTTCTACGTAAACCTCCAAGCAATTCTGATGGTATGCTTGGCTTATTTTCTGGAATTTCCATCCATTCAAACTGAGTATCAGCAAAGAAATCAACATACTTAATTACAGTTGGTTTTATTTTATAATACCCTACTACATCATTAGCGATTAAAAAATCGTCATGCATATATTCAGAAAAAGCTTCTGTAACCTTCAATACTGCTTCTCTAGCTTTTTCTTTTTCTGATTGGTCTATTATTTTTGTAGCATATCCATCAATTTGAAGCTCTTTAATTCCATCTTCTCCATCAGGCCTAACTACGCATTGAACTTTTGGATTAAAATTAATTTGAACAGCTTTTCTAGTCGGATTGAATGTAAAAAAATACATATCTAAACCATTATTTGCGAAATAGACATTTGCAGCTGATGAATTTCCTGATACACTAGTAGAAAGTGTCATAAAATCTGACCTATGCATTAAATCCATAATTTTTTCTTTTAACATACTACTTATCCCCTATATCATTCATTTTTTCTTTTAAAATAGCGCTTAATTCATCTAAAGTAAGTGCAGAGCTTATAAAATATCCATTCTCTGCGATAGATATTTTTCCCGTTTCTTCTGATAGAACTAAAGCAAGAGCATCGCTTTCCTCTGAAATACCTAATGCAGCCCTATGTCGCGTACCCATTTCTGGATTCAAGGTCTTACTTTCTGTTAAGGGTAAAATACATGCAGCGGCTTCAATAATATTACTATGAATAATAACGGCTCCATCATGCAGAGGTGAAGAAGGATTAAAAATTGATACCAATAATTCAGGGCTAAATACTGCACCCATTCTTACTCCATCAGCGCTAATAGTTTTTAGAGAGTTTTCTCTTTCAAAAATAATAATAGCACCCCATTTATTCTTTTTAATTTCACTGATACATGCAATAATTTCTTGCTGGATAGAAAGTTTTTCAATTTGAAATAGCTTTCTTAAAATTCTATTTTGACCAAGAGCGGTTAAAAGCCTTCTAATTTCTGGTTGAAATAATATAACAAAGACAACTACCCACACTGTTTGGAATAAATTCAACAACCATGAAGTAGCTCTAAAACCAAAAATATTTACAATAAATCCTGCAAAAAAAAGAATTAATAGGCCAATTAACATTTGCCCACCTCTCGTTCCCCTGAAATAAGAATATGCATAGGAGAAAATGAATGAAATAAGCACCAGATCAAATAAATCGGTAAGCGTAAATTTTATAAAGCTGATTTCGAATAAATTCATATAGTATAATTTAAGTATTTAAAGTGTTTGAGTTTAAAATTTTATTTGCAATAATTAGCGCTCTTTTTGCCTGCTTAATATCATGGACTCTAAATATCTTACATCCTCTTTCAAAAGCTATAATATTAGATACTATAGTTCCCTCAATTCTATCATTTTCATCAACATTCAAAGTTTTACCAATGAATGATTTTCTTGATGCTCCAATCAATACTGGGTAACCAAGTTCAGTAAACTTATCCATATTGTTTATGATAGTAAAATTATCATCTACTGTTTTACCAAATCCAATACCTGGATCTAAGATAATATTATGTTTTTTTACACCATTGCTTAAAGCAAAATTAGCTCTACTTAGTAAGTGGTCAGTAATTTCAGGTATGATATTGCTATATGAAGGACTTTTCTGCATTGTCTTAGGATTTCCAATCATATGCATCAAAATAATAGGGCAATCGTATTTATTGACAATATCAATCATATAGCCATCAAATGATAACGCGCTAATATCATTAATAATATTTGCTCCTGCATCACATGCCTTTTCAGCAACAACAGATTTTGTCGTATCTATAGATATTACTACATCTGTTTTTTCTCTTATTTTTTGTATTACAGATATAACACGCGATAATTCCTCTTCTTCAGATACAGGCTCAGAGAAAGGTCTTGTAGACTCTCCGCCTATGTCAATAATATCTGCACCGTTATCAATCATATCCATAGCATGATTTACCGCAGTATTATGATCTAAAAATTTACCACCATCGGTGAAAGAATCTGGAGTAACATTTAATATTCCTATAATAAGTGGTTGTTGATGTTCTGATAACAACCAATCATTTAATTCAGAAATATTCACTATTATTTATTGATTTTTTTTGAAAGTTTTTTTCCAGCAACTAACAATTTAATGTCATTTTCATCAATTGTTTCATGCTCTAGTAACTGCTGAGCCATCAAGTTAAGTAGGTCTATATTATCTTTTAAAATTTTATGAGAAACCTTCTGTGCATTCTTAATAATACTCACTACCTCATGATCTATTTTTTGAGCAGTTTGTTCGCTATAGTCTCTGTGTGATTGGATTTCTCTTCCTAAGAATATCTCTTCATTTTTTTTACCAAATGACATAGGTCCCAGCTCATCACTCATACCCCACTCACAAACCATTTTTCTTGCAATGCTTGTAGCTCTTTCAATATCATTTGAAGCGCCAGTAGTAATTTCATTAAATATTAGCTCTTCAGCTGATCTTCCACCCATCATTACTGCTAATCTACTCAAAATATATGTTTTAGAATATCCATGCTTTTCATCTAAAGGTAATTGCATTGTTACACCAAGGGCTCTTCCTCTTGGAATAATAGTCACTTTATGAACAGGATCTGCTTCGGGAGCAAAAATAGCTACAACAGCATGTCCAGCTTCATGATATGCTGTTACTTTTTTCTCATCATCAGATAAGATCATACTTTTTCTCTGTACTCCCATAATAACTTTATCTTTTGCTTCCTCAAAATCGTTATTGTCTACGCTAGCTTTTCTTTTTCTAGATGCTAAAAGCGCTGCTTCATTAACAAGATTTGCTAAATCAGCACCAACCATACCTGGTGTACCTTTTGCAATATCTTTTAGCTTAACAGATTTTTTATTCATCTTAATTTTTTTGGTATGTATTTTGAGAATATCATGCCTTCCTTGCAAGTCAGGAACATCTACTACAACTTGACGATCAAATCTTCCTGGTCTCAATAATGCAGAGTCTAATACATCTGGTCTGTTAGTTGCAGCCATAACAATGACACTACTATTATTTTCAAAACCATCTAACTCTACCAATAATTGATTTAAGGTTTGCTCTCTTTCATCGTGACCTCCGCCTAGTCCAGCTCCCCTTTGTCGACCCACTGCATCTAACTCATCTATAAATATAATAGCGGGAGCAGTCTTGTTTGCTTGCTCAAATAGATCACGTACTCTTGAAGCTCCTACCCCTACAAACATTTCAACAAAGTCAGCACCACTAATACTAAAAAATGGAACATTAGACTCGCCAGCTACAGCTCTAGCTAATAAAGTTTTTCCAGTTCCAGGAGGTCCCACCAATAATACTCCTCTTGGAATTTTTCCACCTAATTTTTCAAACTTCTTTGGATTTTTTAAGTAAGCAATAACTTCTTCTAGCTCTTCTTTTGCTTCTATACATCCAGCAACATCGCCAAACTTTACCTTCTTTTGATTTGCGGAAAACATTTTTGCTTTACTTTTTCCAAAACTAAATACATTATTCATTCCACTATTGGAACCTTGCATTCTCCTAATCATAAATATCCAAAATGCGATTAGTAGTAACCATGGAGCAAAACCAATTAAGGTTCTTGTCCAATCTATCTTATCTCCTTCAAAATTATATTCAATACTTTTTTCATCCCAAATTTTAATCTGATCTGTATAATCTGATGGTAGGTAGACAACAAAAAAGGTTCTCTCTGTAAATTCTGCTCCATTCTTATTGATTAATGTTGCAGGAACTAATAATTCTCCATGAAATGAATTATCATTTTCAATAGATGCTTCTTTTATTTTGTTGTCTGATAGAAGCTCTTTATACGTATTATAAGAGATTTCTACTTCGTTTGCTGATTCATTTGGTAACAACGACAAGGACATCACTACAAAAAACAATACTGCAAGCCATATAAAAGAACTTGAATTTTTTGCTTTAGATTTTCGCTTTAATTGTTTTTTGTTTTTTTTTATTGGTTTTTTCATTTGGAAAAGAATTTAATAAAAATGGTTATTAAAAAAACTATTTCTTAAAGAAATTTAGTTTTGCAATCAACTTGCTGTTTTTGGTTAGTTTGTAATTATTACTAATTTGTTTTCCTGCAACCCATACAATCTCTTTTTCATTACAAATTGCTATGATTTTCATTTTTTCAAAAGCAGATACTTTTTGGTCAGTTAAATATTGACTTACTTTTTTTGTTCCAGATAAACCTAATGGACTGAATATATCGTTATTGCTAATATTTCTAACAATTAATTTATTATTAAAGTGCTCTGCATCAACATATTCAAAGGTTGGATCTTTTAAAAAATTACCTGGCTTTTTATCATAGTCCCAAGAAAATGAGAATTCATCATTTTCTATCATCTCCCCTGCTTTTACCTCACGATAGATAGGCATTATATCTAATTTCTTGGTTAATAAAATATAATCTCTATCCATTAAAATTTTGGTGCTATTAATTATCTTCTCACTACCAATAATTTCTTTATCTAGAAATGCGCTTAGTTCTGCTAATAAATTTTTAGAAAAATAAAATTCATTTTCTTCTGATAATATTTTTTTTACAATACTAATTCTCAAGAGAAATGGTAGTGCCAAAAAATTCTCTTTATTTATATAATAAATATCTTGAGAAAATGACATATGTTTAGATTTAACAAACTCATTGGTTGTAAACTTTAATAAATCTTCCACATCGCTGGTCTTATTTTGAAAATCTTCGAATGGCTTGTAGAGATTAGGTTTAATCTTCTCTAATAATGGAACTACCTTCTTTCTAAGGAAATTTCGGGTTAATCCAGTATCTTCATTTGTTGGATCTGAAATATGCATCACTTTATTCTTTTTAGCATATACAAAAATTTCATCTTTTGTAATATTAAGCATTGGTCTAAAAATATTACTATTTAATGATTGAATACCCCTCATAGAATTAAAGCTAGAAGAGTTTAAAATTTTCATTAAAATAGTCTCAATTTGATCAGAAGCATGATGAGCGGTAACAACATAGTCTGCATTAATTTTTTTACAAACTTTTTTAAGTTCAAAATATCTTTTTTTTCGAAATTGAGCTTCTATATTATTTTTTATATGAGATGAATTGATTGAAGATTCGATATAGGGAATACTATTGTCAGCACAATAATTTGACACTAACTTTCCCATTTTTTTGCTATGAGAATGATAATGATGATTCACATAGCACACAGAAATGTCAGCTAGCTTAGAATTTTTGTTAAAAAAATCTAACATTACCATCGAGTCTATACCGCCAGATACTGCTAATAGAAAATGTTGTTTTTTTTGACTTTGTAGGCTTTGAATATTTTGAATAATTTTATTTTTCATATCTCATCAAATAAGGATTGGTTTTCAACTCTTCGTAAAGAGTGGTTTCTTGTCCATGCCCTGTTAATAAAGCATAATCACTTGTAAAAGAATTTACAAAAAATTTCAATGATGTTGCCATATCTCTTGGACTACTTAAAGGAAGATCTGTTCTTCCAATAGATCCTTTGAATATCAAATCTCCACAAAATATTAGATTATCGATAATAAAACTTATACATCCAGGTGAATGTCCCGGATTAAATATAACAGAAAAAGAGAAATCTCCCACTATTAACTCCTTGTCAGCTGAATTAATCCAATGAGAAACTGTAGGCTTTCTTGCTTCGACTCCCCAATATCCTGCTGCCCTATCAAAATTATCTACTACCAATTTGTCTTTATCACAAACATAAAGAGGAAGATTGTATTTGTCTATAAGATCTGCAGCCCCGGCAAGATGATCAAAATGTCCATGAGTTGCCAATATAGCTATGGGAGATAAATTCTTTGACTGGATAAACGAATCAATTAACTCAGAACCAAATCCTGGGTCTATAATTATACAATCATTTTTTTCATTAAAGATGACATATGTATTTTCTTCAAGAAGCTTGGTAACAATTCTTTGATATTGTGTCATTAAATTCTTTGAAAGAAAAATGGATCCAAAGAGCTAATTTTATCTTGATAAGAATGTGGATTTAAAAATTTAACCGTTGCAGCAATGCTCGATAAAATAGAGTTTCCATCTTGAGGCGTAAAACAAAATCCAGCTATTTCATGCCCGTCTTTAACATTGATAGAATCTTCAACAACTACAGTTTGATTTAGAATTCTTCCATATTGTCCTTGATCTCTCCCAAAAGAGAAAACAACATTGGATGATTTATGTTCAGTAATTGCAATTCTATCGTTATGATTTAGTAGCTCTAATACTTTTTCTTTAGAGGTAGTCTCTTTAACCTTAATATTAAACCAAACCGTATGCATATATTGTGTATTAATTTTTAAAGCTGAAGAAAAAAGATTTAAATCAAGATTCATTGTTTTAAACAGTGCAACAGCATCTTCAGCATGATGCGTTCCATAATCTTGGTGTTTATGTTCATTTACTGTTGGAGCAGGTACATAGCTTCCTGTCTGACTAATATCATTACTTCTACGTATACATACAAATTTTCCATCTAGAACATTGTCCGGTGCGATACTTAGTCCTAAGGTATTAATTAGACATGCAATATTATGAGTGTTACATGATACAACTTGTAAAAATTGATCATCAGAATTAATAACATGATCATTAATCCCTCGTGCATATTTCTTACCAAATCCATTTTCGCTACCTTGGGCTAAAAACCCTTTTACCTTATCAGTATATTTATTGTAGTACTTCTCTTTATTCAAAAGACCAGCACCTCCTGGAGTACAATCAATTACAACGGAACTTCTAGCGATAGCCTCTTCTAATGTAAATTCTGGTTCAAGGCCAATAGCTTTAAAATCATCTATCCTATCTTCAAGGACAGACAGTCTTGCACCTTTTTTCATTAAATTATCAATTTTTGGCTTGTCTTTAGTGGTTGCTGAATGCTTATGAAAGGTAACTTCGTCAATACCTAAATTACTTTTTTGTTCACAAAGAATTCCAATTAATGGTTCGCCGATTGTTCCGGTACCAACGACATGTACAATTTTTCTTTCCATCTTATTCAACTTCCTATAGAATAATTAAAATTAACGTAAAAAAATATAGCAAATAATGTTATTAAAAAATGTTTATTTATAATTTTTTGATTTTGTTAATGTTTATTAAAAACCAAACTAATAATACCAGAAGTACAGTAAGGAGTGCTGCTAAAAAATATTCTAAATAATTATACATAATTTTTCTCTTTATCTTGTAAATATAGAACCTTGATTTTCAAAAATAACATCGTCAACATAAGATTGGTAAAAGCAAATAAAGAAAATAAAAATGGGGTCAATATTCCTGAAGGTTGTTTTGACATTTCTACTTGAGGATGAGATTGAATTTCAGCTGCCCAAAAAGTTACTGATGCAAATATAATTGGAATATCCAAGAATGCGATAATTCCAATCATCGCTGAAATTAATGCTACTCTTTGTCTATAAATTCCAACATTTCTTAAAATGAAATAGCCTGCATAAATAACAAATAGAACCAATGTAGTAATTAACCTTGGCTCCCAAATCCATGGCTTTCCCCATATGGGAGTAGCCCAAATAGGTCCTGTCAATAATACAAGCCCTGTAAATATTGTACCAACTTCTGCTGCTGCATGTCCGAATCTATCATATTTAAGATTTCTAGAAATAAGATAGGCAATGCCTGAAATCATTACAAAAAAATAAGCTATAAAACCTGACCAGGCTATAGGCACATGAAGATAAAATATTTTTTGTGCCCATTCTTGATCGGGTACCATTGGAGTAAAAAATATAATTGATATCAAATTAGATATCATCACAATCATTACTAGTATAAATAAAGATAAATTCATTAGTACTTTATTAGCCTTTCAAAAAAATTAATTCCTAAAATAACTGCCATCAGTGCAAAAGTTGACAATAATAACAGTGATTCTCCATAGAAAGATATCTCTTTACCTAAGCATAAAGCAATAAATATGTTTGAAGACTGAATTAGAAGTGGAACAATTATAGGAAATAAAATGAGTGGAAATAAAAAACTTCTTGTGCTGTTAAGAGAAGTCATTAAATAGATAATTATGCCTAAGCCAATTAATCCCACATTAGATAAAAGGCAAAGCATTAAAATTTTGAAAATCAAATCAATTTCTATTGCAGTAGATATCAAGCTGTATATCATAAAAATAAATAGCTGAACCCCAAGCAAAATTAAGGAAAATGTTACTAATTTTGCTAAAAATATTAAATAATTTTCTGTCGGAGACGTATAGATTAGATCGTATATACCCATTTCTTTTTCACGCACAAAAGAGTTTTCAATGAGCTTAATAGATACTAACGCAATAATAATCCAAAAAAATCCAGATAAGATAATAATTTCATTTAATTCTGATGGTGGAAATGAAAAAACTGAGAGCATTAAACATGATAAAGAAAAAAATGTCATATAGAAGAGATTGTTTGATGACTTCATCTCTAGAAGAAATTCATTTTTAATTAAATTCATTAGCATCGAAGGACTCCTCCTTCTTTTATCTTTATAGATTCATCACAAATATCTGATATATAATTAAAATTATGTGTTGAAAAAATAATAGTTTTATTTTTTGACTTTAAATCTATAAAAATATCTTTAAAAACAGCTTGAGCATTATCGTCGAGATTGGTAAAAGGCTCATCTATTAATAAGTAATCCCATGATAAATTTAATGCAATAAAAAGCTTATTTCTTTGGAGATTTCCTCTAGAAAAATACTTCAAAGGCAGATTTTCTAGATCTTTCAAACCAAGTAAATGCAAATATTGATTATAAATGTCGATATTTAAATTCTGATTATAGGAACGTAAAATGCATTTAAGATTATTTAATATAGTTAAATCGCTAAAAATATTTGCTTTATCATTCAAGAATAAAAAATCAGACCCGTTATAGTTAATATTTCCAGAATCAATATTCATAATATTAGATATACATTTTAAAAAAGTTGTTTTACCTGATCCATTTTTTCCTAGCAAAGCAACTAACTTACCTAAATCTACTGTATATGATATATCATCTAATACCTTAGTATCAGAAAATGATTTACTGAGATTTGTTATTTGTAACATTATTTAATTTTTTTTAGCAAAGGATAAAACACAAATAAAACTACCATAACATATAATGCAAAAATAAAAAATTGGTTAAACGACTCCATAGCTTCTCCTTTTAGATGGCCAAAAAGCGAATAAAGAACCAAGTACCATCATGATACCTCCAACCCATACCCAATTCACTAAAGGGTTAATCATAATCTTAAAGTATCCTTGATTTTTTTCTGCATCATAAGCAGAAAATATTGAGTATATATCCTTTCTCATAGTACTGTAGATATCAAGCTCACTATGAGGCTGACGCTTCTCAGGGTCTGGATTCCAATAAAAATAAATTCTTTTTTCGGGGCGCAGATTAGTTAATAGATTATTTCTTTGATCTATAACATCCATATCGCTAATAAATGCATAATGATCGTCTCGAGCTTCACTTTTAATACTATTGAGCTTAAAGATATAGCTTGCAAAATAGATTTCCTCTCCAGGCGATAGGTTAAATTCTTTTTCTACTTCAAATGCTCTCCCAATAAAACCTACAAAAAGAAGTGTGATTCCGATATGAACAATATATCCCCCATTTTTATGCCTATTATTGAATAGCATATTTACAATAGCAGTTGGAACAGATTTATTGTCACTTTTAGATTTTTTATACGACTTTCTGAATTCATTCATTATAGATGTAATCGTAAATGCTATACCCATGCATGTTACTAAGGGATATAGTTGAAATGGTCCAAAAAATATAGAATATATAACTCCAGAAAAAAAACTCATCAACATTGGAATTTTAAAATTTGACAATAAAGTGGATCTTGAAGTTGTTTTCCATGACAATAATGGACCAATTCCCATTAGGAATAATAACACCAACCCAATAGGAACATTTAGTTGATTAAAATAAGTCGCTCCTACGTAAATTTTTTCTCCATTCCATGCTTCCGAAAGAATGGGAAACAATGTGCCCCACAAAACAATAAAACACATTAGAAGTAAAATGAGATTATTATATAAGAATCCACCCTCCCTTGATGTAAAAGAGTCAATCTTATTATCAGATTTCAATGTGTCGAATCGCTTAACAAACCAGTAGCCAGTAAATAAAATTAAACTTGATAGAAAGGCAAGAAATAGTGGACCTAAATTTTCAGCAGTAAATGAATGAACGGAAGATACTATTCCACTTCTAGTAATAAATGTACCTAAAATAACTAATAGAAAAGTCGATGATGCTAATAGAATATTCCAAGATTTTAACATACCTCTTTTTTCTTGTATCATAGATGAATGAATGAATGCAGTAAGTATCAGCCAAGGCATTAGAGAAGAATTTTCTACTGGATCCCATGCCCAATATCCGCCCCAACCTAATTCATTATATGCCCAATATCCGCCTAAAATGATGCCTCCTGATAAGAAAGTCCAAACAATTAATGACCAACGCCTAATAGATTGAATCCATTCAAAATTAAGCGATTTAGATATCAAACCGGATAAAGCCATAACGAATAGGATCGTTGTTCCAATAAAACCCAAATAAAGAGTTGGTGGATGAATAGCCATTGTAACATTTTGTAATAATGGATTTAAACCATTTCCATTTTGTACAATAATATCAGATGATACTGGCTGAAAGGGATTTGCTATAAAATTTGATAAAAGTAAAAAAAATCCAAATATAAAAGAAAGCATAATATAAGATGAATACTTTAATGCAGGCATCTTCTTCAAAGTGACATTAATATAAATTAATGAATATATAGACATAATGAATGTCCAGAAAAGCAATGAGCCAGCTTGCCCTGCCCATAAAGCAGTAACTTTAAAAAATAATGGAGTTTCATAACTTGTATATTGAGATACATATTGCAAATTAAAATTGCTAATTAATAATTCATTGAGCAGGCAAAGAGTAGCTAGTATAACACAAAAACATACTGCTATTAACCCTCTTTCAGACACATTTAGAAAAGTTTTATCTTTTTTAATATAATAGTAAAATAGAAAGAAGAAGTTTGATAATATTAATCCGCCACTTATACTGAGCGCTAAACTTCCAATTTGAGAAATCATTATATTTTTTCTATATTTTTTAAATCGCCTTCATAACGTGAAGCGCATTTAGTTTGAAGTTCTGTAGCAATAATCGAATTATCATCAAAGGCACCAGCAACTACAACCTCTGCATCATCTCTAAATAAATCTGGTCTAATACCGTAATAATAAACTTTTAAGCTATCGCTTCCTTGGTACACATAAAATGACACTTTTAGTTGATCTGTATCATTAATAATGATTGAATCTGGCTTAATAAGCCCTCCAACCTTAACCTTAGTAATAGAAGCTTCTTTATTCGAGAGCTCCTCTATTGTATAGTAACGAACTGTTAAGCTATTAGTATCATTTTCTACATTAGTAAGGTATATAGTCCATACGACAATTAAGATAAAAACTAGAATCAGTGATGTGTAAATTTTATTCATAATTTAAATTCCAAAAGATTCTTCCCATTCCCCATATACGCTTTTCATTAGTTCAACAATTTCTCCGACAGTGCCTCCATGCTCAGCTACTTCAACTAAACAAGGGACTAAATTTAAATTATTTTCACAAGCATTTCTTAATTTTTTCATTTTTTTATTTAGTAGTGCGTTATCTCTTTTTTCTCTCAATCTTTTAATTTTTTCTTCTTGAATATCTTGAGCTTCTTGAGATATTTTTAAAATTTCAATTTCAAGTTTTTCGTCCTTATCAATAAAATCATTCAATCCAACAATTATTCTTTCATTTGAATCGATTGATTCTTGATAGATTGATGCAGATTCACCAATTTTCTTTTGAAAATAACCATCTTCAATGGCTGTAACTGTACCACCAAGATTCTTTATTGCCTTAAAGTATTCATTTGCTTCATCTTCAATTCTATCAGTTATTTCTTCTACATACCATGATCCTCCCAATGGATCGGCTACATTAGGTACGCCTGTTTCATGTGCAAGAATTTGTTGAGTTCTTAATGCTATTTTTGCTGCTTTTTCTGATGGAAGTGCCAATGTTTCATCAAGTGAATTTGTATGAAGAGAATTTGTTCCGCCTAATACTGCAGACATCGCTTCATATGCAGTTCTCACAATATTATTTTCTGGTTGTTGGGCAGTCAAAGAACATCCGGCTGTCTGTGTATGAAACTTTAACTTCAATGAATTTTCACTTTTTGCGCCATACTCATTTTTTAATTTATGAGCCCAAATTCTTCTTGCTGCTCTATATTTACCTATTTCTTCAAAGAAATCCATATGAGAGTTAAAAAAGAATGATAGTCTAGGAGCAAAGTCGTCAATTTTTAGACCTCTTTCTAGAGCAGCTTCTATATAGGTAAATCCACTGTTTAATGTAAATGCTAATTCTTGGGCAGCAGTCGATCCAGCTTCTCTTATATGATAACCGCTTATTGATACAGGACTATAAAGTGGCATATTCTCTGAACAAAACTCAATAACATCAACTACCAATTTTATTGAAGGTTTCGGAGGAAAAATAAATTCTTTTTGTGCTATATATTCTTTTACAGCATCATTTTGCAATGTTCCTCTTAAAGAGCTAATATCAATTCCATTTTTCTTTGCTAGTGCTACATAGAAAGCAAACAATATAATTGCAGGACCGTTAATAGTTTGAGATACAGAAATTTTTTCTAAGTCTATACCTTCAAATAAAGTTTCCATATCATCTAAAGAAGCAACATTAACACCACAAACACCTACTTCGCCAGATGATAGCTCATGATCAGGATCATACCCCATAAGCGTTGGCATATCATAAGCAACGGAAAGTCCAGTCTGACCATTATTTAATAAGTATTTATATCTCTCATTTGTTTTTTCTGGAGTACTAAAACCCGAAAATTGTCTCATAGTCCACAATTTTCCTCTATACATATTTTTATGAATTCCTCGAGTATATGGAAAAGTGCCTGGATCTATATTATATTTATCACTTTTTTTATCAGATGAATAATATTCTTTCAGCTTGTTACCGCTGAGACTGTTAAAAATTTTTTCTCTATTTGGTATTTTTTTACTCATTTTCTTATCATTTAATAAATTGAATAATTTTTTCATATAAAGAAGAACTATCTAAGCCTACCTCTTCTAATAGTACATTTCTTGGACCGTGATCTACAAAATCATTGGGTAAACCAATATTTAAAATTTCGTTTTTCAAATTTTTACCAGAGGACCAGGCTGTAACACCCTCTCCAAATCCCCCATCCAAAACACCTTCTTCAATAGTCACAATCTTAGAAAATCTTGAAAGATTATTATTTAAGTATTCTAAGTCCATTGGTTTAATAAATCTACAATTAATGACTTCAGCTTGAATATTTTTTTCTTTTAACCTTTCTACGATATCAGTACTTCTGCTAACCATAGATCCAACTGCTAAAATTAAAACATCTTGACCTGTAGTCATGACCTCCCAAGAACCAATTTCTATAAGATTAGGGTCTTTATTATCAAAATTTATTGATGACTCTTTTGGATATCTGATACTGAAAGGTCCGCTACTGTAATTAGTAGCTGTTAATAATAAATCCTGTAACTCATTACCATCTCTTGGTGCAGTAACAATCATTCCTTGAATACATCTCATGTAAGCAATATCTAATACTCCATGGTGTGTCGCACCATCTTCTCCTACTAAGCCAGATCTATCTAAACAAAAAATTACTGGTAATTTTTGTAGGGCAATATCATGAATAATTTGATCATAGGCTCTCTGTAAAAATGTAGAATAAATTGCTACTATTGGAATTTTTCCGTTTACTGCTAATCCACCAGAAAATGTTACTGCATGTGCCTCCGCTATCCCAACATCAAAATATCTATCGGGAAAATCATTTGCAAAATTAACTAGACCTGTACCTTCGCTCATGGCAGCTGTAATGGCAACAATATTTTTATTATTTTTTGCTAAATTACAAGATGTGTCTCCAAAGATATTTTGGAAAATAGGCACTTCTTTAGCCTGATTAACAGGGACTGGTTCTTTTTTTTCTTTTACTCCATGATACTTAATTGGATCATTTTCTGCGTAATCGAGTCCTTTACCTTTCTTTGTAATTGTATGAAGTACTACTGGAGTGTCTAAATTTTTAATATTATCTAATATATCAACTAGTTCATTGATATTATGTCCATCAACAGGACCAAAATATCTAAAACCTAGATCTTCAAATATGGTTGTAGGGAAAAAGAAATTTTTTGCACTTGATTCAGATTTTTTAAGCAAGGATTGAATAAATCTAAAATTTTTAGGTAGTCTTAGGATTAATCTTCCAATTGTACTTCTTATATAGTTGTAAGATTTATTAGTAGTAATCTTAACCAGATAATTTCTAAATGCTCCTATATTAGGACTAATTGACATATCATTATCGTTTACAACAACCAACAACTGTTTCTTGAGATGGCCCGCATTATTAAGTGCTTCAAATGCAAGCCCGCCACTTAAAGCTCCATCTCCTATAATACTTACTACTTTAAAATCTTCATTATCTAAATCTCTAGCACATGCTATTCCCAAGCCAGCAGAAATAGAGGTTGATGCATGTCCTGCTCCAAATACATCATATTCACTCTCTGTTCTCTTTAAAAATCCGCTCAATCCTTTATATTTTCTAATAGTAGGTAGAGAATCAAATCTTCCTGTTAAAACTTTATGTGCATATGCCTGATGGCCAGTATCCCAAATTAGTTTATCTTTTGGTGTATTGTAGACATAATGCAGAGCTGTCGTTAATTCTATTGTACCTAAAGTTGGAGCTAAATGACCACCAATTTCACTAATAGTTGATACAATATATTCTCTCAATTCATCACAGATAATTGTTAGGTCTTCTTTCGAATAAGACCTTAAGTCTTCCGGTGATTTAATATTATTTAAATATTTCATAGTTAGCCCTTAAAGCACAATTCATGTAAAAGTATTTCATTCTGTAATTCAGGATGACACGTAACTGCTATATGCATACCTTTTTTTACACCAACAATCTCACTATTGTGCTTACATAATATTTCAACATCTTCTCCTAAATTAGTAATTTTAGGAGCCCTAATAAATGATGCTCTGATTGATAAAGGTTGGCTATTTTTATATTCTACATTGATTAAATCGTCAAAAGAATGAACCTGCCTACCATACGCATTTCTGTTTACTTCGATATCAATAATATTCATGTTTAATACTTTTTTGTCAAAACTATTCTTTGCCATAAGAATTAAACCGGCACAAGTGCCAAGGATTGGTTTATTATCAGAAAATAATTTTATTCCATCAATAAAACTTTGATCTCTAAATAGAAGATTTGACATTGTTGTGGATTCCCCTCCAGGTAAAATCAGTCCTTGAAGACCTGATAAGTCTTCTACATTTTTAACCAGTCTAGATTCTATACCAATTGCATTCAAAATATGAATGTGTGATTGAAAGTTTCCTTGTAGAGCTAAAACTCCAACCACTACTCACCTCTTTCTGAAAACCTCTGATCTTCAGGAATATCTGACATTAACAATCCCTTCATAGCATCTTTTAAATTATAAGATGCACTCAGTACTTTCTTAGCGTCAGTAAAATGTGTAACAGATTGGACAATAGCATGTGCACGTTCTGACGGGTCGTCACTTTTAAAAATTCCAGAACCAACAAATACTGTTTCAGCACCTAATTGCATCATTAAAGATGCATCTGCGGGAGTTGCAATGCCCCCAGCAGCAAAATTAGGTACAGGAAGTTTACCATTCTTAGCAACTTCTTCTATAAGTGCTATCGGCACTCTAAATTCTTTTGCTTTTTCTGAATAATCCTGTCCTTGCAGAGATTTTAATTCTGAAGTAATCATTTTCATATGTCTAACTGCTTCAACAATATTACCACTACCAGCTTCTCCTTTAGTTCGAATGAGTGCTGCTCCTTCATGTATTCTTCTTAAAGCTTCGCCAAGATTACGAGCTCCACAAACAAATGGTGCTTTAAAGGGATGTTTATCGACATGAAAGTGTTCATCAGCCATTGTTAATACTTCGCTCTCATCAATAAAATCTACTTCTAGAGCTTGTAAAATTTGAGCTTCTGCAAAATGGCCAATTCTACATTTTGCCATTACGGGAATAGAAACATTATCTTGAATTTCTTTAATCATATGAGGGTTGCTCATTCTAGCTACACCTCCATCTTTTCTAATATCTGATGGAATTCTCTCTAATGCCATAACTGAAACAGCCCCTGCTTCTTCTGCAATTTTTGCTTGCTCAACATTGGTAACGTCCATTATAACACCACCCTTTAACATTTCAGCTAATGCAACTTTTGTTTTAAAATCGTACTCTTGACTCATGAATAATTTCCTTCTCTTTTGTATTTGTTAATTCTTTAACTTTTTTGATTACTGAGCTGATAATCCAATCAGGCGTAGATGCGCCTGCAGAAATACCAACTGAATTTATACTCTTTTTAAACCAAGATGAATCAATTTCTGTAGCATTTGTAACTTGGTATGTATTTTTATTTCTTTCTAAGCTTAATTCTGTTAATCTTTTAGAATTTGCACTTGTAAATGACCCTATAATAAGTATCATATCTGTTATAGTTGATAATTCTTTAATTTGCTGATGATTTCGCTTTGTAGGAAAACAGATAGTATTTATAAATCTCAAATCTACCACCTTAGTCATTAAAATATTAATGATGTCTTGAACATTTTCTATTGCTTGAGTGGATTGACTTACAACTCCAGCTTTCTTTGTTTTTCTTAATTCCTGCGCTTCTTCGATAGATGCAACAATAATAGCACCGTCAACTTGGCTCGCAATTCCTATTACTTCATCATGGCCATGATCGCCAATAATAATAATTTTTCTTCCTTCAGCATGCAATTCTTTAACCTCTCTATGTATATCATGCACCAAAGGACAGGTTGCATCGATAATATTCATTTTTTTATCTTCTGCTTTTTTCCATATATCTTTTGATGTACCGTGAGCACGAAATAGAACAGGTTTATCTTTTGGAATTTCTTCTAATTTTTCTACTACCTTTACGCCTTGTTTTTCTAAATCTTCAACTACATTTTCATTGTGAACGATATCACCTAACATGTAGACTTCTCCATGTTCTTTACTCAAATCATATGCAGCATTTACTGCATCACGCACTCCGAAACAATAACCTGCTGACTTAGCTAATATTATTTTCATTGTGTTTATTTATATAAGTTGACAACATACTTAAAACATTAGATTTGACATCAGAGAATTCTCCTTCTACTAATGCTGCAGCTGCAAAAGGATGGCCGCCGCCGCCCATTTTCTTTGCAATTTCACTTACTTTATACTTCCCTTTTGATCTAAAGCTCAATCTAACTTTTCCTTTTAAATCATAAAGCATTAAAGACACTTCTACTCCTTTAATACTTCTAAAAAAATCTGTAAATCCATCAAAATCTTGGTTAGACCCATTCACTTCTTTTACCATATCCTCGTTTAAAGAAAACCATGCTAATTCTCCATTACAATCGAAATTTAAATTTTGAATTACATTACCTAACAACTTAATACGACTCACAGAGGAGCTCTCATAAATATGTTGATAGATTTTTGAAATTTCTAATTCCATGCTGATTGCATCAACTGCAATTTGATGGCTGATTTCCGTAGTATTACTATGTCTGAATGAACCTGTATCGGTAAGCACTGCTACATAGAGACCTAGCATAATATTTTTATCAATTAAGGTTTTATCGATATCACAAAAATATGAATATAAAATTTCTCCAACAGAACAAGCATTCAAATTAATGAAAGCGTTTGTAAATAATTCATTGTCAGATTGAGGGTGATGATCAATACTTAAAGTTTCTATATTGTTATCTTCTATAAGGTATGCTATATCTCCCAAACGATAAAAATCTCCAATGTCTAATATAATTCCCAGATCAGCATTCTTAATAAATCCAACATTATCTCCATCAAGCTCATAAAAAATATTATCTGTATTTAAAAAATTATATACTTCAGGTGTAGGAGAGTGATTTATAATTCTACAATCTTTTCCTAATTTCTTTAGATAGTGATACATTGCATAAGCTGAGCCTAAACTATCTCCATCTGGATTCATATGTGAAGATATAAAAATTTTATCTTTTCCGGCAATAATTGATTCAATTTCCTTATAATTCATAGCGACTATCTCTGCCAGGTATTTTCAGAAATATTTTTATTCTTATTATAGAATCTTGACAAGACAAATAAATAATCTGACAATCTATTTAAATACATTACAACATTATTATTTTCTAAATTTTCTGAATACAATTCTACAACTGTTCTTTCTGCTCTTCTTGTAACCGCTCTGGCAACATGTAGATTAGCTGAAAATAAATCTCCGCCGGGTATAATAAATTCTTTAAGTGGTTCTAAGGCTTCATTATAATGATTAATATAATTATCTAGTATAGTGATAGATGTCTCTGTGATAATATTTGCCCCATCTTGATTTAATGATATTTGACCCCCAATATCAAATAAGTCATTCTGAATAAGCTTTAATTGGTCAATAATAGGTTCGTCGTCGCAAGCGGTATTACATACACCTATTATGCTACTCAATTCATCAATATCTCCTAAAGCATGGATAATAGCCTCATTTTTATAAACGGAACCACCTCGCGCTAAACCAGTTTTTCCACTATCTCCATTTCTAGTGGTTACTTTCGTAATTCGCATCTAAAGAAGACCTGATAGTAATAAGTGTGTCAAGATACTAGCTACATATCCAATGAAAATAACTCCCGACCATTTTAAATGACTAGAAAAAGTATATACGCCTTTTGCTTGTCCCATTAAAGCAACTCCTGGAGCAGAACCAATTGATAATAAACTTCCTCCCACTCCTGCAGTTAGAGTAATTAACAGCCATTGATCTAAATTCATTGTTGTTGTATCATGCATTTGAATCACAGAAAACATAACGGGTATATTATCTACTAAAGCTGAGATAATACCCATAAATGAATTAGCTACCGTAAAACCTAATCCATCATAAAGAGAATTATTTAATACTGCCAGATAACCTATTTCAGACAGCCCTGCCACACACATAATTACCCCATAAAAGAAAAGTAATGTATCCCATTCTGCTTGAGCTACTTGTTTAAAAACTCCAAAAGGCTGGTCTGACCCGTCTCTTGAAATAGTTTTTGGTGCAGAATAAGTGCGCTTTAAATAATATCCAAAAAATTGCAATAAACTAAATCCAGTCATCATTCCAAATACAGGGGGAATATGAAGGAAATTTTCAAATGAAACTGCTAAAAGTATTGTTATTAAAAAGAGCAGCATAATAGTTTTTGCACCACGTTTTAACTGAACTGGATTATTATCGACATCTTGTGATGAACCATTAATAAAAAAACTCATAATAAAAGCTGGAATTATAAAATTGACTAAAGAAGGAATAAATAATGCAAAAAACTGTGTGAACCCTACATAGCCTGCTTGCCATACCATTAAAGTCGTGATATCACCAAATGGACTAAAGGCCCCTCCTGCATTTGCTGCAACAACAATGTTAACACAACTTATGCTAACAAAATTTTTATTGCCTACTCCAACGGCCATTACAACAGCGCACATAGTTAGAGCTGTAGTTAGATTATCTGCTATTGGAGATAAGAAAAATGCCATAAAACCAGTAATCCAGAATAATTTTTTATAAGAATAATCTTGAGCTAATAGTCGTGATCTTAATTTTTCAAATACATTTCGCTCTGTCATAGAATTAATAAATGTCATAGCGACTAAAAGAAATAGCATTAATTGAGAAAATTCAGAAAATGCATGCATAATTGCTTCTTCTACATGCTCTGAATGACCATATTTTGCTCCAACTCCAGCTATCATCGCCCAAATAAGACCAGCTGCAAGCAAAACAGGTTTTGATTTTCGTAGATGCGTGACCTCTTCTGTCATAACAAATGCGTATGCAATCACAAATAAAATTAGCGATGCAATACCTACTGGGTGATTTAGTAAATCCATAGAAAACAATTTAAATCAAATCAATATAAAAAATGACCAAAATCGAATAAATATTATTTAAATTTGTTATATGGAATACTTAATAGTAATTATGATATTTGGATTATGTGCTTTAGCTATGAATATTGGACTAATTTTTAAAAATAAGCCTCTTAAAAAAGCATGTGGAGACTCTCCTGATGGATGTGAAATTTGTGGCGGCGAACCAGATCGTTGTGAAAGTAATATTTAATTCTTAGGAAAATTTCTTGAAACTACTTGCTTAAAACTCATATCTGGATTAATAAAAATCATCAATCCTTCAAATTTTGTGTCATTGAAGAAATTCTGAATGTCATCAAAATTCATCATATAAAGAGCAGTAGCTAAACCATCTGCCTCCATACATGATGTTGTAGTAAATACTGATATAGATGCTAGTTTAGACATGATAGGATATCCTGTTAAGGGGTTAATTTCATGATGGTAAAATCTATCATCTTCGTCAATATAAAAATTTCTATAATTACCTGATGTTGCAATAGATCCATTCTTAATTGGAGCAATGTACTCTATTTCATTAGATATATTATCTATTGATGGAGTATTAATGCCAATCTTCCAAATCTTTCCATCAGACTTTCCCCTAACTTCTCCACCGATTTCTACAAAAATATTATCATAGCCCAAGTTTGTAATAATTTTATCTACAGCATAGCCCTTAGCTATTGAACTTAAATCAATTTCAACTCTAGGATCTTTCTTCCTAATCTTATTATCATAAATTTCAATTAAATCTTGTCCTACAAATGACAAAACACTATCTATATCAGCAGCTGTTGGGATATCTAAAAATTTATCTGGACCAAAACCCCAAAGATTAACCAATGGCATAACCGTAATATCATATAGCCCATTAGATATTTTATGATACTGAAATGAAGATTGTACTACAAAAGCAAAATCTTCAGATATGTCCATCCATTCTGTATTATTGATTCTATTAAATTTTGAGATTTCACTATCATCAATGTATGTGGACATTTGCATATTAATATCTCTTAAAATCTCTTCAACTTTGTCTTTATTCTTTTTGATATCATCACTACTCTTGATATCTGTGGCGTACTTAACTGTATATGTAGTGCCCATGGTATTGCCAGCGATTATTGGAAAATGATATAAGTTATTCTTTGAAGAATTATCTAAAGAGTTACAGCTAATTAAAAATAAAATAAATAGATAGGGCCTATTACCCAAAATCATCATAATCGATCATATCTTCTTCAACGCCTAAATTCCAAAGCATATTTTGTACAGCGCTAATCATCATAGGCGGGCCACATAAATAATATTCACACTCAGTAGGATCTTCATGTTTTTCAAGGTGCATATCACTTACCACTTGATGGATAAAGCCTTGAGGGCCATCCCAATTATCTTCTGGTAAAGGGTCTGATAGAGCTACCTGGTAAGTAAAATTATCAAATTCTTCAGCTAGAGCTTTAAACTCATCATCGTAGAACATTTCTTTCTCAGATCGAGCACCATACCAAAATGAAATTTTACGTGTTGTTTTTTCTGTTTTTAATAAATGAAAAATATGAGATCTTAATGGAGCCATTCCTGCTCCACCTCCAATATATACCATTTCACGATCTGTATCTTTGATATGAAATTCTCCATATGGTCCTGATACAGTTACCTTATCTCCTTCTTTCAAATTGAAAGTGTAAGAAGATGCAATTCCTGGAGGAACATTAGGGTTATTAGGTGGAGGACTAGCAATACGAATATTTAACATTATCATATTACCTTCAGCCGGATGATTTGCCATGGAGTACGCTCTGAAGACTGGCTCTTTATTTTCAGCTTTATATTGCCAAATATCAAATTTATCCCAATCGCTAGTATACATATCTTGTATTTCAAAATTTTTGTAATCTAAATCCTTATACTGAGGAACATCAATCTGAATGTATCCACCTGATTGAAAAACAATAGGATCATCTTCTGGAAGTTCAAGAATTAATTCTTTAATAAAGGTCGCTACATTATCGTTAGATTTAACAACTGCATCCCATTTTCTAATACTAAAAATTTCATCTGGAACTTGAATTTTCATATCATTTCTTATTTTTACCTGACAACCCAATCTCCAGTTATCTTTTTGATCTTGTCTATTAATATATGCTGCTTCAGTAGGTAAGATATCTCCACCACCTTCAATTACCTGACATTTACATTGAGCGCAAGTACCTTGTCCGCCACATGCCGATGGTAAATATACATTCTGTGCTCCTAGTGCAGATAATACTGTGCCTCCAGTATCAACAGTTATAGATTTGTCTGGATCATCATTAATTACTATTGTCACTTCACCTTGAGGCAATAGAATATTACCAAGAACATTTAGTACGATTACTAATAAAAGAATTACTGAGCTAAAAACTACTACGCCGATAAAAATATCATTCATTATAAATCAATCCCCGAAAATGCCATAAATGCCATAGAAAGTAATCCTGTTAATAACATTGCCATTCCTACGCCTCTTAATCTTGGAGGTATATTAGAGTAGCGTAACCTATATCTTACAGATGCTAATGCTACGATAGCTAGGAAGAATCCAACCCCAGAACCAAAACCGTAAACCATAGTTTCGGTAACATTGTATTCTCTTTCAACCATGAACAAGGAGCCGCCTAATATTGAACAATTAACCGCAATTAAAGGAAGAAAAATTCCGAGACTGTTGTAAAGAGACTGAGAAAAACGCTCCATAAACATTTCTACTAATTGCACCATGGCTGCGATTACAGAAATAAAGACAATCAATTTTAAAAAACTTAAATCTGTATTAGAAAAATCATATTGAACACTAAATAATGTGTTCAACCAAACCAACGCACCTTTACTTAATAAAAATTCATAAATAAACCAATTAATAGGAGCAGTAATAGTTAGAACAACGACCACAGCCATCCCGATACCTACCGAAGCATCTATCTTTTTAGAAATAGCTAAAAATGAACATAGTCCTAGGAAGTATGCTAGGACGATATTTTCAATAAATACCGCTTTAGTAAAAATACTTAGATAATGCTCAAAACCGCCCATTATTCACCTTCCTCAATTCCAAGAAGTTCTCTTTGCGTCCAAATAACTAAACCTAATATGAAAAATGCACCGGGGGATAATACTAGTAGGCCAATATTTTCATAGCCTGCTGCATACCAAGCCTCAGGAATACTAAACAGTACATAACCTGCACCACCATCAGGTAAAGTAATAGTACCTGCACCAAATAATTCTCTAAAAAATGATACAATAATAATAATCATTCCATATCCAAGACCATTACCAAGCCCATCTAAAAATGCTTTTGATGGACCGTTCTTTAAGGCAAATGCCTCTGCTCTTCCCATAATGATACAGTTAGTAATAATTAGACCAACAAACACTGATAACTGTTTACTCATATCATATAAGTAAGCTTGTAATAATTCATCAACGACGGAAACAAGAGATGCAATAACAGATAGCATAATTACAATTCTAACTCGAGCAGGGATATAGTCACGAATAACAGATAAAATTACATTCGATGAGCACAATACAAAAATCACTGCCAATGTCATTATAATAGCTTGATCTAAACGGATTGTTACAGCTAGAGCTGAACAAATTCCAAGAACTTGTAATGAAATTGGGTTATTAACGTTTATTGGGTCGTTAATAATCTTTTTTGATTCTGAATTAAATATTTCCATCAGCTCTTACCTTATTAAAATATGATTCATATCTTCCTAGATCTTCTTTTAGGAAGTTACCTACTCCCTTACCTGTTACGGTTGCACCTGAAATACCGTCAACTTGATGCACAGAATAAGGACTAGAAGAATCAACTTTTCCCTTCAAAACCTCTATCCCAATAACTCTATCATCTTGGGATCTAATTTTTTTACCTACAAAATTATTTGTAAACCAAGCCTTCTCAACTTCTCCTCCTAATCCTGGAGTTTCACCATGCTTATAAAATTGAATACCAAGAACAGTGTCGGTATCAGGTTCTAATGCAATATAACCAAATACTGTAGACCATAGTCCTTTTCCAGCAACAGGTACTGCGATTCCTTCTGTTTTGCTATCTACAACCTTTAAATAGACTGGCAATACTTCGACATTTCTTTCAGTATCAACCTCTTCAAGAATACAATCAATAATATTTCCATTTGTATCAACACAAAATGCTTGAACATTTTTACTAAAAATTCTTTCTACAACTTCATTCGACCAGGGTTCGCTTTCTGTTTCTACAAAATCTAGTGATCGTAAAATATTTTTCTTTATATCTGCTTTCAAATTGTACTCTTGTAGATGTCTAACATTTTCTTTTGTAAATGATAAAAGGGTTCCTAGAATAACAGTCACAATAAAAACAAAGCCTAATGTATAATTATTACTATGCATTTCTCGACATTCTCATATTAATGTTTGATTTAACTATATAATAATCTATTAATGGCGCAAACATATTCATAATTAATATGGCTAACATTACACCTTCAGGATAAGCTGGATTCACAGATCTAATAATTACTGTTAATACTCCAATCATAAATCCGTATATCCATCTTCCTTTATTTGTATGCGTAGATGTTACTGGCTCACTTGCCATAAATACTGTTCCAAACAAAAAACTACCAATCAAAATGTGTTGTAGTGGCGTAATAGTCAGCATAGCATTCGTTGAATATTCTGCTAAAAGATTAAATAGTCCTGCAGTAAATACTAATCCTAATACTGATGCCATCATAATTCTCCAAGAAGCAATACCGCAATAAATCAAAAATATACCTCCTAAAAGAATTAGAAGCTTATTGGTTTCACCTATGGAACCTGGAATCAATCCCCAAAATAAATTCAGTGTTGAAAAATCAAATTGAGTAGCTTGATTGAATAAATTTGTAGCTGTATCATATTCTGATGGATTTGCTGGTATTGAAAGTGCTGTTGCTCCAGTATAACCATCAGGCCCTACCGCCCATACTTTTTCACCTGATATTTTTGTTGGAAAGGCAAAGTACATAAAAGCACGTGCAGTCAATGCAGGATTGAATACATTTGTGCCAACACCTCCAAAAATCTCTTTTCCGATAATTATTCCAAAAGAAGTTCCAATAAATAATTGCCATAATGGAATGTCTGGTGGCATTGTTAATGGAATCAGAGCGCAAGAAACAAGAAAACCTTCATTGATTTCATGCTTTCTAATGACTGCAAATGTAATTTCACAAATTGCTCCTGCTATAAAAGTAACAATTAAAATAGGTAGAACGTATGTCATTCCAAGAATAAAGTTGCTCATAACAGAACTTGAAACACCCATAGCCGCTGAATATAAATATCCAATATTATAGGCACCAAATAAATAGCATGGTATTAGAGCAATAACTACAAAGAACATAGTTCTTTTGATATCCATATTATCTCTAATATGTGGACCTGATTTATTTTGAGAATCTGTTGAGAACAATATTGTATCAGTTGCTTCCCATAAAGGGTATGCAAATGATAGGGGTTTCCCTTCCTCAAAAAGTTTGCCAGATTTTGCTAATATTTTTTTTAAAAAATTCATCTTATTTATCAAAATAGATTGTATCTAGTCCCTTTCTAATTACTCCCCCTACGTCCGTTTTACTCGGACATACAAATGAACATAGTGCTACATCTTCTTCATCGCATTCATAAATACCTAATTGCTCCATCTCTTCAAAATCATTTGCTTCAATACTACGCAACAATGCATTGATATAAATATTCATAGGGAATACTTTTTCCCAAGCTTCAATAGGAACAAAAGCTCGATGACTCCCATTCTGAAGAGTTGTAAAATTATAAGGAGATTTATTGCTTCCTAAATATGCATTAAAAACACTATACTTCGATGAACCTCCAGGATGCAACCAACCTACAAATGATCTATCAAAAGATTCTTCGATTATGGATATAGAAGAATGATAAAAACCTAAATATTCATTCATTGTAGATTCTTTTCCCGTCAACACATCTCCAGAAATAATTCTCACCTGGTCTGTAGATAGATTTCCTTTACAATAAGATTCTAACGAAGCTCCAATTCTTGATTTGAAATAGGAAGGATTACTTACGGCAGGTCCACTTAAATTTATAGTAATAGATGGGTCAAATATCCCATCAGAAAATAATTTTCCAAGAATAGGTAAGTGATGTCCTTGTACTGTCCACACAACATCCTTCTTATTGATTGGATTAACATGATTAAGTATCACTCCTATATTACCAGATGGATGCGGTCCCTCTACTTGAATAATATCTATAAAATCTAGATCAGATAAATAGTCAAATTCACCCGGATTGACGGCTACAAAAAGTTTTCCCTCTGTCAATTTCTTTAAATTTAAAAGAGCGCTAACAAGAGAATCTTTATTTGATGCTAATGTAAAATTATAATCAACTGATAAGGGAGCAGTATTTGCCAAACTGACAATAATACATTTTGGTTTGTCAGAAGGATTTGCAACTTTGTTAAATGGTCTTTGTGTGATAAAAGGCCACATATTTTTTTCTAATAAATAATTAACTACATCATCTTTATTACCTAATTTTTTTTTCTCGCTATTAGATTGTTCATTCTCAATATTAGTATCGATGCTAAAAATAATTTCTTTTATTGATCTTCGCTCACCATAGACAATTTTTGAAATCTTACCGGATGCAATTGCTGGCCATTTAACATCAGGAGATAGCTTGTCAAAAAATATCGGATCTCCCAGCTTTACAATATCATTTTCTTTGACTAAAAGTTTTGGTTTGATGTATCTAAAATTTTCAGGAGATAAAGAAACTGTATTATTTTTTTGAGGTGCAAAAATTTCTCTGGATGCGACTCCAGCAATGTTAATGTTATGGCCTTTTTTAACTTTTATTTTCAACATAAATTTAGGCGCTTAGTTTCACCCTTATTTTAGACATGAGAAAGTAATAAAAAAGATGGTTGAGTTCTATATAATATTTAAAGAAATGAAAAAAAAATTATTTTTTAGCTTTCCATTCAAAATAATTTCCATCATATGATACTTTTTCTTGCCACTCTTTTACCTTGCTATCAATTATATTCATAGTATCTGAACTTACATCTTCTAATAAGTCAATTGTTAAATCTCCAACTGTTTTTGCACTAACTCTAGAAGCTTTAATATTTCCTTTACCAGTTACAGCATTACCCATTCCATGAACTTTATCTAGTTCATCAAATTTTCCAGATTCTTGATCAACAATATTGTATGTTGAGCCATCCATAGGCACTCCTTCGATCGGTTCTGGTAAACTTCCTATTGAACTTATTATAATACTTCCTTCTAAAGTATCATCTGATCCTTCAATGGCAATTGGTTTACCGTTTACAATCTCATTCTTAATAATCTTAAGACCTTCTAACTTTTCATCTACTATATGCAATCCAGTTGGTTGAGTACATTCTGCAACATTAAATAAAAACTTATTTTGCATATTTTCAAGAACTTTTCTTCGAGCTAATTTACGTTTTGCAATCATCTCAGTATCTGCATTATCGGGAATAGTTGTCAAAGGCATATTTTCTACATCTCTTCGATATACAAGAGTAGCTCCATGAATATTCAGCGTATTATAATCTATATCATGCATTTCTAGATATTTTGGAACGCCTTTATGTTCCATTTCAACAATATCAAAACCTTCAATCTGTGATTCAATCTTCTGCTTTACTAGCTCTAATTGTATAATTTTACATACATCAATAGACGCAAGTCCTCCACCTACTACCAAAGCATTATCCCTAACATTTACTGAAGGTCCATTATAGCTAGCTTCATGATAATGATTAAACCAGTACACAAATGGATTCTGATAATAAAAGTTTGAAAAATTTTCGATTTCAGCAAACGGAAAAGATCTGTCGTTCCATGCACCGTTTGCAAAATAAATACAACTCCAATCTATATCATAGATATCTTTAAAATCTAAATCTTTACCTAATCTAGTAAGCGGAACAAAATCTACTAATTCATGAGACATAATATCGTCAATTTTGAAATACTCTTTAGTACGTTGCTTATCATGCCATCTTGGAAGTCCATCTTCAATTTTTCCATAGGGCATATGGTTTTGATCAATGACAACACAACGAACTCCTTCTGCTGTCAATTTTTTTGCAGCGGTTGAACCTGATACTGCCCCTCCTATAATTAATACTGCCTTCATTTTAATACTGCTTTCATTAATTTGTTTATTTGTTAAATTTATCTGGTATGAAATTAATAAATTATTTGATAATTCAAATCATTCCTTTTTTGCCAAAGATTTTTGTTCGTCTTGTGGCATCTCCCTACATCGCAGGTATTACTGATGATGAAATGTTAACTAATGTAAAAAAGTTAAATGATAAGGGGTATGATGTTGCCATTGATATTTTAGGAGAACATGTAGCAACAAAAGAAGAGGCAACTGAGATTACTAAACGCTATGCAAATTTATATGATAGAATTGCACTACAAGATTTAAATGCAAACCTATCTATCAAATTAACTCATATTGGTCAAGACTTGGGATATGATTTAGTTGAACGCAATCTGATGATTCTAGTAAGTGCTGCAAAAAAACATAATAATTTTTTACGTCTTGATATGGAAAACTCACCATATACATCAGAAACAATTACTCTATATAAAAAAGCATTTGAAAATTATTCCAATGTTGGAATCGTACTACAAGCCTATATGCATAGATCCATGGATGATATAGATAAATTATCTAATAAAATGTTTAATGTCAGAATTTGTAAAGGCATATATGTTGAGAATGAAAATATAGCTTACAGAGATTATCAGAAAATAAGAGATAATTATATTGTATTAGTTCAACATGCACTTATAAAAGGTTCATATGTAGGAATTGCCAGTCATGATGAATATCTAATTGATGAACTATATACATGGATTAAAGATAATAACATTTCTACCAGTCAATATGAATTCCAAATACTACATGGAGTACCAATGGAAAAAAAGCTCCAACAATTAATGAAAGAAGGCAATAAGGTGCGTGTCTATGTTCCCTATGGAGATAATTGGTATGATTATTCTATTAGGCGATTAAAAGAGAATCCTAAAATGGCGGGATATATTATTAAAAATATTTTTAGTAAAATTTTTAGTCGATAAATAATTATCTATTTTTCTTCCTATACCAAAATAATAAAATAATTCCTGCTAAGTTAGGAAACCAAATTTCCGGATTTGACCAAGGAATTCCATCAAAAGAGAAATTGGAAATTGGCCATATAAGTTTTGTTGGAAAATATTCTTTAGAATGAAAAGGAAAGTCCAATAGTATATGGAATGGCCAAGCTAGCATTGGAAATGCTAAAGATTTATTAAAATAATAAACAATTCCGATAACTAAAAATGCAGTTACAAAACTATGTAACAAATCATAATTAAAAAATAACCAAGTGGGTATAGATTCTAAGTTTGGTGGACCATCATAAGCATAATTACCTGTAAATAATTGAAGAATGATTAACAATCCAAAAGATAGTAAATCTGGCATTGCTCCGAAAAAAATAGCTAATCGAGTATATCCTGTATATCCGAATAGCCCTTTTCCCCAAAGAGCATGGCTCAAAGTATCCATTTTATTTTGCTAAAGATCCCATTGGATCCCACGGTTTTAAAGCAATAGCTTCTTCATTCTTATAAAGATTATATAAGTCATCAGATAGATAATCTTTATGTACAACAACTTCATAATTGTACTCATCAAACCATTTATCTGACATAATATGATAACCTTTTTCTCCAACTTTATCGCCCCAACTATTTTCTACTCGCCATTTGATAGGTTTATCATTGGCATCTAGATCTACTCCAGTGAAAAGCATTGCATGCGTCATTTGACTTTCTCCATACTGTAGACGATCAGCTTTATTCATAGAGAATTCTGACTGATAAAAAGAATTAAAATCAAATAAATCTATATCCATGACTCCTATTTTTCTATCAAAATGCTTTCCAACATCGCAACCAAACCATACCGGATGATCATCTTTAATAGAGCTCGCTGATGCAGCTTTCATTTCTTCGCTTGTTACGTTAAGATATCGAACTGAATTTCCTTCGACAACATTTCCGAGCGCCTCAACAGTATAAACTTTTCTGTATTCCTTATCTTCCATAGGACAATTGATAAGACATACATATTCATCAAGATTTAATCCAACATGATTATCAAAAAAAGATTTAGGAGTTAAATTTTCAAAACTAATAAACTTCTTCTTCTTATCATGGGTTTGCCAATTAAATGAAGTTGGAGGTGTTCCAATATGCATTGTAAGCATCTTATAGATTTCTTCTAACATATCTGTTTTAATAGATTCTAAATCTTCTATTGAAACGCCTTTGCCTATATTTTGACGCAAATCTTTTGCATTTTCACGAAGCTTGCGAGCAATCATTCGATTCATTGTAGCTGACTGGCTCGATGAAAACGATTCTGACATTTCTGATTGTGGAATAACACCATACTTATCAATTAAACTAACCCACATATCCCACTGTCCACCGTCTTCAATTGGATTTGAAAGGAGGTGCATTACCATGCGACTATTCCAATCTTCAGATGCAGAATCTATAATGCATTCTAAAAAATAATTTGCCTTTTCTAGCTTATCCCAAAACATAAAATAGCTCTGAGAAAACTCAAAATTTTTCAAATTATGTTTTCTACCAATATAAAATCTGAATAAGTTTAATCCAGCGAATCCCCAGCATCTTCCACTAGATTTTTGATTAGTAACTGGCATTTCTCCTTTTACAATATTTGAAAAAGAATGGTTTATATTTCTATAGTGATCCCAATTCATTGTTAAATCACTTAAGTCAGTACGAATCATTGCATTTCTTACGACTTTAACATGATTATCTGATTCGTATTTTTTTTGAAATTTTTTTATTGTTTTTAATGAAATTGAATTAGCCATTTTTTTCCTTTTTAAAATTGGTTATCTATTTTTATCCCAAAATACTTCTGTAATTATATTTAAATCTTTTTCTTTTAAACTACTGGTAGTCTTAAGAATAGCAGTAAATGCTTTAACTTCCTCTTTTGTTACTGGTGAACCTATATTGCCTCCATTAGAGTCTAGAGAATTATCTAAAACATTGCCTTCGCTATCAAATATGACCCAAAATGGAATACCGCTTGCATCTCCCTTTAGTGAGTTATAGAAATCTACAGCACCTGGATTTTCAAGCTTCTTATTTTCTTCGGGATATTCATTCACTGCCAAGTGAACTGTAATATAATTGTCGTCAAAGAAATCTTTGCATAAATCATTAGACATATTCTTATCCATTCGCTTACACCAAGTACACCACGAAGCATCAAACATTAAAAAAATATTCTTATTCTCTTTCTTAGCAAGCGCATATGCGTTATTCATTACTTCATCTTTTGATGGAATAATATTTTGAGCACTAATGAGATTAAAAAAAAGTCCAAAAATAGTAAAGTAGTATATCAATCTCATTATGAGCCTCTTTTTCCCCAAACCATCTTTGTTTTTAATGTCTGATAGTAGTCATAGTCTTCAAAAGTGATAAATTTTAAATGATGTTTTGCTTGTGATATTGTTACTGTTGAATTGTTAGTAAAATTTTCAATATTTTGGCCATCAGAAATCAGCTTTAGTTCTTTTTCTGAGTCACCATTAAATCTAAACTCTATATCAACATCTGCTGGCAAAACTAATGGTCGTGATGTTAAAGAGTGTGGAGCAATTGGAGTAACTATAATAGAAAATACATCTGGTTGAACAATTGGACCTCCAGAAGATAAAGAATATGCAGTGGAACCCGTAGGAGTACTAATAATAATACCATCTGACTTATAGTCGCTTACATGTTTTCCATCAATATATAAAGATAAAGAAGTTACTCTGTAGGCTGTCTCATTTTGGACAACAAAATCATTAATTGCAAAATGAGATTTGCTACCATTAGAAATCTTGGCATTTAGAACTAATCTTTCTTGAGTTTGAGATTCACCATCTTTAATCATATTTAACTTTTCAGTTAGTTCCTTAGGTGTGATCTGTGCAAGAAATCCTAATCCTCCAATATGAACTCCTAGAACAGGTACAGTAGGCTTGCTAAAAATTCTTACTCCAGCAATAAGGGTACCATCACCACCTAGACATAATAAAAAATCAACATTAGGTGGATTAGAAGGGTCATAAACATTAGGATGGTTGGGAGCAATTTTTAGGTGCTCTAAGCTATTAGGCAAAAATAATTTTATATCATTATTTTTTGCCCATAACATAACTTCATGGACCAATCCTGGAACTTCTTTTTTTCCAGGATTTGCCCAAATAGCAAAACTTTTCGGTTTCATTTTAGTTATTTATTTTTTTTCTTATGTCTGTCTGCACGCAAACGTTTTTTACGTTTATGTGTATTCATTTTTCTTTTTTTTCTTTTTTTACCGCAAGGCATCAATTGCTCCTATTTAATAATCAATTAGTTTATCGTTTACAGTTGTTTTCATTCGTTTGGAAGGTTTAAATACCGGAACATATCTTTCTGGTAAATAAACAGGATCTCCCGTTTTTGGATTACGTGCTTTCTTTGGCAATCTATGCTTGACTGCAAACGTTCCAAATCCTCTTAATTCAATTTTTTCATTTTTACTTAATGTCATAATAATTTCGCTAAATGATGCATTAATAACAGCTTCAACTTCCAGCTTTGTTAATCCTGTTTTTTCTGAAACGTTGTCTACTATATCTTGTTTAATCATACTATCAATTCTCCATTAAAATTTTATTTTACAAATAAAGTTAGTTTTTGACCGGGATAAATTCTAGAAGAATTAACTCTCATACTATTCCACTCCCTGATCTTACTTACTTCTAAATTATACTTATTGGCTATTCCACCTAAGGTATCACCAGACTTGACAATATAAACATTTTTACTTGGAGTGTCCTTATCTGGTTTCTTATTTACAAATAATGATAATTTCTGATTAGGATATATACCAGAAGTATTTCCCATATTATTCCATTTTCTAATTTCAGCAGCTCTAGTATTATATTTTTCTGCAATATGGCCTAAAGTATCTCCACTTTTGACCTTATATATAATTTTTTCTGGGTAATTAGAATATACCCCACCTTTGACTGGAATTTTTAAACGCTGACCAATAGACAATTTATTAATATTACTAATATTATTAATAGTCTGTAAATCTGCAACAGATACACGATACTTAGAAGCAATAGATATAAAATTTTCTCCCTTTCTAACGCGATGTTCTATCTTCTGGACAGCAAATTTTTGCTCATCTGGCAAAGCATTGAACTTCTTATAAAAACTATCTTTTTTTCCATATGGTATATTTAATGTGTATGAACCATTTGATGGTGTTGCTGGTTGTCTTAATTCAGGATTAAGGCGCTGAATCGTACTACGTTTTGTATCAGCAGCCTTTGCAATCACAGTTAAATCTGCACTTTTTTCAATAGTCACTTTATCATATCTTAGTGTATTTGATTTGGGCATCTTAAATCCATATTTTGCTGGATCTTTTAAAATAATTGCAGAAGATAAAAAGTAAGGTATATAGTTTTTAGTATCTTTTGGAAGAGAATATAATTGCCAATAATCAGATGTTTCGTGAAGTTTCAATGCGCGATTTAATCTTCCTGGCCCTGTATTGTAGGCAGCTAATACTAAATACCAATCATCAAATTCTTTATATAGGGCTTTAAAGTACTTAGCTGCTGCTTCTGTAGACTTTATAGGGTCTTGACGCTCATCAATATACCAATTTCTCTCTAATCCATATTGCTTACCTGTAGAATACATAAATTGCCACAACCCTACTGCCTTAGCTCTCGATACTGCTTTTGGATCAAGTCCAGATTCAATCATAGAAACAACCAACAGCTCTTCAGGTAGATTGTTTTCTTCTAAAATTGGCAACATTAGATCTCTATACTGAACATATCTCCTAAGCCAAATATTAAATCCTTTACGACCTTTACCTTGAAAATATCTAATATAGCTTTCAACCTGTGAATTCATCACAAGCGGAATATGTCCCTCAGTATCATCGATAATAGTGAATTTAGTTGTACCCATCACTACTGCTTCATTTTCATTTGTTATTGAAGCAATATCTCTACGAATTAAGTCTGCTGTCAAAAATTGAGTTGAACTATCTATTGTACTTAATCGTGTAGTATAAATTTGAATAAAATCAGATTGAAATTTTTCAAATTCTATTTTATCTAATTCTTCTCTTACTCCTAATTGTTCCACATCTGACAATAAATCAAAAATTCTTTTAATGTTATAAACGACCTCTACAGTATCCTGATTTACATCAGCAATCACAGCATCTGACAAAAACTGTTTTGCTTCATTTAGAATAGATGTAATTCGATTACCATTTCCCAAAAATGCTGCATCGCTAGTGTTCATGAATGGTTTTCTTGGTTTTGAATCAGCAGAGTCTTGAGCTAAGCTGTAGCCTGCAAATAGTACTAATATTATATATGATTTAAGCAATCTCATAAGGATGGGAAATTATCTGTAAAGTAAGTCAGAATCAAGTTAGTGTTTTTTTATTTTATCGATATAATTAGTTGAGCTATATCCATCATGAAATTTTAATAATTTTACTTTTCCGCCAGCACTAATTACTTCATTTGATCCTACTACATTATCTACTGTATAATCTCCACCCTTAACTAAAATATCTGGCATAATTAATTTAACTAGCTCTAATGGAGTTTGTTCCTCAAAACTAATAACATAATCTACAAACTTTATTTCTGATAGTATCGATACTCGATCTGATAAAGAATTAACTGGTCTTAATGGGCCTTTTAATTTTTTTACTGATTTATCAGAATTAATACCAATCACCAATATATCTCCCAGAGATCTTGCCTCTTTTAAATATCTAATATGTCCTACATGTAGAATATCAAAGCATCCATTCGTAAATACAATTTTTTTACCATCATTTTTATAATTTCTAATGGCATCGAAAATATTATCTGGTTGATATTGACTATTGCTCATTTGCTAATTTAATAATTTCATTTCTAATACTCATTGTAATCTTATTACGATCCTCATAAGAACTATTTTTTGTATCGATAGGGTCACCAAATATAATCTTTATTATATTTAAATCTTTTGAAAAGAAACTCTTTTTCCACCAACTATACGACCCAGTAATAGCAACAGGAATAATTGACATTCCCGTATTAATTCCGAATATTGCAGCTCCTTTTTTAAAATCTTGTAACTCTCCATCTCGAGATCTTGTTCCTTCGGGAAAAATAGCTACTGATCTAGGAGATTGATCCATATCAGATCTCAGTTTTTCTAATGACTCAATAGCATCTTTATTATTTTTACGATCAACAAGTACAAACCCTGCTACCTTAATAATTGTTTTAAATATAGGAATTCTACCTAGCTCTTTTTTGGCTACAAAAACTAAGTATCTATTTACTGCTACAAACAATAAAGGTATATCCATTACGGATGAATGATTTGGCGCAAAAATATAATTTTTATCAGGTTGCAAATTTTCTCTGCCTATAACCTCAAGCTTAATTCTCATAATCTTTCCTAATGTCTTACCCCATTGAATACCATAATACTTGAAATTGCTTTTCTTCTTTGATAGTAAAATAGAAAACATTGATCTTAAGCCATAAAAAAAGGTCCATATAAAAAGGTTGCTATAGACCCAAAAAAATTTCAATTATTTAATCTCCGCCAAGCCCATATAGGGTTGCAGAGCTACTGGAATTTTAATTGAACCATCTTGGTTTTGATGTGTCTCTAATAGTGCAGCAAAAATTCTCGGCGTTGCAAGACCTGAACCATTTAATGTATGTAAATAATCAACTTTTCCATCTTCATCTCTAAATCTAATATTTCCTCTTCTAGATTGGAAATCTTCAAAATTGCTACATGATGATACTTCTAACCATTTTTCTTCACCTGGCGCCCAAACTTCTAAGTCGTAACATTTTGCTGCAGAAAAACCTAAGTCTCCGCTACATAACTCTACAACTCTATAATCTAGTTCTAGTAAGTCTAATAGCTTTGTAGCTTGCCCAACTAAAGATTCTAGCTCATCATATGAAGATTCTGGACGAACGAATTTTACTAATTCAACTTTATTAAATTGATGAACTCTTAATAGTCCTCTTGTGTCTTTTCCGTAAGAACCAGCCTCTCTTCTAAAGCATGCAGAGTAAGCTAAATAATATTTTGGTAGATCAATTAATTCTAAGATATCATCTTGATGAATATTAGTTAATGGAACTTCTGCGGTAGGAATTAAATATAGCCCATCTTTTTCAATATGATACATATCTTCCTCAAATTTTGGTAATTGACCTGTAGTAATAGCAGAGTTTGGCTTTACTAAAAATGGAGTAAAAAATTCAGTATAATTATAATTTTTTAAATGAAAATCTATCATGAAATTAATCAATGCTCTCTCAAGTAATGCTCCATTTCCTTTATAAAGAGGAAAGCCTGCTCCTGAAATTTTTGCTCCTACTTCAAAATCAATTAAATCAAGATCTTGAGCGAGATCAACATGGCTTTTAGGTTTACAGTCAAGCTTCTTCTTTGAAACACAATCTTTCACTATGATATTTTCTTTTTCTGATTTTCCAACAGGAACTGATTTATGAGGTATATTTGGAATATCAAGTAACATATCTTTTAATTTTTTAGACCTTTCTCGGTGTTCAGCTTCTAAGTCTTTAATAGTATTTGATAGTTTTTTTAATTTTGCAAAAATAGAGTCATCAGATTTGCCTTGAGACTTTAAAATTCCAATCTCTTTCGATTGTTTATTTTGCTCTGATTGTAAATCATTAAGCTTTTTTGTCAGCTCTCTTGAATTAATATCAGCTTCTATAATCTTTTTTAAGCTGATAGATTGATCTCTGTTCTTTAGATGCTTCTCTAATGAAGAGTGATGCTCTCTTATATTTTTTATATCTATCATATATTATAATTTAGTTAATTCTTCTAAGATATTAAAATTAATCATTTGTATGGTAAAATTATCTTTATCAATTATTTTAATTTCATAATCTCCGAAATCTAAAATTTTGAATTGATTAAAATAGTAATTTGATATAGGATTTAAGTATAGTTGTTCTTTTTTTATAGACACTCCATTTTTATAAAGATGTGCTGTAAAATCTCTTCTATCGCTATCGACGCGATTTGCAAAACCATATATAAATACTGACTCATTAATATGATAATTTGCATTACCTAGCAAGAAAGAATATTTCAAATCTTTTTTCTTAGATACCCATTCAATTGCTTCCTCAAAATATGTATCCTCTCCACTCAATACTTGTTTATAAAAAAATTCATCATTTATGAATACAGATTTAAAATGATTTTTAGTAAAAAAAGTTTTTTTAGCGACATTTTTTAATTCGCTTTCTGTCGTAAAATTCAATCCAAATAAAGGTCCCATTTTGACAAATGAATTTATGTCCTGCGTATCTCCTTTAAACATCACGAGGGAAGTATTTTCTGAGTAAATTTTCTTTATAAACAGATTAAACCATCGATCTGAAACGGGTATTTCAGGAAAATTATCAAAGATAACTAAATCATATTTTTTAAACCAAAATTCTTCAAAATTATGAGTGTAACTATCTAGCTCAGGAAAAAAATGATCAAAATTATTATCTATTTTACTAATTATAGCTTTAGAATTATAATTGAGAGTACCGCTAATAAGAGCAACATTAAGCTTTTCGGTCTTGAGGCTCGTAGTAACACTATATCTATTATTAGATATATTATTTTCTAATTTTAGGCTAGAAATTTTTATATCAAATACTTTATTAAAATCAATATCATCCTTAACAAGAAATGACTGAAAATAAGTACGCTTGTCGCTACGTAATTTTATTTTATCTGACGCTATTAACTTTCCGCCGTTAGATAGAGTAATTTGAGTGAATTCATTACCATTTTGATTATTAATTTCGATATCAATATAAATAGATCTTTTGTCAAACAAATTTGGATATACGATAACATTTTTTATAGCTATATCTACTATATCTTCTGAAATTTTTGATTCAATAGTTTCTGGAATTATAGTATCTGAAATAATATCAGTTTCATCGGCAAAAAAGAAAAGGGGGAATGAGTTAACGTAAATTGCTGAACCTATAGCAACGACAATGGGCATCCATAATAAAAATATCTTATATTTATTTTTCATTATTAAACAATCATACCTCTAGAATAAGCAGAAAAATTGATACCAATTTTAGCTGAATTATTATTTATCTTTTTTTCTCCTAGAAACGCTATCATATCAGCATTATCTGTACAATACTTTAAGGATGGAAAAATAATAGTTTTATCTAGCGCATTTAACTTCTCTCTTAATCGTTGATTTGCAGCGACTCCACCACAAACTATACCAATATTAATATTTAAATCATCCATAGAGTTTTTTAATTTTCCTAACAGACAATCCACGATAGCTTCTTGATAGCTGGCGGCGACATCGCTTAGATTATATTTATCCTTATTGACGCAATTAATTAAAGATGTTTTAAGTCCACTAAAACTGAAATTATAAGTTCCATCATTAATTATAGGGCGTGGAAAATTTATTAATTCTCTATCGCCTTTCATGGCTAATTTTTCTATTTCAGGTCCGCCAGGATAATTTAATCCTAACGTTTTAGCTCCTTTATCAAATGCTTCCCCACATGCATCATCTAAAGTCTCACCTAGCAAAGTATATTCAAATAAATCTTTGACAAGCCATATTTGTGTATGACCGCCTGAAACAAGCAAATTAATAAATGGCGGATCTAGTGCCTCAAACTCAATAAATGCTGAATTCAAGTGTGCTTCTAAGTGATTAATGGGTATAATAGGAATATCTAGACCTTGCGATATACCTTTAGCAAAAGAAATCCCTGACAATAAAGATCCCATCAATCCTGGACCGCTTGTCACTGCAATTGCTTCTAAATCAGAGTATTGTAATTTAGAATCTTTAAGGACCTTTTCAGTAATTTCAGGTAAAAATTTTTCATGTTCTCTTGATGCAATTTCTGGGACTACTCCACCAAACTTTGTATGGATTGACTGAGTCTTAGTGTAGCTTGCAATAATTTTTGAATTGTCACATATCGCAACACCAGTTTCGTCGCAAGATGTTTCTATTCCTAGAACGATCAATTTATTTCTTTTATAACTAAAATTTCTAAATTGTTTGGAGATAAATCTTTCCATTCCATGATACTATCAGGAATTTTTACTTTTGGTGAATAAAATTGTTTTTCTGGAGTCCAAGATTTTTCAAAATCAATAAAGACCTCTATATCTGTAGATATAATACTAGCAATTTGATTGAGTCCTCCAACGATAGTGAGTGAAACTGTAGCAGGATTAACAAAAACATTTATATCGTTGGGTTTATTAATCAATTTTACAGGAATTCCTGTTACAATTGTTTCGCTAATAGGCTGAACGTCAATAAATCCTTGGACTTTTTTTGGATCAAAATCAACCAACTTATCTGGATTTAGAATCAATAGCTCAGTGTCTACCGATGCCATTAGATTTGATACAGTATTTTTTCCAGTTACAACAAATGCAATATTATCTACAATTTCTTGAGGTCCACCGATACTAATAGAGTCTGGTGAGAAACTTATGTCTCCGACTTGTATATATCCTGGCTCTGTTGAAATAGATACTTGTGATTTAATTGGTACTTTTTTTACTAAATATTTATCTAAGTTAATTTTAATATTTCTAGGAGATATTACTTCAACAAATTCTAAATCTAAAGAAGACGGTAAAACTATTTTCTCTGGATTATTTTTATAGTATTGATCGAGTTCAAAATTATACTCATCTGCAATACTGCTTAAGTCTAAAACAGCTTTATAATCTTCGTAGAAGCTATCAAAAAATCTAAGCCATATAAATGCCCTACCTGAACCTTTTAAGGTCACAACAATACTTTCAGGAACTTCTTCTTTATATGTTTTTTGTTCCTGTAGATTACGTGCAACTAAAGGAATATTTGTTGTAACAGAATAAGTATCTTCACTTTTAATAAAAAACCAAAAAATAAATGCAATGACAAAAGAGTATAAAAGTCTTTTGATCTGATTGGTATTAGTCAACATTAGGTTGATCAAGCATTAAGGTGACATTCTTACCTTGCTCGTTAACCTCAACAACTACTACATCGATAGTGGCACCTGGTTCAATAGAAGGTAAATAATCTTTCTTTAGTTCTTTTGAAATTTGATCTGAAGGAACAAGACCTGTAATATCGTCGCTCATATCTACTGTAACACCTGAATCGTTTATAGATACAACAGATGCCTTAAGCTTATCGCCTGCAGAATATTTTGCAACTATATCAGACCATGGATTTTCAGTAAGATCTTTCATGCTTACTAAAATTTTTCTATCCTTATCTGAGATATCTACAATAACAAATTTAACTATATCGCCTTCACTGACAAACTCTTTAGGATGTAAGGGATTTTTTGTCCAGTGAAAATCTGTATTTCTTATGAAGCCTTCGATATCTTCTCCTAGATCTACATATGCTCCAAATTTTGTGACTTTATTTACTGCCCCTTCTTTTTTGTCGCCAATGCTTACCTGCGCAGATATGTTACTCCATGGATCTTCAGTTAATTGCTTGATACCTAAGCTAATTTTCTGTTCATTAGCATCGATAAATAAAATTTTTGATTCTATAGAATCGCCAACCTTATATTTATCTTGAAGATTTTGAATATTTTTTGTCCAGGATATTTCAGATATATGAATTAACCCTTCAATACCTTTTTCTAGCTCAATAAATATACCATAATTCATAATACTAACAACTTTACCTACATTAGTATCTCCTATGCTATATTTATCTGGTATTGTCTTCCAAGGATTGTCTACTAACTGCTTAAGACCTAAAGATATTCTAGATGTCTCTTTATTGTAGTCAATAATTTGAACAGTTATTTCATCTCCTATGGATACAATTTCTGAAGGATGATTGATTCTTCCCCAAGAAAAGTCAGTAATGTGTATTAATCCATCAACACCACCTAAATCAACGAATGCTCCAAAGTCAGTTATATTTTTTACTAAGCCTTGAAGCTGTGCACCCACTTCAATTTTTGTCATTAGTTCTTGACGTTTTTCATTGAGCGACTCTTCTAATATTGCTTTTCTAGACACAACAAGATTTTTTCTCATTTCATCTACTTTGACAATTTGGAAATCTAATTCCTTACCAATTAAATCATCAAAGTTCTTAATAGGCTGAACGTCAGCTTGAGACCCTGGTAAGAAAGCTTGTATCACACCTAGGTCTACTACAAGACCTCCTTTAACGCGCTTAATAATCTTTCCTTGTACAGGCTCTTTAGTTTCTTCAAATGTTCTTAACTCATCCCATCTCTTAATAAAATCTGCTTTATATTTTGATAGGGTGATATTGCCATCTGTATCTTCAAACTTTTCAAGAAATATATCAATGTCAGAACCAATCTCAGGTAAATCTTTATTATTAAATTCAGATCTACTAATTAAGCCTTCTGACTTGAAACCAATATCTACCATAACATCGTTATCGCTAATACCAATTACTTTGGCTGATATAATCTGATTTTCTGATATATCATTAAATGTACCTTCATATTCTTCTAGAACGTCATCAGCTAATTTTTCAATTTCAGCCTGATCTTCTTTTCCGGAAATAACTTTAATTCCTGAAAATAAATCTTTACTTAAATAATCTTTAATTGTTTTTTTAGAAGATACTACTGCTTCTACTGGTTGATTTTCTGATACTTTTTCATCAGTTTTTTTCTCTACCACTGCTTCTAATACTGCTTCTTCTACTACTTCGTTGTTGACATCTTGTTTAGCTTGATCGTTCATATTGTTTAGTTTCTTTCAATGTGTTTATAGATTTGATTTACTTGATCGTCAATAGTGCAGTTTGATGTATCAATTACAATTGCATCCTTTGCTTGTTTCAATGGAGAAAGTTTACGACTACTGTCGTACTGATCTCTATCTTTCAAATCTTGTTTTATTTTGTTAACGTTTATTTCCTCATTTAATATCTTAAAATCTTTAAATCTTCTCTTTGCCCTAGTATCATAGTCAGCAACCAAGAAGAATTTATACTTTGTATCTGGAAAAACTACTGTTCCAATATCTCTTCCTTCAACAATAAAGTTACCATTTTTTGTGGTATCTTTCTGTATTTTTACCATTTTTTCTCTTACAGATTTTAATGCACTGACCTTACTTACTGCATCTGTAACTGCTTTGCTACGAATTAATAAGCTGATATCTTTTCCATCTAACAATATTGTAATACTATCATTTGATGTAAAATCTAGTTCCAAATTTAAAATATCTAGCATTTTTCTAACCTGATTTTCAGAGGTGATATCAGTAGCATGTTGTATAAAAAAATATGTAGCAGCTCTATACATAGCGCCAGTATCTAAATATTGATACCCTAGCTTACTTGCTAGTTTCTTTGCGGTGATAGTTTTACCTACACCTGCTGGTCCATCAATTGTTATTATCATAAAAATGCTCAGAAAGTTAGTTTTTCTTTCAATAAATGCCAAGATGTTTAAAATCTTATGCTTTTCTTCTTATTTTATCTAAATACTGATTTTCTTTCTTTGTTAACTCTCTTGACTGTCCTTCTTTTAATTGATCTAATGTAATATTACCAAATTTTATTCTTTTTAAAGCAATCAAATTAAGACCTGAAAATTTAAATATTCTTCTTATTTCATTCTTTTTTCCTTGTCTTAGAATCATATTCACATGAACTATATTTTTATTTTTTTCTTGTGATATAATTTTGGCTTTCCCTTTTTCGCCAGAGCCAATAAAGATTCCTTTCTCAATTTTTTTAATAATCTTATCACTAATTATCTCATTTGTATGTGCAACATATTCCTTTTTTATTTTATTTTTAGGGTGAGTTAAGAATTGAGATAAATCTCCATCATTTGTTAATAATATTAAACCTGTGGTATCCTTATCTAGCCTTCCTACGTGATTTAAAAAAGGTTTTCTAGGAATAAGATTGAAAATTGTTTTTCTTCCTAGCTCATCACTTCTAGAAGAAATAAATCCTTTAGGCTTGTATAAAACTAATGTTGTGGTTTTAGTATTTGAAATAATTTTTTGATCATCTAGCCTTACAACGTCTTTGATAGGATCAATTTCAGTAAAAGGGTCCATAATTACGGTATTGTTCACCGTAACCATTGCTAACTGGATAGATTCCTGCGCTTTTCTTCTGGATACAATCCCAGATGATGAAATAAATTTAAATAACTTCACTAGTGATTCCATTATCTTCAGAATCTATAATCTCAGAAATCTCACTACTTGTTGGCATTTCTGACAAACTTGCTAATCCAAAATGTTTAAGGTATTCATCGGTAGTATGATAAAGCAATGCCTTGCCCAGTGAATCATCTCTACCTCCTATCTTTATCAGTTTTTTATTTAATAAGTTTTTTAGCACTCCCTTGCAATCTACGCCTCTGATCGATTCAATATCTATTCTTGATATAGGTTGCTTGTATGCAACAATTGCCAACACTTCTAAGCTCGCATTAGACAGCATAAGCTTTTTAGTTGGAATGTACTTTGATATAAAGGGTTCAAATTGTTTTTTACTAACCAGCATATAGCCTTCCCCTATGGCTTTCACTTCAAAGGCGTGATCAGAGTATTTGATATTGAGTTCACTAACTATTTCATCTAATGATGGGATATCGCTATCATCAAATATATTAGTCAAGTCAGATTGCATAAGTGGTTCAGAAGCAACAAACAATAAAGATTCTATGATTAGCAATTGTTCGTTCATGCTTTAACAATATTTAATGTTATATCAATATCTTCAAAAGTATTTTTTTGCTTACAAATCAACTCTGACTCCTTAATCATATTTAATAGAGCCAAGAATGTAACAATAATTTCTAATTTACTATCTAATTTCTTGATCAGACTACTAAGAGAAATAGTCTTTTTATCTTTAAAATTAGAAATAATAAATTGTTTTTGCTCCTGCAGAGATATAGTCTCTCTTGCTATTGTAAATGAATTATCTTGCGGTGCATTATCTATAGCAGATTGAAAGATTTTGGATATATCAAACAGGCTTACTTCATTCAAAAAATCTGAAGGGTTAATTGTTTTTTTAAACGAAATTTTATCATTTGGACGATAAAATAAATCTTTATTCTGTTCGTGTATACCCTTTAGTTGATGTGCAATATTTCTAAAATTTTTATACTGCAATAATTGTCCAACTAAATTAATTCTTGGATCATCAATATCTAATCCTTCTTCGTCTTTCTGTCTAGGTAAAAGCATTCTTGTTTTTAATCTTAATAACAACGATGCCATAAAAAGAAATTCGCCGGCTACTGAAACATCTAGTTTTTTAGCAGTATTAATTACATCGATATATTCTGATGTAATTTGAGAAATTGGAATATCGTAAATATCTATTTTATCTCTTTTAATAAAATATAAAAGTAAATCTAATGGTCCTTCAAAATTTTCTAATTTTACATTAAACACTAGCTAGACCATTCCAATAGATTTTTTGACACTTGATAGAGTGTCAGACGCAATAACTTCGGCTTTCTTTTTTCCCACCTCCATTAAATCAAAAATATTATCAGGATTATCTATATAATATTGCTTCAAGGTTCTTTGTTTCGAAAAATAATCCATGATATGTTGATACAATTCATTCTTTACGCTCATATATTTTAAGCCTGGTGTAGCATATCGATCTTTAAGTTCATTTTTTTCATCATCATTTAAAAATAACGCATACATATTGAAAAGAGGTGTATTTATATCTTTTGGCTCATTTAATCCAGCAGAATCGGTTACAATATTCATTATTTGATTTTTCATATAATCTTCACTACCAAAAATCGGAATAGTATTATTGTAGGATTTACTCATCTTCCTACCATCAATACCTCCAATTATCTCACTACTTTCATCGATATCAATCTCTGGAATAGTAAAAACTGGCCCATGGGCATTATTAAATTTTATAGCAATATCTCTCGTCATTTCTAGATGCTGTTTTTGATCTTTACCTACAGGCACAATATCAGATTGAAATGCTAAAATATCTGACGCCATTAAAATAGGGTAAGAGAATAAGCCCATATTAGGACTTAAACCATTTGCAACTTTATCCTTATAGGATGTTGATCGCTGCATCAAGCCAACACTTGTAAAGTTAGATAGTATCCATGTTAATTCTGTCACTGCTGGTACATGAGACTGCACCCATACGGTAGATTTCTTAGAATCAAGTCCCAATGACAACAGATCAGAAAATGCATTAAAGGTATTTTTTTCTAATTCTTGTTTATTACTGATCGATGTCAATGAATGATAATTTGCAATAAAACAGAATAGATCAGAAGAATCTTGAAAATCAATCATTCGTTCAATCATACCAAAATAGTTTCCGATATGTAATAACCCCGATGGTTGTGCTCCGCTTAATATTCTTTTTTTATTCATTTTAATTTTTATTTATAAATAAGTAATCTTCCCAGCCTAAATTTTTATCTTTTATAAACTGATTAAAGTACATGAATCTATTAGGTTTTTTTGGTTGTTTCATCAATTTCATATTTGCTTCTTTTGGAGTTCTACTTCCCTTCCTTGCATTACAAGGAGAGCATGCTACAATTAAATTTTCCCATGTATCAGACCCACCTTTGTACTTTGGAATAATATGATCTACAGTTAAATCTGATTTTAGTCCACAATACTGGCAACATGCATTATCTCTAAGCAATAAATTTTTTTTATTTAAAACTACGTCAAGACTGTTGTGAGATACGTAGGTTTTTAGCTTTACTACGCTAGGTACTTTTATTCGTGTCGAAGGAGAATATACATATTGATCATAATTTGTTAGTACGTCAATTTTATTTAAAAAATATAAACATAAAGCGCGCTTAGAAGAACATACTGCAAGTGGTAAATAGCTAGCATTCAATACCAGAGTAACATTATTTTCGATATTTGAATTTGGGATATTGTATTTCATTTCTTATACAATTTATGAAAATAATCATTCATATTTTATAAAAATAACATTAAGATGCTGCAGAGTAAATGTAGGGAATACTAGTGAAATTCTAGAACAGTCCCCGCTACTGTAATTACTGAGATTTAAGAATTACCATTCCATGAAAATTGGGAGAAGGTTTTAAATCGTTAATAGGTATAAGTCAGGAGACCTTATTTACTAAAACAATAAAAACTGAACTTCGGAGGAAAGTATAATGAAATTTTATATTTTATTATCAACAATACTAATATCTAACCTTTTTTCACAAACCTTAACTGGTCTTGTTATTGATACCAATGGTCATCCCCTATCGTACGTAGTGGTAAGAGAGCTAAATAATGATGCGCAAAATGATAATTGGACTACCACATCAGATGATGGTTCTTTTAGAATTGAAATTAGTGTTAGTTCAAAAATTAGATTTGAAAGAATCGGATTTGAAAGCAATACAGTATACTTAGATAACTATGATTCTCAAGTATTTACACTATTAAGCAAAAATGTAAATCTCAGAGAAGTGAATGTATATGGAAAAAGCAATTCAAGATATTTAAAAAATAAAAGCTTAAATAATAATTTAGGTTCTTTTTCAAATAATGGCTCTTTATCTCAATTGCCTTCACTAGAAATAAGAACTTATGGCGGATATGCAGGCGTAACCTCGGCTTCTTTTGACGGAGGATTTGCTCGTCATACCAAAGTATTGTTTAATGGCGTTGACTTAACTGATGCTCAAAATGGCCAAGTAGATTTATCTATTTTTCCATCATTCGTACTAAGCTCATTAAACTATAGATTAAATTCAGGTACAACGCATGGATCTGGATCTATTGATGGGACTCTAGATATAAATACTAAAAATAGTCCAAATAGAGTTTTTTACAGTTCTGGTGACTATGGATTTAATCAATATGGTGCAACATATTCAATGGGTAGAGAAAACTCAAAAAGAATTATCACAATAGGTAAAACTAGCTATGATGGAGACTATCAATATAAGGATTCTATCACGGGTCTGAATAGTAACAGAGAAAATAATTCTTTAGATCAATTTTTTCTTGCAATGAATAGAGAATTTCTTGTTAGAGAAGATTTAATTATTAATATCAACTCTTTAACAACAACAAATACTAGAGGAGCTGCAGGCAGTACCAACTTTCCATCTAAACTTGCAACAAGAACTGATGAATATGAACTATATGCGCTTTCATTTATGAAATTTTTTGTAGATAGTTCTCTAAAATTTTATATTAATCGCTCAACTAGCAATCAAGTATTTGATGATCCCGATGAATCTTACCCAATATTTAGTGAACATGATTTAGAGTTATCATCAATGGGAGTTGACTTCAAAAAACAATTAAATACTATATTAAATTATAAACTATCAGCTCAACAAAAATCTGATAGAATTAGTAGCACTGACTTAAGTAATCAAGAGATTAGTTCTAGTTCTATATCATTTCTACTGAACTATCTTAATAATGATAAAGATTTTAAAATATCTCCATCAATGCGATATGATAAGCAATCTGAAAATGATAAATTATCCTATAATGTTAGCTTCGAATCAATCGATCAGCTAATAAAAGGTGATCAATCTTATTTTGACTTTGGATTAGATATAGGTTCATCTTTTCAATTTCCAACTATGAATGACTTATATTGGCCTGATGGATTATACAGTGTTGGAAATCTAGACTTGAAACCAGAGGAAAGTGATTATCTATCTTTTAATATGACGAGTAACTCTACTTTTGGAAAAGTTACTGTAACTGCAACCATGAAAGATTATGAAAATCTAATCTTATGGCAACCTGATGCATCATATAAATATCAACCAATTAATGTCTCTTCTGCATCACGAATAACATATAATATTAATTATCTTAAAGAATTTTCAAATAGTCAATTACAGGTATCATACAATATCTATGATAGTGAAGATGATGATTTAAAAAAGAAACTACTATATGTTCCAGAATATTCAGCAAATGTATTTTTAGCTCATAATTTGAATCAGGATATGAATATAGTATTTAATTATAAATATATAGGGAAACGTATTCTGCAGTATGGCTCTGATTTGAGCTCTCAAACCGATGGAGATGGTTATGGGATCTTAGACTTGAGCATATCTAAAGATTTCAATGATTTAAAAGCAAGCTTAGTGGTTGACAATATTCTTGATAAAGCATTTGAATCTACCCTAGGCTACCCTGAACCAGGGAGAAGCATTAAGATGGTAGTAGAATATAAAATTTAATCGTCAAATTCCCAGATAATACCAAAAGATAGGAGACTGTTCATTGGATTGAATAGGTCAGAATTATTCAAAGAATAGTTTCCATCGATTGGCAGTCGATCAAGTGCATTCTTTAGTCGAATAGTTAAGATAACATCTGCAATAGATACATTTAAGTCTAATCCAACATTATAGCTCTCATCGTAAGATATATGATTATGAGATATTGGAATATTTCTAAAGTAATCAAAAGAATATCCGGAATCATTTTTAGATAAATATCTCAAAGATAGCTTTCCATCTATGCCAAGCTTTTGATTAACAAATGATGTCTTGAAATAATAATTTAAATCTAAGATATCAGATCTATTAGAGCTAATTAAACTGTCATAGAAATTATGATAATACACAATATCAACCCTACTGTCTTTGAATGGTAGTATAACTTTTGTTTTCAGCGAAAGCATATCATCTGAGAAAGAAAAATATCCATCGAAGTCAGCTATTTCTATATCTGATAAGTATTGTGCTTGAAGATTATTAGCTCTTACAAAATTCAGATCTAAATCAACAACAAATAAGCGATAGCTTAAAATCAATGAATCCCAATTCTGTACCTTTTCATGATCTTTGGGGTGATATAAATATTCTTCAAATTGTTGAGACCTATCAAATAAAACCATATTAGACTTATTCTTTCTAGACATATATAGCCCAAGTGTACCAAATTTAGCTTCATAGCTAATATTAGGAACTACTTTATCTGCTATGTAATCAATACCGTATGTAAAATCTCCAAAACTAAATTCATTGCTATTAGATAGTTGTAATATATTTCTACTATACCCCTCTTGGTTGTTATGATCAAAATAATAGGCGTTATCAATAAAAGATGTTATTGATACATTTCTGCCATTTTTGGCACTAACATTGAATCGATTTCTATCAATATCAACTTCATGATTAATATTATATTGGGTAATAACTCTATCGGTATATTTATTAATATGATTCAGTTCAAAATTATATGACCAACTATCTACATTAAGAATACTTCCTGCTGTAAATGACAAGAAATCAGAGAACTCTTTATTGGTAATACCTTCTAAGATTACATCTGAATTCACATCAAAAAAAAATTTTGAATCTTCTCTGAAATACCCTACAGAAAAATATAAATTACCATTGGATAGATTAGTCGTATAATCGACCTTATAAAATAAACTCAGCGGACTACTATCTTGATCAGCAAACTCAGCATAAGTTCCAAAAAAACTCTTCTTCATTGCCGTAAATTGGAGATCACTTTTTTCGGAATGCTTTTTTAGTCCAATATTTAATTTGTTAAAACCATAATCTCCAAATTCATACTGGAACTTACTTTTGACATAAACAGAATCAGTCGGCATATTATCGAAATTGAAAGAAGAGAATTTGTTCTTAAAATATGTAGACGATCTATCGATAAATAAATCATCAAATTTTTTATCGTTATTCCAAACAACCTGATTATTATCTAAAACAACTCCAAATTGATCTGATAGATCATAGCTAATATGGCTTTGTCCAAATAATATAGATATAGTTAAAAAATAAACTGCACTAAACTTATTAGTCATTTTTTGCTCATAACATTAACCTGTGAATCCATATAGTTAATTGTATGCAATAAAACGGCTTCTAAAGTTTGAGGTTCAACAGGGCTTTGCCATTCTTTTCTACCTTGGTAAGATAGGATTAGATGCTCTAATCTTACTTTATCTTGATCTGGAAAGCGTTTTACTTTTCTGATATAGTTATTAACAACGTCTCTTGAAAGTATAGCATTTCCTACCAATCGTCTTTCATTTGATTTTACTTGAGAAAATCCCATATTAATTGAATACAATTTTCCAATTTGATGCAAGCATGCTCCTGTTAAAAGTAAGTCTGTATCTACTTTATAATGCTTGCCTAAAATTTTAGAAATTTCAATTAATGAAACTGTTTGCTCAATTAATCCACTTTGATAATTATATTGATATGAAATACTAGCGGGATAAATCTGAAATTTCTGTTTATGATCTACTAATATTTTCTTTACTAATTTTTTTAAGTGAATTTTAGATATCAGATCAATCTCTTTGTTCAGATCAATCCATAACTGCTTTGCATTTTTTCTTGAACTTGGTATTAGGTCCGATGAACTAAATCCATATTTTGCATATTTCTCAATAGATGCTCTTGTGATATTCTTTATTTTAATAAAAATACTATCACCGTACTTATAAGTACTTCCCTTTATAGCAACAGGATTACCTATATCAAATTTTTTTGATAGCGATTCGACATTGTCCCAAATACGAGCCCTTATTATACCCGATTTATCTTGTAACAATAAATCAAGATATATAGAGCCGTCTTTTTTTCTTCTGGATTTTTTTTCTACACAAAGATAGAAGCCTTGGAGCTTCATTCCAGAAACTAGATTATCAATAAGAATAGATTTCATTTAAAAGCTAATTTTTAGAATGGTTACACTCAGAGCCGGTACAAACAGCAGATAGCTGATGGACTCTTTTTGTGACTTTAAGATTTAGATTTTTAGCAATCTTATCTTCAATTTTGGATATACTATTATCAAAGAACTCAAAAATTTCTCCACAATCTTGACATACAATATGGTCATGTTGTGGGCTAATAGATTTTTTATTATGCTCATATAAAAATCTACCGTCATCTAAAGTAAGTTTTTTTAATAAATCATGTTTTACAAAAACATCAATCGTTCTATATAAGGTTGCTCTTGAAACATTAATTTTTTTCTTTTGAAGACTTCCCAGAATAGTCTCAATATCTCTATGCTTATTTGTTCCAGATAGTTCATCCCAAATGTCTAAGCGTTGCTTTGTCGCTCTTAAACCTTCAGCTTTCAACACTGACTCAACCTCTACATGAAATCTACATGGTATTAAATTTTCCATAATTCAAATTACCTAATCTATCTTTTTTAGTCTAGCATATTTAACAATAAGCTTTTTTCTTAATCCACCAGAAAATTCAACGCCAACTTTCTGATTTTCTCCAGTCCCATTTAATACTAAAATTGTACCAACTCCAAAAAGATTATGTTGGACTTCATCGCCGACCTTAAAGTCGTCAAACTCTGTTACTGTTCTAGATATTTGAATTGTCTTCTTATTTCCAGAACGTACAATTCTTTTTGTATAAACTGTTTTGTATGGCTTAACCTTGATTACATCTTTGTCAATTTCATTTAAAAACTCAGATTGCACAAAAGATGATGTATTTAGTGCGCCAAATTTTCTTCTATATTTAGCATTCAATAAATACACTCTTTCCATCGCTCTTGTTACTGCAACATAAAATAGCCTTCTCTCTTCTTCTAACTGATCTATATCATCATCCATACGTATCAATGGAAATAAGCCTTGCTCAAGACCAGTAACAAATACTGTAGAAAATTCTAACCCTTTCGATCCATGAATAGTCATAAGTGTTACAGAATTTTTCTTATCATCCCAATCATCTAAATCGGTATAAAGTGATATTTCTTGTAAAAACTCTTTTAGACTACCATTTGATTTTTCTGCAAAACGATCAATACTTAATTTTAATTCTTGAATATTATTATAGCGATCTTGTTCTGCAGGATTATTTTTATAGTAATTTTCGATATTAAATTCTTCCAATAAAGTGCGTAAAAGTTCTTTGCAGTCTAATGTATCTAATAGATCATGAAATTTATTAATTGATAGGTAAAAATTTTCAATTGAATCTTGTTGTTTCCCTCTCAATTTTATATCTCTACAAGACTTTAAGCTGTCAAATAATGAAATTCCTTTTTCTAGGCCTAAATCATTGAAAATTTTAATAGATTTTTCGCCAATCCCTCTAACTGGAAAATTGATAATTCTTTTCAATGCAATATTATCATTTGGATTACATACTAAGGTTAGATAAGCAAGTACATCCTTTACTTCTTTTCTATCATAAAATTTAGTACCTCCTACAATATTATATGGAAGGCCTTCTCTCATCATTGTCTGTTCAAGCATTCTAGATTGTGCATTGGTGCGATATAATACAGCAAAGTCTTTAAATGCGCCTTTATTGATTTTGATTTCTGTTTTTATAGAATCGCATATTGCATTAGCCTCATCTTCATCGCTTCCAGTAGAAATAAGTGAAATTTTTTCTCCCAAACCTTTTGTAGCAACTAATTTCTTCTCGGCTCTATTAGTATTATTAGAAACTACAGACCAGGCTCCATCAAGGATGCGTTGAGTAGATCTATAATTTTTCTCTAACTTGACTTCGATAGCTTTTGGAAACGTATCTTTAAAGTTTGTAAGAATATTATCAATATTTGCTCCTCTCCATCCATAAATAGATTGATCATCATCGCCTACAACTGTGATATTTTGATGTTTACCGCCTAACAGACTGATTAAGTCAAATTGAGGAGAATTAGTATCTTGAAATTCGTCTACTAATATATATTGCCATGATTTTTGATATTGCTTCAATAAGGAATCATTTTCTTTGAATAACTTAATAGGCATTCCGATTAAATCGTTAAAGTCTACAGCATTATTTGATAGCAATAATTCTGAATATCTTTTATATACTTCTGAAATTTTTTCATCTTCAAAGCTATTTGCTTTTGATTCTACTTCTTTTACTGTCATTGAAGCATTTTTGAATTTATCAAGCTGCGAACGTAGGAAATTGATATTCAATTCTTTGAATTCTGCAATATTCAACTGATCTACTACTTCTTTTAGCAAAGATTTTTGATCAGAGACATCGTAGATAGTAAAATCGCTATTATACTTATCATTTAAATAGCTAATATGTTTTCTTAAAATTCTCGCTCCAATTGAATGGAATGTTCCAACATTTACACCATCACAATTGATACTATCCTTAATACGTTCTTTCATTTCAGCTGCAGCTTTATTAGTGAATGTCAGCGCTAAAATCTGATTGGGATGATAAATTTTATCCTTAATCAAATGCCATATTTTATAAGTTAAAACTCGTGTCTTTCCACTTCCAGCGCCTGCAAAAACAAGTACGGGGTGCTTAACAGTCTTTACTGCTTTAAGCTGTTGAGTATTTAAGTCAGTTAATTTCATCTATTTTCTCTTTTATACTGTTTGTATAGCTTCTTTGCTTTCAAATGATCTTGTTGATTTGTGGTAAACACATGAGAGCCATCACCTTGTGCTACAAAATATAAATAATCTGTACTAGCAGGATACAATGCTGCTCTAATTGATTCTAACCCAGGATTATTAATAGGCCCAGGTGGTAACCCGTAATTCAAATATGTATTATAAGGAGATACGCGTTTTAGGTCTCTAAGACTTAATGCTTTTGGATTGCCCGGTATTAAATATTGTATAGTTGGATCTGCTTGTAATTTCATTCTTTTTTTTAGTCGATTGTGATAGACAGAAGATATAATAGCTCTCTCTCTATCTAGCAAAGCTTCTCCTTCTATAATCGACGCCAAAGTTACAACCTCATGTACCGTAAATCCTAGTTCATTTGTGCGTTCTATAAATGTTTTATTAAAGTTCTTCCAAAACTCATCAATCATCGTGACTAAAACCTTACGACTGCTTGTTCCTTCAAAAAAATAATATGTATCTGGAAAAAGATATCCTTCCAAAGAAGATGCCTTAATATCAAATTCTTTTATAAATATCAGATCTTTGAATAGTACACTATAATCATAAGATGCATCAAATAGCATATTTGCATTTAGGAATATTTGCTCAGATGACGATCCCTCTGGAATCGTTAATTTTAGCCTAATTGGACCATCCTTAAAAATTGTATCAATAACATTTCTATTGCTTATTTTACCTTGAACAACAAAAGTTCCAACTGGAATTTTATTAGATAGTCCGAGGAAATAAACTCTATACTTAAAAAAAGATTTGTTATAAATAATATCTTTTTCATATAGAAGATTTGTTACTTTATTAAGCGACATTCCTTTTTCAATCACAAAAATTGTTTTATCTATATTTCTGTTTGAAGTAAAAAATATACTTGCTCCAACAAGACATATTGTTAAAAAAAGACCAAATACTGAATCGCGATTATTATTATTATTGGCTGCCATAAAGAAGCAGAAATTAATTCTTTTATAGGCTGAAATCAATTGTAAGGAATTATATTTTTTGGAAACTAGCTAGAAGAAATTTAACTTAAGGTAAATGACTAGCAAAAATAAACAATCAATCAACTTTAAGTGGCCATATAAAACTAAAAATTATGTTTTGTTTGGAGCCGGAGTTTTCGTTATAATTGTGGGTTATTTGACAATGTATTTAGGAGAAGTTGATAGCTTTCAAAGTTTAGTCATTTCTCCCTTGCTTTTATTAATCGGGTATTTAGTTCTTATTCCATACGCATTATTATATAAATAAATAATTTGGGGTAGTAGTTCAGCTGGTTAGAACGCCGGCCTGTCAAGCCGGAGGTCGCGGGTTCGAGTCCCGTCTATCCCGCAAATACAAGCAATGAATACACCAAAGAGGAGCTTTGATAGTTCCTTTTTTTTATGAAAAAAATAAAATGAAGAATATCTATCAAATTGGAGCTGGGATGGTTGGAAGTGCAATGGCTGCCGATCTTTCAAAAAATCATAATCTTTTTTTAGCAGACTATGATCTTAATGCTCTTGAAGCAATTCAATCTAAAAATCCTCATATTCATATATTCCAGTTAGATGTTACTGATGAGGAATCACTTTCTAAGTGGATTCAGCCAGCTGAAATTGTATTATTAGCAGTGCCTGGCTTTTTGGGCTATAATGCACTAAAGACTATTATTAATAATGGGAAGGATGTTGTAGACATATCTTTCTCTCCAGAAAATGTATTAGATCTTAATTCCCTTGCAAAAGAAAAAGGAGTTACCGTTATTGTTGATGCTGGGGTTGCCCCTGGAATTCCTAATTATTTATTAGGCTATTGGGATGCACAATTAAATATTGAATCATTCGAGTACTATGTTGGCGGACTCCCTAAAAATCCACAACCTCCATTTAACTATAAAGCTCCCTTCTCTCCAATAGATGTTATTGAAGAGTATACGCGTCCTGCAAGAATGTTGATAGATCATGAAGTAATTACTGAGCCTGCTTTATCTGATATTGAAATAATGGAATTAGAAGATGCTGGTCAATTAGAAGCATTTAATACGGATGGATTGCGTTCCTTGCTATCCACAATGAACCATATTCCAAACCTAAAAGAAAAAACGTTGCGCTATCCTGGCCATGCAGCATTGATGCTAGATTATAGAAATAAAGGCTTATTTAGTGATAAAAAAATTGCTGAAACATCTAAAAAATTGTTTGAATTATGGAAGTTGGATGAGAATGAAATAGAATTTACTGTGCTTGATATCATTATTAAAGGTGAGATGAAAATAATCAGTTATCATCTATATGATGAATTTGATTTAAATAGCCGAACCTCTTCTATGGCAAGAACTACAGGATATACTGCGACTGCTAGTATCAATTTAATCTTAGAGAATTTATGGAATGCGCATGGGGTCTTTGCTCCTGAAATGGTAGGTGTAAAACCTGAATGCATGCAATTTATCCTACAATATTTAGATCAAAGAAATGTAATAATTTCAGAAAAAACTGCCTGATCTAAATAGTTTTATGGACTAAGTGGTAATTATTATTGTAGATTTGTGACCTATGCTAAAAAAACTCCTATCATTATTTTTAATTTTATTAATTAGTTGCGGCGGAGGCGGAGGCGGAAGCGGCGATGGCGATGGCGGCGGAACAGGACCTACTGATCCAGCTCCAGTAGCAATTTTTACAGGATCTCCACTATCGGGACCTGTACCTTTAACAGTTGGATTCTTATCTGGATCTACTAATGCAACGACTACTGCATGGGATTTTGACAATGACGGATCTCCAGACGCATCAGGTACTTCTGTATCATATACATATAATAATACAGGCACCTACTCTGTTTCATTAACTGTTACAGGAACCGGAGGAACTGACACTACAACAAAGACTAATTATATTACAGTGAATGCAGTTGCACCAACTGCAGCATTTTTTGGAGCACCTACATCAGGAACTCCTGAATTACGTGTTCAGTTTACAAATACATCATCCCAATATACTCAATCCAGTTGGAACTTTGGTGATGGAACAACTAGTACCGACGATTCACCGATTCATACCTACACTAGCGCAGGAAGCTATGATGTGTCATTAAGCGTAACTGGTGAAGGCGGATCTAACACTGCTAATGCATCAGCTTATGTAACATTGACCGATATTGCAACTCCAGCAATGATTTTAGATTCAAAATATACGGACACTTCTACGGGAGCTAGCGTTTCATTAGATATAAAAGTATTGGGTGTAACCGGTCTTGCTGCGGCTCAAGCAAAATTAATTTATGATGCAAGTGCAGTAACTATTGGCGATGTCACTGCAGGAGATTTTTTACAAGGAAATACTGATCCATTATTTATTGTTACTAAAGATGAAAGTAATGGAGAGGTACTAATTTATACATCTTCATTATCTAGCGATCAACCAACTTCTGATGGAGACGGTGTGATTGCTACGGTAAACTTTACAGTGAATGGATCAACAAATACAAATATTAATTTTGACGGCGCTGATACTATTATGTTAGATGTGGATGGTGCAAACATTACAGTTAACGGATTAGAAAATGGATACTTAATACTGGAATAACACTATGAAAAAACTAAATTACATCATTGCTTTTACTATGGTTGGACTTATTGGGTTTCAGCCAGTTAAACAAAATATTACGAATTATTTAAGTGAACAAAATCGCTTAACGCAAGAAGCATTTATCAATGACTTCCTTTCTAAAAGACAGACTGTATCTTATAAAGATAGTAAAAAATTACCTAAAGCATTACGTCCAGACTTAAAAGGTGCGCATGATTATCTTATGATGTATGACCCAAACACAGGAACTATTCCAACAGAACGTATATTAGATGCTGTAGAATTTGCAGAACAAAAACGTATGAGTCTTTCTTATGAAAAAAGAATGACCGAAGTAAATTGGGTTGAAAGAGGTCCTAATACTATTGGAGGTAGAACTAGAGCAATCCTTCTTGATCCTAACGATTCTACAAACAAAAAATTATGGGCTGCAGGAGTTACCGGAGGATTATGGTATACAAATGATATTACATCTGGCAATCCAACATGGAATTCAGTAGATGGCACATGGGGTAATCTAGCAGTTGGTAGCATTAACTCAGATCCCAATGATAGTAATACAATGTATGTTGGTACTGGAGAAAGAATGGGAATTTTTTCAACATCTAGTCGTGGATTAGGTATGTGGAAAACAACAGATGGTGGTTCTACTTGGAGTCACTTAACTGCTACTGAAAATTTTAATTATGTGACTGATATCATTGTTAGAAACGAATCGGGTACAAGTGTTGTTTATGCTGGAGTTGGTGGACATTATTATGAAGGTAAATGGCATGGATCTGCTAATACTGGTTTATGGAGATCTGCTGATGGCGGTGCTACATGGACACAAGTAATGGATACAGCTTCTACGGATGGAGATGCATATGAAATCATGGACTTAGATATGGGAAGTGATAATAGAATTTGGGCAGCATCTCGAACAAATGTTTATGGTAATGGTGGTGGTGATATTTTTTATTCTGATGATGGTACGAACTGGACAAAAATTAGTTTAGGATTTATCGGTTCAGCAAACAGAACTATTATTGCAGTCGCTCCTTCTGATCCAAATACTGTGTATGGTATGATTGCCAGCAGTGATACTAGAAAAATTAACTGGATTGTGAAAACAACAGACAGTGGTGCAAATTGGACTACCTATACTTATGGAGGTAGCGATCCTTTTCCTGTAGATTCTAATGGAAATGTTTTAGGAGATGCTAATGGACAAGCTGGATACGACTTAAGTTTAGGGGTTGATCCAAATGATCCAAATACAGTTTTTGCTGGGGAGTTAGATATTTTTAAAACTACTGACGCTGGAGCAAGCTGGACGCAAGTAACAGGTGGTGGTTCAGGAACTGCATCAATGCATGTTGATCAACAAAATCTAAAAACAATTACAAGTAATGAGGTTATCTTTTCTAATGATGGTGGTATCTATTATACAAGTGATGCAGGAGTAACTGTATCAAATAGAAATACTGGTTATAATGTTAGTCAATTCTATTCTGTTGCATTGCATCCCGATGCAGGTAGTCAGTATGTAATGGGTGGAACTCAAGATAATGGTACTTGGACAATCCAAGGAACAGGTATTCAAAGCGGTAGTGCTAAAGTTGGTGGAGATGGTGCATATACTCATATCGATCAACTTGATCCAAATTATCAATTTACTGCAACAACATATAATAGTATTTATAGAAGTACTAATGGAGGATCAAGCTTCTCCTTGTACGCAAATCATGAGGCAGCTGATGGAAGTGATACAGGCTTCTTTATTAATCCATCTACAATTGACCCTACTAGTCAAACATTTTATTCTGCTGTAGATGCTAGCACAATTTTAAGATTAAATAATTATTCTACTTTAGCTGACAAAACATTGATGAGCATATCTCTAGGTTCTACTGCATCAGCCTTTAAGATGTCGCCTCATACCGATGGAGTTCTTTTTGTTGGAACCTCATCTGGAAGAATTTTCAAAATTACTGATGCGCATACAAGTAGTTATACTGCTACCGATATTAGCGGATCTAATGTTAGTGGATATATTGCATCAATTGATATTGGAAAAGATGACAACCAAATATTAGTTACTGTATCAAATTATGGAGTGCCTTCAGTTTGGGAAACAATAGGTGGTGGTGGAGCCAATGGATGGATCGATGTTGAAGGTGATCTTGCTGATATGCCTATTCGTTGGGGATTATATAATCCAAATAATTATAACCAGGTAATCTTAGCTACTGAACTTGGAACATGGGTTTCTGATGATATTTCTGTTTCAAACCCTACATGGAATCCATCAAATGATGGTTTAGCAAATGTCAGAACTGATATGTTAGTAAGAAGATCATCTGATAATGCATTAGCCGCTGGAACTCATGGGAGAGGATTATTTTATTCTACAGGGTTTACTTCTACAGCACCATTAAGTGCTGCATATACTCCAGATAAAACTTCAGGTGTATTTCCACTGACAGTACAATTTACTGACAGATCAACAGGAGCACCTACTTCATGGGCTTGGGATTTTGGAGACGGATCTACAAGTGCCGAACAATCTCCATCACATATATATACTTCCTCAGGACAGTATAATGTTGGTTTAACTGTATCTGACGGATCAAATTCTGATGTAGTAACAAAAAACAATATTATTTGGGCAACAGCTCAACAAGACATTTTATGGGAAGAAGGATTTGAAACTAACCCATATGGTTGGGCTGATGGTAGAAGAGATGTCCATGCATTTCGTACTATAAACAGTAATGGTGATGCAGATGCATTCTCTTGGTGGTATTATACTGCAGGATACGGTGCTGCAGATGGTAGTCACTGGATGACTGGCTTAGGTAATGCTGGTTCTGGCGCTGCTGATGATTGGTTGATTAGTCCAGAGCTATGGCTAAGACCAGGTACAGACAATATTTTGAGTTTTTATAGTAATATGAATGATGGAAGTATAACAGAAATTTATGATGTATTATTATCTACATCTGGAGGAACTGCAATTACAGACTTTACGGTAACACTTGCTAATATGGAAGACACTGCAAGCACATGGACTCAACAAACTTACGATTTAAGTCAGTATGCTGGTACAAAAGTACGTGTTGCAATTCATATAACAACATCTAATCAAAATTATTCTTTCTGGGATAATTTCACATTAACTGCCGGACAATTAAATTCGAGTGGTGCTCCACTTGCTCCGCAAGGAGTATCTGCTGAAGCAGAACTAGTTTATGATGCAGCAAATGATTCATGGGATCCTAGTGACGATGGTGTAGCTATTTTCTGGAATAGAAATGGCGAATCAGACTTTGCTTCTTATAATGTATATGGTAGTTTAACAGATAATTTTACAGCGGGTAGTGGCAATCTCTTGGGACAAGGAGCACTTGGAAACATTGATTCTGAACACTTGGAACCTTCCCCTTCAACTAGTCCATGGCCTGATACAACATTTATATTTAGACAAACTTTTGGAGTCGATTCATTCTTACATGATGGATTAACTCAAGGCGATCAATGGTATTATAAAGTAGGTGCTGTTGATAATGATGGAAATGAAACTATTTCTAGTCAAGTTAGCTATCTATTAGACAGTGTTGGTCCAACTGCTGGTACATTTACAATCAATGATTTACAGGATAGTGAATATGTAAGAAGTACTTCTGATATCACAATCAGCGTTGATGGTTGGTCAGATAATGTTGGAATAGCATACTATTACATGGGTATTGGAACAACCGATCAAGATCTTGAAGCAGATGTTGTATTCTATGAAAATGTTGGTTTAACCAATTTAACATTGACTGGATTAACTCTTGATGATTATACCAAATATTATCTTAAAGTTGCTGCATTTGACGAAAGTGGCAATAACTCAGATGCTGTTATTAGTGGATTTACAACCTATACGACGATGCTAGGTGATTATGATAATGACTGGGATGTAGATGTTGAAGACTTGAACTCTTTTGTAAATGCATGGCCGAGTGTTGACTTAGGTCCAGCTACTGGAACAAGTCCTTATTTAACTCCAAGCTTAGATGGTTCAGCTGACATTAATGATGTGAGTGTCTTCACTAGAAACTGGCAGTGGACTAAAGCTCAAGGTAAAACTTCAGAATCTGAACAGCAGCAAAAGTTAAATCCAATTGACTTTCCTGCAGAATTATTTGGTAATCAAATTAAGATTACTCTTCCAGACGATATTACTGCTGGACGATTTGAAATTATAAATGAAGGTAATGTATATCAATTCTCTGTAGCAAAAAATAATCAGAGTATGATTATATTAGAAAATAATGATAGTCTTGGAGAAACCTATGAGTTTGAATTTGGTAGACTATCTGAAGATGAAAAAGAATTATTTATCTATATTGATGGAGATACACCTAGATCTGAAATTGAAGTGAGTTATCAATTATTCTCTAAAGATGGAGCAGCTGGTAATGGTGTAATGGAACTTGGTAATCCAGATGAATTTAAACTCTACCAAAACTATCCAAATCCATTCAATAGCCAGACAACATTCCAGTATGATGTAGCAGAAGTAACTTCTGTTAAGATCTATATCTATAATACGCTAGGACAATTAGTAAAAACAATTGATCGAGGCGAAAATAGTATAGGAACTCATACCGTAGAATGGGATGGTAAGAATGATGATGGCGATACATTAAGTAGTGGTGTATACTTCTATCAACTTCGTACAAAAGATTTTAATAAGACCATGAAAATGTTACTTGTTAAATAGTTAATAGAGGGAAATCATAATAAATGAAGTGTCTATTGTATGATCAGACTAATTTAGTTTGATACAAGTCATGTAATCTAATTAAGCCTAAACATTCATTAGATTCACTTACAACGGGTAATACAGAAATTTGCGAACCACGATCTTCCATTAATTTCATTGCATCCTGAATTGATAGTGCGTGAGACACAGATATAGGTTCTTTATTAATTAATTCTCCCATCGAATCTGATAAAGACTTATTAGATGCAATCGCTTTTCTTAAGTCTCCCTCGGTAACAATACCTTTTAATTTTTTATTATCTATAATCAATGCTGCGCCTAAAGGCTTTTCAGTCATTGCAGATGCAATACTACCTAAAGAAGCATCTTCTTCGATAACAGCAACATCATCTAAAGAATGAATTAAATGATTTACAGTTAAGCCTAATTGCTTCCCTAGTTCTCCGCCAGGATGATATCGCGCAAAATCTTTTTCGTTAAATCCTCTTCTAACCATCAGGACAGATGCTAGAGCATCTCCAATAGCTAAAGCAGCTAATGCGCTTGTTGTAGGCACAATACCGAGTGGATCAACCTCACTCTCAATTGTTCCATTTAATACAATATCTACATTTTTTGCCATGTAAGAATCCATATTACCTACTAAAGCAATTAATGGTGATTGAAATTCACGTAAAATTGGAATTAATCGTACTAATTCTTCTGTGTTTCCACTCTTTGATATAAGAAGCGTTGGATCTCCTGGATTGTAAATACCTAAATCTCCATGTAGTGCTTCTGCTGCATGCACAAATACGCTTTTTGTGCCTGTACTACATAAAGTTGCCACAATCTTTTGTCCAATTAATCCTGATTTTCCTAATCCACAAATCACCAACTTACCGTTGTTGTTCATGATAAGCTCTGAAGCCTTTACAATATCATTATCAATTTGTTTTGCAACATTATTTAGTTGACGCGCTTCATTTTCAAGAATTGCTTGAGCTAATCCATTTATTTTACTTTTATCCATGTATGAATGAATATAATTAGTTTTGGTGGAATTATGACTGATAAATTTGTAGAATCGTCTCTATGAATATTTACATAACAGGTGCAAGTAGCGGAATTGGAGAGTATGTCTCTTATGAATATGCTAAAAAAGGTAATCACTTAGCATTATGCGCAAGAAGAAAAGAAAAATTAGAAGACATTGCTACTAAATGTCGCGAAATGGGCGCTGAAGTTACAATCTACTCTGTTGATGTTACTGATCAGCACTCTACCAAAGAATCAATAGATGATTTCTTATCAAAAATTACAAAAATTGATTTAGTCATTGCAAATGCAGGTCTTGGGGATCTTGATGCACTTCATAAAGGAGATCCAACATTAATTAATGAAGTAATCAAGGTTAATGTTATTGGAGTTCAAAATACAATACTTCCATTTATTCCAGTAATGCTCAAACAAGATGATGGGCATATTGCTTTAGTAGGATCAGTTGCTAGTCATATAGCATGGGCTGGTGGAGGAGCATACGCTGCTTCTAAATTTGCCGTAAGAGCTTTGAGTGAAAGTTGGAGAAAAACTTTACCAAAAACTATTGATGTAACCCTTATTTGTCCAGGCTTTGTTGAAAGCGAAATGACGGATCCAGTAGAATGGACTCCATTTATTATAAAAACTGATATTGCTGCAAAGAAAATTGTAAATGCATTACATAAGAAGAAGAAAATGTTCATTTTCCCATGGCAATGGCGTATTGTGATTGCATTTAAAGGTCTACTTGATATATTTATGGCAAATGCCGTAAGAAAGATGCACAAAAAAAGATAAAAAAAACTAAGTAATTCTATAGGCTATATAAAATAGAATTATTCCCGGTAAGAACAATAATAGACTTATTGATTCTCCAAAAATTAACACTGAATTTAGAATGGCAATTGGTATCACCAAGTTATTTGATACAGCAAGCCTATATGAATTCACTTTTGTTGCACCAATATTCCATAGTAAAAAACCAATCCCGGTAGAACATAATCCTAAAAAAAGTAAAGCGAGTAAATTGGTATCTGTTAACTTAATAATATTATCTGATATTGATAAATAGACTCCAGATGTAACGATCGTAGCACCAAGAAATAATTGAGAAAAATTACTGATAATATCAGTATTGCGATGTTCGCTATTCCATTTTTTAAACCATACTTGTCCCCAAGCAAATACAAAATTAGCGCATTGAATCAGCATAAATCCATACCAGTATTCAACCGGGTTTGCAACATTGTATCGCATAAGGTAAGAACCTAATATTACTAAAAAAATGGCTAAAGCATCTTTTAAAGTGATAAGATTTTTAAAAAAGTATCTATCAGCAATAGATATAAAAATAGGCGTTGTAATGGTAAAAGTCGCAATGAGATATGCTGGTAGATACTGATAAGACTGGATATAAAAAATATACATTAATCCAAATTGAATCGCTCCTATAAGCAATAACTTAGTATCCCATTGAAATTTCTTGAACTGATAAAGAGAAATTGAACTGAAAAAGACCAGTGCAATCAAATTTCTAGCATAACTAATAAAAAAAGGATCTACGCCGGATAGACCATATTTAATAATTCCAAATGAAAACGACCAAAGTAATGATACTAATACTAGATATCTCAATACTAGCCCTTGAAATGTTGATCACATAATTTAGCTAATGCCGCATCTTTATCTGTTACATCGCCACTATCATGCGTTGTGAGTACTATATGCACCTTACACCAGGTTAATGTCATGTCTGGATGATGATTGAGTTTCTCAGCTAAAGAAGCCACCTTACTAAGAAAGTTTACGCCAGATAAATATGATGAAAACTCAAATGTTTTTGATATAGCTTTATTTTCATATTCCCAGCTGTCTAAATCTTTAAACATTAAAAAGGCCAAATCATTGGAATAATCATTACAGAAATAATCCATAAAATAATTCCCAAAGGAAGTCCTACCTTAATGTAGTCAGAATACCTATATCCTCCAGGACCATATACCATCAAGTTTGTCTGGTAGCCTACTGGAGTAATGAAAGATGCTGAAGCAGCATAACATACAGCAAAAATAAATGGCTTTGGATCAAACCCAAAGCTTGCTGCTAATGTTAAAGTAATAGGAGTCATAATAATTGCAGTAGCGGCATTAGATGCAATCTCTGTTAATATCATTGTAATCAAATAAATAATAGCTAAAAGAAAATATGGAGTAAGATGCTCTGGAAATAAATTGACTACACTTCCTATTCCATTTCCTATTATAACATCTAATCCTGTACGTTGAATAGCAACTCCCATTGGTAGGAAAGCTGCAATAACTATAATAACCTGCCAATGAATAGATGAGTAAGCCTCTTGAGGCGTAATAACTCTAGCTAGCAATAATGCAATCACTCCAATAATAACTCCAACTGCAATAGGAACGATCTTAAAAATAGCTAAACCTACAGCACATAAAATTGTAGCAATACTTAACCACCAAAGGGGATGACTATCAAGTTTTGCATCTACTTTACCTAAGACAATAAACCCTTCTTTAGATGCAAGTTCATTGATGCGATCCTTGGGTCCATATACTAATAAAGTATCAAATGGCTTTAAAATAAAATGTGCTAACTTGCGTCGGATAACTTCACCTTCTCTACGAATTGCTAGAACAAAACTACCAAACGATCTTCTAAAGTTAGCTTCTTGAAGAGTTTGTCCGATGAGTTCTGAATTGTCAGTAACTAGGCATTCTGCTAGTATATGATCTTCTTGCTCTAACTCTTCCTGTGTAAGTTTTTCATCAGTCAAAAGAGCTAAATTTTCAATTTCTTTTAAACGTTGAAAATTTTCAAAAGATCCTTTTACAAATAAAACATCATCTTGTTTTAGTTTTAAGTTTCTTAAATTAGAAGCAATAATTTCACCGCCTCGCAATACATCTAAAACAATCACATCATAATTTTCATTAATTTTTCTATCTAATAAAGTTCTCCCACACAAAGGAGAATTTTCATTAATTCTAAATTCTGTTAAATATCCATCTAAGCTATAGTCTTCAATACTAGAAGATTTTGCTACTCTGGAAGGAAGTAATTTATGCCCAATAGTAAAAATATATACTAAACCTATTGCAAATTTGATAATTCCAAATTTTGCAAATTCAAGCATCCCTAGCGATACTGAGCCTCCTGAAGTATCTACTAATATTGAATTCACAATTAAGTTTGTAGAAGTGCCTACAAGTGTTAACGTTCCACCTAAAATAGCTGCATAGCTTAATGGAATCAACACCTTGGAAGGGCTGATATTATATTTATCTGCTAGTCGAATAGTAACAGGCATAAATATTGCTACAATTGCTGTATTATTCACAACGGCAGAAGCAATACCGATAAAGAATAGATAAGCAACCATTCCTAAAATTCTAGACTTATCAATTAACTTATTAATACTGATAATAACATATTCTAGGATATGAGATTTTTGTAGTGCATAGCTCATCACAAAAAGACAAGCAATAGTGATGACAGCAGGATTAGAAAATCCCGCAAGGCCCTCAGCTGGAGTAATACCAACTGGACTAAATAGTCCGAGGACTAGCAACAACCCAAGAACCAGTAGAGCTGTTACATCTATTGGAAATAATTCTGTAATAAAAAGCACTAGTGCTGTCAGAATTATAACAACTAGGAATATAATTTCCATAAGTACCGTGGAAAGGACTCGAACCTTCACATCTTACGATACTGGTTCCTAAGACCAGCGCGTCTACCAATTCCGCCACCACGGCATATATTTTTAACAATATAAAAAGAATTAACTAAAAAAAGCGTTAATTATGATTCATTGCAAAATCAAGTTCTGAAATTAAATCATCTACATGCTCAATACCAACAGAAAACCTTAATAAATTAGGCGTTATTCCTAAAGTAGTTTTTTCATCATGTGGTACAGAAGCATGGGTCATAGAATAGGGACAAGATATTAAACTTTTAACCCCACCTAAACTTTCAGCTAGCGTAATAATACTTAATTTTTTTGCAAAAATATTGATATCTATTGATTTATCTAATTCAAAAGAAATCATACTTCCATATACTGGATTTCCATCCGGTGAAGCATGTTGCTTTGTTGCTAAATCAAATTGTTTATGAGATTTTAACCCAGGATAAATCACTCTGGTTACTTTTGGATTATTATCTAGCCACTCAACAATCTTTCCTGCATTTTCAAACTGTCTTTCTACCCTAATAGAAAGTGTTTTAATTGATCTTAAAAGTAACCATGCATCAAATGGACTCGGCAATGCCCCGCCCGTATTTTGAATTAGAGTTATTTTCTCAGCTGCTGAATCACTGTTAACCATCAATGCTCCACTTAATACATCTGAGTGTCCACTAATAAACTTTGTTGTACTATGCATTACAATATCTGCACCCAGGTCTAATGGTCTTTGACCATAAGAACCCATAAAAGTATTATCAACACTGACTAAAATATTTTTTTCATGCATTAAATCTGAAATTTTTTCAATATCAGCTAACTCTAATAGAGGATTACTTGGTGTTTCAAGATGAATCAATTTTGTATTTTCTTTAATTGAATTAGAAACTATATCTAAGTTGGTCGTATCAATAAATTCAAAATCTACTTTATTATCATTTAATACTTTGGTCACTAACCTAAAAACACCCCCATATACATTGCGTGAAATTAGAACATGATCTCCCGGTTTGAACATCATAAAGATTGCAGTCATTGCTGCCATTCCAGAAGCAAATGCATAGGCATATTTAGCGTTCTCTAACATAGCTAAATTTTCCTCTAGAGCCGACAGTGTCGGACTTCCAACTCTTGAATAAACATATTTTTCTGAACTTTCAAATGAAGGTTGTCTGAAGGTTGATGTTAAATGAATCGGAGTAACAGCAGCTCCTGTTTCATCAATTTTATTTCCAACATGAATCGATTTTGTTGAAAAATGTAATTTATTTTTTTTATTAGACACGTGTATATCCTTTCAATAAGTATGATTCTAATTTTTTAAACTTCACTTCCAACTGTTCTCCCTGCGGAGATACTATTTTTATCTTATCATTTCTACCAATTTTATCTTCTACATTAACATCCGGAGCACTTTTTGATTTTGGTAGAGGATTGTCTTGTGGATCAACATGGGTTAATTGAATATTTTTTTGAAGAGGTGACATCTGTTTTGGACGTGTATTTTCACTAATTTGTGCATGATAAACACGTTGAACGATTGAAGCTCGTAGGCCTATCATCAAGTCTTGAAAAAAATTATATGCTTCTGCTTTATATTCTATTAAAGGATTCTTTTGTCCAAATGCTCTTAAACCAATACCCTCTCTTAATTGATCCATTCCCAGTAAATGATTACGCCATTTTTCATCAATAGTCCTTAATACAACAAACTTTTCAAGCTTACGCAATAACTCTTCTGGTATGAGTTCTTCTTTCTTATTATAGTACTCTAATGCTTTTTCTAGAATGATATTTAATATCTCTTCTTTATTATTTTTTCCTTCAAAATCAGATTGATTTATGTCAATCAGTAAGTGTGCATTTAATTCTTGATTTAACGCAGTCCAATCCCAATCTTTTATATGCTTAATATCTAATGGCTCAAATAAATCATAAATAAAATCATCTATAAATTCATCAATTGAAGATCTGATTGAATCTGACAATAATGCTTTATTTCTTAGTTCATAGACAATTTCTCTTTGTTGGTTTAAAACATCATCATACTCTAGTAAATGCTTACGCATACCAAAATTTCTTTCTTCAACTTTCTTTTGAGCATTACTTACCCCACGATTTAACATGCCAGCACTCAATTCTTGATCTTCATCCATTGCAAGTCTATCCATATATGAAGCAAGTTTATCCATATTGAAAAGTCGCATTAAATCATCCTCTAAAGAGATATAAAACTTTGATGAGCCACTATCTCCTTGCCTACCAGATCGACCACGTAACTGTAAATCAATACGTCTTGATTCATGTCGTGCAGTACCAATGATATGCAATCCACCTAACTCTTCTACTCCTGGACCTAATTTTATATCTGTTCCTCTTCCCGCCATATTTGTTGCAATAGTAATAGAATTTTTTAATCCTGCCTGTGCTACAATTTCAGCTTCACTCTGATGCTGCTTAGCATTTAGCACCTTATGCGGTATGCCTTTTTGTTTTAACATTTTTGATAATAGTTCTGAAACTTCAACTGAGATTGTTCCAATTAAAACTGGCTGTCCTTTTTTGAAGTAATCACCTACTTCATTAATCACAGCTTTATATTTTGCATGCATTGATTTATAAATAGCATCATTAAAATCTTTTCTGGCAATTGGACGATGAGTTGGAATTACCGTAACACCTAGATTGTAAATTTTTTCAAATTCTGCCGCTTCAGTGTCAGCAGTACCTGTCATCCCGGATAATTTATCATACATTCTAAAATAGTTTTGAATAGTAATTGAGGCTAAGGTTTGAGTTTCTTTTTCAATCTTAACATTTTCTTTTGCTTCTAATGCTTGATGAAGGCCTCCGCTAAATCTTCTTCCAGGTAATACTCTTCCTGTAAATTCATCCACAATTAATACTTGTCCATTTTGTACCACATACTCTACATCTTTATCAAATAATGTATATGCTTTAAGTAATTGATTTAAATAATGAATTTTACCGCTTCTTTGAGAGTGTAATTGATATGCTTTTTCTTTATTTAACTTCTTTTGATCCTCCGATAGATTACTTTCATCAATATCGCTTAACATCTCTCCCAAATCAGGTATTGTAAATGCTTCAACATTATCTGGAGATAAAGCCAGCCTTCCTTTATCTGAAAGATCTACACTATTCGACTGTTCATCTATACCAAAGTATAAATCTTCATCAAGCTCATGTAGTTTTTTATCTGCAATATATTCAGACTCAACACTATTCATCAACTTTAGCGTTCCCTGCTCTTGGAATAATTCTTGTAATTTGATATCCTTAGGTAATCCCTTTTTTGCTTTTAATAAAAGTAAGCCGGCATCATAGCGTTGATCTTCTGATGGCGAATCAATTCTTAATATCGCTTCTGCTTTTGCTACTAATTCAGTAACTAGTCGCTTCTGTTGTCTGACTAAATTTTTTACAGGCGAACTTAAGTCTATATAAGACTGATTGACTTTAGTTTCTACTGGGCCTGAAATAATCAAGGGAGTTCTGGCTTCATCTACTAAAACACTATCTACTTCATCTACTATAGCATAGTGATGAGGTCTTTGTACTAAATACTCAGAATCAATTGTCATATTATCTCTTAAATAATCAAACCCAAATTCATTGTTAGTTCCATAGGTAACATCGCAACTATAAGCTTCTTTTCTTTGATCTGGATTCATTGAATTTAGAATATGACCAACAGACATACCTAATATCTCAAAAACCTTGCCCATCCATTCTGAATCTCGTTGGGCTAAATAATCATTAACAGTTACAACGTGCACTCCTCTACCCGATAAAGCATTTAAATAAATAGGCATCGTTGCAACTAAAGTTTTTCCTTCTCCAGTTTTCATTTCAGAAATCTTTCCTTGATGAAGAACAATTCCACCAATTAATTGTTCATCATAAGGAATCATTTCCCATTCAATTTTTTGACCAACAGCTGTCCATTTTTTCCCACATAATAATCGAGAAGCATGTTTGACTAAAGCAAAAGCTTCTACTAAGATATCGTCTAATATTTCTTTTTCAATTTCTGTACGTATTTTCTGTATTGCTTTTCTATCGGTAATATCTTTTAATTTTTCACTTTCTATAGTCTGAATTTTTTCCTGTACATATTTTTGTAATTCGTGAGTTCTTTCTGATAAGTACGATTCATTTTTTCCTTGTAATGAATCATATAGACTGTTAATCTGACCGACTAAAGGTTTAATCTGCTTAATTTCTCTTCCAGATTTTGTACCAAATATTTTTGTTAATACACTCATATCAATTATAATTTTTTATATACGGAGTCTAATACTCCATTGACAAATGCAGTACTATCTTCAGAGCTAAATTTTTTAGCATTTTCTATAGCGGAGCTAATAGTAACTTTATAGGATATGTCATACTCTTTCATGAGTGACATTTCACATATTGACATCTGCATAATTAATCTATCAATAATATTAATTCTATCAAGAGTCCAATTTTCTAATGAGTCTTCAATTTTTTTATCTAAACTTTCAGAGTTCTTTATTGTGAGCTTAAATAATTCATTCACGAATTTTTTTGTTGGCTTATCAAACTGATAGCGTTCATTAATATCATGCAAAACTTTTTTTTGATCTTCATTAGACACATGCTTTGCATACAAGGCTTGCAATACTGCTTCTCTGGCTTTTTTTCTATGTTGTTTTTTACTCATTAATGATGCCATTTAATAAATTCATTTACTCTTCTCTCTGCAAGTAGGTTTGCTGCTTCAAGAGTTGAAATATTATTTGTTGCTGCATAGTCAAATATTCTCATAAGAATATAGTATATACCCTCTACTTGATAGTGAGCTTTTTCTTTATTATATCCTTGAAGCTCATTTGCGACATTTATTAATCCGCCAGCGTTAATAACATAGTCAGGAACATACATTATTTTTTTGCTTAGCAATAACTTTGAATCTCTAGATTCTTTTTCAAGTTGATTATTTGCTGCCCCAGCAATAATAGAGCATTTTAATTTTTTAATTGATTCTGGATTAATCACCGCGCCTAAAGCGCATGGTGAAAATATATCTAGATCTGCAGAAACTAATTCTTCATTTGATAAAGGTATGACTCCAAAAGCATTAACCACATTATCTAATTTTTCTTGATCTATATCATAGCCATAAATTATTGCACCTGCTTTGTGAAGATGTTTACATAAATTATAACCTACGTTTCCAAACCCTTGTATTCCGACCTTCAAATTTCTCATTGAAGTTATACCTAATCTTTTCTTTAGCGCAGCCTGCATACCGACAAATACGCCATATCCAGTTAATATTGATGGATCTCCACTTCCACCCATAGCTCTTTTAATTCCAGTAACATGATTAGTCTCCATCCTAATGAACTCCATATCATGTACTGACATACCAACATCTTCTGCTGTAATATATGCTCCATTCAAACTTTCTACAAATTTTCCAAAAGATCTTAAAAGTACTTCTGATTTATCTGAAGCTGGGTCTGCAATGATTACTGCTTTCCCTCCTCCTAAATTTAAATTTGCTATTGAGGCTTTGTATGTCATTCCTCTCGAAAGTCTCAAAACATCAACTAAAGCATCGTGTTCATTCTTATAAGGATACATTCTACATCCTCCTAGAGCAGGACCTAAAACAGTATTATGGATGGCTATAATTGCTTTTAAGCCAGAACTTTTGTCATTGCAGTAAACTATTTGCTCATGATTTGTTTTACTGATTCTTTCAAATATACCTTTATTCATTATAATTTTCCTTTTATCCTTCCAGTTTTGAGTATGCATTTATAATATGCTTCACTAAACGGTGTCTGGCGATATCATGCTCATTTAATTCTACAATTCCAATATCTTTTATGTTTTTTAAAATACTCAAAATACTAATCAATCCTGAGTTAGATTTTTTTGGTAAATCAATCTGAGAAATATCTCCAGTAATTATCGCTCTAGAATCTATACCTAACCTAGTTAAAAACATTTTCATTTGAATGGTAGATGCATTTTGAGCTTCATCTAAGATCATTACAGATCTATTGATTGTTCTTCCTCTCATATAAGCCAAAGGAATAATTTCTATAATTCCCTTGCTAAGAAACATTTGAATCTTACTTTTTGGTAATAATTCATTTAACGCATCATATAATGGTCCAAGATATGGATCAATTTTATCTTTCAAGTCTCCTGGGAGAAATCCCAAACTTTCTCCTGCTTCTACCGCAGGCCTACAAAAGATAATTTTTTCAATTTCATGCTTTTCTAATAAAGAAAGTGCGTGGGCAACTGCCAAAAATGTTTTTCCCGTTCCAGCAGGTCCTACAGATATAACAATTTCATTTTTATATAAGGATTCTAATAAATTTCTCTGCCCATCTGTCTTAGCATGTATAGGTCCTTTTTTACCATAAAAAATAACATTATTAATAGATTTTTTATTATCAAGGCTCTTCTGCATATTCATTGCCAATAATTGATTGATATCCTTTGTACTAAGATTATTACCTTTTTTAATGGAATCAACCATATGGCCTAAGATTACAGAAAAATGCTCTAAATCTTTTTTGAGACCTTGGCAAAAAATACTATTACCGCGAATGTTAATATTTAATGGAAGAGATTTTTCAAGAAAAAGGATATTTTGATCGCCGATGCCATAAAGCTCTGTTAGATCAACTCCTTTTATTTCAAATGTTTTTTTCATTCTCTTTAATACCTATACCTAGATCGTCTAATTGTTCATCTGAAACAGTATTAGGGGAGTCTTCCATGAGTGCAGACGCTGAAGTAGTTTTTGGAAATGCGATTACGTCTCTGATATTATTTACACCAGCTAACAACATTACCAATCTATCTAATCCAAATGCAATACCGCCATGAGGAGGAGTTCCAAATTTTAGAGCATCAATGAAAAATCCAAACTTACTATTAATATCTTCTTTAGTAAGGTTCATAGTTTCAAAAATTTCCTGTTGTAGTTTTTGATCATGGATTCTAATAGACCCTCCTGCTACTTCATAACCATTGATTACTATATCATAACCTTTTGATATAGCTTTTTCAGGTTCTGATATTGCAATTTTAGTATCTTTATCTTTTGGAGCTACGAAAGGATGATGCACAGAATCAAAGCGTTTATTATCTTCATCCCAACTAAACAATGGAAAATCTACAATCCATACTGGCTTAAATATTGAGTCATCGCATAAATTTAGCATTTCTGCAACTTTCACTCTTATCTTCCCTAATACTTTCAAAGATATTTGAGAGTTATCAGCAACCATAAAACATATAGAATCACTCTGAATATCACAATTTGATGCAATAGTATTTTGAAGGTCTTGATTGAAAAATTTTGATATACCTCCTTCAAAAGAATTTGCTTTATACTTCATCCAAGCAAGCCCTTTAGCTCCAAGTGATTGGGCGTAAGTATCTAGTTCAGAAATAATTTTTCTAGAAAAAAAGTCTGAATTATCTACATTGATCATATTCACAGACTCTGAACTTTTAAATGCTTGAAAATCAGACTGATCAGAAAAAGATTTAAAATCTTGCAACTCTATTCCATATCTAAGATCGGGCTTATCACTACCAAATCTTTTCATTGCATCTTTATAAGATAGGGTAGGAAATGGGGTTTCCATTTTGACATTATTAACTTTATAAAATACAGTTGAAATAAGTTCTTCTACTAGATCTCTTACATGTTGCTCGTCAACAAAACTCATTTCTAAATCAATTTGAGTAAATTCAGGCTGTCTATCTGACCTCAAATCTTCATCTCTAAAACATTTCACAATCTGAAAATATCTATCTAAACCAGAAATCATAAACAATTGTTTATACATTTGAGGTGATTGAGGTAAAGCATAAAATTTTCCATTATGAACCCTACTTGGCACTAAATAATCTCTTGCACCTTCAGGTGTAGACTTAGTTAATACTGGGGTTTCGATTTCAATAAAATTTTGATCATTTAGGAAATTTCTAACTACCTGAGTTGTCTTATGTCTAAGAATTAAATTATTTTGTAATTCAGAATTTCTTAACTCTAAATAACGATACTTTAATCGATGCTCTTCAGTAGAAGCTGATCTATCATGAATAGACATTGGAAGTGGAGAAGCCATATTCAAAATATCTAGCTCTTCTGCAACAACTTCGATTTCTCCTGTTGTCATATTATTATTTACTAAGTCTGATGATCTAGCTATGACATTACCAGAGACTGATATTACATCTTCATTCGATAAGGTTTTTCCTTTACCTATAAGAGAATCTGTATTTAAAATAATTTGAGTTTTACCAAATCTATCTCTGATATCAATAAAAATAATTTTTCCATGTGTACGTGTCGAATTAACCCATCCAAACAATCGAACGTTTTTATCAATATTCTTCTTGGTTAATTCACCACAATTATGTGTTCTAGATTCCATATAGTACCAATGTAATAATTATTTTTCTAATTCTTGTGCATTTTCGACAAGCAATAATACCTTATCTGGAATGTCATCAGTAGAGTCGGAATTGATATCAGCGATACCAGCTGAACAAGAAAATTGAATCTCTTTATCTTCTGTTTTTACTGATATTACCCCTTCCTTTAAATTTAGGATAGAATTAGTATGATTTTTCATAATTCCAAAGTAACCTTCAGTCCCAGGACATTTAACATATGTCACATTATCAAAACTGAATGAATGTGTTGGTGTTACGATATCTAAACTAAAGAAATTTTTCACTTCTTAGCCTTTTCAATTGCTTCATCGATTGATCCTACGTATGAAAAAGCATTTTCAGGAATTTCATCTGCTTCTCCACTAAGTATTGCTTCAAATCCTGCAATAGAATCTTCTAGTTTTACATAACGACCTTCTAAGCCTGTAAACTGCTCGGCTACAAAGAAAGGTTGAGACATAAATTTTTGCATTTTTCTTGCTCTAGATACAACCAATTTATCTTCATCAGATAATTCGTCCATACCAAGAATAGCAATAATATCTTGTAAATCTTTATACTGCTGTAAAGTCGTTTGTACAGATCGCGCTACATTATAATGTCTGTCTCCAACAACTCTTGGATCTAAAATTCTAGATGTTGAGGTGAGCGGATCAATAGCAGGATAAATTCCTAATTCAGCAATTTTTCTATCTAATACTGAAGTAGCATCTAAGTGTGCAAATGCTGTTGCAGGTGCCGGATCAGTTAAATCATCTGCTGGTACATAAATTGCTTGAACAGATGTAATAGATCCTTTTTTTGTAGATGTAATTCTTTCTTGCAAATCTCCCATCTCTGTTGATAGCGTTGGTTGATATCCAACAGCTGAAGGCATTCTTCCCAATAATGCTGATACTTCTGAACCAGCTTGAGTAAATCTGAAAATATTATCTACAAACAATAACACATCTTTACCTTCATCATCACGAAAATGTTCAGCCATTGTTAATGCACTTAATCCAACTCTTAAACGTGCACCTGGGGGTTCATTCATTTGTCCAAAAACAAGCGCTGTTTTATCAATAACGCCCGATTCTGTCATTTCAGCATAAAGATCATTTCCTTCTCTTGTTCTTTCTCCAACTCCAGCGAAAACAGAAAATCCACCATGTTCTGTAGCAATATTTCTAATAAGTTCTTGAATTAAAACTGTTTTTCCAACTCCAGCTCCTCCAAATAGACCTGTTTTTCCACCTCTAGTATAAGGTTCCATCAAATCAACAACCTTAATACCAGTCTCAAACATCTCAGATGTTGTTGTTAAATCTTCTTGTAATGGAGCAGCTCTATGAATTGGCGATGTTTTTGTATTCCCTACTTCTCCTTTTTGATCAATTGGATTTCCAAGTACATCAAACATTCTGCCTAAAGTTGCTTCTCCAACAGGAACAGAAATTGGCTTACCCATATCTGAAACTATCGTACCTCTTACGAGACCATCTGTAGAGTCCATAGCGATTGTTCTGACAACCCCTTGACCTAAGTGCTGTGCAGTTTCTAATACTAGGTTAGATCCATCTTCTCTTTTGATACTTAGAGCATTTAAAATTCTTGGCAAATGGCCTTCAGTGAATTTTACATCAACCACCGCACCAGTTATTTGTAATACTTTACCTTCATTATTCATTTTTAGTCCCCTTAATCGACTAGCGCTTCTGATCCGCCAACAATTTCTAACATTTCTGTCGTAATTGCCGCTTGACGCGCTTTGTTAAATTCTAGTTTTAATTCTTTAATTATTTCTTTTGCATTTTCTGTGGCATTATCCATTGCAATCATTCTAGCAGCTTCTTCACTACTATAAGACTCTAACATCTGTTGCCACATTTGCACTTTCAGATGTTTTGGTAATAATGATTCTACAATTCTTTCTTGATTTGGTTCATAGTCATAATTATAATTTTTGACATTATAGTCTTCAGTAAAGTCAATTGGCAATACTTTTTCCATCATCAAATCTTGTGATGCTAATGTTCTGAATCGATTATAAATAACATGTACCTCATCTACCTCGAGATTATTAAATGCTGTAATAAATGTTTCAGAAATATTAGACGCTGTATCAAATGTCATATCTTTCCAGAAATCATAAAAAGATTGAACGACATTATAATTTCTTTTACTAAAATATTCTGAAGCTTTTTTACCTAAGCAAAATACTTGTACTTTATCTTTACCAAATTTTTCAATTTCTTTTTCAGCTAATCGAATTACACTGGAATTAAAAGAGCCTGCAAAACCTCTATCGCTAGTAATCACAATGATAGCTCTATTTTTTACATCTCTTGTTCGAACCAATGGAATATTAGCACTAGAAACTTGAGGTAAAATTCTACATATCAAGTCTTGTGTATTCCTTGAATATGGTCTAGAAATTTCCATCTTTTCTTGTGCTTTTTTCACTTTAGCTGCAGCAACCATTTTCATAGCCTTTGTAACCTGTTGAATACTGCTAACAGATTTTATGCGTTCTTGAAGATTTTTAAGATTAGCCATAATTAGAAGCTCTTTTTAAATTCCTCAATTATCTTATTCATCTTATCAGCTAAGTCATCTCCGATATCTCCCGTATCGTTAATTTCTTTAATACAGTCTGAAGCTTTAGATGCAAAATGCTCTAGCAAGCCAACTTCAAATTCCTTAACGGATTCAATCTCTACATCATCAAGATATCCCTGACTAGCTGCATAAATAATTACTACTTGGTTGGCTGTAGACATTGGTACATATTGATTTTGTTTCAATATCTCAACCATTCGACGCCCTCTAGTAATTTGTGCTGCTGTAGCTTCATCTAAATCAGACGCAAATTTTGCAAATGCTTCTAACTCTCTGAACTGTGCTAAGTCTAATCTCAACTTACCAGCAATTTTTTTCATTGCTTTGATCTGTGCACTTCCACCAACTCTCGATACAGAAAGTCCTACATCTACTGCGGGTCTGACTCCACCATTAAATAAATTAGTATCTAGATATATTTGTCCATCAGTAATAGAAATTACATTTGTTGGAATATATGCTGACACATCCCCTTCTTGAGTTTCAATAACTGGTAATGCAGTCAACGAACCTGAACCTAAATCTTCAGATAGTTTTGAAGATCTTTCTAATAATCTACTATGCAAGTAAAATACATCTCCAGGAAAAGCCTCTCTACCCGGAGGTCGTCTCAATACTAATGACATCTGCCTATAAGCTGTAGCCTGTTTAGATAAATCATCATAAACAATTAATCCATGCATACTATTATCTCTATAATATTCTCCCATTGCACATCCGGAATATGGTGCTATATATTGTAAGGGAGCAGGGTCAGATGCATTTGCAACAACTACTGTAGTATATTCCATTGCGCCATTTGCCTCTAACTCACCTACCAACTTTGCTACTGTAGATGCTTTCTGACCAATTGCGACATAAATACAATAAACTGGGCTATCACCATCATGAGTAGATTTTTGATTAATAATTGTATCCGTAGCGATAGCAGATTTTCCTGTCTGTCTATCTCCAATAATCAATTCTCTTTGACCTCTACCGATTGGTATCATACTATCGATTGATTTTAAACCTGTTTGTAAGGGCTCTTTTACTGGAAATCTTTGCATCACTCCCAATGCTTTTCTTTCGATAGGCAGTGTATGTTTTGCATTGATTGGACCTTTACCATCCATAGGTACACCTAAAGGACTAACTACTCGACCCAATAATTCTTTTCCTACAGGAACTTCTACTACTTTTCCTGTTCTTTTTACAATATCACCTTCTTTAACAAGACTACTATCTCCAAAAAGTACAACACCTACATTTTCTTCTTCTAAATTCAATGCCATACCAAATACATTATTTGGAAATTCTACAAGCTCAGAACTCATCACGTTCCCTAAGCCACTAGTTCTAGCAACTCCGTCTCCAATTTCTAAAACCTCACCAACTTCATTTACATCGACATTGTTGTCAATATTTTTTATTTGGTCGCGTAGTAAATCACCGATTTGATTAGTTTTAATATCCATCTATACCCCTATTAATTTTGATTTTGCGTTTTCTAATTTTGTTTTTAAGCTGCTATCAAATAGCATATCATCAATCTTAATCTTTAATCCTCCAATTAAATCTTTATTAGTTGAAAAATTAATATCAATTTTCTTTTTTGTTATGTCGCTTAGCGCATCTGATAATTGCATTCTCGCATTTTCATCCATATCTGAAGATGATGTCACCTCTACGTATGCTATATTTAACTTCTTTTTGGCCAAAACTACAAAACTCTTATTTACATCCATCAATAAATTCATATCATCATTTTCAATCATAACCAATAGCATATCCAGCAAACTCTCATTAAAAATTTCTTTAAAGGATTCCCTAAATATGTTCATCTTTTGACTTGAATCAACTGACTTTGATTTTAAGAATGTATTAATTGTCAGATCTTTTGTTGATAAAGCAGCAAGTGCATGCAACGATGTCTTAATATCTTGAAAAATCTCAAAAGTATTGACACTGCCGCATAGCGCTTCAGAATATATTTTTATTTTTTTATGATTTTGCTTCATCTACATTCATTGCTTCTAGTGAGGATTTAATAAATTTATCATTATCGTCATCTTTCACATTTCTTTGTAATATCTTAGAAGCTAAATCAATACTAAGATCAACTACTTCTTCTTTGATCTCTTTAATTGCTCGTTGCTTCTCAATTTCAATTTTAGATTTAGCGTCTACAATAAATTCATCAGATTTTAACTTAGCTTTTTCTAAAATATTATTGGCTGAATCTTCAGCTTTTTGCTTGCTATCATTTACGATAACCTTGCCTTCTTTTTTGGCTTGATCTAATATTTTTTGTGACTCGTCTTTTATTTTTTCTAAATCAGACTTTGCACTTTCAGCCATTGATAAAGAGTTAGCAATGTCCTTTTCTCTCTCCTCAATAAAGTCTAGAAGAGGATTCCATGCATACTTCTTCAAAACAAAAAGTACTGTCATAAAAATTACTAGCGTCCAGACATATAAGCCTAGATCTACCGTTAATAATGGGTTCATACTGTATTCCTAACGTTGATTAAAGAACTAATGATAATAATCCAAGCAAAATTGCTGCTCCCTCAACCAAAATTGCTAAAAGAAATGTTTGAGATCTAATTTCTCCAGCTGCTTCGGGTTGTCTTGCAATAGCTTGAGCTACTCCATAACCAATTAAACCAATACCAATTCCTGCGCCTATTACTGCTAATCCTGCTCCCATAGTGAGACTCCTTTTTTTGTGTTAATGATCTACGTTTATTGCCATTCCTATAAAAACGGCTGTTAATAAAGCAAATACATATGCTTGAATTACTGCAACCAACAATTCTAACATAGTTAATCCTACTGCTAATGCAATAGAGAATGGTGCTATACCAAATCCTGCCCATGCTCCAAAGCTATCTGCCATTGAAAATATAAATGTTATAAAAATTACTAATGCTATATGACCGCCCATCATATTACCTGCCAACCTCAATGTTAACGCAAGAGGTCTAATAAATAATCCCATAAATTCAATAGGAACTACAACAAAATAAAGTGGCCAAGCTAAACCTGAAGGAGCTAAATTTTTCCAATGCTGAATAAAACCATATTTCTTAATACCTGCGCCTATGAATGCAACAAAAGTAATAGTTGCAATAGCAAAGGTCACATTAGCATTGGCAGTTATTGTGGCACCTCCATGAGATAAATTGCTTAATAATTCATTATGCCCCAATTTACCAAATAATCCAAGCAGGTCAAAAAAAGGTATCAAGCCTGATAAGTTGGCAAATAAAACAAAAAAGAAAATTGTATAAATTAATGATGCCCATTCTCGATAATTCTTACCAATAAAATTTTCTAAAACATCATCTTTTAAATAAACCACAAACATTTCTACAATGCTCATAAGCTTGTTTGGTATATTATTTTTATGTGATATATAATTTCTAACCAATCCAATAATACTTAATACCATTAATGTAGATATAAATAGCAGTACAAATACATGCTTAGTAATACCAAGATTGATAAAAAACATAGAGTTTTCTGATATACCAAAAAATGATGAAATCTTTGTTGATAAGTTTGATAAAAACTCTACATCAAAAATGTGATGTCCATGATCTGTATTTGCAACATGACCAATAGCTGTATCTGCAGGGCTTTGAGCATGGTGAGTTTCAGTTATTTTTTTATCTACAAACATCGATGAAATATTAACAAAGAGATATAATTAATCACAGGAAAAAATCAGATTTTCTAATTATTTTTTATAACATGTTGGTATGCCTTTATAGAGCCGTGGATTACACCTCCAATAATAGCAATATAAGATACATTTTTTGTAATAAGATATCCGCATAATATCCAACCAATAATAATACCAAAGAACTCAAAATATATAGCATAACTTTCTGACATGATTGAGCTTAACGATCTTTTAGGGGGAGTCATTTATAAATCAAAATCATCTTCAATGATTTCGCAGCGTCCAGAAAATTGAGCGCCATCCTGTATTGTTAATACTTTGTATTTTAAGTCTCCGACTAACTCACATTTTCCTAATAACTCAGCAGATCCATTGATAAAAACATCACCTTGGATATAACCATTAATTTGTATAGTAGAAGCCTTAACATCTCCAAAAATTTTTCCTTTTCTTGCTAACTGAATTGCTCCGTCTGTAGAAACTGATCCTCTTATTTCTCCATAAATAGTGATATTACCAATTAGAACCATATCGCCATCAATCTGTACATCTTCTGCTATAATCGTCTGGCTATTACTTGATTTATTATTCATTTGATTCCTCTTGAAATTTATCAGATTTTTTTGAAAAATTAGGGAAAAATTTTAATGGATCAATTGGTTCTCCATCTTTCCATATTTCAAAATGTAAGTGAGGTCCTGTAGATACTCCTGTATTCCCAATCTTTCCAATTAACATTCCTCGATCTATTTCCTCATTTTTTTTGACAAAATTCTCTTCGTTATGATAATAATGAGATTGGTATCCATTTTGATGGTCTATTACAATTCCATTACCAAGTTCTTTAGAGTAATCACTATAAATAACAACACCATCAGCAATTGAAACAATTGGAGTAGATTCATCGCTTACAATATCTATTCCGAAATGCAGAGTGTTTAGATCAAAATCTTTACTAATAATTCCATCGGTAGGCTGGATATCTGGTATATTATTTGTAACCATAAATCTAATATTATTATCCGATAATTTGCTTTGACTATCAGAGCCAATAATATTTTCAATATAAGACTTCATCAGTCCTATCTCATCTAACGTTCCACTAATATTATCTATAATTTTTTCTTGCTGCTTAATTTCTTTATTAATAGCAGTGATTTTAAGATATTCTTTTACAATAGGTATAGAAAGAAGCATTAATGACAAAGAAGCAATAAACAAAAAAGAGATTAAAGATAATCCCGCTATCAGTGTAGGTCTATTGAATTCAGACTGCCATGTTTTATCATTAAAGGGCGAAATAAATAATATTTTATATTTTTTAAATTTCATTGATATTTTTCTTTATTAAATAATCCTATTATTCAAAATCTGACTTAATACTTTTAAGCTTACTAACAACACGATCCCAAGTTTTTGAATCAAAATGAATTTTTACAAACCCTTTTTTTGTACTCTTATTATTATTGATTGTTACCTTAGTTCCAATAATTCTTGCAATTTTATTTTCAATTTCACTTATCTGATTGTCCCATTTTATATCATTTGATGCTGCAGCTTCTACTTTTCTAACAGACATTTTTTCTTTTAACAATCGCCTCCAGAGAAGAATCATACCTTGGGTAGTCTTCTTCTGCAAAATTGCTCTTGCTTGCCCTGCATTAATTTCATTTTTAAGAATACTATTTTGAATTTCTTCAGGTAGATTCAATAATCTTAATGAATTAGAAACTGCTGGGCGTGATTTACCAACTGTTTTTGCAATCTCTGTTATAGAGCTATCTAAATTATCTTTTAAATATTGATAGCCTTTAGCTTGTTCGATTGCATTCAAATCTTCTCTTTGTATATTTTCAATTAATGCCATGTACATTATATCTTTATTGGAATCTGCATCTATTATATATGCTAATATTCTTTTTCTTTTTAGTAATTGATGAGCTCTAAATCTTCTTTCTCCTGCAACAATAATATATTTATTATTTGATGCTTTAACTGTTATCGGAGTGATTAAGCCTTTTTCATCAATAGACTGGGCTAACTGTTTTAACGATTTTTCATCAAAAAATTTTCTAGGCTGATTGGGATTTGGAATAATTTTACTGATCAATATATTATTTTGCTCTACATCATCAGAAGATTTATTTGGTGTAAGTAGTGCACCAATCCCTTGCCCTATCTGATTATTTTTTTTCATTTAAAATCTCCAATGCTAATTCCATATAATTTTTTGCTCCAGCACAATCAACATCATACATAATAGCTGGCTTTCCATCGTCCGGAGCTTCAGCTAATCTGATATTTCTGCTAATTTTTGTCTTAAGCAACTTATTTTTGAATTTTGATTTTAATAGATTTTCTACTTTTTTTGCTAAACGCAGTCTTTTAGTATGCATAGTAATAAGAATTCCAAGTATTTTTAAGTCCTTATTAATATTCTCTTGAACCAACCTAATAGTCTCTTGTAAGCTTTTCAAGCCTTCTAAAGCAAAGAATTCACTTTGGATAGGAATTAATACATTATTTGATGCAACTAGAACATTTAATGTTAATAACCCTAAAGACGGAGGACAGTCTATTAATATAAAATCATAATCTTTTTTTACTTTATTAATTAATCGTAATAATTGCTTTTCTCTATTTTTTACTGACACCAATTCTACTTCACAACCTACCAAATTATTATCTGATCTAATAAAGTCTAGATAATCTAAATTTGTAGTTGAAATAATATCTCTCATAGTTTGATTTTCGCTTAAGGCGTCATAGATAGAATAATTATTATCAATCCCAAAATTTGACAAGCCGGTTGTTGCATTTGACTGGGGATCAAAATCAATTAATAAAGTTCTCTTTTCTAATATAGCTAGACTGGCAGCTAAATTAATAGCTGTCGTTGTTTTACCAACGCCACCTTTCTGATTAATAACTGCGATAATTTTTTTCATTTGAGCGAAAAAATTTAATTGGTATTCAATCTTAATACAAAGTTTTTAAAAAATCATCTCAATGGAGTTAATTTACGCTATGTATAATGCAATTTTAATTACAGGATTCAATGGTGAAATAGGTAGGCAGACCCTTTTAGCTTTGTCTAAAAAAGAAACTCTAATTATTGCATTAGATATCAATGAGTCTGATATAAAATATGATAATGTCGTTTATATAAAAGACAGTATCCTTAATAAAGATGTTATGAAATCAATATTTACCGATTATAATATTATTGAAGTATATCATTTTGCTGCATTACTAAGTCAATCTGCAAATAATAATCCAGAATTGGCTCGTGAAGTAAATGAAGAAGGATCAAAGTTAATAATTCGTTCTGCTATGGATCATGGAATACAACATAAATCATTTATAAGAATTTTTTTTCCTAGCTCAATTGCAGTATATGGCCCAAGAAAATTACAAGATGCAAAAGAATGGGATATTATAAAGCCTCAAACAATATATGGGCGTAATAAACTAGTTATAGAACAATTTGGTACGCAAAAATATGAAGAAAGTATCCAGCTGGGATATGGAATTGATTTTAGATGCTTAAGATTTCCCGGAATTATTAGTCCATATACCATACCATCAGGAGGAACAACTGATTTTGCTCCACAAATGCTACATGCAGCATGCAATAATGAACAATATACTTGCAAGATAGCTCCATCTACATTACTTCCATTCCTAAGTATTAAAAGTACAATTCATGCTATCTTGCAAATTATGACTATTCCACATATTCAGTCAAAATTAAGAGCGTTTAATGTAGAAGAGGTAAGCTTAAGCCCTCAAGAGATTGCTAAAGAACTACAAAAGGAATTCCCAAAATTTATTGTAGATTACGATATAGACTCTAAATTTCAATCTATTGCAGATACATGGCCTGAAAATTTGAATTGTGATGAAGCTAAAAAAGAATGGAATTTTATAAATGATTATAGCAAAAATGCAATGTTTGAACAGTATTTAATACCTGAAATCAAAAAGAATTATGGAAAATATTAAAGATATCTTACAAAGTAATCTTGAAAAAATTAAGGAAGATGGTACGTTTAAAAACGAACGTATCATTGAAACTCCTCAAGAAACAGAAATTAATGTTCTCGGAGAAACGGTTATTAATTTTTGTGCTAATAACTACTTAGGGCTATCTAATAATATTCATATAAAAAAAGCGGCTATTCAAGCAATTAATGACTGGGGATTTGGATTAAGTTCTGTTCGATTTATTTGCGGTACTCAAACAATTCATAAGGATCTAGAAAAGAAAGTGAGCCAATTTCATGGCAAAGAAGATACTATTCTTTATTCCTCATGCTTTGATGCTAATGGTGGTTTATTTGAAACTATTTTATCAAAAGAAGATGCTGTATTCTCAGATGAATTAAATCATGCATCTATTATAGATGGAATAAGACTGTGTAAAGCAGAAAAAAATCGCTATCGACATTCAGATATGGAACATTTGGAAAAGTTATTAAAAAATTCGAACGCTCGAATAAAATTAATTGCAACAGATGGTGTTTTTAGTATGGATGGAGTAGTTGCTCCATTAAAAGAAATAGTTATGTTAGCAAAAAAATATAATGCTATGGTAATGGTAGATGATTGTCATGCAACAGGATTCTTAGGCAGTGGCGGAAAAGGAAGTGCAGATTATCATAATGTTTTGGATGATGTAGATATTATAACATCTACATTTGGAAAAGCATTGGGTGGTGCTTCTGGAGGATTTGTATGTGCTTCCAAAGAGATTGTTGAAACTCTACGACAAAAATCTAGACCTTATTTATTCTCTAACAGCCTAGCTCCTGCTTTAGTTGCAGCATGTATTAAAGTATTTGATATTATTGAAAATGATTATAGCTACAAACAGAGACTAGAAAAAAATACAATGTATTTTCGAGAAAAAATCAAAGAATATGGTTTTGATATAAAAGGCATTGATCATCCGATTGTACCTATTATGATTTATGATGCAAAAAAAGCTGCTAAAATGTCTGAAAATTTATTGAAAAAAAATATATATGTTATAGCATTTTCATACCCGGTAGTAGGTAAAGACGAAGCAAGAATTAGAGTACAATTATCTGCAGATCATACTCAAGAACAGCTCGATCATGCACTCAGTGCTTTTTATGATGTTGGGACAGAATTAAATATAATTTAAAAAAATAGTGAAAAAGTATTTGAAAGTATTAAATTCTTTTTCACTTTAAAGCAAGTAAGATATGAACAATACATTAAGAACAAGACTACTATCAATTCTATTTATTTTTGGGTTAGGGATTTATGCCCTTTTACCATCAATTAGATATCAATTGTTAAGTGATGACGCAAAAAACAACTTATCACAAGATGAGTTAACATACTTTGAATCAAAAAGCATTAAACAGGGTCTTGATTTAAAGGGTGGTATATATATTGTACTTGAAGTAGACCTACCTCAGCTCATCAATACTCTTGCTAAAAATAAAGATAAAAAATTTGATAAATTCTTAGAAGAATTAAGTAAGGATTATAAAAATAATAGCACTGACTTCTTTACTCTATTTGAAGAAAAAGCATTAGAAAAAGATTTAAAATTACCTAAATATTTTATTAGTTATGGTAAGACAAAAGATCAAATCATTGAACAATTAAATCTTGAATCAGCAGATTCAATTAATCGAATTATTGAAATTATTCAAAATCGTGTAGATCAATTTGGTGTTGCAGAGCCTACAATTCAAAAACAAGGTAACAACAGAGTTATCGTTGAGCTTGCAGGTGTACAAGATTCTGAAAGAGCTAGAGACTTACTACAAAGCACTGCTCTCCTCGAACTTATGATTGTAAAAGATATAGAAAGTACTAATACTATTGTAAGACAGATTGATAATCTAGCTGCAATGAATATTGAAAAAACTAATGATGATGTTGATCAGCTATTTGATACAAATAACTCTGATGAGAATGGTTTAGGATTCTCTTCATTGTTAATAGCTGTTGGTAGCGATCTAGCAATATCTACAAGTAATTTATCTAAGCTACAAAATATTTTAAATCAAGATAATGTCAAGCAAGTATTAGATGCAACCGGGAGTCTATTCCTTACTGGCAACTCTGCTATAACCTTAATAAATGATTTTGGTGAAGAAGAAGAAATCTATCTGCTCTACCATTTAGTAGATAATGCAGAACTAACAGGTGGTGTAATAGAAGATGCACAAATGAGATTAAGCCAGTCTGGTGTTAGTGCTGGACAAGCTACAGTACAAGTAGAAATGAGTAATGAAGGATCAAGGGAGTGGGCAAGAATTACTGGATCTAATATCAATAAAAGAATTGCAATTGTATTAGACAAAAAAGTACATATGGCTCCAGTGATCAGAAGTCAAATTTTTGGTGGTGGTACTGTTATTGAGGGTATGGATTCTATTCAAGAGGCAGAAGATATTGCGATTGTATTGCGTGCAGGGTCTTTACCTGTCCCAGTTACAATCCAAGAAGAAAGAACTGTTGGTGCATCGCTTGGTGCAGATTCGGTTAGCAAAGGAACGTACTCTATGTTAGTAGGATTATTCATTGTAATCTTATTTATCATATTCTATTATAAGCTATCTGGTTTTATTGCAAGCTTTGCTGTTATTTGGACATTAATTTTGTTACTAGGAGTCTTAGCATTATTGGGAGCAACATTAACTCTACCTGGAATCGCTGGATTAATCTTAACCGTAGGTATGTCTGTAGATGCTAATGTAATTATTTTTGAAAGAATTAAAGAAGAATTACGAAATGGAAAATCTGTACGCTCTGCTATTGATGCGGGATATGAAAGAGCAATTACTACTATTGTGGATGCGAATCTAACCACTGGTATAGCTGCAGCAGTATTATATCAATATGGAAGTGGTCCAATCAAAGGATTTGCAACTGTATTATTTTGGGGTATTATTGTCAGTATGTTTACAGCAATAATTGTAACAAGATTTATTTTTGACTATGTCACCTCAAAGAGAACAATAGAAGAATTGAGTATATAATTATGAAATTTATAGAAAATACAAAAATTAAATTTATGTCTTTCAAGAAGGTGGGATTTGCACTATCAGCTACTCTTGGAGCTGGATCGCTATTCTTATTGATGCTTGGTTTAAATCTCGGTATTGATTTTAAGGGAGGGACTGCGATTGGATTAAGTTTTGACAAAGAAGTAAGTATTCAAGAGATAAGATCTGTTATGGAATCTATATCTGTTGGAGATCAAGAGTTTAATCTTAGTACAGAAGAGATAAAATATTTTGGTAGCAATAAAGAGATAATGATTAAAATTAAAAGTCAGGATAATACACCTGAAAATTTTGGACAAGGTATTGTAAATCATATCTATAAATCTATGCCAACAAAAGTTCCTGAAGATAAAAATATGTTTATACTTTCTCTTGGAGCTGTTAGCCCAAAAGTAGGATCAGAATTAAGTGGAAAAGCATTCTGGTCTATTGTTTCTGCTCTTGTTCTTATCCTTTTTTATATATCTATTAGATTTGAATTCAAATTTGCAGTTGGTGCAATACTCGCTCTCGTTCATGATATTATTATTACTCTTGGAATATTCTCTCTAACTGGATATGAAATTACATTAAGCACTGTAGCTGCATTCTTAACAATTGTTGGTTATTCGCTAAATGATACAATTGTTATTCTTGACAGAGTGAGAGAAAATATGAAGTCTTCGGGTACTGTATTATTTGAATCGACTATCAATAAAAGTATTAACCAATCGCTAAGTAGAACTTTGATTACCTCATTAACAACTTTATTTGTCATTGTGGTACTGTTAATGTATGGCGGTGAAGTTATACGTCCTTTTGCATTTACAATGCTTGTAGGCGTCATTGTAGGTACATACTCAAGTATATATATTGCAAGTGCCTTACTTGCCACTATCTATAAATCATCTAATTAATGAACAATAAAGTTCTTTTTCCTTTTATCGCACTATGTTTGATTTGGGGATCTACATGGTATTTCATCAAAATTTCTCTAAATGCTGGAGTGCCTCCTTTTTTTGGAGTAGGATTTAGATTCTTTCTATCAGGTCTTTTATTTTTCTTAATTATTTTTTTCAAAAAAGAATCCATTCCTTTTAATAAACAAGCAATCAAATTATACTTATCGTTTGGATTGCTAAATTTTGCTCTCTCATATGGAATTACTTACTGGGCAACACAATATGTTTATTCAAGTATTTCATCTATACTGTGGGGATTGTTCCCCCTATTTACCAGTGTAATGGCTCATTTTATGATTCCAGAAGACAGTAATGAGAAGTTGACTAGAAATAAGATATTTGCATTACTTGTAGGGCTTATAGGAATGATCTTTATTGGGTCTAACCAAGCAATTGATTTAAAGTCACAGTCATTTTTTGCTATGATGATATTGGTAGGATCTATTTTTATAGCGGCATGGCCTAGCGTACTATATAAAAAACATAATCATGAAGTTGGGCCGTATCAAATGAATGCTGTATGCCAAGTACTAACTGGCGTTATTATGCTTGGATTGTCCTATCTACTTAAAGAAGATCTTTCTCCGATAGTCTGGGATAATCCATTAATATTAGCCAGTCTATATCTTATAATTTTTGGAGGAGTAATATCTTGGGGTATTTATTTTTGGCTGTATCAATATTTAAGCGTAACTCAAGTAACTTATGTGGCTATCTTCCCCCCAATTGTAGCTATTACCTTAGGATGGATATTTCTAAATGAAGTACTAAGCGCAAAAGAGATTATTGGTACAATGTTTATTTTGGGTAGCTCTGTACTTATATATAGGAAATAGATTAGAATTTTATATAAATTGACATAGATATGGGAAATAAAATAAAAAGTTCGTTTTTAGCTGGTTTAGCAATCACTATTCCTATAGCACTAACAGTATATGTGCTGCAATTTGTATTCAAGATAGCAATTACATTAGGTGGTGAAGTATCAGAACCTCTAACAAAATTTGTAGCTGTTACCTTTCCTGGTTTTGACTTACTAAGCTCTATTATTGGATTAATTATTGTAATAATTTATTTGATTGTTGTGGGTGCATTAGTTAGAAATGTATTAGGTAAAAGAATTATCAAATGGATAGAAAAAGTTTTCAAAAATATTCCATTGATTGGTATGATTTATACAACTAGCAAACAAATCATAGAATCTCTATCTAGCGGAAGTACTAATTCTTTTCAAAAAGTAGTCTATATTCAATATCCAAGAAAAGGTATATGGACATTAGGATTTGTAACAAGTGAATCTACTAATGAATCAAATGAAGAATTTTATCATTTATTTATACCTACAACTCCAAACCCTACATCTGGATTTTTCTTAATTATCCCTAAAGAAGATACAGCCGATGCTGGAGTAGATGTAGAAGAAGGATTTAGAATGATTGTGTCTAGTGGAATCGTTTCCAGTAATAAAAATTCAATTATTAAATAAGAAAGGAGCAATAAATGCTCCTTTCTTATTTTAAATATCTAAAAAGTAAAAGTTAAAATTTAACCTCTACCTCTAGCCATAGGTGCGCGAGATACATCTCCATCTTTGTCGATGAAGTATAAGAATCCGCTTTCACGTTTAACACCTGCATCAGCAACTTTTTCTGCGTTTCCGCCACCAGATCCGCCTCTTGACATACCTGATCTCCATACATTACCATCTTTACCTAAGTAGTATAGGAATCCTTTTTCTTTACTAACGCCCGTTGTTTTTACTTTTTCAGCCATGATTTTCTCCTTGAAAATTTAATTGAAAATACTTTTTATTATAATCTCCTCTATACTACAGCTAAAGAGGAATTATTGCAAGAAATTTCTCCGTCGGAGCCTTCTCTATAAATAAGTAGAAAAAAAAGACCTTTAAATATTTTTTTAATTAGCTAAATTGCGTCCATGCCCCGGTAGCTCAGCTGGATAGAGCAACGGATTTCTAATCCGTAGGTCACAGGTTCAAATCCTGTCCGGGGTACGACGACAAATCCCCTTTTTCCACTTTTTAAAAACCTCAATTTTACCATATACAAAACCATATACAAAAAACACACTGATCTTCGGTCAACAGTTAGAAAATCCGTTGTATCAACTTAGGATGTGTAAGGAGGTCAAAGATTTATTAAGTTTATAAATATGGCGAAAATTACCAAAAACTACAATCTTGCATCCCTGTATCCAGAAATAGCAAAAGAATGGCATCCAACAAAAAATGGAGAATTAACTCCTGATAAAGTAACCCCTTCCTCAGCAAAAAAAGTATGGTGGAAATGTGAGAAGAATCATTCTTTTGAAGCAAGAGTTTTTCACAAAAAAAATAAGGCAGATTATTGTCCATATTGCTCAAATCGTAAGCTTGGCTATGGCAATGATTTGGAAAGCGCATATCCTCATATTGCCAAAGAATGGCATCCAACAAAAAATGGTGATTTATTACCTTCGAATTTAATTTCTGGTTCAGCAAAAAAAGTATGGTGGCTATGTAAGTTTGGTCATGAATGGTCAACAACATTAACCCACAGAGTTAGCCATGGAACAAATTGTCCAAAATGTACAAATAGAGTATCAAGACCTGTCCTTTTTATAGTTTCAGAACTTTCAACTATTTTTAAGTTTATCGATTTTGAAAAAAAAATTAATGATGTTTTTGTAGATATATTTATTGAAGAAATAAATTTGATTATTGAATATGATGGAGCCTTTTTTCATAAAGGACAATTTCAAAAAGATAAATTGAAAAGAAAGTCTTTAATTAAAGATGGATATTCGTTGATAAATATTAGAGTTAGTCCTTTAAGAAAAATATTTAAAGATGACATAACTATAAATAGCAAAGATAATAGATCTTTTTTATTGATTAGTAAAATTCTTAATAAAATTATTAATTCAGGCATTATAAACGACAAAGCTATCATTTTTAAAGCAAATAAATATTTAAAAATTGGTTCTATTCAAAATGAAAAATATTTTTATGATTTAACTTCTAAGTTTCCAGCACCGTCACCTGGATCGACCTTGTATGATAAATTTCCTAATCTAAAGGATGAATGGCATCCAACAAAAAATGGAGAGATGACTATACATGATTATACCTATGCATCTCATACTAAAGTGTGGTGGCAATGTAAGTATGGACATGAGTGGCAAGCACAAATAGCAAGAAGATACTTTGGTAACAATTGCCCATATTGTTGTGGTCAAAAAGTCGGATATGGCAATGATTTAAAATCAAAATATCCAAAAATAGCTACACTTTGGCATCCAACTAAAAATGGTAGTATAAGTACTTCTGATGTAATGCCAGGTTCACACAAAAAATATTGGTGGAAATGCTCTTTTGGACATGTTTGGGAAGAGAGAATAGATAGTATGGTAAAAAAACAGGATTGTTTATATTGTAAAAATCCAAATTATAAAAGGAACTTTCATGTGTTTATTAATAATAAAAAGGTTGGAGAATGGACTTCAAAAGCTCAATGTGCAAAAGATTTAGGTTTAAAAAGTAAAGGCAATATATCTTCATGTCTAAATAAAAAGTTAAATTCCTACATGGGTTATACATTTGAATATAAACAAAATAATGACACATAATATTTATATAGTACAATTTTTAAATGATTTCTCCTCGAGAAGTCAACATATTTCTAATCCGTAGGTCACAGGTTCAAATCCTGTCCGGGGTACTCTTTTCTCTATCGATAAAGTCATTCATCAATTGCTGTAATATAAACCCAGATTTTTCATTTAGATGAATATGATCACACAATAAGCTTAGTCTATATTTCTCTCCAATACGAGTCCAACTCCATCCAAAAATATAATATAATATAACAGCTCTTAATCCTCTAAATCTTCTCCACTCGCTAGTGGTATATGGCACGCTATTATTTATATCAATCATTTTATCAAACTGTTTGTATAAATCAATTAGAGTTAATTTATACTTCGCGGATAAATTTCTTATAATATTGTTATGTGATTGTACTACTTTTATAATCTCAGCTTCAGGCTGCTCTCCCAACCAAGACAATGTACTTATTCCAATTCTAGCATTGGTCTTACTTTGGATTGCTATAATAAATTTTTCTAGTTCTGATGCATACCAATCAATATGGGGCGCTTGCGGTAGTCCTTTAGTAGAAATATAGTACTCCTGGATATGCTTAATCTTTTGACTACCTATTGCATCATTTGTCCCAATTAAGATTGTCACATAATCAGGATTATATTTAATAATTTGGTCTATCCGTTGATTTAAGTTCCATGTTAAATCTGCATTGATACCTGCATTGATATATATCTTTGATTGATCTTTCTGTCTTAGAGTGCTCACCCAGTCATATCCAATGTGCCCATGGGTAATACTGTCACCACAGCATACAACAACTGGCTTATCATTGCTCGGATCAATCTCAAATGTCCCTGCGGCCATATCTGGTAATTGCCATGACTTTCGAATTAATGGAAACTTATAAATGTTGGGTATTATATTATTTCTAAAAAAATAAAGTATAGAAATAATAAATAGTATGGCTACAGAAACATATAGCATGTTATTAACGATTTAGTGAACCTAATGTGTTTTTAATTTCTGGAGAAATTTGACCAATCGAATAGGTAACCTTTGTTAAATTTTTTATGGGATGATTCATGGTGTGATAAATCTAGATGAAACTATAGCGAAAAACTAGTGGATTTCTGGAAGCTTAAATGCTGCAACTCGACGATCATTATCAACTGCATATAAATACCAATGTCCATGCATATACGCCGTAGCAATGCCGTCAGTATTGGATACATCTTTCAAGTATAGCGTATGCATATATTCAAAAGATTCCCTATCAAAGAGATGAAATTTATTATCTGTCTCACTTTGTTCGGTAACAATCCAATAACCAGTAATGTTAGATGTTTGAACGAGTGCTATTCCTTCAGGATCTGCTGTAAATACAAAATCTTGGAGTTTTGCACTTATGTTATCACCGCTATTCAAATCAAGAACAGCAATCTTATAATGTTCTTTATTTTCATCTGCAACCAATAATGTTTTATTAGATGAATCAACCATAATACTTTCTACCTGATAGAGAGTTTCTTCTCCAAATATTGTAGAAGAAGTTATAGAAAATGAATCTTTTTCATAAAGAAATTCAAAAGATATAATTCTATCATTTTTAGGTGTATCATATTCATAACTATCTGTGATAAAAATTTGATATACTCCATCTGACTTTTTATAGCTTGTAATGCCATATGGTTGACGTAAAATATCTGTTCCGAAAGTACCAAGAAATTTCATTGAGGTATTAAAAACAGCTACTTGGTGTGTATCTCTTTCAGTAATCAACACTAATTGGTCATCAACAATATTAACTCCATTAGGGTAGGCATTAGGCCTGTCAATTGTCTGTTTTAATTCACCGCTCATAGCATTATAGATATATAATTTATTGGTATCTTTCCCGGTTACAACTATGACATGTTTTCGCATTAGAAACCCTATACTATCAATACCAGCATCTGCGACTGATTCGGTATAAAATAATGAATCAGACAATATGATTTTATCATTAGACTGACAACCGTATGTGAATAGTAATACTATTGATATAGTAAACATATTGACCATACTCTTAAAACTATAGGTCATATTAGAATTGGAATTGGAAGTTTATTCCAAAGGTTGTAGTTCCGTCGTTAGAGCGAATATTTGGTGAGACCATCAATCCATTAGTAGGTGCAAATTCCATTGCAATTAATGCATAGTTAGTATCATCATTTCCAGAGACCATATCATATTTAGCTACTAGGGTCTGTTTAGCCTTAATAGAATAGTTTAAGTAAAGAGAGGTAAGGCTATCATTATAATTGCCACCTAATAGTCCAGAGTCTTTTAATTGATTCCATTCTGCTCCAAGGCGCAATTTGTCCTTCGCATAACCACCGAATACTCCAAATACTTTTTTAGTATGTTCTCCTGCTGGCTCTTCTGGGATAGTTATTTCACCGTCTCTATCGTAAGGCTCATGAGAAAATACTGCTCCAATATTAAATCCATCTGATTTGGTTAGATTAGTATTTCCATAAATAAGTTGTAAAGATAATTTCTTATGCGAATCTGTCTCTGATTTTTTATAACCAGTACCATTTGTAACTAAAATACTACCATAAAATTTATCTTTTGACTGGTAGTATCCTATCCCCATATCAGCAGGACTAGAATATTTAAAACGATCCATAATAGTTTTATCAAGGTATCGTTTTCCCCAATTTGTCTCTTGAACTTTAAACATATTCATGCCTTGTAAGCCAATAACAACTTTACCGTTGAGTGTTTTCCAATCTACCTTTGCATTTTTAAGATAAATATTTTGAGGAGAACTATTTGTATCTACATCTGTTTGAATACTTACTGAAAGTTCCTCAGAAATTGACTTAGAGAATGTTAAATAAACTCGCTTTAAAGCAAATCCATCTACTTGAGCGCTATCATCCGAATTGGTATAATCAAAAAAAACTTTTCCATTAATATCTTGTGCAATTAATGTTGAGAAAATAAGCAATAACATTATATGCCATTTTTTAATTAGTAATATCATAATTATATGTCCTCTGTTTTGAATTGTAATTGAAATTATTAAAAAAATATTAGAAACATGTTAAAATTATTCAACAATATCTAGTAATTCCATTTGAAAAATAAGAGTAGAGGATGGTGGGATGACATATTCTCCGAGTTCTGCGCCTGGAATTCCTCCATCTCCATACGCTAGATTATAAGGTACATAGAGCTCCCATTTTGATCCAACAGACATCAGTAATACGGCTTCTTGCCAACCTGCAATGAACCGTCCTACTTCAAGCGTTAACGGTTTTCCTGCATCGTAACTACTGTCAAATTTATGTCCATCAATTAGATACCCGCTGTAATGCATGACAACCGTATCATCATAATCTGGAATTGCACCAGAACCTTGTAGAATAACTTTATATTGTAACCCACTACGCTCACGAACAAGCACTCCTTCTTTCATTTTATTTTCATCTAAAAATTCTTGTCCTAACATTTTATTCTCTCTAGATAATTTCTTGGCAGATTCTGTAGCAAATTGCATTTGGTCTCTCTCTATTTGTGAGGTTCTTACAGTAAACTCTCTTAATATTGTTTGTCTATCTACGTTATTTATTCTTGGTTCTTTGTTATTTAAATAATCATTTAATCCCTGCTGAATAAGATCATGATTAAATTCAGCCTCAGGTAAATTTTTTCCCATGACACTACCAATTGAATAACTTAATGAATCTTCAAAAGTAATCATTAATTGATCGTCAGCTTCATTGACTGCATTGTTATCGGTAGAACATGCAGCTATAGATAATATGAGAATGACTATGATGCCACTAAACATCCATGAGATAAAATCTTTAGTATTTATGTCTTTTAATTGTCTATAATATTTCATTCTTTATAATATTTGTTAAGTATGCTTGTGTGTGTGATTCTATAATTTTTAACTAGAAGAGTAAAGTAAAATTATCTACCATCCTTATAGCCTGTATGCTCATCCATCATATTATTTAATCCATATAAACTGCTAAACTTTATCAATAAAGAACTAGGTAATAGCGCTCTCAATAATACAGATTGATTCATAATCCATGGAATTTTAGGTGAGTGAAATCCAAAACGAATTGCTCTATTCACAATAACTTTTGCAACAACATCATGAGATTTAATGCCTGGTGCGAATATGGAGCCTAAGATATTTAGCTTAGTTCCTTCAAATAGCCCTTTTTTCAAAAAATTAGGGTGAATAGAAGAAAATCTTACTCCTTTTTTATTCATCTTAATGGCTTCTAATCTTAAAGATTCTGTTAGTCCCATTACGGCCCATTTTGTTGCAGCATATATTGCTAGTTTAGGAGCACCAATTAATGAAGAGGCTGATGAGATATTAATAATATGGCCTTTATTTTTTTCTAACATTGCAGGCATAAAAGATCTAATAGTATAAATCATAGACGTAAAATTAACATTAATCATATTTTCTAATTCTTCATCTGAACGATCTAGCATATAGCCCGTATATACTGTTCCAGCATTATTAATTAAAATATCAACATCTCCAATATCTTTTTTAATGATTGCTGCATTACGATAGACCTGTTCTTTGTTTGTCACATCACAAACCTGAGAAAATACATTATGTCCTTCAGCTTTTAGAGACTTAACAGCATCTTCTAAATCGTTTGGCTGAAAATCCCAAAGGATAACTTTAGCATCTTTTTTGAGTAGTCGTTTAACGGTTGCGAGTCCAATGCCTTTAGCAGCTCCGGTGACCAATACAATTTTATTTTTAAGATTCATAATTATAATGCACTATACCATTGTATACCATATGCGAGAGAAACACTAATCATCAACCCTAACATCAATCTAAGGAAATCCTTATATAGCATTGGGAAGATAGCTTTTTTGTGTCGACTAGTGTAGGTTAGTTCTCCATAACCAATAGACATCCAAATTCCAAGCTCTCTACCTGCTAACATTCCCATAAAAACAAATGTAGTACTCATTGGAATATTATTCACTTCTTTAAAATAGTATAATACAAAGCAATAGACTAAATCAATCAGTGTAGCAGAGCGAACATATCTTGTATTAGTTTTTGATAAGACAATTTCTTGTATTCTTCCACCGCGCTCATAAAACATAAATGCTAAACCTAGAAGCATTGTACCAATAACAAAAAATTCAAAGTAGGAATCTTGAACAGAAGAATATCTTGGTAAAAATACCATAATATTTGCTAAATCATGTTTTAGCCATGTTGACCATAACCAACCTGTAGTCACCCATTGGCCTATTCTCCAATAGTTATTATTTTTATTTTTGCCTTTTTCGCCTTCATTCAGAAAGTACTTACTAATTAGATACCAAGATCCCCAAGCAAAAACAAACGATACCGCATAGCCTAAAAAACTTTTTAATAACATCTTCTCCATTACAACCGATGATGCAAATACAGATAGCACTAAAAATGTGGTAGATACTGGTATTTTTAATCGCGTCAATGCTACCAGAACTAGTGGGGCTACTGCATGATACCATTTTATATCTATTGGTGGGAACTTATCCAATCTTCCAAAAGCTGGATCACCGCCATTGAAACCTTGTAGCATAGTTACTAGGAAGATAGATCCCATATATGCAAACATCCAATACCACTTGATATCATTATTAGACGAAATATATGTTCCTAATGTTTGAATACTGTCGTTAGCTGTAACTGCATAGACAGCGAAAAGAAATCCGAGTAGAGACCAAAGTGCAAGAAAGTCCATTTTATGCCCTTTTAATTAAGTTGAAATAATATAATGAAATTAATAAACATTACTTTGCTCCGGAGGAGAGACTCGAACTCCCGACCTGGTGATTAACAGTCACTCGCTCTACCAACTGAGCTACTCCGGAATATGATTTGGAATTTTTAATATTATTATCGAAAAAACAAGGAATATTACACCTCAAGCTCAATAATTAAATCTTTCGATAAATCAAACTGTGCATGCTTATATACATCTTTTGATATAATAACTCCATCAAATTTAGTTACTGACCCAAGATTAGCATGTGTAGACTTTAATCCACCCAAGTACCAACGCTTGTCACTAATATAAATAAGGTCTCCTGGATTACCTTTAATTTGATCCATATATTTTTGCGGTAAACATACTTTATTATTCTCATCTTCAGACACTATAATCTCACTTCCAGGAACTGTAATAGTAATACCAGCATTTGGATTTACTTTCGAGCCTTTGAAATATTCAGCTCCGTCCCTAATTGTCCAAAGAGTTAATCCCTTAATATTATCATAATTTTTTGGTGGTTTTGTTAATAAGGTTACAATCACTCCAATAGAAACGCATGCTACAAGATTATATAATGCTCTGATATAGGAATATGGTTTTGCTTCTACAAATTCAATTCCATGCGCAAAAGGAGTAATAAGCTCAAAAGGATACATTAATCCTAATACAATAAACATTGAACCCACTACGAAACTTAATACAGCTGCTTGCGCAGAAAAACGTTGCCAAAAGATTCCTAAAAATATAATAGTAACCATAGGTGGAGTTACTACACTATGGAATGCTCCATGGGCTTCATAAATAGTGCCATACTGTGCAAATAAAAATGCTGCTGCTATTCCTACCACTGTTACTATTGCGGATGTTATCATGGCTACTTTCAAACGAGTTTTTTCTGAAGGATTTTTTGCTCGAGGTAAATATATATCATTAACAACAACTGCAGCTGATGCATTAATTTGAGAATCTAGACTAGACATTAAGGCCGCTACAACCGCTGCTACTAAAAATGCAAATACTGCTTCTGAGGATGCTACAATTCCTGCAACTACAGTAAAAATACTATTGGGATTTGTTGTTTCTGCAAGCACTTCAGGTGAAGTGTTTGTAATTGCTCTTGCTACCCAGCCAGCATTTGATACAGCAACCGTACCAATTGGTAAAAAGACCAATACATTCATCATCGTTGCTCGACGAGCATGTGCTACAGATCGGGAAGATAAAAAACGCATAATCACTGCTTGGTTCATGAAAGCAAATCCAACAGATCCAACTACTCCATCTTGCCAGAATACACCAACGAAGTTAAAATCAGGTGGAGAATTAAAATCAGCTAATGGTAATTTATTAGTGATAGATAATGCATTCCAGAAGATATCAAATCCTCCAAGATAGGCAATACCAAGTCCAAAAATTAATATTCCGGCAAAGAGCAATACTACTCCTTGTAAAAAGTCAGTAAAAATAATTGCTGTCTGACCACCTAAGGAAACATATATCCCAGCAATCAATGCAATGACAACAATAATCGTTTCAATATCCCATCCTAAAATAGGTTGTAATAATGAACCTAAAGCTAAAAGTCCAATTCCAATATAACCGATTAGATATAAAATCATTGTAAAGGTTGATAGATTTCTTACCCTCGAGTCAAAACGTCGTTCAAAATATTCTGGAATAGAATTTACTTTCATATAATAAATAATGGGAATCCAGCCAAATAAAAGTAGGGGCATAAAAAACCAATCATTCATATAAGTCATCGTCGAAGAAAAGCCATATTCGAATCCTTTGGATGCATACTTTGCAAAACTATGTGATCCAACTCCAGTTGCCAGCATAGACATTCCAATTAACCACCAGGAGAATCGTCTTCCACCAAAGAAAAAATCCTCTGTAGACTGATTATTACGTGCAAAAAACAATCCTGCACCCAATACAAAAGATACATAGAATATTAAAATACCCCAAAAAAGTGGACTTGTAGCAATCTCAGGGGTCATTGAACATACCTACTTAAAATTAATGCTGTTAATAAATATCCAACTAGAATGACTATATACAGTTGAGGCATATTATTTAATGCAGCAATTGTCATAATTAAATGAATAGAAGAGACGTAAATAAATCCCCAAATCAATACAAAAATCCATATTCTATAATTAGTCCAAAATTCTTTATATCCATAGGCTTTAAAAATTGCAAAAAGACCACCCCCAAAAATGAATAGTCCAAAACTATATTGGTAAATAAAAGGTAGCCATGAATGTGAAAATAAATCCATTAGCTCAATGCCTCAAAGGAAGGTTTTAACAAATCGTATGTATCATGTAATCCTTGTGCCATAACTTTAGTTGACCCTACTACTGGCATAAAACTGGTATCTGAAGACCATCGTGGAACAATATGGAAATGTAGATGACTTTCAATAGATGCACCCGATCCCTTTCCTATATTGGCTCCAAAGTTGAATCCTTCACAATTTAAATGTGTTCTTAATATAGTCATTGTTTTTTTTGTTAACTGCATAATCTCTGATAAAATATTATCCTCTAAATCTTCTATTGCATTTTTTTCTTCATATGGAACTACCATAAGATGCCCATTATTATATGGATAATAATTCATAATTACATAGCATGTTTTACCGCGATAAAGAATAAAATTTTCTCTATCTTCATTTTCGTTGGGTTTATCAGAAAATATTTTCTGAGAATCATCTTTATTTTTTATGTACTCCATTTTCCATGGAGCCCATAAACGTTCTTTATGAGACATATTCATTATCCAATGCGACATTATCAATTAAATCTCTTAATACTGGTTTAATATATACGTTATCTAAATTCATCTTACTAAAACATTTTGCTAAAATATGTAGTCGTTGTTCTAATGGCTTATGCTTATTGATTACTACAACATTGTCAGCAAACAACATACAGCTATCTCCATTAAAATCACCCTTATCTTGAATGATTTTAATATCAAATTTATGACCTAATTCAATAAAATCATCAAGAAGAATTTGATGTTTTTTATTTTTTGTTTTATAATTCATTTAATCCCTGTTATTTCACTACTACTTCTAATTTTCATCCCTAAGCCATCTACCATTTCTATATTATATTTTTTCATAACAATAGTCTCAGGAATTTCATCCAAACTCCTATCGCCCCCATTAGCAAAGATATCTGGCTTTAGATATTCTAAGCTCTTACAAACACTCTTATCTTTATCGATACTTAAAAAGACCTCATCAACACATCGTAATGCACCAACAATTTCTAGCCTATCATCTTCTGGCATAAATGACGTACCTTTTTTTAGCCCCGCCTGATAATCGCTATTAACAATTACAATTAATTTGTCTCCTAATTTTTTAGCCATTTTTAAATATTCTAAATGCCCTACATGAATAGGATCAAAATATCCGCTTACCGCTACTACTTTCATTCTGCAATTTCCTGTTGATATTCCCAAAGAGGCAATTCTAGCTCCCAGTTAGCTCGACAAGATAAAGAGTCGGAGTAGGTATAAAATTCTTCTGACTGTATTTTATCGAGAAACGAACCTGTATCTAATTTATTATTATTATTTCTATCTTCATATATCAAGAGTTGATATTCGCCTGCTATAATATCATTAATAGTATATGAGCCATCTAAATTGACAGCTTCCACATAGAAATGAGAATTATTTTGTAATAACATCTTGATAGGATGCAAAAATTTTCCTTTCACTATTCCTGATACATCAGCTGTTTTTACTATATCGCTTTCACTGCTTGCAACTACATCTAAACTGTCTATATCTAATACTTCTGAATCAGAAATTTGATGTATAAAAAAATCAATATTTTTTAGGTTAGCCTCTTTAGTTGATAGTAAATTTTTATGATAAAATGCATATCTTCCTTTTGAATAATCAATATTTGATCCATACTGTTCTACTGCAAGAATAGAAAAATTATCTGCTGGCAAATACTTAAAAATATAACTATCATCGCTTGTCGTATTTGCAATATAATCTGGATCAGTACTTAGCATAGATTTATAATCTAATATTCCTCTCCATAATAAGATAGATGCATGATCAAAATTGCCATAAACGGTACCCTTTATCGTAGAGGAATCAAATACGGGATCTGAAGTAAATGGAATACTAATATCTGTTTTAATTTCTACTCCATGTTCATCTGCAAGTGTGGTATTTAATACAATCATATAAGTCGTATTTTTAGATAAATTTGATGGAAGCCATACATCAATCTTATCTCCTCGAAATTCATATTGAATTTTATCAGAATGCATTGGGAATATATTAATAGCATTTTTGATTGAGCTTTCTTTTAAATATTCACTTAAACGAATTGTAATCTTTTGTTCAGGCTTAACATTTATTAGTATTTCTGGCTGGGTTCCTACAAGCGATGGAGGGCTTTCATCTAAAGGACCTCCTTCTGGATTCATAACGGATGCACAATTACTTAGTACCATTACAACTGATAAAATAAGAAATATTTTATTTATATAACGGTCGAAGAACATCTGTTTTTTGTTTCTATTTATCATATCTCTTTAAATAATCTTCAGACCATTTTACAAAACTATTATTATTAATTTCAAATTTAATTTCATCAATTAAATCAAAGTAATATGCAATATTCGTCAATGTTGCAATGCGGATACCAAGCATTTCATTTACTTTGAATAAATGCCTTAAATAAGATTTAGAATACTCTTGAGCAAATAGAATACTACTTTTTGCATCAATACGAGAAGTATCATCTTTATACTTACTATTTAGAATGTTGATTGGTCCTTCGTTTGTAAAGATTTGTCCATTCCTTGCATTGCGAGTAGGTAATACGCAATCAAACATGTCTACACCAGATAAAATTGACTTTACGATATCCGTAGGCTTTCCCACTCCCATTAAATAGCGGGGCTGCTCTTTTGGCATATACTTTCCTAGTGTATTTACGATATCAAACATAGGATCTTTTTTTTCTCCTACTGATAGTCCGCCAATAGCTAAGCCGCATGTAGAAAATGGAAGCATCTGATCTAAACATTTTAATCGCTCTTCTTTATCGATACCTCCTTGAATAATTGGAAATAATGTTTGACCATGTCCATACAGAGTAGGCTGATCATTTAAATATTCATACGCCCTTCTTGTCCAATCTTCTGTCAGTCTAGAGGCTCGTTTTAATTCTTTTTTTGAACAGTCTGCGGAAGGGCAATAATCAAAAGCCATAATAATATCCGATCCTAATTTTCTTTGTACCTCCATTGAAGTTTCTGGTGTAAAAAAATGCATACTTCCATCGAGATGTGATTTAAAATTTACTCCATTATCTGTAATCTCATTCATCTTACTTAATGAAAAAACTTGATATCCTCCACTATCAGTTAGAATACTATTTGACCAGTTCAGAAAATTATGGAGACCTCCATTTTTTTCTATAATATCTGTTCCAGGTCTTAAATAAAGATGATACGTATTAGAAAGCATAATTTGTGTATTGATATCATATAGTTCATTTGGAGATATTGATTTAACTACACCATGAGTACCAACTGGCATAAAAACAGGTGTTTCTATTACAGAATGATCTGTTTCTATTTTACCTACTCTTGCTAATGAATGTTTATCTTCGGATTCAATTGTAAACTTCAAGCGACTACCAATCATAGCCTATAGATAAAATATATTGGGGCTTAGAATAATCACCATTTGGATATCGATCCCATGCAGTATCAAGCCTTAACAAAGCCCAAGGAGTAAACATTTTCATTCCAATTCCAAACGTAGAAATAATAGCAGAAGCCTCTGGATCAGATAAACCATATTTTTCTCTTACTAAAGCACTATCACTAAACTCTTCACTAGAATCCCATGCAGCTCCTACATCAACAAATAAATGTCCAAAAATATTTCCAAATCTGATTCTTGCAGGAAAACTAACATCTACATAATTCACAAAAGGAAATCTAAATTCAAAATTTGCAACTGCAACATTCTCCCCTGTACGTTCTCTGTATCTTGAACCTCTTACTGGAAATACATATTCACTGAAATAAATATCTTCTAGCAAAGAAGAATTATCATATTCTAAAACTCTTTCAGCATAAAAACCTGAGTCATCTCTACCTTCTGTCTGAGTATCTGAAAAGATGGTCATTTGAGAATTTCCACCTAAAAAGAATCTTTGAGGATTTTCTCCTATACTTTTTCCTAACATCAATCGCGCTGCTATACTATAGTTTCTATCAATTTTAAAATATTTTCTAATATCAAACTTAATAGTCTGAAAAGGGATAGAGTCCTCCCCAATATCTGGGCTAAACTGAAAAGTAAGATATTGTTTTAATCCATCATTTGGGCCTGTATAAGTATTCGTAGTGTTATCAAAGACCCAACTAACCATTGGCATTACTGCTGTAAGATTTTCTGTATAGAGAGAGTTATAAGTTAAATTGTAAATATCAAATTCTTTCACTTCATAGTTTGCAGATCTGATAGTTCCCCCAAAATCAATACGACTAAACTTAGAAAAAGGATACTGTGCAAAAAATCCTATCCCATAATCTCTTAATTTTCCTATATAATCAGAAGTAAGGCTATAGCCCAATGAAAAAGTGTTAGCCTGCTGAAATAATGTACCATAATAGTTTATTCTATTTTTCAAGTAAGCATAACTAATTATTACATCACTATTATCTAAATCTAATACGAGATTTGTACCGATCATAATCTGATGATCTCCCATAACATCACTCCAAGCAAGATTTGCTAATGCGCGAGTACCAAAAAGATTATCAATAGAGGCTCTGGTTGCGATATAGTCAATAGAGAAATCTGTTTTATATGCTTTAGATATATATCCATCAGCAAAACGTAATGAATCTATTGCCGTATCTTGTCTATCAACATCTTTATCATTATCATTAAATCTTCTGTAATTTCTAGCAAAGATATAACTTGAATAATCCTCTGATTGTTCGCTGGGTAGTGCAGTTTTCACAAAACGTAGATCTTCAAATATGTCCACATTATTTCTTTCGCTATAAAATTTTGTTTCTGGGACTAACTTTTCTTCTTTATTTTGAGCCTGATTCATTACAAATAAATCCCATCCTCTTTCGGAATAGCCAGAAAAAACTAATTTATTGCCAGAACTATCGATATCAATTTGCTGAATACCTGTTATAACATTAGTAATAGGAGAGAAGATCTTACTGCCTATTTCATGTCTAAAAATATTATATACGCCATTATAATCTGCCGTATAAAACAACACATCATCTTTAGTTAAAACCGGATAATTCTCATTGTAAGAGGTGTTTGTAATTTGTTTAATCTTTTTATCAGAGAAATCATACATAAATAGATCTGTTTGAGAAAAATCTATATCAAACATATCAGGAGAACCTTTATTAGTCCCTCTATCAGAACTAAATATAATTTTATCTCCACTTGGTGACCAGAATGGAGAAAAGTCTGAAAAAGTATCATTGGTTAAATTTGTTAATCCTTTTGTATCTATGTTTATTACATATAGATCGCTTGCATCATCTTTGTGGCCTATAAATACAATCTTATTATCAGTAGGATGCCATGCTGTAGTAAACACGCCATCTAATGGAATAGGTATTTTTCTATAGTCTCCATCTTTGGCATCAACAATAATAATAGAATCTTCTTTTCCACTCTTAGAAGCAAAGGCAATATACTTTCCATCTGGAGACCAAGACAATCCTGGCTGCAACCATTTTAACTCTTCAAGGTCTGGACTGTTATTACCTCGGATTAATCGTTTTTTCTGTTCTCCTGCATCGAGATTATAAAGGATTAAATCCATATAACCCGCCTGATCTGTAAAATATGCCACTGTATTACCATCAGGTGAAAATGAAGGACTCACGTTATAAAAGTTTTTTGTTTTAGATCTATCTGTAATTTTTTCTGCAAAATCAGTAATTTTTTCTCTGCTATTAATATCAGACCAATATTCTTTTTTTAAGTAATCATGCCAATTGTCTGTAAGTGTTTCAAAATCTACCCCTAGTGCATTTTTAAATCCTTTTTCTGCATTCTGAGTTCTTTTCATTTGCTGAAATATTTCACCAACTTTTTCTCTTCCATATTTTTTGGTAATGTATTGCCATACAGACTGCCCTCCTTTATAGGCTAATATAGAATAGTTTAATTCTTGGATTTCTGGTAGCCTTTCTTCAATAGCGAGATCACGTAAAACCATATCTGCATTAGTATCCCAATCAACAGATAAAAATTCTGACAAGCCTTCATTAGCCCAAAGTGGTATTTGTAGCAGTATCTTTCCACTTATCAAACCTTGAGCATTTCCTCCATATACCATGTCATTGATGGATGCATGGACTAGCTCATGATGAATAACATGCTTAAACTGCTCATAGGAGCCTTCAAATGGGATCACAATACGATTCTTATATAACTCCGTTACTCCACCCACTCCTTCAGGCATATAAGAATTCACAATATTAGTTTGTTGAAAATCGTTATGCGATGTATAGACAATAATTTTAACTGGCTTATTGCTTCTCCACCTTAAATGCTTACCTATCTGATCTAGCGATTCTTCTGCAACTTTAGATGTAAAAATAGCTAAATCATGATTATCCCCATAGTAGTAAACATTGAAATTAGGGCTAACAATATATTCCCAATCGAAAGTATCATATTGGACTTTATTTTGACCAAAATTTTGACCAAAGACTAATTGACTGCATAAAAGATATATTATTATGAACTTCATATCGATAATATTAATATTGAACAAGCTTAGTTTAAAGGGTAATTTTTATGATGCAACTACCGATATACTTCTTTGGAGACACTCACCTTAAGTCTTCGGGTTCAAATCAGGAAAATAAGGAGTTAGAAAAATTTTCAAAATTCTTAGATTCTATCTCTAAAGATAGTACAAAAGGATCTATATTTATTATGGGGGATTTTTTTGATTATTATTTTGAATATCAGAATCAGACCACCAGTAATTATGAAAAAATATTTACTAAAATTCAACAAATTAAAGATAAAGGCTTCGAAATTTACTTTATAGCCGGTAATCATGATTATTGGATTGGAAAATATTTTAAAAAATACTTCACAAAAACTTTTTTAGATGATACAGTAATAACTCATAATAATAAAAATATATACATTACACATGGAGATGGAATTTTATCTTGGGATAAATCATATCGCCTATTAAAGAGAGTTATTCGTAGTAATGTATTCATTAAAACCTATTCTCTTCTTCCAAAAAGTATTGCACTAAAAATTGCAGATAAAATATCTTATGAAAGAAAAAATTCGCATCATATCAGTGAAGAAAAAATCAATAATATTCATACTGAATTAGAACATTTTGCCAAAGGAAAAATGAATCAAGATTTTACATATGTTATTATGGGCCATTATCATCATTCTTATCATAAAACATTCAGAAACGGCGAACTAATTCTATTAGATGAATGCAATAAAGAAAATTATAATTATGCTATATTTGACGGTGATAAATTAGAAATCAAAAATTTCTAGAGTTTATCACATAATGTAACCATAATAGCATTCTGAGTATGTAAGCGATTTTCTGCTTGCTCAAAAACAACAGAATTTTTTGAGTCAATTACATTATCTGTAACTTCTCTTCCTCTTTCTGCAGGTAAACAGTGCATGAATAGATAGTCATCTTTAGCATGTGCTGACAGAGAATCATTAACCTGAAAAGGAGAAAATATTTTAATCCTTTGATCAATTTCTTCTTTTTGTCCCATGGAAGCCCATACATCAGTATAAATCACATCTGCATTCATGACACCCTTTATAGGGTCATTGGTTATATTAATTTTAGATAGATTTTTTGATTCTGCAAACTTGATTGTTTCTGGATCAGGCTCATAGCCTTCTGGACAAACGCAGGTAAATTCAAATGGCAAGATACTTGCTAATCTAATCCATGAATTAACAATATTGTTACCATCGCCAACATATGCAACTTTCAAATCATTAATATTTTTTTGCTTTGCTTCCCAAATTGTAAACATATCAGTTAAAATTTGACAAGGATGATTATAGTCAGTTAATCCATTAATTACCGGAACAGTGGAATGTTTTTCAAAATCTAACATATCACTATGACTAAATACTCTGGCCATGATTAAATCATTGTACCTACTAAATAATTGAGCTAAATCTGACGCACTCTCTCTCTTACCCAAGCCGATATCTTGAGGAGCTAAATAGATTGCATGGCCTCCCATCCAAGAAAATCCTGTCTCAAAAGATACTCTTGTTCTGGCGGAAGGTTTTGCAAAAATCATTGCCATAGAATGGTTTTTGAATGGCCTAAAATCTTCTTTTGTTCTATACTTGTGTTTTAACTCGGCAGTTAAGTCAAATAAATCAATTATTTCATTTCCTGAAAAATCATCAACTTTAATACAATGTTTAAGATTCATTTTAATTTCCTTTTCTTGATATTTAATATGTTCATTGATTCTCTATACTTTGCTACTGTTCGTCTTGCAATAGTAAAGTCGTTTGCATCTAATAATTTCACAATCTCCAAATCAGATAAAGGCTGATTTTTATCTTCTGCTTCTACAATATTTCTTATAGTAGTTTTCAAATCTTCTACTCCCACTACTTTGCCAGATTTTTTTACTATCTTGCTAGTAAAAAGACTTTTTAAACTTAAAGTTCCTAAGGGAGTATCAATATATTTATTTTTTACCGTTCTACTAATACTGGATATATCCATATCAATTTTTTTAGCAATGTCTTCTAGCTTTAGCGGGTTAGGATGTTTCTGTTTTTCAGACAAGTAGTCACGCTGTATATTGAGAACCTCGCTTACCACCTTTCTCAAGGTATTTGATCGAAATAAAATAGTATCTAATAAATCTTGCGCACTATTAATGTGCTTATCAATAAAAGATTTTTCTTCCTTGGATGTCTTTTGATCCATTACTGCATTTAAATATTCATTGGATATTTTGAATTTACTTAAGTGCCTATCATTGATCAGGATAAACCATTCATCATTTTTCATCCTTAAAATAACATCAGGATTGACCTGTTGATTTTTTTCACTTAAATCTATTATTGGTGAAAATTTTTTTGAAGAAATAATAGTTAATGCATGCTCAAATTCAGCGTCTGAGCAAGATAGTCCTAATTTTATATCTAGAAATTCTTGATTAAGAAATTGATCAAAGTGACTACCAATAATATCCAATGCAGTTTTTTCTTTTTGATCAATTTGCAACATAAGATATTCTTGTAGATTGCTACATCCTACACCCTTAGGATTTAAGGTTTTAACAAAGGCTAAAGTATTTTCAACCTCTTGGATATTTACATCGACATTATCTGCAATTAATTCTAATTCAGAGTCTAAAAATCCGCTATTATCCACATTGAATACAATTTGTTGGGCTATTTCTTTAGATTTATCATCAATCTCAGATTGATCAATTTGACTTATAAGATTATCAATGGTACTCTTATCTTCTGGTAAATTAGATAAAAATAAATCATAGTTTGCTTGATTATCAAGACCATAATTTTCATTATCTTTACCTACAAATTCTTCAGTATTTTTTTCAATTAAAGCAGGATTTTTTTGGATTTCATTTTCTAGTTCTTTTTCAATTTCATCAAGACTAAGCTCTAAAAGCCTAGATTGAAGTATTTGTTTTGGTGTTATAGACTGTTTTTGTCTAATCTTAGTAGAAAACTTATTCATTAATCTAGTCTAAATTTTTTCCCTAGATATATTCTTCTGACTTCTTCGTCATTTGCAAGCGTTTCTGCATCTCCAGATTTTAAAATTTCTCCACTATATAATAAATAAGATCTGTCTGTAATTGAAAGGGTCTCTCTTACATTATGGTCAGTAATCAACACTCCTATATTTTTCTTTTTTAATGAAATGATCATTTGTTGAATATCTTCTACTGCAATCGGATCTACTCCAGCAAAAGGTTCATCTAGAAGAACAAAATCAGGTTTTAGTGCCAGAGTACGACATATCTCAACACGTCGCCTTTCTCCACCAGAAAGACTTGAGCCTAAACTTTTTCTTAAGTGATTGATATTAAATTGATCTAATAATTCATCAATTAAATTATTCTGATCTATGTCTTTTGGCAAAATTGTCTCTAATACAATTTTCAAATTATCTTCTACGGTTAGTTTTCCAAAAATAGATGGTTCTTGGGCAAGATATCCAATACCCATTCTTGCGCGCTTATACATTGGAAGATTTGTAATATCTACATCTCCCAGTGATATAGTACCAGATGAAGGTCGAATCATTCCTGTAATCATATAAAATGTAGTAGTTTTTCCAGCGCCATTAGGACCCAGAAGACCTACGATTTCTCCTTTTTCTAAATTAATATCAATATTGTTGACAACATTTTTTTGAGAATAGTTTTTTTTCAAGCTTTTTGCACTTAATGTTTTACTCATTGTTAATAGAGCCTCTTGGTTTTATAATTTTCCAATCTGTTAAATCAATATTAGATTCAAATCCCATACCATACAATGTATCAAAATCTCCAGAAATAAAAGTTAAATTTGCATCAGTAAAAATTTTATCTTTTTTATTATCCCAAAGCAATGAATCTGTCAAGAGCTGTTGTCCGTTATCAGCAGAAACCACTACATCTCCAAATGCATAAATTTTATTTTCTTTCTCACTTACAAATGCATAATGAGAGGTGATAAGCGATTTATGTTTATAGTTATCATCATATAAATCTACATTAACATTATCTGTTAACTTTAATTCTAAATTTTCATTATTTCGCTCTAGTAGGTTTGACTTAATAAGTGCTTTAATATTTCCTTTTTCAGTCAAAGTGATTTCTACGCTACTAGATACTTGATCGTGGATATCCTGTAGAGGTATGTCATTTTGATAAGATTTAGAACAGCTAATTAAAATAAAAAATGGTACTAAATAATAATAGTTCATCGCAATTCAGAAAGTAACTGATCTAACAGTTGGTCAAAATCTCCTCTTGATGCAATAAGCAAATCAATGACTTCTCTGACTGCTCCGTTTCCACCAGTTTTTTTTGTTATATGATGTGCATAGCTTGCAATATATTTAGGTGCATTTGGGACAGAAACAGCAAAACCTACTTTTTCTAAAATAGGAATATCGATAATATCATCTCCCATAAAACAAATTTCACTGTCTTGAAGATTATATTTTTTCTTTAATTCATTATAAGAGTCTATCTTTCTAATGACCCCATTATATACATCATCAATTTGTAATTCTTCTGCTCTTGAGGCTGTAGTAGCTGATTCTCTTCCGGTAATCCATGCTGTCTTAATATCAAGGTCTAGCAGTCTCAACATTACAAAACCAACGCCATCTAATACATTAAAGCTTTTTGATTCTTCGCCTGCGGTATCTTTGATAAATTGTCCATCTGTCAGGATGCCGTCGACATCACAAATAAATAGTTTAATATTTTTTAAATTTTTATCCATTTTTTTATCCATGTTTTAAATATGTTTTTCTAAATGCTAGCATTGAAACAAGCACAGACTCTAATTGATCTAAAGGCCATTGGGTGCTCGCATCGCTTAATGCATGGTCAACATTATCATGAACTTCCATAAATATTGCATCACAACCTGTCGATACTGCAGAATAAATTTGACCAGGAATAAACTGTCTGTTTCCGGAAGTAGTCTCTTCAAAATTGCCAGGTATTTGGGCGCTATGCGTAGCATCATATACTACTGGGAAGCCAAATTCTTTCATAATTTGAATCGAGCGCATATCTGATGTTAAACTATCGTATCCAAAAGAATTTCCTCTTTCTGTTACTAGAATATTTTTATTACCAGTAGCTGCAACTTTATCAATAATATTTTTTACTTTATAGGGAGATAAAAATTGTCCCTTTTTAATATTAACAATTTTACCAGTTTTTGCTGCTGCTACCAATAAATCTGTTTGTCTACATAGGAATGCTGGAATTTGAAGAACATCTACCACGCTAGCAACTGTCTCTGCCTGCTCCGGATGATGAATATCAGTTAATACAGGTATATTAAATGTATTTTTAACTTCCTCTAAGATCTTCAACCCTTCATCTAAGCCATTCCCTCTAAAAGAATTAATGGAAGTTCTATTGGCTTTATCAAATGAACTTTTAAAGATAAATGGAATCTCTAATTTTTCTGTAATCTTAAGAATTTCTTCTGCCATTTTTAAAATATGATCTCTGCTCTCAATAACACAAGGACCTCCAATAAATGGAAATTCTTGATCACCAAAGATAGTGTCCCTACAGACAACTTTATTTTTAGCCATTCTTTTGCTCCTTTAATGATGCTTTCACAAATTCTCTAAATAATGGATGGGCTTTATCTACTCTACTTTTTAACTCAGGATGAAATTGACATCCTATAAACCAAGGATGATTAGGTAATTCTATAATTTCAACTACACCTAAATCTTTATTCATTCCAGAAAACACTAATCCATTTGATGTCATTTTCTTAACAAACCTATTATTTACTTCCCATCTATGACGATGGCGCTCTGAAATAGTTTGTTTCTTATAAATTTTTGAAGCTTTTGATTTTGGAGCAATGTCACAATCATAAGAACCTAATCGCATTGTTCCACCCTTAACTTTAATGGCTTTTTGAGACTCCATTAAATCAATCACTGGATTTATACACTTACTATCAAACTCTGTACTATTAGCATTTTTAATGCCGCATACATGTCTTGCAAAGTCTATAATCACACATTGCAATCCTAGACAAATCCCTAAAAATGGTACGTTATTTTCTCTAGCAAATTTTGAAGTTGATATTTTACCTTCTGCGCCTCTAGATCCAAAACCTCCCGGTATCAGAATACCATCAATATCAGCAAAAATCTTTATAGCATCATTATCATTTTTAATTTTTTCCGTATTAACCCATACCACTTCTACTTTGGTATTATTTTCTACTCCCGCATGTATAAATGATTCAATTATGCTCTTATACGCGTCATGCAACTCTGTATATTTACCACACATTGCAATTTTAACATTATGATCTGGATTTTTATAGGTATCAACAAAATTTTGTAGCTTTTTAATAGATGGCTTATTCTTTAATTGTAATCTATCGCAAATCATTTTTGTAATATTCTGTTCTTCTAGCAATAGTGGTACTTCATAGATACTTGATACATCCTTGTTTTCTATAACATGCTCAGACTTAACACTACAGAATAAAGCTAGTTTATCTTTTATATCTTGAGTGATTTCATGCGATGTTCTACAAAATATAAAATCTGGAGACAAACCAATCTCTCTTAATTTCATCACTGAGTGTTGTGTTGGTTTTGTCTTAATTTCTCCACTCGCAAAAATATATGGGAGTAACGTTAGATGAACAATCATAGAATTAAAATATCCTACATCTAGAGATAATTGTCTAATAGCCTCCAAGAAAGGTAAGCTTTCAATATCTCCTACCGTTCCTCCTACTTCACAAATAATAACATCATATTTTTTACTATCAGCTAAATTATTGATACGTTGTTTAATTTCATCTGTTACATGTGGAATGACTTGAACTGTTTCTCCTAAATACTGACCAGAACGTTCCTTGTCTAATACTGTGCTATAAATTTGTCCAGAAGTAGCATTGTTATGCTTTGACATGTTTTCATCAATAAATCTTTCATAGTGACCTAAATCTAAATCAGTTTCAGATCCATCGTCCAAAACAAAAACTTCTCCATGCTGATATGGATTCATAGTACCTGGATCAATGTTTAGATAAGGGTCTAATTTCAAAATATTTACTTTTAGTCCTGCGCTTTTCAGAAGATATCCAATTGAAGAACCAGAGATGCCTTTCCCAAGACCAGACATAACTCCGCCAAGTACAAATATAAATTTTGTTTTAGATTTCATAATATTTTAAGTCTTCTTTTACGTCAATACTTCTATGTTTAAAGTCAGTAATTAATAGTTTAATTGCAATATTATTATCCAATGCTCGCAATTGTTCTAGCTTCAATTTTTTTTCATTTTCTGACTGCTCAAGATTAGTAAATTTTTCTAATGTTTTTTTTCTATATGCATATATTCCAATATGGCGAAAATATTTTCTTCCTTTATCATCAATAGATCGGCTAAATGTTCTAGCATTATTTTTAGCATCTAGAGAGACTTTGACTACATTAAGATTCTCTAAGTCTTCATCGCTTAAATCGGTAGAAGCTACTGAGGCCATTTCAACATCAGGATCATCAAACAATTGAATGAGTTTATCAATTATATTAGCATCAATATTTGGTTCATCTCCTTGAATATTTACTACAATATTACATTTGATTTTTCCTGCAACCTCTGCAACCCTATCTGTACCAGACTCATGACCTTTTGATGTTAGTATCGTATCACACTCTTTATCTAAGTGAGATAGTGTTTCCATGGAGTCTATAGCAATAACTAATTGATTGAGTAGTTTAGATTTTTTAGCATTATCATAAACATGCTGAATAACTGATTTTCCATTTAGTGAGTAAACAATCTTTTTTGGAAATCTAGTCGAATTTAATCGACCAGGAATAACACCTAAATTCACTGACTTTCCTTCTTTAGCACTAGAGGAACTTTAATATAATCTTCAGATGACTCTGGGCTATTTTCAATAACCGAATCTTTAGATAAAGGTTTTTCAAATTCATCATCTCTTAATGAGCTTTTCATATCATGTACATTAACCAACTCATCTACATTTTTTGTATCTACCTCATTTAAAAGATCCATATAATCTAATATATTGTTCATGTCTGCTGTATGTTTTACCAATTCTTCCTTTGAAAGTGAGAGTCGTGAAAGTCCCGCTATTTTTTTAACTTCTCTTTGTGATACTTTTTGTTTTTTTGACATAGTAAGATTATTTAGAAGAATTTATAAGATAAGTATCTATCCATCAAGGAAAAGCAAAAGACTGATTAATCGTAACGCATTGAATCGATAGGATTTAAATTGGACGCTTTAATAGCAGGATATAATCCAAATATAATTCCCATTGATGCACAAATCTGAATGCTATAAAAAACCCAATTTAATGGAATAACAGGATCTTGCCCTAAAAAAAATGCAACAACATTACCGAAGGCTAAACCTAAAATGATTCCAACTATTCCTCCAAGAAGTGATATTAAAATTGCTTCAATTAAGAATTGCAAAAATATATCAATCTTTCTCGCTCCAAGAGCTTTACGTACACCAATTTCCTTGATTCGTTCTGTAAGAGAAACCAGCATAATATTTGCAATTCCAATGCCAGCAACTAATAAAGAAATTCCAGCAACTAAGCCGATAAAAAGAGTTAGAGATCCTGCAAAGTCTCCAAAAGTATCCATCAATTGATCATTGGTTGCGATATAAAAATTATTCTCTCCACCTGGAGGAATTTTTCGAATTGCACGAAATACACCAACTGCTTCATCTGTGGCTGCATCTATGGTATCCATTGATTCAGATTCTAATATTAACATTATGTCTGCTCTTCTCCATTTTTTACCACTAAAATATTGTAAAAAAGTAGAGATTGGCACGCCAATCATTGCATCCATACTTTGACCTAGCATCTCGCCTTTTGGTGCTAACAAACCAATAACTTGAAATGGAAGATTATCAATTTTAATAGTCTCTCCTACTGGATCTGAATAAGGAAATAATTCTTCTTTAATATCGTACCCAATCAGAGCAACACGTGTACTGTTATCTATATCTTGTTGATTTAGGTTTCTTCCACTAACAATCTCATACTTATTCAATGAAAGCATGGCGGCATCACCACCCCAAAAACTAGTTAACTTATTGTTTAATTCATTTTTACCAACACTAATTGTACGCTCACTAGGCTCTTCTGCTACTGTTGCTGATATATTTTTTGTAAGAGATAAAGAGCGTTTTAACTGCTCATATTCTGACCATGTAATATTTGGTTTATTACGATCGCCTCGACCGTGACCTCCAAAACTAATTTGAACTGGATTATCTTTTGTAATATAAAAAACATTAGTTTTCATATCGCTAACTAAACCATCATAAGATTTTTCAAAAGTTGCTAGCACAGTCATAATAGCAATAATAGATGATACTCCAACTGTAATACCTAGAAGAGTTAATGATGTACGCAACTTAGTTTGACCAAAATAATATAAGACTCCACCAACAGCATCTCTTAGATAATTGATAATTCTATTCATGGCGTAATGCATCAATTGGATTCAAATTAGCTGCTGTTCTTGCTGGAACCATACCAGCTGATACTCCTATAAAAACACAAATCATAAAAGTGTAAAAAATTAATAATAGATCAAAATCAATTGGAAGAGGAGAAAATGCTGATAATGCCATCGTAATCAACTTTACTAAAATAATTCCTGTGCTACCTCCGATAATTGATATAGCAACTGCTTCACTTAAAAATTGTATTAAGATATTATTGTTGGTTGCTCCTATTGCTTTTCTTAGTCCAATTTCTCGAGTACGCTCTCTAACAGATACAAACATTACATTCATAATGCCAATAGCAGATACTACAAGAGATATGCCTGTCACTAGAAATCCCATTCCAGCAATGGCAATCTTAATTGCATCAAATTGTTCTTGATAAGCATCGGCAGAGTTCACAGAAAAATTATCATCTTCATCTGGCTTTAATTTTCTCGCCAATCTCATAATCATTCCCACTTCTTCTTTAGCTTTTAACATATCTTCTGGTTTGGTTTTTAGAACTAATTCATCAAAACCCCATCTGGTTAAAATGCGACTAAAAGTGGAAGAAGGCATAATAACTAAATTATCTAGAGTTCCGCCAGGAACCATCCCCATTCCTTGCTTTTTTAACTCTCCTATGACCTCAAATGTAACATTGTTCAGTCTTATTTTTTTTCCAATAGGATTTTCTCCATCAAAAAAACCATCTCTTACTGTACCGCCAACAATAACTACTCTTCTCTGTAAATCCCATTCATTCTGTGAAAAAAATCTTCCATTTACAATTTTAGTCCCACTCAACATTTCATCATATCCCGGATATACGCCATTGAGCTGCAACCATGAAGATTTATTTCCGAAAGATCCTCTAGTCCATGTATTCTTCTTTATACTTACATCTGTAACATAGGTACTATATTTTGTAATGTATTCAAGGGAGTCTTCGTCGATTTTTGGACGATTACGATATTGCCACCAATCGAATTCAAATGACCAAGGCCATGTACCAACATAAATCTTATCATTTCCATAATATTCCATAGATTTATCAAATTCTTTATCGATACTTGATACACCTGCAGTAACTATACTCACAGTGAAAATACCAATAGTTAGACCTAGGGAAGTTAAAATGACCCTTGTTAGATTTGCTCTAACTGCTGCAAGGCCAATTAATATATTTTTGAATATACTATTCATCTACAACAATTTTTCCGTCAAAAAGCTCTACTCTTCTTTTTGCTCTTTTTGCTACTGACTCTTCATGAGTAACAATAATTAATGTATTGCCAGCTTTATGTAATTCATCAAAAAAATTCAAAATTTCAACTCCACTTTTTGAATCTAAATTTCCCGTAGGTTCATCAGCTAAAATAATAGATGGTTTATTAGCTAATGCACGTGCAATTGCAACACGCTGTCTTTGTCCGCCAGATAGTTCGTTTGGTTTATGAGTCATTCGATCAGATAGTCCAACAATCCTAAGCGCTTCTTCTGCACGTTCAAGTCTCTCCGTTCTACCTAATGAAGAATAAATCAATGGCACTTCGACATTTTGAAGAGAAGTAAGTTTTGGTAATAAGTTAAATGTCTGAAAAACAAAACCAATTTTTTCATTTCTGATATTAGCAAGTTGACTGTCATTCATTTCGGATATTAGCTCATTACTAAATTTGTAGACTCCTTTTGTAGGAACATCTAAACAGCCAATAATATTCATTAATGTTGATTTTCCAGAACCAGACGGCCCCATAATAGAAATAAAGTCATTTTCATAAATACTGATAGAAACATTATCTAAAGCTTTTACAACATTATCACCTAGATGATATATCTTAGATATTGAATCTATGGCTATAATTTCTTTTTTTGATTTAGGCATTATACTTCTAAGCTCTAATTACCTGAACCTGGTCTACCGCCACCACGCTTATAACTATTTTCAGATTGTTTCTTAATAGTAATGGCTGCTCCATCATATAGATCTCTACTAATTGCTACAAATCCTCCTATAACAATTTCTTCCCCTTCTTCAAGACCAGATAGTACTTCATAGTCTCTATCTCCAACAATTCCTACTTCTACAAAACGTTGCTCTACAATATTTTCATTCACAACAAATACAACAGTTCTCTTTTTATTGCTTCTTTTGTTATTTGTAACTGGTCTACTTTCATTTGAGTCTAACTCTACTGTAAATGATGCTTTAGATTCAGATTTTTTTTCTGATTTTCTAGGCGTAGTCAGAGATTGAATCGGAATTGAAAGTGTTTGATTGCGTTGTTCTGTAATAATTTCAACAGTAGCACTCATTCCAGGGCGCATACCATCCACAACTTCTAACATCTGTATTTTCACTTGGAAATTAGTGACTTGCTGCTGAGAGCCGCCACTAGATACACTAGAAGCATATGCTACTTCTTTAACTACTCCCTTAAATATCTGATCTTGATATGCATCTACCTCTACCATGGCAATATCGTTAATAGAAATATCTGCAATATCATTTTCATTTACATTTACATAAACTTCCATTTTTGAAAGATCTGATAATTTCAATAATACACTTGGATTGAACATACCACCCTGCGCTAAATCTCCCACTTCTCCATCTATAAATGTGATAGTTCCGTCTTGAGGTGCAATTAATCTTAATTTTGAAAGAGCATCTTCATCTTGAATATATCTTGCTTCGGATGCATTGAATGAACTTAAAGCAGAAGCGTAAGATGAATTTATATTCTCCATATCTTGATCGGAGATTAAGCCATCTCTGTACAATTCTTCTTGACGTGATTTTTTAATGTTTGCATTATTTAGACTTACTTTTGCCGCTTCTACTCCTGCTTTAGACGCTTGTGTTGCAGCTTTTTGTTGACGATCATCTAGGGACATTAAAAAGTCGCCTTTTTGTACGAAATCACCTTCTTTTACAGCAATATCTGTGATATAGGTTGTATTATTTGCACTTAATTTTACTTCTGTCTCTGGGGTTAATACTCCATCAGCAACTACCTTGCTTTCTAGATTTTTTCTTTCAAGCTTCATGGTAGAAACTTCAATGGACCCATCATCATTTGATGAAGACATAAAATATGCACCTAAGCATAATACTAAAACACCCAACCCAGCTTTCATCTTATTATTCACATTTTCTCCTTATTCATATTTTTTATCTAATGTTCCAAGCAAATTATCCAAATTGGCTACTTGGATTGCTGCATCATATTTAGTTCTTACTAAACTTGAACTAGCTTGAATTAATGCTAATTGTGCATCTAAAAGCTCTAAAATGCTTGCTGAACCTAATTCATATCTTTGTTGTGCTAATCTCAGATCTTCTTCAGCTGAAAGCAGTACTTCTTCTTGTATAGGAATAATTTCTTGATAATTATTTAATGTATTAACCAACGCATACAAATTTACTTGGGCGCTTTGTTTTCCAGTGCTAGAACGCGTCTCCGCTTGATCTAATTGTAATTTTGATATTTGGATCGAATTCTTATTTCTAAATCCAGAAAAAATAGGAATACTTACTGAAATGTTTGCACTCTTGATATAGTTATCATCAAAATAAGTTCTCGTGATTTGATCGCTTGAAGATGCATTCATACCCACACTCATATTTACACTAGGCAAACTAGAACTCCATGCTTTTTTTACGTTAATCTGTGCTCCTGAAACCTGGTTATCTAGTATATTTAAATCAGGGCTATTTGCCATCATCAAACTGTAGGCTTCATCAAAAGTAGGAACAACTAGCGTAAGGTCCATTTTATCTTCAATATTTATGACTACGTTACTATTCAGAAGTCCCATACTATGTCGTAAAGATTTTTCAGAATTCTTTTTAGTTAACTCTCTGGATAGAAAACTAGACCTTGAGGTTCCATAGCGGACTGACGCTTTCAAATAATCTGTTTTGCTAACCGCTCCTAAATTATATTGCTTTTCAACTAACTCGAGTTGCTTTTTAGATAATTCTAAGTCCTTACCAGCTATATCAAACAGTTCAGAGTTCTTTAAGTATTGATAATAGTACGTATAGACATCTAATATGATACGTGCTTTTGCCTGTCGTTTTTGTTCTTTTGCGGTATTGTAGTTATTATCACTTTGCTTAAGAGTATTTATTTTAGTTCCAAAATTAAATAAACTTTGAGATAGACTTAATCCCCCGCTATATCTTTCAGAAGCTTCCGAAGAACTATTTCCGTATGTTGTCTCGCTAAATGAATTACTTGCATTTATTGATGGAAGCATTAAAGCTCCAGTTGAAGCACGATTCAATCTTGCAATTGCTACGTCTTGGTCTGCTCTTTTAAGTGATGTTTTATTTTCAAGTGCAATACGCACACATTCATCTACAGTTAATGACTGTGCTATAGATGTTGAAATAAATAGTAAAATGGTTAATATATGTTTGCTCATAATTTCCTATCATATTTTAGACTGATAAAGTAGCTAAAAGTTTCGTAATAAAAAATAATATTCAATGTCTTTTACATATGACTACTATAAAGACAAAAAGTAAAATAATAATTAATTAAATTTTTTGTTTTTTTTCAAGGTTTTTAACATAGATAAGGCATCTGAATGTGTATTGTTAATCTCTCCGTTCAATATTGCTTCCTCAATAATTTTTTTTATTTCTCCAACCTTTTTACCTGCAGATAAATTGAACATTTTCATAATTTCATTCCCTCTTACAGGAGATTGAAATGCTCGCAATTCATCGGACTCAATCACTTCATGCATACGTTTTTCTACGTGATCAAAATTGGATAAATATTTTTTAACATTATTTGGATTCTTGGTAGTAATATCAGCTCGACATAATAACATCAAATCTTGTGCATCTTCTTGTGCATCTACAATTAATCTTCGAATAGCAGAATCTGTTACTTCTTTTTTTGCCAAGCTAATAGGTCGTAAATGCAATGCTGTCAGCTTAACGATATAGTCTCTTGTCTTATTAGAAAATTTCATACGTTCTGATATTTTTTTTAGCATACGAGCACCGTAATCATCGTGTCCATAAAAAGTATACCCTTTCTTTTTATCTATTCTTCTGGTTTTAGGTTTTGCAATATCATGGACCAAAGCTGCCAACCTTAGATCTAATTTACTGGACAATTTTGCGGCATTATCGACTACTTCCAATGTGTGAAAAAATATATCTTTATGATGATATTCGCTATTTTGATCTAAGCCATACATGATTGAAATCTCTGGGAAGACATATTCAAGTAACCCAACTTCTTGAAGTAAAATAAATCCAATAGAAGGTTTATTTGTGCCTAAAATTTTTAACAGTTCATTAGTTATTCTTTCTTGAGAAACTATTGATATTCTTTCAGCATTATTTTTTATCGACTGTAGACATTTTTTGTCTATTTCCATTTCTAATTTTGCAGAAAAGTATGCTGCTCTCATCATACGCAATGGATCATCTGAAAATGTTACATCAGAATTAGTCATAGGGGTTCTTAGTATTTTTGCATTTAAATCTTTAAAGCCATCAAAAGGATCAATAAGTGTCCCCATATTATTTTTCTGTAAAGAAATTGCCATAGCATTGACAGTAAAATCTCTACGCTGTAAATCTTCATTAATATCAGTCATAATAATATCTTTTGGCTTGCGTGATTCTGGATCATATGACTCTAATCGAGCAGAAGCAACTTCAATTTCACATTCTTTGTATGGTATGCGAGCTGTAGCAAATTTTGGAAATGGGACTACCGTAGATACATTTAATTTTTTAGCTAACTGATGAGCAAATGCAATCCCATCACCTTCAACCATAATATCAATATCTGCTGAATGTTTTTCTGGCTCTAATAGTAAATCTCTAACACAGCCACCAACCAAAAAAGCTGGCACTTTTATTTCTTTAGATAGATCGCTAATTACTGTAGATATGCGATACAGTCGTTTATTTTCCTTAAGTATGTCTTTAATTACAGTCATTTTGTAAATTAAAAAATATATCTATCTATTATGCTAGAAAAACTAAATAAATATATTGCATTATTTTTCTTCTTTTCGCTACTGAGTGCTCAATTCAAAGAAGCGTCCGTTTCATTTGATGATCGCCTATTAAAAGCAGATGAAAAAGTATCTTTATTTCAATTGCAAAACAATATTAAAAAGTTTTATGAATACACAGTTTGGAATGAAGATTATCGTGATTTAGATATTAATATCAATGTTCAAATTCTTTTTGAGGGAAATGCTAATATAGGAAGCTCTCAAGCATATGGCATTCAATCTCTATTTAGCAACAATAAAGATCTACACTTTTTTGACAAAGGATCAAACTTTGTTCTAAGCCAAAATAATTCACTTTATTATGATAGTGTTTATTTTGACCCTTTATCAAGTTTATTGGGATTTTATGGCAATATTATCCTGGGAGCAGAGTTGGATACCTGGTCTAATCTAGGCGGTAACAGTCATTATGAGAAAGCGCGATCAATCGCTGTCCGTGCCAGCGCTTCTAATTTTTCAAGAGGCTGGGATCAACGTATTGTCCTTATCAATCTTTTAACAGAAAATCTTGGGCTAAGAAAGCTACGATTTTCAACATACCTAGCATATGAACTTTTTGAGAATGGAGAGATTGATGCATGTGGAGATGCTCTAAATAGTATAGTAGCCAACCTAGATGAAGTAGTTGATAATTATAATCAAGAAAACTATACTAATACATTTTTAAAATTTCATGGTAAAAAAATTGGTGAAATAATGCAAAAACTAGGTCAAAAGAAGTTACTTCAAGAAATGATTTACCTAGATTCACAACGAGACAATATTTATAAAGAATTATTACTATCAATCTGAGAAAAGTATTTTTTCCTTTTAATAAAATAATCTATCGCTATACTCTTATTGTAAATATTATCTAACTGAATAATATGATTATTCTTTCTAATTTTTATAATCTTAATTAAAGAAAATAATATCCATATTTCTGCATATATTATTGCAATAAATCTTGTGAAATCAAAAGTTAGGGCTGAATAAATTAAAGCCATCCAATCTAATACTAACCTCTTCAGTATCAAGATTCCACAATCAAAAGTAAAAGAATTTTTTAAAAATAAAATCCAAGAATTTCTATGGTTAAGATAGTGAGACTTTACTGTATTTTCTTTAATTGTTTGCTTTCCATAATGATATACATAAGCATTGGGAATAGACCAAATTTTATATCCTAACGCTTGTGCCCTCCAACATAAATCTATTTCTTCCATATAAGCAAAATACACTTCATCAAATCCATTTAATTGATTGAAAATATCAGCTCTAACAATCATAGCAGCACCTGAAGACCAAAATATTTCTGAAGGCTCATCATATTGACCGGTATCTTTTTCTAAGGTATTGAACAAACGTCCCTTAACATAAGGGAAACCAAAACGATCAATAAATCCTCCTGCCCCACCAGCATAATCAAAATACTCCTTATTATTAATATTTAAAACCTTAGGTTGGGCGGCAAAAGTATCTGGATGTTTTTCTAAGAAATCTACTAATTTTTCTATCCACCTATCCGAATGCTCGGTATCATTATTTAGAAATATTAAATATTTTCCTTTTGCCTGTTGTGCTCCAATATTACACCCTCCGCTATACCCAATATTTTCTTTATTACTAACAATGACTACATCAGAAAATATGTCTTTTATATTTTTAACAGAATCATCGGTAGATGCATTGTCTACTACAACAATTTCAAAATTATCGATATTGATATTTTGATAGATAGAAGAAATACAATTATGTAAAAGTTTTTTTCCGTTATAATGAGGAATAATAATTGAAACTATTTTCATGATCCTTTTAATTCTTCAATTTCATTGAGTAATCGATTAGCATCTGTATCCTCAGGACTTCGCACTATCCAATTTTGAATTAAATTTTTTGCTTCATCATATTCTTCTAATTCTCTATGGCATAGATATAACAAAAACACTATATCCGGTAAAGTTTTTTGCCATGATTGCCACTCTTGTACTGTAATTTTAGTAGCAGTAAATCCTTGTTTTTGAATTGCTCTTTCAATAATTAAAAAATTATCGTATATCGTCTTAAAAATTTCTTTTGCTTCTGAATAATCATCTAGATTTTGAATAAAAGATTTACCGTACAATAAGTAATCTTCCATCTCAATATCATCTCTCTCCGTTAACTCTTTTAAGTGATATCTAACCTTCTCTTTGTTACCAATACCGTTATAAATCTGAGTAATCTGATATTGAAGTTCTTTTGATGGCATAGGTATGACTGCGCTAGGCATTTTATCTTCCATATCTAATAATACCATTTCTGCTTTCTGTAGATTACTATCAAGATAATGTGAAATAGCTAATCGTGTAAACCCTACACGGTAATTCTGAACTAATCTTCCAATTTGTCTATCGACATGAACATTTTTATTAGCAAGATTTCTATAAATATAGCCAGGCTGATACTGCTTAGATATAGGCATTTCTACAGTAGTATCTTTATATGAATCATAATCTTCAAACCAATTTTTATTTCCAACTATTGATAATAAATTTTTAGCCATCTTGTCTTGATTGATTGGATATAGCTTATTATTTACTAATCGATAGGCTAATCCTTCCATTGTAAAGTAATCATCTAGATTAAGCATGCTAGTAGGAGATACTGTGGCCGCAAAATATATTGGTCTATTCCAATTATTATCTTTAATGATTCGAAGAACCATAAGATCTTGAATACGTAACGCTACATCAAGATAGGTGGGCTTTAATTCCCATTCAATAATACCTTCAGGATTTAAATCGTCTGCAGGAGCATTGATAGAAATAGTATTAGATGACCATTTTTTAAAATCTAAATTTTGAATCTCATTATCATTCATAGATATAAAGGAATTATCTTGATCTCTGATTTGGGTGACATACCATGGAGTATTTAATAAACTTAGATTGATTACTCTTACATCTGTTCTAATTTTTTCTACTTCTTGTAAATACCATACAGGAAAGGTATCGTTGTCACCATTAGTAAATAAGATTGCGTCAGGTTCGCAAGTCTGTAACATATTGTATGCCATATCCCAAGCAATATAATTACCAGTTCTATCATGCTCTTCATAGTTTGCAATGAGCATTCTGAATGGCATAAATACTAAAAATATTGAAGCCATTAAATAAACAAAAACTTGATTAAGCTTAATAGATTTTTCTAAGAAAGTATCGCATATGTAATTTACAGTACTGAAAATACCTATCGATATCCATATTGAAAATGCCATAAAACTTGCGACGTAAGAATAATCCCGCTCTCTAGCTTGAGGACTATCTTGATTTAGATAAAAAATAATTGCTATACCCGTCATAATAAATAATACAAGTAATGATAAGGCATCATACTTATTTCTTCTAAAATGAAAATATATACCTATTAAGCCCATTACGAGCGCTAAGGGTAGTCCAAATTGTCTCCAATCTACGCCATCTTCTTTTGAAGATGCTCCAAAATCAGATACAAAAGAATCATTACTAGGTCCCTTGCCTGCAAATTGCCATAAAAAATATCTGATATACATTTTATTAATTTGGTAGGTGAGCAGAAAGCTAGCTTGCTCAGAAACATTATGGGTCATATACTGGTATTCTTGTCTGCTAGAAAATTGAAAATCTGGATATTCAGGGCTGCCGACTATAGAAATTTTTGATGGAAGATTATTAAATTTTCTTGGAAGAAATGACATTGAACCATATTGATCACGATTCAAATAAGAAGCAGCTTCTTCTATTGTCTCGGGATTGTTTTCATCAATATTAGGATTTTGTCCTGAGCGAATAAAGATTGCCAAATAGGTCGAATATCCAATAATAATTAAAAATAAAGACGTATAAATAAGTGAAGAAATTGTCTTTTTATTTTTAATACTGCTATACAAAAGATAAGCTAGTATTCCGATAAACAACAATAGACCTTCAAAGCCTATTTTATCTACAATAATTGGAAAGCCTTTAATAATACCGTTCTGTATTACAATAAAGGCTAACAGCGATAAACCTAATGTAATAATCAAATTTTTAGTTGAAAAATTGGAAGTGGAAAAATAAATAATTAATCCAATAAAGGGGATTGTGAGTAGATTTAATAAATGTACTCCAGTAGCCAGCCCAATTACATAAACAATTCCCATCAGATACATTGTACTATATTCTTTTTCTTTATTCTTAGACCATATTAAAATTAAATATACTACTAGAGCTGTCATAAAACTGCTCAATGCATATACTTCTGTTTCAACGGCATTAAACCAATGGCTATGGGTAAAGGCAAACGTAAGTGATGCAATAACTGAAGACCACATTTTAAAGTACTTCATATTATCACTACTATTAAGCCTATCGATAAACTGATTACAAATCAAAAACAATAAACTAATAGTTCCAGCGCTAATCAATGGCGAGAAGATATTCATGCGAAAAGCAATATCTGAGCTTAATGGAATGAGCGTAAATAACTTCCCTATTAATAAGAATAACGGACTACCTGGAGGATGAGGAATACCGAGAATATACGATGTAGCAATAAATTCTCCCGTATCCCAAAAAGAAACTGTAGGTGCCATTGTTGAAAAATAAATTCCAAAAGTAACAAAGAATAGAATTCCAGCAATTAAAGTCTCTAGTTTTTTACTATAAGTTGTAAAAAAGCTCAATTTATTTTTCAGATTCTTGTTTAGTCTCTTCAGTTGGCTGTGAAGAAATTTCTTCAACTGGTTTAGCATCTTCTGCTTTTTCAACTTCCATATAATTCATTTTTAATTCTGATAATACTTTATCTAAGTATTCTTTTTCTTTATCAGTAAGGCTCGCATGCATTCTACTATTCATCATATCTATCATGTCAATTTGGATAGATGCTTGTGTTAAATCTACTGACATCTCATTGGTCATTGGATTTTGTATTTTTCCTAAAGCAATCCAAACGCCATAGACTGACTGAGAAATCAGTGAATCAAAAAGTTGTTTTTCTGTATAAGGTTTTGTTGTCATTTTTTTCCTCTAATTAACTGTTGTTTTCAAAAATAATTTTAAATATTCATTCTCAAATCTTTGCTTAATTAAACTATTGATTGGAGCCTCTAAATTTGCATCATTATGAATAATATCAAAAGCTTTCATTCTAGCATTTCTAATTATTGGTCCATCAGTAGTTAAATCAGCAATCCTAAATTTAATAAATCCACTTTGTCTTTCACCAAAAAATTCTCCAGGACCTCTCAATTTTAAATCTTCGTCAGCAATCTCAAATCCATTTCTACTTTTAGTTAATACGTTTAAACGTTGTTTTGTATTCGGAGATCCACTATCACTACATAGTATACAATAACTGGTGAGTTTTCCTCTACCAACCCTTCCTCTTAATTGATGTAGCTGACTGAGACCAAATCGTTCAGAATTATTAATTAGTATAACAGAGGCATTTGGATTATCGATACCAACTTCTACTACTGTAGTTGAAACCAAAATTTGAATCTCATGATTCATAAACTGCTCCATTACTTTATTTTTTTGATCGATATCTAATTTTCCATGCATCAATCCAACGCTTAAATCAGGGAAAATATTCTGCCTTAGCATCTCGTAAGATTCAGATGCGGCATCAAGATCTTGTTTTTCAGTTTCTTCAATTAAAGGATACACGACTATTGCTTGTCCGCCTATTGATATTTTTTCACGTATAAAATTATAAGCAGTATCTAAGTTTTTTTTCTCAATATGAGATGTAAATACATCTGGTCTATTCTTCGGCAATTCATCAATCGTAGATAAATCCATATCTCCATTATAGGTTATAGCTAGTGTTCTTGGAATAGGGGTTGCTGTCATTGCCATCAGATTAGGAACTGTAGATTTTTTTAATAATAACTGTCTTTGATTTACTCCAAACCTATGTTGTTCATCTATAATAGATAATCCTAAATTTTGAAAGACCACATCTTTTTGGAACAATGCATGAGTACCAATAACTATCTTTGATTTACCGGTCTTAATAGATTCGAGTACTTCTTTTTTTTCTTTGGATTTTAAGCTACCAACTAATAATGAACACTCTACTCCAAGGTTTTCATATTCTGATTTAAAGTTTCTATATAATTGTTTTGCTAATAAATCAGTGGGGGCCATTATCGCAACTTGATAATTATTTTCTACTACAACAGAGGTAGCTAAAATAGAAACAATCGTTTTTCCGCAACCAACATCTCCCTGTATCATACGATTCATTGGATTTTCTGATAAAAAATCATCAATGATTTCTCTAAGAACCTGTTTTTGACTACCAGTCAATTCAAAACTTAAATTTTTAAATATTTGATTATAATATTTAGTCTTAAATCCTATCGGAGTAAAACGATTTTCCTTTATTTTCTTTTTTCTTAATGCTAAAAGAATTTGTAAGAAAAAGTGTTCATCAAATTTGAGTCGATGTATTGATTCATTTAATTTATCAACATTATTAGTAAAGTGAATATTTCTCAATGCAGACTCTAGAGAGCAAATTTCAAATTCTTTTTGCTGTTTTTTGTCAAAATGATCTTGAATGCTATCAAGAGACTCTAAAGCAAGATAGATAATCTTCCTCAAGTTTCTATTATCAAGACCTGACTTCTTTAAATCTTCGGTCAAAGGATATACGGGAATTACAAACCCGGTACTAAGAGATATTTCGTTTGCATTCAATTTATCATATTCAGGATGCACAATTTGAACGCTTCCTTTGTAGTCAGCTACCTTACCATGGACAGCCAATAAATCTCCTACTTTTAGAGATTGATAGATATAATCAGATCCATTAAACCACATTAATCTAACCGAGCCAGTATGATCTGCAAGTGTTGCTGTCAGAAAATTGCCGCGTTTCATTTTTCTTAAATTAACAGACTTCACTCTGCCGACAATATTAACATCCATATCTGTTTTTATAGAACCTATTAGCTGTATTGATGTTCTATCTAGATATTTTCTTGGGAAATAATACAATAAGTCTTTAATAGTATGAATATTAAGAGATTCTAATACCTGAGCTCTTCTTGGGCCAACACCCTTAATGTATTGAATGGGAGTTTCTAATAAATTAGAAGAATTATTGAGTTCCATAAATGGACATTACTTCCATTCTTTTCTATATGTATATGTAATAAGCTCGGAGCTATTAGCTTGAATTTCTAATGGAAAGTAAATAGTAGATGCATCATCTTTTATATACATACTTGAAGATTCTTTAATTACCCAATCTCCAACAATTTTTTCAATGGCTTTAACTTTTATAGATAAGTTAGAAGTATTCATAATTTGAATTGATATGGTAGACTCTTCACTTTTATTTTGACGATCAAAATTTAAAATTCTACGTTTACCTATAATATCAAATGCTTTTCCTGCATCCAATACAGCATTACCGCCTTTATACAACTGACTTAAATTATTTTTACCAATAAAAGATAATTCTCCATTCATACTTTCTTGATAAAGGTAAATGACGCCAGAAGGTAGAGGGAGCTCTAGATTATTTTCTTTAGAGTTCTCAAATGAAATTTCAATACTTAATGGTTCATCTTTTTGATCGCGTTCTGAATTTTCAAAAATATATTTCTTTTCATATCCTATTTCCGTTTTAGGCATTAAAGGAAACTGTATAGTTTCATGAGCTTTCAAATTCATATTACTTCCTAAGCTAAAAATATAAAAGTCTCCTAACTGATTCGTTTTTTCAGACATTGCCATTCCCCTGGAAGCAATCATTGCCATATTACTAGACTTATTTCCGCCAATAGGAACTAATCCTTCTACAACTTTTATATCTACGCCCAACAAATTCATATTAGAGCCATTGACCACTTCAGCATCTATGCTAAGAACAGCAGTAGCTTCTAAACTATCTAATTGTAGCTTATAGACTGGCTTCCAACTAAAACCTGAAGTTAAGTATGTCAGCTCTGCTGTAATGCTCTTTAAGCCTTCAGAAAAAATTTCCCATGAAATTTGTGGAGTAAATTTATTTTGAATTTTTTTTGATTTTAACAAAATATATTCAACTCTAGACCTTTGAAAAATTATAAGTCCTTTATTTGTATTAATAGATACCGATGAAGAGTTAATATCTAACAAAGCTCCTTGCATTGCAGAGTCATTGATAGGCTTGACTTCAACTAATGATCCAATATTTTTTTTCAGATAAGAATCTGTAGAATAAAAGTTCTTATTTAATGTTTGAGATCCAACTTCTACTCCATCGATATTTAAAAAAGGTGAATCGAATACAATATTTGGCGAAAGATTATTAAAAGATGTATTATTTTTTCCATCTTTTAGATTCCATAGAATTGGTTCTTTTATGATAGCAAAACTATCTTTATAGATTGTTAGAGTTCTATTATTTTGAATTGGCTCTAGTTCCTGAGCAACTAGGATATTTAGAGCAAATATTACTATTAATAATTTTTTCATTTTAACATACCAATATTGGCAATTATTTTTTCTCTTTCAATGATAAAATCATCTAATTTGCTTTTTTCGTGATTCACAATTTTTTCAGGTGCTTTGTCTGTGAATGCTTTGTTGCTTAGTTTTGTTTTAATTCCTGCGATAAAACTATCAATATCTTCTAATCTTTTATTTAATTTTAATATTTCCTCTTTAGGGTCTACTAGACTTCCTAATGGTACATATATAACACAATTTTTACATATTCCTACTGCAGATTGCTCAGGTTTTTCTAAATTTATTTTTATATCTAAGTTTTTTAAATTAGCCAGCGCCATAATCATACTTTTTAGACTATCAAATAACAATTCATCTTCAGTATTTTTAACAGAAATTGATGCGCCAATCTTTTTAGTTGGTGCTACATTTAATTCTGATCTGATTGTACGAATTGCAACTACTGCCTCTTTCAAGGATATTACTTTGGCTTCATCGTATTTTAAACTATCAAAGCCAACAGTTGGCCAAGGCGCTATAATGATATCTGTATCTATGTCATTTTTTAAATAACTCCAAATTTCTTCTGTTATGAAAGGTGCAATAGGGTGCAATATCAGCAATACCTTTTTCAACACTTCTTTGGATACAAGAAATGCATTATTTTTTTCTAACTGATCTAAGCTATTAAATTTGATTTTAGCAATTTCAATATACCAATTACAAAATTCATTCCATGTAAAGTCATAGATGACTTTAATTGCTTCATTAAATTGATAGTTATCATAGTGAATATTTACTTTTCCGAGAGTGATATCCAACTTTGAAAGGATCCATCTATCATATATATCTAACGACTCTGTATCTAGGGTATCAGTAAAATTTTCTTCATGATTAATCATAATAAATCTACTGGCATTCCAAATTTTATTCATAAAATTTCTGCCTATCTCTAAACCATTTTCAGAAAAATAAACATCTGATCCCTGGGGAGACATTAACATAATTGAAAATCTAGTCGCGTCTGTACCATACTTTTCAAACAATTCGATTGGGTCTGGTGAATTTCCAAGAGATTTACTTAATTTTTTTCCAGTACTATCTCTTAAAATGCTAGTAAAGTACACATCTTTAAATGGGATTTCATCTAGAAATTCTATTCCAGAAATAATCATTCTAGCTACCCAGAAGAATATAATATCCGGGCCAGTCACCAATATATCAGTTGGATAATATTGCTTTATTAATTTTTTATTATTAGGCCAACCATGAACTCCAAATGGCCACAACCAGGAACTAAACCATGTATCCAATACATCTTCTTCTTGCTCCCAATTTTCAATATCTTCAGGTGGAGTTATAGATACATACCAATTTTCTTGTTTGCTATAATCAGATCCTTTTTTATACCATACTGGAATACGATGCCCCCAATATAATTGGCGACTAATACACCAATCTTGAATATTGTCCATCCAATGATTATATGTTTTAACCCAGTGATTAGGATAAAAATTTATTTCACCTGATTTAACGGCTTCAGTAGCTGGCTTAGCCAGTTCTTTCATCTTTAAAAACCATTGATTAGACAAATAATACTCTATTGGAACATCTCCTCTTTCAGAATATCCAACTTTGTGAAGATAGTCTTCTTCTTTTAACAAAGAACCTTCTATCTCTAGATCATTAATAATTTGCTTTCTAGCTTTTTCTCTCGTCAATCCAACATATTTATCGGGAGCATTGGAATTAATTGATCCATCTGGATTCATAATATTTAACATATCGAGCGTATGCGCAATACCAACATTATAATCATTTGGGTCATGGGCTGGTGTTATCTTAACACATCCTGTACCAAATTCAGGGTCAACCATTTTATCTGCAATAATTGGAATAGCTTTATTTACAAGAGGTAGGACTGCATGCTTTCCAATTAGAGATCTAAATCTTTTGTCTGATGGATTTACTGCTATAGCAGCGTCACCCAGCATTGTTTCTGGTCTGGTAGTAGCAATTTGAATAAATGTATCAGAATCTTGAATTTTATACTTTATATACCACAATTTTCCCTGTACTTCTTTAAAAATGACTTCTTCATCACTTAATGCAGTTTGAGATTTTGGGCACCAATTAACTAATCTATTTCCTTTGTGAATTAATCCTTTTTTATACAACCTTACAAACGACTCTAATACAGCATTAGAGTAGTCTTCATCCATTGTAAAAGTGAGTTTATCCCAATCGCATGAATTACCCAATTTTTGCTGTTGCTCAAGAATAATTCCGCCATATTTTTCTTTCCATTCCCATGCATGGGTTAAAAATTCTTCTCTAGAAATATCTTTCTTATTAATCCCCTTATCTTCTAACATTTTAGCTACTTTTGACTCTGTAGCTATAGAAGCGTGATCTGTTCCAGGAATCCAAGACACATTTTTTCCTTCCATTCTTGCTTTTCTAGTAAGTATATCTTGTATAGTATTATTTAAAACATGTCCCATTGTCAATTTACCGGTAACATTAGGTGGTGGAATGACAATAGTATAATTTTCTTTATCATCTGATGGTGATGAAGAAAAATATTTTCTTTCCATCCAGTAGTCATACCATTTTTTTTCTAAAATGCTTGGCGAGTATTTTGAGTCTAATAGTTTCATTTTAAATAATCTTTTAAAGCTTGAATTAAATCCGTTACTTCATTTTTAGTTTTTGCTTCAGCAAAGATTCTAATTATTGGCTCAGTGTTAGATTTTCTAATGTGAATCCACTTTTCAGGCCAACTAAATTTAATTCCATCACTTCGATTAATTTCGTCACAATTGAATACAGTAGCAAGACTATCAAAATCAATTGAGTCATCTATATTAATTTTATCTTTAATAAATATATATTCAGGAATTCCAGAAATAATTTCATCAATAGATTTATTATCTTTTGATAGGAGATTTAAAATCATTGATACGCCAACCAAGGAATCTCTTCCAAGATGCACTTCTTTTAAAATTATCCCTCCATTTCCTTCGCCACCAATATCAATATTTAACTCTTTCATCTTTTCAACAACATGTGCTTCACCAATTTTAGTTCTAATTGAGCCTGATGAAATATCATCAATCATTCTTGATGTAGATAAATTTGTTACTATTTCACTATCTTGATAATTAATAAAATTTTTAAAGGCTAATACTAAAGTATACTCTTCGCCAATAGCTTGACCCATATTGGATACTATAGATAATCTGTCTCCATCTGGATCGGTAGCAAAGCCAATGTCAGCACCAACCTCTAGGACTTTTTCTTCTAAATCTTTCAAATTTTCTGCAAGCGGTTCAGCAACTCGTGTAAAATTACCATCCCCATTGCAATTTATCATTGTCACATCACAACCTAGGTCCTTACATAGTTGTGGTAAAATACTGGAGCTGGCTCCATTAACTGCATCTATGACTACTTTAAATTTATTAGATCGAATAACATTAGGATTGATACATTGCGCAGAAAATACCTTAGCAATATGTTCTTCATCGCCAGAAGTATAATCAGATATCTCTCCCATTATTTCTGATTTATTTAGAGTCAACTGACTATCTACAGATGCAAATAATATGCTACATTGATTTGGCGATAAAAATGTACCATCTTTTTGAAGAAATTTTAACCCATTATATTCGGTTGGATTATGACTAGCTGTAATAATAATTCCGCCGTCATATCTATCTTTTTCTGTCATTAATTGTATAGTAGGAGTTGTGGCCAAGTCACAGCTATCTACATTGACTCCATATTTAATAAAGGCATCAATTACCCATTGAGATATGTCTTTGCCTGAAGGCCTACCATCTCTTCCAATTACACAAGATTTGATATTTTGATTAGAAATAAATGAAGCGATATATTGATCGATCATCTTAGGACTGAAATCATCTTTTACAATACCTCTGAGTCCTGATGCACTTCTTATAAGCATATCGGAGATTAGAACATTTTTTGGAAAATAGAAAGAGGAGTTATTAGACTAATTATTGAATTTTGCTAGTCTGATAGCTCTGCGAATGGTTTGTTTTTTTGCAATTCTTTTTGTGACACTTGGCTTTTCGTAAAAAGCTTTTCTTTTTACATCTTTAAGCACGCCAGAACGTTCCCATTTCTTTTTGAAACGTCTTAATGCTCTTTCAAGCGATTCATTGTCTTTTATATTTACTTCTATCATAGTGCGGAAACTTAATGATAAAAACGAGAAATGCCAATTATCATATAATATTCTTCGATATGTCAATAAACTCACTGACACTTAACTGCTCTGGTCTCCTCTTGAAATCTATTTTACAAGAATCTAAATCAATATCTAATGCTGACAATGAATTTCTTAACATTTTTCTTCTCTGATTAAATGCCATTCTTACTACTTGACTGAATTTCTTAACATCTACATCATCCTTATTAAAGTCTGATCTTTTTTCGATAGAAATGAACGCTGATTGTACTTTTGGTCTAGGAATAAAGACGTTGGGGGAAATAGAAAAACAAATTTTAATGTCAAAAAATAAGCCAGTCATCACAGTCACTCTGCTATAATCTTTTGTACCTATTTTCCCTGTTAAGCGCTGAGCAACTTCTTTTTGAACCATCAAATATGCCCTATCCCAACTCTCTAGATGCTCAATTAACCAAAAAATAATTGGGGAGGTGATATTGTAAGGTATATTGCCTACAACTACAGGCGAATCAATCTTTAAACTATCTAAATCTACTTTTAAGATATCTTGATTGATAATCTTTAGTCCTAATAACTTTTCATGTACCTCTAAAATTTTAATTAAATCCGGATCTATTTCTACCATAGATAAGCTTTTTGCAACATCAACTAATTTTTCACTTAAGGCTCCGTGACCTGGACCAATCTCTAATACATTTTCTTCAGGGTCAATATCAATGGTCTTAATAATTTTATCTAATAGGTTATTATCTACAAGGAAATTTTGTCCCCATTTTTTTTTAGCAAACACCATTATATTTTAAAAAATAATTCAGCATTATCTGTGGTCGCTTTTGCTATTTCTTTAAATTCGACGTCTAGCAAATCTGATATAAATAACGCTATGTCTTTAACATACTTTGGCTCATTCGGCTTACCTCTAAATGGTTGAGGAGCTAAAAAAGGACAATCTGTTTCTAATACAAAATCTTTGAGAGTAATATTTTGAATTGCAGACTGATTAATAGAATTTTTAAATGTGACATTACCTGAAAAAGATAATAGCACATTTAAATTAAGTAATTTTTCAGCAAACTTTATATCGCTTGAATAGCAATGGGCTAAGGCTTTATCAAATGAATATCTTTTAAGAATCTCTAAGATATCTTTATCTGCATCTCGATTGTGAAAAATAATTGGTAGTGATAGCGATTTAGCCAATTCCATTTGCTCTATCATCACCTTCTCTTGAATATTTTTTGGAGATATATTTCTATAGTGATCAATTCCTATTTCACCTATAGCAACCACTTTTTTGCTACTCAGTGCAAGATTTTCAAGGTCTTTTATATAGTTTTTATGTACATCTTTTGAATCATGAGGATGAATACCGACTGCAGCATAAACATTGTTATACTTACTTGCTAGATCTACAGATTGTTTGGATGTACTTATGTCAGTTCCAATACATACAATTTTTTTAACATCATTCTTATTTGCTTCATCTAACACTCTATCTAAATCATTATACATATCTTCATAGTATAAATGAGCATGTGTATCAATCAATGTCATTGAATAATTCTCGGAAAAATTGGATCGGTCTTAGAGATTTTATCGCCAGACTGTAAAGATCCCCATTCTAACTTGAGGTCTTTAGCTCCTAGGGCTGTGAGTATTTCTTTGGACTTTGCTGGCATAACAGGAGAAAGCATAATAGCAGCTACTCTTAAAGCCTCTGCGGCATGATATAAAATATTTCCAGCTGATTCTTTATCTTCTTTAACAAGTTTCCATGGTTGATTTTTTTCCATATAAACATTTACAGATCTTATAAAACTCATAATTTCATTCAAGAGACTATCAATTTTGAAATGGTCTAAGTGTTCTTTGATATCGATAGAACTGAATCTTTCTGATAACTCGCTGTCTTCAGTGATGCAACTAGGAATTTTATCATCAAAATTATTGCTAACCAATGTACATACTCGACTTACTAGATTACCCAAGTCGTTAGCTAAATTACTATTATACTTTCTAATAAAAGAGTCCATCGAGAAAGTAGCATCTAGTCCTAAAACCATTTCACTCATTAGGTAATACCTAACTGCATCAACACCGAATTCATCAATTAACATCAAAGGATTAACAACATTGCCAAGAGATTTACTCATTTTTTTATCATCAGTTAGCCACCAACCATGTGCAAAAATAGCTTTCGGTAAAGGCAAGTTTAATGCCATTAACATAGTAGGCCAATAGACTGAATGAGTAGTTAATATATCCTTACCTATTAAATGAACATCTGCAGGCCAATGCATATCAAATACTTTGCTATCTTCTAAATATTTTGGAGCAGATATATAGTTAATGAGTGCGTCAAACCATACATATGTGACATAATCTTTATCAAATGGAATTTCAATACCCCACTCCAACCTACTCTTCGGCCTAGAGATACATAAGTCAGATAAGTCATTTTTTAAAAATCCTAACACTTCATTCTTCCTACTTTTAGGCTTTATAGATAATTCATCACTTTCTATCTTTTCAATTAGTGCTGACTGATATTTACTCATTTTGAAAAAATAATTTTTTTCTTTAATTTTTTTGACTTGACCAAAAAGGCCGCTTTCTACTTCTTTTTCCGTTATAAACCTTTCTTCAGATATCGAATACCACCCTTCATATTCATCTTGGTATACATCTCCATTTTTATATACTTGATTTAATATGCTCTGCACAATCTTTATATGACGCTTCTCTGTAGTTCGTATAAAATCTGAATAATTAATATTTAATTTTTCCCATAATTCAATAAATGCTGTGGCCATTGTATCACAGTGTACAGATGGAGTAACTCCATTTTTTTCAGCAGCTTGTTGCACTTTAAGGCCATGTTCATCTAATCCTGTTAAGAAAAAAGAAGTATCTCCAATTAAATCACGAAACCTTGATAGGGTATCAGCTAGGATAGTTGTATATGCGTGACCTATATGAGGTTTATCATTGACATAATAGATTGGTGTTGTAATATAATATTTTTTCATAATCTAATTTAATGAGTTATGACTATTTATAATCATATTCATTATAGATAGTTTTGGAGCATTGTTTGATTTCAAATTATTTAAACATATCTCAATTTCTTTTAAGAGAGATACTATATTAGAATTTTTATTTTTGGATAAAAAATCTTCTCCCAAATGAGTGAAGTCTTCCCATTCAAATGGGATCATAATTGATTCTTTTATAAGCGCAGTACATTCAAGCCATTTTTTAATGATATCTAATTCGAAGTAAAATAACTCTCTTTTACTGTTAAAACGTAATAGTGTTTCTTCAGAAAATAATCCTACTGATTCTGCAGTATTATATTGGATACAATCAATATACTTGCTTACAATGTCTATAATTGACTCTCTAGAGTGCTCATCCAGTAAATCTATTTTCTCTAAATTATTGTTAGATAGAAATGATAAAATATCTGGATCAAAATTTTTCTTCCTATCTAAGAAATCAACAAGATTATTAGATGAAATTCTTGGTATATTAATCATTTGACACCTTGAGGTAATAGTCGATGCAACGTTATTGGCAGAATCTGTTACCAATAAAAAAGAAGTATTATTTGGCGGTTCCTCTAATATTTTTAGTAGAGCATTTGCAGATTCAGCAGACCCTTCAGATAAAGCATGTGCATCAAAGATAATTACTACTTTTTTGTGTTCAGATTTGAAAAAAATATTTTTTTTAAGATTCTTTAATACGTTAATAGGAATTCGCTTACTATGAGATAGTTTATTTTTCTTCAAGGGAAATACTAATTTTTTCTTCCAATAATTATTCCATTCTTGGTATTCTTTTTGATCCATTTTAGAGCTTTTAAATAACTTCTTATAAAAATCACTATCTCCAGGAAGAATAAGAAAAATATTGGGGTTGTTTATAAACTGATTCAACTTAAACCCAGTAATTAAGCTACAAAATTCCAATGCGAATGCTTCTTTACCCGAACCGCTCGGACCATGAATAAGGTATGCATTTCCAACTCTGTCTTTGTCAATAATAGATTGGATATAATCCCAAGGCTTAGGCTGTAACTTACTTATATCCATTTTTTATCCATTGTAGTGGGTTTAATTTTTGATTATTCCCCCAGATTTCAAAGTGTATAGTATTATTACTTGAAACAAATCCAATCTCCTGCCCTTCTTTAACTATCATATTTTCGCTAACTAATAATTTATCTAGGTGCGTAAAAACTGTAAAATATCCACCATTATGATCAATAATCACTGTAGTACCATACCCCGATATAAAGGTGATAGTAGTCACCAATCCATCGAACACACTTTTCACTGCAGTATCTGAACTAGCTGCAATATCAATACCAGGATTATCTAGAGTTGTATTTAATTTAGGATTCCATTGCGGCCCAAAACCCTTAACGACTTTACCAGAAACAGGCCAAATAAGCTTACCCTTATACTGCTTAATATTTGTTTTAATAGTATTCAATTTTGCTAATTGCTCTGAATCATATTTTTTCTTTGCTTCAATAATATTCTTGCGCAATGTCTCTAATGCGTTAATCTTAGTTGTTTGTTTTTCTATTTCTTTTCTAATTGATGTTTGCTCTTCTTTTAAATCAACTATGAGTTTTTCTTGATATTTTTTTTTCTGAGCTAAAGATTTCAACTCATTATTTTTAAACTGTTTATTCTTATCTATATCTTGTAGCAAGACTACAATTTCTTCATTCTTTTTTTTATTATAGAACTGCGACTTGTTAAGCTTGTTGATACTCTTTTGATTCAATTCTGAAATAATATTATAATATTTTACTCTATATACCATTTGATTAAAGCTATTAGAATTAAAAATTAAACTTCTTAATTCCTGATTTTTCTTTTTATAGAGATTAATTGATCGTTCCGCATACTGTTTTTTAATCAATTCCATTTCGTTTCTATTGGCAATAATAGCATTCTTCAAATTGGTTGATTGTTTATTATATAGATCTATTTTTTTATTATAAGCCCTAATAAGATTTTGAGAGTTTTGGATATTCTTTTTTGTGATATTTAGAATTCTATTTGTTTGCTGCGCTTTAGTTTTAAGTCCATTTATTTCACTATTATTCTTTTTGATAGCTTCCTTAATTTGCTTGATTTGTTGCTCAGTGCTTAAGATAGATTTTTCAAAATCCTTCTCTTGTGGGTACAAGAAAGTAAGTGATATAAAAAATAAAATTTTAGTAATTGATTTCTGTTTGTTCATTTAAAGAAAATTAAAACCTAAATTGTAAATAATGATGAAAAAATTTATAACAATATTGGGAATAATTATTATTTCTTTTCATTCAATGTTATTTGCCCAAAATCAAAAAATTTTACTACTAGGTAAATGTGACAAAGAAGCAACTACGGATATGCTGAATTATCTCAATAAAAGAGCAAAGATTTTTCTAAATGCTGAAAATAATATTGAACTATCTATAGAGAATATATCCTCTTATCCTATTATATTTATATGTAACAATGATTATTTAAAACTAACCAATCAAGAGGTGATTTTATTAGAAAACCATTTAAAGCAAGGCGGTTTATTAATTTTAGATAATATTACATCCGATTATACCTATTCAATTTTTTTAGATAAAATATTGCCTGAATTCAAAAAAAAATCTCTTCCTTTAGATATCTTTTTTGAAGATAATCTTTTTCAGATTAATCTAGATGAAACTACTATTGATCTCGAGGGAATATTTATTAATAATAAATTAGCTCTTCTAGGAATTAAAAAAAATAGTATAGTAAGTGGATGGGTTAATCAAAATGAAGAATTTTTTAAAATTGGCTCGAGTATTATTTTTTATAATTTAACTAGATGAGTCTATTTTTTTCTTCTCAGAACTATATACTCTTTTTCTGAGCTCGCTAGTAGAATAGCCATGATCTCTAGAGTTAAAAATGCATTTAATATCTAATTCATGACCAGTAAACTTTTTATTTTTATGATCAGCCCCTAATATTCGAACATCAGGATTAATCTCTTTAAGTAGATTAATAAGGCTACTTTCAGTCGTATAAGGCCTTACTTCGTCAACAAATTTAATAGAACCAACAAGCCCCAATCTTTCTTTATGAGACTGAACTGGAAAATTTTTTTCTGAACGATCTATCGAGGGATCTGATTGAACGCCTACAATCAAATAGTCGCAATACTGCTTACATTCTTCAAACATTAATACATGCCCGTAGTGACAAAGGTCAAATGAACCAAATGTTATTCCTACTATCTTATCTTTCTTCATATTTAACTTTTTTCCAATACTCCATTAATTCATCTAATGACAAATCATTAATTATTTTTTTATCTAGTAAAATTAGTTTCTCTAATGCAGTAAATCTATTATAGAATTTTTTATTAGCTTTTTTTAATGCTAGCTCAGAAGAAATATTAAGAAATCGAGATAAATTAACAATTGTTGTTAATAAGTCTCCAATTTCTTCTTCAATATTATTTTTATCTTGATTCTTGATTCCTAGTTTCAGCTCCTTCAGTTCTTCATCTATTTTCTTAATAGCTTGCTCAATATTACTCCATTCAAAACCAACTGCAGCAGACTTGTCTTGTAATCTATGAGATACAATTAAAGGTGATAAAGAGTTTGGAACTCCATCTAGAATAGAATCTCTTTTCTTCTGTTTCTTTTTATTCAATTCCCAGTTCTTTTTTGAAGAATAATTTTCAGTACTATCATTACTAAAGATATGTGAATGACGATTAACTATTTTTTTATTAATGTCATCTATCACTTCCTCCATAGTGAATTCTTTTTTTTCGCTTGCTAGAACAGCTTGGAATACGATGTTAAGCAATAAGTCTCCTAACTCTTCCCTTAGTAGTGAAGGCTTATTCTCTAATATAGCTTCTACGACCTCATGTGACTCTTCTAATAAGTATGGTATTAACGTTTCTGAGGTTTGTTTGCGATCCCAATCACATCCATCTGGAGCTCTTAGCTTTTCAACAAGACTTATAAGGTCCTTTAATTTTTGATCAATACTATTCATATTATTTTAATGTTACAGCTTTTTACTATAGCTTCTTGTTTATCAAACATGATTTTTTTTGAAATTGCATCGTCATCTTTATAACCTAACAGATGTAGTAATCCATGTACAATTAATCTTACAAGTTCGCTATTTAGAGAAACATTGAATTCCTTACTACTTGATAGTGCTCTATCATAGCTAATATAGATTTCTGATTCTAACATTGTATCGTTTTCAATAGGAAATGCCAATACGTCGGTTAATACATCTTCATTAAAATATTGGGCTTTTAGCTTACTAAGACGTTCGTCATCGCAAAAAATAATATTTAATGATATAGACTCATAGTCTGTATCCTTTAGTACTAATTCACATAACCTACTGATTGATGTTGAATCATATTGATAGCTAGGATTAGTATTATTAACAGATAAATTAATCATTGTCTTTTTTTGAAGGATACTCTGGACGAGAGTGATACAGCCCTGAAAGTACAGGCAACAATCCTTCTTTACCATCACGACGTCCTTTAATTTTTTGTAAATCACTCATTGTAAGCGGACATTCGTCTAATTGTCCATCTTGTAAGCGCGTTTTTATGGCTTCATCAATCATTTTCTCAAATTTTTCTAATGTTGGATTTTTTACCGAATTTGCTTGAGCTTCTATAGCTTCTGCAATCATTACTATTGCTGTTTCTTTCGTAGATGGCTTAGGACCAGGATACCTAAATTCTTTTTCATCTATTGACTCAGGATTGTCAGATTCAGTAAGTGCTTTTTGGTAAAAATATTCTATTCTGTTTGTAGCGTGGTGAGTTGCAATAAATTCTTTCACAATCGATGGTATTCCATATTCATCTGCGAGCTCAAGACCATCAGTTACATGCTGTTTTAAAATTTTAACACTCATATGCGGACTAATAGAATCGTGTTTATTAATACCTATTTGATTTTCAGCATAATATTCTGGCTTTTTTACTTTACCGATATCATGATAATATGCCCCTACTCTACAGAGCAGTGCTCTTGCTCCAATAGCATTTGCACAAGATTCTGCCAATGTACCCACTTTAACGCTGTGCGTATGTGTTCCTGGAGCATCTTCCATTAGTTTCTTTAATAATGGCTGATCATAATCTAATAATTCAATCAGTGTTAAATCTGTCGTAATACCAAAAGAAGGTTCAAATAGAGGTACTAGTCCAAAAGATAATATAGGGCAAAGGAAGCTTGCCAATGCAAGATACCCGACATTAGAATAATTATAATCTAAGAAATCAATACCCTTAAAAAGCATTACAGAAAAGAAAACAAACACACTACAGAATACTAACAATAACATTGTCATAATAATTTGACGACGCTTTCTCAATCTGCGGACACTGAAAATAGCCATAAAGGAAATAAAAAATTGGATGATGGCAAAGTCTAAATCATTCCCAATCAATAGAGATACAAGCAATATTAGTATAGTAGAAACCATGATTGCAACAGATGCATCAAGCAAAACTGTTACCAACATTGAAATCATCGCAATTGGTATAATATATACAGGCAACTGATAGCTCTGTACTATCCATGCAAATAAAATCATGCTGTACATCAATAAGCTAATCAAAATTAAAATCTTATAATTTTTAAAATAATGATTACGATATATATATAAGAAAGAAAATAATAAGAATATGAGGATAGAAATCACAAAAAATGCACCTAAATATTCTCTAATTTTATCTGCTGCTTTATCATAGCCTAATCGACGACCGGATTCAAACTGAAGAGATTTTAACTTCAATAATACATTATCTGTAATACGATTATTTGTATCAACAATTAATTCATTTGCCAATACAGTCCCTTGAAATCTAGAGACTTTATCCAATCTTTCTTTTTGACGCTTAAGAGTTAATTCTTTGTCAAAAAGAATGTTTGGCTTGGTAAATTCATTAATTAGCTCATAGCTAAGAATCGACTTAATATCTAATTCATCTGGATAAATAATATTGACTTCTTCTTTATTTTTTTTCCATGCAGATTCTATATCATTATAGTTTTTAACTGGGCCAATGACTAATTCTCCACCTTGAACGATACTAATATCTAAACTTTCAATACTTTCAAGAGGTTCGTCTAATAATCCTTCTGCCCAACGATTTAAACATATTTGCTTAATTGAATTTTTAAAAATTTCTAAGTTAATAGGTTCTGCTAATTCGCCAGTAACGCCTAATAGCTGATCCCATTGCTTCCTATCTATTTGAAAAGAGTATTGATTTAAAAATGCATTATAGAGCGTCACATATGTTGTACTGTCTGCTATAAAACTATTTTGAAAACTTTCAAACTCAGGCTCATATCTATATTTATATAGTGAATCCTGAGAGGCAATATATTCACTATGTGAATTGTCAATATCGCCTAAATACACGAAGAAAGTATCAATTTGTGAAATCTGCTTATTAACAAAATCTTGGTTTCGTTTAAAGCTATATGGAACAGATTCCTTTGCTTCCTCTAAATCTTTATTAAGCTTTTGCTGTGTTTTTAAGATACCAAAATCAAAAGGGGCAATAATAGGTTCTGTAGCAATATCGTCTAATTGATATGCATAGCGGATAGAAAAACCTGTTGGAAAGGTTAGGGATAACGCTACTGATAGAATAAAGAAAATTAATAAAGGTAATTTATTGTCTTGAATGATTTTTCTAAAATGAGAGAAATTAAACATTTGATTACCAGCGAATGACAGCAGAAGCCCAAGTATATCCGGCTCCAAAAGCTGTGAGTATTATTATATCACCTTTTGAAAATTTACCCTCATCTAAAGCTTCGCATATGGCAATTGGAATAGTAGCAGCTGTTGTATTTCCATATTTATGAATATTGATAAACATTTTCTCCATAGGTAGATTCATTCTCTTCGCGCATGCCTCTAAAATCCTTCTATTTGCTTGATGGGCAATTACTAATTTTACGTCATCTATATGCAAATTATTTTCCTTGAGCGCAAAATCAATTGACTCAGGCATTCTTTTTACAGCATTTTTAAATACTTCTCTACCATTTTGCACAGGTAGATGATGTCTGTCCGCAACAATTTTTTCATCTATTCTCGAAGGATTAAAAAACGATCCAGGCGCTTTTGCTCCTAAATGCTCAACACCCTTACCATCAGCAAAAAGATGCGTTGACAAAATACCGCTATCATCATTTGAGGCTTGTAATACAACTGCGCCCGATCCATCACCAAACAATACTCCTGTTGCACGCCCTTGAGGTGTTCTTTCAATAATTGTAGACATTATATCAGAGCCGACAAGTAATATATTTTTATACTTTCCAGATTTTATGTATTGGTCACCCATTTCAAGTAAATAAATAAATGCGGAGCATGCGGCACTAATATCATAGGCTGGTATATGGCGAGATATTCCTAGCTTTTGCTGAAGGATTGGTCCCATCCCTGGAAAATTGAAATCTGAGCTGACAGTTCCTACAATAATTGCATCAATATCATCTGGCTTAATTCCAGCATTATCAATTGCTTCTTTGCATGCCGGTAAAGCTAAATCTGAATTGGCGGTACCAGGCTTAACCCATCGTCTTTCTTTAATACCTGATCTAGTTTGTATCCATTCATCCGTTGTATCCATCATCTCTTCAAGATCATGATTGGTTACAATATTATCGGGAACATTGAATGCTATACCTGCTATTTTTGATTTATTCATTCTTCTTTTATAATCTCTATTCAATACTAATTTTTTGAGCCGATCTATAAGCCGGGTTCTGTACATCTTACGATGCGATGATCATTCCTCTCTATCCTATATCGCTATAGAACTCTAGCAACCTACCCGTTCCTCAATGATACGAGCAGTATCTTGGAACTACTTGATCTTGCACCTAGTGGGGTTTACAAGCTAACAATGTTACCACTGTTACTGGGGGTCTCTTACACCTCCGTTTCACCCTTACCAAATAAATGGCGGTCTATTCTCTGCTGCACTAATCCATATTCTCACGAATCCCACCCGTTAGGTGGCACTATGCTCTACGGTGCCCGGACTTTCCTCTCAAATAAATTGAGTAATCATCCAATCAGCTCATTCAGATATAATAAGGGATAGAAATTTAATTAAGAAGAAAAAAATTAAATTTCAGATATTTCAGATTTATGCAAAAAACGACTGCAGGTACCACAATATACAATACTTTTTCCAAGTGCTTCATTGACGATTTGTGGTGGAATGTAAGCACCACAACCTTCGCAGTTATTATCAAGAATTTCTGAACATGCTACGCCATCTCTAGCATTATAAATTTCCATATATTTATCTAGGGTATCTTCATCTACATGTAGAACAATATTTTCACGCTCTTTTGTCAGAGCATTTTTTTCTTCAGAGACATCTTCTACTTTTTTGTTCAATGATTCTTTTTTAGAGTTTAACTCTTGAATAATCCCATCTAAAGCCGATTTATCTTCATCAATCTCCTTAGTTAAGGTTTCTTTGTGCTGCATAAGAATTAATAATTCATTTTCTTTTTCGAAGATAATATTCTTTTCATAGTCAATGGTTTCCATCATTGCATCATACTCTTTATTGTTGCTAATAGAGCCATCAATTAATTTATCTTTGAGCATATCTACTTTTTCTTGAGTAGTTGCAATTAACGTCTCAGATGTATGAATTTCTACTGTTGTAGTTTTTAAGTTTTCTTCTTTTTCTGATAAAGAATTTTTAGTGAATTCTTCTTGATCGGTGAGTTCTTGGACTTGCTTTGGTAAATCGCCTAATAATTTATTGATTTCAAATAATTTATTATCAACATCTTGCAATAAAATTATTTGATCAATCACTGCCATGATTATGTCAGACTCTTTATGTAATACTTTTTATTCATTTCTGATGCGAATATATTCTAATTCCTATTAAATAAAAACATTTATTATGTGTGAAAAATATAATATTTTCACGCTAATGGAGAACTTCAAAAAACTTAAAGCTTTTAAGCCTCTCCCTTCATGCCTAACCATTAAAAATTCTTTAATTCATGGCTTAGGTCTGTTCGCTACAGAAGATATTCAAAGTGATACTGAATTAGGCATTACACACATTAAAGATGATAGATTTCTGCATAATTATATCAGAACATCTCTTGGTGGATTCTTTAATCATAGCACTACACCAAACTGTCAGGCGATATATGAAAATGATTTTATTAAATTAAAAACATTAACGATAGTAAATTCTGGAGATGAAATCACTGTTGACTACAACTTACATGAATGGGTTCAAGAGGATTAAATGAATAACTATATGTTTACATCAGAATCTGTAACAGAAGGACATCCAGATAAGGTGTCTGATTTGATCTCTGATGCTATTGCTGATTATATTTTAGATAATAATCAATCGCATCGTGCCGCAATCGAAACCTTAGTCACTACCAACATGGTAACCATCGCTGGTGAATATAAAAGCAGCAAAAAAATTGATAAAAAAATATTAGAAAAAATTGTTAGAGAGACTGTAAAGAATATTGGGTATGACCAAGAAGGATTCAGCTGGAAAGATTTAAAATTTTATAGTGAATTACATCATCAAAGTAGTGACATTGCACTTGGAACAGATAATTTTGGTGCAGGTGACCAAGGATTAATGTTTGGATATGCATGCAATGAAACAGAGAGTTTAATGCCAAGCCCCATTCACTATAGCCACCAACTTACAAAAGCACTAGCCCATGCAAGGCATGCTGGTGCAACATGGTTGGGGCCTGACGGGAAAGCTCAAATTACATTTATATATTCTGGGGTGAATAAACCAATTGGTATCTCTAATATTGTTTGTAGTACGCAACATAGCAAAGATATGTCAATTGAGGATGTTCGTAGCGGTGTAAAAGATATTATCAATCCTATTGTTCACAAACATACTGATTCAGACACAGAATTTATGATTAATCCTACCGGAAGATTTGTTATTGGTGGCCCTGATGGCGATACAGGACTTACTGGTAGAAAAATTATTGTAGATACCTATGGAGGTTATGCCCCTCATGGTGGAGGTGCATTTAGCGGGAAAGATTGCACAAAAGTAGATAGAAGTGCAACCTATATGGCGAGATATATCGCAAAGAATATTGTTGCAAGCAATATAGCTTCTAACGCAACCGTACAGTTGAGTTACGCAATTGGAGTAAAAGAACCGACATCAATATATGTATATTGTGATGGAAAAGTGAGATCTGATCTGACGAAGTGGATTCAACAAAATATTGATCTTACTCCCCTAGGTATTATTAACAAATTTGATTTATTCAATATCAAGCTCACTGACACAACAAATTACGGTCATCTCGGAAAAGAAAATCTTCCTTGGGAAAAAAGTGATTTGGCTGATAAATTAGGCGCATTATGAAACAAGATTATAAAATAAAAGATATCAATTTAGCAGATTTAGGTAGGAAAAAGATTACGATATCAGAGAAAGAAATGCCAGGGCTGATGTCTTTAAGAAAACAGTACGCTAGTAAAAAACCTTTGAAAGGATTCAGATTAACCGGTTCTTTACATATGACTAAAGAAACTGCGATTCTTATTGAAACATTAAAAGACTTAGGAGCCGATGTTAGATGGGCGAGTTGTAATATATTCTCGACTCAAGATGAAGCGGCGGCGGCGATTGCGGCAACCGGAACTCCTGTGTATGCCTGGAAAGGAGAAACGTTAGAAGAATATTGGGACTGCACCTTACAAGCTTTGACTTTTGACAACCATTTAGGTCCAAATTTACTTGTTGATGATGGTGGAGATGCTACGCTTCTTATCCATAAAGGATATGAGTTAGAAAATTATTTTAATAAACATCAAAATTATCCTGAAATAACAACAACAAATCCAGAAGAACTCGTGATTGAAAATCTTATCAGAAAAGTACATCAGCTCAATGCGAATCATTGGCATAATATTGTGCCTGATATTATTGGAGTTTCAGAGGAAACTACTACCGGCGTTGCTCGCTTGGTCCAAATGGAACAAGATAATAAACTTTTATTTGCCGCTTTCAATGTTAATGATTCTGCAACCAAATCAAAGTTTGATAATCTTTATGGGTGTCGTGAATCATTAGTAGATGGTATTAAGCGTGCTACAGAGGTAATGATGGCAGGTAAAACTGTTATAGTCTGCGGATATGGAGATGTCGGGAAAGGATGTGCTCAATCTATGAGATCATATGGATGTAAGGTTGTAGTGACTGAAATAGATCCTATATGCGCATTACAGGCAGCGATGGAGGGGTATGAAGTTAAAACTCTGGATAGCGTTCTGAGTAAGGGTCATCTATTTGTTACAACTACAGGCAATAAAGATATTATTACGCTAGAACACATTAGAGGGATGAGAGATCAAGCCATTGTTTGTAATATTGGTCACTTTGATAACGAAATTCAAGTGGATGCATTAAATGATTCTGATGCTACAAGAGAACAAATTAAACCCCAATACGATAAATATACTTTCCCTGATGGTAAAGAGATATTTTTACTAGCAGAAGGTAGATTAGTTAATCTAGGTTGCGCTACAGGACATGCGAGTTTTGTTATGTCTACTTCATTCGCAAATCAAGTACTAGCTCAAATATTTCTTGCTAAGAATAAACCCGAAGTAGATCTTTATCATTTACCAAGAGAACTTGATGAAGAAGTTGCAAGGCTTCACCTTGATCATCTAGATGCAGAACTCACATTACTTTCAGAAGAGCAGGCAGAGTATATTGGAGTGAACATTGATGGTCCATTCAAAAAAGATAGTTATAGGTATTAGTTTGTCACATCAAAATCCTGAATTTGATATTACAATAATTGGTGCAGGTGTAGTAGGTTTGGCAATTGCTAAATATTTATCTGAAGAAACTAAATATTCCGTCTTAATAGTTGAAAAAAATGATACTTTTGGCACAGAAACATCAAGTAGGAATAGTGAAGTTATTCATTCTGGAATTTTCAATCATATCGATAGTCTAAAATATAAATTCTGTATTGAAGGCAATAAGCTGTTATACGATTTCTGCAAAGAAAATAAAATATGGTTTAATCATTGTGAAAAAATTATCGTATCAAAAAAAGAAGAGGAAAGTAAGCTCCAACTATTTATTAAATCCTTGATAGAAAAAAAAATTGATTTTGAACTTCTTGATTCAAAAAAAACAGAAAAAATAGAACCTAACATATATTCTGAAAAATCTGTGTTAATCAAAAATTCTGGAGTGGTGGATTCCCATGATTTTATGAATCATCTATTCAGGATATCTAGCAAAAATCATACATATATTTTCGATAGTGAGCCTAAAAAAATTATAAAAAATCCTGATAGCTATATATTAGATATAGAAAGAAAAAATGGCGAAGTTGAAAATATTCAAACAAAGGTTTTAATTAACTCTGCCGGACTTGGAAGTTATAATGTAGCATATAACATTATGAAAGATTCCCTAAAGATACCCAAAATGAAATTTTATAAGGGGTCATACTTCTCTTTATCAACAAAATGGACTGGAAAATTTAATAAATTAATTTACTCTTTACCTCAAGATGACGATTCGTTAGGTATACATATTAGCTTCGATTCAACCAATAGATCTAAACTTGGTCCAGATTATGAATATATTGAAGAAAAAGACTTTGATTATTCTGTTCAAGATAGTGGAAAAAATAAATTTTTTATTAGCGCTAAAGAATATATAAAGGATTTAAAAATTGAAGATTTAAATGCAGACTACTCAGGCATTAGGCCTAAATTATTTTACTCATCAAATCATTATTCTGATTTTTATATTGCGGAAGAATCTAGTAATGGGTATAAAAATTTAATAAATCTTATTGGGATTGATTCTCCAGGATTAACTGCATCGCTAAGCATAGGAAAATATATAAGCTCTATTGTTTGTCGTATGAATCTTTCAGGTGAGTGAAATTAGAATAAATTTTATCCTCATACTCTAGTAGTTTAGGATCTGTACCAATGTTTTGTACCATCTCATCTAACCCCATTTCAATATCAAATTTATTTTTAAACCCTAAAATATTTGATATTTTTGAAAAAGATACTCTATAATTTCTTTTATCTACATCCTCTTCTACTATACTGAAACTAGCATCTGGCATTTTTTGAGCAACTTTTTGTCCTATTTGGTCTATAGTAAAATTCATATCATCTGAACCGACATTAAATACTTGGTTATGCGTAATGCTTTTATCGGACTCTATTGCCATTTTAAACGCTCTAGCTACATCATAACAATGAACGAATGGTCTCCATTGATCGCCGCCAAAAACACTAAATTTATTATCTCTTAAAGCCCTGACCAATAATGTGTTCACTACAAGATCATATCTCATTCTAGGCGAAAACCCAAATACTGTAGAAAGTCTCATGATAGTAGGACTTACAGACTGGCAATTATCTAATATATAATTCTCTGAATAAATACGAGTTCTAGCATATAGAGATACTGGATTAAGATAAGATTCTTCATTCAATATGATTGAATCATTCGAACCATATACGCTGCAACTAGAAGCAAAAACAAGTTTTTCAACTTCATAAAAATTACAAATTTGAGTTAAAATCTTAGTACTCTCATAGTTCAGATTTAGTGTTTCTTCTGCATCTATACTACCAGCAGGATCTCCAACAATAGCTGCTAGAGCCACTACAAAACGATTATTCTTAACAGACTTAACTAAATCTTTTATATTAGTAATATCTCCTTCTACAATCGTTAAATGAGGATGATCTTTAATATGTGAAATTGACTCCTTACCAAATGTGAAATTATCTAGAATAGTTACATTATATCCATCATCAAGTAAAATTTTGACTAAATGGACTCCAATATATCCAGCGCCACCAGTGACTAAAATATTTTTTGATTTTTCCTTCGAAACTTTTGGCAATAATGTGTTCTCAATTTCTGTCACTTCATCCATACTAGAAATAGTTAAAGGAATATCTTTTTTAAGAGAATGCTGTAGGGTAAGAAATGTAGCACTTAAATTTACAACTCTCCTTATAAGATTCTTTTTTAAAATTGGTTCATTATCATATATCCCAGTATAAATAATTACTTCTACATCTTTTTCTTTTATAAACATCTCTAAGTCTAGAGTGTTACCTACCACTTTATGATTAGCAATTTTTTTTCCTACCTCATAGGAGTCGTCAATAATACCAATAATATCATACTGAGATCTACTTCCTGGATTTTTTAAAAAATTATTTGTTGCTTGATTAACACCTATAATGATAGCTTTTTTTTCACCTATTGATAAATTATTTCTCTCAGAAATAAATCGTCTCAGCAAACGTAAGGAAGCTGATAAAAAACTAAATAAAATAAAAAATAATACTACTGCTTTCACATTTGTCCCTAGTCCAGAAATTAATCCTATGATTATGGTAAAAATAAACGATAAAGTGATATTTGAGGCTAATACAAATATTTCACTCAAACTAGCGTATGCCCATACAGATGCATAATTTTTTGTTATTAATGAAGAGATAAGATATGAAAATGAAAAAAGTGTAAATTGAGTAGCTATATCAGTGGCATTGATAGATACAAAATCAAAACTATAAAGAAATGAATATGATAAAAAAATAGAGAAAAATGCAGCAGACAAATCAATGAAAAACTTTATTAATGGCTTTGTTTGTTTGTTCATAGTTATTCTATTAGGTATTATACATTTTTCTATCCTATAAAAAAAATTATTTATTTTAAAATATCCTTCATAATACTCTTAGTTTGATCAACAATAGTATAAATATCTTCTTCATCTATGGTTGGATGCACAAGAAACATAAGAGATGTCTCTGCAAGTTCTTTTGCTACGGGTAAAGCTGTATGTCCTTTTGGAAATAATTTATCAAAAGCTTTTTCTTTATAAATTTCACTACAGCTACCACTATAACATGGAGTTCCTATTTCATTTAATGAATTCATAATAAAATCTCTATTCTTACCATCTTTTAGCTTTTCATTTTCTACAAAAACATAATACTTATAATGAGCATGTTTAATATGATCTGGGGATAGAGCAATTCTCAATCCATCGATATTTTTAAATCCATCATTAAATATATTCGCTAGTTTTGTTCTTTTATCAATCCAACTATCTAACTTCCTTAGCTGGAGTCTTCCAATTCCAGATTGTATTTCAGTTAATCGAGCATTTGTTCCGTGATCTTCATGAAGCCATCTAAATCCAGGGGAGTGCTCTTTATTATATACTGTATCATAGTTTTTGCCGTGATCCTTGAAAGACCAAACCTTTTTCCAAAGCTCTTTATTATTTGTTGTCACCATACCACCCTCACCAGCTGTAGACATAATTTTATCTTGACAAAAAGACCATGCATTTACATCGCCGAAAGAACCTACTGACTGATTGTTGTATTGAGCACCATGTGCTTGTGCACAATCTTCAATGAGGTAAAGATTGTACTTCTTACAAATGTCCTGAATTATATTCATTTCACATGGCCATCCAGCTATATGAATAGCCATAATTGCTTTTGTATTTGGAGTAATTGCTTGTTCAATTAATGAGGCATCCATATTTTGAGAGTTTCTATCAATATCTACAAAAATAGGTTTTGCGCCTAAGTGCATAATACTAAATGCTGAAGCAACAAATGTTCTAGGGCTCATAATTACTTCGTCGCCTTTTGAAATTCCTAGAGCATGCGCAGCTAAAATTAAGGCATTCGTACCATTATCTACAGCTACAGAATAATCAACATTAACATATTTTGAAAACTCCTTTTCAAATTCTCTGCCTTCAGATCCTGTCCAATAGTTTATTTTACCTGATTCTAGAATTTCTTTAGCTTTTGCTACATCGTTTTTATCAAAATATGGCCAACTATTCATTTAATTCCTTTATAAGCCTTGCTGGAACTCCTGCAAAAAAAGAATTTTTTGGAACGTCTGTTGTTACAAAACTATTGGCTCCAACAATAGCATTATCCCCAATTGAAATTCCTGGCATTATCGTTGTATGAGAACCAACTCTTGCATTATAGCCAATCATAACTTTCCCTTTTTTTTCATCGATTGACGAATAAGAGTATATCGAACAATGAGATCCAAACTGAGCATACTCACCTATCTCGATGCCATACTTAGCATTTAAATAAGAAAAAGCTCCAATATCTGAGTATTTTTGAAGTATTAAATTTTCAGGATGGTGGACTATCCAGCCATAGCTTGTTGGAATACCATGATTCATTTTTGGTATTTTCCATTCAGTGAATCTAGTCTTATCGGCTTTAATTATTTTCATTATTACCTTTAAATTTTATGTCTGAAATATTTTTATTAAAATCAATATCTTTGTTAGAAAATATTTTAAAAAATGTTATCAACAATATTTTTAAATCTAACAAAAAACTTTGATTTTTAACATACCAAATATCAAGATTGAACTTTTCATTCCAAGATAGGTGATTTCTACCATTAACTTGTGCCCAACCAGTAATGCCTGGCTTAACCAAGAAGCGTTTTTTCTGATTAGTACTATAAAGTTTTTTGTATTCAAATAATAGCGGTCTTGGCCCAACAAAACTCATATCGCCTTTTAAAATATTAAAAATTGTAGGTAGTTCATCTAAACTAAATTTCCTTAGCAATAAACCAATTTTAGTTGTTCTTCTTATATCATTTTCAGCAGAAACAGTTAAGTCGCCTTCATTTTTCATTGTTCTAAATTTTATTATTTGAAAACTTTTTTCATTTAACCCTCCTCTTTTTTGAAAAAAAAATATAGGCAGGCCGTCTGTAATTAAAATTAATAACGATAAAATAAGGATTATAGGTAGTAAAATTATAAATAAAAAAGCTGCTAAAGTATTAGAAATTACTGGTTTGAATGTTGTATACATGTTTTTTATTTTCTTTAATCTTTTTTTAAATTTTATATAACTTAAACCTTATATGGTAGTAGTATTTTCAGCAAATAGTTTTAAACATTTATACCAACTTAGATTGGATGTTATGCTCCATTTTAAAAGCAGGGGATATAAACTATATGCAATTGCTGGAGACGATGAATATAAAAAAAAAATTAATGAATTTGGTATTTTAACCAAGACTGTAAAAATTGAGCCAAACAGCAAAAATATTTTAGCAGATTTATCATTACTAAATCAATACTATTCAATTTTTAGAGAAATTCAACCAGATATTATTTATAACTCAACTATTAAAGCTAATATTTTTGGTAGTATTGTATCTAGATATTTAAATATTAAAACTATAAATAATATCTCTGGACTTGGTACAGCCTTTTTAAAATCCTTTATACTAAAAATTTTTATAATTTTTTTATATAAAATTTCTCAAAAAAAAGTTTTCAAAATATACTTTCAAAATAATACTGATTTAATCTTGTTTAAAAAACTAAATATTGTCAACTCTAGTCAATCTAGATTAATTCCTGGATCTGGCGTTAATACATGTAAATTAAAACGTGATAACAGATTACTACCCTCAAATAAGATTAAATATCTGTTTCTAGGAAGACTGTTAAAAGAAAAAGGCATCAATGAGCTTTTATTAGCTGCAAATAGCCATTTAAAAAATAATATTGCTACATTTTACATCGCAGGTGATTATAACAAAAATAATTCTTCATCAATTGATTTTAACAATTTTATTCAAAAATGTGATGAAAATAAATCAATTAAATATTTGGGATATATAGATAATGTGAAATCTTTATTGGGGGGAGTAGACTGCTTAATACTTCCTTCATACAGAGAGGGATTATCTAATGTAATACTTGAAGCTCTTAGTATGGAAATTCCAGTTCTTGCTTCAAATGTTCCAGGATGCAAAGAGCTTATAAAGGATGGGTATAATGGATTTCTTTTTGAGCCTAGGAGTGCTTCTAGCATTAAAATTGCTTTAAATAAATTTTCTAATTTAGAAGTTGAAGAAATTGTAACCATGGGAAAGAGAGGAAGAAAATTTGTAGAGAAAAACTATAGCATAGATAAACTAATAAATCTTTACGAATTAGATTTGCTATAATTCTTCTTTAATACTTTTAATCCACTTACTTACAACTATATCTTGTTTAAAATCATCAACAATTGTTTGTTTTGCATTTTGTCCAATACGCAGTCTTTTATTTTCATCAAGATATAAATCAAGCATTGCATCAGCTAAAGATTTAACATCTCTTTTAGGAACAATAATTCCATTATAGCCGCTTTTTATGATATCCGAAGAACCTTTATATGCGGTTGTAATTGATGGCAAACCATGACTCATCGCCTCTAAAAGAGCATTTGACATTCCTTCATAAAGAGATGGCAAAATAAAAATTTTACTTTTTCCATAAAAGGTATCAACATTTTTTTGAGATCCCATAAAAACAACTCTATCCTTAATATTGTATTTATTTATAAGGTTTTTAATTGAATTATCTAAACTTTTACTTTCTATACCACCAACAAGATATAATTTAGAAGACTTCTCAATTTTATTAGAAATAATACTAAAAGCCCTAATAAGGTCTTTATGATTTTTTTCAAATTTAATAGTGCCTACATGTAAAAAATCAATAGTCTTTTCTGGATATATTTTTGAAGGAATAGCAACAGGATTGTTTATTATTTTGACTTTTAGATTCGAAAATCTTTTTCTTGCCCAATCTTCTACAAAGAGTGTTTGTACAACTAACAAATTGCTAAGTCTATAGAAAATATTAGTTGCTATCTTTGATAGAAAATTTAATTTTTCCGGATTACTTCGAATGGAAATAATTTGTTTAGCTGAACTGTATCTAAGTAATTTATTTGAAATAATTGATTGAACATTGGTTGCATCGCCAAAAGATATTAAAACATTTGGCTTTGTTTTATTTAAAATATACCTAACCTTTAGTATTCTTTTACACAAAGGTAGAAAAACACTTACTAAATTTTGACTTTTAAGTCTATTAAATCCAAGATAATGAACTATAATTTTATTGCTTAAAGAATAAGCACTCTGGTTAGAATATCCTGAAATAATTTCCACATCCATTCCTCGCTCTGCACATTCATTCGCAACAGTAGAAAGAACTCTCTCAGCTCCTCCCTGTCCTAATCCACTTATAATAAATATAACTTTATGAGAAGGATTAACAGTTGAAACTTTTTCATTTTTTAAAATAGAATTATAAATAAAAAATATTGTGTATATATCAAAAAATATACCGACTATAACATACAAGGCTAAAGAAGTTAAGTATGATTCAAAAATTAAATAACCAACTGCCAGAGCAGCAATCCTTGAAAATAATTGTATAAATTCAATTCTAAATTGAATCTTTTGAAGATTTAAAATATTAAACATCATCATTGCTGGAGGTTTGATAAAAGAAAAAAAGCACCAAAAAATTAAAATTTGAGAAATTTTACCCGAAATAACCCACTCGCCACCTAAAAAAAATTTGAAAATTTGTGGTGCGAATAAAATCATTATAACCATCGGTAAAAGATAAATTTTAGCGAGGTTAATGGTTGTAATCTTAAATAGAGCTAATATACTTTTTCTTTTATTGTACAAATTAGAAGCTTTTTGATAGAAAACATTCTGCGTAGATGCGCCAATAAGTTCTGTAGGTTGCTTTAATAACCTAATACTCATTCCATAGAACCCAGCTATTTCCAAAGAAAATAATGATGTTAAAAATATTATTGGTAATGACTGTGAAACTGTGTTTGAAAACACTGACGGTAACTGAAACTTAGGAAATACTACATATTTTTTAGCAACACTACGAATTGAATTAAGATTTATTTTTTTAATATTTTTTAAAAAAAAAGAAAGGTTAGAAAACATGAAAAAAGTTGTAGAAATTATATCAGAAAATATTTTACCAAGTATTAAACCACCATTAATGTTGTATAGCAAATTACTACTTATTTGAAATAATGAAGTTAAAAATGAGTTAGAAGATCTTATAATTGCTATTGATTTGAATTTTTTATTTCTTATGCTCACTTGTTCGGCTGCTTGAAACATTCCTAACTGTAACACTCTTAGAGGTATTAGAAACAGCAATAAGACACTTCCAAAAAATAGATAGTCGATTAAAAACGGTCTGAAAAATAGTATTACAGATAAAATTATTATAAAAGTAACAAAAGAGAAAAAAATTGCAGTTACAAAAACATTAAAAACATCATAATCTTTTTTAGGTAAAATAATTGCTCTGTCATAAAGTAAGTTAGAAACTAGGCCAAATATCCCTGATATAGTTATAAATGTAGAATAAACTCCAAAATCTTCAGGTAAATACAACCTTGAAATAATAGGTATGGATAGAAATACAATTACTTGCGATATGAAAGATCCCCCAATTAACATTGAAATATCTTTTATATAATCTGAAGATGTCCATTTATTATATTGTTTACGTAAATAACTCATAGCCAATAATTAAAGTATGTTAATTGATATAAAAATAATATTACAAACATTGGGTATCTAAATTGATTAGATAAACAATTAATAGAAATTATAAAAAGAGGGAAAGAAACAGCAACGAACCTGGAACCATAAAATTCAAAAAAACTAGAAAAAAGAAACAAGGATCCCATACAAATAGCATATGCAACAAAATCAATATTATCATCTATCAAAGAATTTTTAGGTAAAATAGCAATCATGAAACTAAAAAAAAACCATGGAATTGTAAAAAAAATTGAACTATATATTGGATTGGTGATGTATACAGATCTTTCGGCATCGCCAAAAAAATCAAAGATAGTTAATAATGCAACCTGGATGAATAACATTATAAACATGGGTAAAATAAGGGCACCTTTAAAATATTTTTTATTATCATTCAAAAAACTCTTTAAAAAATATAATCCAAGAAAAATTGCAAGCAATAAAAGGGTGGCCGTATGAATAAGAGTTGCGCAAACTATTAACATAATTGGTATTATTATTGTTTTTCTTAAAGAGTATGCCACTAATAATAAACTGAAAGATACACCAATTCTGACTTGTGAGATAATCAAGTCTATAAATATGGGATTAAACAGCAATATAAATGATAATACAAAATTAACTCTAGTAATTGTGAAATACATGTATACAATAAGTGTGGTAAAAGAAATAAATGTTAATCCAGCGCTAATATCATAAAAATATATTGGTAGGATTTGTAATATTTGGGTCCAAAGTAGTTCACTGAAGAGTAAAAAAATACCAAAAGATTCATCTTGAATATCAGTATTACTAAATAGTTGCATAACTCTAATTTTATATACTTCAAAATCATGAAAATAATGAAAATCATGCCAAGGAATACTATATATAAATATATATGATAAAAATGTAGCTAATAAAAAATTAAATATTTTTGTCTGTAGCATCATTCTTGATAAAGAGTTTATCTTAAATCTTACTCTTGATCAGAAACTGCTCTGCCTTTCAATTTCTCCCAGTCCTTTTCTGGTCTAACTTCAAGATTAGTTTTCCAAGCACCCTCAAGAACATTCATATTGATACCCATTTGCTTTCCAAATGTAATAAAGGCTTGGATATCTTTAGGAAAACAGCTACCTCCAAATCCAAGCTTACCATCAGGTCCGGGCACATTAAGGTGAGAATGCCCAATTCTTCCATCTAGAATAAAACCTTCCATAGCTTCTTCCCAATTCGCATCTACCTGACTAGATATTCTATACATTTCATTCAAAAAAGAAACTTTTGTGGCAAAAAACAAATTGTTCATATATTTTATTAACTCAGCAGTTTGAAATGTAGTTTCAACAACAGGAAGATGCATTCCAAAGCGATGCCTATATAAATCCTTAACTTTATTAGTATATTTTTTTTCACCTCCAAGAATCACTCTACTTTGATTAATAAAATCAAAAACAGCAGATCTTTCAGTTAAAAATTCTGGATTAAATACAAATCTTAAGTTTGGGAACTCTTCTTTCAATAGCTGTGTTGTACCTGGCGTAACTGTTGATCTTAGTAAAATGATATTTGATTCATTTTGATTGATAAGACTAATATCATTAAGAGCTTTTTTTACAATACTTAGATCCATTTGACCCGACGAATTTGCAGGAGTTGGGACTGATATAAAAATGAAGTCTGACTCGTTTACTGTTTCATCTAAGGAATTTAAAGATCTTGATTTGTCTTTATCGTAAATTTTGACTTCTGCATTATATCCACAGGCATGTGAAAATCCATGCGCCACGGCAGAACCAACAAATCCCTTTCCGATGATACCAATTCTAGGTTTTAAATATTCTTTATTCATTGAAGTTATTCTCCGTATTATTTTTTAAAAATTTCTTTTCTAATTTTTGTAGCAGATATTTCACCAATATTCTTTGGGGGTACATGTTCGATAATTTCATATCCTACACCTCTTCCATAATTTATAGATTCAATATCTGGAATAATCAAAACTTTAACTCGATTTTCAGCAATTAAATCCTTCAGCTCTTTTTCAACATTAGCTTTGACTTCTATAGGATTATAAGGATTTTTATCGTCTTTGCTCACTTCTCTTACGCAAATCAAAACATTTTTACCTTCACTTAATCTTTGATTAATTAACCATCTATGGCCATCATGCCAAGGTTGCCATCTTCCTATAAACATTGAGTATTTCATCTGTACTTTCCTTAACTGTTAATTTTCCAGTATCAATTGTTAATGTATTTGGATCTGTTGGCACTTCATAATCTTCAGCAAAGAAATTTTCTCTACCTCTAATTTCAGTAGTGTGCAGATATATTTCTAAAAATGAAAATTCTTCTTTAAGCTCATCTCTCAAAAACCTGTATGGAGCTACAATAGATATAATACAAATATAATCTTTGTTAGCAAGAAATCTTACGATTGAAATTGCTGTAGATATATTTTTAATTCTTCCTTCTTTTGAGTAATCTTTATTTTTATTAATAGCTCTTAGATCATCCCCATCAAGATTAATAATTTTAATATTTGATTTTTCTAATTCTAGAATTTCTATAATAGAGTTTGCTAACGTTGTTTTTCCACTTCCTGGCTGACCTGTTAACCACATTATCATAATTGAAACAGTATCTTTCTATGACGGTAAAAATAAAATATCATACTTAAAATTATAGATATTGTAAAATAATATATTAAAGTATAAACAATACCACCTCCCGGTTTTAATCTATTAGTAACTGGCTTATCTAATAAGAAAAATGAGGTTGTATTATCTTTTTCATTAATTTTAGCTAATTCAAGTTGATCAGATAGTGTGAAATATAATTGATTATATAGGGTAATATCTTTTTGGAGTCTCTGTCTTTCCAGAATTAATGATGGAGAATTTTCTATTTGTTTATTTTCTTGAGAAAACTTTAGCATTGCATCTTCAGACATTGTGAGACTTTTTTGGATTGCAACAAGCCTATTTGAAATAAAATCTTTTTTTTCAGCAGCTTTAGTATTCACTACATTGCTGGAGTACGCGATAATTGAATCATAAACATTAGATACAATTTGTATTCCTAATTCTGAATCTTCTTCAATACTTATCGAAATTGTGTTTAGTAGAGATCTTCTATCCTCTGAAAACAATAGAGAATTCTTCAATATTCTTGCTGCATATGTTTCTTTTTTCTCTTGATCTGATAAGCCGTTAGTAAAATTAAAATAAGAATTAACTCTTTTAGCAAAAGTCATTGGGTTTAGTACAATAAAATTATCATAATCAGAGCCCCACTGATTCGTTAAGGTAGTTTTAGCTCCATCGATGTCATAATCGCTATTAACAATTTCTAATAAAAAATCTTCTGAACTAAGATAATTTTCTATAGAAAAGGATAAGCTTGTGTATCCCATTCCTCCCCCTAACATACCAGCTGGCAACATACTTAGAAAAGAACTTTGGGGAGCTTCATTATAGTTAGTATAGAAAGATACCCTTGAGCTATAAACTGAAGGCTTAATAAAAAAATATGCCAAGCCAACAAATAAAAATATTAAACCAATTCTAATAAATTTCTTATAATAAAAAAGAATGAAAATACTTAAATTTTTAGGATTAAATTTTTCATTTTTGATAATCGGTTGTAACAAAATTTTTCCTTTATAAAGTATTTAATTAGATTTATCTTAGCGTTAAAGTACTTAGAATTTTGTTGTAAATAAAGTATAAATTAGAATACAATTTTTAGGGCCCATAGCTCAATTGGTTAGAGCAACGGACTCATAATCCGCAGGTTCGGGGTTCAAGTCCCTGTGGGCCCACAAATGAGTAGTCATTCCTATATAGCGAATCCAAAAAATGAAGATATTTTTATTAATATTAATGGGGAACTGTTTCATAGAAGTGAAGCAAAAATTTCTGTTTTTGATAGCGGATTCTTGCTGGGAGATGGTGTTTGGGAAGGTATTCGTCTGCATAAATTAAAGCTAGTTTTTATTGAAGATCATCTAGATAGATTATATAAAAGTGCAAAAGGTATTGCATTAGATATTCCTTACTCTAGAAAAGATATAATTGATGAAATAAATAAAGTATTACTTAAAAACAAAATGGATGACAATATACACATTCGTTTGATTGTATCTAGGGGCGATAAAATTACTCCATATCAAAACCCTAATGCAAATGTAGGACCAATTAATCTGGTGATTATTCCTGAATATAAAAAAACAGATCCAAAGACATACATAGAAGGTCTAAATATTGGTAGAGTCCCTAATATTAGGCCTAATGATAGCATACTAAGTCCCCATTATAACACTCTTAGCAAGCTGAATTGTATTTTAGCAAGCATAGAGGCAAATAAACTTGGATATGATGAAGGAATTATGAATGATATGAATGGAAATATTAGTACATGCAATTCCACTAATTTATTTTTTATCAAGGATAATACTGTATTCACTTCTACTGGAAAATATTGTTTAAATGGAATTACAAGAGGAAAAGCTATTTTAGTATGTAATCAAAATAATATAGCATGTTCTGAAACTAATTTTACATTCGAAAATATTAAAAACTGTAACGAGGCTTTTGTAACAGGTACATTTGCAGGTATTATTCCCGTGTCACAATTAGAAGGCAGAAAACTGGAATCAACCAATTCTGACTCTTTAGCTAATAAAATTAGAATGTTATACAATCAAGAAATTCAAGACCATATAGGCTAGTATGAGAATTGCTTGTTGGTCAGGTCCAAGAAATATATCTACCGCACTAATGAGGTCTTGGTCATCTAGAAACGATTCATTTGTTTCAGATGAACCCTTTTATGCTTATTACCTTAGAGAGCAGCAATTAAAACATCCAATGTATAAAGAAATTATTGCATATTACCCTAATACATATGATAATGTTGTTACAAGTCTTACATCTGAAATACCTAATGATAAAGAACATTGGTATCAGAAACATATGGCACATCACTTAATTGATTTGAACAATATCGGTTGGATTAAAAATTTTGAAAACTGTATTCTAATTCGCCATCCTAAGGATGTAATAAATTCTTATATTAAAAAAAATACTCTCAATCATGTAGACGAGCTCGGATATCCTCAGCAATATAATATCATGAGATATTTAGATAGTATTGGTAAAAAATTTATTGTGATTGACTCAAATATCTTACTTAACAATCCTGAAAAAATATTATCGCAGTGGTGCAGCAGTATTAATTTAGAATTTGATATTTCTATGTTGGAATGGCAGAAAGGAAATCATTCTCAGGATGGTATTTGGTGGAAGCATTGGTATGATAACGTGATTACCACGACCCATTTTCAGAAGTTTTCAGCAAATCAAAGTCAGTTAGATAAAAAATATCAATCGATTTATGATGAAGCATTAGATTATTATAATAAATTGTATTATTTTGCAGAACGATGAATTTATTATTAAAGCTATGGAACCAACCTAACTGGGTAAAATGGATAGTATATTTTGCTATCGCTTATATACTATTTGCAATTAAAGAAGCGTTCGCTATAGTTCTTTGGTTTTTATTTTGTGTTCTATTATACTATATCATTTTTGCTAAAAATATGTTTCAATCAACCACCTATTATGAAAAAAAAATATAGTATACTCACATTCTGCGCTTTCCTAGTTGCTTGCAATGGAAATATTGCCAATTTGAGACCTCATGGCTCTCAGACAGATACTCCCGAATTAACGCGCAATAATTATTTGATGGGATTTTTAAATGAATATCGCAGCTCATATGATGTAACATATTATGATATTAATATAGACTTTGATATTGAAGAAAAATCAATCGATGGTTTTGTAACTATTAAAGCGATGGCCCTCAATGATATTGATACTCTGCAAGTAGATTTAGCTAAAAATTTAAATATTAAAAAAATTATTTATCAAGATAGTCTGGTTGAATATAGTCGAGAAGAAGATGCTGTTATGGTAGTCTTTAATCAATCTATAGGTAAAGATACATTATTTGATTTCACAGTTCATTATAATGGAACACCTCAAAGCGCTGACAATCCACCTTGGGCAGGAGGATTCACATGGTCTAAAGACAAGAATGATAGAGATTGGATAGCGGTTTCTTGTGAAGGGGAAGGTGCAAGAATTTGGTGGCCTAATAAAGACCATATATCTGAAGAACCGGATAGCGTTAGAATGGCTTTTACTGTACCGTCTGATTTAGTGAGCATTGCTAATGGCCAATTAAGAAGCGTAGTGGAAAAAGAAGATGATAAAACTACTTACGAGTGGTTTGTTAGTAATCCGATTAACAATTATAACATCTCCGTTCAAATTGGAAACTATGTTGCCGTTCAAGATACATTTATAAAAGAAAATACAACACACTATATGGATCATTATGTTTTAGACTATAATGAGGAAGTTGCACAAAACTATTTTGTGCAATCAAAAGAGGTGATTCGTTTTTATGAAAAATATTTTGGAGACTATCAGTGGTGGGATGATGGATATAAACTGATTGAAGTTCCATACTTAGGGATGGAACACCAGTCGGCTGTAACCTATGGAAACGGATTTAGTATCTATAATGGGGTTAGAAGCAGCAGCTGGGCAATGTATGGAGTAATTGATCCGCTGATTATACACGAGAGTGGGCATGAATGGTTTGGTAATAGCGTAACAGCAATCGATCCAACACACATTTGGATTCATGAAGGGTTACAAGTCTATTCTGAAGCATTATACTTTGAAGATAAGTTTAACAGTTATCCAGTAAGTGTTGATTACTTAAAAAGTATTAAATCAAGAATTCAAAATAAAATACCTATCGTAGGTCCAGAAGATGAAAATTATTGGGCTTTAAATGGCGATACTTATATGAAAGGCGCTTGGGTAATGCACACCTTGAGAAGTACTATAAATGATGATACTATTTGGTTTACAATACTAAAAGAGTTTATGGTTGAAAATGCAAAAAGTCATGTTAGCACAGAAGATTTTTTTGATAAAGTTAAAGAAAAAACTGGTAGTGACTATTCATATTTTTCAGAACAATATTTTTACACTCCCAACCAACCTGAACTAGAATATTACCAGACAGATTCCAGCTTTTATTATAGGTGGAATAATGTTAATGATAATTTTATTATGCCAATGGGAATCCTAGTTAACGGTACCGAAAAAAGAGTTTTACCTGGTCAAGAATTTCAATCACTTGATATTAGAAAACATGCAACTATTGAAGTAATGGATTGGAAATTCTATGTCAAGCCAGTACAAAAAAATTAACACCTATTTAATCCGTACAACTCTAGTACTACTTCTATTTTCAAGCAATATCCTTGCTAATGATTTAAAAATCAAAATTATAAATAACCCACAAAATATGGACTTCTGGTGGATCAAGAACAATAGTTTTGGGATCATTCCATCCGAAATAAATACCGGGTTCTTATGGTATAAAAAAAATAAGGACATCACATACCAAGTAAATACTTTAGTAATAGATTCAAACATTCACTTTAATGAGTCTTTTATTAAATATAATTTTTCCAAAGATACGTATTTACGTTTTGGAAAATACTATAGAGACTATAGTGATTATTTCAATGACAGTATCAGCTCTGGACATATTCTAGTTAGCAATAATGCTGAAGCCATACCAAAAATTGGTTTTGTTTCTTCATATAAAATAAAAAAAAATAGTTTAGTTAATTTTGACTTTGGAATATCCCACGGAATACTAGACAAAAATACTTCTTATACAAAACGTCCCATGCTACATGAAAAATTTTTATATATGACAATTGAAAGTGGGTCTAACTCGTTATTTAAGATTGGATTAGCTCATGAAGCTATTTGGGGAGGTAAAACAATTGATGACAGAGAATATACAGGGAGTTCATTTAAAGATTTCTTGAAAATATTCATATCCGCAGATGGACCATTCATTGAAAATACACTGCATGCTAATGCGCTTGGTAATCATTTAGGGATATGGGATTTTTCTTATCAAAAAAGACAAAACGATAAATTATTAAAAATATACTATCAACACTTTTTTGAGGATAGAAGCGGTCTTAGATTTGCTAATAAAACTGATGGTTTGTGGGGTTTAGAGCTAGAGAATTACTTAACAAATACCAATATATTAATAGAATACTTAAGTACTATGAATCAAGATTTAAATAACGATTATTTAAGAGATGGATATTATAACCATTCCACTTACAACTTAGGTTGGAGTTATAAAGATTACATAATTGGTAATCCATTTATTAATAATCTTGCAATAGTTCCTACTGAAGTTATGCACCTAGGAATAGAAGGAAAAATTCCTAATAGTAATAACTCCTATAAAATATTATCTTCGAGGCGAATTAATATTTCAGACGATATAAAATTAAAAATCGTTCTTAAGAGACAATTGTTTGATACTGTTGATTATGGTATATTTTTGGTAAGTGATGGAAGAGAAAGAGGCTTAGGATTTTCTCTAGATTGGATTATTGATAATTAAATATTATTCTCAATAATATCACAAATAATATGTCCTATCAGAATATGAATTTCTTGAATACGCTGCGTATCGTTACTTGGAACGTTAATATTAATATCTGAAAATTCTTTAATGACTCCACCGCTATCTCCTGTTAAAGAAATTACTTTAATACCATTGTCTAGTGCATATCTAGCAGCATTAATAATATTTTTCGAATTTCCACTAGTAGATAATGCAAGCAAGACGTCTCCCTTACATCCTAGCGATTGAAGCTGTCTTAAAAAAACATTTTCAAAACTGTCGTCATTGCTCCAGGCTGTAATAAAAGCCGTATCAGAATTAAGACATATTGATGCAAAAGGTTCAATTTTTTTTGTATACATGCCTCCAACTAACTCAGCAGATAAATGATTTGCTTGAGCTGCACTTCCTCCATTACCGCACCACATGACTTTTTTACTATTTCTTAAAGCCTCTATAATTAAAGAACTTGAGGATTTAACCTTTTCTATTAAATAATTATCAATAAGACCAGTGGTTTTCTGGTGCGACTCTATAGATTCATGGATTAGTTTCTTAATCATTTCTTATAAAAAATATACGATTATTATAATTTATAAAATAATCTATTATTTATTTGATTCCAACCATTGCTGGAAAACTAAAACCTCCCACAAGTGTGCATGCCAATCATGAGATCCTGCTAAATGTTGTTGTAGTTTTTGAGCTATATCTTGATGATTTAAATATCCTTGGTTTTTCAATTTTCTTTCATCCAATAATTCACAAGCCCAATCTTTCAAATCATTAGTGAGCCATTTTTTTAAAGGTACTCCAAAACCCATCTTTGGTCTATCAATTAAATCACTTGGCAAATATTTTTCTAATGTTTTTTTAAGTATCCATTTTTTGTTATTTTTGCTCTTTAAATCAGACGAAATACTCATAGAAAACTCCACAATATCTTTATCAAGAAGCGGGACGCGTGTTTCTAGGCTAACAGCCATTGCTGCTCTGTCAACCTTCACCAATATATCGTCAGGTAAATAACTTATTGCATCATACGACATCATATGATTTTTTATTCCTTCTTTACTAGATTTAAGATTTTGCTTTTCTCCAAATGTTTCATAATTGTTCTCTGTATTTAATACAAGACTATGTGGCTCTATCCATTTGAATATCAAATATCTATACAGATTTTCATCTGACGAGCATCTTAATAGTTGATATGACTTTTTTAATAAACTACCGATGGATTGTTTATCATTATTGTAGCTTCGAATAATATACTTTATCCAAAAAAATGTTATGTCTAAAACAGGCTTAGGTGTTAAAAAAATAAAATGAGATATAACTTTTCTCAGCACTAAAGGAATATTTTTTAATTTACTCCATATTTCTATACTAAAATTATACCTGCTATAGCCATAAAACAATTCATCTCCTCCATCTCCAGATAAACTAACAGTTACATTCTTTCTTGCGAGCTTTGATACTAGATAAGTGGGAATCTGTGAAGAGTCTGCAAAAGGTTCGCTATATATAGTAGGTATTTTAGGAATTGTATCTAACGCATCTTTTTCAGAAATATAAAGTTCTGAGTGATTTGTCCCCAAATATTCTGCAATTTTTTTTGCATAAATTGCTTCATTAAATTCTTTTTGATCAAAACCAATGGTAAATGTTCTAATAGGCTGACTAGATTGTGATTGCATAACTGAAGCGATTAAAGAAGAATCAATTCCTCCAGATAAAAAAACACCTAGTGGTACGTCTGAAATCATTTGTATTTTTATTGAATCTTGCAATAAAGAATCTAGATTCGAAATAATTTCATTTTCATTTAAATTTTTTGAAAGATCCTTGAATTTATCATGTGCTGAACTAAAGCTCCAATATTGCTTAGGCTGTATGTTTTCAAAATTATTCTTCAATAAATCTTCATATGATATTTTAAAATAAGACCCAGGTAATAATTTAAAAATATTATTATAAATCGAATAAGGAGCTGGTATATATCCATATGAAAAATATTTTGATAATGATCTTAAGTCAATATCACTATTGAACCTTGGATGTTTAGTTAGTGCTTTTAGTTCTGATGAAAAAAATAGAATTCCTTTTTGAAGACCGTAGTATAGCGGTTTTTCTCCCATACGATCTCGACATAACGTCAATTCATTTTTCTTATTATCCCATATAGCAAAAGCAAACATTCCTTTTATTTTTTTCAAAGTATTATCAAGCCCAATTTTTTCTATGGCCTCAATTAGTATCTCAGTATCTGATGAGCTTTTAAGATCAACATCTATTATATTTTTTAGTTCATTGAAATTATATATTTCACCATTGTAGGTCATTGTAAATCTGCCTGAATTTGAAGTAAATGGCTGGGAGGCATTATTGCTTAAATCTAAAATTGATAGTCTTCTATGTCCCAGATAGAGTCCAATATCTTTTTTACACCAAACACCACTGCCGTCAGGACCTCTATGTGTCAATGCATCGTTCATTTCATGAATGATTGGAGTTTGATCACTATCATTATTTATATCAATAAATCCGCAAATACCGCACATATTTTTTAGTCCTTATAGTCCTATTTCTTTTTTATAAGTTGGTACCCAATCTTCTATTTTTTGTGTTGGCTCCCAACCTAAAAGTTCTTTTGCTAAAGAATTATCTGCTAGTGTTTCCATAGGCTCAACTACAGGATCAACATATTTCTTTTCTCCACCTATCATATCGGCAATTTGGTTGATAGATCTATTATCTCCATTTCCAATATTGATTACCTCACCCTTACCAACATTTTTAGATTGTGATGCAAGAATATTAGCATTTACTACATCTCCAACATATGTAAAGTCACGTCTTTGATCGCCATTTCCCCTAATTGTCATTGGCTCCCCATTAAGTCTCTGATGAGCAAAAATGCCCATGACTAAAGCATAAGCTCCAGCAATATTCTGTCTTTCTCCATAAACATTAAAATATCTCAACGAAACTGTTTCAATATCATAAACATGGGCAAACATTTTTGATAATACTTCTCCATAATATTTCTGTGCTCCATAAGGAGATAATGGATTTATAGGAAAAGATTCTTTTAATGGTAAAATATCAGAATCTCCATATGCAGAAGAAGATGCGCTATATACCAATCTCCTTACATTCGCGTCTGTTGCACATTTCAAGATATTTAATGTTCCAATTGTATTATTCTGTTCATACTCCATAGGATTTTCAATCGAAGGTTGAACGCGCGCTTTGGCTGCTAATAAAAAAACTGAATCTGCTTTGTTCATGATACTAATTAACTCTTCACTTTTAGATGTATCACTTATATCAATTCTATAAAGCGTCGATTTAGAATTAATATTTTCTTCTTTTCCTGTAGAAAAATTGTCTATGACTACCACCTCATGGCCTTCATCAACTAACCGATTTACTAAATTGCTTCCTATAAATCCAGCTCCACCTACCACTATATATTTCATTTTATATCCTTTATCTTTTTTCAATTAATTTTTTAATTTTATTTATATTTATAGTTGCTGTACCGGACTGGCCCACAACAATCGAGGCTGCTATATTAGCAGTTGTCACAGATAATTCAATATCTTTTGTTTCAGCATATACTACGCTCATAACAGCAATTACTGTATCACCTGCACCTGTAACATCTGGACTTTTCACTTCATAAGGAGATATATGTTTTACATAGCTATCTCTTCCAACTATTGTTATGCCTCTTTCACTTTTTTTTGCAACTATATATTGAAGATTTTTAAATTCTTTCATTAGACTACGACACGCTTCTACAACTTTCTTATCATTATCTACATTGAGCTTAGATGCAATTTTGAGTTCATTTAAATTGGGAGTAACAATATTTGCATTGCTCCATATATGATCAATCTTTTTCTTAGGATCTAATATTACATTATTTTTTTTAGATTTAAACCAAGGAGAAAAGAAAACGCCTTTATTATAATCTGACAATATTATAATATCATAATGATCATATAATTTTTCTACTTTTACACTAGGGACCCAATTTCTATCTTGTTCTGTATCTATCCTAGCTACTTGCCTATCATCAGAATAAATCCTTTGCTTCAGAGTAGTTGGGTGGCTATTGATTATTTCAATATATTGTGTATCTATGTTATTTTTTTGTAAAATCGAAATTAGTTTTTTCCCCCAACTATCATTGCCTACACATCCTATACATGATACATTTGCTCCCATTCCTCTTAAATTCATAGCTACATTTCCTGCTCCTCCGGGTATTGAGTATTCATTCTTTGGAAGTACTACAGGTACAGGAGCTTCTGGTGACACCCTTACTGATGTACCTATTATATAATGATCTAACATAAGATCTCCAATTAGTAGAACATTTATATTTGAAAAATCTAAATTCACTATGCTTTTCCTTGATTTTTAATTACTGCTTGTTTTATTTTTAGTTCATCATCGGTGATTAAATAATTTTTACTTATAACATTTAATTTTTGATCTAGCTGATATACTAAAGGAACTCCAGTCGGAATATTTACTGATAAAATTTCTTTATCAGACAACCTATCTAGCATTTTTATAATTGCTCTCAATGAATTACTGTGAGCAATTATTAAATGGCTGCCTTTTTTATTTTTAATATCATTGATATATTTCTCCCAAAACGGATTCAATCTCTCAATTACATTTTTTAAACTTTCTCCTACAGGTAGTTTTTGATTTATAGTTTTAAATTTTTTGTTAAACTTTGGATGTCTGATATCTTCTTCGTCCAATAATGGAGGTGCGATATCATAGCTTCTTCTCCATATAAGTACTTGCTCTTCACCATACTTTTTAGCGGTTTCAGATTTATTTAGTCCTTGCAATGCTCCATAGTGTCTTTCATTTAAACGCCAATCATATTGAATATTTTCTTTGGGGAATCCGATAATGTCAGTTACAATATCTGTAGTTTCTATTGCTCTTTTCAAAATAGATGTATGCACACTATGAATTTTAATTTTTTTTTCAATAAGCTGATTAGCTGAAAAAGTAGCTTCCTCAATGCCAACAGGAGTTAAAGAAACATCTTTCCAGCCTGTAAAACGATTTTTTAAATTCCACTCACTCTGACCATGACGAAGAAGAATTAGAGTCATAAAATCAATCTTTTTGATTATCGACTATAAGAAGTATAGCTGCAATATTTGCTAAGGTTGTTGACATATCTGAAATAAAGCTAGTTATTTCAAAATCTGAAGGGTTTGGATTAACTGGAACAAATACAGTATCACCTGGGAAAACTCTTTTTCCTTTACCTCTAAAAATCTTAGCTTTTACTATTTTTCCGCTTGCTCTTTCTACATAAACCTTTTTTTTCATACTATATTTTTTGTAACCACCTGCTAACTCTATAGCATTAGACATTGTCATACCATCAGAATAAGCAATTAATCCAGGGCTAAAAACATTACCTATGACTCTTACTAAGTTCACGTCAGGTAATACATTTACTACAGTATTTTTTGTTAATAAGAAATCAGGGCTTGTATTAAAAATAAACTCTTTTTCTGTAGTGCTTTTTCCGCTATTATCAAGAGTTGTAGTTTCTATAAATACTTGGACATTTCCTTGAGAAGCTTTCGGAGTGTATCCACCGCCGGCTTCTATTAAATCACCTAAAGTCATGTTATCTTTAAGTGGAAATGAGCCTCTTTTATAAACTTCCCCCTCAATTCTAACTAAGCTATTTTCATTATATTTCGAATTTTCATAAACAAAAATCTTATCATTAGCTTCGAGCAAGAAGTTTTCAGAATTTTCATATGACGACACTAATTCTATACCATAATATTGATCCTCAGTTTGTCTTAGAATTACTATTTTATTATCATCAATTGACTTTCTATAAATAGGGTCATTAAATCCTCCGGCTAAATCAAGAATAGATTTTAAAGATGCATCTTTTACAGCAAAGTATCCTCTAATTTTAACTCTACCCAATATCTCAACGCTAGACTGTACCTCTCCAATATCCTTGACAGAGATAATATCTCCATCTTTTAAAGGATTAAGATTAATATCTTTGTAATTAACAATAAATGTTGTTCTTGCATTATCGTCAGTAATACGATCAGCAATTGGTAAGGTGGTATCAACAATGAAATAGGAGCTAGCAATATGCTTTAAACCATCCGTATATACTAGTAAGTCATTTATAGTCTCACCTTTTTTCATTTCAAAATATAATTTTTTAGTTTCGAATGGCCCATTTACTTTTACAGTCGATATAGCAGAAGGAATATGTATAGTATCGCCATCAATTAATTTGAGATTCTTAAATGAAGATTTTCCCGTTTTAAAGAATGAATAAAAATCTATTGATTCAATTTTTTTATTATCCCTAATGAGATGTATATCTCTCAATGAACCATTTTTGTCCACTCCTCCAGCCTGAACTATTGCTAAGAAAATGTCTGAAAAAGGATGAATAAGATGTATACCAGGCTCTTTAATGTTTCCAGAAAAATAAACATTAATTGATTTTAGAGTTCCTAGCTCAATCATTAAATTTGTTGATTCACTACCGTCATTTAATGTTGAATAAATTGATGATAATTTTGTAATAAGCAACGTTTGGGCTTCCAATATTGTTTTTCCAGAAATATTGATATATCCAATTGAATCATAATATATAAGGCCTGCCTTGTTAATAACAAAATTTTTACGGAGATTATGTTCACCCCAAATTGAAATAATAACTTCATCTCCGGGTCCAATGGTATAATTAGCAGGTACGGGAATATTATCAAAGAAATTAGTTTTCCGATTAAAATAGTCGTACCCAAAGAATTCACTATAAAAAGTTACTTCTCCTGAATCAAGAGATGTTTTTTCAATAACCTCATTTTCTAAATCACTAATATTGACAACAGATGGCTTTGCAGTCTGTATGTCTATATCCGTATCTAAATCAGATACAGATTGAGGGGTTTTAAGTTGATCCTTAATTAGATCAAGCTGAGCATTATTCATCCCATTGATATCATTCATTGAAATTTGTGAAAATGCTATTGAGAAGAAACTGATAATTATTATGATTTTTTTCATTTGAAGAACTTACCTTTAAAAAAAAGATTAACAAATAGTAAATGTATTATAGTATGCAAAATTAATTTTCTTACTTATTGTCATGGTAAATGAGATATTTATTAACAATATTGCTATAAAGAAAGCCATCTATCGTTCTGTAGCGTCCAATCTACTACTTGCTCTAATCTTTCATATGCAGATTGAGGCGTCCATCCCATATTCTTCATTTTTTCACCGTCCAACGCATAGCGTAAATCGTGCCCCGGTCTTTGTGAATGAAAATCTACCATTTCATACTTCAAATCTTTGTTTTGTGCTTGAGCTATGAATTGTGCTAATGCTAAATTATCAATTTCGTCTTTCCCAACAATATTAAATTTTTGACACTTTGCTCCGGTATCGTCAGCCTGCATGGATGAAATATCGTAGTTATATAAAAATAATAATGCGTCTGCTACATCTTCAGCATGAATATAATGACGTGATCCTGCAACTGTTTTTTCTGCATTTGCATGAACAGTAACTACTTCTCCATCTCTTGCTTTTTTAATAACCATGGGAATATATTTTTCAGGACTTTGTCTTTCTCCAAATACATTCATGGTATGAGTAATAAAAGATGGCAATCCATATGTATTCTCATAAGCAACAACTAACTCTTCTGCGCCAGCCTTAGATGCTGAATAGGGGTTTGTGGAATTATATCGATCATTTTCTTTATAATTTATTCCCTTTGGTGCTGGCCCAAATACTTCATCGGTACTAAAATATGCAAATCTTTCTAAGTGGTCTAATTTTCTAGCATAATCTAAAATGTGTGCTGTGCCTACAACATTATCCATTACAAATTCTAAAGGATAAGTAATTGATCGATCTACATGCGATCCTGCTGCGAGATGACTAATATAATCGACTCTTCCTATGGTGGCAGCAATCTCTGGATTAAGCTCTGCTTTTAAATCATGATGAATAACTCTCACTCTTTTTTGTTCAGATTTAGGATAAGCACTGACTACCTCATGTAACCTATTGAGATTACCGCTAAAATCTAATCGATCTAGTGTGATAATCTCCCAATCTGTTGTAGATAAAATTTTATCAACTACATGATGAGCAATAAATCCCGCACCGCCTGTGATTAGTATTTTTTTACTCATTATTTTTTAATGTTTTTATGATTAAATCAATATCCATTTTCGTAAGATAAGGATGCATTGGTAAACTAACAATTGTTTGTGATAAATTTTCTGAAATAGGAAAATCTCCATCTTTATAACCCAAATAATGAAATCCTTTCATTAAATGGATAGGATATTTATAGTATATAACATTTGGTATGTTATTTTTTTTCAACTTGCCTACCAATTCTTCTCTTTTTTTATGTGAACCTAAAGTGATGGAAAATAATGCATGCGCAGAATGATAATTATTTGGGATATATTGCGCATTATTCAAAAACTTTCTATAATAATCATTTACTTTATTTCTCATTTCTAGTTCTTCATCAAAAATTGTCAGTTTTTCTAATAATACTGCTGCTTGCATACTATCTAGTCGCCCATTTAATCCAATCACTTCACTGTTATATCTATCTGAACTTGTTCCATGAACACGTATTGCCCTACACCGATCTGCGAGAATATCATTATTAGTAAAAATAGCGCCACCGTCTCCATAACATCCTAATGGCTTAGCAGGATAAAATGATGTAGCTGCAACGTCTCCAAATGTACCAACTTTTTTTTCTCCAATTGAAGCACCAAAACTTTGTGCCCCATCTTCAATTACTTTTAAATTATATTTTTTGGCTATACTATCAATTAATCGATATCGTGCAGGTACTCCAAATAAATCTACTGGAATAATTGCTTTTGGAGTCAATTCCCCTTTTTTTAAAGTCTCTTGAATTGCAATTTCTAGTTTTTCACAATCAATATTAAACGTAGAATCATACACATCAACAAAAACAGGGGTAGCTCCAAGTAACGCAATTACTTCTGCAGTAGCTACATATGTAAATGGCGTAGTAAATACAGCATCTCCAGGTCCTATACCCCATGCCATAAGAGGGATTAACAATGCATCTGTCCCAGATGAACATGAAATCGCATGTTTTACTCCACAGTAATCTGCTAATTTTTCTTCTAATTCATGCACTTCTGGCCCCATGATATAGGCACCATGATCTAGAATAGCATTTAATCTTTTCTCAAGAGGCTGCCGAATACGTTTTTGTTGTGTTTTTAGGTCTAAAAATTTCATAATAGTAGGTTTAAAATTACCACAATTATTGCCTGAAAGATAAAAAAATAATTATCCTAGATTTTTTACAATAATAGCATAAAAAATTAGAGAGTTTTATTGATAGTATAATTAATGGTTGCGGTTGTTCAATAAATGGGCCAAATTTGCGGAGAGTACATAGCTTGTACTTTTAAGTTAATATATTAATATATGAAGATAACCGAGAAAAAGGAGTTAACTATGAATCGAACGATTCTTGGTGCGCTATTTGGAATTGTAATGATTTCTAGCGCTCTCTTTGGTCAAGGCACCGTATCTGGGTCTGTTACAGACGCAGACGGAAATGCTTTGCCAGGAGCAAATGTTGTGGTTGAAGGAACTGCATTGGGTGCAGCTGCTACGTTAAGTGGTGCTTACTCAGTAAGTGTTCCTAATGGTACATACACAGTAACCGCTAGTGTAGTGGGTTATACATCAGAAAGTGCAACTGTAAAGGTTTCAGATTCTAACGCGTCTGCAAGCTTTTCATTAGCATCATCTTCCGTCGCGTTAGGCGGAGTTGAAGTACTAGCTGACCGTGTAGACAATACCTCAGCAATCCCTTATGATGACTATACCAAAGCTGATATTGATTTCAGATTAGGTGGTCGAGGATTGCCAAAAGCCTTATCAACCCTACCAAACGTTTACGTTGAAAATGGTGGTGGTTGGGATGATGAAAATGTATACGTTCGTGGTTTTGACGATCGTTATACATCTTATCTGATTAACGGGATCCCTATGAATGACATGGAAAATGGAAATTTATACTTCTCTAACTGGAGTGTATTAGCTGATGTTGCATCAGTAGTACAAGTTCAAAGAGGAGCAGGATCTGTTAATTTAGCAACACCTAGTTTAGGTGGTGTGGTAAACTTTATGAGTATGCCAGCATCTTCTGAAGCAAGTGTTGTAGTAAAACAAGAAGCAGGACAACATGCTTATTCAAAAACCGCTGTTCAAATTAACACTGGTTTAATGATGGATGGCAAGCTTGCAATGGTAGCATCAGCGTCTAAAAGAACTGCTGACAAACTATTTGCAAAAGGTACCTACACAGAGGCATGGTCATATTATTTCAATACGTCCTACTCATTTAATGCAGATAACCGTCTTGAATTTGTTGCACTTGGATCACCTCAAATTCATGGTCAAAATTTTTGGAACAATCGCGTTTCAAACTACAGCCATGAACTAGCCCGCGATATGGGTGTTGCTGAGGAAGATCTAAGAACTGAATACGGAATGGATTGGAATCCAAGAGCAGATGATCTTGAAACACCTTTTACAGGTAAAAAAGCTACTGCTAGTTGGCTACCATTTGATGGCTGGAACAATCGTTCAGCTGACATGTATTCAAGTACATTAATTAATGAAAGAGAAAACTACTTTCACAAACCAATTGTACAATTAAACTCATACAACAAGCTAAATGATACAATGTCTTTAGCTAGTTCACTTTACTACTCAGGTGGTGAAGGTGGTGGTTCCGGATCTGCGGGTTCTATAAGATGGAAATCTGACGGTTCAGGACGTGATTATGATGAGACTATTCGTCGTAACAGATTGGACTTTGTTGATGGTTACGGCTATCAATCTCGAGGTATCCTAAGAGGAAGTAGAAATAATCAAGCAACTTTCGGTGTAGTTTCTAAATTAGATCTGAAAGTAAATGACACGTGGTCAGCTACTTTTGGTGTGGACCTTAGAACTGCAGAAGTTGAGCACTACCGTGAAGTTTACAACCTATTAGGTGGTGACTTCTACCTGAATTCATCGAATCCAAACTGGAATGCAGATGAACAAAGAAGAGGTCTTGGCGATAAAGTGTTTTATGATAACACTAATACTATCGACTGGATGGGTGGTTACGCTCAAGGAAATTATAATGATGGAATGGGAACAACTGGTTTCTTGATGGTTGGTGCTACTACAGCTAGCTATACAGCTGAAAACCACTTTTCAATTGAAGAAGAAAAAATCGAAGCAGATGCTGAGATGGGCTATCAAATGAAAGTTGGTGGAAGTAAAGCATTAAACGATACATGGCAGTTGTTTGGTAACATGAGTTACTCAGCAATGACACCATCGCTTGATAAATTAATAGATGATGTAAATTATCAACTAAACTCAGCCTTTGAAAATGAAAAAGCTACTTGGGTAGACTTTGGTACCAGATTTAAATCAGCTAACGGCCAATGGGCTGGTAGTATGAATTACTACTGGGCACTATGGACTGACAGAAACCAAAGTGGTACTTCAGAAGCTTTAGATGGTACAGAGTCATTCTTTAGTATTGCGGGATTAAGCGAATTGCACCAAGGGTTAGAATACTCTATTGCATATCAACCAATTCCAGTATTAAGAATTGACATTAGAGGTCACGAAAGTGATTGGAGATTTACTGATGACTTGTCATACACTTACAATGAAATTGACGGAGACGCAAGCAGCGAAGAAACATTCGAACTTTATGTTAAAGACGTAATGATTTCAGGTGCTCCACAGTCACAAACCAATTTAATTGTAACTGGATTCTTTAACAGATTAAAAGTATCTGCTGAAGCACAGTCATTCTCTAAACAATACCCTAGATGGGGTTATGATGGTGCTATTCAGGACTTAGCATTCTTATTAGGTGAAGGTAATACTTTCTCTGAAGATGCTTATGTAACTGGTAACACAACTCTAGTGAACTTTAATAGTGCATACACAACAGAGCTTATGGGTAAAGATGTTACTTTCAACGCATCCGTATTCAACGCAACTGACGAACTTTATGTTGGTGACTTTGTTGACGCATATGATGGTTCTGGAGACGTTGCGAACTTAAGAGTTCGTGTCGGTCAACCAAGATCATATAATATTGGAGTGACTATTAACTATTAATCTTATTGTTATAGATTAGTATTAAATAAAAAACCCTTCAATTTTTTGAGGGGTTTTTTATTGGAGTTTTTTTTGGAGAGCACTTAACTCTTCGAGCAATGCTTTGTCTGGACTAGAATCGTCCTCTTCTAATCTGCGAATCTTGTCTCTCAATAGTGCAATTTCTTTTTTGATAGGCTGACGTTCTAGAGTATTAATACAATCACTTAAAATAACAGTCTGATATGCTTTATCTGGCGCTTCTATTGCTAGTGAAGCAATGAGATTACGTTGCTCTGGCGAACCGCCTATTAACTCAAGAATCTGACCTGGATTATAATCTTTATCACTATTGTCGATTAACACCTTTAAAACGTTATAAAGCAGTTTATTACTAAATAATGCTAAAGGCATTCCTGTGGCAAGTGTTGGGGAATGTAAGGCCAACTTAATTAACTCTAACTGTGCTTTATCTTCAGATGAATTATAATGGGTTATTTCTGTAGGACTCACCTCTTCTTTATGAGAGCTCTTATATCTTTTTTGCTTAAGATTACTAAAACGTTCAAATACTTCGGCCTCTACAACACCTAACTGATTCGCGAGCTTACGAACCAAATCATTGCGAATCATTACATCTGGTACTAATTGTATCTCACCAATACATTCATTCAAAAATTTTGATTGGTCTGCAGCCCCTTGATTTAAGATCTCTTTTTGGGTAATAATAAAACTAATGGGATGTGCTGCAGTTTTAATTAAGGTTCTAAAATCTTCTTTTGTAGTATTATCTTTTTTGAAAAAATCATCTGGATCATCACCGTTTCCTAGATGTAATACTCTTGTTTCAATACCATTTTGTAATAATACATAACTTGTACGTATAGCTGCATTAATACCGGCGCTATCTGAATCATAGCACAAGATTACTCTATTGGTATATTTTTTTAAGGCAATGGCATGTTTACTAGAGAATGCTGTTCCAGATGTAGCAAGCACATTATCAAATCCTTGCTCTACAAGACGTAAAAAATCTGTCTGCCCTTCTACTAAAATAGCAAAATTTTGTTTACGGATATTTGGTAATGTTTGATAGGACCCATAAAAAATTTTACTCTTTTCGAATAGTAATGTTTCAGGAGAATTCAAATATTTGACATCTTCTTTTTCTGATAAACTTCTTCCACTAAACCCAACCACTTTCCCTGACAAACTAAAAAAAGGGAACATAATGCGATTACGAAAGCGATCAATAAGTGGTCCTTTTTTTGATTCAGAAAACAACCCAGATTTTTTCAAAATATCATTTTCAAATTTATCTTTTAATTCTTTTACAAGGCTATCCCAGCTATCTGATGCAAATCCAATTCTAAACTTGTTAATAATATTGTCATCAAAATTTCTTTCTATTAAATATTTTTTTGCTTTACTTCCAGATGTAGCCTTTAGACTATTTTCAAAATATATACATGCTAATTCATGTATTTCATACAATTGATCATAGAGATTGTTTTGTTCTTTATTGCCCAACTCAGTAATTTCAATACCATACTTTTCAGCTAAAGAGCGTACAGCTTCCGGAAAGCTAATTTTTTCATATTCTATTAAAAATTGTACAGCATTACCTCCTTGGGCAGACCCAAAATCATACCACATATTTTTATCCGGTGCTACACTAAATGAAGGCTTAGTTTCTGATCTAAAAGGACTTAACCCAAAATAGTTTTGGCCTCTTTTTTTTAAATCTACGTATTGAGAAATGACATCTAAAATATCTACTTCTTCTAAAACGCGATTAATAGTTTCTTGTGCTATTCTTCTCATATGGGCATCGAACTCGACATTGATTTACTAATATAATCTTTCATAGGCTCGAGTAAAACAAGAATTTGTGATTCACTATAAAGAACATCATATATTTTACTTGATACAAATGTATCAAAAAACCAAATAAAGATAGTTAACAGTAATATTGTTTTTAATCCTCCAAATAAGAACCCAAATACTTTATCTATTAATGTAAAAGAATTTGATCCACGAAATAAAAATAGCAATACACTGGTAATGAATCTAGAAATTATAATAGAAAAAAAGAAAATGATAACACCGGAAATAAGGAGGGTCCATCCTGTTCCTATTGTTAAAAATGATGATAAAAATATTGTTAAATCAATATAAAACGCTAAAGCAAAGAATATCCCTACTCCAATATCAATAAATTCAAATACAGCATCAAAAAATCCTTTTTTAATACCTAGAATAGCATTAAAAAATATTAATAAACAAAAAAGAATATCAATTACCATATTATGATAATAATTCTTTTAAGATATTTTGTGCAACCCCTCCATCAATTTTACCTGCACCTTGCTTCATAACCTGTGGCATTACTTTACCAAAATCTGCCATACTAGAAGCTCCTGTTGTTTCAATCACAGAGCCTATAATAGATCTGACTTCATCTTCTGTCATCATAGACGGTAAATAACCTTCTACAATATTCAACTCTAATGTTTCCTGTTCAACAAGATCGCTTCTTTCTCCTTGGGTATATAGCTTGATAGATTCTTTGTGCTGTTTAGCAGTAGTCTGCAATACCTTCATGACCTCGCTGTCTTCTAATGGCTTGCCTATTGCAATAGACTTATTCTTACATTTAGAAATTAAAATACGTAACACACCCACCTTTGCTTTATCTTGATTTCTTAATGCATCTTTTAAATCATTTTCTATTTGATGTAACATAAATTTATTTTCCTTCATTAATAGTTTTCATGGCCAACAATAATTGATCTTGATTGGACTCAAATCCAATAAATCGTCTACCTCTTCTCTTGGCTACTGATCCAACACTACCAATACCCATAAATGGATCTAATACCCAATTCAACTTGAAACTGCTTGCCTTTAAAATCCTATGAATAATTTCATCGTAGTCTAAATGAAACCATAAATTATCTTTAATTTCTTCTGGATTAGGGCTGTTTATATTTTTACCATTCACAATATAATTTTGGTTAAACACATAGTCATTAGTTTTGGTAGCAAACCAAATATCAGATACTGTATTTTTCCACTGAGATAAACCTTCTTGTTCGGACTTTCTTTCCGATGTAATTCTGGACTGAATGCTAAATTTTTTATCTAGTATTGAATGGTACATTGAAGAAGATTGCCATGGACAAATAATATAAATTGACCCATTGGGACTTAATACTCTCTTAGATTCTTCTAGCCATCCATCCACCCAATCTATATAATTTGTAAAGGTAGGACTTTTACCGGACAAGCTATCATTTTTGGGTTGTAATGTAGGTTCTGTAACAATTAAATCGATAGATTCATCAGGAATATTAGCTAACCCATCAATAGGGTCAGATAAAAATAAGCCTTCACGAAGCTTATCTCCCCCTATCATATCTTCGTTTGTTTTAATAGCAGGCAAATAACGATTTAAGTCTTTTACTGTAAGTATTTCGTTTTGCATGATACCTATAATTTAGTCTTATAAAGTTAATTTAAAAATTGTAAGTTTATTATCTTGATACAGTCACATAAAATCAAAATTGCCTTGAGCGCCTTACCAAAAAATGATTGGTGGGGTTCTGGTATCGTTGCGTATCAAGATAATGATATGATGGTAGATGGAGCACGACCTAATCAATCTGTATTGGAACATGAATATAGCGAGTTAGTAACACTCATTGAACATGTAGGCCTAGAAACAGTTACAGTCCCATTTTCAGATACATTAGAAAAAGAAAAAAAATTTGATTTTATCTTTATGAGAGATCATTTTTTGTGTAACAAAAATAAAGAGATTGTTATGTGCAATATGCGTCTTGACGAGCGCTTAATTGAAGGAAAATTTGTTATAGAAACAATGCAAAAACTTGGTTACACCATTCATTATTTGCCAACAAAAGAATGTTTAGCAGAAGGCGGAGAATTTTTTTATCTACCTAAAGAAAATATTTTATTAGCAGGTCTGTGTCGTAATAATCTTAAGGGGGCTGAATCAATGGCAGAATTAATGGGAGTAGACCAATTACATATAATAGAGTCGAATGGGTATCATCTCGATACAGCAATTTGTCCTATATTCAATAATGAATATGATTGTATAGGTATCAATTGTGCTAAAGAGGTGTTTAATCAAAAAAATTATAACATTTTAAAAGATATGTGTAAAAAGTATAATTGGGAATTATTAGCTATTGAAAATCAAGATATGAAAAAATCTTTAGTAGCAAGATCGGCAATGAATTGTTTAACATTACCTGGATTATTGATAGGTACAAGTCAGATTAGAGATACAAGAGTGAAAGATTTCTCGGAACAAAATAATATTGAAATGCACGTGTCTTGTGTGTCGCAGTTTAATTTAAGTGGCGGATCAATACACTGTCTTACAAACGAACTATTTTAATCATTTTCTTTAAAATATGTTTTCCTTGTGTATCCATCTAATGATGCCCACAAATACAGAGTAGCAATACTTCTGTAGGGAGCCCATCTCTTTGCAATCAATTCAATCTTATCCATACTGTCGACATTATATAAGTTTTTAATAACTTTAATTATTGCAAGATCTCCCCTTGGAAATATATTTAAATCACATTTTGAAAAAATTAAAAACATGTCAATTGTCCAGGGACCTATTCCTTTTAAATTAATTAATAGTGACCTTATTAGACTGCTTTCCTCAATTGAATAAAGATTATTAATCATCTCTAAATTTTCTTGAAGAAATAAATTCTCTATATATGACTTTTTTTGTTTTGAAAGTCCTATTTTTTTCCAATCTTTCTCAGTCCAATGAAAATTCTCTTTAAGATTTTTTCCACTACTAAATTCTAAAAATCTATTATGAATAGTATTGCCAGCTTTTGTAGAAATTTGTTGAAAAATTATGTGTCTAATTAAGTCTCCTAAATAATCGTTCGACTTCTCTAGCTCAGGTTTAGGACAATTTTTAATAAGTTTTTTTAATATTAAATCTTTATTTGAAAGAATTGTTAATTGATCAGTTTTGATAATCATAAATATTATTTATTTTTAAAAAATTCCCAAATCAATCGTGAAGTATCTACGTCATGACCCCATTCTTTCTTAAACCATGTATGACCTTCGTTTTCCATAGTATATAGAATTACTTCTCTATTTCCATTACAATCATACGAAGTCAATTGTGTTGATAAAACTCCATCCCCGTTAAAATCTGGAATTGTAACTTCTGAGTTGTTTTGACACTCATTGTGATTTGCCCATAACGAATGGACATTTTCTACATTTATACTCCAAGAATTTCCATTGTAAGGTACAACTGTATCAGCTGTGCCATGAAAATGAATAATGCTTTTCTGATTTGGTGGAACACAATTGTAATATGCAGCCATTGATCCAGTCACTGACCCAATACTATTTATTTCTTCTAATTCACATGCTAGCCTATAGCTCATAAATCCACCTAAAGACATTCCAGTAGAAAAAATCTTATCATTAGCGATATTATAGTTTCCTTTAAAGTACTTTATCAATGCAGCAAATAATCCTACATCGTCTACATCATTGAAGGTGGAGACTACATTTACATTCCAACCAGTAGTATTAGTGATATCAGTTACTCCTTGCACATATACTACTATAAAATTTTCTTCATCTGCAATACTATCAAATCCAGAATAATTTCGTATAATAGGCGCTTCGCCTGTATATCCATGCAATACAAATAGTAATGGGATTGGTCCATTATTTGGGTCATAGTTAGGGGGAGTATGAACAATAAAGCTGCGAGTATAATTACCAAATACTGTAGAAAAAGATGCTGTATCATCATTATAATAAGAAATTAACTCGACAACAAGATCTGGGATAGAGCCATCTCCGCCATTATCACCATTGCCAGTATTACCACCATTACCAGTATTAGGATCTATCACTCCGCTAGATGATACTATCTTAGAGCCTGTATCAGATCCACATGCAATAATTAAAAAAAGGAATAAAATTTTAGCTAATTTTTGCATTTTCTCTTATTTCTTTTACTAAAAATGTAATTGAAGATTTTAATTTATCTAAAGAATCATTATTCTCCAGAATATAATCTACATAATCTTTCTTTTTATCATCATCCCATTGTAAGTCCATACGCTCTTTAATGGATTCTTCTGATAGATTGCCTCTAGATAATGCGCGTTGAATACGTTTAGCTTCTGAGCTAATTAATAATATAATATATGCTCCAGATTCATGATAATATTTATATGAACCACCCTCAATAATAAGTGCTGCATCAACAACAAAAATGGGGTATTTTTTTTCATGACCAATGCTTTCAATTCTTTTTAAAAGCTCTGCATTTACAGCAGGATGTAGAATAGCATTTAATTTTTTTTGATTATCTTCATTTTTAAAGACAACCTTACTCATAGACAGAGGATCTGTATCTTGTAAATCAGGAAAGGTGTGGAGAATTTTTTCTGATATTTCCTTATTGAGTAAAAGGCGTTTTGCTTCTTTGTCTGCATCAAAAACATATGCATCATGCTCTTGTTGAAAAATTTTAGATACGGTGCTTTTACCAGAAGCGATTCCCCCAGTTATTCCAACAATAATCATTATTGAATCTGTTTTAGAATCCGCTGTGTTACTTGATCAATAGAGCCATCTCCATCAATCTGAATAATATTATTCTTATAAAAATTAACCAATGGGGCTGTCAATTTTGCATAGACTTTCTGGCGCTTAGTAATTACTTCTTCAGTATCGTCTGCACGACCAGAACTTTGAGCTCTTTCGATTAATCTGTTAATTAAGATCTGTTCTTCTACGTGGATATTTAATACATGATCTATTTTTGAATCCAGATTTTCAAAGATTATATTTAATCCTTCCGCTTGTGGAATTGTTCTGGGAAATCCATCAAGAATAATGCCTGAATCTTTTAATGATATCAAAGTACTATCCATTATAGATAATAAGACGTTATCTGGTACTAAATTTCCTCTATTCATATAAGACTGTGCTTCTAGTCCAATAGCTGTTTTTTTCTTTATTTCTCTTCTTAAAATATCGCCAGTTGATAAATGTATAAGATTATATTTTTCTGCAAGAATTTTAGCCTGCGTCCCTTTTCCTGCCCCAGGTGGGCCCATTATTAGAAGTTTCATCTTGTTTATTGCATTGCTTTTGGCTGTTCAAAAATAGCCTGCATTGTCATTGCAAGTTTGGTGGGATTTTTTCTATATTTTTTTTGAATTAACTCAAGTGGTTTCTTTTTCTTGGCTTGCACTTTTTTGACTTTACGATTTAATCGTGAGGACATACTATCTATGTGTCGATCGTCAACGATACTTAAATCATGCTTGCTGTTAAAATGATCTAGAAATTTATCTTGAATAGCATGCTCACTTTTATTAGATAAGACTGCTCTTCTCGACACTTCTTCTTTGCCTGGGACTGCAGACTCCTCAAATGCTCTGTTCAAGAAATCTAATACATTAATTTCTTGATTATTAGGTATCTGAGGATTCTTTAAATCCTTTTTAGCAGGAGCCTGGTTAGGAACAAGTTTCTTAGCCTTCTTTTGATTGCTTCTATAGGCAGACCAAAGATAAAAACCTGCAATCGCCCCCCAATACAGTAATTCTTCCAAACTTATCCCTTTGATTCGTCTTGGGATTCTTCTCCTGTACCAGCAATAGACTGTCTCATACTAGTGTCTGAAGCAATATTATCGAGCTTGTAATAATCTAAAATTCCTAAATTACCTTCTCTAAATGCATGGGCCATAGCTTTAGGCACTTCAGATTCCGCCTCAACAACTTTAGCTTTCATTTCTTGCTCTAAGGCTACTGCCATTGCTCTTCTAGTTTCTGCTTTTGCTTGAGCAACTCTTAAGTCTGCTTCTGCTTGATCAGCTTGTAACTGGGCACCAATATTTTTTCCTACATCAATATCAGCAATATCAATTGAAAGTATTTCAAATGCTGTTCCTTGATTTAATCCTTTATCTAATACATTTTTAGAGATTGAGTCTGGATTTTCTAATACTGCCTCATAAGACTCTTTTGAACCAATGGCACTTACAATTCCTTCTCCAACTCTTGCGATGATTGTATCTTCTGTTGCCCCTCCAACTAAGTTAGGGATATCAGTTCTCACAGTAACTCTTGCTCTTGCTCTCACTTCAATACCATCTTTTGATACGGCAGATAATTTTCCATCTACTGGCGCATCAATTACTTTTGGATATACGCTTGTTTGTACTGCAGATAAAACATCACGCCCTGCTAAGTCAATTGCAGTAGCAATTTCAAAAGTCAATTCGATACCAGCCTTTTCTGCGGCAATTAGTGCAGCAACGACTTTATTTATATCTCCACCAGCCATATAATGCACTTCTAGATCATCGCTTTCCAGCGCGATTCCTGCTTTACGAGCTGCAATTAGTCCATTAACAACAACACCTGGAGGAACACGTCTAAATCGCATTCCAATCAAATTAAAAATAGTAACCTGGCCACCTCCAATACTAAATATGGCTTGTAGCCATAGTCCTACTGGAACGACCCATAATAATAATAATATAAATAATACTAACGGTAAGGCAACATAAAGTCCCATTACTCCTCCTTTTTTTGTCTAAAAATCTTATACAATTTATTCATAAACTCTGATATAGTCCTACACCTTCCCTCTTTTTTTATAATTTTTTTTCAGCGTACTTTTGTTAGAGTCTGTAGTAATAAATTTTTCTAAAAATTTTGATTTCAATAATAGATTAGCTACCATAATTAAGGCTATAATTGCTCCAACAACACCCCAAGAAAATCCATCCATTGCTTGCGAATAAATTTCATCGCTCACAGGGACTCCGGGAATTAATAGAAGATATAACCCATAAAATAAAACGCCAATCCCTGCAATACCAAAAAATCCAAATCCAGGGATTGCTATAAACTCTATTACGAGCAATAATAAACCGCTCATAATAATTAATAAATCCATAGAAGAGGCCAACTGTGTCAAGTATCCTGCTCCCAAAGCTAGTGTTAAACATACAATACCTATGGTGCCTCCAATACCCCATCCAGCGCTATATAATTCAGATATAATTCCAATCGTACCAAAAGTGGTTAATAGCGATGATATGGTAGGATCTGTAAGGAAACGTACTAGGTCTTCAGACCAGTTTTCATTTAAAGTAATAATATTATAATCTTCTACGCCAAGGCTAGATAAAATTTCTTCTATTGATTCGCCTTTTCCGTCAGCAATACCATACTTTAATGCTAATTCTGTAGTTAACGTAATAAGCTTGCCTTCTTTTCTTCCTTCTATATCCTCAACTTTTAATGAGTCTCCCTGAATTACTAAAAATTCAAAACTTAATTCTTCATCAACCATTCCTCGAGCGATACTGGAATTTTTTCCTGTCTTTTCTGCAGTAGCAGCCATTTCTTCTCTCATATAGCTTTGAGATTTTTCTGATTGTTTTGATCCTGTCATATCTACAACGCTAGTAGCTCCAATAGTTGCTCCATCTGTCATATAAATTTTATCGCATGATAAAGAGATCAGGGACCCAGCTGAAATTGCTCTACGGTTAATAAAAGCTATCGTGGTAATATCTGTTGCTGATATAGCATCTTTAATTTGAGTAGCCGCATCAACCCGACCTCCAAAAGTATCTATATCAAAAATAATTAATTCACTATTATTAGACTCTGCTATACTTATAGCGCGCTTCACAAAACTAGGGATTCCTAAGTCGATTGTATCTTGTATGGGAACGATATAAATATTTTTTTTATTTTCTTGAGCCATATTACTCCCTAGAGTGAGTAATAAAATAAATAGCCATATGTGTTTGAATTTTGTTTTCATTGCTAATACAAAGATTTACATTTGCTTAATGTATATATTTCTGAAAGTGCTTTCATTTTTTCTAAGAACTGTTCCAACATTCTTAAATAAACTTACCTATAAATGCTTCTATAGTCTACTATTCCATCTACTAAAATTAAGACGAAAAGTAGTATTAGATAACTTAAAAAGAGCATTTCCTGATAAAAGCCAAAACTGGTACGAAAAAATGACTTCTGAGTGTTATAAATTTTATGTAGAAGATTTTTTAGAATTTCTTTCTTTTCCAAGGTACTTCGACAATAAAAAGATAAAGTTCAACGATCTTGAATTATTAGATGAAGCATTAAAAGAAGATAAGGGGGTTATCTTTGTTGGTGGACACTTTGGGTCATTTGATAAGCTCTTCTATGATCTTTCAAATAAAGGATACTCTTTATGTGGAGTGGCATATAAACAAAATGATAGTGCTGCAGATCAATTTTTTAAGAAAATTAGAGAAAAATATATGGAAAGACAGCTCTATAAAGGAGAATCGGGCATTCATCTTAAAGCTGCGTTAAAGAACAATGAGATACTAATCTTACTAAGCGACCAAGATGCCAGAGAAAAAGGCAAATTTGTTAATTTTTTTAATATTCCATCTTCTACTCCATCTGGAGCAGCCATATTGCATAAACGAATAGGAGCGCCCATTATTTTCTTCGCCATCACAAAACATGATCATGAATATAGTGTAACCTTTACAAAAATAAACGCAGCTGGAACGTTAGATGTGGATGAAGTTGTTCAAGAGTATACACTAGCATTAGAAAACGTTATTAAAAAAAATCCAGAACAATATTTTTGGTTTCATAAAAGATGGAAAACTACTCTAAGAGGATTATGAAAAGGATCGCAATAAATCACCCAGATGTTATTCATCGCACATTATTGGCGTTAAAAAATAACCAAATAATTGCATACCCTACAGATACAATTTATGGGATTGGAACAGATATAGACAATGATCTTGGCATAAACAAGATTAACCATCTTAAGAATCGACAAGCCCCTATGAGTATTATTACCCATAGCCTTGAAAGCCTTTCTAATAAATTGGTTATCCCCTTAAACATGAAAAATAAAATGGACAGTATCATTGCAAAAGGCGATACATGTATTGTAAAATATAAATCAAATAGCTTTAATAGTTTAATTACTAAGAATAACATGATTGGATTTCGCGTTCCCAACTACCCATTCTTGACCACACTTTTATCTGAATATAATAAGCCTATAACAACTACAAGTATTAATACTACTGGTCAAGAACCAGTTAATAACCCAGATGAGATAGAAAAAATGTTTGGCTCTAATATAGATCTCATAATAGATGGTGGTATTATTAATAATAAGTCTGCTTCAAAAATTTATATGTTTGATAAAGATAATATTTCTCAAATTCGATAAATAATGAAAAAAATTATTATACTCCTATTCATGTCTTTCTTATTAGGACAAACATCTTTAGAAAAATCTCCATCTTTTGTACCTGGAGAAGAGTACAAATATGATCTATTTGTTGACTTCATTAAAATTGGCCCTGATTTAATAAAATTAGGTTCAGCTACGCTAAGTATAAAAAATATAGAAATAATAAATGGGCGCGAAGCCTATCATTTAAACTTTTCCGTAAAGACTTCTAAATTGGGTGATGCTCTATATAAGATTAGAGATACAATAGATGTATGGGTTGATACTGAATCGCTTGGCTTAATTAAGCAGGTTAAAAAATTGCGCGAAAGGAATACCCGACGCGAATCAACAACTGTCATTCAAGGTAACAAGGCTATAACTAATGGTAAAGAATACACCATACCAGAGAATATATTTGATCCATATGCGTTAATAATGATTCTAAAAAATGAAAATATATTAGAACAAGAATCAAAAAAATTTACTACGCTAGATGAAGGCAAAGTGAGAGAAATTGAGATACAAAATATTGGGATGAAAACCATTCGTACGCCGGCGGGGAAATTTGATGCTTACACGTACAAGCCTTTACATAACGGCAAATCTGCATTAAAAAATAAAGGGGATATGCAAATATCATATGGAACCATTAACAGCCGAACTGTGCCTGTTAAAATATCATTGAAGCTCAGTAAGGGAGTAATTGTTTTAAAATTAAAAAAGTCTAAGAATATCGTTGATTAGCAGAAATGCCATTAATGATAACAATATAAACATTCCTACTGACTGGATACGCATTCTCGCTTTAACTGAAAGTTTTCTTCTCATCAATACTTCAATTAAAATAACTGCAATATGTCCACCATCTAGCCCTGGTATCGGTAACATATTAATGAATGCTAAATTTACACTAATCAAAGCCATCAATAATAAAAATGGACTTAGCCCAGCTTGTGCTGCATCTCCAGCCATTTGTCCAATCATAATAACGCTACCTACTTCATCTTTTGAAACATTACCTTGAAAAATCATTTTTAAAGAAGAGCTCATCAATACCATTGACCATGCTGTACGATTATATCCATATTGAAAAGATTCTATAAACCCTAGTTCTTTCACTTGCATATCTTTGGCAATGCCAATTAATCCAATAGTTTCGTCTACTCTACCTGCTTTAAAGTTTGGTCCAGAGGACAATGTAATATTTTTTTTATATGACTCGCCTTCTCTTATAATTGTAATAGGTATTTCTTGGTTAGGATTTTTTTCTACTATGCTTACAGCGGCTGTCCAACTTGCAACTTCAATATTATTAATTGAAATAATTTTATCTCCAACTAACAAATCAGCACTTTCAGCCGGTCCGCCAGGAGCAACAAAATCTATAACAACATCTTGATCAACAGGTACTACATCTCCATCTAGAGCGCCGATAGCAGAAAAGACAAAAAAAGCTAAAATAATATTCATAATAACGCCTGCACTTAAAACCCAAATTTTTTGTAACGCACTCTTTGATTCTAGTTCATCATCGGCACCAACTAGTTCAGTATCCATGTTCTCATCTAACATGCCTTTAATTTTGACATATCCACCCAACGGTAGAGCTCCAATTACAAAAACTGTATTAATATTTTTTGGTTTAAACTTATAAATCGTAGGAGGCATCCCAATTGAAAATTGCTCAACTGTCACACCTATGCTTCGTGCAGCTAAATAGTGACCAAGCTCATGCACAAAAACAATGATGCTAATAAGTATAATGAATGCGATTATATAGATCATAGAATTAGCCCAAATATAGTTTTATTTGTTGATTTAATGTAAGTAAATCTTCTACAGATGGACTTGAATTATCTTCAAATTCATTTATCACTTTTTCAAGTAAACTTCGTATATCTGTAAATAAAATCTCTTTATTTAAAAATTGATTAACAATATAGTCATTTGCCATGCTCATAATAGGAATCCTGTTGCCTCCTCTGTCAATTAATTCAGTCAGTAACTCTAAGGCGGGGTATCTTGCATAGTCTGGTTTTAAAAATGTGAATTGACCAATATCTGCAAAATTTAAACTGCCGTAATTACTATGGATTCTTCCAGGAAAAGATAGGGCATACTGTATGGGAATTTTCATATCCGGAATTCCAAGATGCGCTTTATAAGAGTCGTCTATAAACTGTACCATAGAGTGTATAATAGACTCAGGATGAATAACAATTTCTATATCTTTTTTATTGACATTAAATAACCACATTGCTTCTACCAATTCTAGTCCTTTATTCATCATAGTGGCCGAATCGATTGAGATTTTTTTTCCCATATCCCAATTAGGATGCTTTAAGGCTTCTTCTTGGCAGATAGAGCTAAATGTATTTAATTCTCTTTTTAAAAAAGGTCCTCCGCTACCAGTTAAAATTATTTTTTTTAACACATCGCTTTCTTCCCCATGAAGACATTGAAAAATAGCAGAATGTTCACTATCTACTGGAATTAAATTGGCTGTATTTTCTTTTACTTTTGGCATAATAAGATGTCCTCCTAACACTAAAGACTCCTTATTGCTCAATGCTAATTCAATATTATTATTAACTGTGTTTATAGTAGGAATTAAGCCATCTGTTCCCACAATAGCATTAATAACAAGATCTATCTCTTTATACTGCGATAAGATATCAGAAGAATTTTCTCCAACGATTAAATCAATACTATTTTTTTTACAAAACTCTGTAATTGGATGGTGTTCAGGTATTGTGTTAATGCCAATTTTTTTGGGCATAAATTTTTTGGTTTGTTCGAAGAGTAGATCTGCATTATGATTACATGATAAAGATATTATGTCAAATTGATTTTTATTTTGATTTATAACTGATAAACTTTGAGTGCCAACAGAACCCGTTGAACCAAATATTGCAATTCTTTTCATTGAAGCTATACTAAATAATTCCTCTATCACTTTTTTCCATAAAATTAATAATTTCATCAACATGTTCATTGTTTTGAAATTTTTCTTTTATTTTTTTAAGCGAAATAGCTGGATTTAATTCAGACCTAAAATAATAACGATAAACTTTTTTAATTATAGCTTTATCTTCATCGCTAAATCCTCTTCTAGATAAACCTAAGGCATTAATTCCTGCATATCGAAGAGGGTGTTTTCCTCCTAGAATATATGGAGGAACATCTTGAACAACTTTTGAATTTGCTGCAAGCATTACATGTTTTCCAATTTTACAGAATTGATGTACATTGGTAACACCGCCTAGAATAGCCCAGTCACCAACTTCAACATGTCCGCCTAAAGCTACTAAATTTACTAAAATAGCATTATTCCCAATAATGCAATCATGGGCAACATGAACGCCAGTCATTATTAGAACATCGTCTCCGATATTAGTTTCTCCTGTAGCCTTTGTTCCGCGATTTAATGTAACAAACTCTCTAATGATTGTACGTTTACCAATTATAAGCTTTGTTTTTTCTCCACCAAATTTTTTATCCTGCGGTATGGCCCCAATACTACTATTATGAACAATACTAGATTCATCGCCAATCTCTGTATATTGGCCAATGGTATTAAAATTACCGATAGTTACATTATTGCCAATGATAACATCATCTTCAATAACGTTGTAGGCTCCTATCGTTACATTATTACCAATTTTTGCTGAATCTGCTATAATATTTGTTGGATGTATCTTATTCATTTTCTTTATCTACTATTGTGGCAAAAAATTCTGTTGACGCTATTTTTTTATCTTTTACAAAGCATGTAGCAGCAAATTTAAAAGAACCTAATTTGTGCTGTAATAATTTTGCTTTAATAAATAACTGATCTCCAGGTATTACGTTATCATATATTTTATAATTTAATATTTTTGACATAAATACTAGTTTTTTAGATGGATCTTCCATGAAATCTACCATCAATAAACATCCTGACTGTGCAATAGCCTCTAAAATTAAAACACCTGGCATTATAGGCCTTGTAGGAAAATGTCCTTGGAAATAAGGCTCATTTATAGAAACATTCTTGAGAGTTCTAATGCTTTCTTTTTTTTTATGTTCAATAATACGGTCGACCATTAAAAATGGATAACGATGCGGCATTACATCTAATATGTAGTTAATATCATTCATTTAAAATTGATCCTTAAATTCTTTTCGCAATAATTTTGCAAACTCAACATTGCCTTTATGCCCACTTCTGATTGCAGTAATATGTCCTAAAATTGGCTTACCTAATAGCGCAAGATCACCCACTAAGTCTAATGTTTTATGTCTGACAGGTTCATTCTTAAATCGTAAAATTTGTGATTTATATAAACCCTTAGTCCCTTCATAAAATTTAATTCCAAATCTTTTTCGAAAGAATTTTACTTGTTGGTCGTTTATATCTGTATCAACAATAATAACAGCATTACCTAGGTTGCCGCCCTTAATCAATCCCTGTTTTTCTAGCTGTGCTACTTCACTTAATAAGCAAAATGTACGTGCTGGTGCAATCTGTTTTTCATAATTAGTATACATATTTTGTACAGAACTATATTGTACGTCTAGTGCATCTAAATCATATTGAATAGTAAAAGTTGTTTTAAATCCATCATATGGTACAGCAAATACTTCAACATCTTTTTCTTCATCGGCATAAAAAATAGGTTTAGTAATTCTTAAAAAATCAACCTTACTGTCTTGTTCTATAATTTGGCCTTCATTTAACGCAGCAACAAAATCTTTTGCACTACCATCCATTACTGGGGGCTCTTTACTATTAAGCTCAATTAAAAGGTTGGTAACACCCATACCCGCACATGCAGACATAACATGTTCTGTGGTATGAACTCTTACTCCATTTTCTTCAATGGTAGTTCCTCTAGTTAAGTCTATTACATTTTCTATATCTGGCGTGACAATCTGATCTTTTTGATCATTTCGCATGAACTTGACACCAAAATTTTCTTTAGCTGGATGAAAAGTAATAGTACTCTCTACTCCTGTATGTAACCCAATTCCCGTACAGGATACTGGATACTTAATTGTTTTTTGTTTTTTTATCATTTTTTTTCAATCTTTTTTCTAATAATTCTAGTCTTGTAAATACTGCATCTCTCTTTTGTTTTTCCTTGATAGGTCGAGCAGGATTTCCAGCATACATTTCTCCTCCATTTAAAGATTTTAATACACAAGAACGTGCAGCCAAAATTGATTCTTCTCCTAATACAATATGAGGTCCAATATCAGACTTTCCACCTATCATAGAATGAGCCTTAATTACTGTACTTCCTCCAACAAATACTCCACCTGCTAATAAACATCCTTGTTCAATCTTTACATTATGTGCAATATGTACCTGATTATCTAGTTTGCAATGGTCCCCAATAACAGTATTCTTTACAGAGCCTCTATCGATAGTGCAAGTTGCTCCCAACTCTACAAAATCGCCAATAACAACACTCTTGATATGGGGAATTTTATGATGGCCTTTATTAATGGTAGTAAATCCAAAGCCATCACTCCCAATAATAGATCCACTATGAATTAACGTATTATCTCCAATCACAACATCTTCATAAACAATTACATTGTCCTTTAAAGTAGAATTTGATCCAATAATAGCTCCAGAATTAATTTTTACGCCAGAGCCAATGATGGTATTGTCTCCAACAATAACATCTTTTCCAATTACAGCAAATGCAGCTATCCCCACATTTTTTCCTAAAGATGCTGAATCAGCAATAGCTGTCTGATTGTGGATTATATTTTCTTTAGGTGTCTTTTTAGAAAATAATTCTAGTACTGCAATCATAGCTAAATATGGATTTTTAACGACAACGCCAGGGCGTTGCTGTAAATCTTCTTTGCTTGTAACAATAAAAGCTGATGCTTCAGAAGATATAATTCTGTTCTTATATTTTGGGAGAAAGGCAAATGATATTGATCCAGCAAGAGCTTCTTCAATATCGTCAACGCTAGTAATGATAATGGAACTATCGCCGACTATTACACCTTTTACCTCTGAGGCAATTTGTTTAAGTGTAAACAATAGAAAGCTCTATATTATTCTTTTGATTTTCTTAATTCGTAAAGAACGTCATCTGTCAAATCATGTGTTGGCTTAGTATAGAGAGATGCTTGAGACCCATCCATAATAATATCATAACCTTTTGATATGGCTACAACATCAACAGCTGCTTTAAACTTCTGAACTAAATCAAACTCTAATTGTTGCTGCTTTCTAGTAAGCTCTCCATTTGGACCAACTTTTGCTTGTTGGTAGCTTTGCATAGCGTTATTCATGTCTACGATATCTTGCTCTTTAGCCTTTTTTAACTCTTCTGACATCATAAGACTTTGTTGTTCATACTCTTTTACCATGCTGTCAAGTTCGGTAGCCATTGTTTGATACTCTTTTTGAATGACTTGTAGGTCAAGTTGTAATTGTTGTTCTACTTCTTTGAACTCTTCAAAATCAAGTCTAATTTTTTCTGAAAAAACTACACCAATTTTCTCTTGAGCAAATGATACTCCAATTAATAATAATAACATCACTATTTTTTTATACACTTTATTCTCTCCTTTAGTACGTTTGTCCAAATGTGATAGTATATTCCCACCCTTGTGGATTACCATCACCATTAATATCGTCAAATCCATATCCCATATCAAATCCTAATTTACCAATACCTGGCATAAAAAACCTAACACCAACACCGGCAGATTTTTTCATAGAAAGAGGGCCATTTCTATCTATATAAAACGGCTCAGACATTTTTGAACTATTCCATACATTCCCCATTTCTCCAAAAGCCATTACATATATTACAGGATTTTCTGATAATGGGAATCTTAATTCAGTTGTTACTTTACCCATTGAGCTTCCTCCAACAGCTTGTCCAGAGGCTGTTTGTGGTCCAATAGAATTATCTGGATATCCTCTTAAAGCATTACCATAAGGGATTCCATTTCCTCCCATAATAAATCTTTCATCAAATGGAACAAAGCTTTGTATATCATCTCCCACATCTAACGTTTTAATAACACCTAATTTGAAAGAGTTATATAATACAACTTTAGAGAAAGTGGGTGTAAACCAATTTAAATCTAAGATATGCTTTTGAAAGTTTTCATTTCCTCCCAAAAATCCGCCTGAATATGTATTTTCAAGTTGGAATCGAGATCCTGCAGTAGGAAATTCTGCTCTATTTCTACTATCTCTAGAAAGCATTTGAGAAAAACTAATTCCTCGGGTTGTATCTAGTCCACCAATATATTGATCAATATCTGCTTGTGTCCCTTGATATTGTTTTTCCATAATTTTTGCAGACCACATGACTCTAAAGAAGTCATCTGGCCATTCCAATCTTCTACCAAAACTTGCTACTGCACCTGCTACTGTGAAATCTAAAGGAAAATAATAATTCGTAGAAGAACCTCTATAGGAATAAAATACTGAAGCTCCTACTAGATACGGGCTATCATTAATCATAGGATCTTGAAAACTAATATTTAAAGATCTATACTTTGAAGGCTCTTGATTAGAGTATAAAGAAAAATTAGTCCCAGTACTCAGACCAACGTTAAATTTCTGGCCTCTTCCCATAAAATTATCAAATTCTACTCCCGCTCCACCTGTGATACCGTACTCACCAGTGAATCCAAGATTTGCATTAATTCTTTGTGTTGATTTTTTTTCTTGAACAACAAAGTCTAGATTAACTTTGTCTTCTGATATCGGGTTAACATCAGGCACTACATTATCAAAATAATTTAAAATCCATATATCACGCTGACTACGCATTAATTTAGATTTATTGAATACATCTCCAGGGAATAGTTTTAATTCGCGCCTAATAACATTTTCTCTAGTTTTGTCATTTCCTGATACAAAAATATTTTCTATATAGACCTTACTACCTTCATTAAATACAAAATTAATATCTAAAGAATCAGATCCAAATGGAACAATTTCAGGATTAACGCTACTGAAAATATATCCCTTGTCTTGATATACGCTCATCATATTTTCATAGACAAGTTTATCAAAATCTTCTTTTGAGTAAATATCGCCTTTTTCAATCTTTAGTAATTGCTTAAGAACAGATTCCTCTGCGATTTCATTACCTTCAAATGTAATGTTGCGATAATGGTACTGCTCTCCTTCTGCAACAGATAGTACTAATGTCAGCTCAGAATTTTCTCTATCAACTACAAGGCTATCGCTTATGACCTGAAAGTCTCTATACCCTTCATTTTGATAAAAAAGTGCTAGGGTCTTTTTATCTTCTTCAAATGTTTTTTCATCAAAACTTTTAACCCAGAAAGCCCACCATTTTCTTTCTTTAGTATCAGTTAATTCTTTTTTCAATTTACGTGCTGAAAAATTGTCATTACCAACAAATTCTATATTTTTTAATCTAAATTTTTCATTTTCTTGAACAGAAAAAATGACATCTCTTGCATAACCTGTACGTACCAAGGTGTCTGTTGGGACTTCTATCCTAGCATCGACTTCTACATCAAAATATCCATCTTCTTTATAAATTTCGGTTATCTTTTTTGCCGCAGCATCCAATGAGTTTGGACGAATTCTTTGTCCCATTCTTAGCTCAATTTTTTCTGTAAATCTTGACTCTCTAGCAGAAATACCCTCAAATAAAACTTTGTTTAATGTAGGACTTTCCTCCACCTTTATAGTAATTTCAACCCCATATTCAGAGTCGTTGTTAAGAGTAATATCAATATCATTGAACAGACCTAAATCCCATAGTCTTGTTAGTGCAGTGGAAATATCTGATCTTTGAATCTGCGTCCCATCTCGTAAGCCCGCAGAATATTTAATCATCTTATCTGATGTGGTAGTATTCCCTTCAATATTTACACGGTAAAGCGTTACTTCTTGTGCATATAAAATATTCACAAAAAATAGTAAGGCTATTGTTATATATATATTTTTCATATTTAATCAGTTAATTTACCAAAAGTTCTGTTCCTATGGTTAAAATCTTCTAGCGCAGTCATTAAATCTTTTTCTTTAAAATCTGGCCAATTTTTTTTACTAATATACACCTCTGAATAAGCAGATTGCCATAATAAAAAATTGCTTAATCTAAATTCTCCTCCCGTCCTAATTATTAAATCTGGATCAGGCATTTCAGGGAAATATAAGTGATTTTTTACAATCTCTTCATCTATTATTTTACTTTCTTTATTTTTCAGTATTTTGTTCATTGCATCTATAATTTCCTGCCTACCGCCATAACTCAATGCAAGAGATAAAACCAACCCAGTATTATTCTTTGTTCTTTCTACGGTATTGGAAACAATTTTTTGTACGCTTTTTGGTAAATCCTCTACCCTTCCAACGACCCTAAAGACTATATTGTTCCTCTCTAATTCTTTAATTTCATTATTCAACATTCCACTCAACAAAGCCATTAAACTGTCTACTTCAAATTGTGGGCGATCCCAATTTTCTGTTGAAAACGTATAAAGAGTAAGGTATTTGATATTTAAATTAGAACAAGTCTCAATAATTTTTTTGGCAGACTTAGCTCCTTCTTTGTGCCCAACTATACGATCTAAATTTTTATCCTTTGCCCACCTTCCATTTCCATCCATGATAATAGCAAGATGCTTGAGGTTGGTTAAGGACGGTGTCATATTGAAGCTATTTGTTCAGCTAATTTTAAAAAAATTTGTGATACGGGAGATTCTTTATCATAAAAAACAAGCGGCTCACCATTATCAATTGATTCCATCAATTTATGTGAATAGGGTACTTCTGCTAACAAAGGAATATCAAGCCTGGTACTCTCCGTTTGGCCTCCTCCATGTTTAAATAAATCAAATTTTAAATTGAACTTACCATCTTCGTTGGTTGTTACTTTCTGGCCATTAATAATGATATCTGAATTTTTATTTCCAGGAGTTTCTCCTGAAATTTCCATATAAGACATATTTTCTATAACTCCTAATAGCTCGGTATCTACTTTCTTAAACATGTCAGCGCCTTTTCTAACATCTGTTAACGCGATATCGTTTGGTGTGGTAACAATAATAGCTCCATCTAGTGGAATTTTTTGAGATAGAGTAAGTTGAACATCTCCTGTTCCTGGAGGTAAATCAAGAATTAAATAGTCTAAATCTCCCCAATTGACATCTTTGAAAAATTGTTCTGTCATTTTAGCTACCAATGGCCCTCGCCATACTACCGGAGCTTGGTTGCCACTAATAAAGCCAAAACTCATGAGCTTTAAATTGTGTTTTTCTAGAGGAATAATTTTTTGGTTTTCGTCTACTTCTGGGTTTCCTTGAATCCCCATAGTAAGAGGAAGGGAAGGTCCATATATATCCAAATCAAGTAGTCCAGTTTTGTGTCCATTACTTGTTAAGGCTGCAGCTAAATTAAGTGCAATGGTAGATTTACCTACGCCGCCCTTACCACTAGCTACTGCAATAATTTTTGTAATATTTCCCTCTACATTTTGATGCTTATTTGAGGTATCTACTTGCTTAGTCTCAACTGGACGATCCAATACTTTGATTTTAATTTCAAAACCTTCAGCAATAATAGTTTTATCTATATCTTTAATGAGTTGCGTTTTTTTTTCTTCATTTTGAGAAGAAATAGAAAGCATAATAGTGATAGTTTGATGATCAATCAGGATTTCTTTAACCATCCCGAATGAAACGATATCTCGATTGAAGCCAGGATAATTTACTGACTTTAGTTGATGTAATATTTGATTTTTATTTATCATATAATAAAGGAAGTTAAAAATAGAAAAGACTTCTATAAAATGTTATATAAATCTATCAGGGAGCTTCTTGGCCGAAAAACTTATAATTACTGGTAATAGATGACTCATATTCTTCCGGTATTTCATCTTCATCGTAGATAGCATCTACTGGACATTCAGGTTCGCAGGCTCCACAATCAATACACTCTTCTGGATTAATAAATAGTTGTTTTGATGTAGCATCAAAATCAGGAGCTTTTGCCTCCTCGCCTGATCCCTCTGGATCATTTGGGCCATGTATGCAGTCTACGGGGCATACTTCGATACAAGCAGTATCGCATGTACCTACACATGGGTCTGTAATTATATATGTCATAAATATTCTTTATTTTCTTCGTTGCTAGAGTACATATTATACGTAGTTTCGTGTTCAAAATCAACCCTATGAAAAAACAAAAAAAAGTAAATATATTCTTATGGACCGTACCTTTAGTTAACTCTATTGCGAGATCTATTTATGATGTTGCATTTATATGGCTCATATTAGATATGACTAATTCTGAAAAAATTACAGGGTTTGTTGCAATGACTACTTATTTCCCTGCAATTATTTTTGGATTATTTATTGGATCTATTGTAGATCTTTTCCCTAAAACTAAGATGATTTCTTTTGTTACTATTATGCAAGGATTGGTTTTATTGTGTATTCCTTTATTGTTTTTTTATAATATTGAATCTGTATGGCTTATTATGTTATTAGCCTTCTTTCATAATGGATTTGGGTTACCTTTAGTTCCGGCATTTAATGCCTATTTACCTACACAGATTAAAAAAGAAAATCTTCTCAAAGCAAACTCTATTGTAAATATTTCATGGCAAACTGCTGTATTAATTGGTCCAATTATTGCAGCGCAATTACTCACATTTTACCCAGTAGAAAATTTATTCTATTTTTGTGTTTTCTTTTATTTTTTTGCTGCTGCACTTAGTACTATTGCTCCTATTGATACTGTAGAAAAAGAAGAAATTAATGCTAAAAAAATAATAGAAAAAACTAGAGAAGGTCTTCAATACTTAAAAGAAAGGGCTATCCTTCGCGTTATTATCATTTTAACATTATTAAGTAATTTATTTGTTATGGGCCCTGCAATAATAGGCATTCCAATTTTAGTTAAGCTTTATCTTGGGGGAGACGCATCTGACTTTGCTTTAGTAGAAGCATATCTTGGTCTTGGGATGTTATTAGGCACAACTATGGTATATGGAATAGGAGGTCGCGTTACCCATGGTTTATTGTTTTTGCTAGGATTGTTTATTGATGGTGCAAGTTTTTGTTTATACTATTTTGTAGAAAGTATGGAGCAGCTTAATTTTTTCTCAATTTTACATGGTGTTGGCATACCATTTTTAATCATATCTCGTGTTTCTATTATGCAAAAACATATACCAGAAAAAATGTTGGGAAGAATTTTTGCTATCATCTCTATATCTATCCTTAGCATGACTGCAGTATCTAGTGGAATGATTGGAGTAATGGCAGAGTTTTTTGCAATTAAGACTATATTCTTAATCTTTGGTATACTCGCGGGAGCATGTGGAATAGCTGGTTTGATACATCCAAAAATTAAATACTTAAATTAAGATTGTATTAAATTGCCTATACGCTCTTTAGTGACATCTCTCAACTCTTCAACTGAAAGATTAGAATAGTCTTCTGCAGTAATCGGATCACCGAACATAAGAGTTAATCTACCTGGATTTATTGTCCAACTTGTTCGCTTATTGGCTCTATAAGCTCCAATTAAACCAATAGGAACAATAGTTACATTAGTTGCTTTGGCAAAATGAAATCCACCTTTTTTAAATTCTCCCATTTCCCCAGTAATTGTACGCTGACCCTCAGGTGAAAGTACCATTGAATCTTTATCTTCTAGTAATATTTTTTCTGCTGCTTTTAGTGTCGCTTTTGCTTTACCTGTATTATCGTGTGTAATAGCATATGCACCATATCGTTTTGCCATAAACCCAAATAATGGAATTTTAAACACACCCTCCCAACCAATAGCGTTAATATAGTATGGAATAGCTCCAGCTAACATTAACACATCAAACATTGACTCATGATTAAACATGAACAAATATGGTCCATCTTTTTTGGGGGGTACCTTACCTTTTACGCTAAACCATTGCAATCCACTTAACATAATCACTCTAGCGCTGATTGGAACAAGTAAAGGATATGTATTTTTAGGATGTGTTATATAGCTGCAAATAATCACGGAAATAAGCATTAAAGCAAAGAGAGGGAAAAAGATTACAATAATGAAAAGGGATCGTATTTTTTTTAATATATTAATCATAATTATATATTTTTATTTAAGAGTTTTAACATTTTGTAGTTTGCTGTGGGCAAAGCAAACTTATTTAACCCCTTCATAGTAATCCATATATAATTTTCTTTAATTTTAAGAGAATTAATATTGTCAATATTGTGAGAGAACAATGATATATTAACTTTAAAATGGCTGTATTGGTGTTTGACTTCTCCAATATATTCTACATTCTTAATTGATAGATTGGTTTCTTCTTTAATTTCTCGTATTACAGCATCCTTTTTTAATTCTCCTACTTCAATTTTTCCTCCTGGAAACTCCCACAACCCTCCAAGCATTTTATTCATTGGTCGTTGCATAAGAAGTAGTTTCTTATTATAAAAAATAATACAAACCGCTACTTTGATTTCCGGAATAGGCTTACTCTTTTTTATTTCCGGATAGTCTAGAGGACTTTCTTTTGATGTAGCTTTACAATGACTAGCAATAGGACAAGGATCGCAATCGACTGCTTTTGCTTGACAAAAATTACTGCCTAAGTCCATTAATGCCTGATTAAAATCTCCTGGATTTGTTTGATCTTGTATCGTTTCAAGAAATTTTTTAACTCTATTATTATTAAACTTTGATTTCTTTTTTAATCCTAATAATCTAAAACCAATACGTTCTAAATTAGTATCTATCCCCACCTCAGGTTGATTAAATGCAATAGCCAGAATAGTTTTTGCCGTATATTCACCAATCCCTGGAAGCTTAATTAGTTCGTTAAATGTGTCTGGTAAGATTCTATCTAAAGCTCTTGCTGTTAAATGTATATTTTTACATCGAGAATAATAACCTAATCCTTCCCAATGCTTTAATACATAATCATAGTCAGCATTTGCTAATGTCTGGATATCTGGAAAACTATTGATCCATTTTTTATAATAAGGAATAACAGTGACTACTTGGGTTTGTTGTAACATGATTTCTGAAATCCAAATTTTATATGGATCTTTGGTAAGCCTCCAAGGAAGATTACGTTTATTTTTTGAATACCAAGAAAGTAGCTGTGTTGAGAGCATAGACTACATCTCTTCTATCGTTAACTACAGGTAGTTTCAATCAATATTGAACAAGCCTGATATGGATCCATATTAGAAGATGGTCGTCGATCTTCAAGATACCCATATCCATCATTAGAAGTTTGCATTGGTATTCTAATAGACGCACCACGATCGCTTACACCGTAGCTAAATTCAGAAATTGATTGTGTTTCATGGTCGCCTGTCAATCTTTCCTCGTTATGAGCGCCATAAACGGCAATATGTTCATCATGTTTTTTGCTAAGCTTTTCACAGGCATCTTCGATAACCTTTAGGCCGTCTTTTTCTCGCATAGACTGAGTACTAAAATTTATATGCGCTCCCGCTCCATTCCAATCACCTTTTACAGGCTTTGGGTGCAATGTTGCGCTTACTCCATAGTCTTCAGATATTCTATAAAGCAACCACCTTGAAACCCACATCTGATCTGCTACCTCTAACGGTCCAAGTGGTCCAATTTGATATTCCCATTGGCCTGGCATTACTTCGGCATTAATCCCAGATAATTCTAGTCCGGCCTCAAGACATAAATCCAAGTGATCTTCAACAATTTCACGGCCAAATGCTTCATCTGCACCTACTCCACAATAAAAAGGTCCTTGTGGTGCTGGATAACCACCTTCAGGCCAACCAAGAGGATTGCGGCCTTCAAAAAATGTATATTCTTGCTCTATTCCAAACCATATATTTTCTTTAGAAAATTTTTCTTCTATTTCTCTTAAATGTGCTCTAGTATTTGAAGCATGTACTGAGCCATCTGCGTTCATTACCTCACACATAACAAGAATATTTTCTTTCCCACGAATCGGATCTTTGCATAACCATACTGGCTTTAGTAGACAGTCGCTAAAGTTACCTTCTGCTTGATTAGTGCTAGAACCATCAAATCCCCATTCTGGTAATTCTGAAACGGAAGATATTTTTTTATTAAGGATTTTTGTTTTTGAGCGAAGTTTTTGTGTAGGTTGATGCCCGTCCATCCATATATATTCTGCCATTACTTTCATTTTATTCTCCTGTATAAATAGTTTTTTATCAAATGAATATCTATTAAATTAATGAAATGAATAATAAAAAAGTAAGTTTAAATGACATTTTAGAAAGAATATCAAAAATTGAAGCTCGGCTCGAAGAAATTGCCCCAATATCGAAGAGAAAATTACCTTCAAAAAAAGAACAAATAGAACAAATTCAATCAGAAATTCACGTTTGGTCTCAAAAATTTCCATCAACTGACATAGAATTTGAACTTGCTAAAATGTTAGATTGGCTGAAAGCCACTAATAAAAGAAAAAAAGATTATAGGGCATTCTTTCGTAATTGGCTGAGAAAAAGTACAAATAGCGTAGGCAATGAGCCAACTATATCACATTCATATATTTATAGTTGTGCTAATGATAAAGCAGAATGCGTTGATGAAATATCTAACTTTAAAGATATGTCATACTATTGTACTGAATGCAATACTATAAAGAAAATTATTAAAGTAACAAAAAGCTAATCTTCTTTTTCAATAGTCATTTTAAAACTACCTGAAATATCAGCAGTAAATTTGATATGAATTTCATGTTCACCTAATGTTTTAATAGGCGAAGATAAATCAATATATTTTTTATCAAATACAACGTCATTTTCAACTAACAGTTTCTCAATGTCTAATTTTGTAACTGACCCAAATAGCTTATTGCCATCTTCTGATTTCATTTTTACTGTAATATTTAAATCTGCAACTTTCTTAAGCAGGTCTAATAACACATCTTTTTGTCGTTCAATCTTACGATCTTCTTGATTACGCTTTTGTTCTGCGTGTTTTAATTGTGGTTTAGAAAATGTAATAGCTAATTTTTGTGGGATAAGAAAATTTCTTCCAAACCCAGGCTTTACATCAACTACATCGCCTTCGTTACCAACGTTATCTACATCTTGTATAAGTATTAGTTTCATTGTTTAGTCCCTATCTATAGCTGCAAAAGGAAGCAATGCAATATTTCTTGCTCTCTTGATTGCTGTTACTAGTTTTCTGTGCATCTTACTACTGGTACCAGTTACTCTTCGTGGAGTAATTTTACCTTGGTCGTTAATAAACTTATTTAAAAGCTTAGTATCTTTATAGTCAATTTCATGGATGTTATTTCGTTTAAAATAACAAGATTTCTTTCTGCTAGACAACATCTAATTTTCCTCTTCTTTCTTCTCTTCTACTTTGACAGGAGCTTCTTCAGCCGGAGCTTCTTCAGCCGGGGTTACAGGCTTCTCATCAAGTTTGATAATAATATACTTTAACACCTCTTTGTGCAAATTAAGGAATACCTTAAACTCGTTTACAAAGTCTGAATTCTTAAACTCTGTATTGAGTAAAATATAATTCCCATATTTATGCTTATTCACAGGATATGCTAACTGTTTTTTTTCCCAAAAATTATGGTCAATTACTGCATGTTTTTTAGATTCAATATGCTTGCTTACTTCACCAATAATTTCAGATACTTGATCATTGCTATGGTTTGGGTTTACAACATATAATATTTCATAATAATTCATATAATTTCTCCGTTAGATAAGGGGTGCGATCACTAATGATACAACCGATATCAGCTTAATTAAAATATTTAAAGATGGTCCTGCAGTATCCTTGAATGGGTCTCCTACAGTATCACCTACCACAGCAGCTTTATGTGCTGTACTTCCTTTTCCGCCATGTGCTCCAGATTCAATATACTTCTTGGCATTGTCCCATGAACCTCCAGCGTTAGACATAAAGATGGCTAATAGAACTCCTGTGACGGTCACCCCAGCTAATATACCGCCTAACATTTCTTTTTGTCCTAATACTAGTCCAAAAAAGATAGGGGTACAGATTGCTAGTGCTCCAGGAAGAACCATTTTATTGATAGCCGCGGTAGTAGCAATATCTACGCACTTTGCATAGTCAGCTTTTACGCCAGGCTTACCAGCTAGAAGACCTGGAATATCTCTAAACTGTCTTCTTACTTCTTCAATCATTTCAAAAGCTGCGTCCCCAACTGCTTGCATTGCAAGCGCTGAAAATACAAAAGGAAGGGAAGCTCCGATAAACAATCCAGCCATAATAGTTGGATCGCTGATATCTAAAACTAACCCTCCAACAGTTTCTCTAAATGCTGCAAACAGGGCTAATGATGTAAGCGCCGCAGAACCAATTGCAAAGCCTTTACCAATAGCTGCTGTAGTATTTCCTACTGCATCTAGTTTATCTGTTCTTTCTCTTACTTCTTTTGGTAATTCAGCCATTTCAGCGATACCGCCAGCATTATCTGCAATCGGACCATATGCATCTACTGCTAGTTGAATTCCAATGGTGGATAGCATTCCTAGTGCAGCTAAAGCAATACCATAAAGGTTTGCAAAATGATAAGATCCCATAATTGCTCCTGCAATTACTAGCACTGGCAATGCTGTTGAAAACATACCATTTGCTAAGCCAGAAATAATATTTGTGGCTGCTCCTGTTTCACTCGCCTCTGCTATTGCTCTTGAAGGCTTTTGGTGATCTGAGGTATAATATTCTGTTAATAAACCAATTGCTATACCAGATACAAGCCCTACTATGGTTGCAAAAAATAAATCACTTGCGCCCACTGCAGTATTGCCTATTCCTAGGTTTACTGATTCAGTAACAAATTTACTAATAAGAAAATAACTCACCACTGCCATTGCAGCTCCTGAACCAAAAACTCCGATATTAAGTGCAGTTTGTGGATTTCCGCCCTCTTTTGTCTTTACAAAAAATGTACCTAATATAGATACGCCAATTCCTGCTGCGGCTAAAAATAAGGGTAAAAATACTAGCTCTGTAGAACCTGCGGCTGCTGCTAATACCATTGCACCAATCATAGATCCAACATAAGATTCAAATAAGTCTGCTCCCATTCCAGCAACATCTCCAACGTTATCACCAACGTTATCTGCAATAGTTGCAGGATTTCTAGGGTCATCTTCGGGTATTCCGGCTTCTACCTTACCAACTAAATCTGCTCCAACATCTGCAGCTTTTGTATAAATTCCTCCACCTACCCTTGCAAACAAGGCAATTGATGATGCTCCCATTGCAAAACCAGAAACTTTGGTCATTACATTGCTTAAATCTGTACTCATTAAGCTGTCACTATAGATATAGAATAATCCTGACAGTCCTAGAATCCCTAGGCCTACTACATTCATTCCCATTACTACTCCACCGCTAAATGCAACATTTAGTGCTGAGCTTAAGCTTGTTCTCGCTGCTTCTGTTGTTCTGTGATTGGCCAAGGTTGCTACGCGCATTCCTAAAGCTCCTGCTAAAGCACTACAAGCTGCTCCTACAACAAAAGAAAATGCTACTTCCGTCGTATCGCTGGCCATATTTACCCAGTACAATAGCCCGGCTACTATAAAAACAAACACTGCTAGAACTTTATACTCTCTAACAATAAATGCTGTTGCGCCTTCACGAATGGCTAGCCCAATTTCTTGCATTTTTTCATTACCTGGATTCTGTTTATTAATCCAGCTACTTTTCATTAGGCCAAATAAGATGGCTATAACACCAGATACTGGTATTAAGTAAAATAGATTTTCCACTATGCTACTCCTATATTTTGTTTATTAAAATTATTCATTGTTTCATTAGCTCCTTTATTTAGTATTGAAAGCATAGCCTCATTTGTTGTAACTAAGACTTCCTCTACTAAAGGGTGAAATTTTTTATTAAATGGTTTTAGTACATATTTTTCTGAAGGCCTTCTATAATCTGAGGCAGCAATACCAATTTTTAATCTGGTAATTTGATCTGTTGAGAGAGCTTGAATAATTGATTTCATCCCATTGTGACAACCATCGCCACCATCTGTTTTAATGCGAATTTCACCTAAAGGCAAATCTACGTCATCAAAAACTACAACAAGATCTTTTATATCAGCTTTATAGAAATTTAGCACTTCACGAATGATTGAGCCGCTATTATTCATACCTGTCGTTGGTTTAACCAATAAAAATTCACTACCTTTTTTTGCAAAAATATAATTTCCTTTCCCTGGCTTGAAATCCACATCGTGGGCTTCTGCAAATTTATCCATCATCCAAAAGCCTACATTATGCTTAGTAGAAAGATATTTTGATTCGCTATTACCCAGTCCAACAAAAACCATCATTACTTATTATCTCCATCTAACTCATTGTTTGATTCCGAAGAGCTATCATCTGATGATTCTTCATTGCTATCTTCTCCGTCAGAATCTTCTTCATCTATGTCGATATCAACTTCTTCTTTTTCTTCCTTAGGCTCTTGTACAGACATTACCGCAATATCTTCTACTGTAATCATTTCTACATCTTCAGGTAATGAAATATCCTTAACAAAAAGATTTGTATTCATTGCCATGTCTGTTACATCAATTTCTAGAAATTCTGGAATTTCAGAAGGCTTACATTTAATAGTAACTGCATTAAGTAGTTGTACTAAAATTCCACCTAATTTTACGCCCTGAGATTCTCCAATGCTTCTTACGGCAACTTCTAGTGATATCTTTTCATCTTCTCTTACTTTCTGAAAATCTACGTGCATAACTTCATCCGTTACAGGATGATATTGCACTTCCTTCAAGAGAACAAATTGTGATTTCTTCTCTACGATGATTTCAAAAATCATTTGTCCTGTTTTCAAGGCTTTATTAAAACTTTTTTTATCCATCGCTAAAGGAGTTGCTTCTACTCCAGAATGATATAAAATAGCTGGTACACGATCGCGCAATCTAGTTCTTCTAGCTGCTGATGTACCTTGTTCTTTACGAATATCTACTTCTAATTTTTCAAATTTGCTCATGTTACTTTCCCAAATAGTTGACTTACTGATTCACCTTTATGAATTCTATTAATTGTGTCTGCAAATATTTTTGCTGAAGACACAATTGTTAGTTTTTCAAATTTTTTATTTTCTGGTATATATACCGTATCAGATAAAAATACTTTATCAATATCTTTATTAGATAATCTTTCAATTGCTTCACCTGATAAAATTCCATGCGTAGCAGCAACAGTGACTGAAACTGCACCTTTTTCTTTTGCTACCTTTGCAGCATTACAAATAGTGCCTGCTGTATCAATCATATCATCAACAATTAAGACATGTCTATCCTCTAGATTACCTACTAGATGTGCTACTTCAGAGTTATTGTGCCCACTTCTTCTCTTATCAATTAGAGCAAAACCAATCCCTAGTTTTTTAGCATAAGCTTGACCTAGTTTGTTAGAGCCCATATCAGGGGATAACACTACACACTTATCTTCATTTTTCATATTATAAATATAAGCTGTTAGTTCATCGATCAATACTAAGCTTCCATATAAATTATCAATCGGGATACTAGCAAATCCTTGTATTTGTGTAGAGTGTAGATCCATAGTAATAATTCTATCTGCTCCAGCTTGCGTAAAAATATCCATCATTACTTTAGCAGATATAGGAACCCTCGGTTCGTCTTTTCTGTCTTGTCTAGAATATCCAAAGTAAGGGATAACTACATTAATTTTTTCTGCACTTGCGCGCTTAGCAGCATCAATTAATAATGCTAATTCAATAATATGATCTGCTGGAGCATTAGTGCTTTGCACAATATAAATATCATTACCGCGTAGATTTTCATTATACTTTACCCACAATTCACCGTCACTAAATGTTTCAACTACAAGGTCACCAACTGGTAAGTTGGCTTGCTCTGCAATTTTAGCAGTTAGCTCGCGGTTACTTGTCCCGGAAAATATTTTTTGTATATATTGTCCCATAATTTTTTTGTTGGGGAGCAGGGACTCGAACCCCGACTGCCTGGACCAAAACCAGGTGTCCTGCCAATTAGACGACCCCCCAAAATTAAATTTTTGGATTCGCTATAATTGTAGGATAATGGGGACTGAAAAAAGACTGCGCTTTTTGCGCTGTTTGTTTGTCTGAGAATATTCCAAACACAGTCGAACCACTACCCGACAAACTGGCGTATTTTGCACCTAAATCCAAAATCTCTAATTTTATCTTGCCAATTTCTGGATGTGTCTTAAAAACATGCATCTCAAAATCATTGTAAAATAACTCGGAGCTTAAGTTTTTAGCTTTAAGCTCTTCCAACATTTGCGACAACTTAATGTGGGTTTGTCCTTTTACCAAATACTTTTTTATAAACATAAAAGCGTCTGAAGTTTGAACTTTTATATCAGGCATAACAAGTAAGAGGTAATTATCTATTTTAATGTTTTTTATAGGAGATAATTTTTGTCCTTTTTCTTCGCCGCCCTGCATTCCTCCATTGACAAAAAATGTAGAGTCTGCACTAATCTTTTCTGCTAATTCTTTCATTTCCTCCTGTTGAATATTTAAGCTACAAAGCTCATTAATTGCTTTCAAGGTAGCTGTGCCATTACTAGACCCTCCACCTAAGCCGGCGTTTGTAGGAATATTTTTTTGTAAGAATATTTTAAAATTAGGTAAATTTGGATAGCGCTCTTTTAAGATTTTAATTGCACTTATACAGGTATTATTATTTGAGTCTAACCAGTTAACGTTTGTATCAAAAGCTATTATCTCTGATTTCTCTATTGTTAATTGATCATGAAAATCAATTTCTTGAAAAATGGTTATAATATCATGAAATCCATCTTCTCTTTTATCCAGAACGTGCAATCCAAGATTAATTTTAGCATAAGAATTAATTTTCATTATTAAGAGTTACTATTGCTTCACACCCCCAACCACTAGTCATATCTAAAAACTTTAAGCCATTTGTGGTAGTAGCTTTGATTGAAATAATATTTTTATCAATCCCCAACGCTTCAGATAAAGATGCTTTAATAGCTTGTTTGTGAAGAGAAATTTTTGGTTTGTTAAGCACGATAGACACATCAATCATAGCTATTTTTATATTTTTTGGTATTTTTTGGATAATTTTTTTTAATAACTCAATACTAGATATGTTTAAATATTCAGATGTATTGGGAAAATGCTCTCCTATATCTCCCAGATTTAAGGCTCCTAATAGCGCGTCTGTTATGGCGTGAGTTAATACATCTCCATCTGAATGTGCATCTGATTCAAATTCACAATCAATTTTATGACCGCCCACCATTAAATACTCCCCCTTAACAAGAGAGTGAAAATCTACCCCTATTCCCACCTTATTTTGCTGATATAACATACCCTTAATAAAAGCCATGTCTTCCATTTCGGTTATTTTAATATTTGTAGTTTTATTGTTTATAATTTGAATCATATAACCATTATGCTCCATCAAACTTGCTTCGTCTGTAAAATTTTTTCTATCATTTCTGTTCGTATTTTTATAACAAGCATTTAGAGCGGAGAAATTAAATGCCTGTGGTGTTTCTGCCAGCCAAAGATTTTTTCTATCTACCGTAAAAGCTATATTATTATTATTGGCTTTTTTCAATGTATCAGAAACTCGATGGGCCAGTATAGCCCCATCACTTTTTGCACATGCGACAGATAAGCTGCTAAGATGTTCATTTTTAACTAATGGTCGAGCTGCATCATGTATAAACACAATCTTTGTATCCTTGCTTAATATCTTAATTGCACTATACACAGATTCAGATCTGGTTTCTCCTCCGTAACATAGAATAATAGGTTTGTTTTTATCATATACAGATAGATCTTTTTTAATCTCAGGAGATAAATCTTTTGGTATAACTAGATAAATAGAGTCTATTGAATCAGAGTTGTTAAAAATATCCAGGCTGTATTGATATAATGGTCTATTATTTAAAGTAGCTGTTTGCTTGTATCCTCCAAACCTACTTCCTTTTCCTCCTGCAACTATTACTCCAACATTCATTACATATTATACAATAAGCATGGCATCACCATAACTTAAAAACCTATAGTTTTTCTTTTTGGCAACCTTATATGATTCTTTAACCAAATTATATCCTGCAAATGCAGAAGTAAGCATCAATAAAGTGCTCTCTGGTTGGTGAAAGCTAGTAATTAAGCCATCTACGATTTTAAATTCATGTGGTGGATGAATAAACTTATTAGTCCAGCCTTTTTTAGGAGAAATTTGAAAGCCTGACACATTAACCGTTTCTAACGCTCTAACGGTAGATGTCCCTACTGCAAAAATTCTTCTTCTTTTTCTTTTGGCTTCATTAATGGCTAAAGCAGTCTCTGGGCTAACTTCAAAATATTCAGAGTCCATATGATGCCTATTTAAATCTTCTACCTGGACTGGCTTAAAAGTACCTAGCCCTATATGAAGTGTAATATTATAGATTCGTACACCTTTATTTTTAAGAGCTGTAATTAATTCTGGTGTAAAATGGAGTCCAGCAATCGGCGCTGCCACTGCTCCTCTTTTCTCTGCATATACTGTTTGATATCTTTCTGTATCTTGTTTAGTAGTAGGTCTTTCGATATATGGGGGTAGTGGAGGGTTACCAATTTTAGTTAAAATATCATCAAAATTTTCATCCCCAAATTCAAACCTAACTACTCTACCGCCTGATACGGTATTATCGATGACATCACAAAATAAGTTTTTAGAAAGAATTAATTTATTCCCAATCCTAACTTTCCTTGCTGGTTTAACTAAGACTTCCCATAATCTGTCACCCAATTCTCTTAATAAAAAGATTTCAACCTTTGCATCTGTTCTGTCTTTGGTAGCATATAATTTAGCTGGAAATACTTTAGTATTATTCATAATTAAGAGGTCATTTTTCTTGAGGTGGTCAATAATGTTGGAAAATTTACTATGCTTAATAGATCGATCTTCTCTATTAAGAACCATCATTTTTGCACTATCTCTTTTTGGCTTTGGTTTTTGTGCAATAAACTTTTTAGGAAGCTGGTAGCGGAAGTCTGTTAGTTTATATTTTTTCTTTTTTTCGATCATTAAATTAATTCTCCTATTTATTTTTGTTTTTGTATTCCAAACAACTTGTATGCTTTGTCTGTGGCTTTACGCCCCCTTGATGTTCTTTCTATAAAACCTTCTTTTATTAAGTATGGCTCATAGACATCTTCAATAGTTTGTACGTCTTCATTGACAGATATTGCTAAAGATTTTCCTCCGGTAGGTCCTCCATTAAAATTAAGAATAAGATTTTTTAAGATTTTTTTATCCATTTCCTCAAGTCCATTTTTATCAATACCTATACTTTCTAGTGAACTTTTAGCAAAATCTATACTGATCGTTTTAATTTTTTTTACTTGTGCAAAATCTCTTACTCGCTTTAATACTCTATTTGCAATTCTTGGGGTGCCGCGAGATCTACGAGCAATTTCATATAAAGCGTCTTCATCTACATGCACGTTTAAGATACTTGCTGTTCTTTCTAAAATTTTAAATAAATCGTCTGTATTATAAAAATTAACACGGAAAATAGCTCCAAACCTGTCCCTCATGGGCGTAGAAATATTGCCCAATCTTGTAGTCGCACCAACCAAAGTAAATGGCTCTAAATCTATTCTTACTGTCCTAGCATTTGGACCTGAATCAATTAAGATATCAATTTTATAGTCTTCCATGGCAGAATACAAATATTCCTCAACTGATGTATTCATTCTATGAATTTCATCTATAAATAATACATCGCAATTTTGCAAGTTTGTTAGCATCCCAGACAAGTCTCCTGGAATTGAAATTACTGGACCTGAAGACCCAGAAAAGCCTTGACCTAGTTCTGCAGCAATAATATTAGACAATGTAGTCTTTCCTAGCCCTGGAGGGCCATATAATAAAATATGGTCTAGTGCTTCTTCTCGTTCTTTTGCTGCTAATATATAAGTTTTTAAGGAATGTACTAAAGCGTCCTGTCCAACAAACTCATCAAACAATTGGGGTCTAATTTGTTTATCAAAATTTCGCTCTTCGTTGGATGAAGTAACTATTTTTTCTTCGGTGTCCACTATACACTAAGATAATTAGAGAAACATGGTTATCCAAAAAATTATTTTAATACTTTTTTTAGGAAATGGCCTGTTATTGATTTCTTGTTGTATGAAATATCTAAAACAGTGCCTTGAGCAACTAGTTCTCCGCCGCCTTCTCCCCCTTCTGGTCCTAGATCAATAATCCAGTCTGCGCACTTAATAACATCCAAGTTATGTTCAATTACTATAACTGTGTTCCCTTGCGTAACCAACTTTTGCAATACAGACATTAGCATTTGAATATCATCTACATGTAATCCCGTTGTCGGTTCATCTAAAAAGTAAACTGTGTTTTTTGTATTATTTTTTGAAAGCTCTGTAGAGAGTTTGATTCTTTGGGCCTCTCCACCAGATAGCGTGGTTGCTTGTTGTCCCAATTTAATATACCCTAATCCTACATCATGCAAAGTGTCGAGACGTTTTTTAATAGAAAATATATTTTTAAAGAAAATACGTGCTTCATCTACAGATAATGCTAATACGTCAGCAATATTTAGGCCTTTATACTCTATCTGTAGCGTTTCATTGTTATACCTTTTACCGTTGCAGTCTTCACAATTAACATATACATCTGGTAAAAAATTCATTTCGATTTTAATAATACCGGCTCCTTGACACTTCTCACATCTTCCGCCTTTAACATTAAATGAAAACCTGCCAAGCTTATATCCTCTTAACTTTGCCTCTCTTGTTTGTGCAAATAAATCTCTTATATGTGTAAAAATACCCGTATATGTTGCTGGGTTTGATCTTGGGGTTTTCCCAATAGGCTTCTGATCTACATTAATCACTCTTTCTACTCTATCGGCTCTTAATAAGTTTGTAAATGGTAGCATATCTTTAACACTTAAATTCACCAAATTTGATAGGGCTGGATAAAGTGTTTGATTAATGAGCGAGCTTTTACCGCTTCCAGATACACCGGTGACTGCTACCAACCTATCATACGGAAAACTGACATCAATATTTTTTAGATTATTTCCGCTTGCTCCCTGTATGGTAAAATGATCAAAGGTGGCTGTCCTATACTCTGGTAGTGGAATATACTTTTCCCCAGACAAATACTGCCCGGTTAACGTATTTTTATCAGCTAAAATTTCTTTTAGCGTCCCGGAGAAAACCACTTCTCCTCCATGAGCTCCAGCTTTAGGTCCCATATCAATAATTTGATCTGCAGATTCCATGGTATTTAGGTCATGTTCTACTACAATGACTGTATTGCCAATATCTTTTAATGATTGTAATGTCTGAATTAAGCGATCATTATCTCTGGGATGAAGACCTATTGATGGCTCATCTAGTACATATAATACGCCCGTAAGCTGGGAGCCGACTTGGGATGCCAATCTAATTCTTTGAGCTTCTCCTCCAGATAAAGTACGTGAGGCTCTGTCTAATGTTAAATAACTAAGCCCAACATTAATTAAAAAATTAAGTCGTTTTTTAACCTCTTTCAAAATCCCATCTGCAATTGCGTGATCGCTTTTAGATATATTAAAATTTTCAAAAAATTGTAGTGCATCTTCTATATTTCTAGAACATAGCTCTCCGATATTTTCTGTATCTATTTTAACGTGCATCGAAGATTCTTTTAATCTTTTACCAATACAAGCATCACATTTTCTTGTACTCATAAAACTCTCAATCCAGCGACGTATTCCATAAGACTGCGTCTGCTTATAGCGCCTTTGCAATTCTGGGATTATCCCCTCCCATTCACCGGTATAAGTACCAGACCATTTTTTATTTTTAAAATCAATATCTAGATTATGCCCTTTTAGGCCATATAAAATAATAGTTCTCACTTCTTTGCTTAGCTGATTCCATGGCTTAGAAAAAGAAAGCGGGTGCTCTCTAGCTAAGGCTCTTAACTTGTTTCCATGAAAGCCTTTTGGTTGGCTCCCTATTGGACGAATAGCTTCCTGGATAAGTGATTTTTTATTATCTGGAACTACTAAGTTTGGATCAATTTCTGTGATATAGCCTAACCCATCACATTGTTGGCATGCACCATATGGAGAGTTAAATGAAAACATCCTAGGTTTTAATTCAGATAACATTATATAGGGATGATAGGCGCAAGCAAAGTGTTCACTAAACATAAAGTCTTCTTTCCCGTTGATGCTTATAATACAAATACCTCCACCCATTTTTAATGCTAGTTCTACAGATTCTAATAAGCGGGATTTTACATCTTTGTTAATCATCACACGATCAATTAAAACATCTATATCATGATTTTTATTTTTTTCTAAAGGGTGGGGCTTTCTCAAAGACACAATTTTTTTATCCATTCTTGCCCTCAAAAATCCTTTCTTTTTAATATCCTCTATAACATTTTTGTGCTCACCCTTACGCCCCTGAATAACGGGAGACAAGATATAGGCTTTATCTTCATGGTGTAGTTTTAAGATCTGCTCTACTATTTGTTCTGGTGTTTGTCGATTAATTTCACGATTACATTCCCAGCAATGTGGCTTACCAATACTAGCATACAATAGCCTCAAATAGTCATGTATTTCGGTGATGGTACCAACCGTAGATCTTGGATTCCGAGAACCTGTTTTTTGTTCAATCGATATAGCTGGCGACAAACCTTCGATAGTGTCTACATCTGGCTTTTCCATTAAATCTAAAAATTGTCGCGCATACGCAGAAAGTGATTCCACATATCGTCTTTGTCCTTCTGCATATATTGTATCAAATGCCAATGAAGACTTACCAGAGCCGGATGGTCCAGTGATAACAACTAACTTATTTTTTTCAATATCAACATTGATATCTTTGAGGTTGTGTTGTCTTGCCCCTCTAATTGATAGTTTATTTTTCATTTTTTTCATTATTTCTATAAAAAAACTTAACGCATAACTTACTTAACTATAGAAATGATTCAAAAAAAGATTTAGGTTTACGTAGAAATAAAATGAACAGCTTAAAAAATAAACTATTGGTCGCCATGCCAAATATGACAGATCCATACTTTGCAGAAAGTGTTGTTCTCCTCTGTGAACACAACAATGAGGGGGTTTTAGGTCTAATTATTAACAAGCCTATTAGCCAAATGAAGGTGGTTGGTGCCGGCTTTAAAAATAAGTTTTTTAAAGACCTTATTGCTGAATCAGAAAAAATTTATTTTGGGGGGCCTGTCATGTTACATGAAGCGTGTGTTTTAAGCGAAACAGACAATTCAAATATTTTATTTAATATATCAGAAAAAATTAAACTTTCTAATGATCTCGATTTAATACAAAAAATTTTGTTTGATGATGAAAATCCTAAAAATACAAAATTAATCTTTGGTCATGCTGCTTGGGATGTCAATCAATTACAAGATGAAATAAAAAGAGGCGATTGGTTAGTTCATGATAGTACAGAAGAAATTTTTACTACAAACCCAAAATTAATTTGGGGTAGTCTAATTAGATTTTTTGGTTTAGATCAATTTAATATAACGGGTATAGGGGGTATATCTTGATATCCGGATTAAAAAGAATACTAGCGGATGTTAAGGCTAAGAGAGTTACTAAGGGCACTAACGGGGTGCAGCTTATTGTAAATGGTTGGGGGTTAATAAAACAGGGATTAAGTCTTATAAGGAGCGATGTTCGCCGCCGTCACAAAAAATAGTAGAACAATTAATAAAATCTGCTTTATCCGATAATAATAAACTGACTAGTCCCGCTACATCTTCTGGCGTTGTAGTTCGTCCCATAGGATTTCTTTCTACTGTTTTTTCTATCCACTCTTCCCAATTATCCGAAATTTTTGTTAAGGCTCTTGTTGGGGTAATGCCTGCTTGTATTGTATTTGCGGTAATGCCTTTAGATCCAAGTTCCCATCCTATCTGCCTAATAACAGCCTCTAGTGATGCCTTTGCGACTCCTACAGGTCCATACCCCTGCATTGCTTTATAACTTCCCTCACTGGTTAAGCCAAGAATTCTAGATCCTTTTGATAGGAGGTTGTGTTCAAGTAATATTTGAGTCCAATAGATAAGACAGTGCGCCATTACATGTTGTGTCATATCCATTTGTCTTTTTCTTACTGGCGTAGGTTCAAAAAAATTAGTGGTGCTCCCGAAAGCAATTGAGTGCATCAGCAATTTGATTGGTTGATTCTGAGTAATTAAAGCAATTTCTTCTATGTGCTTAGACATAATTTCTTTGTCTGCTGCATTTTCATTCCAAAAATGTGCATGGCCGCCATTGATTTTTTGTATTTCTTTTTTTAGTGTCTCTGCTTCTTTCTTTATAGGACCTCGATCTAGATGAAATCCAATAATGCCATACCCTTCCTTAGCTAACGCTAATGCGGTTGCAGCTCCGTGTCCTGTAGAACACCCTAAAATGATTGCCCATTGTTTACTCATAGAAATTCAATTTAATAAATACTAATTCAATTAAGTATTATATTCTCACAATGAAATTAAATTGTGGATTTGTAGGATTACCAAATGTAGGGAAGTCAACCCTATTTAATGCTTTGAGCAAAAATAATATTGCTGCAGAAAATTATCCTTTCTGCACCATAGAACCAAATACTGGCGTGGTAGAGGTCCCAGATGTAAGGCTTGACGCTCTATCTAAAATTTTTAAACCAGAAAAAACAATCTATAATACAATAGAGTTTATAGATATTGCAGGTTTAGTAAAAAATGCGCATCAAGGAGAGGGTCTTGGCAATCAATTTTTGTCACAAATCCGCTCTGTAAAAGTTATCATCCAAGTGGTTCGATTTTTTTCTGACAAAAATATTACGCATGTTGAAAATCGTCTAGATCCATTAGATGACATGGAAATTATTAATACTGAATTGGTATTGGCTGATATGAAAACCGTAGAAAGGTCTTTACAAAAAAACCAAAAACTTCTTAATGCTAATAAACCAGAAGGTAAAATAGCAGAATTGGCCCTAACCGGTCTTTTGGCTCATCTAAATCAAGGGGTAGCTGCAAGATCGTTTAAAAGAGATTCAAAGCAAGATGAAGTAATTAAAAATTTATTTCTTTTAACTGATAAACCAATGATTTATGTGGCAAATATAGATGATAATTTTTCTGACAAAGATCAACTTTCAAAAGCTAAGAAAGTTGCTTTAACCAATCATTCGTCTTTTGTTGCTATTAATGGGAAATTAGAAGCAGAAATGGCTGACTTTGACGAGGAAGAGAAAAAAATAATTTTAGAAGACTATAATTTGAAAGAAACTGGATTGAATACTTTGATAAAAGAGGCCTACAATACGCTTGGACTTCAAACATTTTTTACGTGCGGTGAAATGGAAGTCCGCGGTTGGACTATTAAGAAGAATGCTTGCGCAGTAGATGCTGCAGCAGAAATTCATACAGATTTTGCAACAAAATTTATTAAAGCGGAAATATATACTTTTGACGATGCTATAAAACATCAAGAAAGTATTAAAGATTTAAAAACATTGGGCTTGGTGAAAAATGTTGGCAGAGACTATATTATGCAAGAAGGTGATGTTGCATACTTTATTAAAGGACAATGATGCAAAAAAAAATTAAGATTGGTGTTGTAGGTGCAGGACATTTAGGTAAATACCATATTAATCATTTATCTAAACATGCTGATATTGATTTTGTTGGCTTTTTTGATACAAATCAAGATGGTGCTAAAAAAATAGCTAAAGAATTCTCAGTAAAATCATTTGAAAAGATTGATCAATTAATATCTGCATCAGATGGAGTGCACATTGTTACTCCTACTAATTTTCATTATGAAATTGCTATTCAATGTTTAGAAAAAAATAAAGATATTTTTATTGAAAAGCCTATAACAAGCACTACAAAAGAGGCTGATGAAATCATCCAAATGGCCGATTCTAAAAAATGTATTGTACAAGTAGGTCATATTGAAAGATTTAACCCTGCTATTAATAAACTTAAAAAGATTGTCTGCTCCCCGCATTATATTGAAATAGAGCGGTTGGCTCCTTTTCAAGCAAGGGGTACCGAGGTTCCAGTAGTTTTAGATTTAATGGTGCATGACATTGATTTGATTTTATCTATGGTAAATTCAAAAATTATAGATATTCATGCTAGTGGTGCTAAAATGATGAGTAACACGGTAGATCTTGCACATGCGCATATTAAGTTTGAAAATGGGGTCGTCGCAAATTTAAAATCTAGTAGAATTGCTCAAAATTATGTTAGAAAAATTCGTACATATGAAAAAAATCTTTACACTATTACAGACTTAATGATTCCTCAAATTGAAGTATATGGCCTTGAAAAAACTTCTACTTTTTCTAGTGGATGTATCGAGCAAACTATTGATACTGCAGTAGGGTCTAAAAAATTATTTTATGAAAAAGTAGTGCCAGAAAAAAAAGATGCCTTATTAGAAGAAATTAATGATTTTATTAACTGTATCAAAAGTCGACATGCGCCTACTGTAGATGGGAAACAAGGATTGCAGGCTTTAGAAATTGCTCTAGAGATTGAAAAAAAAATTATCCACAATGATAAATAAAAAAATAGTAGTTATTGCTGGAGAAGATTCAGGAGACTTACATGGCTCTCATCTGATAAAAGCTCTAAAAGAATCTAATAAAAATTATAAATTTTATGGAATTGGTGGAGAAAAAATGATTCAACAAGGGTTAACTCCTATTGAACATATTAAAAATCTAAATGTCATTGGCTTAGTTGAAGTATTAAAGCATTACCCAAGAATTAAACGGGTTTTCAACAAAACATTATTATTCATAAAAAATACACGGCCAGAAAAAGTCATCTTAATTGATTATCCTGGATTCAACTTAAGATTAGCAAAAAAAATATCAAATATGGGTATAGAGGTTTCTTATTTTATATTGCCACAAGTTTGGGCCTGGAGAAGTTCGCGAGCAAAAATCTTGGAGGATAATACTGATAAGCGCATTAGTATTATTCCTTTAGAAGAAGATTGGTTTAAAAAGCGTGATATTGAAATTTTATATGTTGGTAACCCATTAATAGATCTAAAAAATATCGAAGCAGATAAGAGCGCTTTATACAAAAAATATAATATTTCATCGGGCGATAAGATTATTGCATTGATGCCCGGTAGCCGAAAATCTGAAATTCAAAAACATTGGCCAATTTTTTTACAAACATTAAATCTATTAAAAAAACAATCATCCTATAATATAGTTCCGATACTGCTTAAAGCGCCTAATGTTGTAATCGATAATATCCCTAGCGATATTATTACCATTAAAGAAGACCACTATGAGGTCCTTTCTATCGCAGATGCAGCTATTGTATGCTCAGGCACAGCCACGCTTGAAACAGCAATCCTGGGTTGCCCAATGGTAGTCTGCTATAAACTATCCTCTATTACTTGGTTTTTAGCACAAAAAATGTCTTCTGTAAAATATCTTTCTTTGGTAAACCTCATTGGTAATAAAAATATTGTGAAAGAATTATTGCAAAATGATATGAACGCTAACAATATAACAAAACAAATCATTTATTTATTATCAGGGGAGGGTCAAGAAAAAACTAAAACAGAATATCGTGAGTTAATAAATTCTTTAACTTCTAAGACAAATCCATATAAAGAAGCTGCTAAATATATTTTACAATAAATTATGATGTATAAAATCAAAACATTTGCTCTAAAACTAGTAATCAATTTTTTATATGGGTTTAATAGTTGGGAAGTTATCGGCGAAGAAAATATTCAAAATTTAGTATCAAAAAATAAGTCATTTATCCTGGTCACTTGGCATGGAAAAGTATTGACTGTTTTTAAATATTTTGCCAATAAAAATTATATTGGACTTGCAAGCAAAAGCAAAGATGGGGGTCTTATTGTTGATGTTGGAATAAAAATGGGGTATAAATTTGTTAGAGGATCAAGCGGTAAGGGTGGTAGTGAGGCCTATAAAGATATGATCAAATTATTGCAAAAACCCTCTATTCAACTGATTATTACACCCGATGGACCAACAGGTCCTGAACATATTCCAAAGCCTGGCGCAGTACGCCTAGCAAGAGAAAGTGGTGTTCCTATAGTTCCAGTAATTGGTCATGCGTCAAAAAGTTGGAAATTTCAAAATTGGCATACGTTTTATATTAGTAAACCCTTCAGTAAAACAAAAATGGTTATTGGAAGCCCTATTTATTTCGACGCCGAACAATCAGTAGAGGAGTGTCTAGATATTGTTAAAAATGCGTTATCTACTACAGACAAAAAGGCCTCTTCAGATGCATAAAATTTTCTCCCTTATTCTGTTTTTATTTCCAATACATCTAGTGTTTATTAAAATCAAAAATTTTTTATACGATAATAATATTATTGATCCTATAAAGATTGATACTAAAATTATTAGTATCGGTAATGTCTCTTTGGGTGGTGCAGGAAAAACTCCTTTTACAATCGCCCTATCTAATTTTTTAAAAGAAAAGAGGGGGTTTTCTGTAGGCGTGGTGACAAGAGGATATGGAAGAAGAAATAGTCACCATAATTTTTTATTTAACAACCACTCTTGGCAAGATTGTGGAGATGAGGTTATAGTTTTAACAAATAATCTTTCTCGTTCTATACCAGTTTATATATCAAGCAATAAAATTTTAGGCGCAAAAGAACTGTCTAGTTTAGGTTGTGACATTGTAATATTAGATGATGCTTTTCAACATCGTAAATTAGGTCGAGATATTGATATTGTGCTTTTAAGCCCAGATGAGCTCCTTGCTAAAAACAAAAAGACTTTCCCTTGGGGCCTATTAAGAGAGCCCTTCTATAATATAAAACGAGCTAATATTATTATTGCCACTAAAATAAATTTATACAGTAGCAAGATACTCCCCCCAAATAGCTTGCCTCTTAATACTAGCTTCCAAAAAGAATTGTTGTCTTCAGATGGCGCATCTAAAATAACTATCAAACAATTATCAAAATTAAAAAATATAATATCCTTATGTGGTATTGGAAAACCAGTAAGTTTTCAAAATAGCTTAGAAAGCTTAAATATCTCTGTTAAAAAACATTTAACCTATTCGGATCATCACAGCTTCACAGAAAAAGACATAGCAAATATTCTTTCCCACATAAAAAAGCTGAACATACAGTCAATTATATGTACTGAAAAAGATTGGGTTAAATTAATGGGCTTTGACGACGAAATAAGTATTCCAATTTATGCAATTAGGCTTAACTACTGTTTAAACAAAGACATTGAAGATGCTGTTTTACGTCTATTATAAATATTTGACATTGCTTATGTTATAAGCTAAGTTTTTGAACATTTAACACATTAGGAGGATTTAAATGGTAGAATTATTTTTAGAAGGTGGGCCTTTTATGTGGCCAATTTTATTACTTTTATTAGCGGGTTTAGCATTAGTCGGAGAGCGTGCATATTCATTAAACCAATCACAATCAGATTCTGAAGGATTTATGGACGCATTAAGACAGTCATTAAAATCTGGTGGATCAAAAAAAGCTTTGGATGTTTGTACTAGTCATGATGGGCCTGTATCAAATATTTGTTCAGCTGGATTAAAAAGAGTTGGTAAGGGAAGCGACCGAATAGAAAAAGCAATTGAAAATGCAGGATCTCTTGAAATGGCTTTCTTAGAAAAAAATATGGGTTGGTTAACAGCAATTATTGCTATTGCACCTATGATGGGCTTTACAGGAACTGTAGCTGGTATGATTTTTGCATTTGACGCTATTGCGGCGGCAAATGATATTTCACCGGCAGTAGTAGCTGTAGGTATCTCTCAAGCATTATTAACAACGGCTTTTGGGTTGATTGTTGCGATGATTATTCAAATCGCTCAAAACTTCTTTTCTTCTATGATTGATGCAATGGTTTTAGACATGGAAGAAAGATCAATCGAATTAACAGATCTCTTAAGAGACGCTAAATAGTTAAATGGCAATAAGAGAGAGAAAAGCTAGAACTGGAGCTATTCCTGAAGGTGGAATGGCGGACATTGCCTTTTTATTATTGGTATTCTTCTTAGTAACTACAACTATCGATATGGATAAGGGGCTAGGAATTATTTTACCAGCTGAAGGGCAAGAGCTAGAAATCAATAAGAAAAATATTCTTAATTGTTTGATTAGTTCTTCTGGAGCTGTATTGCTTGGCGGTGAACCCGTAGAACTAAAAGACTTGAGTCGTAGGGTTCAAGAAGAATTAAGAGAAAATGACAAACTAATTGTGTCTGTAAAGGCTCATGAAAAAGCACAATATGATGTTTATATAGAAGTCTTAGATCAATTAAAATTAGCAAAAGCTACTCGTATATCAATAGCGGAGACAGAATGAAGTTTAGAAGAAAGTCTGGCGTAGAATCAAAAATATCAACCTCCTCAATGCCCGATATTATATTTATGCTTCTTATCTTTTTTATGGTTACGACTGTATTAAGGGAATATTCAGGTCTTCCGGTTTCTTTGCCAAAAGCAGAGCGTATTGAAAAGCTAGAGTCTAAGAGACATACATCGGACATATGGGTGTCCAAAGATGGGTTAATATCTATTGAAGATAAATTATTTAACAACGATGATGTACGTCATGTGATGTATGAAAAAAGAGCTTCAGACCCACAGCTAACAGTTTCACTAAAGGCTGACCAAGCTGCTAGAATGGAAATTATTTCTGGGATACATAACGAGCTAAGAAAAGCTGATGCACTTAAATTAAATTATTCTACTAAAGTAAAGGCTCCTAATTAATGGATTTTGAGACTATCAAAAAGTTCTTTTCAAAAATTAGCCCAGTTTCTTCAACTGTTAATTTTTTATTAACGCGCGCAAAACTTTCTAAGTATACCTTAAAACAAAAGTATTCTACTGTATTAAGAATTGGCGGTTTATTTGGGTGTATTTTAACGTTATTAAGTTTTTATAGCTTACAGCGTTTTGAAAATAATATCGAAATTGAAACAGAAGGCCAAATTATTATTGAAAATATTGAGATACCAGAAACACAACAATTTGAAACGCCTCCACCTCCTGCTAGACCTTCTATACCGGTAGAGTCAGAAGATGATGATCTTGCAGATGATTTAACAATTGAGGAAACAGATTTAGATAACTTTGATGCGTGGGATGCACCACCCCCACCTCCGTCGGGTCCACAAGTAAAATTTATTCCATATGACAAGGCTCCTGTTCCATTGATGCCTATTAGGCCCGTATATCCAGATATTGCACAAGAGGCGGGGATTGAAGGTCAGGTGATTGTTCAGTGCTTTATTGATAAAAAAGGTAAGGTAACAGAAACTATTATTCTTAAAGGTATTCCAAACACAGGTTTAAACGAGTCGGCTATTGCAGCTCTTAGAAAAACACGATTTAGACCAGCAAAGCAGCGTGAAACTAAAGTGGGTGTGTGGATTACTATTCCAATTAACTTTACTCTACAAAATTAATCTAGAACAGATAGTGTGTTTAGCGTAGAGTCGCCAAAGCCTATTTCAATTTTATCGCCAACTTTCAAGGGTCCAACCCCTTCAGGAGTCCCAGTAAATATTAAATCTCCCTCGATAAGAGGAATCTTGTTCGATAAAAAATTAATTTGCTCTGCAAAAGAAGATATCATCTGATTTGAGTTCCCCTTTTGTTTTTTTTCGTCGTTAAGGTTAAGCCAAAAATCTTCTTTGATTGGCTCGTTCGAAAACTCTGAAACAACAGCAGACCCCAAAAAAGATTTTGATAAAAGCCATGGGAGCTTATCTTCCTTGAGTTGATTTTGATAATTTCGTTTAGTTAAATCAATCCCCACAGTATACCCACCTATAAAAGACAGTGCGTCTTTAATTGATGTACTGATACCGCTTTTTCCCACTAACAACACAATTTCTACTTCATATTGAATATCTTTATTTTGAGATAAATAAATTTTGTTTGTTGTATTTAGCGCTGGAAGTGATTTTTGAAAAAAGAATGGTTCTTTTGGCTTGACATTATTTAACTCCTTAATGTGCTCACTATAATTACGTCCAATACAATAAATATTTCTTACTAAAACACTCTCACCATTATTTTTTTTAATATGATAATTTTTCAAAGTTAGCCTATTTTTTTTCAAAAAAGTTAGATACTTGTGCCTTAACAAACTCTCTATTTAGTCGAGCAATGTTGGTTTGTCCAATTTCTTTTGGACATTCTGCTGAACATGCCCCGGTGTTTGTACAAGCGCCAAAACCCTCTGCATCCATCGTTGCAACCATCTTATTTACTCTTTCTGTTTTCTCTTTTTGTCCTTGGGGAAGTAGGGCTAAATGAGATACTTTTGCTGAAGTGAATAGCATAGCTGAAGAATTTTTACAAGCTGCTACACAGGCCCCACAACCAATACATGCTGCCGAAAGAAATGCTTCGTCTGCGTTATTTTTATCAATTGAAATTTTATTAGCCTCGCTTGCTTCGCCAGTATCTACTGATACAAACCCTGCAGATGAAATAATACGATCAAAAGACTGTCTATCTACAGACAAGTCTTTAATCACACCAAACGATTTGGCTCTAAAAGGTTCTAGCAAAATATCATCTTCATCATTAAAAGATCTCATATGTAACTGACAAACAGTAGTAGCTTTTTGGGGACCATGGGGCCTCCCATTAATCATAAAGCCGCATGAACCACATATACCCTCTCTACAGTCATGGTCAAACGCCACTGGGTCTTGTTGCTCTTTAATGAGTTTGTTATTTAGAATGTCTAACATTTCTAAAAAGGAAATATTAGGATCGACATTCTCAAGACGATAGTCGTGAAGATTGCCTTCGTTTGTATTAGATTTTTGTCTCCAAATTTTTAAGTTAATATTCATTATTTATAGCTTCTTGTCTTCAATTTTACATTGTTATACTTTAAATCTTCTTTGAATAGTTCGGGTTTTCCATTTTTATTATATCCCCAAGCAGCAACATATTTAAAGTCAGTATCGTTTCTTTCAGCTTCATTTTCTTTTGTTTGATATTCTTCTCTAAAATGCCCCCCACAAGATTCATTTCTATCTAAGGCGTCATAAGCCATTAGTTCTGCTAGCTCTATGAAATCTTTTAGCCTTAATGCTTTTTCCAGTTCTTGATTCATGTCTTTATCGCTTCCCGGTATAGAAACATTTTTCCAAAATTTTTCTTTTATTTTTGGGATAGAATTGATTGCGTTTTCTAACCCCTCTTTATTCCGAGCCATTCCCACTTTATCCCAAACAACTTTTCCAAGCTCTCTATGAACTTCGTCTACAACCAAATCTCCCTTTATGGACATAATATGTTCAATATCTTTTTCTGTTTCTTGGATTGCATCTACAAATTCTTTTTGTTCTGCTTTATGTCCCAATCCAGGTTTTTCTTTAGCTAGGTAGTCCATCACTGTGTGCGGCGCAACAAAATAACCATCTGCCAGCCCTTGCATTAATGCGCTAGCGCCTAAGCGATTGGCCCCATGATCTGAAAAATTACTTTCTCCGATAGAAAAAAGTCCAGGGATGGTTGTCATTAAGTTGTAGTCAACCCACAAACCTCCCATCGTATAGTGAACAGCTGGATATATTTTCATTGGCGTTTTATAGGGATTTTCATCGGTAATATTTTGATACATATCAAATAAGTTTCCATACTTTTCTTTGATATATTCTTCGCCTTTTTCTTCTATGGATTTTTTGAAATCAAGATAAACTGCGACGCCTGTATTCCCAACGCCCTGGCCATTGTCACAAACTTCTTTTGCTCTTCTACTAGCTACATCTCTGGGCACAAGATTCCCAAAAGCTGGATAAATTCTTTCTAAATAATAATCTCTTTCTTCTTCTGGAATATTAGACGCTTTTCTTGTATCGTTCTTTTTCTTCGGCACCCACACTCGTCCGTCGTTACGTAAGCTTTCGCTCATTAATGTTAACTTAGACTGGAAATCATTCTTTACTGGAATGCATGTGGGGTGTATCTGAGTAAAGCTTGGGTTTGCAAATAAAGCTCCTTTTTTATGCGCTCTCCAATTGGCAGTAACGTTGCTGGCCATTGCATTTGTAGACAGATAATATACATTAGAGTATCCTCCTGTAGCTAAAATTACTACATCTGCAGAGTGTGCTTCAATTTTCCCGTTTAATAGATTTCTTGTTATGATTCCCTTAGCTTTTCCATCTATAGTGACAACATCTAACATGTCATGTCTTGAGTAAAACTTCACTTTTTTTGCATTTGTTTGTCTACTCAAAGCAGAGTATGCCCCCAAAAGGAGCTGTTGTCCTGTTTGGCCTCTAGCATAAAATGTACGAGAAACTTGAACCCCGCCAAATGATCGATTATCTAATAACCCTCCATACTCTCTGGCAAAAGGAACTCCCTGTGCAACGCATTGATCAATAATATTTACGCTTAACTCTGCTAGGCGATATACATTGTCTTCCCTAGATCTAAAATCTCCACCTTTAATTGTATCATAAAAAAGCCTCATAACGCTATCGCCATCTTTTTTATAATTTTTTGCTGCATTAATACCTCCTTGGGCGGCAATACTGTGTGCCCTTCTTGGAGATTCGTGATAAGAGAATGCGTGGATATTAAATCCTTTCTCTGCGAGTGTGGCAGCAGCAGAGGCCCCTGCTAGTCCTGTGCCAACAATAATAACTTTATACTTATTTGCTTCTTCTGGACTTAGCTTATTAAGTATTTTTTTATAATCTTCCCACTTTGTGTGCAGTTCTCCGTTCGGAACCTTAGAGTTTAGTTTAAAATCTTTCATAATTATATAACCCTCACAAGAAACCCAAACCATACTGGAATAGAAATAAATCCAAGTGGAATCCAAAACCAAAATATAATTGATAAGTTATTATATAGTTTTTCATACTCTGTTCCTACAATACCAAGGGTTTGGCCGGCAGAAGAAAATCCATGCTTAAGATGATATCCAAGCAACGCAATAGCAACTATATAGAAAACTGAAAAAAATGGGTTTGCAAATCCTACTTCACTACCCAAAACAACATCATAATAGGTTATTCCTTGCTGCATATCAAAATTAAATTTATACCAAAAAGTAGCCCAGTGTGTTACTAAAAAAATAAAAATAAAGCTTCCTGTAAATGCTGCATATCGCGCAGCAGATGAAGTATTTTCCTTGCTATATGAATCTACATTTTTTTTTGCCTTTCTATTTTTCCACCATAACAATATTCCGCTGTATGCATGGCTCAAAACAAAGGTTAATAAAAAAAATTCTGCAATTCTTATCAAGAAACCTAGCTTGTGAAGCTTTTGAACATATCCATTAAACGCTGCTTCGCCCACAAAAAGAAACAGATTCCCGAATAGGTGGAATGCCATAAAGAAAGATAGCAATAATCCGGTTATTGCCATTAGAATTTTTCTTCCAATTGAAGATGTTAATATTTGAAATATGGACATAAGTTTACCTAGTAGTAAAGCCAATTTTATAACTCGTTGGGATAAAGGTAAAGACAAAAAAATATGAACAAAGAATTCAAGGTTTCTGGTGGGCACAAAAATACCGTTGAGTCTGCCTATAATATATTAAAGTTGGGGGGTAATGCTTTTGATGCCGCTATAGCGGGCGTTTTTTCTTCTATGTCTGCTGAATACCTATATACTGGGGCTGCCAGCGGCGGAGCAATGCTGGTAAAAAAAGATGGGTTTTCTCCTCTAGTAGTCGATTTTTTTGTTGAAACTCCAGCGATTGATCCTAAAAAAGTGGCTGATTTTAAAACAATTCAAGCAGATTTTGGTGACACAAAACAAGAATTTAATATTGGGATGGGCTCTGTTGGTATTCCGGGCACCCTTCCAGGACTAATTGATATACATAAAAATTATGGCTCCCTACCTTTTGCTGTATTGGTTGAGCAGGCAGTAGATTTAGCAAAAAACGGATGTTTAATCTCTAAAAATCAAGAATACTTATCGAGTGTTTTATATCCCGTAATATCAAACTCTGAAACGTTAAAATCTCTTTTTATAAAAAATGGTGTCCTGAAAAAATCGGGGGGGCTATTTATAAATAAAGATTTTAGTTCATTTCTAGAGCAATTTATTTATGAAGATCCTGAAGAATTCTACAAACATGAGGTATGTCCTTTGCTTTATAATACAATCAAAGGTGGCGGTATTATTAGTTTAAAAAACTTACAAGAATACACACCAGAAACAAGAGCTCCCCTCACAACACAATATCACAATCATACTATTTTTATGAACCCCCACCCCTCTACTGGTGGTGCGCTAGTTGCTGAGGGCTTAAAAGAGCTGAATAAATTAACCGCTGTTTCTAAACAAGACCTAGAAAGGGCTTTGTATAAAATGCGTATTATAAAAGAGAAGGATATGGTGGGCTCTACCACACACTTAAGCGTAATGGATAAAAAAAATAATGTGGCCTCGGTCACAACAACAAATGGTGTTGGTGCGGGGTTTTTAATCCCAGGAACTGGAATAATGCCAAACAATATGTTGGGCGAAAAACACCTAAATATTCACGGTTTTCACAAATGGGAATCAAAACAAAGGATACCAAGTAATATTTGTCCAACATTAATGGTGGATAATAATGACAAGCTAACTGTTTTGGGCTCTGCTGGAAGTAGTAGAATTATTTCAGCGCTTACCTCTGTAATAACAAATCTCATTAATGGAAAGATGACGCTAGAGGCGGCTATTTCTAGTCCAAGAATCCATCTTGAGGGCGAAATATTGCATTGTGAACCAACTATAAGCCCTACAAAATATCAAACGAAAGACTTAGTTCTTTGGGAAGAAAAAAGTATGTATTTTGGTGGAGTTAATGCTTGTAGTTTTTCAGAATCAATTGCTGACGAGCGTAGAGACGGCTTCTCAGTTTAGTGGTTTACGCTTTTGTATAAAAATCCAAAAAGATCCTAAAACTAGCCCAAAACCCTCTCTTTGATATTCCCACAAATTAATCATTTTTGTATCTGTTTGATTGTAAAGAGAGATGTCTATCGCTTCAAAAAATATCAAGCATCCTAAAATAAAAATAACTGTGGCTACTTTTTTTTGAATATTTAATGAAAGTATGTTTTCAGATAAAATTGGCATTGTTGCTATAGTAAAATAAATAGGGACCCAAATAAACCAGTCGGGGTCGTTAATATTAAGTACTCCAAAAATCAAAAATATGATAGTCCCCAGCCAGATCATATTTAGTGGGCTAGCCAATAAAATAAACTTGGCATATCTTTGCTTTGGGGTGCTATCTCTGGATGCCACTGTACTCCAATAAAATTATTTTTATCCTTTAGCTCTATAGCCTCAATTATATTGTCGCTTGATTTGGCGGTTACAATAACTTGTTTGCCTAGGTTTTTAATAGATTGATGATGGCTACTTTTCACGCTGATTGTTTCTTTTTTAATAAGATTAAAAAGTAATGAATCTTCACTAGTAATCTTAACGGGGTGTGCGCTCGCCTCTCCATTAAAAACTCCATGATCAATATGGTTTTTTACTAGAGTGGGGATGTCCTCTATAAGGCTGCCTCCATAAATAATATTAACGTGTTGCGCTCCAGCGCAAATTGCGAGAATTTTTTTGTTTTGTTTCATCGTCTCTAAAAAAATAGCTCTATCAAAATTTTCTCTTTCTTCGGACATTATGTCTTGATCTAATAGGTCGGGATTTTTTGATTTATATGTGTGTGCCGGTATATCTGGGCCGCCCACCATTAACAGTGCATCTAGGTTGGAGACTAAGGATGTTATATGGTCTTTATTTGTGGTGTGGCTGAGCGTTACTGGACAACCTCCAGAAGACCAAACTGCTTTATAATAGGCCTCTTTTGTGGCATTCCAAGCTCTACCCTTTATGTGTATATCATAAGGATTAATTCCAATTATAGCTTTTTTCAAAACATGCCTAATTAAAATTTATATTCGTTAAGTTTTTTTACTTTTTTTCTGAGCTCTTGTAAGCTTCCTTGGTAGGTTTTTTTATTATATCTTACTGTCCAAGTTCCAGAGGGGTTTCCGTCTGTAAAATTTCCCGTTATAGTTGGATTTTCCTGAGGAGCAACATAGTTCCATTCACCGTTTTTTTGATTATTTTTATATGGCCCTTTTCCATAAAAGCGTGATCCAAAATCAATGTCTGGTCCCTCTATCCATTCTCCAATTTTTATGTCTTCGCTATATGGGCCAGATGCAATTTTTCTTGATTTGACAATGTTCGACTCAATAATACTGTTGTCTTCTTTTTTGTAGTGATCCCAAGTCCCTTCTTTTTTACCAAACTGATATGATCCCGCTTGCTTAAGGGCTAAAGAGCCTTCTTCTGCGGTAAAATATTCTTTCCAGTCGCCCGTTTTTACGCCTTCAACATAGGAACCTTGTCCTCTGTTCGTGGATTGTGGAGAAAGATTATAAAATTTGCCACTTAAAAGACCTCCGGTATAGTTTTCTTCCCAACCGGCATCCTTGCCTTTTTCATACCAGATCCATTTATCAATTTTTTTACCATCAACATAACCGCCTTCGCTCACAATAACTCCTTGTGAATCCCAGCTTTTCCATAAGTCTGACTTTTGCCAATTCTCATAATTCCCAGCCTTGATTAATGCTCTTGTGTTTGGGTCTCTTTCCTTCCATCTACCAGATCCGTTTTCAAACGTAATTTCTCCTCTAGTAACCAGTCTACCGTCACTATCTTTGCTCCAAGTTGTCCACGTACCAATAATCTTTCCGTCTTCATACTTGATATATTCTAGTCTTTTATTTTTTTCTCTTGGTCCTGGAAATAAGTAGGTGACCTGTTCTCCCTCTGGTACGCCTTTAATATATTTAGCCTTTCTTTGGGTCCCCTTTTTTTGGTTTACCTCAAACCAGTCTCCGTCTTTTAGCCCCTTTTTATATACGCCTACGAGCTCGCCATATTTATCTAATACGTCTCCCGAAAAAATGCTGTCTGACTCCTTGCTATAAGCCAGCCCATCTTCCTTGATAACGATTTGATCTTCATATATTTCACCAGAACAAGACATCATAAGCGCTGTTATAAATATTATAAATGTTTTTTTCATACCCTCTCCTTAACTTCGGTTTACTTAAATTTGATTTTGTCTTAAAATTTTTGAACAGCAGTAATGTATTCATTATGAACTATAAACAAAAAATATATTTTTTTTCACAAACAAAAACTGACGGAGACCAGTCTATGTCAGCAATTTTGGGTGGTAAGGGTGCAAATATTGCTGAAATGTGTAAGCTTGGTCTTCCCGTTCCCCCCGGATTTACACTAGCTACAAGACTGTGTAATGATTTTTTTAAAAATAAAAAACTTTCAATTACTCTTAAAAATAATGTCAAAAAATATATAAAAAAAACTGAAAAAAGTGCTGGGAGTTCTTTTGGGGGAGAAAATCCTCTTCTACTGTCAGTCAGGTCTGGTGCTCCCGTATCTATGCCTGGAATGATGGAAACTATTTTAAATATTGGGCTAACCTCTGAAACAATACCCCACCTTATTAGGAGGTCTGGTAGTGAGCGATTTGTATATGACAGCTATCGAAGGTTAATTATGATGTATTCAGATGTAGTTATGGAAAAATCGCTTCGTCTAAATAAAAGTAAGGCGCCTATTAGGGTTAAAATGGAAAAGCTTTTATCTGGCATGAAAAAAAAATATAAGCATAAAAATGATGCTGCTGTTCCTGCCAAACATTGGCAGGAACTAATCTCCGCATATCTAACCTTGGTAGAAAAAGATTTTGGAGTGGTCTTTCCAGACGATCCATATGATCAGCTGTTTGGCGCGATAGAAGCAGTATTTTCCAGCTGGCATGGCAAAAGAGCAAAAGAATATAGGGCCTTTGAAAATATTCCAACCTCAATGGGAACCGCTGTGAGCGTTCAAACTATGGTATTTGGAAATCTTGGAGAAAATTGTGGTACGGGGGTGGCTTTTACAAGAAACCCTTCTACTGGAGAAAATAAATTTTATGGTGAATGGCTACAAAATGCACAGGGAGAAGATGTTGTTGCTGGTATTCGTACGCCACATCCCATACTATCTGATTCGGGGTCAAAAAACTCTCTTGAAACAATGATGCCTAAGGCGTATGCACAGCTTGATCGTGTCAGAAGAAGGCTAGAAAAACATTTTGATGAGATGCAAGATATTGAATTTACTATTCAAGATCATAAGCTGTGGATGTTACAAACTCGCACTGGAAAGCGAACGGGTATTGCTGCAATTAAAATTGCTACTGATATGGTTCGCGAGAAGCTTATTAGTAAAAAAACAGCCCTTTCTCGTGTTCAACCAAACCAAATTTATGAAAGTCTGTTAAAAAATATAGAGCCTAGCTCGATAGTGGGGAAAAGCCCTATTGCGCATGGCCTGCCTGCGGGCCCGGGAGCCTCCTCTGGTGAGGTTGTTTTTACTTCAGAAAAAGCAGAGTTTTTGGGCAAAAAAGGGAAAAAAGTTATTCTTGTTAGGGAAGAAACTTCTCCAGAAGATATTCATGGAATGCACTATTCTGAAGGTATTGTAACTGCTCGCGGCGGACTAACTAGTCATGCGGCGCTAGTTGCTAGGGGTTGGGGTAAAAGCTGTATTGTTGGCTGTCAAACTCTACACATTAACAACAACCATCTTTCTTGTTCTTTTGGTGATACTAAAATAAAAGAGGGCGACTGGATTACTTTAAACGGCTCTACTGGAGAAATTTTTTATGGGGAGTTGGCTTTATTTCAAAACCCTATTAATAGTTCTGACGCACTAACAGAGTTGCTATCTTGGGCAGATCAAGTTCGAAAGCTAAAGATTAGAACAAACGCAGACACACCAGAAGATTGTGAAAAAGCGCTTAGTTTTGGTGCAGAAGGCGTTGGTTTGTGTCGTACAGAACATATGTTTTTTGAAGAAGCAAGGGTTCACGAATTTAGAAAAATGATTCTTTCATCAAATACAAAATCAAGGGCCAAACACCTTAAAAAGCTTCTAACTTTTCAAACCAAAGATTTTTATAATATTTTAAAAGTGATGCAAGGTAAGCCAGTAACCGTGCGATTGCTGGATCCTCCCCTCCATGAGTTTATTAATATTAGCGGAAAAGAATTGGAGCATCTTGCTTTAGGCTTAAAAAAAAGTAAGGCGTCTATTTTGGCGAAAATAGATTTTTTAAAAGAGTCTAACCCCATGCTTGGACACCGCGGTTGTCGCCTAGGTATATCGTACCCAGAAATTACAGAGATGCAGGTAGAGGCCGTATTGGGTGCGGCGTTTAAGCTAAAAGAAGAGGGGAAAAATAATAAAAATTGGGCGTGTCCTGAGCTAGAAATTATGATTCCACTAGTATCTCATATAAATGAATTTGTTAACCAAAAAAAGATTGTTTTAGCTGTTTATGGTGGTCTTTCTAAAAAATATGGGTTCTCATTAAAATATAAAATTGGCACCATGCTTGAAGTGCCTCGAGCATGTTTGGTTGCAGAAGAAATTGCAAAAGAAGCCGATTTCTTTAGCTTTGGAACAAACGATCTTACACAAACTGCATTTGGGTTTAGTAGGGACGATACAGGTGCCTTTTTTGAATCGTATTTTCAAAAAAATATTCTTCCAGTAGACCCTTTTGAACAAATTGACCAACAGGGCGTTGGGGAGTTAATGAAAATTGCGGTTCGTGGGGGAAGAAAAATAAAAAGACGCCTTTCGATTGGAATTTGTGGTGAACATGGAGGCGAGCCAAATAGTATTAAGTTCTGTCGTGATATAGGATTAAATTATGTCAGCTGTTCTCCTTTTAGGGTTCCTATTGCTAGGTTGGCGGCGGCACAACTAGAGTTATGATAGAAAAAAAATTAGACATTATTGTATATGGTGCTACCGGATTTACCGGGAGCCTTTGTGTAAAATATTTAAAAGAAAATTATCCAAGTATTCAGATTGCTATTGGGGGAAGAAACCAAAAAAAACTTCAATCAGTTTTAGATAAACACTCTTTAGATTGTAAAATTTTTGTAGCAGATGGGGACGATTCAGCGGCGCTAGACAAAATAACGCGCGCAACAAAAGTTGTTCTTTCAACGGCCGGCCCCTTCCACAGATATGGATCAAAAATGGTTGCCTCTTGCGTAAAAAACAGTACCCACTATGTTGATATTACTGGTGAAAATTTTTGGGTAAGAGAAATGATTGCCAAACACCACGAAGAAGCTAAACAAAAAGGGCTTCGCATAATTCCTGCATGTGGCTATGATTCAATTCCGTCAGATTTGGGTGCATTTTTTGCAGCAAAATCTTTTGGAAGTCCTATAAAGTCAATTTCTGCTTATCACACGTGGAAAGGCGAGGCCTCTGGAGGAACTATTGAAACAATGTTTGCAATTAGAGACTTAAAATTAGATAGATCGGCGTTTGGTGCTTTTGCGTTAAACCCAAAAAATTCTATTACAGAAACACAAAAAAAACTTGCTAGTGACAAGGTGTCTGTTGAAAAAAATAAAACACTTAAGGCTTGGACGGGTCCTTTTGTTATGGCTATGGCTAACACTCGCGTAGTACGACGAGGAGCTGCTCTTTTAGCAGAAGAAAATAATGGTTATGGAAAAGATTTTGTCTATAAAGAAAGTGCCTACTACTCAAAAAAACGCAGTGCCTACATAACGACCTTTATGTTGTATGCAATAATGGGGGTTGTTGTTACCCCGCTTAGAAAAATTGTACGACCATTATTAAAACAGCCCGGACAGGGGCCAAGTCAAAGGGTTATGGATGGTGGCTTCTTTAAGTGCAAATTCCTTGTAACGGGAGAAGATGGTAGTGAAAAAATTTATAGCATGAAGGGTTCTGGTGATCCCGGCTATAAAGTTACTTCAAAATTTGTTTGTGAAAGCGCGCTGTCTCTTTTGGGGGATCAAAAAAACTTGCCGGGTGGATCGGACTATGGAGGTATTCTTACTTCTTCATCTGGGTTGGGTCATGTTTTAGTTGATAGGTTAAAAAATGTTGGTATTGTTTTTGAATAAACAATTGATTAAAAAATATTTACTTTTTATTGCCATTTTAAGTTTTGGCACAATTCAAGCTCAGGAAAATTTTCAACATCAAGATCTTATAAGTTTTTTCAAAGAATGGAGAACCTTTGAGGCTCCACCCCTTTTAGATGGAGCACCAGACTATACCAAGGGTCGTTTTAACAAGGACTATAAAACCTTTAAATCTCTACAAAGACGTTTAAATAAAATGGACATTACTGGTTGGTCAGATAGCCAACAAATAGATTGGCATGTTGTTGGCGCCGAAATGAATGGGTATGATTTTAACTATAGAGTTCTTAGGCCGTGGCAAAGAGATCCTGCCTTTTATCAAACTGTTTGGACCTATAAAAGCGATGTTCCGGCACATGAAGGACCCACAAACCATGCAGTTCTTGACTTGTGGACCTATAGTTTTCCCTTAACAGATAAAGAAGAGAACAGGCTCACAAAAGAGTTAAAAATTATCCCCCCTCTATTAAAACAGGCTAAAAAAAATCTAACTGGGAATGCGCGCGATCTTTGGATTGCCGGCACCAATAATTTTTATCAACAAAAAACTGTTTTGGAAAAGCTTTTGCCTAAGCTATCTAAAACCAACGCTGAACTACAAACAGCCTTAAGTAATGCAATAAAAGAAACTGCTTTATTTATTGGTTGGTTAGAAAATAATGCACAATACAAAGATGGGCCTTCTGGGGTTGGAAAAGATAACTATACTTGGTATCAAAAAAATGTTCACCTAGTTCCTATTAGTTGGGAAGAAGAGGTTGCGTTACTTCAGAGAGAACTAGATCGGGCGTGGTCTTCTCTGCTATTAGAAGAGAAGAAAAATGCTGGTCTTCCTCTTATGGTTGCAGCAAAAACACCTGAAGAATTTAATGCTCTGGCCGAAAGAGGCGTTCAACGACTAATGCGCTTCTTAGAAGAAAAAGAGATTATGGATATCAAGCCAAATATGGAGCCAGCCTTGCGAGAACATATGGGGTCTTTTTTGCCAGAAAAAGATAGAAACTTTTTTACAATAGGGATGCACTATGATCCAGTTCCTTTATATTCGCATTTTTATCATTGGTTTGATTTGGCACAAATGAGAGACGAGCCACATGAGAGCCCTGTTCGTAGAGGTCCTTTATTATATAATATTTTTGATTCAAAAAGTGAGGGTATTGCAACCGGGGTAGAAGAAATGTTTATGCATGCCGGTCTATATGAAGACAGCCCTCGATCTAAAGAAATTATATGGATTATGATTGCACAAAGAGCTGCTAGGGGTTTGGGGTCTTTATATGCGCATGCAAATATTATGAACATGGAAGAAGCTGGGGAAGTTCATGTAAAGTGGACTCCGCGCGGATGGATGAAGCGAGAGCCCCATTTATTAAAGTTTGAACAACACCTTTATTTAAGACAGCCTGGATATGGTACTTGTTATATAACTGGGAAATATCTTATTGAAAGACTAATGACTGAAAGCGCCCAACAATTAGAGGCTGAGGGGAAAGCTTTTGTATTAAAAGATTTTTTGAGGAAGTTTAATGATGCAGGAAACATTCCGGTGGAGCTGGTCCGATGGGAAATAACTGGAGAAAAAACTATAACCAAATAATTGTAATGCCCGGGTTTCTTCTATTAAAATCTTCGTCTTTAGTAGATAAAAAATCTGATCTCATATCTACTGCGTCTCTATTAAACATGTCATAATCTTCGCCATTAATAACGCCTCTAAACCTACCAGTTTGTTCTTTGGCCCACCTTCTTACCTCTTTGGCTACCTTACCACTTCCCAGTCCATGTATAATTTTTACCGCTGTAATACGCGGGTCAGACTTGGCTGTGCTAATCGCTACCTCTAAATCAGAAATAGCGTTGCTGGAGTTTTGGCCGGCATGCCCTATATCTATTTCTTTTAACATATTCTTTTTATTTGTCTATATTTGTTTGTTATGAATGACAATTTTTCCAACATTAAAACTCTTTTTCATTCTCACGTAGAAAACCATTCTTCTTTGGCAAAATCTACACATAATGAAAGAAAGCAAAAACTGAAAAGACTTTTAAAAAATTTTATGGAAATGGAAAATGAAGCCATAGAAGCTCTAGCTCTTGACCTCAAAAAAAGTCCAACAGAGTCTGTTATAAGTGAAATTTTAGGCGTAAAAACTGAGGCTGATTTTGCAATAAAAAATTTAAAAAAATGGATGAGGGCTAAACGAGTTTCTTCTCCTGTGGCTGTATTTTTTACATCTGCTTGGGTGCGCCCAGAACCAAGGGGGAGCGTATTAATTCTTTCTCCGTGGAACTATCCTATTTTGTTGTGCTTAAACCCGCTTATTGCGGCTATAGCGGCAGGAAATACTGCTATAATTAAACCTTCTGAATTTACTCCGGCGTCCGGCGCTTTTCTAAAAAAACTAATAGAAAAAACATTTACAGAAAATGAGGTTGCTGTTGTGGTTGGAGATCAACATGTCGCTACCGAGCTTTTATCTCACCCCTTTAATCATATTCTTTTTACGGGAAGCCCTGAAACAGGAAAGATTATTATGGTTGCTGCTGCAAAGCATCTTGCCGGCGTTACGTTAGAGCTTGGCGGTAAATCTCCGGTTATTGTGGATGAAAGTGCAAATGTTGTTGAAACCGCCTGGAAACTTGCATTTTATAAGTTTGCAAACGCCGGACAAACCTGTACTGCGCCCGATTATATTTTATGTCACGAAGACAAAAAAGAGGCCTTAGTTGCGGGGTTAAAAGAAAATTTTACTGCCTTTTTTGACGGCAATAACACCAAACAATCAAAAGATTATTGTCAAATTGTAACTCACGCACATTTTGATAGGATAAAAGACTACCTTGATGATGCTAAAAAAATGGGGGCCTCTGTTGAGATTGGTGGCCACACAAACAAAGAAGATAGGTTTATCTCTCCAACCGTATTATCTAATGTTTCCCTACAATCAAAGGTAATGAAGGAAGAAATTTTTGGGCCTCTCATGCCAATTGTTACCTACAAAAACCTGAGCGAAGCAATAAAGTTTATAGGTGAAAGAGAAAAACCTTTGGCTCTATACCTGTTTAGCAACAACAAGAAAAATCAAAAAAGGGTTTTAGAGGAAACTTCGAGTGGCGCCTTAGTCTTTAATGATTGTGTTATTCACCACACCAACCCAAATCTTCCTTTTGGCGGTATCAACAATAGTGGGCTTGGTAGTTATCATGGAAAATATGGGTTTGATGCTTTTTCTCATGAAAAGGCTATTCTAAAAAGTGCTTCCTGGTCTCCGTTTAAATTGATGCTTCCACCATACACAAAAAGAAAACACTCTTTAGTTAATTTGATAAAAAAACTTTCTTAGAGAGCTCGTTTCTAAAGTCAATAATCGTATTAGCATATTTATCTGAACGATTATAGGTTCGAATGCTTCTCCAAATTGGTGATCTAAAAGAAAAATTATAATTATTCTCTGGGTATCCATTTTCTGTCAAATAGTACGCTATACTTCCTAAAACATCCTCCCAGTCATAGGCGTCTTTTTTTCCGTCTTGATTATAGTCTATCGATAGGCGATTAAAGCTTGACGGAATAAACTGTCCATATCCAAATGCGCCCGCATAAGATCCTTGTAGTTCAAACGGGTTTGAGCTTTGGTTTTTACTATATAATAGTAGTTCAGCAATTTCTTTTGTTGCCCACGAGGCTCTTTTTGGTAGGTTTATAGCTTGTGTATAAAGAGAATTTAAAACAGAGTATTCTGCATATCGTTTGCCATAGTTTGTTTCTATCCCGATTATTGTTACTAAAATTAGCGGGTCTATATCAAACTCTATCATGATTTTATTTAACAATTCTTTGTGTTGAAAATAAAAATCAACCCCACTATTCAGTCTTTGGTCTGTCATAAAAATACCTCTATACTGCTTGTAAGTTTTTATTTTTTCTGGCTTTTTGTTAAAGCGCTCTAGCACGCCCGGCTCTTGTTTTAGTCTTGGATTTTCAAATATTTTTCTAACTTCACTAACACTGTAATGCTCTTCAATATCTGTTTCGTTGAGCAGTTTGTTAAAAACCTTATAATTATCTCCCCCCGTTTGTCCTATAAGAAAAGAGAAACAAAAATAAAGCGGTAGTGTTGTTTTAATTGTTAATTTCATTGTGTTTAATTTAATAATATTATAAAAACTGCTTATGCTAAATAATAAATTTTTTTTACTGCCCATTGCGCTCCTTGCTGTTAGTTCCTCGGCTTTAATAGTTCGTCTATTGCCCGAAACCAACGCCATTACTATCGCTTTTTGGCGAATGTTGTTGGCCAGCATTATGGTGTTCGTGATTTCTTACAAAACTTTACTTGTATTTGTTCCCACAAAAGAAATGTTATTCGCGGGAATTTTTTTAGGAATACATTTTGCTCTTTTCTTTAGAGGTGTTCAACTAACCTCAATAGCAGAAGCGTCTCTTCTTGGAACTACTGCTCCAATATTTACGGGTATTTATGGTTTTATTTTCCAAAAAAATCCTTTAATTCCAAAAGTTGTTTTTGGTTTATTTCTTGCTTTTGTTGGCGCAGGCGCCCTAGTTAGTCAAAGCTCTTTTAGCGAAACTGGAACTCTGGGAAATATTTTAGCTCTCTTGTCATCTATTGCCATATCTTATGTTTTGGTGGCGGGAAAAGAGATCAGAAAAAGTTTTGATGTTTTTGAATATACTCGATGGTTGTTCTTTTTTGCTGCGGCAACACTATTTGTAATTTCTTTATTTACAAATGTTTCGGTTTTTACTATTTCAACAACAGAGTTCCCCTGGTTTGTTTTCTTGGCCCTAGTTCCAACGGTGATTGGTCATAATATTTTTTATTATTTACTTAAAGCCCTCAATACAACAACGGTGGCAGCTGTGCCGCTTGGAGAGCCTGTTATATCTTCTGTGGGTGCTTTGGTATTTTTTGGTGAGCCCATTACCGCCGCCATAGTTTTTGGTGGTGGAATTACGCTATTTGGGGTTTTTCTTGTGGTTCGATTTGGAGACGAATAGCGCTACTGATCTGAAAGTCTTTCTTTCTTTTGTGTCGCTTCTCTTTTTTGCTGATCAAGGTCCATTTTACGCAATCGCACAGAAAGTGGGGTAACTTCTACAAGCTCGTCTTCTGATATAAATTCAATGGATTGATCTAAAGATAGTTCTCTTGGAGGTCTAACTGTTACCGTGTTGTCTGAGCCAGAGCTTCTCATGTTAGAAAGCTTTTTTTCTCTTGTAATATTTAGGGCTAGATCATTAGTCTTATTTCTTTCTCCAATAACCATTCCATCATAAACCTCTGTTCCAACGCTAACAAAAAGCTCTCCTCTGTCTGCCATGTTTACACAGGCATAGGTTGTAACCTTTCCATGTCTGTCGGCAATTAGGGCTCCCGTATTTCTTTGTGGAATTCTTCCAAACCACGGGGCATATCCATCAAAAAGTTTATTCATTATTCCTGCCCCCTTTGTGTCTGTAATAAACTGGCTTCTAAAACCAATTAGTCCGCGAGAAGGAATAGAAAACTCTAGGGAAACTCTTCCAAACCCGTGATTTTGCAGGTTGGTCATTCTACCTTTTCTAGCAGAAAGTTTTTCAGTTAAAATACCCACCTTGTCTTCTGGAACGTCTAAAAAAACTTTTTCCATTGGTTCCATAATTTGACCATTTTCTTCCTGGGTAATTACTTTTGGCTTAGACACCATAAATTCATAGCCCTCTCTTCTCATGGTTTCAATGAGCACCGCCATTTGCAACTCTCCTCTTCCCCGCACCTCATACGCGTCGGTTCTTTCGGTTTTTAAAACTTGGAGAGAAACGTTGCTTAATATTTCTTCTTCCAACCTATCGCTAATATGTCTCGTTGTTAAATATTTTCCTTCTTTGCCAGCAAAAGGGCCGTTGTTAACATAAAACAACATCGAAACCGTGGGTTCGTCAATTTCTATTCTTGGTAAGGGCTCTGGGTTTTCATTTGAAGAAACCGTATCTCCTATCGTGATGTTTTCTAGGCCAGCAACAGCAATAATATCACCCGACTCTAATTTATCTACTTTAATTTTTTTTAATCCCTTAAAGGTATATAGGGCAGAAAACTTTTGGCCCGATGTAATTTTTTCTTGTCCACAAAGCGAGTAGCTTTTGTTCATTTCTAACGTTCCGTTATTTAATCTTCCAATTGCAATTTGGCCAACATAAGAGTCGTAATCTAGGTTGGTAATAAGAAACTGTGGGGTCTTCTCGTTGTCTGCAATAGGTCCAGGAATATTATCTATAATTGTATTAAATAGGTGGTCTAGGGTTTTAGATTCGCTTTCTAGCTCTAGGTGCGCAATGCCTTCTTTGGCGTTGGTATAAATAATAGGAAATTCAATTTGTTCGTCGTTTGCATCTAAGTCAATAAACAAATCATACACCTCACTGACAACCTCCTCAATTCTAGCGTCAGATCTATCAATCTTGTTAATTACTAGTATGATTGGTAGGTTTTTGTCTAGGGCCTTTTTTAACACAAACCTTGTTTGTGGTAGCGGTCCTTCGCTTGCATCTACCAACAGAAGGGCTCCGTCTACTAGGTTTAAACTTCTTTCTACTTCCCCCCCAAAATCTGCGTGGCCAGGTGTATCCATAATATTAATCTTAATGTCTTTATAGTATACTGCTGTATTTTTTGCGGTAATAGTAATGCCTCTTTCTTTTTCAAGGTCTCCAGAGTCCATAACTCTATCTTGAAGCTCTTGGTGAGCTTGAAAGGTGCCGCTTTGCTGTAACATACCATCAACCAGTGTTGTTTTCCCGTGATCTACGTGTGCTATAATAGCAATGTTTCTAAAATTGTTTTTTCTCATTTTTGTTTAATAATTTGGTTGGAATATAAAGCTAAATACTTCTGTGTCGCATATTTATTATGTTCAACCAACTACACGGCCATTGGCGCTTTTATGCTGTCCATTGGGTTGTAGTCTAAAAGATTAAATTCTTTTGGTGTGGAAGCAGCAACCTCTTCTATAGATTTAAAGTCTGGCATAGAAAGCGTTGGTGCCTGTTTTGGGTTGCGCTGAATCTGCTCTTTAGCTTGCTCAAAATGGTTGTGATAAATATGGCAGTCTCCGCCAGTCCAAATAAACTCTCCCGGGTTTAAGTTTAATAGTTTTGCCATAAGACATGTTAATAAACTATATGAAGCAATATTAAAGGGGACTCCCAAAAACATGTCTGCGCTGCGCTGATATAACTGACAACTTAACTCTTTATCTTGAATGTGAAATTGAAACATTGTGTGACATGGAGGTAGGGCCATTTTATTAACTTCGCCTACATTCCAGGCGCTTACAATATGCCTTCTGCTGTAGGGATTTGTTTTAAGGTTGTTTAAAACCTCTGTAATCTGATCTACGTGTTGATTTTTGTCGGTCCAGCTTCTCCACTGGCTCCCATAAACGGGGCCTAATTCTTTCGTGGTATTTGTATTTGTATATCCCAAGGCTTTCCCTTGTTTATCTGCGTTAGCTGTCCAAATAGTTTTTTTGTCTGTGAGCTCTTTTCTGTTTTTACCAAAGTGTATTTCTGCCAACCTTCTCTCATCTGTACTTCCCTCTAAAAACCAGAGTAATTCACTTACAACGCTACGCCATGCAAGCTTCTTTGTAGTAATGGCGGGAAAGTTTTTTCGCAAATCAAAACGCATTTGATATCCAAAAACACCTCGAGTTCCAACGCCCGTTCTGTCGTCACGGTCTTTTCCGGACTCTAAAATGTGTTTTAGTGCACTAAGATATTGTTTCATGGGACTTCCTTTTTTTCCAAATTTGAAACTCAAGTGACCCGTGATTCTCTGTCCAGCTTTTTTCAAAAAGGGCTTCAATTTTTTTTAGCGGTAAAAATGTATCGCAGTCATATATTCCTGAAATACGACTTAAATAAAATTCATCAATTATGTTAAGTGTTTGTTTAATAATATTCGGTCCACCAATAATCCAAACAGTAGTTTCTTTGCTCTCGCCCTCTAGGGTTTGTATTTTTTGAGCTAAGTTTCCTTGAATATATTTGTGGGCACCCAGATAATCTCCTTCTCGGGTAGTAACCAAAACATTTGTTCTGTTTGGTAGTGGTCCGTTCATAAAAGGGTCTTCCCATGTTGTTGACCCCATTACAACCGTGTGTCCTGTTGTCTTTTCTTTAAACCACTTCAGGTCTTTTGAATTTTTTGGCCAGGGCATTGTCCCCCCCCTACTTACTCCGCCGAAGTCGTCACATGCCAATATTGCCTTAACCATTAATCTCTACCTACAAGTTGCATGCTTTTATTTTTTAATTGGTGTTCCTTCTTCGTCTATAGATCCGGCTGCAACCTGATATATTTCATCAAAAATAATGTATTTTTTGATCGCCGCATTAACCTGCTCTAGGGTAACGTCGCTTACAATCGATGGGTAGTTGTCTACGTAGCTAAGATCTCCCCAGGTGCTTACCGCGCCTAAAATGCCACCCGAAAGACCATATGTTGTATCAAAGCCAACCTGATAAGAGCCTATTAACGTAGACTTTGTAATATCAACCTCGGATTGTGTTACTCCACCCTCTGCCCACTTTTTAATTTCTCTTAATGTTGCTTTTTCTCCTTTTGCTAAAAGCTCTGGCGCAAAAGTTCCACCAACCATCCAATAACCGTCATTGTTGTTGCCAAAACCGCTTATGGTTGAGTTAATCCCATACGTCAAACCCTCTTTAACTCTAACTGTTTGCATTAGTCTGGCTGAAAAATTTCCACCTAGTATGTGCGTTGCAACATAAAGCGGCATATAATCTTCATGAAATCTATCAACCATCAAGGGGGTTCCCACAATAAAGTCTGTGCTCGTTTTGTCTTTCATGGTAACGTAGGCTTTTCCTGGGGCTCTTTTCCCCTTTGTGCTAGAGGTCTTTTTTATTAACGGAGAATCTTTCCAAGACCCAAACTCTTTTTTAATCGTATTTGAAAGCTGTTCGTGATCAACGTCTCCAACGGCAACAACAATCATTCCTCCCTTACCGTAGTTTTCTTTGTGAAAGGCTATTAGATCTTCTGTTGTTGTTTTTTTAATGTCTTCAATAGACCTGTCGTTGTCTTCTGGGGTATTTTCGTGTCCTGCCGGATAAAAACTTGCTAGCATGTTACTAACAGCTCTTCCTCTTGTGCTTTCTTTTCTTTTTTTATAACTAGTAACCATTTGTTTTTTTATTTTTTCTAAATCCTCTTCGTTGAAGGCGGGAGATTGTAGTTGCTCGGAAAGCAACCCAAAAACCATTTCGAGATCTTTTGAAAGAAATTTTGCATAAAAATTAACTTCCGCTTTGCCATTTCCAATACTTAGCCTTGCTCCTGCTTTTTCTAGTTGGTTGCTAATTTCAAACTTTGTTTGTTTTGTTGTTCCTTGGTCAAGCATAGAAGAAACTAGGTCTGGAACCCTTGAGTTGTTTGCCTCTGCATAAATATCTCCACCCATAAGGCTTCCATTTATTGTGACTACGCCGGAACCTCTTTTTAGTGTTAAAAGCCTCACGCCCTCGATCGGCTCAGAATCAACCACTTGGCCTGCTAGTCCACCTTGGTTTTCTTGTGAAAAATATTGTTTTTTCATCTCTACTAACTCTTTTGCGCTAGCCACCGGTTTTTCTTGTGGCTGATCTCCAGAAACTTCTGGTATAAAATATCCGACCGTGCTTAAGTCTTCTAAGAAATACTTGTTAACGATTTCTTTTATTGATTCGGTTGTTACGGAATTAACCATCTCTTCGTATCTTGTATATAGAGTCCAGTCGCCAGACGCTATTGCCTCGTTTAAGCTTCCCGCAACCGCCATACTTCCATCTTGTCCAAACTTCATTGCTGCAACAAGTTGTGCTTTTGCTTTTGAAACCTCTTGCTCTGTAACCCCCTCTTTTTTAATATTTTCATATTCGGCTACAATAGCATCCTCAACTGTTTTGTGTTCTACTCCTGGTGCAAGGTTGGCATATACCGCAAACAAGCCTGGGTCCTTAAAAAGAGAATCCCAAATAAAGACACTTGTTGTTAGGCCTTTGTCTGTAATGTTTTTATAAAATCTGCTGTTTTTTCCAGAAGAAAGAATTGAAGACAAAACAATAAACGATGCTGCGTCTTCGTGTGTGGCTGACGGGCTTTTGTGTGCCATTCCAACAATCCCCTGCTGTCCTGCTCTTTTTAATATGACTGTTCTTTTTCCTTCTTGTGCTGGTTCGGTTGTATAAACCTGGGGTATTTCTTTTGTGCTTTTTCTAATTCTGCCAAAGTGTTTTTTAATCATCGCCAACGCTTCTTCTGTTTCAAAGTCTCCAACCACGGTTGCTGTAGCATTGTTTGGCCAATAAAATGTGTCATAAAACTCTTTAAGCCTTTCTATTGAAACGTTTTCTATGTCAGCTTTCCAGCCAATGGTTGAGTGGTGATATGGGTGTGCGTGGTATGCTGTTGCCCAAATATGTTCGTCTAAAACTCCTGACGGATTGTTTTGTCCTCTTTCAAATTCGTTTCTTACCACTGTCATTTCTGACTGTCTGTCTTCTTCTTTTATGTAGGCGTTTCTCATTCTGTCAGCTTCAATTTGAATTGCTGTTTCTAGCTCTGAGCTTGGTAGGGTTTCATAATAGTTTGTTCTGTCAAGCCACGTAGTTGCATTCATTCTCGCGCCGAGCGATTGCAATAGTTGAAAAACTGAATTGCCCTTATCTGTGTTAAATTTTTTGGAACCCTTAAACATGAGGTGCTCTAGTAGGTGTGTTGATCCCGTGTATCCTATTGCCTCGTTTCTTGACCCAACTTCGTATGTTACCATAAAGGTTGCTACTGGGGCGCTGTGATCTTCTTTTAGCAAAACCTTTAGTCCGTTTGATGTCATCTGATATTCTTTAATACCGCCAGACTCTTTAATATATTCAAACCCATAGTGTTTTTCTTGAGACATTGCCGCTCCTACAATTAATAATAATATTAGTGTTATTTTTTTCATTTTTTACCTACCTGTATTTTTGTGATTTCCCCACAAGTTTTAAAGTTTTTTTTATTTCCAGGGAATAAACCTTGGGACTTCTCTCATATAATCTACATAGTCTTCTCCAAAAATACCAATAAGGTATTCTTCTTCTCGTACAATAATTTTTGACCAAAACATATATATAGCTGGAATTATCAACAAAACCCCAAAAGATCTAAAAAACAGTGCATAAAAAACCGGAAAGTGAAAAATAACTACCGTATAAACCGGGTGTCTTATAAAGCTATATATCCCCCTCTTTGATAGCTTAATACCTCTTTCTTTTGGTGGGAGGCTAAATAAAATCCACAATAAAATAATTGTGCCCTCTAGCGCCGTTAAAACCATTAAAAAAAATTGCCAAAAATCTGAAAAATTAATTGGTGGGAGGTTTAAAAATATATCTATTCTTAGTGTCAAATACACTATAAGCCCGGTTAAAAGCGCTCCGGGCGGCCCAACATTCCAAAGTCTTTTATAGTGTTTTGGACTAAACCATTTTTGAAGATCAAGCAAGCGCTTTTCTTTCTCCAAAAATTAAACTTCCAATACGGACCATTGTAGATCCTTCTGAAATGCCTAATAAAAAATCTCCGCTCATACCCATCGAAAGTTCATTCATTTTTTTTTCTGGAGAAATCTTGTTGTTTATTGCAACAAAAACCTCTCTTAGCAAGCTGAAGGCTCTTTGCTTTTTTTCTTTATTTTTTTCTGTGGGCCCAATGGTCATCAACCCCTCAACCTTAATGCCAGGCAAATCAAAACACTCTATTATTTCTTTTTCACTACCTAGTGAAAAACCACCCTTTGTTTCTTCGTTGGCTGTATTAACCTGAATGAGGATTCTTTGTATTTTTTCTGCGGCTACTGCTGCTCGTGATATTTTTTGTGCCAACCTAGTTGAGTCAACGGAGTCTATGGTGTCAAAAATTTGAACGGCTTTTTTTACCTTATTTGATTGAAGCCTGCCTATTAGTCTTTTTTCTATGTCACCTATATTGGAAATTTCTAAAAACTTTTTTTCTGCCTCTTGTACTTTGTTTTCACCTATAGATTTAACGCCCGCCGCTATTGCTAAAGAAACCTCTTTTGGCGACCTTGTTTTTGTAACAGCAACTAACCTTGTTTTCCCCTTGGTTTTTTTTATTTCTTTTCTAACCGACTTCAGGTTCTGGGTTATTTGTTGTCTCATTTTTTGGCTCTTCTGTTGTTTTGTCTTCGTCTGATATAATTCTAGTAATAGAAGATACTTTTGTTCCTGCACCAAGCTTAATAAGTCTAACTCCCTGTGTTGCTCTACCAATAGATCTAATTTGTGAAACTGGTAGGCGAATTAAAACACCTTGGTTGGTGATAATCATTAGGTCGTCTGTCCCAACAACCTCTTTAATTGTTATCATTTTCCCCAGCTTTTCTGTTGTCTTCATGGTAAGAACTCCCTTACCGCCTCTTTTTTGTGCGCGATATTGTGCAATTTCTGTCCTTTTTCCAAAACCGTTTTCTGTGGCAACCAGGACGGTTCCCTCTCTTTTAATTAACAGCATTCCAACAACCTTGTCTTCTTTGGAGCTTAGCGTTATTCCTTTTACTCCCATCGTTTTTCTTCCACTAGGCCTAATTTGTTCTTCAGAAAATCTTATGGACTTTCCGTTGCTTGTTCCTAATAGTATATCATTTTCTCCCGTAGAAATTCTTGCCTCTATCAGGCTGTCCCCTTCTCTTATTTCTACAGCATATATTCCTTTTTTTCTTGGGTTTGAATATGCAGAAAGTTTTGTTTTTTTAACAATTCCTTTTTCTGTTGCCATAACAACAAAGTGGTCGTCGTGGAAGTGGTTTTGTTTCACCCCAATAAAGGCGCTTACTTTTTCATCTACCTCACAACCTATAAGATTAACAATTGCTCTTCCCTTTGCAGCTCTTCCGCCCTCTGGAATATCATAAACCTTAACCCAATAACATTTTCCTTTGTCTGTAAAAAATAAAATATAGCTGTGTGTGTTTTCTACAAAAAGATGCTCTGTAAAGTCTTCATCTCTTGATGTTTGCCCTTGAACTCCTCTTCCGCCCCTTCTTTGGCTTCTATATGTACTAACACTTGTTCTTTTAATGTATTGGTTATGCGTTATGGTTAATACCATTTCTTCTTCTGCTATCATATCCTCCATGCTTAGGTCTGTCGCCTTGTCAATTATTTCAGTTCTTCTTTCTTCTCCATATTTTTCTTTAATTTCAAGAAGCTCTTCTGTAATAATTTGCAGTCTTTTTGATTTGCTGTCTAAAATACTCTTTAACTCCGCCATGTATTTAATAATTTCTTTATATTCGGCAAGAATTTTTTCTGTTTCCAACCCAGTCAGTCTTTGTAGTTTCATATCCAAAATAGCTTGTGCTTGTTTTTCAGATAAATCAAAACCGCTTATTAATCCGGCTTTGGCGGCCTCTGGATCTTTGCTTGTTTTAATTGTTTCTAGAATTTTATCTATATTATCTAGGGCAATTTTTAATCCCTCTAATATGTGTGCTCTTGCCTCGGCCTTTCTTAAATCAAATTCTGTTCTTTTTACAACAATATCTTGTCTAAAAACAATAAAAACCTCTAACAGCTCTTTTAAAGACATAACCTTCGGGGTTCCATCTACTAGTGCAAGCAAAATAATTCCAAAGGTGTCTTGAAGTTGTGTTTGTTTATATAGTTGGTTTAAAATAACTTCGGCAACGGCGTCTCTTTTTATTTCAATAACCACCCTCATTCCGTCCTTATCTGATTCATCTCTGAGCTCAGCAATGCCTTCTATTTTTTTATCTCTAGCTAAAAAGGCTATTTTTTCAATCAAGTTTGCTTTATTAACCTGAAACGGAAGCTCTGTTAAAACAAGTGCGTCTCTTCCTTTACTGTTTGGTTCAACGTGGGCTGTTCCCCTCATTTTAACCTTACCTCTTCCTGTTTCGTATGCGCTTTTTATGCCATCAAAACCAAGGGCTTTTCCAGCTGTTGGAAAGTCTGGTCCTTTTACGTGTTTCATTAAATCTTCTACGGTGCAGTGTGGATTTTTTATAAGCTCTATTAGGCCACCAATAACTTCTGATAGATTGTGTGGTGGAATTTTTGTTGCCATACCAACAGCAATGCCCTCAGATCCATTAACTAAAAGGTTTGGGAAAACCGCCGGAAGAACCGTTGGTTCTTTTAAGGTTTCATCAAAGTTGTTTGTCCAGGCAACTGTCTCTTTGTCGAGATCTCTTAAGAGCTCTCCTCCAATTTTAGACATTCTTGATTCTGTATATCTCATTGCCGCAGCCCTATCTCCATCAACCGAACCAAAGTTTCCTTGCCCCTGAACTAGTTGATGTCTCATAGAAAATTCTTGTGCCATTCTAACCATAGCATCATATATAGAACTGTCTCCGTGTGGGTGATATTTACCTAAAACATCCCCAACGACTCTAGCAGATTTTTTATATGGTTTGTTGTGATAGCACCCCAAGTCGTTCATTCCAAAAAGAATTCTTCTGTGGACGGGTTTTAGCCCGTCTCTTGCATCCGGAAGAGCCCTGGCCGTAATTACCGACATTGAATAATTTAGGTAGCTTTCTTCTAGTTCTACCAAAAGCTGTTTATCTAATATGTTGTCTCTTCCTATATCCATTTTTATATATCTATGTTTGTAGCAAACTTAGCCTTTTCTGTTATAAATTTTCTTCTGTGTTCTACCTCTGTTCCCATTAATTCTCTAAATCTAACGTTTGTTTCTTCTTCTTGAATGTGATCAACCGTTACTTGCATCAATGTTCTTGTTTCTGCGTTCATTGTTGTGTCCCAAAGTTGCTCTGCATTCATTTCTCCAAGACCTTTATATCTTTGTATATTTATTTTTGCTGTTTCATTTTCAGATTCAAGTCTTTGAATTACAACGTCTCTTTCCGCATCTGTATAAGCATATCTTTCTTTACGCCCTTGTTTAATTTTATATAATGGTGGCATTGCCATATAAACAAAGCCTCCCTGAACAAGGCTTTTCATTTTTCTCCAAAAGAATGTTAGTAGTAGGGTTCTTATATGGCTACCGTCTACGTCGGCATCTGTCATAATAACCACCTTGTGATATCTTAGTTTTTCCGGATTAAAGCTGTGTGGATCGTCTTCGTCTTCTCCAAAACCGCACCCAAGTGCCGTAATAATTGACTGAATTTCATTATTAGCTAAAAGTTTGTCCTCTCTGGCTTTTTCAGAATTAATAACCTTGCCTCTTAATGGTAAAATTGCCTGAGTTCTTCTATCTCTTCCTTGTTTTGCTGTTCCTCCAGCAGAATCTCCCTCAACTAAAAAAATTTCACATTGTAGTGGGTCTTTATTTGAACAATCTGCTAATTTTCCTGGAAGCGTTGTTGATCCTAATCCAGATTTTTTTCTAACCAACTCTCTTGCTTTTTTTGCTGCAATTCGCGCTCTTGCTGCCTCTGCGGCCTTTTCAATAATTCTCTTACCAACCTTTGGGTTTTGTTCTAAAAACGCCTGTATGCCATCATAAACAACGTTATCTACCAACCCCTTAACATCTCCGTTCCCAAGTTTTGTTTTTGTTTGTCCTTCAAACTGGGGTTCTTGAACCTTAACAGAAAGAACAAGTGTTAAACCCTCTCTAAAGTCGTCTCCGGAAAGACTAAACTTTTCATTCTTTTTTGTTTTAATTAAGTCATTTTTATTTGCATAATTATTTAGAGCTCTTGTTAGGGCAGATCTAAGACCAGAAAGGTGTGTTCCACCTTCAATTGTGTTAATATTGTTTACAAAGGAAAATATATTATTATTATAGTTTGTGCTATATCTAAGGGCTAAGTCGACAGGAACCTCAATATCTTCTTTAGAAACAACAATAACTTCGTTGTGTATTAAATCTTCTCCTCCGTCTAAATATTTAACAAAATCAGATAAACCTCCTGGAAAACAATATTCAGCTTTTGTTTCTTCAATTTCATTATATAGAGCTATTGATAGATTTTTGTTTAAATATGCTAATTCTTTTAACCGTCCCTTTATTGTGTCTTCTTGAAACCCTCTGTGAGTAAAAATAGAGTGATCTGGTTTAAATGTTATAATGGTTCCTCTTTTGGAACTTTTACCAACTGTTTCTAACTCAGATGTTGCGTGTCCAATTTTATATTCTTGTCTATAGTGAAAGCCGTCTCTGTGAACTTCTGCAACAAGATCTTCGGAAAGTGCATTTACAACAGAAACACCAACGCCGTGAAGGCCTCCAGAAACCTTATATGTATTTTTATCAAACTTCCCTCCGGCGTGTAATACTGTCATTACAACCTCTAGGGCTGGCTTTCCTTCTTCTTTATGAATTTCAACAGGAATTCCTCTTCCGTTATCTTCAATAGAAATTGTTCCATCTTGTTTAATTCTAACAATTATTTCTGTACAAAATCCGGCCAAGGCCTCGTCTATACTATTATCTACAACTTCGCTTACAAGATGGTGATATCCTCTTTTACCAACATCTCCAATATACATTGCTGGTCTTTTTCTAACGGCTTCTAATCCTTTTAGTACAGATATTTTATCTGCACCATAATTGCTTTTATTGCTCATTTATCCTCACAGGCATTAGTAAAATTGTTGTTTTTTGATCTTTTTCTTTTGGTAAAAAAAGAGTTGCTGAATTTGAATCTTTAAATGTAAAAAATATTTCTTCTGAGGGATATTTTGCAACAGCTTCTTTTAAATATAGTGCATTAAATCCTATTGAAATTTCTTCTCCAATATATTCTGCGGATTTAATTGGAGCATATACTGTTTTACTTTCTGGTTGATTTACACTTTTAAAATAAACTTTTCCTTCTGAAAAATTTAGAGATATTTGATTTGTATTTTTATTTGTAGCAATAGAGGCTGCTTTTATATTATTTAACATTTCCGTCTTTTGAGCAACTAATTCTTTTGAATTTTTTTCTGGAATAACCGCGTTATAATTTGGAAATTTTTCATCTATAATTTTAGAATAAAAAACATCTTTACCATTATTTGAAAAAACATAATTTTCACTAAATATTAAGGACGTTTCTTTTTGTCCTTCAAGAAATATATTTAATATATTTAAATATTTTTTTGGTATAATATATCCTTTTTGAATATTTGTTTCATTTTGTCTTGTAATTTTAACCAACCGATGCCCATCTGTTGCAACAAAATCTATTCTATCTTCATTAAAACTAAAGTAAGCTCCATTAAGTGCTGGTTTTGTTGGCTCTGCATTAATTGCATATAATAAAGATCCAATTATATTTTTCAATTTATTTGTTTCAATAGTAAATAGTGCTTCGTGTTTATTTTCCGGCATTTCTGGATATTCTTGAAAAGGAACTGTTGGTATGTCAAAAGAAATTCCTTTTTCCGATTTTATATTTATATGTGGCCCTGCAATATCTATATCAACCCTACCTTCATCTATAACAGAAATAATATCATTAACCTCAGATGTAGGAAACAATCCTTCTCCATTTGTATTAACCGATGCCGTAATTTGTGTTTTAATTCCAACTTCAAGATCTGTTGAGTGTAATACAACTCCGTGTGCACCCGAAGATATATAAGTATAATTAACTAGTGGATTTTGAGATTTTACTTGTGCGGTTTTTGTTAATTTTGAAAAAGCGGCTTGAAGTTCTTTTTTTGTAGTTGAAATATTCATATTTAGTTATCAATTATAAAAAAATAGTTAGTTTTTAACAAGGCTTAATTGGGTATACCTAATATCACCTAAGTAAAAGAAAATGGATTTTTGACCTATTTTGAAGGCTTTATTCTCTAAAAAATATATATAATTATTATTAAATATATATATATAAAAAATTAACACTAATAATAACAACCTGTATATGTGTATAACCAATAAATAAAGAAATTTTATAGAGAGATTTTTATATATTTATTTATTAACAAAACACATATTAGAAATGTGAATAAAATGTTAAGAACTATTTTTTATTTTTTTTTGTTAATTAATTATTTATTTGTGGATAACTAAGTGGATTTCTTTTTATATAAAATTTATTTTTTATTTTTTTAATCCAAACTGAATACCAATCTGATTTTTTTTGATTTAAAGCCATTTGTTCTAAGTCTATCCAATTTTTATCTAAAGTAGGTGGACCACCCTCCTTTTTTTCATCAACCCAAATAATATGATAACCAAACTGAGTTAATATGGGAGAACTAGGAGTATTTAATGGAATATTTTTTATAGTATCTGATAATTCTTTAATTTGATAAGATTCTAAATCTATCATACCCATATAACCACCCTTTGGGCTACTTGTTGTATCGTCTGAAAACTCTTTTGTTTTTAAAATAAAATCTTCTTTATTTTTTATTTCTTTTACAAGGGAAGCAGCTCTTTTATAGGTTAAGCTTTTGTCTTCTTCCGAAGTAGTAACACCAATCAATATATGTCTTAAGGCAACTTTTTGACCCGTTCTTTGTAAAACCTCAATTAAATGATAACCATATTTAGTTTTTACTGGAGGGCTTAATGTTTCAAGATCAATAGTCCACGCAGCTTTTTCAAATTCTTTTACAAAGGTTTCTCTTGGAACATAACCCAGATTTCCGCCCAATTCTTTAGAGCCCGGATCTTCAGAATATTTTTTTGCAGCGTCTTCAAAAGATAAACCCAAAACAATTTCTTCTCTAATTTTATTTGTTTTTATAAGAGCATCATTTAATGAATCTTCAGAGGGTTTTATTTTAAGAAGAAGGTGTCTGGTTTTATAAAAAGTAGGAAAAGACCCAATACTATCTTTATAGGTGTTATAAAAATCAATAACTTCATTTCGCGTTATTGAAATTCCAGAAGTCAGGGTTGTTGTATATCTTTCTGCCAAAAGTTTTCCCTTCATGTCATCTCGGTAAGCCCTTTTAAAGTCTGAAATTTTTCTCCCCAAAGCTTCTTCGGCAGCTTCCTTGCTTCCAGACTGATTAATAATAGTTTCTATTTGTCTTTCAAGAGCTCTTTCAATATCCTTGTCTAAAACTTCAACAGAATCTACCTCGGCCATTTTTATAATAACGAGCTGTTCTATCATGCTTTCAGAAGACTGTAATAAAAGATTTTTATATTTTTCTAAATCAGTAGAGGGATTTATTTTTTGTTGGGCAGCCAGTGCATTTGCGGCTAAAACAACGTCACTTAGAAGAACAACCCTTCCCTCAACCACAGCAGAAACGCGATCAAGAAGAATGTCTTCTTGTGCAAAAGAAAAACCTATTAACAATAATAATAATGTTTTTTTAATTTTTATCTCCATTTTTATGTTTCACGTGAAACGAACGCTTTAAATATACTAATAAAATAGATATATCAGTTGGTCTAATACCTGAAATTCTTTGTGCCTGACCAACGGTTTCAGGTAAAATAGAAGAAAGCTTTTCTCTTCCTTCGTTAGAAATGCTTGTTATTTCCTTATAATTAAAGCTTTTTGGAATTAACATGTTTTCATATACTTTTAACTTTTCAATTTCTTCTTTTTGTCTGTTTACATAACCGCCATATTTAATTATAGTTTCTGCCTCAAATAAAATTTCCTCAAAATATAGGGGAGAACTCTTTTTTATTTCTTCAAAATAAGGAAAACTAAAATCTGTTATTTTAACAAGGGGCCTTTTTAATAGTTGAAACGTTTTAACGGGCTCAGAAATAAGGCTTTCACCCAAAGAAGAGAGGCGTGAGTTAATCTCTTTTGGAGAAATAGGCTCTTTTTTTAAAAAAGAAACAAGGTTGGACGTGTGAATATTCTTTTTTTCTAAACAGAGGAGGGTTTTTTTGTCTAATAAACCAATTTTTTTTGAATATTTTAAGAGCCTTTGGTCTGCGTTTGAGGACCTAAGTTGAAGTCTATATTCCGCTCTAGACGTAAACATTCTATACGGCTCGTTTGTGTCTTTTAAAACAAGGTCATCAACAAGAACGCCTATATATGCATCGCTTCTTTTTAACAACAAAGGCCCCTTGTTTAATATTTTTTGTGCAGCATTAATTCCAGCTAAAAGCCCTTGAGATGAAGCCTCTTCATATCCAGAAGTTCCATTTATTTGGCCAGCAAGAAAAAGACCAGAAAGACCCTTGGTTTCCAAGGTTGTTTTTAGTTGTGAAGGAAAAAAGAAATCATATTCTATTGCATATCCAGGTCTTAAAAACTCAACAGAGCCCAACCCCTCTACGGTTTTTAAACACTCAAGCTGAACATCCTCAGGTAGGCTAGTTGAAAAACCATTAACATATATTTGCTCAGAGTTTGTCCACTCTGGTTCGAGCTGTAAAACGTGACTAGGGTTTTGTGAAAATTTATAAACCTTATCTTCTATAGACGGACAATATCGCGGCCCCGCGGCCATTGTTTTGCCAGAATACATTGCAGACTTTGACAGGTTGTTTAATATAAGTTCGTGGGTTTTTTCATTTGTTCTAAAGGTAAAACAGGGCTCGTCTTTTGACAAAAAGTTTTTTGTTTGATAGGAGAGGGGTTTTGGTTTTTTATCTCCATATCCAGCCACACCAAAAGACCAATCAACAGAGGTTTTTTTAATTCTTGGAGGGGTGCCAGTCTTTAGCCTACCAGACTTAAAGCCTAAAGACCTTAAAGACTCGGTAATTCCCTCAGATCTTTTTTCGTCTAACCGTCCCGCCTTAATTTTCTTTTCACCAATATGTATTAAACCATTTAAAAAGGTTCCACAGGTTAATATGGCGGCATCGCAAAAAAGCTCAAACCCGTCTGAAAAAATAACAGAGGAAACAGAGCCGTTTAATTCTTTTATTTTAACAACCTCTCCAGCTAAAACATCAAGACCTACAGACCTTATATGTTTTTGAACAACAGATTCATATTTTATTTTATCTATTTGAGAGCGAGGAGACCAAACAGAGCGACCCTTTGACAGGTTTAGTGTTTTGCTTTGTAGGGTTGCTTGGTCTGCAAAAGCCCCCATCATACCACCTAAAACATCCAATTCTCTAACCATCTGACCTTTTGCCAAACCCCCAATTGCCGGATTACAAGACATTCTTCCTATTGCGGAGACATCCATAGAAACCAAAACAACATTAACTCCAAGCTTGTGTGCAATAAGAGCAGCCTCAATTCCAGCGTGCCCGCCCCCCACAACCACCAAATCACGCTTGTTTTTTTGTCGTTTCACGTGAAACTATTTTCCCACACAAAACGAAGAAAAGACACTATCTAACACATCGTCTTTTGTTGTTTTTTTTGTTATTTTGTCTAAAAAAGAAAGAGCAAAGTTTAAGTCTTCAGCAACCAGCTCTAATTGAGGAGATTGCTGTAAAGATTTTTTTGCAATTGATAGGTGGCTAATTGTTTTTTCTAAGCAAGACACCTGTCTTTGTGAGGTAACAATAAAGCCAATATCAGAAAACCCAGAAGAAACCCTCTGTAAAATTAGCTTCTTAAGTTTAAAAATATTTTTATTTTTCAGAGCAGAAATAGATATATCATATTTTTCTCCACCACTCCGTATATCTTTTTTATTAAAAACATAAATAACATTAGGGTTGTCTGACGACAAAACAGATCCAGGTTCCCCAAGATATAAAACAAGGTCAGCCAATAAAATTTCTTGATTACTTTTTTTTACACCAATTTTTTCAATTTTGTCTTTAGTTTTTCTAATGCCGGCAGTATCTTTTAAAACAAAGGGAATTTCGCCAATATTAATAGTATTTTCCAGAACATCCCTTGTTGTTCCTGCAACCTCACTAACAATGGCCCGATCTTTTTTTAATAGGGCGTTGAAGAGGGTTGATTTTCCTGCATTTGTTGGTCCGGCAATAACCACGCTTGCCCCAGAAGTTAAAACGCTTACAGCTTCAAAGCTCTCCACAGCAGAAGAAAGGCTTTTGATACAAGAGCCTATTATAAAAATGCTATCAGGGACCAGGTTTGGCTGAAGACCCTCTTCTGAAATATCCAGATTAAACTCAATTTGTCCTATGGTGCCAATAATTTTATTTTTAATGCTTAATATGTTTTCAAGTAAAGATCCGCGAAGGTTTTTATAGCTTAGCTTTGCACCCAAAAGAGATTTTGAAGATATAAGAGAGGCAACAGACTCGGCTTGAGACATATCTAGCTTGTTATTAAGATAAGCTCTTTTTGTAAACTCTCCCCCGGGGGCTATTACTGCACCAAAAGAACAACAAAGACCTATGGTTTTTTGTATTATAATAGGATTTCCATGTAGGCTTATTTCTACGAGGTCTTCCCCCGTATAGGTGTTTGGAGAAAAAAGAAAGTTAATTATAGCCTCATCAAATATTTGGCCATCAGAATCAATAAGCTGACAAAGGGTGGGGGTGTTGTTTTTTTTTATTATAAGGGGGTTTTTTAAAAAAGAAGAAACTATTTTATGTGAGGCGCTCCCAGAAAGACGAACAACAGCAATTCCGCTAGATCCAAAAGGCGTCGAACAGGCAACAATTGTTCCCATTTTTTTAGACGGGGAAAGCCCCCGTTCAAGCCTCTTTGTTAATGATTTTTTGTTGAGCAATTTGCATAAGATTAAAACATAAATAATAAAGGTTTAATCCAGAGGGAAAGCTATAAAAAAGAAAGAACATCATCCCCGGAAACATATATTTCATCATTTTTTGTGTAGCCTCTTGTGCAGGATCTCCCCCACTTGGCTGTGCGGCCGTACTTGCTTGCGTTGTATAATACATAGAAGCCGCCATCAAGAAGGGTAAAACATTAAGAGGAACTTCTCCAAGCATAAAAAGAGTGTCTGCCGCAGAAAGGTCTTTAATCCAAAAAACAAAAGACTCGCCCCTAAACTCAATAGTATTTCTAAAGACCATAAAAACAGACATTAAAATTGGCATCTGAATTAACATTGGAAGACAGCCGGCAAGTGGGTTAATTTTATGTTCCTGAAAAAGGGCCGCAATTTTTTGTTGTTGTAGGGTAGGGTTGTTTTTGTACTTAGTTTTTATGGTGTTCATAAGAGGGTTAAGCTCCTGCATTTTTTTTGAAGACCTTAGTTGCTTAGCCATTAAAGGGTAGGTAACAGTTTTAATTAGCACAGCAAAGAGAACAACAACAATGCCATAATTTGGTATTAGACTATATAGAAAGGTCATAACCCTATAAACCAACCAAGAGATAGAAGATAGCCACTGCCAACCAAGTATTTTTTCTTCAATACCGACATTTAGGCGACTAATTTCTTCATATTCGAGGGGCCCCAAAAACACGTCAACCCGCTCAAAGTTTATATTTTGACTGGTTACAATATCAATTGCAGCACGCCCGCCAGTAGAATATTTAGAAAGCTCTACAAAATCTGTTTTTTGGGGAACAAAAAACACCCCAAAGTATTTTGTTCTATAACCAACAAACTCGGCTTGACCAGTATATTGTTTGGTGTCTCTTTCTATGTCGCTTGAAGACCCACCAAAAATTCCAGCAGACCCCAAACTATAAGATTCTATGTCACCGCTTTGGCCAACAAGTCCCTCAAGAAACATAGCGTCCTGTGTTGGTTCTGTAATAGGTAAACCGCCAAACCAGTCCAACCTAAATCTTCCATCTAAAATTTCTTCACGAACACCCCCGAGGTTGGTGTTTACTACAACCTTATAACTATCATAAGAAAAGGTAAGATCTTTTTGAACGATTTTTCCACCCACCTCCAAAACATAAGAAAGGGTTGTTGTTGGGTTTTCAGAGCTAAGAACAACAGATTTTTTTCCGCCGTCAAACGGAACTCTTTTTTCACCCCAAAACTCGTTTAAAAATATTTCTTCACCAGATTGGTTGATATAAGAAACTAAAAGATTATTTTTGTTTTCTCCGTCTATAAGGTCAAGGGTTTTCTCTGATTTTTTTAAGTGTTTTGTAACGAGAAAAGAGTCAAAAGAGCCACCATTTTTGTTGCTAACTTTTGTAGTAAAAAGTGGCGTTTCTATAACAAAAAAGCTTTCTAAGCTTGACTGGTTTGATATTGTAGTCGGTACGGGGGGGCTTTTTGTTGTTTCTCTGGAGTTGTCACCAAGAACCACCTCTTGTGTTTGGTAGTTTGAGCCCTCCTCTGTTGGCTCCGGCGCAATAAACTCTAGATATGTTGGCCAAAATAGTAGGATTGCTCCGATTAAAACAAAACCAATGAGCGTTTTTTGATCCATACTAAGAAGAAACTGTTAGTTTTTTACGACCCTTTTTTCTTCTAGCGGCTAAAACTTTTTTTCCACCCACGCTGGAGTTTCTTTCCATAAAGCCGTGCTTGTTTTTTCTTTTTCTATTGCTAGGTTGATATGTTCTTTTCATAATGCTTTGTTGCCGAAATATAGCCTAATATTATTGTTTGTGAAACAATAAAAACTATAGCAAAAAAGAGGGAAAACAAAGAAAAGTTCTGGATATCTGTAAAAAAGAATGCTAATCTAATGGAAGATAATTTATTTTTTTTTGTTAACAACTTGTGGATAACTATGGATTATAAAAAAATTTGGAACGAAACAAAAAAGAATCTAAAGAAGATTCTACCCGAACACGGCTATGAGGCGTGGATAGAAACATTATCACCGATTGGGGCCACAAAAGAGATTTTTATATTAGAGGCGCCGAACCAATTTGCGCACGACTGGATTATTAACAATTATTATGATTTAATAGTCTCTTCTTTGAGAGAACAAGACTCAAAAATTGATTTAAGGGTTGCAATTGCTCCCCAATCTGAACAAAACGTTCTAGCAACAAGCCTTGCTGATAGCGAGCCAATTAAACAAAGCAATGCGGGAAGAAGGCACAATATAAACAGAGGAAACACGTTCGATTCTTTTGTAGAGGGCCCAAGCAGTGTTTTTGCAAAAAATGCAGCACTAAATGTTTCAAAAAATCCGGGATCTACAGACTTTAATCCACTTATTATTTATGGAGGGGTTGGTTTGGGAAAAACACACCTACTCCACGCCATAGCAAACGCGCTTATTAGAGGAAAAAAACAAACCAACGTTGTGTTAGCCTCATCAGAAAAATTTACCAACGATTTTATTGCAAGCATTCAAGAAAACAAATCAATGGACTTTTCTAAGGTTTATAGAAAAGCAGATGTGTTGCTTATCGACGATATACAGTTTTTTCAAGGAAAAGAGCAAACACAAGAGCAATTTTTTCACACATTTAACGACCTATTTACCGCAGGAAAACAAATTGTAATGACAGCAGACAGGTACCCAGGAGAAATGGTTGGGCTTCAAGACAGACTTCTGTCTAGGTTTGAGTCTGGGCTACACGCGGACATACAGCCGCCAGATTTTGAGACTAGAGTTGCGATATTGTCAAAAAAAGCACAACAAAATAACATTAAAATCCCAAGCATATTTTTAGAAAAGATAGCGTCGCATGTTAGAACAAACATTAGAGACCTAGAAAGTTGCGTTACAAAAATATTTGCCCACGCTACATTTTCTCAAGAAGAAATTAGCGAAGCCCTAGTAGAGTCTATTATTAGAGAAAGGCTTGGAGATCAAGGCTATGGGCAAGCAACGGTGCAAGATATTATAAGCGGCGTCTGCAGTATTTTTGCTGTAAGCCAGGAAGAAATAGTTGGGCAATCCAGAAGAAAAAATATAGCAGAAGCAAGGCAGGTTGCTGCATATTTAGCTAGAGAGGTTTTAGATATGCCGCTCAACTCAATAGGGCTGCACCTCGGAGGAAGAGACCATACAACTATTATGCATGCACATAAAAAAGTTTCAGAGCTCTTAAAAAGGGACAGTAAATTTAAAAGACGTGTTGATATTATATATAATGAGTTAAATTTAAAGTAGAACATTATAAAGGAAAAAAAATGGCAAAAGGAACAGTAAATAAAGTAACATTAATTGGTAGGCTGGGACAAGACCCAGAAATTAGATTTTCTGGAGACGGAAGAGCTATAGCCTCTTTTAGTGTTGCCACAAACGAAAGCTGGAAAAATAAAAACGGCGAAATACAAGAAAGAACAGAATGGACAAAATGTACCGCTTTTGGCGGAACAGCAGAAAAATATATTCAACCATATGTCAAAAAAGGAAGCCTGGTTTATATTGAAGGCTCTCTAAAGACAGACAAGTGGCAAGACAAAGACGGAAATGATAAATATTCAACGGGCGTTGTTTTAAATAATTTTGGTGGGATACAAATTTTAGGCGGAGGCGACAACAACTCAAACTATGACAGTGCGAGCGGTATGGACCAAACACCAAAAACATCAGAAGAAAATACAAGCCAAGTTACAGAAGACGACCTTCCGTTTTAACAGCTCTTTGTGAAAAAATCTAAACCGAGAAGTAAAACAATACGATCGTTTCTTAATATGGTGTCGGTTGTTTTTTGTTTTTTTTTGATCAAAATGACAATAACCGGCAAGAAAAATTTGCCAAAAAATGGGCCATATATTTTAGCTCCAAACCACATAGACGACATAGACCCCTTTCCTCTTGCTGGGGCAGTGAACAAGCCAATTACTTTTTTAATGGCCCAAGACCAAGCAAAAATTAAGTGGTATAAATATTGGGCGCCATGGTCATACGGAACGCTGCTTGTTGATAGGAAAAAAATACAACTATCCACAATTAAGGCTGTTCACAAGCAAATTCAAAAAAAAGAAATTATATGTATTTTCCCAGAAGGAACCACGATTGGGTCTGGGTTAAAAAAAGCAAAAAATGGAGCATCTTTTTTTGCAGCGAGACACGAAATTCCAATAATTCCCGTAGCAATATCTGGGACAGAAAAAGCGCTTCCCGCAATTAAAAGATTTCAAAGAGCTAAAGTTACCCTTAGTTTTGGGGAGCCGATTATTGCTAAAAAAGAAGATATAAAAAAACTAAACGAACTTACTGCACAAACAATGGAAGCAATTAAAAAAATGTTACCAGAGCAGTATTGCTAAACATTGGGGAAAAAATGATATATAACTTAGACATAACAGCAGAATTAATTTTTCAAATACTACGAATACTACTATCCGTATCTTTATTTTTTGTTTGGGTTGTTAGATACGACAACATTGTTAAAGAATTTAAAAACGACTACAAGCTACCCGACTGGCTTAGAGACCTAGTTGGGATTATTAAACTTTCTTGTGCCGGGATGATATTAACAAACGACATTCAGCTCCAGATTGTTTCTTTGGGAGCAATTGCTTTTTTAATGTGTGCAGCAGTACTAACCCACATTAAAATAAAAAACCCAATAAAAAAAATGATCCCAGCAATTACACTGCTTAGTTTTTGTTTGTTTATGCTATTTTTAGTTTAATCGTTTACAAAAACAACCTTACCTAAAACTTTGCGCTTGGCAATATCCTCAATAGAGGAAACAGCGTCTTTCATTGGAACGGTTTTTGATATAAAAGGATTAATTCTACCCTCAGCCAATAAACCCCCAATAGTCCTAAGGTTTTGTGCATTGGCGGCAGGTTCTTCTTTTTGGAAGCGACCAATAAACACGCCAGAAACGGCACAACCCTTTAACAACATTAAGTTGACAGGAAAAGAAGGAATTTTCCCCGCAGCAAAACCCACCACAAGATAGGTTCCACCCCAACCAATAGACCTTAGAGCTGGCTCAGAAAAACAATCACCAACAGGATCATAAATAATAGAATAACCACCCCTTTTGCTTTTAGACTTTAACTCCTCAGTAAAAGCAACCTGACCCTCTTTGTTTAGCTTGTCTTTTCCATATATAACTATGTCGTCTGCCCCATACCCAGCACAAACCTCAGCCTTTTCCTTTGTTGATACGGCCGCGACCACTCGCGCCCCATAGGCTTTTGCTATATCTACAGCAGCTAAACCAACACCACCTGCGGCACCTAAAACCAATACCTCGTCATCCTTTCCAATATTTGCTCTCTGTATTAGTGCGTGTAAACTTGTTCCATAAACCATAAACACCCCAGCTGCAACATGGTGGGGAAAAGAGGGAGGAATGGAAAAAGCAAAATTTTCATGCACCACAATTTTTTCTGCAAAAGCACCAAACCCCTTAAAAAATGCGACACTGTCTCCAACTTTAGTCGAAGATACCCCCTCGCCTATAGAGCTAACAACGCCCGCGCCCTCATGTCCCGGAGAAAAGGGAAGGTCTGGCCTAAACTGATACAACCCCTGAACTATTAGATGGTCAGGATAGTTTAATCCAGCGGCCTTTATATCTATAACAATTTCATTTGGTCCGGCTATAGGATCTGGAACCTCCTCCCAAGAAAGTTTTGATACCGGCGCAAACTCTTTACACAATATTGCTTTCATTTCTCCTCCTTTTAGTGTTTAAAAACTCTTATTCTTGTAAAAACCATTGAAATTTTATGTTCATTACAGGCGCTTACAATATCCTGATCTTTTATTGACCCACCCGGCTGTATAACAGCTTTTATTTTGTGTTTCCCCATTAAGTCGATAGAATCTCTAAAGGGAAAAAAGGCGTCAGAAGCAAGAACCGCACCGGCGGGAATAACCGCCTTTGTTAGTGCGTATTTTACAGCATCAACCCTACTTGTTTGTCCTCCAGAAACACTAATTATTTTATTATTATGTGCAACAACAATTGCATTTGATTTTACGTGTTTCACCGTTTTCCATGCAAGATCAAGGGTTGAGAGCTCGGCTTTTGTTGGAGATTTTTTTGTAACAGTTTTTACCGCAGAAACGTCTATCTTTGAAAGGTCTGTTTCTTGTATAACCCAGCCACCAGCAATTTCTTTTCCAAGACTTTTTTTAGGTTTGTATTTGCCAAGAGAAAGCACCCGAAGGTTTTTCTTTTTTGAAAAAAGAGACAAGGCCGCACTATCAAAGCTTGGGGCAACAATAATTTCAAAAAAAACCTTACTTAGCTCTTTTGCTACTGAAAGATCACACCTCTTGTTCATTGCAACGACTCCACCAAAAGCTGATAGAGGGTCTACTTTCAAGGCGTTTAAAAAGGCTGCTTTTGGCGTCTTAGAAGAACCAACCCCACACGGAGAGCCGTGTTTTACAATTACACAAGACGGCTCTTTAAACTCGTGTAGACATAAAAGAGCTGCCTCTCCATCCAGAAAGTTGTTATAGGACATCTCCTTTCCTTGAAGCTGTTTTGCTTGCGGCAAACCAAAAGAACTGTGTTTTTCTTTTAAAACAAAAGCTTTTTGATGCGGATTCTCCCCGTATCTTAAGTGCAGCGAGGAGGCCCCCAGCTCTGTTGAAATTGCACGATCATAAGAAGCACAATGGTCAAACGCCCTACCTGCTAACCTTAGTCGATCTTTTTTACCTATTCCACCAGCGATAATTGATTTTTGTATATTTTTATAATCTTTGGGATTAATCACAACGGTTACCCATTTATTATTTTTTGCGCCAGCCCGAATCATGGTTGGGCCACCAATATCAATATTTTCTATTTTTTCAGATAAGCTTGAGTTTGGATTTTTTGCAACAGCCTGAAAGGGATAGAGATTACATACAACCATATCAATCCACTGTACATTATTTTGTTTTGCCTCTTCTCTGTCTATGTCTCTTTGCCCTAAAATTCCACCCGAAATATTAGGATGCATTGACTTTACTCTTCCACCAAAAATTTCAGGAAATTTTGTTAACGAAGAAACGGAGGCCACCTTAACTCCATTTTCTTTAAGGACCTTTGCTGTACCTCCAGTAGCAATAAGTTTAATTTTTTGGCTCTCTAAAAAACGAGCAAAGGGGACAAGCCCAGTTTTGTCTGATACTGATATAAGAGCAGTTTTTGGAATAATTTTACCTACCACGTTATTCATTTTTACCCCACGATTTAATTGCCTGTATAAGGGCTTCACCCTCAAGTTTTTGCACTCTTTTTTTTAGAGTTTCAACAGTATCATCCTCTAAAACACAACATTTTTTTTGTACCAAAATTGGCCCCTCATCAACCTCTGCGGTTACAAGGTGAACTGTACATCCGGTTTCTACATCTTTATTTTTCAAAACAGATTCATGAACATTATTATTCATCCCGCCGGCATATTTAGGCAACAAAGAAGGGTGAACGTTTAATATTTTTTTATTCCATTTTGAAATAAACGACCTTGAAAGTATTCTCATAAAGCCAATCAACAAAACCAAATCTACCTCTTTTTCAAGCAACTTTTTACTAATTTGTTCGTCAAAACACTCTCTACTCTTTTTTTTATGATCAATAAACAAAAAATCAACACCATATTTTTTTGCTTTATCAGCTATGGGGGCGTCCCCGTTGTTTGTAATAATAATTTCGATTGACGCAGAAAGCTCGCCAGAAAGAATTGCCTCTGCAATGGGAACCACATCAGTTCCTCTTGTGGAGCCCAATATGGCCAACTTAATCAACCCAAAACCTTTTTCATGTGCTTTTTTCGACGACCAATAAGGTCTTTTGTTCCTATGTCTTTTCTGTGAAAAAGATTTCCACCAATATCGGTAGCTCCTTTTTCAGCAATTTGCTCTGCAATAACAATGTTGGGGTCTACACCAACAAAAGCTGCCGTTCTTGATCCGGTTGCAACTATTATACCATCTTTTTCTTGCACAGCAGCCAAATACAACCCATCAAGTTTTGTGTTACAAATAACCTCAAAATCTTTACTTGGGTTGTTTGGATATCCGACGGGAACAACATATTTACAAACGGTTGCCTTGTTTGCAAAAACAATTTTTAAGTCGGCAAGAGAGCCCGCCACAATGGCGTTACAAATATCCATAAAGTCGGTTTCTAAAAGACTTAAAACATTCATTGCTTCAGGGTCTCCAAATCTTGCATTATACTCGATAACCTTGACCCCGTCACCCGTTAACATAAAGCCGCCATATAAAATGCCGCGAAATTTTTCACCAGTTTTTTTGTAGAGCTCTGTTGCAACACGCTCATTGGTTTTTTGGGCGGCCATAATATCTTCTTTAGATAAAAAGGGAAGAGAGTGGTCGGCAAAAGAATATGTACCCATTCCACCGGTGTTTGGGCCGACGTCGCCCTCAAAAGCTCTTTTATGGTCTTGGACTGCGGGCATATGTGCGCAATAAGTCCCATCACAAAAACTCATCAAAGAAAACTCTTCGCCTATAAATTTTTCTTCTATTAAAAAGGTGCCACCACCATCTACTATAGATTTTGCATAAGAAAGAGACTCTTCAATCGAGTGTAGGTGTTCCCCAGAAATTTTAACGCCCTTTCCACCCATTAGGCCGTCGTATTTAATTACATACTGTTCATTTAAATTTTTCAGAAAATCTTTCACTCCATCCAAAGAAGAAAACTCCATTCTTTCTGGATTTTTTTCCCCATCACAGAGGTCTATAATGTTCCTTGCAAAAGCCTTACTAGTTTCTATTCTGGCCACATTTTTTCTTGGGCCAACACAGAGAACGCCTTCTTTTTCTAGCGCATCAACAAGCCCAGCCTCTAGGGGCCCCTCTGGGCCAATAATAGCAAGATCAATTGATAGTTTTTTTGCTATTTCCACCACGACCCCATTCTCGTTTAGTGGTTGTTCAAAATAAGAAGTCGTTAGGGTTTTTATTTGTGGGTTGGTGGTTGGTGCAACACAAAACAAAGACAGGGGAGAGCTACTTTTTTTGATCTGCTTGGCAATAGCGACCTCTCTTGCTCCCGAGCCGACTAACAGAATATTGCTCATTCTTTTTTAGAGGAGTCTAATCTGTTTTCTTCAAGTTGTTTTAAAAATTCTTTTGTTACGTTTCCAGCACAATACTCTCCAGTAAAAACAGAATCTTCAAAATTTTTAATTTTAGGATTACCAATTTGAGCAGAGAGTTTTAATGCCTCTAGATCTTGATAAATTAAAGTATCGGCGCCTATAAATTTTTCTATTTCTTTTGTGGTTCTTCCGTTAGCCACAAGGTCGCTTGTTGCTGGCATATCAATGCCATATACGTTTTGATATCTAATAGGAGGAGCCGCAGAGGCAAAAAACACCTTATTTGCACCACTTTTTCGAACCATTTCAACAATTTTTTTAGATGTATTTCCTCTTACAATAGAGTCATCTACAAGTAAGACATTTTTATCTTTAAATTCAATTTCAATTGGACTCAGCTTATGTGCAACAGACCTTTTTCTAATGCTTTGTCCTGGCATTATAAATGTTCTACCGATATACCTGTTTTTGATAAAACCCTCGCGGTATTTTGCTCCAAGCTTATAGGCAACCTGCATTGCTGAGGTTCTACTTGTGTCTGGTATGGGAATAACAACATCCACATCAAGATGACCGTATTCTTTTAATATTTTTTCACCTAAAAAATCTCCCATTCTTAAGCGAGCCTTATGAACAGATATAGAATCAATAGTAGAGTCTGGACGAGAAAAATAAACAAATTCAAAAAGACATGGAGTGTGGTTTTCTTTTTTGTGGCACTGTTTTTTTGATAATTCCCCATCTTCTGAAATAATAATTGCTTCTCCGGGGTTAACGTCTCGGACAAAAGAGTAGCCCAGCGCAGTAAGGGCAGAACTTTCTGATGCAACCATATAAGAGTCCTTGTTTTTTCCCAAAACAAGAGGACGAATTCCGTTTGGATCTCTAAAGGCCACAATACCAATCCCAGCAACGAGCATTACCACCGCATACCCACCCCCACATTGCTGATATACATTTTTTAAAGCAGTAAACACATGGTTGTTTTTTAGCTGCCTAAAGCTTGTTTTATAAAGCTCATATGCAAAAAGATTTAACAAAACCTCAGAGTCTGACTGCGTATTAAACTGACAAAAGTGTGTTTTTAAAAGAGAGGCTCTTGTTTGTTCGCTGTTGGTTAAGGTCCCGTTGTGTGCAAGTGAAATATTAACAGGATTTGCTGAATAAAATGGCTGAGCTTCGCTTGCATCCGAACACCCCGCCGTAGGATATCTTACATGGCCTACACCAATATTACCCTCCAGGTTTAAAGACTCGCTGGTTTTAAAAACCTCGGTTACAACCCCAAGTTCTTTATGCAAGGACATTTTTGACTTATCCCAAGTAGCAATTCCGGCAGCATCTTGTCCTCTGTGCTGTACCTGTATTAAGGCGTCGTATATCTCTCCAGATACATTTTTATTTTTATGATATATTCCAACTATTCCGCACATAACTAATACTTCTTTAAAATCTTCTTTATTTCACCAACATAGGTTGCTGGCGTAAGGTTTAATAGTGTGATTTTATCTTGTTTTGAAACATTTAGCCGATTAACCAAATCTAAATAGGTTTCTTGATCTAGGGGAATACCCCTGGTTAGTTTTTTAATTTTATTGTAGGCATTTTTATCCCCAGATTTTCGCAAAATTGTTTGTATTGCTTCTGCCAAAATACTCCACTGACCCTCTAGCTCGTTCGAAAGCCGCGTTTCATTTGGATGAATTCTGCCAAGTCCGTTAATAATATTTTTATAAGCCAGAAGAGAGTGGCCAAAAGCAACCCCAACATTTCTAAAAAGCGTACTTCCACTTAAATCTCTTTGCATTCTAGATCGAGACAGTCTTGATGCCAAAAACATAAAGCTGGCATTAGAAAGCTCCAGATTTCCCTCTGCGTTCTCAAAAGATATTGGGTTAATTTTGTGGGGCATAGTACTCGACCCAACTTCGCCCGGTTTGTTCGTTTGTGTAAAAATATTTCTACTAATATATAACCAAACATCAACACACATATCAGTCAGGATGTTGTTAGTTCTCACAAAGGCGTGCAATAACTCAGCAATAGAATCGCTTGGCTCAACCTGTGTGGTAATTGGGTTGTTTTTTAAGCCCAACTCTCTAATAAATTTAGCTGAAAAAGCAGACCAAGACTCTTTTGGAAAAGCAATATTGTGAGCAGCAAAAGTGCCCGTTGCACCAGAAAACTTAGCCAATAAAACATGATTTTTTATATATAGAACCTGTCTTTGTAGCCTGCTGTGAAAAACCGCCATTTCTTTTCCAAGCGTGGTGGTTGTAGCGGGCTGTCCGTGCGTTAAAGATAGCATTGGCATATCTTTTGTGTCTTTTATTAACAATACAAGCAGAGCAGACATCTCTTCTAGGGCTTTTAATAATGGTCCATTAATGCCTCGCTGAAACATTAGAGAATATGCCGTGTTGTTAATGTCTTCTGAGGTAAGCCCAAAGTGAACAAACGGGACTAGGCGTGGGTAGCCATTTTTTTCTAGTTTTTGAGAAAAATATCCCACCACAGCGTTGACGTCGTGTTTTGTTTTAGCCTCAATTCTTTTGACCGCGTTGTATTCTTTTTGGTCAAAATTTTCATAAAAACCGTGAAGGATTTTTTCGTCACCCTTCTTTAAGGATAATTCTTTTTTTAGTGCGCGATGCTGAGAAAGGGCAATAAGATATTTTACCTCAACTTCTAATCGCGATTTCATTAGAGCTTGTTCTGAAAAAAAATCGTTTAACTCTAAAACATTTTTTTTATATCTACCATCTAATGGAGAAATGGCGCTCATATTTTCCCCAGATTTAGCATCCTATGTATTGCTAAAGCACAATTTCCCGGATCAAGCACGGTTAATACCGGAGCCATGCTAGGCATTTGCAGCGTAGAGTGAATGTTAACAAGCATATCTACCTTATCTTGGAATGGAGGACAACCAATAGTTGGTTTTTGTGTGTTTGCTGCTACAAAACCTGAAAGAGCATTAGATCTTCCCGCTATAGTTACAAAAACAACATGTTCTTCTGGCCCATAAGACCGTATAATTTCTAAAACTTTTTCTGGATTTTTATGCGCAGAGGCAGCAAAAGTTTCGTGGCTAATGCCCAAAGTATCAAGCGCAGAGGTTATTTTATCTGCATGTCCCCGGTCAGAGGTTGAACCCATAATTAGTATTGCTTTCATAGTAGCTCCTTAGTGTTATTAAAAATTCTTTCGTTAACATTAGTTAGGTCTGGAAACTGAAATTTTTCACCCGTTATAAGTTCATATAATAAGATATACCTCGCAGACAACTCTATAATTAATTCGTCTGGAGCCCCTGGTAATATTTTATCGTTATATGGGTCACAGTTTTTTGCAAACCAAAGCCTAAGAAATTCTTTATCAATATTTTGTGGCTCCTCGTTTTGCTCAAAACGACCGGCATAGGTTTCTTCTATCCAATATCGACTAGAGTCGGGCGTATGTATTTCATCAACAAACTTAATGTTTCCACTAGCATCTTTCCCCAGCTCATATTTAGTGTCAACGAGAATTAATCCATTTTTTGCCGCAACGCGCTGACCATAATTAAAAAGATCTAAGCTCATTTTTGCTGCCTTGTCAAAGTCTTCTTCTGTCATAAGTCCCAGCTCAAGAATTTCATCTTTTGAAACAGGCCTATCGTGAACCTTATCTTTTGTAGTTGGGGTTAGCATTGGCTCTCCAAGCTTTTGATTTTTTTTCAAACCAGAAGGAATTGGGTTGCCACAATATTCTTTAGCACCATTTTTATAAACGGTCCAAAGGGAGGTTTCGGTTGATCCTGTAATATATCCCCTTACAACAAATTCTACCTGAAACACATCACACTTTTCTACAAGCGAAATATTGGGATCGGGAGTACTTATTAAGTGGTTTGGAAATTGGTCTTTTGTTTTTTCAAACCACCACGCGCTCACCAAGTTTAAGACAGCTCCCTTGTAGGGTATTCTTGCTAAAACCCTATCAAAGGCACTTTGTCTATCAGTAGAAACCATAAGTACTTTGTCGTCTAAGAAATAGGCATCACGTACCTTACCCACCTGTTTATTTTGTACGTGAATGTTGGTATCCTGAATTGTATTGTTCAGGTTCTCTCTAATTACCTGATAGTATTTTTTGTCAATATTCATGACGTTCTTGCGAAATGGGATTACACAAAATATGACTATTTAAGATTAAATCAATGTCTTTTTTTGCTTGTTTTTTTTGAGAGACAGCTTCCCAAACCGTACCCTTTATAATATTTTTTATATTTAGAAAGCCAAAGCGCTTTTGCAGGGTTTCTTTCATCTTGCGGCCACCAATATTTTCTTTTTCTCTAACTAAAAAACGAGAACCAGAGTTTTTTTCTATATCATCAACCACAAACTCCTTGCTAGGATTAAATAAAACATCTGTGGCATATATATTTTCTATATCTAGGGCCCCATCATGCTCTATTTCAAGGTGTAAATATTTTTTTATAACAACACCCTCTACCCCAAGCTTCTTTATACACTGACTAACAGAGATTGCTTCGTTGTCAGCAATAATCATAGATATTAAAATCTCAGTAGTATTTTTTTTCTTTTTAAAGGTAGAGAGAGCTATTTTTTGAGAGTTATATTTTAGAGACTTGTAGCTAAACGACGACTCAGTATTTAAAAATTGATTAAGGGCCTTAAAAACAGGATCACCCTTAGTGGTACGCTCGGGGTGTGGCATCATAGCCAATACATTGCCGCCAACATTTCCAAGAGCGGCAATATTGTTGGTTGACCCGTTTGGATTTATAGGAAAATTATTCACAATATCTCCAGCCTCATTACAGTAATGATATGCTGCAAGATTTTCTTTTTCAACAATCTCTTTCAGGTCGTCATTCATTACAAATCTTCCCTCGGCATGTGCTAAAGGCACACTAAGAAAATCCTTACAGTCTTTATCAATAAAGGCAGAATTGTTCTGTGAGTTGCTTTTGATATTACACCAAGTATTGTAGTATCCAGTGCCAACCACCTGTCCGTTTTTGACCCGCTTATTTTGAGATAAACTTACAATAGTATTAAAGTCTGCATTCCCCGGAACCATTCCGGCCTCCACTAAAATCTGAGCCCCATTACAAATTCCCAAAACAGGTTTTCCTTGTATGGCCTCATTTTTTAATGTGTCCATAATTGGATCTAGAGAAGCAATAATACCAGACCTAGATCGATCTTCATAGGAGAAGCCACCAACAATAACATATCCATCATAGGTTTTTAATTGAGAAGACGGCTCGTTCCATAGATGTGATACGGGGACCATATCGCTCCTTTTGATTGCTGCGATAGTTTCAAGCTCTGTGTTTGAGCCGGGGAATTGAATAATAGCTATCTTGCGCTTATTTGTCATTCAAGTAAACCTGTTTAGATGAATTTGATACAATCACACCTATTTCAAGGCAATTATTTGCCCCCAACATTTTTACAAGCCGATCTTTTTGTGATGGGTCAATGATAATAGTAAGACCAATCCCCATATTAAACGTACGGTACATTTCATTTATTTCTAAGTCTAGGTTTTCTACTAGAAACTGAAAAAGGGGAATTTTTTCCCAAGAATTGACATTAATCTCTGCAGCAAAGCCACGAGGAAAAACCCTTGGCATGTTATCGATTAATCCACCACCGGTTATGTGCGCCAAGCTCTTAACTTGGAACTCTTTTTCAATAAGAAGGTTGATCATTTTGCTATAATTTTTATGTGGAGCAAGCAAAGCATCCTCAATCGTGGTGGTTTTATCTGAAAGGGTGTCGCTCACGCCAAGACCTAAAACATCAAAAATTAATTTTCTTGCTAATGAATATCCGTTTGTATGTAGTCCGTTAGATGGGATACCCATAATTAAATCACCTTCTTTTACAGAGGAGCCGTCGACAATGTCTTTTCGCTCTACAATACCAGTTGCAATGCCAACCAAATCATATTCATTTTTATGATATATTCCAGGCATTTCAGCGGTTTCTCCGCCAACCAAAGAAACTCCCAAATTTTTACACTCCGTGGCGACGCTTTCGATAATATCTGAAACGATTTGTGGCTCTAAAGAGCTACTTGCAATATAATCAAGAAAGGTGAGAGGTGTTGCGCCAGTAGCTGCTACGTCATTACAGCAAGCATTTACTAAATCAAAACCTATAAAACTGAAGTTGTTACATTTTTGTGCTACAGCCATCTTTGTACCAACACCATCAATGCTTTGGACCATGACCGGGTCCTCGTAGCGATTAACAATATCTTTAATGCTATACATTGACCCAAACCCGCCAATTGAAGACAATACATTTTTATTAAAAGTAGATTGAATAATTTTTTTAGACGATGCGATTACATGATCTGCTTTTTCAATATCTACTCCAGCATCTTTATATGAAATTTTTTGTTTCATGATAATAATTTCTTCCTCAAAGATGTGCCCCATGCATTTTCTGCCTCTTTGATTGATATATCCACTTTGTTGTTAATCATAATCATTTCCTTAGAGGATGTTGCCCCTATAATATCAAAAGGTATATTGTTTGTTTCTAGTGTTTTCTGCGCTTCGGCTACGTTTTTATTATCCACCTCTATTATAATAGAAAGGTTTTCGTTAAACAGGTCTATATCAAAGCTTCCTTCATCCATATTGGCAGCAATACCGACGCTATTATGAAAAGACATTTTACAAAGAGAGACAGCCAACCCACCTCTTGTGACCACCCTAGAAGAAAGTACTAAGTTTTTTGCGCCCAAATCAATAACGCTATTTAGTAACGCGCTATAATTTTTGTTCGAGAAATGACACACGTCATTATTTTTGACCTTTAAAATATTGGCAATCATACTACCTCCCAGCTGTTGATTTTTTTCACCCAAAACAAAGATAGTAGAAGCGTCAGATTGAAAGCTATTCTTTATTGCATTATTTGTGTTAAGATTTTTACCAAAAGACCCAATCATTGGGCTGGAAGGTATTGCGCTGTCACCGCTTTGATTATAAAAGCTTACGTTGCCCGCTATAATAGGAAGGTTTGTGTTTTTTTCAAAATGTAAGTCATCACAACAGTCTCGAATTGCTTTACAGCTTTGTGCAAATTGCCACATTTGTTCTGGTTTTTCAGGATTTCCGAAACATAAACAATCGGTTAGAGCTACGGGGATTCCTCCGCTAGCCACCACTTTTGCAGTAGACTCTAAGACTGCATGTTGTGCTGCTAGGTATGGATCAATTTTCCCAATCTTTGGGTTGTGCGCAATTGCAGCAGCAAAACCACTATTTCTAATTTCTTCTGGAAAAGAATCGTCGTTAAAGGGAGAAACAACGCCCGCCTCAGCTGATCCACGCTCAAGAACAACCCTACCTTGAACTTGTTTGTCATAACATTCATAAACAGGAGACCTAGAGGAAATATTTTCGTGTGCCAATAGCTCTAAAATAATGTCGTTATGGTTTTTGATTGAAGGTAGGGGATGAGATATTTTTATAACCTCAACCTCTTTTAACGGTCTTTTGTAAACAAATCCCTCATTTATTTGTGCAATCGGCCCATCAATAATTTTTTTATTATTAGCATACACCGTGTAGTGGCGGTCTTTAATAATTTTCCCCACCACCTTTGCTTGAGCTAGTGACGAAACGTTTGGAAAGTCAAATTTTTTATTATAATGCTCTAGAATTATAGGGGTTGTATCGGGATGACAAGCCCACATAAAACGCTCCTGAGTTTCGGAACATAGGATTACATGGCTTTGTAAGCTATCCATACTAGTATGGATTTTGTCGGCCCAAACCTCAGCGCCCATACCAGCAGCATCTGCTAATTCTATACTGGCACACGCCACCCCACCAGCTCCCAAGTCTTTAAAGCCCACCTTATCTGTCATTTTATTGTCTTGTAAATATTTGAACAAACTATATGTTGATTTAAGAATGTGTCTTTCTAAAAAAGCGTTTGGCTCTTGAACTGCACCCTTGTTTTGTTGCTTCTTTTCTTCTTCTAGCTCTAGTGAAGCAAAGCTTGCACCACCAAAACCACTATTGTCTGTTGGTTTCCCTATTAAAATTAAATCATATCCTTCTGAATTTTTTGGAGCCTTAGATCGAATGATATCTTTTTCACGCACAATACCCGCAGCAACAACAGTCACCAGACAGTTGTCGTTGTAACTCTTATCATAATATAAATCTCCACAAATATTGGGGATACCAAGCGGGTTACCATAACCAGCAATACCACCGACCACACCCTCATGAATCCATTTTGTTTTATTGTTACTTAAGTCTCCAAATCTTAGGCCGTCTCCAACTGCGACTACCTCAGCGCCCATACAACACACATCTCTAACATTTCCTCCAATGCCAGTGGCAGCTCCCTCATAGGGAACAATTTGGCTAGGGTGGTTATGAGATTCATGACTAACAACCAAGCCATAACGGTTATTGTCTTTGTCTGTTGCAATAGCAACAATACCCGCATCATCTTTTGCGCCTAAAATGACATCCGGCCCATCAGTGATAAAGTGTTTAATGTGCTCCTTGCTGCTTTTATATGAGCTATGTTCAGAGCCTTGAATAGAAAACAAGACCAACTCTGCCAGGGTTGGGGGTCTTTTTAAAAATTCATTTTGAACGGTTTTAGTTTCTTTTATACTAAGAGGAATATTCTGTTCGGCTAAAATAGCTTTAATTTCTTGATCTGAAAGATTGGAAAAATCAAACGTATCCCAACTTTCATATTTTATCATAAAGCAAAAGTTTGGTTTCGATCTGGCCCATAAGAAATTAATGAAATGCTATTGCCGGTAAATTCTTCTATTTTTTTAATGAACGATTTTAACTCAACAGGGCATTCATCAATATTTTTAATGTGTTCAGGTAAAGACCCCCAGCCCGGCAACGTCTCATAAATAGGTTTAATTTGAGCAAAGCTCTCCAAGTCTGCCGGCACATAATCAATTTTTTTGCCATTAATTTCATAACCTACGCACAGCTTAACTTTTGGTAGTCCGGTTAAAACATCTACTTTTGTTAGGATTAGCTCAGTAAAGCCATTTAATTGGTTTGCGTATTTTAACTGGACTAAATCTATCCACCCAATTCTTCGCGCTCTACCTGTTGTGGTCCCATATTCCTGCCCAACCGCTCGTATTTGATCTTCTAGGGGGGGAGTAATTTCCGTTGGCAATGGCCCACGACCCACATATGTTAAATAGGCCTTTGCAATTCCCACTACACGCTTTTTTCTATTTAAGCCAATTCCAGAACCCGCTTCTGCTTGGCCCGACACTACATTACTGCTAGTCGTAAAAGGATATAATCCGTGGTCTACGTCCAAGCAGGCACCCTGGGCACCCTCAAACAATATAGCCTTTCCTTTTGTATCTGCTTCGCTTAGTTCTTGGGCGACATTAGCAACGTAAGGCTTAATGGTTTCGCCATATTTTAAATATTGGTTTAAAATTATGTCATAAGAATAATCAAATTTTTCTTCAAAAACATTTTCCACTAATTTTTTATTAAACATAAATGATTTTTTCAATCTTTTTGCAAATACATCCTTATTAAAAAGATCAACAATTCGCAATCCATGCCGATACATTTTATCTGCATAAACCGGCGCAATTCCAGACCTTGTGCTACCCGCAGCCAGATCATTTTGTAGGGCCGTTAGGTGGTGATCAATATCAACGTGATATGGCATAATTAGATGAGCACGATCGCTTATTAAAAGATTAACCCCAAGACTTTCCTTTTTTAGCATATCAATTTCATTGATTAAGACCCTAGGATCAATTACCACACCATTACCAATAACAAGCTTACAGTTTGGGTGTAATACGCCGGAAGGAATTAGGTGTAGCTTAAGAGTTCTGTCGTCTAAAATAATGGTATGTCCGGCATTGTTTCCGCCCTGAAATCGTACAATATAATCTGACTGAGCAGAGAAAAAATCTGTAATCTTTCCCTTACCTTCGTCCCCCCACTGGGCACCAATTATAACAGTGATGTTTTTTTTATTATTTTGCACTTTTTGATGTTATTGATAAGATGTAATTTATGTTGTGGATTCTATATACCAAAATAATACTTTTAAAACCCTTATTTTTTTAGGGGTTTTATTTCTTAATAGCTGTGCCGCCGTCGGTCAATTAGTTATTCCAATGGAGTCAATTGATAAGCCAACGGGACCTTATGGTATTGGCACCCAAGTCTTTTTCTGGACAGACGAAAAAAGGAGCGAACAATACACAACAGACCCAACGGACCTTAGAAAACTACAAGTACAAATTTGGTATCCAGCACAAATGAAGGAAGGTTATCAAAAAACAACTCATATGGTGTTTCCTAATAAGACATTAGATGCTATGGCGAGCACCCTTAATGTACCGGTGAATTTTATAGGACATGGAGCACGATTAATGTCAAGCGCAGTTCAAGGAGCACATCCAGTAGAGGGAAAAAAATTCCCATTGATATTATTTTCACATGGTGATGGAGGCATAGCAACACAAAACCTGTCACAGGTTGAAGCGCTAGTAAGTAACGGATATATTGTGATTGCCCCCAACCACACCTATAATGCTTCGATTACCTTTGATGAAGAAGGTACCCCAGCTATGTATCAATCTAATATTACGTGGAGCGAACAAACAATATATAGCAAAAAGTACTATGCAAATCAACTGATACGATATCGATATGCAGATATTGCATTTATATTAGATGAAATATCAAAAAATACGCTACAAGGATCTATGTCAAATCCTTATTACGACATGATAGATTTTGAACGCGTGGGAATGATGGGACACTCCATGGGAGCAGGAACTAGCTATCATGGACTAATAAATGATAAGCGTATTAAGTCAGCAGCAGCATTCGATGGATGGTTTTTCCCTTTAGACAAAAAAACTTTTTCTACCCAAACCAATAAACCTTTTCTTCACTTAGGACAAGAGGAGTATTTGGACATAGATATAGAAGGCGATATTAATAACTCCGAATCTGGAAAGATTAATTTTGACATTCATAATACCATTTTAGAAAACAATACAAGCTCTTTCGTTATTTATGTTGAAAACAGTCTCCACGTTGACTTTACTGATTATAAACAGACATATATTCAAGGAAGACCATTTACAATTCCGATATCTGAATTTGGAGAGATCTCAAGAAATAAAATTAAAAATATTATGAATAAATCAATTCTAGAGTTTTTTGATTATAGCCTTAAAGAACAAACATTTGATATAGCTGTTTTAGATCAATATAAAAAAAGCATAGAGACCAACTATGATATCAGCAAATAAGTATACACCACTATATAATAGTATAGAGCTTCAACCAGTAAAATCGATGCTTATTAAGGTATTTAAAGGCAGCCCCGATTTAACAAAAATGATTCCGAAACCACAAAACTACCTAAGTTCTCGACAGAGAAAAGGCGCTACAGACAAAATAACCTCCTTCCAATATGATCAAAATTTGCTAAAAATTTGCTCAATATTTTGATGTTATTTGGCCTAAAAAAAGATAGATTTTATTTTTTTTAACTAATTTGTCGACTGAAAAGGCAATACTAGAAAAGTATTGACATCGATGGAAACAATCCTCAATTTAAATGGATTTCACATTTGAAGGGATACGTATCCCCCAAACGTGGTACATACACACCCTAAGAAGTGGGTATGAAATTGAAAATTATATATACATTATATATATATAGGGTAAATGAATGAAACAAAATAACAAATTAAAATTTGTATATAAAAACTCATTTGGAGGTAGAATAATGAGAAAACTACGTATGTTAATTGCGCTTCTTGTTCTTCCTACTCTTATGTTTGCACAGTCAACAACTGCTAAATTAGCAGGTGTTGTGGCTGACGCTGATGGTAACCCATTAGTTGGAGCAAACGTAGTTGTAGAAGGATCAAACTTAGGTGCAGCTACCGATCAGTTAGGTAGATACTATATTCTTGACGTTCCTGTAGGTGACTATAACTTGAGAGCCGAATACATCGGTTATACTTCAGTTATAGAAGCTGGTGTAAGAGCTTCTGTTGGTTTTACGACAACAGTTGATTTTGCACTAGATGTTGCCTCAGTTGCAGGTCAAGAAGTGACAGTAACAAGAGAAAGACCGTTAATTAATCCGAATGCTACGAATACAACTCGAGTTGTTGATAAAGAGTTGATTGATGCATTTGCTGTGAGAGGGGTTGAAAATATTGTTAACCTTCAAACAGGTGTTGTTAATGGATATTTCCGTGGAAGTAGAAGTGGAGATAGTAGATACTATGTCGACGGCGTTCCCGTAAAAGATGTTTACGGTGGCGGAAATCTATTAAACGGTAACTCTCAATCATCACTACAAGAGATTTCAGTGCAAACTGGAGGTTTCTCTGCAGAATACGGTGGTGCTAATGGGGGGATTGTAAATATTACTACCAAGACTGGTGGTACACAATGGAGATCAAAAGTAGGAGCAGAAATGTCTTTAGGGGCTGACGCTAGTACTAATCCCGACAAACTATACTCTGATGGATATCAAAATGTCAACTTTGACTTTGGTGGTCCAATCAGTGATAATGTAAAAGTATACTTGTCTATTGAAGCAAAAGAAAAGGCCGGTGACGTTTCTTATAGTTACTTCCCTAAATATGATGCTATGGCAATGACTGAAGTTCCTGCTGACTATTACAGCGATGGTACTGATGGCTTTGTATACGGAAACGACGCAAATGGTAACAAGGTTTCACACATTGAAACTGTAGTAAGAAACAACCAAACAGATCCAGCATTGTTGGCTTCTGGTGTTGCAGCTTACGATACAACATATGTTGTATATAGTAACTATGAGCGTATGTACGGACAACAACCACAAGATGATAACGAGCGTATTACAGTAAACGGTAATATGACAATGGATTTTGGTCCATTGCGTGTCAAATTGGGTACACAGGCTTATGACTATACAGGACACAGCTATAGTTGGAGTAGAGTTCTAGGTGGAACTGATGGTTCATATATTAATGAATCAGATTTCGCTATGGGATACATGAACTTCAGGTATACTATTAGTCCTTTATCTTATGCTAAAGTTTCGATTTCAAATCAAACTTATGAAACAACAGGTGGTAATGAAAATTACTTACATGATATTGAAGCATATGGTAGAAGAACCAAAGCATTTGGTTCAGCAAACTATTACAAGCGTGACGGAACTGGATTTAACCCACTATCACCAGATGAATTTATTGGTGCAGCAGGGTTTGGATCACAGTACGCAAGTTACGATACAAGAAAAACTACTACAAACACCGTAAGCTTTGACTACACTAACCAAGTTGGTTACAACGAGTTTAAAGTTGGTGGTTCAGTAGACACTCACGAAATTAGTCGTTATGGTCTTTCTGCATCAGGTGTTGCCAGAGCAATTAGCCAAGTAGACGCTAATTATGACGGTGTAGCTACAAATGAAGAAATCATTGCTGCGGGAAGTGATCCAGCAGACTGGAAATTCATTAATTATAGAGCACTGTATGTAACAAATCTTGGGTATAATATTTATGGCGATGAATGGAATGGAACATATAATCAAGATGATCATATGTTATCTCCAGCAGAACCAACCCAATCACGTTTCTACGTTCAAGATAAACTTGAATTTAAAGATGTAGTTGTACAAGTTGGTGTTTCAGTAGAATCAATTGATACTGGTGCTATGGCTCCAGATTCAGATGGTGATGGCTACGGAGACTCAGACGGGTTCAACCACTTATACTTTAACAGACAACGTGTAGATAGAAATGGTGATGGTAACGGTAACTTTGTTTGGAAAAAAACAAAAAAAGAAACCGCTACACATCCTAGAATTGGTATCTCATTCCCAGTATCCGATCGTACAGTATTCCGTGCGAATTACGGAACACACTGGCAGTCAGTTCCAATGTCATATCTATACTTATCAGATTCACAGCTATCAGCCGATATCTTAGCTGGTAACGCTACTGCGTCTGAAAATCCTGCATTAAAACCAGAGCGTTCTACTCAGTATGAAATTGGTATTGAGCAACGTATCGGTGCTTTCGCATCATTAAAGGTTGAAGGGTTTTATAAAGAAAGTAAAGATTACTTGACGCTTGCAAATCGTACGGAAGCATTTACAAATACTGGCGGTTCAGATACTCAACAAAACTGGGCACAGTATTTAAATGGAGACGTTATGGTCTCACAAGGTTTGACAACAAACTTTGAAATGCGTAGAACTAGAGGTTTGTATGCGCAAGCAAATTATACATACTCAGAATCTAGAGGTACTGGATCTTACGGATCACAGAACTTCTATGTTACTTGGATTGGTACAGATGATGGATATCCAAAAGCGATGAATCTATTAGACTATGACCAAACTCATACTGCAAACGTAATCCTTGACTGGCGTTCACCGAATGCTACTGGTGCGTTAGCTAATACAGGATTTAATGCTGTAATGAGCTTTGGTAGTGGTACTCGCTACACACCATCTCAAATCTATAGTACAGTTTTTGAGAACAGATGGGAATTTCCAGAGGGTCCGGTAAACTCAGGTACAATGCCTGCGTTCACTAACCTTGATCTACGTGTAGACAGAGCCTTTAAAATGGGCGGCGTGACAGCAAATGCATATCTTGCAGTGTTTAACGTTCTAGACGCAGAACAGGTTAATGATGTTTATCATGGAACCGGTAACGTAGCTGAAGATGGCTGGGTTGCAACTGAAAGTGGGCAGCAATGGCTTGCCAATAGATTAGCAACTAACCCTGACGTTGATGCAGCGGCACTTTACCAGGATAATTTAGCATTTCCTAGTAGATGGAGTGCTCCTCGTACAGTCAGAGTTGGTATGAACATTAGTTTTTAATTAAATAAGAAGGTAAAGAGGTAAATATGAAAATCTTAAAGAATATTACCGTTTTCACATTGGTGATGTTGCTGTCAGTAACTACTGGCCTTGAAGCGAGAGACAAAGCTGTTTCTAACTTTAGTAGCTCATCCAATTATGTGGATTCCAGTGGTACGTTCGATGGGAACAAAATCTATGCCGATGTAACCAATAATGGTCTATTTCTGGATTACCACATTTCTGGTGACTCAGCGTTAGAATGGCCTAAGGGTACAGGAGCTCACTCAATCTTCCAATCTGCTTTATGGATGGGAGCGACAGTGAATGGTTCTATCAGAACAATCGTTGGAGATTATACACAAGACATGGGTCCAGGTCCATGGGGTGGTGACCCGCTAGCTGCGGTTCACAGAATCTATAAAGTAGAGAAATCTATGTTAGCTTCCCCCCTTGACTTCGCTGACTTCCAAGAATGGCCAGTTGATTTTGGTGCACCTTGGGTTGACGTAGATGGTGACGGAGTTTATACTCCACTACCAGGTGGAACTGATCATCCAGAATTTCTAGGAGACCAAGTACTTTGGTTTGTTAGCAACGATGGAGACCCAGCTTATAAATTGAATTTTGGAACATCACCAATGAATGTTGAAATTCAAACCACTATGTTTGGTTTTGATAGACCAGACGTATTTGGTGACATGGTGTTCTTAAAACAATTAGTTATTAATAAAGGTTCAGATGCCTTAGTCGATACTTACATGGGACTATGGTCAGACCCTGATCTAGGAAACGCTGGTGACGACTTTGTTGGTTGTGACGTAGAGCTAGGTATGGGTTATGTTTGGAATGACGGTGCGGACAGTGTCTATGACAACTTAAGCGTCGGTACTCCAGCAGCTGGGTATGACTTCTTTCAAGGTCCAATGGTAGATTGTGACGCAACGGAAGATTGTACATTGGGGGCCAAGATGTTTGGCACTCGCCACCCAGGTAAAAAGAACCTTCAGATGTCATCGTTTGCATTCTACATTAATGGAGATGCGACATACACTGACCCTGCTGATGAAACAGAGGGGTATTTTTACTTACAAGGTTTAAGAAAAGATGGAAGTGCGTATCCAAATGAAATAGCCGGTGATCTATACGATCAACGTTTCTGTTTCTACGGAGACGCTGCTACAACACATAGTACAACTAACCCTGTTGACGGAAACTATGCAGCATCAGCTGATAGACGTTTCCTAATGAGTGTTGGTCCATTTACTATGGCATCAGGTGACTCACAAGAAGTAGTGTTTGGAATTTTCCACGCTGGTGGCGGTGATAACTTGTCTTCTGTAGCTTACCTAAAAGAAGTAGATGCCTTAGCTCAAACAGCTTACGACATTGACTTTGCTTTGCCTGACTCACCTCCTGCACCAATTGTGGCAGCGAGTGCGTTAGCAGACCAAGTGTTATTGGTTTGGGGCGACAGGGCTGAAAGTTACAATGCGCTTAGTGAAGTTGACCTAGACGCAGCAGGTGACCCTACAAGCTTTGTATTCGAAGGATACAATGTTTATCAGTACGAAACAGCATCAGGAGCCGGAGCTAAGAAAAGATTAGCTACGTATGATATTGTAAACGGAACTACTGAAATCTACGACACAGTATTTAATGCTGAGTTAGGTGAGAATATTAACATTAGAACGCAGTTTGGATCAGATAGTGGATTAGCACACTTTGAATCTATCACAACAGATGGATTAAATGGTAATTCAAAGCTGATTACAAATCGTTCGTATTATTATGGTGTAACCGCATATGGTTACAACGCTTCCGGGATTCCAAAAACATTGGAAAGTAGCCCGGCAGTACTTACTGTAAGACCAGAAGTACCTAATACATTTGCTGCAGGCGAGACTACTGCTTCAGCGGGTGATATAATCGCAACTGTGCACGTTGGACCGTCTCAAGGTTCAGTAAACGTGGTAGTTGTAGATGCTTCTGCAATGACGGGTGATACCTATACAGTAACAATGGATGATGCAATGCCAGACGGTACTGTAGCCGTTAACTGGTCACTAACAAACGATATGACTGGTGAAGTTCTTATCGCTAACAACGCTGTTGTTGGTGGTGTGAATACTGCAACAGGTGTTGAAGTTGGTCCAGGCGGAACTCCAGTTGTTGAAGGTATTCAACTACTAGTCAACGGTCCTCAAGAAGACTTACTATCAGTAAGTGAATGGGATCACGGCTGGAAAGAAAACCTAGTACAAAGAGACCCTGCGGTTTCTTATGTACCTTTTGCTAGTTTAGGTCGTACAGGATATATTTTAGAAAATAGAGCAGGTGTACCTTATGCCGCTCCTTTTACTCGTGACTTTGACCGATTTAATTATTGGGAATCAGATGATGTGGAGCTAGACTTTAGTACCCCATCACTAGGTTACGATTATATTTCTGAGGCAATTAACGGTTATGTTTCATGGTCAACATACAGACATAACTTTGCTACTGGAAACAAAGAGCAAATGTTTTCTTCATATTGGGACTATAATGGTACCGGTACACATGATCTTGAAGGTGAATTTTGGATAAGTCCAGTTTACGGAAAGAACTCATTTGAACCGATCTATGCCTTTGTAGGTAATCCGGGATCTCATTATGATCCGGCTAAAGAGGCTCAATATATTGTTGAGAACTCCATAACTACCTCAGGTGGTTGTGGTTGGGGATCAGGAGGCTCTTGTACTGCGACTACTACAAGTGGTGCAGGAATCGGATATCCATATATGACAGCGACATTGTTTGCTGACTATTTAGGATCAGGAGTATTACCAACCCAGGCAGGTTTTGAATACTGGGGCGGTTTCACAACAGCTAGTTCTGTAGTGTGGCAAATGAGCAAACCAAATTCATCAGCAGATACGTTTACGTTTACTACTGAAGGATTGGGTATGATGGCTAACAGTTACGATCCAAATCGTATCTCAGTATGGCCAAATCCATATTACGGGTATAACCCAGAAGAGCGTGATGCGCTAGATCGTAGAGTGATGTTTAGTCACTTACCTGAAGAAGGTCCTGCGACAATTCGTATCTTTGCACTTGATGGTACACTAGTAAGAACAATTCACCACAACGATACAGCTTCACAACACGCAACATGGAACATGAAGAACAACTTCGAGTTACCAGTTGCTAGTGGAATGTATGTGGCACACATAGAGACTAACCACGGAGATAAAATTCTGAAGTTAGCTGTAATTCAACCAGAACAACGTCTAGACGTTTATTAAGGAAAAGGAGAAAATGAAAATGAAAAATACATTTAAAATCTTCCTTGGATGCGCAGTGTTGGTTTCAGCACTAACTGCCGGTACAGTAAGATCGCAAGGTACCGCTGGTGCTTCGCAATTGCTTATCCCAGTAGGGACTGAGACAGTTGCTCTTAGCGGAACAAACGTTGGTACCGTATCTGGAATAGATGCATTATTTACTAATGTAGCTGGTCTAGCAAGACACAACTCTGGTTTACAAGGAACAGTTTCAACCACATCTTACATTGCTGACATTGATGTCACATATGCAGGTATGGTTATGAGTATGGGCGAATCCGGTACTTTTGGAATGACACTAAAGGCATTAGACTTTGGTGATATCCCAAAAACTACATCATTTGCTCCAGAGGGAGATGGTCAAACATTTTCCCCTAGTTTTTTCACGGTGACAGCAGGGTTTGCGAAAGCATTCTCTGACCGTGTTAATGTTGGTGTTGCAACAAAGATGATTTCTGAGACAATCGAAGAAACATCTGCAACTGGATTTGCATTTGACGTAGGTGTCCAATACAAATTCCCCGACCAACCATTGACAATCGGTGTTGCAATGAAAAATGTTGGTAGTAGAATGCATTATGATGGTATTAACCTAGACCAGAACCTCGCACCAGAGGACGCTGAATCAGGTTCATCATCTGAAACGTTTAGAATTGTTGCAGACAACTTTGCTCTGCCAACAAGCCTAGATCTTTCTATGACCTACTCACTACTTAACAACTTAGATGTGAGCACAACGTTCACTAATCACTCATACCAAAGCAATACTTTAGCATTCGGTGCTAAGTATGTGCTAGGTAGCGCTTGGGTTGGCGCAGCTACTACAATGACTGTAGGAGATGACCAACAACCAAGTGGCGCTTCTGATGCAGATTGGGAAGAGTGGAGCGGAACCAATTGGGGAGCTTCAATGGGTGCAGGTGTAACAGTGCCAGTAGGCGACTATACAATGCATGTTTCATACGCTATGAGAACAGCAAACGAATACTTTGATGACCATAGCACTATGCAAGTTACCTTTGATTTCTAAACTGTTTAGTTAAGGATTCAACTTAAAAGGGGCTCTTTTTAGAGCCCCTTTTTATTATATGAGATGTAATTAATCTGATTTATTAATCAAATAAAATTTTAATATTATCATGGAGATAATTAGATGGAATATTTTGTCCTAAAAAATATCTTTCAGTGGCGTCATCGAAATGTAGCTCCCAGTGTAGATGAGCCCCCTTATTATTTCTTAATGCTCCATCAGATGTCCCTGTATTGCCAGAAAATCCAATAAGATCCCCTTTTTCTACTACGGTGCCAGGAAGAACGCCTTCTGCTATATTAGATAGATGTGCATATACGCTAATAGTTCTAAATTTTGAAGTGATAGTATAGCCATGATCAATCACAATAGATTTTCCAAGCAAGATATATTGATAAATATCATCAGGAGTCTTACCAAGCTCTGCAGAGATGTTTAAAAAGGCATTATAGGTATCAAGGTCGACATCCATATGTTGTGGGTTACTCCTTACTACAATACCACCCGAAACAGCCGTAATAGGCGTATTTAAGGGAGCAGAAAAATCAATACCCTCATGATACCCCGATCGATACCCCCTCTTTGCATTTGGGAGTAAGTTTAATATGGAGGGAATAAGATAATCTTTTGATGGTAGTTGAATTGTAGTTAATAGTTCTGATTCGTGAAGATTAGTATCCTCGTCAATATAAAATAAAAAATTTTCTTTTAATGGCGGCGTTGACTCTAAACCTATAGACGTAGTTGGCGCTGCGCAGGCACCTAATAATAAGGTTAATCCTATGTAGTAGTTAATTTTCATTCTTATTTATAATATAAGATATTCCATTATACATAAAGCTTAGTTTAATAATAGTCCCAGTATTTTTATCAATCCATATTTTTCGCAATACGCTGTTAAGCACGGCATCATTCACAAGATTCTTTTTGTCCTCGATAGCTGCTAATGTTTTAATATCCATTCTATATAATAGAGCCATTATTTTTTTATCATTACTTAAGATTTCTTCCTCACCCGAGAATAAAAAACGTACATCAACGAGCACACCATCTAAAATTGAGGTATTTTTTATCCAAACCGTATCAAGAGGTTCTATTTTTTTATGAGATAATAACTGAACGATCAAATTGTCATCATTAAAAATTTGATTTTTATATGTTAGGTTTTCTTTTAACAGAAAAGTCCCAAAATTGATTGGGTCTATAGACATTTCATTTTCTTCTAGCGTGATTGTAAAGCCTTTAAAGGTATCATAGATGTAAATATCATATTGTTTGTTGTTTGCGAATATGATGGAATTAAGGGATAGGTAAAAAAGAGCGGCTATATGTTTATAGTTCAATTTTATATTAGAATTGAAGAGGCTATAATAAAGTAGAGGGCAACTCCCAGTATATCAATTGCTGTTGTAACAAATGGACCTGTTGAGATTGCCGGGTCAAATTTCAATTTTTGTAATATTATGGGGACACTAGCTCCTACTGCAGTAGCAATGGTCATAGAGCAGGCAATGCTTAGCCCCACTACCATTCCAAGATTTTCTAATTCATTTCCTGTAATAAATTCTGAAGCAAACCCTACCAACGTCCCATAGGTTACGCCCAAGAGTGCTCCAACAATAATTTCTTTAACTATGAGAGGGATAGTGTTGGCAACATCAACTCTTCCTGTCGCTAGACCGCGTACAATAATAGTAGAAGATTGTGTACCAATATTTCCTCCAATACCAATAATAACGGGTATAAATGAAGCCAATACAATCATCTCTTTGAGCAGGTGATCGAAATAGCTAATAATAGCTGCTGCACAAATTCCTCCAATTAAGCTTGCAAAAATCCAAGGAGCCCTTGTTTGCGCATTTTCTATTGGAGATTTTAATAAAATTTCTCTGTCCTTACCGACACCAGCCATCTGTAAAAAATCTTCGGAAGCTTCTTCGCGAATAATGTCTACGACATCATCAATAGTAACGATTCCTAAAAATTTATTTTGTTTATTCACAACAGGTAGCGCTAAATAATTATACTGTGCTACGGTTTTAGCTACTTCTTCCTGATCTGTTTCTGAGGTTGCGGCATGGATATCTTTAATCATCATATCTTTTAATTTTGCTGTATTTTTTGAAGTCACTAAATTTCTTATTGAGATAACACCTACTAATTTTTCCTTATCATCCAAAACATAAACATAAAAAATTTTATCATTCTCTGGGAATGATTGCAGTTGTTTAATGGCTTCTTTAATAGTGATATTTTGATTAAGCGTAAAGGTTTCTTTGGTCATCACACTACCAGCGCTGTCATCTGGATATGACATAATTTCTTCTACGTCTTCTAAGTCTTCCACTTCAATTTTTTCTAAAATTTCTCTTTGTTTTTCTTGTGGAAACATGCTAATAATTGCTGCTTGATCATTAGTGTCTAAATAAACAAACATTTTAGAAATATTGGTAGAGCTTTCATCAATAAGCATATTCTCAATTAGCGCTTCATCTAATTCTTCCAACACTTTTGCCTTATGGTCAAAACTAGGGCATAGACTAAAAATAGTTTTTTGTTCAACACCACCAAATCCTCTCATAAGAAGAGCTACATCCGCGGGATGCGTTTTGCGTAAAATCTTTGTTAAGTTGGCGCTAGCCTTTCTTCTTAAAAGTCTTTGTATGGTTCTTCTTAATAAAGAAATTTCAGTGGAAAATATTGCTTTTTTCATTGTATTGGATTTTTTATAAATTAACTCTACTTTATAACAAATTAAAGAGTAAGTAAATGGCTAAAATAACTAAACAATCAGACAATTTTGCAAAATGGTATACTGATGTCATTTTGGAGGCAGATTTAGCAGAATATGGCCCAGTAAAAGGGACTATGGTTATTAAGCCTTACGGCTATTCTCTTTGGGAAAATGTTAAGGACACTTTAAACAGCATGATTAAAGAAAGTGGGCATGAAAATGCATATTTTCCACTATTTATTCCAAAAAGCTTTCTTGAAAAAGAAGCCAAACACGTAGAGGGCTTTGCAAAAGAATGTGCAGTAGTCACACACTCAAAGCTTATTTCTGAAGACGGTGTACTGAAGGTAGACCCAAGCTCAAAGCTAGAAGAAGAAATTATTGTACGCCCAACTTCTGAAACAATTATTTGGCATATGTTTAAAAAGTGGGTTACATCTTACAGAGACTTACCTATTAAAATTAATCAATGGGCAAATGTAGTACGTTGGGAGATGCGCACCAGACTGTTCTTAAGAACTTCAGAATTTTTATGGCAAGAAGGCCATACTGCACATGCAACCAAAGAAGAGGCAATGGCAGAAACGCTTATGATCGTTGATATGTATAAATCTTTATTTGAAGACCACCTTGCTATTCCAACTATGATTGGAAGAAAGTCTAATATGGAAAGATTTGCAGGCGCAGATGAAACCTACTCTATCGAAACGATGATGAGAGATAAAAAGGCATTACAAGCAGGAACTTCCCACTATTTGGGTACAAATTTTGGCACTGCATTTGATGTAAAATTTCAGAGCAAAGAAAACAAAGAACAACCAGTATTTGCAACAAGCTGGGGGGTGAGTACTCGTATGATCGGAGCGTTGATTATGGTTCACGGCGATGACAAAGGATTAAAAATCCCACCCAGAATTGCTCCACATCAAGCAGTCATTATACCTATTAATCCTAAAATCGAAGAAAAAGAAAAATTTGATAATTTTGTTGATACAATTTATAAAAAACTGAAAAATGATAGTATTAGATGCTCGATTGACAATTCAAACAATAGCCCAGGATTTAAGTTTAATAATTGGGAATTAAAAGGCGCCCCACTACGCATTGATATTGGTTTAAAAGAATTTCAAAATAATAAAGTCACCGTTTGTAGAAGAGATACGGGCGAAAAAGAAGAAATATCACCAGACCAATTAAGCCAACTTTCATCAATCTTAGAAGATATTCAAAAAGATATGTATAATTCTGCGAGCACTTTTTTAGAGGAAAATACGTTTGAATTAAACGATTATAGTGAATTCAAAAAACTACTTTCTAAAGAGAATTGTTTCATCAAAACATATTGGGATGGATCAGATGTCTCAGAATTAAAAATCAAACAAGAAACAAAGGCCACTATTCGTTGTATTTTAGAAGATGTAAATGACTCTAATTTAAAATGTATTTTCTCTGGAGAGCCAGCGAAACATCTTGTAGTTTTTGCAAAAGCATATTAATTGCTATGAAAAACCTACTATTTTATTCTCTATTAATTTGTTTGTCATATCTTTTGTTCTGGCCAGTTCCAATAAAGCCGGTATCTTGGGAGTCTCCTGCTCCGCCATCAATGGCAGGCGTGTATGAAAAAAATGATTATTTAAAAAATATAGAGATCTTTTGGGAAAACGACGGACACTATGGACCAGAAGACATCGCAATTCATGAAGACAATGTATATGTAGGATATCATGATGGGCTTATTATGCGCTCTGATGGGGAGTTTTACAATACTAATGGCCGTCCTCTTGGAATGGTATTTGATGTTGGCAATAATCTAATCGTTGCAGATGCGACTCAAGGATTGATATCAGTCAATCAAAACGGTATTGCTACCACCCTTTCAACAAAATCTGATTCAGATGGCATTCCGCTCAGCTTTGCAGATGATTTAGATATTGCAACCGATGGAAAAATTTACTTTTCTGACGCTTCAGATAAATTTGGACATGGGGAAGATCAAATTGAAGTAATGGAACACACACCAAACGGGAGATTGTTAGTTTATGATCCTGCAACCAAACTTACGACCACACTACTCGATAATTTATATTTTGCCAACGGGGTTGCTGTAAGCCCCGACGACTCTTTTGTTCTATTCAATGAAACATTTATGTATAGAATACAAAAATATTGGCTTAAAGGAGCAAAAGCCGGCACATCAGAAATTATTATGGAAAACTTACCTGGGTTTCCAGATAACATCTCTTCGAATGGAAAAGGAATTTATTGGGTGGCACTTTTTACAGTAAGAAATGATTTTATTGACCAAACAGCAGACAAGCCTTTTCTTAGGAGTCTAGCCTTGCGATTGCCAGAGTTTTTACAGCCTAAGCCACAACCTTATGCATTTGTTTTGGGAATTGATGCTAGCGGCAATGTTTTACACAATCTTCAGTATGATGCTAGAGATGCTTATTCTCCCATCACAAGCGTTAAGCAGTATGATGACCATTTATATTTTGGCAGCCTCGCTCATGAAGGTTGGGGTAAAATAGAAGTTCCAAAATGAGGATTTCTACGCCGGGTATTGTTTTAAAAACCAGTCTATTTAAAGAATCAAGTATCATTGTTAGGTTATTTACATTAAAAAGAGGCAAGTCTTCTTATGTCATTAAAGCTGCGATGCGACAAAAATCTCCACTTAAAGCTATCTATCAACAAATGAATGAAGTAGAGGTGAACTATGTTCATAGCAATAAAAGACAACTACAGCCAATATATGATTCTAAAGTTTTAAACGGTTGGGATAATATCAATACAGATCTTAGAAAAACTGTTTTGTGTCTATCTATGCTTGAAATGATTGATAAAGGGTTTGATGAAACTACCTCAGATCAGAACACATACTATCTCATTAAAAATATATTAGAGTATTTTGATTTAGCTGATCGCGGTTACAATAATGCATTCTATTTTTTTCTCATACATTTTTTAAAAAATACGGGATATAATATTATTGATGCTGATGAACACCCTATTGTTAGAAGATATGCTATGAAGGATGCTAAGCTGCAGGACCAGCTAAAGGAAATATATTATTCTGATTTTATTAATACAAAAAATATCAATATAGATTTCACCTATGATAAAAAAACTATGGCAAATTTTATATCAGACTTAGTTAGATATCATCTACCGGACATTAAATCATTTAGTGTGGCAAAAGAGATATTTAAATCTTCTTAATTATTCAACCTTAAAAACTTTTTCACCGGGCTTCACCATCCTGAATTTTTCTCTGGCAATTTTTTCAATATATTTTTCATCAAACTCTAGTTTTTCTGCTTCTTTTTCAAGTGAGGCAATTTGTTTGCGTAAAGAGTTGATGTCTTGTTGGATTTCAATTTTTTCTTTTTTTAGCTGCCAAAGATTAACAAAACCGCGATCGCTAAACAGTAATAAGCTCACACACCCTACAGATAGGCACATGAATAGAATGTTGGTAAGTGATAAGCCTTTAAGATTCATCATATATTATTTAATAAACGAAAAATCCTTACCAAATATAGGATTTTTTAAACTTTCTTCAATTCTTAGCAGCTGGTTATACTTACTAGTACGATCTGATCGACAAACAGACCCAGTTTTAATTTGACCTCCACCCATAGCCACGGCAAGATCAGCAATAAACGTATCTTCAGTTTCTCCCGACCTATGAGAAATAATAAAATCATAATTATTCTGTTTTGCTATGTTAATAGCCTCAATAGTTTCTGAGACAGTACCAATTTGATTTAATTTAATTAAAATACTATTAATAGCATTTTCACCAACAGCTTTCTGTAATTTTTCAGGACTAGTTACAGTTAGATCGTCTCCAACAACTTGAATTTTTTTACCTAAAGCATCGGTCATTCTTGTCCAGCCACGCCAGTCATTTTCATCTAATCCATCTTCTATGGATATGATTGGATATTGATTGATAAGATTGTCATAAAATTTGATCATCCCATCGGCATCTAAAGTTTTATTATCAATCTTGAGATTATATTGGCCATCTTTATAAAAGCTAGATGCGGCCACATCTAAAGTCAGAAATACATCTTTCCCAGCCTTATAGTTAGATTTTTCTATTGCACCCAATAACAGCTCTATTGCATGTTCATTTGATTTAAGCCGAGGAGCAAACCCCCCCTCATCACCAACAGTTGTCGATAAACCCAAGTTTTTTAATTCATTTTTTAATTCATGAAATATTTCTGAACCCATTCTAATTGACTCTGAAAAAGACGTTGTTCCATAGGGGAATAACATAATTTCTTGAATATCAGAACCTCTATCTGCATGCATTCCTCCATTTAGAACATTAATCATTGGAACCGGCATAATAGAACTGTCACTATTTAAATAAGCATACAATGGTTTTTGATAAAATTTTGCGGACACTACAGCGCAGGCCATTGATATGCCCAAAATAGCATTAGCACCATAATTACTCTTGTTTTTAGTGCCATCAATTTTTATTAATAGGTTGTCTATTTCGACCTGATTATCAGCTCTTTTGTTAATTAACTTAGGTTGAAAAACATTGATTACATTATTAATAGCAGTACGTACTTCTTTTCCGTGGAACCTATTTTGATTAAGATCTCGTAGCTCCAGAGCTTCAAATTTGCCGGTAGAGGCTCCCGAAGGGACCGCTGCTTTCCCTATAATTCCGCTAGCACAAACCTCTACTTCTATCGTCGGAAATCCCCTAGAATCTAATATCTGTCTAGCATGTATTTTTTCTATAATTGGATGGTTCAAATTTTCCATATCCTAATCTACTCCTATTGTAGTTAGATAACATATTTCTATGACAATTTTAATGAATTAATCATTTTTTCCATAAACAATATTTTTAATAAAAATCTTGATTACTGGTCAAAAAGCGACTATAATTATAAAAAAGATGAATAAAAATAACTTTTTTAAAAGATTTAATCATATTGACATGATTAATAATGGGGGTAAAAATCCACTGAATTAAGTGGCGTTTTACCTTTTTTTTAACTAGTTAATAACTAATCAAGGAGGAATAACATGGCTTCATGGGATTCAGTAATTACGAGTACGTTAAGTGGTTTAACAGGTGTAGTAAAAGCAGCAGTAATATTTTTTGTGTTTGCTAACATACTATATCCAACAGGAATGGACCCACTTGGTGGAATTATGAATTTAGTTGATACTTTTCTAAACGGTGGCGTTACAGGATTGCTAGTATTAGTAGTCTTTTTGTCATGGCTATAATATAGAACCGTATTGTACTAACAGAAAAATAAGAGCTCCATACATTAGTGCGGAGCTCTTATAAATTAAAAGTTTGGAGGACAAACAAATGAAAAATGCATTTAAACAAATCAATGATACTTTAAGCTCACTAACAGGCTTACTGACACAGGTTGTTGTTGCTGGAACTATTATCGGTATTTTGTATGATGACGTATTTGGTGTTATCGCGGGTATTGGCAATGCAGTAGCTATGATTGGTGACGGCGGCATTGCTGGCTTAGTTGCAGTAATGATTGTTGCGGGGTGGATGAAGAAATAATCTTCTAGTAAACTCTACATTGACTTAAAATAAAAAGGGCTCAATTTTTGAGCCCTTTTACGTTATATTTATAATAATTTTATACTATGAGATTATTAATTTCCCTATATCGCATTCTACCTCTCTTTTTTTTGCTATCTATCGTTGTAGCGAACAATCAACAATCGATTACAGTCTTAGGCGCCAATAACAACATCCTTGGCAAAGCAGATCTCTTGAAAAAAGATCAATACTATCTTTCAGTAAATGATTTTGGTAGCATTACTGGTGGTGGATTTTTTGTAAACGATAAAACAAAGAAGATTGTTATTTATATAGACGGCTTAAAAGTAAAGCTATCACAAAATATTGCATTTATTGTTATTGATGATAAGATATATCAGATGCAAAGCAAGTTAATCAAAAGCAATGATGAGTACTATGTTCCAATAGATGACTTTTTTAATATACTATCAATTCATGGATCAGGTCATCAATCGATAGACTATACTACAATGTCTATTTCCCTTAATTCTAAGATAAAAAACACCAAAGAAATTCCGGCAGTTAATGTGGATTTAACGAAAGAAAAAAATAGGTGGAAACTTGATACGATTATTATTGATCCTGGACATGGAGGAAAAGATCCTGGAGCTATTGGGTATAGAGGAACCAAAGAAAAAGATATCACGCTAGACGTAGCAAAGCGCTTAGTTAAAAAAATTGAACGCAATATGAATATCAATACAATTTTAACGCGAGATGAAGATATTTTTATAAGATTAGAAGACAGAACAAAGCTTGCCAATTCAAATAACGGTAAATTATTTATTAGTATTCATGCTAACTCAGCCGAAGATCGTAGAGCAAATGGTTTTGAAACATACATGATTGGTATGAATAAAAATGCAGCCGCTGTTAGAACTGCTGCTAGAGAAAATGCAGTACTTGATCTTGAAGGCGGCAGTACTACGAAACTAACAGATGAAGCTCTTATTAAGGTAACCATCGCACAATCTGGATTTGCAAACGGAAGTGAAAAATTTGCTGCACTAGTTCAAGAAGAGATGAACAAGAGATTGCAAAGTAAAGATAGGGGAATAAAACAAGCTGGGTTTTATGTTTTGGCGTATGCCTCGATGCCAAATGTTTTAATTGAGTTAGGCTATATATCTAATCCGGCAGAAGAAAAAAAATTAAAAAGCTCTCAGTATAGAGATATATTAGCCACTTCTATTTATAGAGCAATAGAGAGATATCAACAGACCCTAGACACCAATTAGCATGATCAATTCTACGTTAGAATTTTTATATGGCCTACATAATCGAGGGATAAAGTTAGGTCTAAAGAATATTGAAAGTTTTTTAAAAGTCTGTGGAGATCCTCATAATAAAATTAAAACAATACATTTAGCAGGCACAAACGGTAAAGGATCCACATCGTCTATTATTGCAAAAATCTTACAAGAAAATGGCTATAAAGTAGGGCTATATACATCTCCTCACCTAATAAATTTTAATGAAAGGATAAGAATTGATGGCGTTCCTATATTGGACAAAGATATTGTAGAGTTTATTGAAAAACATAAACAAACTTTAATCGATAGTTCCATTACATTTTTTGAAGCAACTACTGCTTTGGCTTTCAAACACTTTGCCAACCAAAATATAGATATTGCTATTATTGAAACAGGCCTTGGAGGTAGGCTAGATTCTACAAATGTTTTATCCCCTATTCAGACAATCATTACTGAGATTCATTATGACCATATGCATATCTTGGGAGATTCTATTGAAAAAATTACTGCTGAAAAATGTGGAATTTTTAAAGAAAATATTCCAACTATAACGATAAATTCAGATCAGCGAGTCATTGATACAATTACAAAACATGCTAGAGCTAAAAATGTCGATGTTTCTTTTGTGGATAAAAAACATATTCTTCCGAACAAACAAACATCTAATTCAATAAACTTTGTGTACAGGAATAAAAACTTCACTTTGCCTCAAGCAGGCTCATATCAAGCACAAAATGCTGTCCTAGCAATCGAGACATGTATTAATAATTTTAGTAATATTTCAGATAATAATATTCAGATGGCGCTAGATAGCTGGTATTGGCCGGCAAGAATGCAGTTAATGAAAAAAGACTTTTTCTATGACGTAGCACACAATAGAAATGGCATTGAGATTCTTGTTAAAGATATACAAAATATATACAATAGAAAGCCCTTGGGTCTTCTGGTGTTGAAAAAGGATAAAATCAATCCCGAATTAGTAGAAATTTTTTCCGAATCATTTGAAAGGCTTATTATTTCCACTATCCCCTCGAAAGATATTCTCAACAAAGAAGAGATTGTGAATAATCCATTATTACAAAAATTTGAATTTATAGAAAATTTACAAGATGCATTGACTGTAATAGATCAATTAGATTACTCTGGCGGAAAAGTAATATTTGGTAGTCATTACATCGCAAAAGAGGTGTATAAGTTTTTTGATTTTTCCTTTGACAATGGCATCATATGATGTAATTTTCGTTTCAAGGTGTTTTCCCCCTAGAAGTACATTTCACAATTAATAGAGGAACTAATGAAATTAACCGATTTAAAAGAAAAAAAATTAAGCGATTTAAAAGAAATTGCAAAAACGATGGGCATAGAAAAAATCTCTTCCTTTTCAAAAGAAGAATTGATGAACGCTATGGTTAGCGCTGCTCCCACTGAAAAGAAAGAAGAGGCGCCAAGACCAGAAAAAAATATTGAAGTAAAAGAAGCCCCAAAGAATCTATCTCATCACAATGAAGGCAATGAAAAAAGAGCCGCAGGAGTATTAGAGATTTTACCTGATGGATATGGATTTTTAAGAAGCGTAAATGATAATTATTTACCCGGCCCAGAAGATATATATGTGAGCCCATCACAGATTAAAAAATTTAAGTTAAAAACAGGGCATTTTGTAGAAGGCAGTACTAGGGCACCAAAAACTAAAGAAAGATTTCATGCATTATTAAAGCTAGAAACAGTAAATGGCGTAGACCCAGATCAGATAAGACACCAAAGATCTTTTGATAAGTATACACCGTTACATCCAAATGAAAAATTTAATCTATCTAATACCAGCGATATGTCCATGAGAATTATGGATCTAGTTTGTCCGATTGGAAAAGGTCAGCGTGGATTAATTGTAGCACAACCTAAGACCGGAAAAACTATTTTAATTTCTAAAATTGCAAACGCTATTAGAAGAAATCATCCAGAGACAATTTTAATCATTTTATTGATTGATGAAAGACCTGAAGAAGTAACAGAAATGAAGCGTAGTGTAGATGCTGAAGTTATAGCCTCTACGTTTGATGAGGGACCAGAGAGACATGTACAAGTGTCAGATATGGCGCTTTACAAAGCACAACGCTTAGTAGAATGCGGAAAAGACGTTGTAATTTTACTTGATAGCCTTACACGATTAGGTAGAGCACATAATGCGGTAATTCCTCATAGTGGAAAGATTTTGTCCGGTGGAGTTGATTCAAATGCCCTCAGAAAACCAAAGAAATTTTTTGGAGCAGCTCGTAATACAGAGGAAGGTGGTAGTTTAACTATTATTGCTACAGCTCTAATTGATACAGGCAGTAAAATGGACGGTGTAATTTTTGAAGAGTTTAAAGGGACCGGCAACATGGAACTTGTTTTAGATCGCGAACTTAGTGATAGACGTATTTATCCAGCATTTAATATTGTGAAATCTGGTACTAGAAAAGAAGAGCTTCTTCTATCTCCACAACATATATCCAGAATATGGATTTTAAGAAAAATGTTAGGAGAAATGAGTACAGAGCAGTCTATGAATTTTATGACAGAAAGAATGAGAAGAACTAAGACAAATCAAGAATTTCTTGATTTAATGAGTCAGTAATATGTCTATATCTTTATCAAGATTAGTTGATAAGATCAAACCATCTTTTACATTACAAATGACGGCTAGAGCTGCCGCATTAAGAGCTAAGGGTGTAGATGTAATTAATTTTGGTGTTGGTGAGCCAGACTTCAATACTCCTCGACATATTATAGAGGCAGGACAAAAAGCAATGGATGATGGCTATACTAAGTATACGCCAGGCTCTGGAATGTTAGAGCTAAAAGAGGCTATCCAAACCAAGGTAAAGAATGATACGGGTATCTTATATGATACCAATCAGATCATTGTATCGAATGGTGGTAAACAATCATTATCTGTAGCATGCCAAGCGCTTTTTGAAGAAGGAGATAAAGTCATTATTTTTTCACCCTATTGGGTTTCTTTCCCGGAGTTTGTGCGATTGTCGGGAGCTGAACCTCTATTAGTAGATACTCTGGTATCCAAACAATTCGAACCTGATTTTGATGATTTACATAAAAAAATTGTAGATGGATATGACTTGAAAACAGTTGATTCTTCTATTAAGGGTATAATTATTAATTCACCTAGTAATCCCACTGGTGGAGTATGGTCAGATGAAGCAATTACCAAAATGCTAGAAATTAGTAAAGCAAATAATTGGGTTGTTATTTCTGATGAAACATATGAAGAGCTAGTTTATGATAGAAAGTTTACTGCTCTTGATGTCCTAAATACTATTGGTGCAGAAATATTAACGATTAGAAGCATGTCAAAAACATATGCTATGACTGGCTGGCGCATTGGATATGCTACTGCAAATGAAATAATTGTAAAAGCCATGTCTAAAATTCAAGGTCAAACAACTTCTTGTCCTAACGCTATCGGTCAAAAAGCATCTGTCGCCGCCCTCTTGGGAGATCAGAAACCTATACTAGATATGAAGTATAAATTTCAAGAAAGAAGACAGGTTATGTTTGAAGCCTTAAATGAGCTAGATGGCATAACATGTGATATGCCTGGAGGAGCATTTTATATGTTTCCTGACTTTTCAACCTATCTTAATAGGGAAACAAAAGATGGTAAAATTTTACGCGACACTTTCGACCTTTCTGACTATATTCTCGACACTGCAAGAGTAGTAACAGTTGCAGGAGATGGTTTTGGCGCAAAAGGTTATTTAAGATTTTCTTTTGCAACAAGTAGTGAAATCATCAAAAGTGGTATTAAAAGAATAAAAGAAAGTTTAAAAGAATTAAAATGAAAAAAGATACACATTCAGAAGAATATAGATTGGTTGTCTTCGAAGATAGTTCATGTAACTATTCTTTCTTGACTCGATCTACTGTCAAAACAGATAAAACTGTTAAGTGGGAAGACGGAAAAGAATATCCATTATTCAAGTTGGATATCTCGGATAAGTCACATCCATACTATACAGGGCAACGTACATTAGTAGATACTGCTGGAAGAATTGAAAAATTCAACCGCAAGTATAATAAAAAAGCTTCTTAAGCATTTTTTATTTAGAACTTTTTAGCCTATGGACATCTTATCTAAAGTAAACAGCACTATTGTAGAATATGACAATATCATGGAAGAAATGATAAATCCTTCCAATGTCTTAGATCAAGATAAACTAGCCACCCTTTCAAAACAAAAAAGCGCTATACAAGAAATATACGATTTAAGTATTCAATTTGTTGCACTTACTAAAGAGCATAAAGAATTGGAGGGCTTAGAGGATGATCCAGATTACGCAGAGTTAATTAAAGAAGAAAAAGTTACTTTAAACGCTCAGTTACAAAAAATTGAAGATGCTTTAATTAAAATATTAATCACAGACGATCCAAATGATAATAAAAGCGCTATTATTGAAGTCAGGGCTGGTACTGGAGGAGACGAGGCTGCATTATTTGTAGCTGATTTATTCAGAATGTATTCCAGGTATGCGGAAAAAAATAATTTATCTATTAATGTTATGGATATGCATGAAACAGGTGTGGGTGGATTAAAGTCTGTGATTTTTAGCGCAGAAGGTAATAAGGCTTACGGTATTTATAAGTATGAAGGAGGTGTTCATAGAGTCCAAAGAATTCCAAAAACAGAATCTGGGGGTCGCGTACATACTTCAGCAGCTACAGTTGCAGTTTTGCCAGAGGCAGAAAAGGCAGAGCTAGACATTAATGAAGCAACAGATATTAAGGTTGACACCTATCGTGCCAGTGGAGCTGGCGGGCAGCATGTTAATAAAACTGAATCTGCTATTAGACTTACACATATCCCAACAGGCTTAGTAGTGACTTGCCAAGATCAAGCCTCACAACATAAAAACAAAGCTTCAGCGCTAAAGGTTTTAAGAGCAAGATTATTTGCCCTAGAAGAAGAAAAACTTAATAAAGATAGAGCTGAAATGCGTAAAAGCTTAGTATCTACGGGAGATCGTTCAGCAAAAATTAGAACATATAATTTCCCACAAGGACGTATTACTGATCATAGAATAAATTATACCACCCACAAATTGCAAGTGACGCTGGAAGGTGATTTAGACCATATTATAGAGCAGCTAAAGCTCGCAGAGGATAATTCTAAGATTAATTAATATGCATTCAAATTATCTAGTAATTGATTTTTTTAATAAACAGTTAGTGGATCTGAAAAAAAATAATATAGATGAGTATAAGCAAAAATCAGAAATGCTTATTGAGTCTGTTTTAGGTATAGAAAAGTCTGATTTATATCTTAATGATAATTTTATACCACACCAGCATTTAGAGCATTTAAAGGAATCATTTTCGCTGCTATTAAAGGATGTGCCGGTACAGCATATTATTGGTAAGACCTATTTTTATGAACACGAGTTCTTTACTCCTCCTGGTGTTTTTATCCCTAGACCAGAAACCGAATTAATTATTGATTGTATTCAGAATGACTTTGGTGCAACTGAAAAAAAAACAGTACTAGACATTGGTTGTGGTAGCGGATGTATAGGAATCACTATTGCCAGCTTGTATAAAAATTTTGATGTAAAAAGTATAGATATATCAAATCAAGCAATTGATATTGCGAATAAAAATGCACAACACTTAAACATACCCAATGTAGAAATTATCAAGCAGGATATTTTTGAAATGCCCATCAAAAAATTTGATATTATAGTGAGCAACCCTCCTTATCTTGGTATTGAAGAGATTTCTCAGTTAGATCCCTCTGTAAAGAACCACGATCCATTAAAAGCTCTATCAGACCAAGAAGATGGACTTAAGTTCTATAAATATTTCATTAATAACCTATCGATCCTCATCGAGAAAGAAGGTTCCATGTATTTTGAGATACCTAAATCTATAATTACAAATCAAATCATTGATATGATTCATAATAATAGCAATATTGATAGTATATTTTTTAAAGATTTAGAAGGAAATAAGAGAGTAATTAAAGTATTTTTTAAATAGTCATGAAAAGCGAATTTATACACTTACACAATCATTCTGACCATAGCTTATTAGATGGTGCACAGAATGTTACTTCTATATTAGAAACCATGGATGACTTAAGCATGGATTCAGTTGCACTCACGGAACATGGTAATTTATTTGGTGCAATTTCTTTTTATAAGCAGGCAAAAAAAAATAATATCAAACCTATTATTGGCTGTGAAGTCTATGTAGCTAAAGGCAGTAGTCTAGTAAGAGACAAATCTGGTGGTATGGGAAATTATAATCACCTCGTATTAATTGCACAAAATCTAAAAGGCTACAAAAACTTAATGAAAATTGTTACTCACGGCTATCTTGAAGGATTTTATTATAAGCCTAGAGTAGATTTAGAAATTTTAAAGAAATATAATGAGGGTATTATATGTATGTCTGCGTGTTTGAAAGGAAGTTTGCCAGAGGCCCTTCTATATAGTGGATATGAAAGAGGAAAAGCTGTGGCGGAAGAGTACTCAAGTATTTTCCCGGGACGCTACTATATTGAATTGCAAAATCATGGCATCCCAGAAGAAATACAAAATATACAATTAGCTTCAAAGCTAGCCAAAGATATGGGGCTACCAATTGTTGCAACTAATGATGCGCATTATGCCAAAAAAGAACATCATACCGCACATGACGTGCATATATGTATTGGTACAGGAAAACAGCTCAGCGATACTAAAAGATTAAAATATCCTGGGAATGAATTTTATTTTAAATCCCAAGATGAGATGTTTTCTTTATTTAAAGAATTTCCTGAAGCCTTAGAAAATACACGCGCAATTACAGATAGTATTGATTTAGATATTCCTATGGATGACTATCATCTACCTTGGTATCAAATTCCAGAAGAATCTAACTTAAAGGATGTTGATGCTTACTTGAAGTTGCTCTGCGAAGAAGGTATAAAAAAGAAATTTAGTGACTATACAGAAGAAATGAAAACCAGGTTAACTTATGAATTATCTGTTATTAAGAAGATGGGATTTGCCAGTTACTTTTTAATTACGGCAGATTTTGTTCAATACGCCAAAAAAAATAAAATTCCAGTAGGTCCAGGTAGAGGGTCTGCACCAGGTAGTCTTGTATCATATTGTCTAGATATCACAAATATCGATCCCTTAAAACATAATTTGATTTTTGAACGTTTCTTAAATCCTGATAGAATCAGCTTACCAGATATTGATATTGATTTCTGTGTTGAACGTAGAGGTCAGGTTATTGATTATATTAAAAGTATATATGGTGAAGAGTCTGTAACGCAGATTATTACATTTGGGAAAATGAATGCACGTGGAGTAATTAGAGATGTAGGGCGAGTAATGAGCTACCCTTACTCTGAAGTTGACGGTATTGCAAAAATGATTCCAGAAGGCCCAAACATGACATTAGATAAAGCCCTCAAGCAAAGTTCTGAATTGCGTACAGTATCACAAACTTCTCATAAAGGATTGTTAGAAAATGCTAAGGTCTTAGAGGGAATGACTAGACATGCATCCATTCACGCTGCAGGCGTAGTAGTGGCTCCAGGAAATTTAACAGACTTTGTTCCTCTTTATAAATCTTCTCAAGGCGATACGACAACACAGTATGATATGAAAGAATTAGAATCAGTAGGTCTTCTAAAAATGGATTTTTTAGGCCTAAGAAACTTAACAGTTATTGATAAAGCTTTAGGACTAATTAAGACAAGATTTGATAAAGAAATTGATATTAATACCATTCCCATGGATGATCCCAAAGTCTATGAACTGTTTGCAAAAGGCTTAACAGTTGGAATATTCCAGTTTGAATCTTCCGGAATGAGAGAATTTTTAAAAAAATTAAAACCAACAGAAATTGAAGGTTTGGTTGCGATGAATGCACTATATAGGCCAGGTCCAATGCAAAACATTGATCGCTATATTAAGAGAGCTCATGGCGAAGAGAAAGTAGAGTATGTTCACCCCCTACTAGAAGAAGCATTAAAAGAAACGCATGGGATTATAGTCTATCAAGAGCAAGTGATGCAAATTGCAAATATTATTGCTGGCTTTACACTTTCAGAAGCAGATGAAATGAGAAGAGCTATTGGTAAAAAAATTCGATCTTTGATGGATGAAATGGCCGAAAGATTTGTTGCAGGAGCAGTGAAGAACGGGCTAACAAAAGCTAAAGCAAAACAAATTTTTGAATTAATTGATAAGTTTGCACAATACGGATTTAATAAAAGTCATTCAGTGGCATATTCTTATATTGCCTATCAGACCGGCTGGCTCAAAACACATTATACAGCAGAGTTTATGTCAGCTAACCTAACAAGTGAAATGACCAACACAAATAGAGTTGTAGTACTAATAAATGAGTGTCGAAAATTAAATATTAAAGTGAATGCTCCCAACGTCAACAAATCTGACATCAATTTCATTCCACTAAATGATACAGAAATTTCTTTTGGATTAAATGCTGTTAAGAATGTAGGAATTAAAGCATTAGAGCAATTTATACAAGTTAGAAAAGACCAGGGAGAGTTTACTTCCATTTTTGATTTTGTAACAAAAATAGATCAACGCTTAGTTAATAAAAAAGTGCTAGAGAGTCTTATATTGGCTGGTGCATTTGATTCGATTTCACCGAATAGAGCCCAATTATTTGAGGCTGTAGATATTGCTATTAGCTATGGACAACAGGTAGATAAAGCATCAAATAAAAACCAAATTGATTTATTTTCTGAAGAAGAAGACCTTGTAAAGCAGCCCGATCTACCAAATATAGAAGATTGGGAGAGCCAAGAAAAACTAAGCAAAGAGAAAGAAGTATTAGGACTCTATGTATCAGGGAATCCATTATTAAAATATGCTGACACATTAGAAGAATTAAGTAATTATGATTTTACTGAGAAAAAATTTTTAAAAGAAAATAGCCTGATTAGAATTGGTGGAGCAGTGTCGAGCTTTAAACTACACTATGATAAAAAAAATCAGCCAATGGCATTCTTTAACTTGGACTGTTTGGGAGGACAGGTAGAGTCAATAATTTTTCATGATGCATTTGAAAAATATAAAGAAATTATTAGTGAAGGTAATATTGTGTTCTTAGTAGGGAACTCTACATCACAAAACGATTTCTCTGATTTAAAAATTATCGTAGATGAAGTGGTGCCAATTAATCATGCAAAAAAAGTATTGAAGCTAAAAGAGATTAATATAAAAATAGGCAAAAAAGTGACAAAAGATACCGTAGATGAGGTACATAAATATGCAATGGACAATCAAGGTCAAAGCTTATTTATTGTCCATATGCAAAATCAAGACGGATCTTCGCGCAGAATTATATCGAAAAAAATTAGAGTATCAAGTAGCAATCATTTCCTAATTATGTTGAGAGATTTATTAGGGGAATCAAACGTTTGGATTAGTTAAATTATACCTATTATGAGCTTAAACCCACCAATTAGAATTTTAATGGCAAAGCCTGGTCTGGATGGACATGACAGAGGTATCAAGGTTCTTGCCGCCGCTTATCGCGACGCAGGAATGGATGTTATTTATCTTGGTCTTCGTCAAACTCCTGACAGCATTGTAAGGGTGGCTATTCAAGAAGGAGCTGATGTTATTGCCTTGTCTATTCTGTCGGGAGCGCATATGACTATTTTTACCAAAGTGATGACACTAATCAAAGATTTAAAATTAGAGAATGTTTTAGTAACTGGCGGCGGTATCATTCCAGAAGAAGACAGTAAGGAACTTGCAAAGATAGGAGTTGGAAAGCTATTTGGACCTGGTACTCCAGTTAAGATGTCTCTCGAATATATTGAGGAATGGGTGAAAGAGAACAGAAGATGATCTCTAGCATTCATAGGACCTATTCTAAGGGCGAAAAAGCTTTTAATAATAAAAATTTTTTAGAAGCAAAAAAATATCTTATATCCGTAGTTGAACATGATGTGAACCACTATGCTTCTTATCTTCTATTATTTGAAATTCTTAATAAGTCAAATTCGCCATTATTAAAAAGTATTGTAACGGAGCTTAAAAGATTAAATCCAAATATATCCCTTGATTACAGGCCGACACCTAAACCTAAAAAAATTATAAAAGATACCAGTATTGTTACTATTTCTTATATCAAACTAATGTTACAGCAAGGTAAAAAATCACAAGCCAAAAAAAGTTTGGATGCAATTATTAAACATTCAAAAATAAAAAAACAAATCGTAGAAGCTGAAAAATTATTACAGACTCTTAATACAAAAAAGGATCAAAAATGAGCACAGAATATTTTACAAGAAGACAAGAAAAATTACGTACAGCTTTAGGAGAGCAACAAGTAGATGGCATGTTAATCACTAATCTTATTCACATAAGATATCTTTGTGGATTTACTGGATCTAGCGGCTCTTTGCTGATGGGCCCTGATAGCTGCGAGTTTGTTACAGATGGTAGATATGTTGTTCAATCTAAAAATGAAGTGAGAGGTGCTAATATTACTATCGACAGTATTCCTCACTTACAGGTAATCAAGAATAAAAACTTCTTATCAAAAGATGTTACCATTGCCTTTGATGGTAAGAATGTTTCTCACCAAATGTTTTCAGAGATTAGCGATACATTATCACACGTAAAATGGAAAAATATTGTGGGCTGCATAGAAAGATTAGCAATGGAAAAAGATCCTAAAGAAATTGAAGCAATTAAAACAGCGGTAGAAATTACTGATAAAGCTTTTGCTGAGGTATTCCCAATGATAAAAATTGGTGTAGAAGAACAAGAAATTGGGAATCAACTATCTTTCCTTTATCGCAAGTATGGAGATTCCGATGCAGATGCATTTTCACCTATTGTTGGAAGTGGACCCCATTCAGCCATGCCCCATCAAAGACCAACGAATAAAAAAATTGGTCCAGGAGAGTTGGTGGTGATTGATTCTGGAGCAAAATATGCAGGATATCATGCAGATATGACCCGCACAGTTGCTACAAAAGGCTACTCAGAAAAACAAAAAGAAATTTATCATATTGTATTAGAAGCGCAGTTAAAAAGTATTCAAGGAATTAAAGCAGGAGTTTCATGCAAAGAAGTTGATACGCTTGCAAGAGAACATATTAGTGGCGCTGGATATGGAAAGTATTTTGATCATGGATTAGGACATTCACTAGGCTTAGAAATACATGAAGATCCTCGATTTAGCAAAGTCAGTACAGACTATTTGAAATCGAACTATGTTATGACAGTAGAGCCTGGAATATATATTGAAGATATAGGCGGCGTACGTATTGAAGATGATATTATTGTTACAGAGGATGGTTGTATCGTCTTGAATAAAACATCTAAAGATTTCACAGTAATTTCATAAAACATGAAAAGAGTATTCTTAATAGCAGGATGTATGCTACTAACAGCATGTGTTGAAAATTTAATACATATAGCTGTTTTGCCAACTGGAGAATATTCTATTAAATATAATTCTATTGGGAATAAAGAAGACTTAGAAGACCGCGATTTTTTACATCCAGAAAATATAAATGGAATCAAATGGTCTAGTAAAATTATTACTCGAAACATAGAAAATGATTTTTTGCCAGATAGTTTGAATTGGGAAAAAGAAACTATTATTACTGAGCCTATAAGCGGGAAAATAAGTTTTACTAATAACGAAAGCCTAGTTTATGACATTGATGTTAATAGGAGTGGTTATTTTTTTTGGGAGAGATATAGATTTACTGCCAACATTAATAGCCTAGCCATTGATGACAAGTATCCTTCTATTGTTCAATTTTTAGATATAGAAGCTGACTCTTTGTCTTGGATTGCTCCAGCCAAACAGTATATTATAAAAACTAGTTTAGAAGAATATGACAATAAGGTTAATCTCAACACTATTTTTACAGAAAAAATTAACAACCAAATCAATTCATATTTCGAATATGCTATAGATCGAAGATTGATAGAAAAATTTGATAAAGATTCCTCAATCATTTTGAAAGATGCTTTAAAACCTATTGCGAGCACCTTACCAAATAATTTTTTTAAAGAAATGACCATACTGATTGATGCATATGAAAAAGACTTTAAAAGAGATACGGCATTGATGAACGACTACTTTCAATTCAATATTAATTTACCTGGGGTTGTGCGCAGCAATAACGCAAATTCTATTTCAGACGATGTTTTAGTGTGGTCGTTTGATTTTGATGACATTGCAAAAGATGAATTCAAAATGTATGCTAATTCGATTAGAATCAATAAATTTAGAGTACAACTAATACTGGCGATAAGTATGGTTGGATTTTTAGGGATATTATGGAATCAAAGACTAAAGAAAAAATAAATTATCTAACTGATAAAATTAATCAACACAACTATGCATATTATGTATTAGATGAACCTCATTTAAGTGATGCAGAATATGATCAATTATTTAGGCAATTAGAATCTCTTGAAAAAGAGCATCCAGAATTAATAGAAATTTCGTCTCCAACTCAAAGAGTTGGCCATCCCATAAAAAGTGGCTTTCAGAGCCATAATCACGAAACCCCAATGCTGTCCTTATCTAATGCTATTAATGAACAAGAGATTCATGATTTTAATAAAAGAATTAATAAGTGGCTAAGCGAAGACAGAACCTCTTATGTTGCAGAGCCAAAGATTGACGGTTTAGGAGTTTCGCTAGTCTATAAAAACGGACATTTAGTACGCGCTCTTACCAGAGGAGATGGTTACTCTGGAGAAGATATTACGCACAATATTAAAACAATTAATGCTATTCCTATGATTTTAAGGGGGAATAAAGATAACTACCCAGAGTTTATTGAAATTAGAGGTGAAATTTTTATGCTAAAATCTGATTTTAAGAAGTTGAATCAAGTAAGAGAGCAGTCTGATGAAAAATTATTTGCAAATGCTAGAAATGCAGCTGCAGGAAGCGTTAGGCAGTTAGACCCACATATTACCGCAAAAAGAAAATTATCTATATTTTGCTATGAAATTGGCTCAAGTAAAGGCCTAGATATTAATAGTCATTGGGATATGTTATCGTATTTACGATATATAGGACTACCCGTTAATCCTTTAGCAGAAAAGATTGACAATATTGAGAAGATGGTTCGTTATCACCAAACCCTAGAAAGTCAGAGAGAGAATATTGGGTATGAAATTGATGGGTCTGTTATTAAGGTCGATGATTATTTATTAAGATCTGATTTAGGACAAAGGGCTCGATCTCCAAGATGGGCAATTGCTGCAAAATTCAAATCAAAAGACGCAGAAACACAGATATTAGATATTACACTTCAAGTAGGACGTACAGGAGTGATTACTCCCGTAGCAAAGATTAAAGAAGTGGAGATCTCTGGAGCAATAATTAGTAGTGCTACTTTACACAATCAGGATGAGATTGATAAAAAAGATATCCGCATTAATGACTATGCACTAGTACAAAGGGCTGGAGATGTTATTCCAAAAATTTCTAATATTATAGTAGAAAAAAGACCTAAGAATGCAATAAGGTTTGATATATCGAACTATAATTGTCCTTCATGCCATTCTGTTATTACGCGCTTACAAGGCGAAGCTGCATACAGATGTGATAATCCCAATTGTAAAGCTAAAGTACGGGGAGCAATAGAACATTTCTGTTCAAAAAATGCTATGAACATTGATGGGTTAGGAATTCAAATTGTAGAACAATTAATAGATAGCAATCTTGTTAAAAAGATAGACGATCTATTTACTTTATCATACTCTGACCTTGTTATGCTTGATAGATTTCAAGATAAGTCTGCAAATAACTTAATTAATGCTATCAACAATGCTAAATACGCTACGTTCCCAAGATTTATATTTGCACTTGGTATATCTAACGTTGGACAACACATTTCCAAAATACTAGATAAATATTGTCAGTCTTCTGTTGAAAAATTATCTATACTTTCGATTGAAGAGTTAGAAAGTATTGATGGTATTGGTCTAGTCGTAGCTCAATCAATTATAGAATTTTTTAATAGCCCTTCGAATAGAAAAACTTTAAATAATTGCCTGATTAATGGCGTAACAATTGAAAAAACTATATTTAAAAATTCTAGTCAATTTAAAGACATGATATTTGTTATTACTGGTAGTTTTAAAGAATATAATCGCACCGAAGTCAAAGAGCTTTTAGAGAAAAAAGGCGGTAGAGTGACAAATACTGTCTCTTCTAAAACAAGTTTTTTGATTATAGGAAATAATGCAGGATCAAAGCTAGAAAAAGCTAGAGCATTGAATATAAAAATTATAAATGAAGATCAACTAGAAAGCTTTGTTAGCTGAATATGTTAAAATATTTTATCTTATTTTTTTCTATTCTTCTTTCACAAAATACTATCACCGTTGATTCTCAAATCATTGCACAAGATTTAAAGCGTCCTTTGCTTGTACGTTTTGAACCAAAAACTAATATCATGTATATTGTACAGCAAACAGGCGAGATTCTTATTAAAGAAAAAAATTCCACTTCCCTTTTTTTAGATTTAAGCAACCATATTACAATTAAGCCCATGCCAGATGAAAGAGGATTATTGGGGATGACCTTTGATCCTGACTACAATAATAATGGGTTTTTTTATGTGTCTTATGTAGATACAGAGAATTATTCTGTTGTTTCTCGATTCAAAGTTTCAAATAATAAATTAAAAGCAGATATTAATTCAGAAAAAAAACTTTTTTATTTTAAGCAACCATTTAATAATCACAATGGCGGCCACTTAGAATTTAGTCCCATCGATAATTATCTTTATATATCATTTGGAGATGGTGGAAAATTTGGAGACCCTTTTAATCACGCACAAAATACAGCTAATTATTTTGGAAAAATATTGCGCATCGATATTAATAGTGATAATAATTATGATATTCCAAAAGATAATCCATTTTATGGGTCTGAATATCAAAAGCAAGAAATATGGGCATATGGATTAAGAAATCCATGGAGGTTCTCATTTGATTCTGTTAACGGAGATATGTTTATTGGAGATGTAGGTCAAGACTCTTGGGAGGAAATCAATTACTTAGCATTTGATAGTGCAGGGATAAATTTTGGTTGGAATATTATGGAAGGAAATCATTGTTATGCTGACCCAGAATGTAACAAAACAATCTATACAGACCCTATGCTAGAGTATCCAAGTGATGCTGCTTATTGGAAAAGTATAATGGGGCTTCAAGAAAAAAATATTACAGGATGCTCTGTTACGGGGGGCTATATATATAGAGGAGAAAAAATTAAAGCAATCTATGGGCTATATATATTTTCTGATTTTTGTAGTGGAAAAATTTGGGCTTTTAATCAAAGAAATAATGAAATTATTGAAATTACAGAATCTATTTTATCTTCTGGCAAGCATATGATTGCATCTTTTGGAGAAGATATTTATAATGAGCTCTATATAGTGGACTATTTAGGAGCTATATATAAAATCCAAAGGGGAAAATAGCTGAAAAGTCTTGGCATTGAAATAAAAAATCTTCATAAAAAATATGATAATGTACATGCTGTAAAAGGCATTGATTTATCTATTAAGAAGGGAGAATTTTATGGTTTACTTGGGCCTAACGGAGCAGGAAAATCTACGACCATTAATGCTATTACAAGTCTAGTTAAACCTACTTCTGGAGAAGTAAAGATTTTAGGAAAAGATATTGTATCAGACTTTAGGTATGCTAGATCTCAAGTTGGCATTGCGTCACAAGAACTAAGTAATGATTGGTTCTTTCCCCTAGAAGAACTCCTTTATTATCAAGCTGGTTTTTATGGTATTACTAGAAAAAATTCAAAAAAAAGAATCGAATATATTTTAGAAAAATTAGGTCTTTATGAGCATAGAAAGAAAAAAATGCGCATGCTTTCTGGTGGGATGAAAAGACGATTACAAATTGCTAAAGCACTAGTACATGATCCACAAATTTTAATTTTAGATGAGCCTACTGCCGGAGTAGATGTAGAGCTTAGACATGATTTGTGGGAATACTTAAAAGAGTTGCACGCAGAAGGAAAAACTATCTTATTAACAACTCATTATATTGATGAAGCAGAATTATTATGCGAAAGAGTGGGAATTATAGATAGCGGAAAATTAATTGTAGAAGATACAGTTAAAAATTTAAAAAATATGGTTAACAAGTCTGGAATTACAATTCATACCAAAGGAATTTTTTTAAACTTGGACAAAATATTAAATAATTTTAATCCATCTATTGATCAAAGCAAAATAGAAATATTAACAAAAACACCAAATTCAGACTTACCAGAAATTATTCTCAAGTTGTCAGAAAATAATATCAAAATAGAAGATATACAATTATCACAAGCATCATTAGAGGACGTCTTTTTAGAGCTGACTGGGAGAAAAATCAATGATTAGTAATTGGGTAGGTTTTTATACTTTATCATCAAAAGAAGTAATGCGGTTCTTTTCTGTATGGAAGCAAACTCTTATTCCGGGAGTAGTAACAACATTGTTATACATATTTGTTTTTGGTGTAGCGCTTGAAAATAGAATATCTGAAATCGGCGGGGTGTCATATAAAATATATATTTTACCAGGGTTATTGATGATGAATGTTATTACTAATGCTACAGCAAACGCAGCGTCTTCTATGTTACAAATGAAGTTACTTCAAACACTTCCAGAACTATTAATTACTCCGCTATCTAGCCTAGAACTATCTTTGTCGTTCATTATTGGAGGTGCCGTCAGAGGTTTTGTTAACGGTACATTAATTTTACTAATTTGTTGGCTGGCTGGCATGCCAATTAACGATTTATTTTTAACTTTAGTGGCAATTTTTTTAGTATCATGGTCTTTTGCAAGCTTAGGATTATTAATTGGGCAACTTTCTGATTCATGGGATCAGCTAGCATTAATTCAAAACTTTATAATTACTCCATTTAGCTTCTTGGGTGGAATTTTCTATTCTATAAAGATGCTACCAGTGTGGGCAATGAATATCAGTTTAGTAAATCCAATTTTTTACGCTATTAGCACTTTAAGGTATACAACTCTAGGAGTTTCTGATGCTTCATTTAAATCTTCTTTTATTTTTTTAATTATTTTTGCAACTGTTTCAACTGTCGCAGCAGTAAAAACAATGGCAACAGGTAAAAAAATAAGGTTTTAATTTTGATAGATATGAGGTAAAATCTACTCATGCGAAAACAGCAAAAGGCTATCCTGTATTTAGAGGATGGTCTTTTTTTTAAAGGAAAAAATCTTGGTGCATTAGGGGAAACTTCCGGTGAAGTATGTTTTAATACTGGAATGACAGGGTACCAAGAAATTTTAACAGACCCGTCTTACGCAAAACAAATGATTGTTATGTGTAGTCCACATATTGGTAACTATGGTACCAATAGCTCTGATATAGAATCTCCAAATGTGTATGCTACAGGCTTGATTATCAAAAGCGAATCATTGTCACCTTCCAATTGGAGATCTAGCGAATCTTTAGATAAATTTTTAAAATCAAATAAAGTAGTGGGGATACAAGATATTGATACTCGAGCACTTACTATTCATATTAGAAGTAATGGATCGATGAAAGGCATTATTTCCACTAAAGATTTTGATATTGATAGCTTAGCTAAAAAAATAAAAAAAATACCTTCAATGGAAGGTTTAGACCTAGCAAAAGAAGTCTCTAGAAAAGAAAAAACTATTTTATCTAATGTAAAAAATCCAAAGTATAAAATTGCAGCTATTGACTATGGAATGAAAAGTAATATTTATGATATATTACTCGACAAAAATTCTGAAGTAGTAATTTTTCCAGCATCTGTTAGCGCTCAAGAAGTATTGGACTATAATCCTGATGGAGTATTTCTATCAAATGGCCCAGGAGACCCTGCTGCTGTATCATATGGAATTGAAACAGTAAAACAATTGCTAGGTATAAAACCAATATTTGGTATTTGTCTTGGACATCAAATTCTAGCACTAGCTTTGGAAGCACAAACATTTAAAATGAAATTTGGACATAGAGGTATTAATCAGCCTGTAAAAAATTTAAATACCAATAAGATTGAAATCACATCACAGAATCATGGTTTTGCAGTCAGCGAAGATTCATTAGCTTCTAATATTACAATAACTCATACGCATCTTAACGATAATACAGTTGCGGGTATTGCATGCGAAGAGATGCAAGCTTACTCTGTTCAATATCATCCAGAAGCAAGTCCCGGTCCACACGACTCAAGATATGTGTTTGATAATTTTTTTAAAATGATGGATTCAAATGCCTAAAAGAACAGACATTAAAACTATTTTAGTAATTGGTGCAGGCCCAATTGTTATTGGGCAAGGGTGTGAATTTGATTATTCAGGTACGCAAGCTATTAAAGCATTAAGAGAAGAAGGCTATAAAGTTGTATTAATTAATTCCAACCCAGCCACTATTATGACAGATCCTCAATTCTCAGATAGAACATATATTGAGCCCATTACAGTAGAATATGTTGAAGCAATTATTCAGAAAGAAAAACCTGATGCTATACTACCTACCGTTGGAGGACAAACCGCCTTAAACGTCGCAATGGATTTAGATGATAGGGGAATATTGGCTAAATATGATGTAGAGTTAATTGGAGCTAATAAAAAAGCAATTGAAACAGCTGAAAGTAGAGAAAAATTTAAAGAGGCGATGCTAGAGATTGGTTTAGATTTACCATATGGACATACTATTCAATCTGTAGAAGAAGGTAAAAAATTATTAGAAAAGATTGCGTTACCCGCAATTATTAGACCTTCTTTTACCTTAGGTGGGTCAGGTGGATCTGTAGCATATAATGAGCAAGAATTTGAAGAATCTACAGAGCAGGGTCTCAAAGAAAGTCCTACAGGACAAGTTCTAGTAGAGGAATATTTATTGGGCTGGAAAGAATATGAGCTAGAGCTAATACGTGACCCCAATGATAATGTTATTATTATCTGTTCTATTGAAAATATAGATCCCATGGGAATTCACACGGGAGACTCAATTACAGTTGCTCCCGCTATGACTTTAACTGATAAAGAATTTCAAAACATGAGAAATGCAGCAATTAAATGTATTAGAAAGATTGGAGTCGACACAGGAGGGTCTAATGTCCAGTTTGCAGTAAATCCAAAAGATGGTAGAATGGTGATTATTGAAATGAATCCTAGAGTAAGTCGATCATCTGCCCTGGCGTCAAAAGCAACAGGATTCCCTATTGCAAAAATAGCGGCAAAATTAGCAGTTGGATATTCTTTAGATGAACTAAAAAATGATATTACCAATAAAACCTTAGCAGCTTTTGAGCCTACTATTGATTATATCGTAACAAAATTACCAAGATTTGATTTTGAAAAATTTCCCTCTGCTTCTGGTAAGTTGGGGGTACAAATGCAATCTGTCGGTGAAGCAATGTCTATTGGTAGAACATTTAGAGAATCATTCCAAAAAGCATTTCGATCTTTAGAATTAAATTTACCAGGACTTGCCACTAAAGATCCAAGGAATGAAGACCCAGAGATTAAACGATATCGCTCATTAGATATCTCCTCTTTAAATGATGGGAGCGCTTTTAGAATTTTAAAAGTAAAAGAAGCCATTAAACAAGAGTTTACTATTGAAGAAATTCATAGTAATACAGGAATTGATCCTTGGTTTTTACATGAGATTGCAGAGATTGTATATCTAGAAAATCATCATAACTCATTAGATGATTTAGAGCTACTTAAAAAAAATGGATTTTCAGATATACAGATAGCAGCATTAACCAATCATACTGCTCCTGAAATTAGAAAAATTAGAAATGAAAAAAATTTAAAACCTGTTTATAAGGTAGTAGATACTTGTGCTGGAGAATTTACTGCAGAAACGCCATATTCATATTCTACCTATGAATCTACTCATGATATTAAACCTCTTGACGGTCAAAAAGTAATGATTTTAGGTGGTGGGCCAAATCGAATAGGCCAAGGAATTGAATTTGATTATTGTTGTGTACAGGCTGTATATGGACTTAGAGAAGCTGGGTTTAAATCGATTATGGTAAATTGCAATCCAGAAACTGTTTCTACAGATTTTGATTTAGCTGACAGACTTTATTTTGAGCCAATTACATTCGAAGATGTTATGAATATTATTGAATTTGAAAAACCTGATGGGGTGTTTGTGCAATTTGGCGGACAAACACCTTTAAAAATTGCAGAACAATTAACAAAAGAAGGTGTAAAAATATTTGGGACATCAGCAGCGAGTATTGATTTAGCAGAAAATAGAGAAGAATTTGCTAAGATTGTTAAGAAATTGAAAATTCAAATACCAGAATATTGTATTGCAAAAAATTATGATGAAATGATGAACTTTTCTCAAATTGCCCAATTCCCAGTCCTCGTGAGACCAAGTTATGTTTTAGGTGGAAGAGCAATGCAAATTGTATATAACAAAGAACAACTTGTAGATTATGTATTCCGCTCTGCTGAAGCAACGAGCGATCATCCAATACTTATTGATCAATTTATTGAGAATGCATTTGAATTTGATGTAGATGCTTTATGTGACGGAGAAGAAGTGTTCATTGCAGGAATTATGCAACATATCGAAGAAGCTGGAGTTCACTCTGGAGACTCGTCATGTGTATTACCACCTTATGATATGAGCGCTAAAGTCAAAAAAGATATTATTAATATGACCACAAAATTAGCATTAGAGTTAAATGTTATAGGGCTAATTAATTTACAATTTGCGGTAAAGGGTAAAAATGTTTATGTGTTGGAGGTAAATCCAAGGTCAAGTAGAACCGTCCCTTTTGTAAGTAAATATAGTAATGTCGCATTAGCAAATATTGCCGCCCAACTATCAGTAGGAAAAAAAATAAAAGATTTCAATTTAAAAGAAAGTATCTTTGAGCACATCGCTGTTAAGAAAGCAGTATTGCCGTTTAAAAAATTTAAAAATGAGAAAATATTTCTAGGGCCAGAAATGAAATCTACTGGCGAAGTAATGGGGATAGATAATAATTCAGGTGCAGCATTTTTAAAAGCAATGCAGTCAGATGGCTATACTGTCCCTAAAGAAGGTACAGCATTTGTTTCTATTGCTGATATAGATAAAAAAAGATCTCTGCCAATCATTAAAGGTCTTGTAAAACTTAATTTTAATATCATTGCCACAAAAGGCACTGCAGAGTTCTTCAAGAAAAATGATATAGAGTGTACTTCTATTTTTAAAGTAGGAGAAGGTCGTCCAAATGTAGTAGATGAGATTTTAAATGATAATATTCAGTTGGTTATTAATACCCCAATAGGTGCTCAGTCACGATATGATGAAGAAGCCATTGGAAAAAATTCAGTGATGAAAAATATTCTTACTATCACAACTCTTTCAGGAGCAAAGGCTGCTATAGTAGCCATGTCAAATTTAGATAAAGTGAATGTCAAGCCGTTGCAAGAATATTTTAAATAATTATTTATAATCTTCTATATCTGGACAAATACAGAAAAAGTTTCTATCTCCGTATGCATTATCAATCCTAGAAACATATGGCCAAAATTTATTTTCTTTAATCCACTCTTTTGGGAACACAGCTTTTTCTTTACTATAGGGACGATCCCAATCTTCACAAATGTCTGAAACAGTATGAGGCGCATTCACTAGAACGTTATTATCTTGAGGAATTTCTCCTTGTATGATTTCATTAATTTCTTTTTTTATTCCAATCATTGCTTCACAAAACCTATCTAATTCATCCTTAGATTCACTTTCAGTAGGTTCAATCATTAATGTCCCTGGTATCGGCCATGACATTGTTGGTGCATGGTATCCATAGTCAATCAATCTTTTTGCAATATCTTCATTAGTAATGCCTGCAGTATTTTTGAAATCTCTACAATCAATAATAAATTCATGTGCATTTAATCCCGCATTACCACGATATAAGATTTTGTAATCTTTTTCTAATCTTTTTGCCATATAGTTGGCGCTTAAAATTGCTACTTGAGAGGCTTTAAGCAGTCCTTCTCCAGCCATTAATTTCATATAAATATATGAGATTAATAAAATGCTTGCACTACCATAGGGTGAAGATGATACAGAATACGAATAGTCTTCATCGGTAAAATGATGTTTAGGTAGATAAGGTTTTAACTTATCATTTACACATATAGGGCCCATTCCTGGACCTCCACCTCCATGTGGAATACAAAATGTTTTATGTAGATTAATGTGCATAACATCAGCACCAAAATTACCTGGCTTGCAAACACCTACCATAGCATTGAGATTTGCTCCGTCCATATATACAAGTCCACCATTATTATGAATTAAAGCACAGATTTCATCAATATTATGTTCAAAAACTCCATGAGTAGAAGGATAAGTCACCATTAGGGAAGATAGCTTATCACCAGCTTCAACAACTTTATTTGTTAAATCTTCAAAATCAATATTTCCATTATCGTCACATTTTACAATCACCACTTTTAATCCAGCCATAATTGCACTTGCTGGATTGGTTCCATGTGCAGATTCAGGGATAATACAAACATTTCTATCGGCATCATGGGTCTTATGGTATTCTTGTATTGTAAGTAAGCCAGCATATTCTCCTTGGGCTCCAGAATTAGGTTGAAATGAAACAGCATCAAATCCAGTGACTTTATAAAGCATCATTTCTAATTGATCGATAATCACTTTATAACCCTCTGTTTGGTTCGCCGGTGCAAAAGGATGAATCGTATTAAACTCAGGCCAACTAATAGGAATCATTTCTACAGTAGCATTCAATTTCATAGTACAAGACCCTAATGGAATCATACTATGGTTAAGAGAAAGATCTCTTTTCTCTAATTTGTGTATATATCGTAACATCTCTGTTTCTGAATTAATGCTATTAAAAATAGAATGCTGTAAAGTCACCCCATTTCTATTAGTATTAAATTCAGGATTAAGACTATTTGACACGAAATCTGTAGCAAATAGATCAGCAATTTCTTCTATCTCTTTTTCAGAAGTTTTTTCATCCAATGAAATACCCACTAATCCTTCATTATGATATTTAAAATTATATAGTTTGGCCAAAGCTCTATTTTCTAAGGTCTTTTGATCTAGACCATTTAACTCAATTGATAGAGTATCAAAATATAATTCGTTATCTAAAATAATTTCATGACCCTGTGCACTCAATTTTTTTGCAAGATGTTTAGTGTGAGCATGAATTGTATTTGCAATCGCTTTTAATTTTTTTGGGCCATGAAAAATAGCATACATACTAGAAATAATAGCCAGGAGTACTTGAGCAGTACAGATATTTGAAGTAGCTTTTTCTCTTCTAATATGTTGCTCTCTAGTCTGAAGCGTCAATCTATAAGCTTGGTTCTCTCTTCTATCTTGTGAGACTCCTACAATTCTACCAGGAATATCCCTTTTAAATTCTTCTGTAGTAGTCATAAATGCCGCATGAGGTCCACCATAGCCTAAAGGCACTCCAAATCTTTGACTATTACCTACGGCAACATCTGCATTGTAAGAGCCAGGAGATTGGAATAGTTGTAAACACATCAAGTCTGTAGCAAAAATTACCTTACAATTAGATTCACGGGCTTTGTCTGTAATATTTTTATAGGCATCAGGATTAGCAATTCTCCCAAAACGATCTGGATATTGAACAATGCATCCAAACGCATCTTGATAATCAAAGTTTTCATACGATACAATTTCAATTTCAATACCAAGAGGTTTTGCTCTTGATACTATAACATCAATAGTTTGTTGAAAGCAATTTTCATCGATAAGAAATTTATTAGAATCAGACCTATTCTTTCTATAGAACATGAGCATAGCTTCTCCAGCTGCAGTTCCTTCATCTAACAAAGAAGCGTTAGCTATCGGTAATTCACAAATTTGCGATATCATGGTTTGATAGTTAAGAAGCGCCTCCAATCTTCCTTGAGAAATTTCAGGTTGATACGGCGTATATTGCGTATACCATCCTGGGCTTTCTAAAATATTTCTCAATACTACATTAGGCGTAATGGTATCATAATACCCTTGACCAATGAGCGAGCGAAAGATTTTATTCTTTGATCCAATTTCTTTGACATATTTTAAAATATCATTTTCAGAAAAATTTTCATTTCCGATAGAGTCGCCATCAATGTCTAAAATATTTTTTGGCACAATCTTTTCAAGTAGATCATTTAAACTGTTGCATTCAAGGTAAGAAAGCATTTCTTGGACTTCTGTAGAAGTAGGACCGATATGTTTATTGTGAAATTCAGACATTGTAATTAATCCCATTAATAGAACTTAGTACTGACGGAAGGACTCGAACCTACAACCAAGGGCTTAAAAGGCCCCTGCTCTACCATTGAGCTACGTCAGCAAAACTAGGCATTAATTTAAGGTCGAGAATCCAGATTCGGTAATGGAAAAAATAGATTCTTCAATTTTTTTTTGCATTTCAGCATTTAAGTATTGACGAATTCCATAAAAGACTATTAGTTTATAGTAGTCTTTAATTAGATATTGTACGCAAATACAAGCAATCGAAAAGACTCTGAGGTTGGCGCTACAGAGTCTTTTTTGTTTATAAAAAAGGTTGTATCTTCCAAAGTATTTGACAATTGGGGGCGACCGGTTTCGACATTTTAGAAAGAAATTTTAAATTGCATGTAGAGCTTAGTACCTCTTTAAACTTCTAAACCGTATTAAGTGCCGATTATGGCCAAATGGCTGTAGCTTAGTTGCTATAACCCATCATCAGTAGGCGTTTCTCATCGCTGTCTGAATGATGTCATAAAAATGAGATAACTTATTTTTTTGCTTCGACTAAATAAGTGAACCTTAGAAGATAGTCTTATATTCGTCTGTTCTTGAACCTGTATAAGGCAAAACTCGATCAGGAAACTAAACATGTAGATATTTATCTTTTCTCTATTATGGACGGGAGTTCGAATCTCCCCGCCTCCACATATATTATCTGATAATACGATCTGGAAAATCTGTAATAATACCATCTACCCCTAATTGAATGGCTCGTTTAACATCTTTTGGTCTGTTAATAGTCCAACTATATACTAAAAATCCAGAGGAATGCATTCTATCTATTGCTCTTTTACTTAAAAGAGAAAATTTTGGATGTATAGCAACAGCATTCAACTCCTTACCTTTTTCAATGATATCATTAAGCTCTTTTTGTAGCAATAAAGAGGTATGGCTGAGTACACCAATAGGGATACCAGTATTTTGATTTTTGAAAAGTGTTAATTCATTCCAGTTATCACTAGAAACAATATAATTTTTTATGTCAGACTGCGAATTCTGAAGATATTTTTTTAGTATAGCAGCGGTTAAAATAGCGGTATTTTTACCCTTTAACTCAATATTTAATAATACACTACCAGCTATTAATTCCAGTACTTGCCCTAGAGTAGGTATTTTATAGTTTCCTTTTACCAAGATTGTATTTAATTCATCAAAATTAGTCTTTTCAATAAACCCCTTATTGCCGGTAAGTCGATTGAGGTTACTATCATGAAAGACTACAATTTCTCCTGAAGCACATTGGTAGACATCTATTTCTACTCCATCAACATTCAAGTCCAAAGCCTTCTGAATAGATTCCAAGGTATTTTCAGCTATATACCCGCGAGCCCCTCTATGACCTATAATTAGCATTAATTTGAATTATTAATTTCTGTAGCTGCGCGTAAACCAGAGACTAAAGCTCCTTGCATCCAACCGCGGTCATTTGATGCATGTTCTCCAGCAAAATGGATATGTCCTTCAGCTAAGCCAATATAGTTTGCTAGAGCAGTATCTTGAGAGCTTGTAGGAGATGCCCCCGCAGAAAGGATTAAGCTTCTTCGAATAAACTTTCGTCTGGTTAAAGTAGACATAATACTTTACATTTTTTCAGGTGCAGTGATGCCTAGAATAGATAACCCTGTTTTTAAAATAATTTGTGTAGCATTGCAGAGATTCTTTCTGGCATAAGACAAGGGAATATTATTATGATCAATAACCTTATGATTCCCATAAAATTTGTGATATGATGCAGCAACTTCCTGAAGATAGGTAGCTAATTTACTTGGTTCTAAAGATTCATGTATCTCACCCATCTTTGTTGGAAATGCAGATAGTTTTTTTATTAATAATATTTCATCTTTTTCTATTAATAGACTTAAATCAAGACCTGTTTTTTGGTTTATGTCACTATCATATCTTGCAATTAAATTAGAAATTCTTGCATGTGCATACTGTAGATAATAAACAGGATTTTTTTCAGACTCATCTTTTGCTAAATCAAAATCAAAGTCTAAGTGGCTATTTGCTCCCCTCATAATAAAGAAATATCTCACAACATCTACCCCTAATTGATCAATAAGATCGTCTAGTGTAATAAAGTTTGCTTTACGCGTGGACATTTTTACAACCTGGTTGTCTTTTTTAAGAGTTACGAATTGGTGTACTACAACTTTAATATGATCTGTTCTTTTGCCAAGAGCTTTCAGTCCAAGTAAAACATCTGGATATGTCTCGATATGGTCTGCACCAAAGATGTCTACAATTAAATCAAATCCTCTATCTACTTTATCAATATGGTATGCAATATCAGGTAGGCGATAGGTAGGTTCACCAGTGCTTTTTACTAAGACTTTATCTTCTTCTTTTCCTAGACTGCTAGTCTTAAACCAAGTAGCACCATCTTTTTTATACGTCAAAGATAGTTCGTCTAATTTTTTTAATACATTATCTATTGCACCATTATCATAAAATTTTTGTTCTTGAGAAAAAAGATCAAATTCAATTCTTAGGCTTTTTAAAGTATTCTTAATGCTGTCAAAGATTTTTTCTTCTGTAAAAGTTCTAAAATATTCGCTATTCGAATCTAAATCTTTTCCAAATTTTGTGATAATTTTATCTGCAATATCGTCTAAATATTCTCCAACATAACCATTTTCTGGCGGCGTAACATTCTTGCCAATTTTTTTTGCATATTTTGCATAAGACGATTCACCTAGCATGCGCATTTGCTTTCCTGCATTATTATAATAATACTCTCTCGTAACATTATATCCATGCCATGATAATATGCTTGATACCATATCGCCAAGTATAGTATTTCTACCATGACCGGCAGTTAATGGTCCGGTAGGATTGCTACTGACAAATTCTACATTAGCTGACTTTTCATGTTTTGCAGGCTTTCCAAAGTTGGCGCCTTCCTCTAAAATACTATTCATGATATCTAAGTAGTAATCGATTGAAATATCAAAATTAACAAAGCCAGGCTTAGTAGCAGAAACAGAAAAAAGTTCCCCCTCTTTATTTTGATAGGCAACTATTGCTTCAGCAATCTCCATCGGATTTTTACCAATTTTTTTTGATAAGATTAGTGCAACATTAGATGAATAGTCTCCAAAGCCTTCTCTTGTATTTATTGCCACATTCCAATTAGAAAGTTCAAAGTTGTTAGATTTTAAATAGTCGCTTATAAAAGATTCTAATTTTGTTTGAATCATTATATCTTTACAGTTTTTGCATCAAACCAGAGACGTTCTAGATCATAGTATTCACGCGCTTCTTCAAAAAAGATGTGTACTACTATATCTACATAATCAATAATAATCCAATTAGCATTTTGGTATCCTTCAGTACGAAAGGGTTTTTCTTTAATATTATCTTTAATATTATCAGCAATTGCTTTCACTTGTATAAGGTTTTTAGCAGAGCAAATAACAAAATAATCAGACAAAGAAGTAATCTTAGAAACATTGAGCGTTACTAAATCTTCAGCCTTTTTTTCTTCAGCAAGACCAACAATTTTTTTTAATAGTGGATTTGTTTTCATGAGTTCAAGTTAAGAAAATCTAAGTAGTCTTTTCCAATGATTATTTGAATATCTTCTTCAGGGCTATAAGAGCTATTAAATTCTACATCTTCATCATTAATATTCATGCCTAAAATTGTAAGTAAGTTCTCAATATTAGGATTAGAGTCATTAATAATAACCACCTTCGTTGTTTCATAATCAAAATTATTTGCATTTTCAGTTCTTACAATAACCAGTCCATATTTATTATTTAATAGTTCAGAAAATTGATTTCCCACTCCACTTATTCCACATCCATTTAATATAGCCACCTTCAAAGTTTGATTATCATAATTTTCAAATAGCTTAATTTTTGGCATGGATTCTATATTAGAAGAGGGATTACTCGTTAAGGCTTCTTTATTAAGAAGATTTTTTGATAAAGACCATCCAAAGACTATAATGATGAATGATAGTGTAATGATAATAAAATCAAGAAAATATTTCACTACTTATTCTTTTCCAAAGAGCTTAATTGATTTATGTCATTAATTCCCATAACCTCTGAAGAATCTTCAACTATTTTTGCTTGTATGGGCATTTTTTTACCAATCAACTCCATCACATCAGTTAGATAGTATTCATTTTGTGCATTGTTTGATTTTATTTTTCTTAATTCTTCAAATAAATGTGAAATTTTAAAAATAAATATTCCCGAATTGATTTCTTTAATCTTTTTTTCACCTGACGTACAATCTTTTTCTTCAACAATCTTCAATAGCTGGCCAGTATCTCCTCTTATGATTCGACCATATCCTGTTGAGTCGTTAACTATAGCAGTAATAACGGTTGCATTGTGATTTTTATTTATATGTTCATCAATTATAGGCATAAGGCTAGTAGATTTTGTATTTGGAACATCACCAGATAAGATTAATAAATGCCCACTTTGGTTTTCTAGCTTATTAGCCATTTGAAGAACAGCATGTCCAGTTCCTAGCTGTTGATCTTGCGATACATAATCTATTTTACGTGCACGCGTATGGTCTTTGACAAGTTCTTTTTCAAATCCCACTACAAGCGTTATTGATTTTGGCGTTAATTGTGATGCCGTATCTAATACATAGTCAATTAAGCTTTTTCCATTTAATTGATGTAATACTTTTGGTAGGTTTGACTCCATTCTTGAACCCTTACCCGCTGCCAGAATACCGATATGTAATTGATTATTCATTAGATAGTTTCCTTTAAAAAAGGTATGTCTCTTTTTGATATAATACCACCTCCAATACAAACATTTTCTTCATTATAAAGAACAATTGATTGTCCCGGAGTGATAGCTTTTTGTTCTGATTCAAATTCAATGCAATAAGTGTTGTTGTCTAAAGAAAAGACAGTACATAATTTATCTTCATCTCGATACCTTACTTTTGCATAATAATTTCTTGGAAAAGTTGTAGGTTTTTTATTTATCCAATTGATATCGTCCACTATAATTTTTTTACTAAATAGGGCGGGATGATTTTCGCCTTGCGCCACAAAGACAATATTATGATAGGTATCTTTTTTTACTACATACCAAGGCTTGTCTTCAGCGCTAAATCTTGCACCAATACCTAAACCTTTTCTTTGGCCAATCGTGAAGTAAATATGCCCATCATGCTTACCTAAAATTTCTCCATCAAGTGATTGAATACCTCCTTTTTCTATGGTTAAATATTTTCCTACAAAATCATTATATTTTCTTTCTCCTATAAAGCATATTCCAGTACTATCTTTTTTGTTATGATTAATGAGTGAATATTTTTTTGCGATACTCCTTACATCTTTTTTTAGAATTTTACCTAAAGGGAAGATTGTATTTTTTAACTCAGATTGTCCTAGCTGATGAAGGAAATAGCTTTGATCCTTTGATTGGTCTGTTGCTTTTTTTAGATAGCAAGTAGAGTCAGTCGTATAGTTATTTGCATAGTGCCCTGTAGCAATTTTTGTTGCACCTATTTCTTTGGCGTAATTCTGAAAAACTTCAAATTTGATTTCTTTATTACATAATACGTCAGGATTTGGGGTAAGTCCATGTACATGATCATCTAAAAATTGTTTAAATACCTTATCTTTATATTGAGCAGTATAATCAATTTTTTTTAGAGGAATTTTCAGTTTTTTACATACACTTAAAGCGTCAGCATAATCGTCTTCTGCGGAACATATAGCATGTTTATCGTCCCAGTTTTTCATAAATACTCCATGCACATCATATCCATCTTTTTGCAAAAGAAGTGCAGCGACAGAGCTATCAACTCCACCACTAATCCCCAATACTATTTTTTCTTTTTTCATTTAGTTTACATTGTTATCTTAATAAAAAAAATTATGACTTCAAATTACTCACATAAAGCACTTGTCTTTGGCTCATTAAGTATCGATAAGATAGTTAATAGATATGGAACATATCCCGATGTACTAGGGGGATCCGCTTCTTACGCCTTACTAGCTACTAAGCAAAAAGAATGCCAATTGGTTGGGATGGTAGGAAGTGATTTTCCAAAAGAGCACTTTGATCTTCTTGGGGGTCATTCTATAGATTTAGATGATTTGAAAATAGAAAAAGGAAAAACGTTTGCTTGGGGAGGGGAATATGCATATGATTTTTCTAAAAGAGAAACACTGTATGTAGATCCGGGAGTTTCAGAAAAATATAAACCTATTCTATCTGAAAAGGCTAAAAAGTGTGAATATTTATTGCTAGGAAACACACATCCTAGCTTGCAACTTACTATTTTAGATCAAATTGAGTCATCTCCTTTTGTTATATTGGATACATTTAAATTGTATATGGATATAGCTAATGACGATTTAAAGAAGATTATCTCTAAATCCAATTTATTATGCATCAATTATAATGAAGCTGTGTATCTATCTGGTTTATCAAGCCCTACTTTAAAAGAAATGGCAGAATGTATACTAAGTATGGGTACAGATAGTCTTATCATTAAGCAGGGAGAAGATGGAGCCTCTTTTTTTGATAGCAATACTCATTTTTCTATAGGCGCATATCCCGTTAAGACTGTTATGGATACTACAGGGGCAGGAGATGCTTTTGCGGGAGGATTGCTTTCATCTAAAATGGCTGGTAAAAATATTGAAGACGCTATGATAGCTGGAGCAACAATGGCATCTTTTTGTATTGAAGATATTGCACACGAAGGTATTGTCAGTGTGCCCGATAAAGAATATCAATTACGCAAAGAATGGGTTAAATCTACTCTTACCTATTGAAATCTGATAATAATACTACTAACTTGTTCCTATAAATGGAGGATATATGTTTATAAACGCTATAAAAAACTTTTTTATTACACTAATACTAGTCTCTACACTTTTTGCTGGGCAAGATTTAGAATCTGCAAAAATCAGATTAAAAGATAGGGAATGGGACGCAGCCAAAGAATTTTTGTTGAAAGCTTTAAATCACCCTAAAGATAAATGGGAAGCAGCATTTCATCTAGGAGATAAAATTTATCCTAGAACTCAAGAGTGGACAAAAGTAAAAGAATATATGGATATTGCTAGCACTGCGGTGGCAAGTGCTAAAATTAGACCTACTCCAAATGATAAAAAAATATTAATGTCACAGGCTGTTTCAGCCTCACTAGCAAAAAGCTATAATTTAATCTATTATAGAGGTCAAGGATTTTTAGCCCTATTAAATAGAGCGGCAGGGGAAGAACAGCGAGATGCTTTAGTAGATCAAGCAATTCAAACTTTATCACAAGCAAAAGAGCTAGACCCGGCACAGCCAGGTTCATATGCATTGCTCGGACTTTATTATTCGATCAAAGGAGATAAAGAGAATGCCTTTAAAAATATTGATGAAGCACTAGCATTGCCAGATATAGATAAAGATGTCCAATTAGCATTGCTTGTCAGTGCTGGACAAAGCTCAGTACGCTTAGGAGCATTTGATAAAGGTTTAAGTTATTACGAAAGGGCCTTAGAAGTTAATCCTCTTGAAGTGTCTGCATTGAAGAGTTTAGGTGCATTATATCTTGCACAAGATAAATTTGAGCCTGCATTGAAAAATCTTAATGCAGCAATTGAAAATTCTAATGACGATAAAGAAAAGATAGATTTATTCTTTAATAGAGGTTTAGTTTATTTGAAAATGAATGAATTTGAAGAAGCGGAATATAACTTTGAAGAAGCATATTTTTTAGCTCCTGATGATAAAGAAGCTTTATTGGGGCTTGCAAAAGCACTTGAGCAAGCAGAGAGATGGAGAAAATCTAGAACTTATTATCTAGAGTTAATTGATTCTGATCCAAATAACGCACAATACTATTATGGTGTATATCGTACCTATTTTGGTGAAGGTAGATTAGAAGATGCTACAGAGTATCTTAACAAAGCCAATGCACTAAAATAATTTTTTTATACTACTATATTAGTATATAGATATACCAATCTGTTCTTGATAAAATCTGTAAGTTGCATCTTCGAGAACAACTCCCACTGCACGATAAGCATTAGCATTATCTCTAAACCCAGAATATGGAGTTGCTACTTCAATAGCATTAATTTTACCCAATCGCTCTTTACCGTAAGTTGTTAAAGTAAAACCCCCTGAAGTATATCCACCTGAAGGAGCATTTGGATTGTCCAGATTTGGCACTACTTGGTAAGAAGAACCATTATAGGATGCTGCAAATAAGAAATTTCCAAAACTGCTATATCCTCTTAATACCTCTGAAAATGTTGCTGCAGAAATAGAAGATAATTGGCTGATGCTAGATAGAGTACTATAACCATTATTAAGTTCTGCATCGGATAAATTCAACTCGCTCTCTGAAAGTAGATAACCAAGTTCAAATTGTTGTGTTGCATTATCATGTTCAACTAGATTTAATAATATCCCTGAATCAAAGTTTGCTTCAACAGAATCAATTGCTGTTTGTAAGTAGCTATGATATGTACCATACGAAAGGTTGGCATAACTATTTCCTTGCGCACCATCCATTAGATTGGCATCGGGATCTAATTTTGTACGACTTACATTGTTATAAATGATATGGGGAAAAAGGCCATTAGAGTTTGCATTAAAGAATACTGCAAATTGCTCTGCAACTTTTCTGGTATTCACTGCACGTTCTACATCTCCTATTCTGTCTGCCATATTAGAAGGGACTAGCGTTCCATCATGAGGTACAGTGATAATAACAGGAGTATTTCCTACTCTATATTGAATATAGCCTTGTCCGTCTGATACTAGGTCGCCTGGGGTATATACTACAACAGGAATTGGAACTGTAGATTGTGTTGCACGATTATTTCCACCGCAACTGATTACAAAAAATAATGTTAAAATCAATAGTTTGTTAATATGTAATGCCTTCATTTTCATCGTATGATCCTCGTTTATCAAAGCCGGTTATAAATTGTTTATTTTTAAAATGTACACCATGAGTCTGCGCTATACCGTATAGCCCATTTTCTGTAACACCATCATGCTCAAAAAGATGATTTAATTCTTCTAGCTCATTAATCGTTTGCTGAGTTAATGCACCTTTTTCATATCGGAGATTATCTGGCAACCATTGAGAGTGTGTTCTTGGAAAATCAATAGCTTCTTGTATATTCAATCCATGATCTACTATACTTATTATGTTCTGTAATACTGCAGTAATAATTCTTGAGCCACCAGCAGCTCCTATTGTTACTATAGGGTTCCCATTGGTATCAATAACTAATGTAGGGCTCATAGAGCTTAATGGTCGTTTAAATGGTTGAATGGCATTTGCTTTGTATCCTACCAAACCAAAAGCGTTAGCTGTTCCTGGTTTTGATGAAAAATCATCCATTTCATTATTTAACAAGAATCCAGCGCCATCGACTACTTTTTTACTACCATAGCTCATATTAAGAGTAGTGGTAATACCCACAACGTTGCCTTCTTTGTCCATAACAGAATAGTGTGTTGTCTCTATGCTTTCTTGTGGAAGATTCTTCCCAGCAGCAATTTCTGTACTACGCGTCGCTGAATCCATAGAGATTAACGCCAAGCGTTCTTTTGCATATGTTTTTGATGTAAGCATTGGTATCGGATTAGGCCAAAAATCTGGATCTCCTAAGTGTATTGCTCTATCCGCATAAGCTAATCGTTGTACTTCCGTTAAAAGATGTACAAACTCTGTCGAGTTTCTTTCCATAGATTTAATATCAAAATTTTCTAACATATTGAGCATCTGCACTAATAAAGCTCCGCCTGAGCTTGGGGGTCCCATAGAAATAATTTTATTACCTCTATATGTTCCGACTATAGGATCCCTGTAAATAGATTTGTAGCTCAGTAAATCTTCCTTGGTAATGAATCCATCATTTAAATCCATCTCCCTAATAATCAACTCTGCAGTTTCGCCATCATAAAATCCAGCATTACCATATTTGGCAATACGTTTTAGTGTATTAGCTAAGTCTGTTTGTACTAATAAGTCTCCTGGTAACCACTCGTCAATTGATGCTAATTGTTTGGTATAGTCTTCTTGAGATAGCTTTCCATCTTGAAATGCTTTCTGAATGTTTAGAATGGTATCATCTACATTTTTTACAAAAATCTTTGTTGAGCCTTCATCGTTAAGAAATAAAGCTTTATATGAATCAAATCCTTGTGCAGCTTCCGCATTAATGCGATGACCATTTTCAGCATAGAAAATTGCAGGCACTAATAGCTCTTCTAATGTAAATTTTCCTGAGCCATAATCATTAAAAATTTGTATTAAACCATTGACAGTTCCTGGCACACCAGATGATTTATGAGAATTAAGAGCAAGATCACGACTATATTCTTGATTTTCATCAAGAAACATAGTTTCATAAGATAATGCAGGCGCTTCTTCGCGAAAATCTAAACTAATTTTTTCTCCATCTGAAGTCTGTGCTACTAGAAATCCACCACCACCCAGATTTCCATTAGAAGGAGAGGTTACTGCTAGAGTAAACCCTGTTGCTACAATTGCGTCAAAAGCATTTCCACCTTGTTCTAAAATATCAATCCCTACTTGCGATGCAATACTTGACGTAGAAGAAACCCCACCTTTTGAATTTTCAGGTGTATTGCAACTGAAAAATAGTAACAAGATTGATGTTAGTATGGTGTAGTCTATTCTCATGATATGAAAGATAATAAAAAGCCTCTACAAAAAATAGAGGCTTTTTATTTTATTCAGTTATGTAACGGTATTAATTATAGAGTCATATCTAAACGAGTGTATACGTAACGTCCGTTAAATCCAAATGGACTATATCCAGAATGCTGGAATATTCCATTGAAACTATTTCTTTTAACTGTTTTGTCTGGGTAAACATCGAAAACATTATTCATACCAAATGAAACACGTACTTGACTAGTTGCTTGGAATGAGTATTCCATGTCTGTAGTCCATTTTCCACTTAATACTTGTTCTCTTTCAACAGTTCCTGAAGGAATTGTTACTTCACCCCAACGATTCATTTTAACCATCCATGTTGAAGTTGGTCTTTGAACTCTTGCTGAGAATTGGAACATCTCTGCAGGAGATGAGCTTTCAAATCTAACAGTATTAGCACGGCCTAACAACTCATCTGTTGTGTAGTCAGCTAATTCTGATGGAGTTACTAGGTCGCCCTTGTTTGTAACTTCAGTATCGTTAAAGTTCATAGCTGCTTTTAATAGCAGTGAACCATTTGAAAGGTCTTGAGTCATAGTCGCAACTATGTCTAAACCGTTTGTTTCAGTATTAATTCCATTAAAGAAGTATCTACCACCAACTGCAGGGATATTTCTGTCAGCAAAGAATGTTGCCATATCAGAAGTAGCACCTGAACCATTAAATGTTTCACTCATAGTAATACGATCATCTACTTTAATTTGATAAGCATCTACTGCTAAAGTGAAGGTATCATCTTTATAAGTCATACCCATTGAAAGGTTTGTTGATGTTTCTGGCTCAAGGTCTTTTGCTCCTAGAGCGATAGCTGGTTCTGAATCGTTTGGAAAAGTTCCTACTTCGTAAGGTATTCCATCGATAAAGTTAGTTGCAATAGATGAGAAATAAGCTTCTTGTAAAGCCGGTGCTCTAAATCCTGTGCTAAACGAACCTCTAGCAGCTACACCATCTTGTATCTCATATCTTACAGCAACTTTACCATTAGTTGTTGCTCCAAAATCGCTATAATTTTCTGTTCTTAACGCAACGTTTACTAATAAGTTTTCAAGAACGTCTGCTTCAGCATCAACATAGACACTAACCGCATCTCTGTCACGATCTTGCTCATTTGTAGGAGATAATCCTGGTAAACATTGACAACCAACTGCGGCACCAGCTCCTGCATTTGGACCATCTAATACATCAAAACCGCCGTCAGCATAACCTGCTTCTTCACCGGCTTCAATAGTATAGTTTTCCATACGCATTTCAGCACCCATAGCAAGACTTACTGGTCCAGCAAATCCATCCATTTCCACTTGTTTTGTTAAGTCAAAATTAACGGTAGTTTGAGAATAGCCTAATGTTCCTAGGTCAAACTCAGACTGTTGTCCTGGTCCAGTACCATAAGTTGCATTATGACTATTTGTCATTCCCCATTTAAAATCATTTGATCCAGTGTTAACACTTAGATCGTAAGCATAGTCTCCCATAAGACCTTTCATTCCAACTGCAAAAGATTTGTCTGAAAGTTCTGGGCTAATTAAAGGTAAGAATCCATCTGGATACCATGCGCGAAGAGTACGGTTATCTTGTGCTCTTCTGTAGTAACATCCACTTTCACCATTTCGTGTATTAAATCCACCAAATGTGTATAAAGTGCCACGTTCCATAGGGAAACTACCATTCCACATCATACTTACTTGCTCGAATTCACCAGCACCAATACGATGATTTTCTCTGTCAAATGCAGCTTCTTCTGCATCCATACCAGCGAAATACTGTCTTCTTGGATCAAGACCCGCACGGTTTGAACGACCACCGTCACGAATTTGACCACTTATGTATAGATTTCCGCCCAGTACTTCCATGCCGTTACCAGCGTGAATAACTAGACTTCTTCCATCTGTTTTTAAAACAGTTTCATTTCCTGAACGTGCCCATCCGCGAGCTGCGGTATATGGCAAATATCCAGTACCTTCATTGTAACCTTCACCATCAAGATCCCAACCGTATGAGCTGTCATCTTGACCAGGTAATAAGCCTTCACCTGCAGCATAACCTCGATCAAAATAAGAAAAATTTTGACCATAGGTAATACTCATGTCTGCTCCACCTGATTCTTTTAATATTAAATTAATAACACCTGCGACAGCGTCAGAACCGTATTTCGCCGCAGCACCATCACGCAAGACCTCAATCTTAGCGATTGCACTTGCTGGGATAGCGTTCAAGTCAACCTGAGTTGAACCACGACCGACTGAACCATTTACGTGTACTAATGCACCTTGATGACGTCTTTTACCATTTACTAGTACTAGAGTCTGATTTGGCGCCATACCACGTAAAGTAGCAGGTCTCATATGGTCTGAACCATCTGTAATATAGCCTTTAGGCGAATTATATGATGGAACTAATGCTTGTAATAGTTCACTAGTTTCTGTGAAACCAGATGCACGAATTTCAAGCTCAGTAATGACTTCTACTGGAACTGCTTGTTCGTCTACATTTCTTGCAAAACGAGATCCAAGAACTGAGATTAAATTACCAGAAACTGCACTAGATGCTAGTGAAAAGTTTGCGGTTGCAGAACCATCTACATTTACAGAAACACTTGCAGATTCATATCCAATGTATGAAGCGGTTACGGTAAACGAACCACCTTCAACACCGTCGACTGAATATGATCCATCGGCTGCTGTTGCAGCACCAGATGATGTTCCTTCAACTGTTACATTTGCACCAAAAAGAGCATTACCTGCTCCGTCAGTCACGGTACCTGAGACTGAACCTTGTGCAAACATAAAGCCGGATATCATAACTAGTGCTATCATATTATATAGCTTTCTCATTGTTTTTTTCCTTTTTTTATGTACATATTAATAAAAATTTGGTACGCACCTCTATCTCTATAGAGATGAATTTACCCTTAGTTGATGTAACTTAGTTGTAAGAGGAGCTTAATGTCAATCTTTTAAAGAGGAAGGATTGCTATCTTCTACTACGCAGTTTCATCAGAAGATTTAGAATTTCAATATAGAGCCAAATTAAGGTAATCATTAACCCAAATGTACCATACCATTCCATATATTTAGGGGCACCATTTGCTGCTCCCTTCTCTATAAAATCAAAATCTAAGACTAAATTCATGGATGCGATTCCAATAACAAATAATGAAAATAAAATACCAGTAGTTCCATTTCCAAAGAGCGATCCCATAAACGAGACCCCGAAAAATGATAATATCATATTTAAGACATAAACAATTAAAATGCCAAAAGTTGCAGAAAATACACCCAATCTAAAATTATCTGTCACCTCAATAAGTTTGCTTTTATATAACAGCAATAGAGCTATTAAAATTCCAAATGTTAAAAAAATAGCTTGATTAGCGATGCCAGGGTACATGGCGTCTGCCATAGCAGATATACCACCAAGAACTACTCCTTCAGCAAGACAATAAAGCGGCACAGTATATGGTGCAGCTTTCTTATTAAAGATAGTAATCATCAGTAATATGAAAGTAAAAATAGTGATTGGCCAAAATAGCATCAAAGCTGTTGCAGGATTATTCCAGCTATAGATAGCCGACGTCATAAGCAGCAGTAGGCCTAGCGCAGTTTTATTAACTGTTCCATCAATAGTCATCGCCTCGGATTGAGCAACCCGTCTAGTATTTCTAAAAGTGTTATTATTTAATGCAGGGTTAGCAGATCTCATATTATAATCTTCCTATTTATTATCATGAATAAAAGCAGAGATTTTATCAATAGAGACACGTGTTTGTTTCATTGAATCTCGCTCACGTATTGTTACAGACTCATCTTCTAGTGTTTGATGATCAAGTGTAATTCCAAATGGAGTTCCAGCTTCATCTTGTCGGTAATATCGTTTCCCAATAGATCCCTGTTCATCGTATATGCAGGGGAATTCTTTATTTAGTGTATCAAATACAGACATTGCTTTTTCCGGTAACCCATCTTTTTTCACTAAAGGACAAACCACTGCTTTAATAGGAGCTAAATCATAAGGTAGTTGCAATACCACTCTATTATTTTCAGCGTCTTCAAAGTATGATTCACATAAGACCATTAAAAAAAGTCGGTTTAATCCTGTAGAAGTTTCAATAATATAGGGATGATATTTCTCCTGAGATTTTGTATCAAAATAAGTCATATTTTTACCCGAAAATTTTTCATGCTGCTTAAGATCAAAATCTGTTCTATTATGAATTCCTTCAACCTCACCCCATCCAAATGGGAAATTATATTCAATATCATATGCATCTTTTGCATAGTGAGCTAGTGCATCTTCATTGTGTTGGTGAAATTTTAGATTTTCAGATTTAATACCTAGATGGTTTAAATAAAAATCTAATCGTTTCTGTTTCCATAGCTCCATACTAATATCATCTTCTGATGGATGTACAAAGTATTGCATCTCCATTTGTTCAAATTCTCTAGTTCTAAAAATAAAATTTCTCGCTACAATTTCATTACGGAATGCTTTCCCAATTTGGGCAATACCAAATGGCACTTTTAATCTCATAGTGTTTTGTACCAATAAATAATTAATAAAAATTCCTTGCGCAGTTTCAGGTCTAAGGTATATACTTTTTCCTGTTTTTTCAGAAGGGCCAGAGTCTGTTTTAAACATTAGATTGAATTGTACAGCACTAGTCCATTTTCCAATTGAACCAGAATATGGATCAATAACTCCAGCACTTTCTAAAACTCCATCAGACTTAGATCCATTGGATAGTAAGGTTTGTGCAATATCATTATAGATATCATCATTTTTAGTATTTTTCATGTTCAGTTCACTGCAAATAGCATCAATTACTTTTGATTTTTGTCGAGATAGGAGATCATCTATGCGATATCTTTTTTTATTATCTTTATTGTCGGTCATTGGGTCATTAAAATTTGCAATATGTCCACTAGCTTCCCATACTTCTGGATGCACCATGATTGCACTATCAAGCCCTACAATATTTTGATGAGACTGTGTCATTTCTTTCCACCACAGCTCTGATATTAATTTTTTAAGCTCTACGCCTAAAGGTCCATAATCGTAGGAAGCCTTAAGTCCGCCATAGATTTCAGAGTTAGGAAATACAAACCCTTTCCTCTTGCATAGCGAAATAATTTTATCTAAGTGTTGTTTGTTCATCTAAATAATTTAAGTATAGTAGTTAAGAAAATAAATACTTGTACAATATTATTAATCCAAGCAATCCAAACAGTAATGGAGCAATAAAAACTAGAGAATCAAATCCATTTTTTGGAGGATTTGCCAATATATATAAGCCATATTTTTCTACATAATAATCTTTGATCTCTTGATCACTCATTCCTTTGATAACCATTTTTCTAATTTCTGATCGCATTTCTACAGCCACACTTGCTTGAGATTGTTCTAAGGTAAGTCCATCACATATTGGACACATTAATTGTCGGTTTAAAGAGTATAGACGATCTTCCAATGAAGACTGAAAGCTAAAGAGAAAAGTGAAGGTGCATAGGATTAAAAAAACTTTTTTTGTCATTTTTTTTCTGCTAATAATTTAATGGCTTCTTCCAATGTAACATCTTCAATAGTATATCCCTTAAGGGATACATTCTTTTTCCCGTCTGTTACATATGGCCCAAATCGACCTCTTTTAATAGCAATATCCTTCTTTGTTTTTGGATCAGACCCTAGAATTGTTGGTTCAAATTTTAATTTTCTATCTTTAATAAGCTTAATAGCGTCTTCTAAGCTGATAGTTAGAGGGCTGTCAGTAGATTTCATAGACGCATTAATCTTCCCACATTTTACATATGGGCCATAAGGACCAAAAGTAGCTAATATATCTTCTCCAGTATCAGGGTGATTACCCAGGGTTTTTGGTAAGCTTAACAAGTCTGAAGCCATTTTTTCTGTTATATCTTCGTTAGCGGTACCTTTTGGGATAGAAGCTCTTTTTTTACTTTCTTGTAATTCTACATAAGGTCCATAACGTCCGACTTTTAAAAGAATATTTTCTCCACCATTGAATGTTCCAATAATATTATCTTCTTTTTGCATAGAGCTAAGCTTGTCTATTTGCTCTTGATTTAAATCGCCCAGGAATAAGTCTTGTGGTATTGTGACATTGGTGCCATCTTTTTCTACATATGGTCCAAATTTTCCAATACGTATGTTAGTTTTTTCAGATATATTGACAGTACATGCTTTTGCAATATCTATTTCTTCTTCTAAGAGTTTAGCTACGCCCGCATAATCTTCTTTACCATTATAAAATTCTTGTAGAACACTTAAATAAGTACTTTCAGATCTAGATATAGCATCTAGCTGTTGCTCCATACCGGCGGTAAATTTTTCATTAAATAATGATAAATAATGATTTTCTAATAATTGAGTAACGGCAATCCCAACAAAGGTAGGAATAAGAGCTTTGTTTTGCTTAACTACGTATTCTTTTTTTACAAGCTTATCTAATATAGCTGAATAAGTAGATGGACGTCCAATACCCCTAGCTTCCATTTCTTTTACAAGCATAGCTTCTGAAAATCTTCTCGGGGGTGTAGTGTTTTTTTCAAGAGTATCTATATTCGTATGTAAAATCTTAGAATTATTTTCGATTGGAGGTAGAGCAGTAACAATAGCTTTCTGATTTCTAGAAAGTGCTTGCTCATAAACTGCTGTATACCCTTTAAATGTTGTGATATTACCACTTGCTTTGTACATAGATTTGCCATTTTTAAGTGCAATATTTGTTCTAATGTATTGCGCAGGCTTCATCTGAGATGCCAATGTTCTGTTCAAGATTAAACCATATAATTTTCCTTCATCTGATCCAACACTGCTTAATATTTTAGCTGGCTCTTGGAACGTAGTTCCTGCAGGCCTAATAGCTTCATGAGCTTCTTGCGCATTAGCTACCTTGCTTTTATATACATTGGAAGAATCTGGTAAAAAATCTTTACCAAATTTATCTAAAATAAATTTTTTCGATGCGGCCAAAGCTTCTTTGGAAAGATTTGTAGAATCAGTTCTCATATAAGTAATAAATCCTTGCTCATATAATTTTTGGGCAACCATCATTGTTTTTTTAGGAGAATATCCAAATCTCCTAGAAGCGTCTTGTTGAAGAGTGCTGGTTGTAAATGGTGGAGCAGGAGAACTAGAGGTAGGTTTAGATTCAATGCTACTAATCTCCCAATTATTGCTTTCAGTATCTGTTTTAATTTCTTTAGCTTTTTCTCCATCAATTAAAAGCAATTTATCGTTTTTTAATCCGCTAGAAAACTTGCCAAAGTCGTCACCCTTTGCTATAGTTTGACCATCATATGAAACCAGTTTAGCTTTAAATGTTTCAATATGACTTTCTTCTTTTAAATCAACTTCGATTGAATAAAATGTATTTTTTATAAATTTATTACGATCTTTTTCGCGATCTACTAACAGCCTTAATGCTACTGATTGTACTCTACCTGCTGATAGGCCAGTATTTTTTATAGATCTTAATGTTTTCCAAAGAACAGGAGAGAATGTGAATCCTACAATACGATCAATAGCACGTCTTGCTCTCTGAGCATCTACTAAATCATAATTAATATCTCTACTATTTTTTATAGCTGACTGTACTGCTGTTTTGGTAATCTCAGTAAATTCTACTCTCTCAATATTCTGTTTAATTTCTGATGCTATGTCAGCTGCAATTGCTTCACCTTCTCTATCTGGGTCTGTAGCGATAAGAATTCTGTCAGCTAGCTTCACTTCAGCCTTTAATTGAGTAATAAATTTTTTTCTATCAGGCATTGTTTGAATCTTCATAGCGAAGTCATTTTCAATATCAATACCCATTTCTTTTTTTGGTAAATCTTTGAAGTGGCCAACGCTTGCTATGACAGAAGCATTGTCAATATACTTTGCAATCGTCTTAGTTTTAGAAGGCGACTCAACAATAATTAATAGTTTTTCTTGATTAGGCATATTAGGATGCCAACTTACATAGTTTGATTAGTAATTGTCAAAAATTTATATTTATTAGTAAATATAAATTATTGTAACGTTAGGAAATTAAGCAATTGTTGAAAGTCAGCAACAGCACTTTCTTCATTAGACTTAATATTTTTTATGGTCATATTTTGATCTACCATTAATATAAATGATGCGTTTCTTTTTAATGCATCTTTGATTTGATTTTTAGGATTCTTTTTATTTGTGTCAAAAAATATTTTATAATCATTTTCTATTAAATTTTGTATTAGAGCAAAACATTTTTGACTATTTATTGATTCATTACAGCTAATATATATATCAATAGCATTCTTTTTAATCTGATGTTTTGATTCAATAATCATGCGCTCAATTCCAGCTGCAAATCCAATTGCCGGAGTTGATGGACCACCCATTTGCTCTACTAAAAAGTCATATCGTCCACCACCACATAATGCATTTTGCGATTTGTCACTTTCAGTAGTGATCTCGAAGGTAGTTCCATTGTAGTAGTCTAGTCCACGCACTAAGTGTGGACTCTCTACATACTGAATATTCAATGCATCAAGATTAGCTAATAGAGTATTAAAATTTTCAACTTCTTTGGCTGTGAGTAATTCTTTAATAAAAGGTGCATTTTGAATAATAAGTTTGTCTTCCTTTTCCTTGCTATCAAGGATACGGATTGGATTTGAATCCAGCCTTTTTTGAGAAAGACCTGATAGAGCTTTAATATTTTGTGAGAAATATTTTTTTAATAGCTGCTCATATTTTATTCTAGTTTCTGGTGAACCAATATTATTTATATGTAATATGGTTTCATTAATACTGAGCGCCTTCAGGCAAGTTGTAGCCATGAGAATAACTTCAACATCTTGTTCTATACTAGAAGAACCAAATGCTTCGACACCAAATTGGTTAAATTGACGCTGCCTACCTTTTTGAGGCTTTTCTCTTCTGAAAAGAGAGTCGATATAGTATAAGCGACATAATGGATTACTTCTAAAAAATCCACTTTCAATATAAGCACGTACTACTGGCGCAGTCATTTCAGGCTTTAATGCCACTTGTTGGTTAGACTGATCCTCCCAAGCAAACATTTCTTTTGATACATCAGTTTCATATCCAACATTTTGTTGAAATAGATTAATAGATTCAAGTGCAGGGGTACGTATTTCTTCATAACTAAATTGTTCACTTATGCTATGAAGGATATTTTCAACTTCTTTCCACAATTGCGTATCAGGAGGAAGAATATCAAAGGTACCTTTAATTTTTTGATATTTAGATTTCACAAAACAACATTAATAATTTTTTTAAGCAATAACACCTAAAAACTTGACCTAGTCTTATATAATCCAGTTTTTTGTTCTACTTTCAAATCTTTCAGTATATCAGATTTTAAATTTAATCTAAAATAAAGTCCTTTTGCATAACCTGTAGGGGTCCAGTCCATAAATAATTCCCAACAATCTATTTCTCTATATAGGGTAATATTATGTCGAACTATATCTTTATCGCTAATACTGAAACGTGCATTATAATTTAATTTCCAATTTTGAGTTACATTTACACTAGTGTTAGTGTTAATCCAAAAATTTTCAATGGTATTTGAAGGATTAATTTTATTCACAGTATAGCTAATGCCAATCTTACTTTGCCAAGTATTAGTAGATAGGTCCGTTAAAAAGGCTTTAGTTCTATCTGACAATTCTTTTTCTGATTCTTCATTGGAGCTCTGCGTTTTACTTCGCAATGTAAAATTAGTTGCTAACCTTACGCCGGTTAATCTAGGGAAATTGTCTAATTCATTAATTCTGGTTTGAGTAGTGTCATCAAATTTATATAAATCATGCGTTAAATGAGCATCAATAGAAACGCCATTTTTCAAATTGCTTCTAAGTGATGAACTAATATTAGATAGCTTGAATGTTTCTGCATTAAAATTATATCCACTTGATATTCCCCATGAAAGAATGTTAATCTTTTCTTCTTTGTCGTTCTTTTTAATTTTTGCTTGGAAAACATTGCTAAGAGAAAGGCTTAATTTTTTAGTACTTATGGTAGGGGTAGATCCAATAATAGAATTACTAAAATAATCATAGTATTCATCATTAAATGATTGAAAATAACTGTCGTTGCTTAAATAGTCTGGAGAAAAATTAAAGCGCATACTTGGAGTCATTACATGCCTTACAGATTGAATCTTATTAAAGCGTATTGGTAAAATTCCATAAATTTTAGTCGACAATGATAGTCCTAAATTCCCGGTTGTTCTATTTTTAATAGCATCTTCATATCTAAAGTTCAATATGTCTGTATCATCATATTCTGCTACTCTATATCGATTCACAAAATCTGAATTCATCTTAATGCTTGGATTGATAGCGATATATTTGAAAGCAGTAAAGGGAGCATTTATAGAAAAAGCATTTTTAAACATAGCATCTAATTTGTTTGAACTTTCAGGATTGCCAGATGTATTCTGTTTCCATCTATAAGCTATAGTTCCATCTTCATCTAGCGACTCTTCTGCTTCATAGAAATTTTTAGAATTATTTACTATACGTGAATTATAGTCCCATTGAATATTCCCCAACCATGAATCTTGAGATTTATTTTTAAATAATTTTCTCCTAGCTACTCTAAGATTTATAGATGGTAAGGTGCTAGTATCTTCTGTTATGGTAGAAGATAAGCTCGAAGGCGTTTGATAAAAAGAGGAGCTTGTGTCAACCTTGTTTTGAGACATCAAATCTTGCTTATTAGAAGCATTAACACTGATAGATATATTAGGCGTTTTCCATCTTTTGGTGTAGGTAATATTTGATATTGCTTGCTGGTTAAGTCTTTTAATTGGATCAATACTTGTTTCTCTATTGTATTCTCCATTACTATAATAACTAGCTGAACCTCTAAAGGTTTGGTTGTTTCTTAAGATCTGACTATGATTCCAGTCAAAAGAATAGTCAGTTTTGTTGTTTTTACCAATTTGAGCAATATCACTTTCTCCGTCTCCTAGATGTTTTCGAACTTCAAAATTAAATATCCCATTAAAGCGATAGCGATCTTTATAAACATTCTTTGACTTGATTATCAACCCTTGCCTATCTGCGAAGATAAGAGAATTTTCAGAGCCTATATAGTCATTTACAGCAAAATAGTATCCTAGGCCATCTAAATAGTTCCCACGATTTTCTGACGAACCAAATGAAGGCATAATCCAGCCAGACCTTCTTTCGCTTGAGGAATGAGGGAAAATAGCAATTGGAATACCTATAATTGGTACACCGCCAATAAAAATACTGAGGGGTTTAGCGATGACTTTATCACCATAAATAATCTTTACCTGCTTGCTTCCGATATAAAATTTAGACGGATCACATGAAGTAAATATACAATCATCTATGTAAAAAGTACTATCTGTAACACTAGTAATTTGACTACCCATGTATACATTTTCTTGTATACGACTTTCGCCCATCAATACTTTACCTTTTCTAGATTTGATATTATATACCATCGTATCCCCAGTCATTGGCTCTCGATTATTTTCTATCAGTATAGGCTTATTGACTTCTTCTTCGTTGAATGGGTTATCGCTAAAAGCTTCTAGAACATTAGTGCTCCAGTCAACATTGATATGAGCAGCAGATAGATCCATTCTATCATGTAAAATTTTGACCACCCCATACATTTCAGATATCTTTTTTTCTACTTCAAATTCTACACGATTTGCAGTATAGTCAATTTCTTCTTGAATACTTTGATTGGAATCATTTGGAATATATCGACCAACAATTCCACCTTCGGCTATCAATTTTTTTGCAGAATCATTTTGAATATCTAAGATAATTTTATCTCCCGATATTTCATTAATACCATCATAAAGAGAATCGTTATAAAGATGGATTAGTGTAGAGGCCATTCCTACTATTTCTATAGTTTTAATTGTATCATTTTGAAAGCTAGCAAAAATAGTTTCACCTTTCAGGATATCCTCATTCTCTATTATCTGTAGTTGATTATCAATCTTCTCATAGCCAGAGTTTTGAGTAAGAATCGTACCATTTGACAATACTCTCAAAGACTGTAAAGATTCATCTTTAAAATCTAGTATTATTTTATCACCATATACTTTGTTGTTATTTTTTTCGCTTATTTCACAATTTTCTATCAAGTTAATTTGATTAGAATTTTGGTCTAGCGTAGCTTTGTCTGCACTAATTAATCGAGAACCATTTTTGATTTTAATATGACCATACATTGAAAAAAATTCAGTATCGCTATCATATGAGAGCGAGTCACAATAGATAGTTTGATTAGGCTGCTCAATAGAGACATCACCATATAAATTGATTATTGAATTTTGATTAGATTGATTTGCAAAGTTACCCTTTAAAATCGTGTCTGTCTTTTGAAACACAACATTTCCATCTAATTTTGTAATGGTTTCAGATTCAGTGGTAGAAGATGTGAGAATATCAGCCTGTTTGAGTAAAAGTTTATCTTGGCTGAATATAAAAGAACACATGAAGCATAAAACAAATCCTTTTTTAACCATATAATCTTTAACGAATCTTATTGATTTTTGTTTCATCTTTGTAAAGTAGAAATCTAATGTATAAATTGCTACAATGTTAGAGAATCTGTTAAATAGCATTTCTAGTAATCCAGCATACTTAGCTGTAACCATTGTTCTGATGGCAATGATTGCATTTAGTGTCATAAAACGCTTATTCAAATTAGTGACATTAGGGATTACATTATTCATTATATATTGTGCATATCTTATTTTTACTGATCAGCCTTTGCCAGATTTAGATACGATTAAAAATCAATCACAAGAAATTGAACAATCTGTAAATAGTCTAATTAAAGATAATGTACTAGAACCCTTGCAAGAAAAAACAGATGTCATAAAAGATAATTTAAATAATTTAAAATAAAGGAATTTATATGTTTAAAGATGGGCTACTTAAAGATCAAACAATTATTATTACTGGTGGCGGTACTGGGCTAGGCAAGAGTATGTCTAGAAGATTTGGAGAGCTGGGCGCTAATGTCGTTATTAGTGGACGAAGAAAAGAAGTATTAGAAGAAACTGCCCAAGAATTTTCTGAAACAGGTATCAATGTATTAACTTGTCCGGGGGATGTAAGAAAGTTAGAAGATGTTGAGCTAATGACTTCGCAGGCAATTGACAAATTTGGCAAAATTGATGGGTTATTAAATAATGCAGCAGGTAATTTTATTTCTCCAACCGAAATGTTAAGTCCTAATGCATTTAAGACAGTTATTGACATCGTTCTAATGGGAACATGGAATTGTATTAGTACTGTTGGAAAAGAAATGATTAAAAATAAAAAAGGTAATGTACTTAGTATTGTTACAACATATGCATGGACGGGGTCACCTTTTGTAGTTCCTTCCGCAGCAGGGAAAGCAGGCGTATTAGCAATGACTCGATCTTTAGCGGTAGAGTGGGGTAAACATAATATTCGATTTAATGCGATAGCACCAGGGCCATTTCCAACCGAAGGAGCCTGGTCGCGTTTAATGCCTCCAGGTTTTGATGACTATGAAGATAATATGAAAAATAATATTCCAATGAAAAGATTTGGTGAACGTCATGAGCTTGAAAATCTTGCATCATATCTTATGAGCGATGGTTCTGCATATATCAATGGCGAAGTAGTTACTATCGACGGAGGTGAGTGGATTGCCGGAGCAGCTGAATTTAGCGATTTAACTAAATTACCAGATTCAATGTGGAAAGCGATGGCAGAACGAAGAAAGAAAAAATAGATGTTTAACTTAAAAGATAAAACAGCGATTGTTTCTGGGGGTTCGAAGGGAATTGGTAAAGCGATTGCATTCAAATATGCAGAAGCAGGTGCCAATGTTGTGATTTGTAGTAGAAAGAAAGACAATCTAGATAATGCCGTGGCAGAAGCCAAGTCATCTGGACTTAGTATCGTTGGGATAGAATGTAATACAGGGGATGTGACATCAATAAAGAATGTTGTAGATAAAACTATAGATCAATTTAATAAAGTAGATATTTTAGTCAATAATGCAGCAGCAAATCCTTATTATGGACCCATCTTAAAATCAGAAGATAGTCATTGGGAAAAAATTTGGGATATTAATGTAAAAGGATACTTTAATTTTATAAAAATATGCAGCGAGTCTATGCAGAATCATCAATATGGTAAAATTATTAATATCGCATCTATCGCAGCAAAAACTCCATTAGATGGATTGGGAGTATATAATATTAGTAAAGCTGCGGTTGTGATGTTAACCAAAGTACTAGCTAAAGAGATGGCAGCATCAAATATTCAAGTTAATACTTTAGCTCCAGGATTAATTAAAACTGATTTTAGTAAAGCTTTATGGCAGAATGATTCAGTATATAATGAAATTATTAAATCAATTCCACAAGGCAGAATGGGAGAGCCCGAGGACATATCAGGTATGGCTCTATATCTAGCTTCAGATGCATCAGATTTTATTACTGGATCGATGTTTGTAGTAGATGGAGGATTAACAACCTAGGTTGTTATAATCCAATTATAAAATTCTTGAATATCTGAAAAAACAAATGCTCCAGTTTCCTTGAGTCTCTTGATATCATTGTGCCCATGAGAGACTAAAGCACAATCAATTTTTAAGTATTGGGCAACATTAAAGTCCAGCAAGGTGTCCCCTATAATAATTGTTTCTTCTGCTGGAATATCTAAAGTTAAAAGCAATTCTTCTCCCTCATATTCTTTTCCATGAGCATATAAATTAGTCGTACCGATAACATGTTGTAGATATGGCGTTAAATCAAAAAAATCTACCTGCTCTTTTAGTCTGTCGTCACGACTAGCAGAGAGAATAGTTTGCATAATTTTTTGTTCAGAAAATTGTATAATAGTATCTTTTGCAAATGGCTGTAGAGCTATCGATTTAAATTGATTTGCAAAGCCTGTATTAAATTCATTGTTAGAATTGTCAAATGGCTCTTTATCAAAATCAAATCCTATCGATTCGTAAAATGTTTTAATCGGAAAAAGAAATTTTTCTTTATACTGTTGAACAGTTATTTCAGGGATAGAGCGCTTTCTTAAAGAGTCATTTAAAATCTGCGCACATAGGGAAGTATCATTCAATAAAGTTCCATTCCAATCCCAAATTATGTGCTTATATTTCATGAAATTGAAGCTAGATAAAAAAATTAGATTAATAAAGAAAAGACTTACTGAATCATTACCTGGCTGGGAAAGTCAGAAAAAGATGGCAGTTATGTCTATTAATACTGTTACAAGATTAGCTTTTTATCCACCATCTAATGCCAAGTTAGCAGCAGTAGCTATCATATTATTTGAAGAAGAAAATAAGCTAAAATTTTTCTTAACACGAAGAACATCAAATGTAGATCATCATAAAGGAGAAATTTCTTTACCTGGAGGCGCCAAAGATGGAGATGAATCATTTAGACAAACTTCCTTACGCGAAAGTCAAGAAGAGATTGGAATAGACATACCTTTAGAATTTATTGGAAAATTAACACCGTTATATGCTCCAGTTTCCGGTTTCTTGATTCATCCATATATTTGGTATTCTAATGATAGACCAAGTACGATAATTAATGCAGATGAAGTGGAGTCAATACACGATGTTGACTTAGATGAATTGCAAGTTGATACTACTCTATCTACCAAAAATGTTAAAATAAAAGGCATAAGTATAGCAGTGCCTAGTTTTGAATTTAACAGTTGCACCTCTTGGGGTGCAACTGCAATGATTTTATCAGAATTAAAAGATTCTCTAGCTTAAGCTTATCTGTCAGTATTACAATTTGCACATGAATTAGTAGATTTTATATCAACTTCTTCAAAACAAGTTGGACATTTATCTTCTATTGCTGAGGAAGTTTCTTTTCCAGTAAGTGCTTGTGCTGATGCTGCTGACCACATATATGATACACTAGCTAGCGTTAATAAGTATGCCATTACTTCAATAGCACTTGGGTTTCCATTCCATCCAAATAATCCTTTAGCAAAGACACCAATACCGCCTTTTTCGTGTAATAAAGGATAGCTTCCATCAGGATTAAGTGCAGGGTTAACATCCCAAATAGGGCCAGGATAATAGATTAAACCAGCTTCTTCAAATTCATGAATACCATAAGATACTAATCCTGCTGCAACAAAGATTAATAATATGGATGTAACATTAAAAAATGTTTTTAAAGGCACTTTTTTCCCTTGAATAAATATCGCATAACCAAGAGCAATAGCAATCGCTACCCCAGTTAATGACATAGCAAAAGAAAGCCCCCCATCTTTAATGTATATACCATATAAAAACAGTACTGTTTCTATTCCTTCTCTAAATACGGATAAGAATGCCAGTGCAAATAGACCTTGAGCAACATTTTTATTACTGTCCATTACTGCAGATGCTTGGTTTTCTAAGCTTTCAGATACATTCTTATTTCTTGCCATCCATATAATCATTGTTGACAAAAGTATAGCTGCTAAGATCATTACTGTGCCTTCAAAAATTTCTTCTGCTCTTCCAGAGAATCCACCTAGTATTAATTGAAATACAATTGCAAAAACTACACTAGCTGCTAGCGCTGCAATAACTCCTCCTTGAATACTTGCTTTAAGATGCATTTTCCCGGTCTTAGATATAAATGTATATAAGATACCAACAATTAGTGCAGCTTCGAGAGTTTCTCTGAATGTTATAAGTAGTTCTGCCATGATATATCTTCCTTATTTTCCTTAATTGAGATTAATTCTCAATAAATTATGGTATGAATATATGGATATTTTTTTTATACGTCAATTCGATAAAACCCTCACTATAAAAAATGAGGGTTTTAGTAAGGAGGTTCTTTAATTATTCAACAATCATATAGCCACGCATAGATCCTGCATGTGCGATATAAGTACAAACATATAAATATCTACCTGGTTTACTTGGGGCCGTAAACTCTACAGATGTCTCTTCTTGTTTATCTGCTAGTGGAGTCATCGCTAAGATTCTTCCATCGGAATATGGTTCTCCGCCATTTCCTTCAGCTAATTCAATAATCATTGGCGCAGCAGACTCATCTTTAAAGATGACAACATTATGTAGCATTGCTCCCATGAAATCAGATGGAGTATTATTTTTCATCACTATTGTAACTTTTGATCCAGCCTTAACAGTGAATTCTTCTACGTCGTACTTCATTTCAGCACCCAATGAACCGATATTGACTACTGTTGGTTCAGCAGTAGATCCGCCACCGCATGCAATTAATAGTAAGATGGATGTGATTGTAAATATTTTTTTAAACATATTATTCCCCTTATTTAAAATTTGGAAAAAGCTTTTTAAGCTATTCCATATATTATTTTTTTGTTAAACCTAACTAGTAGGTTGGCCAATTTTATAACAGAATAAATCTAGTAGCAAACGATTAGTATCTCAAGATTTCAATGTTATTGCCTGATCGATCTTTAACATACACAGAGACTGATCCGTCTCGATGAGTGACAGGCTCTCCGTAGCTTTCAACATCGTCTTTAAGGATTGCAAAATGGAAGGGATGTTGATCCGGCAAGACAAGTGCTAGTTTAACATTGTCAAACTCAAGCATTGCCCAAGACTTGTCTTGATAAAGGATATTGCAGTTAAAATTATCTATATACCATGTTACTGATTTAGCAATATCATCAGTGCAAATGGCTAAATGATCTATAATATCTTTTTTCATAAGATTGGTAGTGAATATTAATGAAACTATATGTATTTTGATAGGAGTATGAATGATAAAATCCCAATTTTCCCACTACCTTTAGTACTACTTCCTGGCGAGAAATTACCTTTACATATTTTTGAAGAAAAGTATAAAAAGATGATTGAATATTGCCTAAAGAATAATAAAAAATTTGGTATTATAAATTCAAAAAATAATGATTCTCTAGTGATTGGCTGTACGGCATCTATAGAGCAATTAGTTGGCGGAGAGAATGAAAGCAGGGAATATGATATCTTGGTATCTGGAGTAGAAAGATTTATTGTTAAAAGTTATAACACTTCAGAGTCTTATAAGCAGGCATATGTTAAAACATGGAATGATATTGATGATACTATCAATGAAGACCTATTACAAGAAGCTAATGTGTTCTTGTATGAGGTATTATTAAAACTGGGAGCATCTTCTAAAATTCCACAGATTGATATGCCAAAAAGTTCTTTTGAAATTGCTTCTATGTTAGATATTGATAAAAGAGCAAAAAAAATTCTATTGAAAAGTCAATCTGAAAACGATCGTTTAATTGTATTAAAAAGAATATTAAAAAAAGCAATTATCAAGATTGATTATGAAGATCCTGCTAGATCTATTTATCCTAGCTACTCACAATTTGAAGCATAATTTTTAATTAGCTTTCTTAAACAGTCTTTCTAAAAATATAATTAAGTCATCAATAATCATATATGCAACCGGCACAAGTAACAATATAATACAAGTTGCAAATAAAATTCCAACCCCTAGAGATATTGCCATAGGTTTTAGGAATAGAACCTGCGTAGTTTGATTAAGTAGTAATGGTACAATACCTAAGAATGTTGTCATTGAAGTTAATACTACTGGTCTGAATCTTGTGCGGACTGCATCTAGCGCAGCTTTTCTAGTTTCTACGCCTTTCTCTTTAGCTCTATTTACAAACACAACCAAGAGAAGACTATCGTTTACTACAACACCAGATAATGCAATAACACCAAGAAGAGATAGTACTGACATAGGTTGATTAAACAATAGGTGCCCAAGGATTGCTCCTACCACTCCAAATGGAATTGCTGATAATACGATCAATGGCTTAAAGTATGATTTAAGTGGAATCGCAAGCAGTACATAAATAACAAAAATTGCTAAACTAAATTTTAATAATATATCATCTAATTGTTCGGCTTGTTCAGCTGGCTCTCCCGCTAATGCAAAATCTACTCCAGGAGTTTTATCCATAATCTTTTTGAGCTTACCGAGCGGTTGTCCTTCAAGTGGACCTCCGAGCCATACCAGTGTTTGCAATATCATAGAAGAAGTGTTTTTGGAAACATCAACATCAGATGTTACTTCAACAACGCGCTTTCCATCAACACGAACAATCGCTGATTTTCCTTCAACTTCTTTAATGTTAGCAACAGCATAGAGTGGAACCTTAGTCCCTTGAGCGGTACGTATTCTCATATTTTCTAAACTTATTAGATTCTCACGCTCATCTTTTGGGAGTTTCAACATAACCTTAATATCATCATCTGCTCTTTGAATACGCTGCACCTCTTCACCGAAGAATGCTTGTCTTACTTGACGTGCAATATCCATCGTAGTAATGCCATAAACTTCAGCGGAAGGTAATAGTTCAATTTGTAATTCATTTTTACCTTTGGTGTCAGTATCTGCTAAATCATAGACACCTGAAAAGCCAGAAAGTAGTACTCTTGTATCAGCCACTACTTGATTTAATTTTTCAAAACTATCTCCTGAAAATTCAAAGTGAATTGATTTTCCAGCAGTAAAAACATTAGCACTATAATTTAATCGCTCTACACCTGGTATAGTTCCAATACGTGAACGCATCTCATCGATAACATCGTATGCACCTAGTAATCCCCACCTACTCTCTGCAGGGGTTAATACAATAACAACCTCTCCTAGATGTGGTGTTGATGTTGATGAAGATGTAATATTCCTTCCGCTAGGACTATTCTCAGCTTCAGCATTTGCAAAATAGTGCTTTCCAACAGTTGTTAATACATGAGAAATAATTATTTCTGTCTCAGTTGTATTCAATTCTTGTTTAAGTTTTAGAGCTTCACTTTCAATAATTTGAGTAATAGCTTGGGTTTTTTCTATTGGAGAGCCTTCTGGTAATTCAAATACAATTCCAACTTCTTGAGACTCTAGAACAGGAAAAAACTGCCATTTTACTAATCCTCCAGCAAGCAAAGATAAGGTCATAATCATCATTCCAATAAAAACTGAAATAGTGACATATCGACTAGTAATAGATTTTTTAACTAAAGGCATCCAGAAATTATCTACAAACTCATAAAGTTTTTTTGAGCAATAATTTCTTACTATTTTTAATCTTTTACCAAAACCTACAAAACTGGTTTGGAACCATTCACCAGCATGATATAAGTGAGCTGGTAAAATTGTTGTAGACTCGATCAATGAAAATACTAAAATCGGAATAGCAGTTAATGGAAATGTTTTCCAAACACCGCCTGTTTGTCCAGCTAGATTAAGCATGGGTGCAAATACAACAATAGTCGTTAATACTCCAAAAAAGACAGGAATTAATACTTCCATCGTACCTTTAATTGTTGAGTCCATATTATTTTCTTTGAGTTTTATGCGTCTTCTAAAAACATTTTCTCCTACAATAATGGCATCATCAACAACAATGCCCAATACTACAATAAACATAAATGCCGATAAAATATTCACAGTAACACCGATTTGAGGAAGTATAATTAATGCCCCTCCGAAAGAGATTGGAATACCCATTGACACCCAGAATGCTACCGATGGCCTTAAAAACATTGTTAAAAGAATTAATACTAAAATCATTCCAATAGCAAAATTGTTATACAAGAGATCAATGCGGTCTTGGAGATATCGCGCTTGATCATACCAATAATCAATACTCACATTTGGAGGCATATCTGACTGCTTACTTTTAACATATTTTCTTAATTGGTCCGCAGCCAAGAGTACATCTTGGTCGCCAACTAAATTTACACTAATAAACATTGCTGGAGTACCATCCCATCGATAATAGCTTTCTACATTTATAAATCCATCGGTAATAGTTGCTATATCCCCGAGAAGTAATTGACTTCCATCTGGCTGACCTTTAATAACAATATTTTCATACTCAATAGCATTATAGGACTGTCCAACTGTTCTAATTAGTAGGTCACCACTTTTACTTGATAACAACCCTCCTGGTAAGTCGATTGACCCTGCATTAATTGCCATAGATATCTGATCAAAACTTAAGTTATACTTTTCAAGATTGTTTTCAGATACCTCTATGGTAATTTCTTTGTCTCTGTCTCCATTTATTTCTGTAAATGAAACTTCGCTGAGCTCTTTCATTTCCTTATTCACTTCTTTGGTAATATTTAATAAGACCAGTTCATCAACATCTCCATACACAATAACATCTAATACTTTCTCGCTAGGTTCTAACTTGCTAACAACGGGAGACTCACTGTTTTGTGGAAAGGTACTTATACCGTCCATGATTGTATTGATATCATCTAAGGTAGTATCAATCTCATCGCTATTATAAACTTGTACAACAATTAATCCACGACCCTCGATTGAGTATGATCTTAATTTTTTAATATTAGAAATACCTTCAAGTCTATCTTCTATTTTGGAAGAAATCGAAGCCTCTACTTCTTTTGCAGATGCTCCAGGATATGGTACACTAATTGTGATAGTTGCAAGATCTGGTGCAGGAAAAAATTCAGACTTCATTGTTGGATAGGATACAAAGAATCCACCAAAAATTAAAAAAAACATAAATAGATTCGCAGGGACACTATTCTTAACGAACCAAGTAACAATACCTCTCATTATTGATATCTTGGGTTGACTAGCATTCCATTAGTTATAATACTAAGCTTGGATACAACTACTCTTTCACCCGCTTTCACCCCTTCTTTTACTAAAATATAATTTTTCATTTTAGTAACGACTTTTATTTTTCTTATTTCTAGGGCATCATCTTGATTTAAAACCAAAAGTTCATCATTAGGAGTTAATGCAGTATTTGGTATCATAAACATGTCTTCTAACTGTTTTCCATTGATTTCTGCTTCTACAAATAAACCAATGGGTAAGATAGGTTTTGTTTCTTCAATAAAATTATTTTTGAAATTTGCGATTAACTTAATCATTCGAGTCATTGGATCAATAACACCATCAACACGTTCTAGATTTCCAGCCCACTGTTGCATTTCACCCTTATAAAGAGATTTAATAATTACGATAGACTTTTGATCGGGGTTTAATTTTCTACCATCCATTGGGATATCTAGAAATTGTAAATCACTATCTTTGACAGAAAGGGTAACTTCAATTTCATTTGAAGTATAAATAGATCCTACTGGTTGGCCAGGAACAATGGTGGAGCCTAAATCAATATTAATATTTTGAATACGTCCTGTATATGGCGCAGTAATCTCTGTTTTGTTTAGTTTTTTTTCTGATGATTGCACTTGAGCTTTTGCAACTTCTAATGCAGCTTTTGCTTGCTTTAACTGAGGCTTTTTAGTTGTTAGATCTTTTGCAGTACCTTCGCCAACTTGTTCCCAAGCTTCCTGAGCAATTTCTGCTTCTGCTTGTTGAACTGCAAATTGCACTTCAGCGCTTGCTAATTGAAGCAGGGCATTCTTATACTGTAACTGTAAATCAGTATCATCAATTTTAGCTAAAATCTCTCCACTAATAACGGAAGATCCTTCAGAGAATTTTTTAGAACGATAAATAACTTCTCCGCCTACTTCAGATGTTAAGACTGTCTTAGTAATAGGGGTTGTTGTCCCAGTTGATTTTATTTTTATTTGATAATCAATAGGTGCTAAAATTTGAACATTTACATCTAAAGGAGGTTGCTCTTGTACAGGTAAAGGAGATACCTGACCTAACATGTATAGTACAGATGCAATAACCGTGGAAATACCTATAATTAGTAATGGTTTTAAATATTTAATCATCGCTTGTAAGTGAACCCTCCTCCAAGTGCCAATATTAAGTTTATTCTTTGTTCAATGCGAATTCTTTCTGTTGTAGCGAGCATATTTTTATTATCAAAAAGTGCATTATTTGCATTAATAACATCCTCTATCCTTGCAACGCCTTTTGAAAATTCATCAAAAGTAGTTTTATAAATAGATTCAGATAGTATAATATTATCTTTTAAAAGATTTAAAGATAGTTGCGTGCTTCTGTCAAATTCTAATCCCGATTCTACTTCCTTATATGCACCAAGTAGATTATCAACAAATTCTAGCATTGCAATTTCTTGATTCGTTTTAGCAATTTTTTTATTTGCTATCAATTTCCCTCCATTAAATATGGGAGATAATAAGTTTAAACCAGCACTCCATACGCTAAAATCATCATTTAATAGGTCCTGAACATTACTTGACGTTCCTGTAGATCCAACTAAACTGAATGAAGGATATAAAGAGCGCATCGCCTGCTTATTTAATGCTTTAGATGCTAGTAAATTATATTGAGACGCAATTAAGTCTGGACGCCTTTTTATAATACTAGCTGGAATGACTTCCGGTATGTTAGGAATAGATTTTGGAAATTCTGTCGAAGTATCTAATATTAAGTTAGGATATTCTCTTATTAATACTTTTGCTTCTCGAACAAGAGAGGTAGAAATACTTTTTTTATTTTCTAAGTCACTTTTTGCAAGATTAAGCATTAGCTCAGATTGTTGTAGAGCTTTTAATGATATAATTCCTTTATTATAACGGCTAGTATATAAATCAAAAATAATTTTAGCATTATTATATTTCTGCTGAGTATTGTTTGTTAGTTGTTTTGCTTCAATAATCGAGAAGTAAAGCTTTGTTGCTTCAGATGTAAGGGAAAATTGATAATAAGTATAATTATATTGTGCAGCTAAATATTGCTGCTTTCCTGCAAGCCTGCCTTGCCTCATTTTACCCCATAAGTCAATTTCCCATTGCGTGTTTAATGATAAGCTATAATTTTCTTGAGTGAATGTAGTAATTTCATCACTTTGCTCTCCAAATAATGCAGAAAGTATTGGAGGGAATCCTGCTGAATTCTGTTCAGACTCTCCAGCGCTAGCACCGATTCCGATAGATGGGAAAAGAGTTGAAGTTGATATTACAGATGCTTGTTTTGCAATTCTTGTATTGAGCATTGCTTGTTCTAGATTAATATTTTCATCTAAAAATTGTGACAAGAATTGATTGAGTTTTTCATCTTGAAATTCGTTCCACCATATATCTGAAATATTAATTGTGATTGGAGTTTCTATTGCCCAATCTTCTGGAATATTATCCACTACGCTTTCAGGCTCAATTGCTGCTTTACTAGCACAAGAAATAAGAGATAATATGCATATTAGTATTAGAGCATAATGCTTCATATCTATTTTGCCATCAAATATTCAGATATTTTAAATAAAACAACAAGACTGATAGCCCAACTAATACTAATGATTGCATAGTTAATATCTCCATCAGTAATAGAGGCTGCATTAATTTTTTCACCACCCATATAAGCTAGCGGTGCTAGTAATCCATAAAATCCAACAAGAAGATATCTACCTCTCAATCTGTTCATAGCATGATTAATTTGTGCTGAAAATCCAGCCCACATACACAATATCCATATTGGAGCAAGATGAGGAATAGAAGATATATTCCCATTATATGATACAACTCCAAAGAAGGAAAAGCTTGAATCAACAATAACCCCCATTAAAATTGCTATCAAAATTAATTGGACTTCTTCCTTTAAATGATCAGCAACAATCATAAAATGTAGATACAAGAATATAAGAGTTGGTATTAATGCAAGGGCAGTTACGCCTTGAGCTCCACTATATACACAACAAATCCATACTATTGAAAATCCAAAGTAGTTAATAGCAACATTCGTATGGGATAAGATATATTTAATCATTGTTTTTCTTATTGTTTGTTATCCAATATGACCATCAAAAGTCATATTATTTTTTGTTATTAAATTTATCTTGAATAATCTGAAATCTAAAGCTAAAGATTTTTTTTAATTGAGGTTTAATAAATAGGGGGTGCACAATACTCCTAAAAGCTTCTAACGGTAAGGCGTAAGTAATATCATCTACAATATTTACTCCACCTTCGACAGTTTCAAATGAATGTTTGTGATGCCAGTAGCTGTAAGGCCCCTTTAATTGTTCGTCCACAAAAAATTGATTTTTTTTATAACTAGTAATCATGGTTCTCCATCTTGCTGGTATTCCCATGATATTGACAGTATAGTCAATAATTGCTCCTGCCTTCATTTCTACCGGCTTAGGAGTCATGATATGAAAACCCATAGCAGGTGGAGTAATTTTTTCAAGATTTTCGGGTCTAGAAAAAAAATCAAAAACAGTATCCATATCGCTTGAAACGAACTGTTCTTTTTTGAAAGTATACACTTTAGGTTTTCTTAAAAATGATAGAATTAATACTAAAAAGAGTATTAACCCAGTTAATAGTATGACTTGTATAAGATCCATTTGATATCCCCCTTTGGAAAGTGGCTCGAGAGGGAATTGAACCCCCGACACAAGGATTTTCAATCCTCTGCTCTACCAACTGAGCTATCGAGCCGTAAGTCTGTAACTTAAAATATATTGTCGCTTACAGAAATACAATAATACATTTAATCTATTTACGTTACACTTTACATTACATTCTATAATAAAAGTTGAAGTAAATAGTCCAGAAATTTAAACAAATAATGTAAAAAAACACTACAGAATATAACTTCGGTATGATATCATACCGAAGTCTTTGATAAAAGTCCCTAACTTTATTCTTAAATACTTAAATTATTACAATGAGAAAAATTTTATTCTTTATTCCGTTATTTTTGTGGACTTGTGGTGGAGGCGGTGGATCGTCACCAACAGAACCAGAACCTCCTCAACTTCCTACAGTACAAAATATAAATCTTACAGCAACTGAAGATACTCCAAAAGTATTTACGTTTGTTGGAACTGATCCATTGAATTTAGCTTTATCATATAGTGTATCTACACAACCTCAAAATGGGACTGTCGTAATTAGTGGTGGATCAGGAACGTACACTCCTAATGCTAATTATAATGGGCAAGATATCTTTTTATATCTAGCTAGTTCCGTAAATGGAAATAGTAATATTGGAACAGTAGTAATTGATATTGTTGCAGTTGATGATGACCCTAATACGATGGATGTGAGTGTGACTACCGATGAAGACAATGTTGTAACTATGACATTGGAAGCAGAAGAAGTTGATGGACAAACCATTCAATTTAATGTGTCAGGTAATCCATCGAATGGATCGGTCACTATTTCAGGTACAACAGCAACTTATACCCCCAACCAAGATTGGTTTGGTACAGATACCTTTAATTTTGAAGCAGTTGATGTTGCATCAAAATCTATTTTAAATAATGCTACTGGAACTATTACAGTAAATCCTATTAATGACGCTCCTACAGTTGATGATATAAACAATGTCGAAGTATCCAATGGTCAATCTGTTGATATCACTTTAACTGGATCTGATGTAGAAAATGATAATCTTACTTTTGAAATTGTTGATAGTCCAAATAATGGAACGGTGTCAATATCTGGCAATATAGCAACCTTTGATGCAACCAGTGTTGGTTCTGACACATTTACTTATAAAGCTACAGATGGAACAGATGAGAGTAATGTTGCTACTGTATCTATCAATGTTCTTGATACTACAAGGTTTACCACTACTTTTGGTGGAAGTTTAAGAGATAAAGCATATTCTGGACTACAAACCTCTGATGGAGGATATATCTTAGCTGGATATACAACCGTTAGTAGCGGTTGCGATCACGTAATGTATGTTGTTAAAACAGATGTTGGAGGTAGTGAAATATGGTCAAAAAATTATTTATTAGAAGGGAAAGACTGCGAAAACGAGACTAGAGTTTATGACATCAAAGAAACTTCCGATGGAGGATATATCTTAGCTGGAAGTGCTGAATTAGCAGGGGATGAAGATTTTGCGTTGGTAAAAATAGATTCAGAAGGTAATGAAGAATGGTTTAAAACATTTAATGGTACACTACAAAACCTAAATAGTGATCATGGATATTCTGTGCAACAAACATCAGACGGAGGATATATCTTAGTTGGAATAGAAAGAGGTTCTAGTTATTGGAACAGATTTTTGCTTAAAACTGACTCTTCAGGAAATGAGGAGTGGGCGAAAACTTTCGATAATGGAGATGGATCACAGTTTCGAGGAGTAGTAGAAACATCGGATGGAGGCTACGTAATGTGCGGAGGAACCTACAATGGCTCAGATGATGATGCACAGATTCTAAAAACTAATAGTTCTGGAGATATCGAATGGAGCAATATTTATGGTGGTATTGGCGATCCTGAAAAGTTCTATTCTATTCAAAAGACTCCTGATGGAGGATATATTGCTGGTGGATTTAGAGAGGTAAATTCTCCTGGTGGAGATGCTCAATTTTATCTAGTTAAAACAGACCAATCTGGAAATCAAGAATGGGCTAAAACATATCAGAGTGGTGATACCAGCGATCAAGAAGTAATGTATCATCTCAACACAACAAATGATGGTGGCTATATTACGGTGGGCAACACCAATAAGGGCTATATATATCTTTTAAAAGTAGATGCATCTGGAAATGAAGTATGGTCTAAATCTTTTGGTGATGGTAGTGATGATTATAATGCATATCATGTTGAACAGACTTCTGATGCAGGTTATATAATTATGGGTGATAGATATTCAGGTG